>Ga0187880_1000007_pt1 | contig 183712 bp, 163 predicted proteins | sample June2016WEW_19_4_FD_132998 | JGI IMG/M metagenome (GOLD analysis project Ga0187880, IMG submission 132998) | Peatland microbial communities from SPRUCE experiment site at the Marcell Experimental Forest, Minnesota, USA - June2016WEW_19_40 | ecosystem: Environmental > Terrestrial > Soil >... | reverse complement strand
CGATCTACTTCGCGATCAACAACACGTCGAGGAGGTGACAGAAGACAGAGTCACAACAGCTGCGTAGTATCAGCACGGAGCCTTCGCCCCGAGCCGTTTACACCAGCTCTGAGACGCCACCCGATCGTGGCGTCATCGGGTACCTGATCTACAGACAGCACCCGCCAGGCGATGTCCTCTGTGCAGCGACGCTCGATGCGCCGGCTTGATCGTTCACCCACGCAGTGGGCGTAGAGGAGGACGCAGACCATGACCGATGGCTCATAAGCTGCGCGTCCGAGACCGTCGGAGCGGTAGCGCTCGTAGAAACCCGACAGGTCGAGCTCGTCGACGACATCGAGCACGAAGAGCGCTAGGTGGTCCTTCGACAACCAGTCCCTCAGGCTGGGGGGCATGAGGTAGAGCTGGTCACGTTCGGCAGGCAGGAAATTATAGGCCATGCCCTGATCATCGCTTCCAACACAAAACGCGGGTGGAATCGTCGGGCTTTGTGCGACAGGCTCTAGATGAACTGGGTTCCCACTGCCGGGCGAAGCCGTGGATCTATGGAAGCCGGCAATCGGCGCGTCTGCTTTGCGTTAGCAACACTGCCGCGGGTTAGCTGCGGCTCCAAGAACGCGACGTTCGGCGTCTTCGTCGCCTGAACTCGAAGGGTTCAGCTCAACCGTTACGCGCTAGGACTGGTCCATGGCCCGATTGTCGCGTTAGCTCCAACCGATTCGTCGTGATGTGCGGCGACCGCCACACTGCCCCTTCCCGTTTGACGCCTCGCCCTACGTTGCGATGAGATGGCTGGCTGCTGCGTGGCATGTGGCCCGATATGCGGTGCTATCTCCAGATGGTCCAGCCGCGCCCGTCCCCGAGGGGCATGCGCTGAGCAGTTCCAGCGGCAATTCGGTTGGCAGACCAGGCGGCGATGGCGGCATCCAGGATGTCTGCGATGCCGGCACCACCTGTGAGTCCGAGGTCATCGGGGATGACGATGCCCTGACGCTGCAAGATTCGGCGCCGTAAGTTGATGCCATTCCACGAGGTCTTGGACCACTTCAGATGGGCATCAGCATTCGCGGCAACGAACGAGACCTCTGGATGCACCTCGTACACGCGGGCATCTGTCGCCGCGAGGGGCTCTACCTGGAGGATCAGCGCCCCGAGTCCATACGCCTGAATCGTGATTCCGTCCCGGCCATCAGCACGAGCAAGCTCGTTCGCTTGCTTGTGTGAAATGGCCTCTAGGAGGTCACGTGACGGTGTCGAGAACACCGAATTCCAACGGGGTCCAACAAACTTCCGGGCTTGCTCATCGGCCGGTCTCTTCTGACCGAGCTCCGGAAGTCCGATGGGCATGTCAACGCCCACAATGACGGCGTCCGGTAGCCAACCGAGCGCCGTCTCGATCGTCGGTGCGATCAGTGCTTCATGGAAGCGGCCCTCGTCGAGGGTTACGACCACCCACTGTCCCTTCCAGACGTCCGCTCCGGCAACCTTCATCGTCCACGGACGTTAACTCGCATCGTCAGGGTCAGGTTCAGCCACCTGGCTGCGGTGGTGGAGCGGGTTCAGAAAGGCCGCAGGTCGCCGTCATAATCGCGACGGGGGAGCGCTGGATCAAACTCTCGCGTCCACTGCTCGAATTCGGCGTGATGGTTCTCCATCCACTCAACCAGGTCACCGTATCGAAAAGAGGAATACGCGTCGGTGCCCTGGGTCAATGCAATGCCCGATCGCTCCAGCAGGGCGACGGCCGATTCCATCCCCCACCAACGTCCAGCAAACTCGGCAACAGTGCATGGCATGTCCGCCGCCTCCTTTTTGGATACCTTCTTCTGCTTTGGGCGAGGTACACGGGGTGGCTTGGTCGCAGGTAGAACGGAGGTGGCCGGTGCCTGCCGAGAGTTGCTTGGGCCACGGCCAGTTTGCCGAGGCGCCCGCGCGCGCATGCTTCGTGCGCTCACGACGTCGCGTTCGTAAGATGGCCTTGAAAGTTCGTCGACGTACTGCTGGAATGTCGCCGTCGCGACACGATAGGTCCGCCCGGTACGCATGGCTTCCAGGTGCCCACCGTGGATGAGTCCGAAGACGGAGGCGCGGCTACAGCTCAGCTCGTCAGCGACCTGTGTCACCGAAAGGAGCAATGGCCTTCTCTGCTCAACCTTCTCGTTGATCAAACGGTCGATGACCGGTGTGAGGGCGTCTCGTAACGCATCGATCACTTGGTCGGGGAGTTCAATTTGCATGGCACTTTCCTCTGTTGCAACTGATCGCAGGGCATTTCGTCCGTGTTCCCAGATCTGAATGGAACGACTCGCGCTGTGCAGCGCCCGATATTGGCTCCGCGGCCTTCGGCTTGGAATCGCGCGATGGCACTAGGATTTTAACGTCGCCGAATCACACGATGCAGTCCCTTCACCAGGGCGTACTGATGCTGGTTGTTATTGGCTCTGCCCCTCGCCGTCGCACGGTGATGCGATGGTGGCTATCAGCGAAACACGTGAGATAGGACCGGGGTAAGTAGTGCTGGAACTTATATTCGGGCATGGCTTACTCTCGCAATGAACTACCGGGCCGAACGAGCACGGCTCCCAAGTCTTGCAGTGCAACCGCTCCCCTGCGTTCCTCAAGAGAGAATTTGCTTCATTCTCTCCTCGACCTCAGCTGCACCAGGAAGCGTGTTCAAGCGGCTATCGAGATCCTGCTCGGGCATGCCTAGTCTCATGACGAGGTAGCAGTGAGCGAGCCAATACAGAGCGGACCCGACCCAATACTGGCCGTGGGAATCAAGAACGGCTTGGGAATCGGCAGACGGCGGATGGACGATGGCATTTCTCGTCTTCGTCACCGATCGGGCGAACGCTTCGACATCGCCACCGCACAGCCGAGACCCGACCGATCCCATCGATCGTACGACCTCTTCGATTCGAACTCGAAAGTACTCGGCGTATGCAGCCTGGAGAAGGGGCTCGGCCCACTCCTTCAGATCCTCCGAGATCGCATCCAGCGCCCGAGTAATTCGTTCATCGCGTTCCGACTCTGCGAGCTTGGGTGTCGAAAAGTCGGCGTGGTGTAGGGCCTCCAGCGCCCGGGCATAGACCGCAAACCGCTCGCCCACATTCGGAAAACGGCCGTCGTCGTGGACCGTAAGCAGCATCCAAGCCCTAGCGTAGTGAGTACGCATCTGCCACCACCTGGCGAACGTCTCGTCGCCCACCGGCAGCAGGCGGGCGGTGAAGAAGAGCCTGCCGAACCCGGAGCGTTCACAGGGCGCACGGCCGACCGACGTAAGCGGTCGGATGACTCTCAGATCATCAGCATTCTGCGCGGTGTGGACCCAGGCTGAGGTAAGGGCGCATTCGCAGTGGCAAGAGAGGCGCACCAGGTCACGGAGCTTGCCCACCTGGGTCATAGCATCGAGGATTTCGATCGGCGCCTCTAGGTTGAGCTTCCACTCACTCCGCAGACCGAGCGTCGCGCTGCTTCGCCAACCTTTCATGTCCACTTCGAGATTCGCCTCGACGCGACCTACACCCGGAACTTTGCCGGTGGTCACCGCCGTGCGAAAAACCTCTGCCCTAGCTCTCTGGAGTCCGCCGCTTGCATCCCACTCGAGCTGAGGCAGCACCGCGGGAACATCGATGAACTCGTCGAGATGCTCGCAAGTCATCTTGATCTGGTCGTACAGGGCATCTGCATGGACGTGGGCACCGAAGAGAGCAAACTGGGCGTGCCATACCTCATGTACTTCCCCCGAGAGAATGGCCATGGACAGCCCAGCGACGTCAATGAGGGTTACGGGCATGCCGTCGACCTCCCCATTGACGATGGGTAGTTCAGTCCACACACCGAGTGGGTACGAGGTGCCTGGCTTGAAGTCAGGCTGGATCAGCGCGCCGTTAGTCCTCAGCGTGAGCGATCCTTCTTCCAGTACCAACCGACCGTTCAACCGTCGATGAGCCTGGTCCGGTATCCACCAAGCACCATCATGACTCTCGGGTTCGAACACGAAACGAGCCTCGCGCATGCCGATGGGCGCGGGCGGCTGGCTGGCTAGACGATTCAAGACTGAGCTGGAAGAAGGTCTCGAACTGGGAGGATGAGGCGCTCAACAGGAGGACAAGGGTTTGAGTCCTCCCATGTGGAGGTGGTGCCTCCGGATACGAACCGCGGTTCTAGTTTTGCTGGCCAGCGACTTCGGATGGGTGGACGGAGACCTGCTGCTCGTTCATGCCGGGATGAGGTGATCAACGCCTTAGCCGGGCTAGCCGCAAGGGACCGCAAACGGGTGTTTACCGCGCGAGAGGTCCACGCGGAGATGATGGTGATCGGGACGTCATACGCAGAGTCGACGGTATTCAAGACAATGCAGCGTATGAAGGAGCTAGCAACTCGGCCGCCCTATGCCCGTCTAGAGCGCGTTGGTAAGGAAGGCTTCCGCCTGCTGAATGCGTCGCCCTGACTCATCCGTCGTACGTTCTCTCCCCCCCGCCACGGTCCCGGTGGCGACGGCCGTGGGGCGGACACAGCGGCCGCACGAGGCGATCCGGGCGTCCATTGGCTATGACGGATGCCTGAATGCGCCTGGCTGAGCTGGCCGATGTGCCCTCAAAGGTCTCTAGCGCTTTCTAGGGCGAGGTCACCTGGCCTTAGAAAGCGTTAGACTTCCGCCGTGCAGCGGCGGGACAACCCGTACACGCCAGGGGCCGGACGCAAACCTCCCTACCTGGCTGGCCGGAACAAGGACCTTGAGGACTTCGGCTCACTCGTCGAGGTTCTCTCGGGCGGCGGGGCCGATCGCAGCCTCATCTACTACGGCCTTCGGGGGGTGGGGAAGACGGTGCTCCTCATGGAGCTCGACATCTTGGCCTCCGAGGCGGGCTGGGCGACCACCGACGTCCAGGAGGTCGGCTCGCAGCCCGATTTCCGGGCCACCTTCGCCCAGATGGCCTCGCGGCTGCTGCGGGAGATGAGCCGCAAGCACCGGATCAAGGAACGCGTCGAGCGCGCCCTCGGCGTGGTGAAGGCCTTCAGTTTGCTCACTCCCGGCGGAGTGCAGCTGAAGCTCGACGTGGACGCGGTGAGTGGGGTGGCGGACTCGGGCGACCCCGAGCAGGACCTCGTGGAGCTTCTGCGCGAGATCGGCGAATCGGCTCGCGAGGCACGAAGCGGTGCTCTGTTTCTGATCGATGAGATGCACAACCTCGACAGCCCATCCCTGGCCGCGGTGTGCATGGCTTTCCAGGCCGTGAGCCGTGACGCCCTTCCCGTCGCGCTCGTCGGAGCCGGGCTTCCCGATCTGCAGGTGCGGCTTATGCGGGCCAAGCCCTACGCCGATCGCCTCTTCGAGTACCGGGAGCTTGGACGACTCACCGAGCCTGCAGCCCGCGTCGCGCTCATCAAGCCGGCGGCCACTCTCGGGGTTGAGTTCGACGAGAACGCGGCCCGCTCCGTAGTGCAGATGGCGGCCGGCTATCCGTACTTCCTCCAGGAGTACGGCAGGGAGCTGTGGAACGCTGCCGAAGCCCCACCTGTCAACATGGACGACGTCGAAGAGGTGCGCGACCTCGTGAAGGAGCAGCTCGCCCGTACCTTCTACGGCACCCGTTTCGCCCTGGCTAGTGATGCCGAGCAGCGGTACCTGGCGGCGATGGCGTCCCTCGGCTCGCCGCCGTACTCGACGGCGGAGGTGGCACGGGCGTGGGGAGCGGAGAACCAGCGACAGACCTCCCCGCATCGCGACAGCCTTATTCAAAAGGGCCTCATCTGGTCGCCCCGCAGAGGCCAGGTGGATTTCACCGTCCCCCTGTTTGCCGAGTACCTCCTTGAGCACCACCCCATTGGAGGATTTGATGAGCCGTAGAACACTGGACAGAACCACGACGGAGCTTCGACATGGCTGACGCCGCCACAGAACAGCAGCCATCGCCGCTACCAGCCGAGATCGCTCCTTCCGCCGACACCGACTTCTACGTTGCGCACCCCTCTGCCCGAAACACGCGTGCATCGGAGGAAGCCCTTCAGACGATTGCGTCGCGGATCACAACCCAATCGAGCCATGGCGACAGAACGCTCGACGTCGTCCTGACCCACCTCGATCACCAAGGCCTTCTCTCACCCAAGCTTCAATTGTTCAACCTCTTGCCCGTCGAGAACGGTTCTGTCACGAGCCCGTTTCAGGTTGACGAGCCGGTGCGCTTTGTGGCACTCCTGAACACGCCGGTCTCTCTTCAGGTGGAGAGTGTGCTGACCTCTCTTTCCAAGCTCGTTACGCGGCAAGTGAACCTGACACAGGTCATGGCGGGCAGGAAAGACGTCAGTCAGATCGATCTCGAAAGCAGCCAGTGGGACGCTGCTGCTCAGAACCGCGTAGTTGATGTACTTAGACACGGTTGGCAAGTCGCTGGGGACTCAGTGGCGCAAGCTGCCGGCTCGGAGGGTTTCGCAATTCGCGTCACATACCAGCGGACTGCCGAACCGGATCTGGAAATCGCGCGGTCCCGACTTCAAGCCCTTCGCCGAGCGTACAACAGACTGACTCCGGTCAAAGACGCTGTTGATCGGTTCGTCGGAGTGTTCTCAAGCTCCATGCAGCTTCGATCACATGCACAGATCCCGGACTCCGTCATCGACGCCGCAACTGAACATATGTCGCTGGGCCATGTGCGCCAATGTATCGCGCAGGCTGTTCGTGACCAGGTGGTCACCGGTAATGGCTACGTCGCCTTCACTCAGACGGAGCCCATCACTGCTTACAACCTCTCACCTGATACCGCAGAGGTGATTTCCAAGGAGAAAGTTCGACCTACGCCAGGCGCCGAACCGCTGTTTGCCCTTCACCTTCGGGGCTTCAACCAGCTCGGCAACGAGTACGGCCTCAGCTTGCTGGAGCCTGTCCTTCAGCAGCTGCAACTTGTAGAGATGTTCGAAGATCTCGCCAAGCGAGCGGAGGACATACCGGAACCTACAAGACAGTCGATCGACGTCTTTCAGGGCTTGCCCGCCATGCGCGAGCGAGCACAAGCGCAAATGGAAGAGGCGGTGTCGGTTATCTTCTCCAACTTTCTTTCGCTTCCCGCACCCCCTCCTGGTCTGTACTTCACGGGTACCGAACTCTTCCCGTCAAATAACGCGCCCGAATGAGACGAGACAACTCGATTCGGTTGCGGAGAATGATCGACCGCGCTGGAAGAGCGCTTGCATCGACGGCGACGCGGTTCACTACTTGGAAGCGATTTCCAGATCTTCGAAGCGGGAGGCGTCTCCAAGCCGGAATTATCCGAGCTGCATTACCAAAGCTCGGTACTCGAGCTGCTCTGAGGTCAACAGACGGCGAACAACTACTGGATCTCTGTCGTCAGAGCCCGTGCTCGCGCGCGCTCGTGTTAGGCGGGAGGACAGGTGGATTCCAGCCGGCGGAGTTGATAGACGCAGCTGATCGCCCTGAGCTACGTGGGCCGGTCGCAGATGCTCTGGTAAGGCATCCCGACCGTGATGCGGTTGCCAACGTGATTGCCCAAGTTGCCTATCGCATACCTACCGACCAGCGCATCGCACTTCTGGCTGGAGCTGCCCGAATGCCGGAGCGACTCTCGGATGTCGAGAGCCGACCCGTCCTGGTCTACTGCCTGACAGAGGCCGCCGCTCCTGTGAATCCGTACGCAGAGCCTGCTCTAGCGGTCGCGGCACGTCTGTCGGCGGCCGCCATCCTCCGCGAGCATCCGCTGCTCGATGACGAGGTGCTCAATCGGATCGGCACGGCTGGCGAGCAGAGCGCCCTTGAGATCTACGCAGCGGTGCTCCGAAGACGCCCATACAACCGAGCGGCGAACGTTGCCCAGCTCTTTCAACGGTGGCAACCGGGATCGGCTGCCGCCGTCGCGTTTGGAGCCGCCGCGGATGTTGTCCGTCTCCGAGACGCCGATAGCGACTGCAAATCGCGTAGCGGTATGGCCACATCTGTGGCCCAAGGCCTATCTCGGTTGTTCGTTCGTTGGATCGTGGTACCGCTGGCACTGTCGCTGTGGGGTTTCATTGCATGGCACCTGAAGTTGTCGCCAGCGCCACTTCGGCTCGGTTTCGGAGAGGTCGTTGCCGCTCTGGCTGTGATAGCGGCAATCCATGTCGTCTCGACGCAATTGGCCGCAGATCGGCTTGACGGGGTGATCGCTCGCAAGTCCACCTCCTCCCTTTGGATCATCTGGAGCTATTCGTTGGCGATCGCCGTCGGCGCCACCGATTTCATTTCAAGCCACGGGAGGGTCGCCACCGCAATCGGGTGGGTAACAACCGTTGCCGGCGCCGCATTCCTGCTGAGCGTTGCTCTCGCTGCGCGAGCGCTTGTGCGCCAATCTGAGCCAGCCTACGCAGCACTCGTGTTTGCCAGGAGTCAGCGACTACGTCACCAATGGACTGGTAGGAGGCTGGGGAAGCTCCGTGCGAAGGCGATCATGGTTCGCGAGACCCTTGCTTCAATGGAGACACTTATCCTTGTGGCGTACCCGATTTACGTCGAACGTCGGAAACGAGTCCTTGCGAGCAGACGTGGGTTTCACCTGGTCCATCTGCGGCGCATCCGTCGGTTGCGTCGCCGCAAATCGTGGGCCGAGGGCCATCTCCGGTTGCACGTGCTCGGCACTGTGGGCACGATCGTCGATCCCGGCGAGGAGATTGGAGCGGTGATACCCGACGAGACAACCGCTCTCATCGAAGGAAATTTTCGTCGCGCCCGCCGCGCGTTTCATCAGCATAGTGCCAGGGCTGTGGAAGAGGCTGCTGAGGCGGCTGTCGTGTTGATCCGTCTTGTCGGCGTCCTGGGAGAGCGCGGCGATTCGGGGGGCGCGAAGCGCACAGCAGGTACGGTCATTCGAATGCTGGAGCGCTACGCGGCGGCTGCTTCGCTTCAGCACGACGAAAGAGTGGATATCGGGGAACTCGCCCCTGTCTTGCTTCCCATGCGGGCTGCAGCGGAGGCGATCGGGGCGGCTGTCTCCAGTAGCGGAACCCACTTGGCGCGTGAGGAATTGTGCAACCTTGCTGAACGATTCGTTGACGTAGGAAAGAGAGAGGATGCTGCGGTTGTTCTTCTTCTTTCGCAACTCCCAAACTTTGAGGGAGCGATCAATCCCATTCAGATCGCGGGGATTGTTCGTGCTATGAGCCTCCGTGTACTGCAAAACGGTGATCGCATCCAGTTGGCAGAGCTGAGAGAGTTTGTCAGGAGACGACTTATCAGCAATGGAAACCTCGTCCATGCCTTGGTAGATGCCGCAAGTGAAGTTCCCGCAATTGCCGCTTGGATCTTCCAGCCAGCTGCTATGGGTTGCTGGCAGTGGTACAGAGACTGTCTAAGCGCCCATATGGGCGACGTGAACTGCTTGGTAGGTGCGGTTCGGGCTGGCTCGGCCAACCTGGCAGCTGGATCCCTGTCGGTAGCGACCCAAGTGGCAATCGATCTCGGACAGTTCGTGAACTGGCCTAACACTGGTCCTTGGCTATTGAGTCAGGCGATGATCCCGAGACACGAATTTTCATCGACGTTTGGTGGCGGCTACTTGGGTAGGCGCCCATCAGACGCGATCAGCGAATTCGTCACCTTCGCTACCGACGTGGCCGGTGTGGTTCATTGACGGAGAGAGGACCCGGGGACGCCCTTCATTGCCATGAGCCGTCGAAGATTCTCCGCAGGTGGCCGGGTCCCCACTCAAAGCGAACAAGAGTTCGACCACGTCCTACTCCTGCCCCGCTCGGACCGGTAGCGGCATGCATGTCACACCCCCTCCGTACCATGTCCACTCGTGACTGACGTGGGAAACCGAATCAGACAGCATCGCGAGGCGGCCGAGTGGACGATCGAGGAGGTGGCGGCCCTGGCGGACGTTGATGCCCGACGCCTCGCCGGCATGGAGGGCAGGTCGTCGTTCCCCACGCAATACGAGTGTGGGGCACTGGAGCGTGTCCTCCCGGGCTGCAGCCCGCAGGAACTGGGCATTCTCGCGTACGGCGACACCTATCGTGGCGTCCCTGGCTTCGATGCCACTCTCGACGAGGGCTGAGACCTGTGGCGACGGTCATCGCGGTCATCGCGATCGTCGTTGCGTTGATTTCAGCGGGTTTCGCCAAGCGAGCGGCCAATGCGAACAGATCCCAAGATCTCCAGGGTCGAACACCGCGCCTGCGAATCTTCCTCGATAACCCAGCGCCTCCGCCCCTTGATCGGGTCATCTATCGGATACGGAACGATGGACCGCAAGACCTCGAGTCGGTGCGTATCTTTCGGCCTCGCACTTCTGACGGCATCAGATATGAGCTTGCTGTCACCGGTGCGAACCTCGGGTGGGCAACTGATGAGATCGAACTCGGGCCGCTCGCGGTGACATCAGAAGCTCGGTTCACCCTGTCATGCGGAGCAGCAATCGAGCCGCCCGAGTTTGTCGTTCGAATCCACTGCTCAGCCCCACGCGGTCGTTGGGGCGTGGGTCCGAAGGACACGTGGACGCTTGGCACTCCGCTGCCACCTTCTCGCGGAGGCGTCGGTCCGGTCCCACCCGCTGAAGTCCGCCCGGGTGTCGAGCAAATCCAGAAGCTCTTTCAAGAGATCGTCTCCGGTGGTGGCGAATTGAACTCCTTCTTCCTCGATGACTCGAGAAAACACGTGGGGGAACAGGTGGCTGGCCTTGCCGAGCGTGTGGGCGACTGGCGACTCAAGGAGCAACTTCGAGAGATCGCCAACCGGTGGAATCGCGCGTTCGCTCACTCGCCACCTGGACCCGGAGCGCGCGCGTGGAACCTTGGCGCGCCGTTCCCGAAAGAGTATGAGCAGCAGGACGCCGAGATCGACCGTCGACGGGGGCTGGTGGCTGAAGAGGCCCAAGCGGGCCTTGAGGCGTGCAAGGCCGCCACCGCTCGCCTGAACGAGATTGAGAAAGAAGCGAACTAGGTAGCCCACTGATCGGATCCGCTACCGGGTGTGTAGCAGCTGCGCCGGGTACCTTGCCGCTGCATTTCACCTTCAGCACCACCTGACAATCCAGAGCGCTTGTAGCCGTGCTCGAAGGCTTCGACGTTCCCGAGGTCGCGGGCGAAACGGTAGAGCTGTGATCGCGTCGTGCTCATGACGACACATCTTCCTTGGCGCGCCGGTCGGCGAGGATCACACCCTCCACGATTGCCCGTAGTTCGTCTGGGTCCTCAGTAGCCTCCATACGGGCCAGCTGCTCAGGTGTTACAGGCGCGCAGCCCATGTGCGCTCAGCGCATCGTCGAGCTGTCCGAACGCCGCACCGAACTGACGGCACGCCGCAATGAGCTCTCTGTCCAGGTGCGGGCATCCTCCCCGCAGCTACCGAGCGCCGCCCAGCTGCGCGTTACGTGCGAACAACTCCGACGGGCCCTGGCGAGCGGCAGCCCCGACGTCGTCAAACAACTCATCGACGAGCTCGTCGACCGCATCGATATCAGCAGCGACAAGCAGGCGCAGCCTTACTTCCGGGTCCCGGACGAAAAGCGGCCCGGGCCTGTGGGACACCGGTTCGTATGGGCCCACATCACGTGGAGGTGAGCGGACTTGAACCACCGGGTTTCCGATTGGCAATACACGCGTCGGCGCGCCCACCGAGGAATCTCCTACCCAGAGGGTGACGATCCTCAAGAAGACCGCTGCAACCGCGTGACATCCGGGGTGCCGTTCGGCATCTTGCATCATTCCTCGTCAGGGTCTCCTTTCGTCAGGGTGACATTGAGGGTGACGTCACCGTGGTACCAAGACGGCCGCCGGATTGTCGAGGGTGACGTTCGGGCGTCTTGCATCATTCCTGGTCGGGGTCTTCTTTCGCCAGGGTGACGTTCAGGGTGACGTTCGTTCGGACCATGGGTGGCGTCCGGGACACACGGTCCTGGCACAAAGCCCTGGAGGTCCCGTGCTCCCTCAACTGCTCACTTCCAAAGGCAGCGATCTGCTCGCCAGCGTTGACCTGAACATCTCGCCAAACAATTCCCTGCCGGGTTCGTCTCAGGTGTCGTCCTTCCTCGGCGGCGTCGAACAGTGGGCCGTCTACGCCTGTCTGCTCGGGCTGATCGTCGGCGGGGCGGGCCTGTGGTGGGGCGTGCAGAACGGATCGATCAACCGCACGTCTATCTCCCAACACAAGATCCTCGCCGCGTTCGCCGGCGCTGTGATCATCGGGGCGGGTGCCTTCCTGATCACCTGGGCGTTCAACTTCGGCACGTCGGTCAGCTGACGTGCTCGCCGGCGTCTCGCTCCTCGACCCCGTTGGGGGTATCGGCCACGACGTGGTCAGCTGGTTCGGGCGCGCCATCTCCGAGGGGATCGGGAGCTTCGCGAGCTGGGCCATCGGCGGCGTAATCCACGCCATGGGCTCCACGACCACTCCGGACTTCACGTCGTGGTTCACAGGTCCGTGGCGGGCAATGCTCAGCGTCGTCGTCTGGCTGTCGGTCCCGATCCTGTTCGTGGGGGTCGGCACGGCAGCCCTCCGAGGCGACCTGACGTCGGTACTGAAGCGGGGACTCGGCGCCCCGGTGATCATGGCGGTGGGCACAGCGGTGGCGTTGCCGGTAACGGCCGGAGTCCTCACGTTGGTGAACGGCTGCTGCGGCCTGCTGGTCGACGTGTCCATCGGCGGCAACCAGGGATTCGGGCAGGGACTCGGTCATCTGTCCGACTTCGCCTTGTCGGCCACGGTGGTCTCCGGCGGCAGCGGGCTGCCCGGTCTGGCCGCGGCGCTGATCGTGGCGCTGGCCGGACTGGCGGCGCTCATCATCTGGTTCGTCCTCGCCCTGCGGGGCGCACTCCTCTACCTGGAAGTGCTCGCCATCCCGCTCGCGCTGTGCGGCCTGTACTGGGGTGGGACGGCACATTGGATCAAGCGGCTGGTGGATCTGATCGTGGCGACGATCCTGTCCCAGCTGGTGATCACCATGCTGATGGTCCTCGCTGCCGCCGACCTGGACAACGGCCAGCTCTCTGTGTCGGGTTCGGTCGGGGCGAACATGACGACACTGTTTCTATCGGTGGCGTTTCTGCTCCTCGGGTCGTTAGCGTTGCCGATGGCACTCAAGCACGTGCCCGCCGCCACTGAGCACGCGACGGCAGCTGCGTCGCAGATCGGCGGGCCGGGCCGGATGACCTATATGGGGAGCCGGGTCGCCGGCACAGCCCGGATGATGGGCCGCTCCGGTGGTGGTCAGCAGGCGATCGTCCGCCAAGCCGGGGTGGCAGCCGGACCGGTCGGTGTGGCCGGAGCTGTAGGGGTCGGTGCCGCCACCACGGCAGCCCGGGCCGGCGTGGACACAGCCAGCGGTGTCAATGGCGGCAGCTCGCCTGGGGGTGGTCCGCCTGCAGGTGCTGGATCCCCCGCGAATGGCGCGACGAGTGCTCCCGGGCCAGGTGGGTCGGCTCGGGACAACAGCGGCTCGGCTCACGCTGAAGGGAAAAGTGGCAGGGGAAGAGCGGCCGGTCAGGCCGCTGCCAGCCATGTGGGGGGTGACGGCTCGGCTGTCGGCGGTTCTTCGAGCCGACCGGCATCGCCTGCCCCTGAGGCTCCGGGCGTTCCCGGCCAGTCCACCGCGCTACGGGGTGCATCGGGAGGATCTCGTGGCTGACGGTGAGGTGCTCTACAACTTCGGCGTCCTGACCAAGCGCTACGAGCTGGTCAGCCGCACCGCCGCCCAGCTCGCCCCGGGGATCGTCGGTGTGGCTGTCGGGTTGGTGATGCTCCTGGTGGGTGTTCCGATGCCGTTGCCGTTCGCCCCGGTGCTGGTGGGCTTCTGGTTTGCCCTCGGGAAAGTGCCCTTCGGTGCGCACCGGGGGACCCGGGTCCGGGCGATGGTCGGACCGCTTCTCCGATTCGGGATGCTGCGAGCAGGCGGCAAGTCCCACTGGGAGATGCCACAGACGTGGCTTGCGGTCGCTGTGAACCCAGCTACGACCGGCCGCTCGGCCGTCCCGACATCCAATGAAGGCTCCGAGAAGTCCACGGCGCCTCGGCGGGGACGAACCCGGCGGTCGCGTAGAAAGGCGCCCGAGCAGTTACCGCCGGAGCTCGGTCGGTTGCGGTGGTTGGCGACGACGGTCGATGGTGCCGAGGCAGGGCTCCTGGTCGAGCGCGTCGGACGCCGAAGCCTGCTCACCGCGGTGGTGTCGGTGTCGGGCGGAGACCGGTTCGTGTTCTCCGGACCGGACGAGCAGGCCGCCCAGATCCTCCAGTGGGGCGAGGTGTTGAAGACCATGGCCGCAGACGGTCCGGGACTTCGACGTCTGCAGTGGGTGGAGAGGGCCACTCCACAGCCCTCGACCGTTCAAGAGGACTGGTCTGCGGCGGCGATGCGCGATGCCCGCGCCGAAGAGCGAGCGGACTACCAGTCGTTACAGGTCGCGATCGGCACGGCCGCCATCCACCACGATGTCTACCTGGGTGCCCAGGTGGAAACCGAGGCGGCGCCCGGGCCTGACGCGTTGTCCGAAACGACTGTCGAAGTGGCCCAGCTGTGCGAGCACCTGACGTCGATCGGCTTGCGGCCAAAGGTGCTTTCCCGCAGGGCTATCGCGGCAACGCTCCGCCAGTGGGCTGACCCGACCGCGCCGGAACGCGTGGCGCTGTGGGGGGAGGGGTCGATCCCGGTGTCCCAAGCCTGGCCGGCGTCACGCAAAGTCGGCTACGACACGCTTCGGACCGACGGATACGTCCACCGGGTCGGACAGATCGCCGCTTGGCCGCGCATCGACGTGGGCACGGAATGGATGTATCCGCTTCTCGCCACGGCGTTGGCGGGGTCGGTGCGAACGGTGTCCATGCACTTCGAGGCGGTCTCCACCGAACAGGCATTCGCGGAGGTACGAGATGCTCGGACGACCGGTGGGATGGCACAACGCAAGCGGGACGAGAAGGGGATCATCACCACCGAGGAGGAGGAGCGTCGTGTCGACGAGGCACGTTCCCGGGAGCGGGAACTGACCCGGGGGTTCCGCCAACACAAGGTCGCCGGTCTCGTGATGGTCTCGAGCCCCGAAGCGACAACGGCCGAACGCGCGTGGCGCCAGGCGCAGCGCAAGGCGGTCGAGTGCCACCTGGACCTCCGAGAGATGCACGCGCGGGGACATGAGGCCTGGGCGGCGACGTTGCCGCTGTGCCGGCTGCGGTATTCCCGGGGGGTTCTCTGATGCTGCGTCTTGCGCCCATGTCGGTAACGACGCGCCACTCGGCGTCCGCGTATCCGTTCCAGTGCCAAGCCGGCCTGCCGTTGCTCGGTCCGATCATCGGCCAGGAGGTGCTCGGCCAGGGGATGTTCTGCTACGACCCGTTCCGCCTCTATGACACCGAGACGTTGCTCTCCCCGTGCATGTTGGTGTCGGGCAACAAGGGTTACGGCAAGTCCGCGTTCGTAAAGGCCTACCTGCACCGCCAGGCGATGGCGGGAAAGTGGCTGGCGATCCTGGACCCGAAGGGCGAGTACCTCGACCTGGCGGCCCGGGACCGGTTGTCGGTGTTGGCGCTTTATCCGGGCGGCGCGCTGCGCCTCAATCCGCTGGAGGCCGGACCCACACCTACCGGTGCGGCTCCCGAGGATGTCCGGGGCCGGCGGATCGGAGTGGTGGTCGCGCTCGCGGAATCTGCGACAGAACGCACCATGACGAGCGACGAGCGCTCGGTTGTGACAGCGGCACTGATGGAGCTCGAACGCCAAGCGCAGCGCCGAGTACCAACGCTGCGACATGTGATGGATCTGCTGATGTGCCCGACCGACGCCATGGCCGACGAGCTGCGCACCACCACGGCGAACCTGGCGACGGATGCCAAGTCGGTCGCCAGGGGATTGCACCGTCTCGTCGAGGGCGACCTGGCCGGCATGTTCGACGGGGAGTCCAACACGAGCATCGACTGGTCGGGTCCCGGCATCGTCATCGACCTGTCCGCCGTGCTTCAGTCGCCGGCGTTCTCGGCGATCTTGGTGTGTGCCGGGGCGTGGCTGGCACAGGTGGTCTCCAGGAAAGACCGCCAGCGGATCATCGTGGTCGACGAGTGCTGGAAGGCGATCCGCGACGCCGGGTTCGTGGCCTGGGGTGAGGAGACCCAGAAGCTGTCCCGTGCTTATGGGGTCCAGTTCGTCACGATCGTTCAACGCATCTCGGATCTGGCGTCCCAGGCCGACGACGGAACGGCCACCGCCAAGCGAGCCCAAGGGTTCGTCACCGAGGCCGAGACGAAGGTGACGTTCAACCTGTCGGGTGGGGAAGCCCGGGCCTCTCACGATGTCATGGACTGGACCGAATCCGAGACCCTGCTCGTCCCGAAGCTGCCCCGGGGTCGGGCGCTGTGGCGGGTCGGCGAGCACGGGGCGATCGTCCAGACGGTCCTCTCCGCGCGCGACCTGGCCATGTGCGACTCCAACCAGGCGATGCGGAGCCGGCCGTGACCACCGGCTGGCACCGACACCTCACGTGGGGTCGGGTCGGGATAGCCGTGTCGGCCGGGTTGATCGTCTTCGGGATCGTCGATGCCGCCCTCCCCCACCATCCGCGTTCTTCGACGGTCGGAGCGTCCTCCTCCTCCGGTGGCCACGGGGCCACCTCGATGACGAGCCGGGACGTGGCTGCACAGGACACTGCGGCGGGGCGCGTCGCAGAAGAGTTCGTCGCCGCCACCGATACGACCGGCCCGGAGGACCCCGAGGGCGACGTCGCCATAGAAGCAGCACTCGCCCCGCAGCTGGCGTTCGGCCACAGCGTGTCCTGGCCGGCGGCGTGGACTGCGGAGCAACGCCGTACGACGATAGTGCTCGACCCTCCCGGTCCTGTGCTGTCAGTGGCAAGTGGACGGGTAACCGTGATCGTCACCGGCACGATGATCGTCACCTCCGATGTAGCTCCGCCGACCTCAGTGCCGATCTCCGAGCGGGTCATGCTCGGCCACGCACCTGAAAGTCCTGTACTCCGAGATCGTCCACCCGGAGGCTGGGTGGTCGCCGGAGTCGAGGCGCAGTCGTGAAACACACCCCGGTGAAGATCGCAGCCGCCGTCGTCGGCGTGTGCGTGTTCTCGGTGTGCGCGTTGGCGGGCGGGGCGCCCGCCTCGAGCACCAACAATCCCTCGCAGCTCGCCACCTCGACGATCCCCGCCGGGCTGCTGTCGTTGTTCGAACAGGCAGCAGCAGCCAGTCCGTGTGGTGTGCCGTGGACGCTGCTAGCGGCGGTGGCCGACACCGAGTCGACCTTCGATACAACTGCCGTGTCCGATGCGGGGGCAGAGGGCCTGTTCCAGTTCGAGCCGGCGACGTTCGCCGAGTATGCCAAGCCGGTGCCAGCCGGCGGGGCTGTCCCGCCCAGCCCGTTCGACCCAGTCGATGCCGCGTATGCGGCAGCTCGCTACCTGTGCTCCCTCGGGATCATCGAGAACCCGACTCTGGCGCTCGTGGCCTACAACTGCGGCAACACGGGGCCGCTGTGCCAGGCCACATCCACCGCCTACGCGGAGCAGGTGCTTGCCACCGCCGCCAGCTACACGGCGGCGAGCGTGAACGCACCAAACGCAGTGCAGGCGGCGGTCGTCGCGTATCCCGAGTCGCAGATCGGCACCCCCTACGTGTTCGGGGGTGCGGACCCATCGACGGGATTCGACTGCTCAGGGCTCGTCGTGTGGGCCTACGGGCTTGCCGGCGTGGTCGTACCCAGGGTGGCGAACGACCAGTGGCAGAGCGAACCGCATGTCGTGCTCGACCAACTGGTCCCGGGTGATCTGGTGTTCTTCGGAGTAGGTGGCGACGCGGAGCACGTCGGGATCTACATCGGGGACAGCGCGATGGTCGACGCACCGCACACCGGCGCCGACGTCCGTATCGACACGTTCACCGATGTCGCCGGTGCCGCCTGGGGCAACCAGGTACTCCTCGGTGCCGCCGACCCGGTAGAGCTCTGATGTCGATGTCGCAGACGAGCGGCGGTTCAGCCGGGGTGATCATTCCGTTGCACCGCGACGTGATCCTCGACACAGCGTCGGGTTCGAAAAGTCCTTCGGGCGTGACGGACGGGGCAACGGAGGGGCCCTGCGATCTCCTTGAGCAGCTCACCCTGTTCGAAGAAGAGCCGTACCGATGAGCCGTCGTGAACAAACACCGTTCGAGGGTCCGTTCATGGCGTTGCTTGCCGGCGTCGGGATTGTGGTCGCAGAGGGCGTCGCGGTCGATCTGTCCGGCCAGGTGGCTTCGTTGGTCTTCGGCGGGCATCGGCTCGTTCCGGGGGGTGCGGGGGCCGGGATACTCCTGCGCCTGTGGGGTCATCTGGCCGACCCCAGGTTGGCGTGGAGCCCGACCGCCCGGGTGTTGCTGCCTGGACCGCCGTACATGTGGGTGACGCTGGTCGCAACGCAGCTGATTCTTCTCGGTCTGGCTGTCGTGGCCATCCGACTGGTCCGGTTCGTCCGGGGCGCAACCGGTACTCCGGGTGGTAGCCCGATGAAGGCGAACCGGTCGCATGTCAAGCGGCGGATGGGTCGGAGAGCTGTCGACCGGCACACGGCCGCCCTCTATGGCAAGGATGCCGTCGCGGGCCGGGAGCCCTTGGCGCTCGGTGTGGACGTCGCCACCGGCACGCCACTCTTCGCCAAGTCGGAGGACTACATCTTGGCGGTCGGTGTGCCCCGGGTCGGCAAGGGCGAGGGATTCGTGATCCCTGCCGTGCTCCGTCACAAGGGCTCCGCGGTGGTGACCGCCACCCGGCACGACACCTACATGGACACCGCCTGTGCCCGGGAGAGGGTCGGGCCGGTCTTCGTGTTCGACCCTCAGGGTCTTGTCCCATATGCGGAGAAGCTGCGGTGGAACCCGGTCAAGGGCTGCGAGGTGCCTCAGAAGGCGATCCTGCGGGCCCGGGGGTTCGCCGGGTTCGCCGGCGTGGGAGCAGCCGTCGACGGTGGCGGTGCGTACTGGGAGCAAGTCGCGGCCTCCATCATCCGCTCTTACCTGCACGCGGCCGCACTGGAAGGTCTCGGTGTCGAGCAACTCCTCGACTGGTCGCGCCGTCCCGCAGCGCGTCAACCGGTCCGCATCCTGTCGCGCCATTCCGATGCCGCACGGGGATGGAACGAGGACCTGGCCGCGTCCACCGAGGTCGAACCCAGGCATCGGGATTCGATCTGGGCGACAGTACGGCGGGCGTTCGACTGCTTCGCCGACCCGATGGTGTTGGAGGCCACCCGGGTCGACCACGACACGTTCGACCCAACCGCCTTTCTCGATGGGCACGGGACGATCTACCTGATGGGCTCCCCCGGTGCTCAGCATTCGGTCGCCCCAATCGTCGCCGCACTCATCGAAGACATCGTCGACGTCGCCCGTCATCAGGCGGCCGCCTTGGCAGCCCGCCGCCTCGAATCCGGTCTCGTGCTCATGCTGGACGAGTGCGCCAACATCGCTCCGCTCGGCGATTTGCCCAAACTGGTCGCCGAGCTTGGCGGCCTCGGGATCACAACCGCGGTCATTCTCCAGTCAGTGGCGTCCGCCCGCAGCATCTGGGGCGAGGCGGGAGAACGGGCGCTGCGCGACCTGGCGAACATCACGCTGGTGTGGGGCGGCCAGAAGGACATCGCGTTCCTGGAGGAGATCAGCCGGCTGGCCGGCGAGCACGACGAGCTGGTCGAGACCGTCACCCACAACGACAACGGGAAGTCCAGCTCGTGGACACCACGAAGGACGGCGGTGCTGCCCGTCTGGGACATCGCCAACCTGGCGCCCTATCACGCGGTGGTCGTGTCCCCCCACCTCCGACCCCGCGTCACGCATCTTTCGTCTTGGCGCAAGGACCGGACGCTCACCGCCCTCGCCGAGCAGGGCCATGGCACCTCCTTAGGAGCAGCGACCGGTGGATGACGACCAGCCGCTCCCATCGGACCCTGATCGCCTCGCCGACTGGGTCGACGGCCTCGACGCTCGGGTAGGTAGGCTCGAGCGCCGATTCGACGAGCTCTCGGGTGACCGACGATCGTCCGACGATGCCGGCTCGCCGGTAGTCGTCTGGCAGAACCTCTCACCTGCAAACGAAACAAAAGAGCTCGAGAAGTTGGCCGAGTGGGTCGACTGGCTGCAGGAGCGTTATGCGGCCACCGGAGACTGGCTGCGACCGTGCTGGTGGCGCCACGGCTTCGTCGTCGAGGAGCTTGCCGCGCTCCGCACCGCATGGCTCGGCGTGTACGAGTCCGACGAGGCCACCCCGTCGACAGCAGCGCTCGACTGGCACGAAGCAGCGGAGCTGAGCCGAGACCGCATTCGCCGGGCGATCGGCACCGGGCCGGGCTGCACCGCCGTCACCCACAAGCCCGACGAGTCGGTCACCGACGATCCCGGCTGGGCTGAGGAACGGGCTGTGATGTGTGGCGAGGTGCCCGATCTTCCTGGCTAGTCGGGAGCGGACGCGGACAACGAGCGCTTCGGACCCGGCAATGGCAACGACCACCGAGAGATGCCCAGCGAGGATCGTTGGAGGGTGACTGTACGGGCGAATGCGAGCGGCAAGGCGTAGGGCTGTGGAGGATCGTGTGTTGACGGCGCCGCATCCTGCTGATGCTGACGCCTCGGCGCAGAGGTTCACGTCCCCTCACCGACACTGTGGCTCACAGGGTCTTACCCCGCCAGTTGCCGATTGTTGGTGTCGGAAAGAAGAGGCCCACATTTTTCGGGCCTAGACGAAGACAAAGGGGTGATCAAGATAGAGCCCGATCCCTCCGCCAAGGGACTCATCAAGCCTTAGACGTTTTGCCCGCTGATCGAAGCATGAGTTCGAGGTCGTGCCGACGAAGTACGACAAGGGGTCGTCCGGCTCGGTGAACTGGAGTTCCTTCCACCGATTGACGCCATTCTCATTACCCAGGAGCCAGAAGCCTCGCTTTGCGATACACATCGCAGAGACTTTGCCGCCGGTGGGTGCGAGGCCGCCTCTCGTCATCTCTTCGCATAGGTAGTCGAGTTCTTGGCCTGCGGCAATCCTGCTCTCGTAAGCCACCAACATATTGAACGCGCCGTATAGATCCGGCACCGTTGCCCCGTGTTTCAGCGTGAACTTGAGGTCGGCAATCCTCTTCGATGCGTCGACGAACCGCTTGAGATCCTCCTTCCTTAGCGTTGACTTCACCTCGATACGGCAGAGCACGCTGTTGAAGAGGTAGACGCCGTGGGTTGACTGTGGGGAGGCCAGAATCGGTGGCGCGAAGAGCGGATCAAATAGAACGATGTCGTCCTGCCCGGCGTCGTCCACCTGTTGCTTGGCGTCGATAATCACCCCCGTTCCACAGCCCACCGACGGCGGGAGCCAGGGAACGAGCAGGTTGTTCATCAGGAGTTCTCGGAAGCGGCCCTTCACGCCGGGATGACTGACCTGCCCCTCGTGCTCTGCTAGATGACAGACATGCCGGCTGTCAGACCGCAAGCGTCCGAGTATGTAGTTGGTGTTCATCTGCGCTCCAAAGCTAAGCCCTCTCGTACGGGAGTGGGACGCAAACGTAACGCAACCCGCTCTCCCCCTGAAAGCGGTCTGGTCGCTCTCAGTTGCGCCCGCTCGCCGCCACTGCCTACGCCCAAGGCCTTACCCGCCAGTCGCAGATTGTTGGTGTCGGAGAGCTGATGTCCACAGTCTGCGACTGGTTCAGACCGACCTCCTCCAACGTCACATTCAGACGACCAGCGCCCGGCCTTGACCGACCCTGCCCAGAAGAACGATGCAGTTTGCGGTGCTGTGATACAGGGTGCGCACCCGGCGCAAGACACCGGTGTCCCACCCGAGGGCAACACGGCCTTGACCCCGAGTCCGAGTCGTAGGCTGACCACGGCGTGACCCGTTAACCCCCGACACCGTCATATGCCAGGCTGTTGTGATCTGGCGTCCTATAACGAGGAGCATCAGAGCATGGACGATCTCGAGCCGGTCTACGACGATGATGACGAGGAGGAACCCCCGACCGACTCCATAGCGAACGAGCTTGAAGACTGGGATGAGCCGGGGGAACCGCCCGAAGAGATAGAAAGCATTTGGGAGCAGCGCCAGCGTGAGCTGCTGACAAGTGTTCTTGACTACAACCTCAACACGCTGGCGGACCTAGTAACAGCCAACCAGATTGATCTGTCACCCAGATATCAGCGACGTGATCGATGGAAGCCAGAACGTCAGTCTCGACTCATCGAGTCGTTCCTAATGAACGTACCCGTTCCCCCTATCTTCTTGAATGAGGATGACTACGGCAAATACTCTGTTATTGATGGCAAGCAGCGCCTCACCGCTATCCACAATTTTATGCGTGGTCGGTTGCGTTTGAAGGGCCTGAAGGTATTCAAAGAGCTGAATGGAAACACCATTGACGACATGTCTGTCAGCTTGCGGAACATCATTGCTACTAGAGCGAATCTCCGTGCAACAATTATCCTGCGCCAATCAGATAATGACGTGAAGTTTGAGGTATTCCGTCGGTTGAACACGGGCGGTGTTTCTCTCAATGCACAGGAGATACGAAACAGCACCTGGCCTGGCCCTCTCAACGACCTCCTCCTTGACCTTTCGGAAGACGCCACTTTCCGGTCAATTCTGGGAATTACTCGACCACCGACGTCCGCTGTGTATAAGGAGATGCGAGATGTGGAGCTCGTTCTCCGGTACTTCACCTTCAAAGACGACTGGGCCACTTTCTCGGGTGGCATGTCCCGTCGTCTCGACGAGTTCATGGCTACTAATCAGCGATTGGATAAAATAACTCTCAGCGAGATGCGAACGTCCTTTCTCAATGCCCTCACGGTTTCTCATCTTGCATTTGGTAAACATGCATTTCGCCGATACATGCCGGAGCGGAGGCAATGGAGAGCACCAATTCTTGCTGCTCTCTTTGATGCCCAGATGTTCTCAGGAATGTCCTATACACCAGCGCAAGTACAAGGCCGAAGCCGAGCCCTTGTCGCCGCTTACCAGGCACTCTTCTCAGATCCTGAGTTTCGAAGGGCGATTGATGCCGCCACTAACACACCAGCATTATTCCGCCGCAGAATTCAGCTATTGCAGCGTGTTTTCGAGTCTGTTGTAACGGACTAGTGCCTCAGCAAGCACTTGCCAATTTTCGATCAGCCGACGGTGCTGTATCGGCCATTCTAGACATCGAGACGCAGTATCCCGACCCTCCGCCACCAGAACACCGAGCGGCGGTGGAGGGACTACGTGGCGGAGCGGCCGTACTAACCGTGGCGGCGTTTGAGAATTATCTGCGTGAAGCCATTTCGCTAGCTCTTGATAACGTTAACTCGAGCAATCCACCATGCGAGTTCCAGAAGCTCCCTGCGACGCTCCAAACGACAAGTATCTATGCGACACTCGAGTTGGCAATGCAGGGCAGATACGAAACGACGCGCCGAAAGCGCCACGAACGAATATTGGATATCCAAGCCGCAGCTCAGAGAGTTCAGAGTGGCCGTCTTGATGGTGCAGCGATTGCGAACACCGGAGGCAATCCGAACAGCGAGTTGGTGAAAAGCTTGTTCAAGTCCATAGGTGTGCCAAATGTTCTGGCGAATGTGAAAAGAGCGTTTGACGCCAAATGGGGCGGTGTGACTGCGCAGACTTTCATCCCGGATACCCTGGATAGCGTTGTTCGTCGTAGACATGTTGTAGCCCACACCGCCTCAGCTCTAGCGATTACCCGCATAGACCTCGCCGACGGGCGACGCTTTGTGGTTTGCCTTAGCGAGGTGTTGGATGCAGCCTTGGATCGGCATATATCTCGAGTGATCGCAGCCGCCCAGTAGTTCAGACGCTGCTCTGGGCTTGAACACGTCCAGGGACCAAGTCGCCAGTCGGGGATTGGTGAAGTCGGTTCTCCGACGCGAACCCCTGCGCACCGGTGATTCGACCCGGAGGTACCCTGGCGCCGCACCTCATACCGGGGCAGAGACCTGGCTCGTTGACCCCCAGCCAACCGACCTGCAGGGTCCGGTGGCAAGGCCGAAACCGATGAAACCGCGTGACCTTCAGCGTCGCCTCGGGCCAAGGCCGACGGCACGGACAAACTTGTTTATCTGACGGTTGCCCTGTCGGTAGATGGTGCGGCGTACCTGGCGCTCGACACCGCCCTCCACCCCACCTGAGAGCCCACCACGCTTGTATCCATGCTCCACGGTCTCAATGTTGCCGAGGTCTCTGGCGAAGCGGTACAGCTGCGATCGCGTCGTGCTCACGAGGCCACCTCTTCCTTGCTCGCCCGGTCAGCGAGGATGACTCGCTCAACGATGGCTAGTAACTCCTTCGGACTCTCGGTTGACTCCATTGCCTTCAGGTCCGCCGGCGACACGCCGACACATCCCATGCCCTCGTCCTCGTGGGTTGCACGCCAGGCCAGCCATTCCTCCCCTTCGGGGTCCTGGTCGTCTTCCTCGACGGCGTTGATTAGCGCGACGAGTTCAATCTGGCCATCGTTGGTCACGTCATATTCAATGAAGAGCAAAGGTCCTTCCGGCAACGTCCACGGCCTCTAGTTCCCGACATGATAGGAGCGCAGTTCGCGAAACGAACGGTGGAATAGAAGGAACCGTTGTGGGCTTCAACCGATGGCATACAGCGAGAACTTGGCCAGGTGGAGGGTGGGGTGAGGCTCTGGCCCAAGTTCGCAAGACCCAGCACCTGACCCAACGCGACATTGCCGACTACCTCGGTGTGAGCCTCGCCACGGTGAGGAAGTGGGAAGACGGCACAGCCCTGCCTGACCGGGCGCTTTGGACAAAGCTCGAAGAGGCGATGGGGTTACCCGTGCCCGACCCACGAGTCCCTGAGCACACACCCGCCGAGAGGGAGTTGATCGACACCATGCTGCTCGTGGTCGATGAACTTCGGCTACTTCGGGAACAGATCGCCAGCATCAGAGCCGCCGCGTCTACGCAGCCTGTTGTAGACGAGCCAAACGTCTTGGACGTCAACCAGGCTGCTGGATACCTCGGTGTCTCTCCGACCTTCATACGGAGATTGGCATACGAGCGGAGACTCGTTCATTACAAGGTCGGCAGCAAAGTGAGGTTCCGTAGAACTGACCTGGAGCAGTTCATCGAGGACGGGAAACGCGGGCTATCGGAGTTCGTTCCCTGGCAGCTTCGAGGGCGTGCTGGACAATCGGGCTCTACAAGACCGAGCTCATCTGGCACGAGGGCCCGTGGCGGACCGTCGAAGCCGTCGATCTAGCCGCCTTGCCCTTGCATCGACTGGTTCAACACCACCAGGCTGCACACCGAGATCGGCGACATCCCGCCGTCGAAACTCGAAGCCACCCACTAACGTCAACAGCAAGACGCCGGTCAGACCCCATGAATCAAAGCGGACTGAATCAAAGCGCACGAGCCTCTCTCGAACCCAGATAAGAGCGATTCAGGGTTGCCGCATAGCTCCAGAACCGTTGCACGCTTGACTCAGATGCCGAAGCCATCGTCGAAACTACGGTCGAGGCCCATGTCACGGTTTCTGGTGGCATGCAGCACTGGGGCCGTTGGGACAGTCCGGTCGTCCTCTCGCAACCGATCGGTGGCCTGGACACCCTTCCAGTGTGACGCCAACACTTCCCGTTCGGACTCGACTCCCGGCGATTCGCCGGGAGAGAGGAATCCGGCCATGCCGACAGCGGCAACAGTCTTCTTCCAGTGGGCGCGCTGGTCGGGGTCGGTCGGCTCAGAGCCGATACTCGCCGTGCCGGTGATGTTCCAACGGGTGCGGTATGCCTCGATGGCTCCGGCCGCTGCCTGCCACCGTTCGACTTCGGTGATGCGTTCCGGGAGAGAGCCAAGCAGTGCCGTGACGTGTTCGGGTCGGCTGTAGGCGGCGGCCTGGCCGAGGCGGTATTCGTTACGGCGGACGGCACGGTCGAGTTGGAACCAGGTGGTGATCTCGTCTCGGTGGTGAGCGACCCATTCGTTACGGCGGCGTTGGGCTGCGGCGAACGCCGACAGGTCTTCGAGTGCGTCGTGGGCGTCTCGCCCGGTGGCCTGGGTGTGTCGTGTCCGGTCGTAGGCGGCGGCGAGCTGGTCGGTGACGTCAGCCGGAGCATGATCGGTGAGCCACCGGCCGAGGGTGGCGTGCTGGCGGTAGGTGGCATCGAGGTCATCAGGTGACAAGGACGCCCAACTCGGCAGGCGCTCGTAAGCCATGGTCTGCTCCCGGGTTTGGGAGAGTGCGTCGACGAGGGACTGCAGTGCGTCTCGCTGTCTCGTGTCTTCTGCATGGTGGCCGATCTCCCAGCGGGGGTTCTCGGGAGCTGTGACGTAGAGGTTGTTGGACAGTCGGCCCCGCGAAAGCTGGGTGTAGCCGGCTTCCTGGAAGAGGCTGTCGCCGCCGAGGCCGAAGGTGTGATCGACGGTGATTCCCTGGGAGCGAAACACCGTAAGGGCATAGCCAAGGCTGGTCGAGGACTCGGCGTAGCTGCGGGGAAGCACGGCGCGCGATCCGTCGGCGAGCTCAACGACTAGCGCAGCGGCCCGAGCCCCCAACTCGTCGGCCACAGCAACGTCACCCTGGTTTCGGAGAACGTCACCCTGAACGTCACCCTGGGTTCGGAGAACGTCACCCTCCCTGGTCACAAGGTTGCCGGCGGGATCGACCACACCGACAACAGTTCCGAACGTGCCGTTTCGGACCTGGACCGTAGAGGGCTGCCCGGCCCGGTTCGCCTTCCCGGCTTGTGCAACCCGCTGGTTCTTCTCGAAGACAACTCGGTCGCCGATGCTGAACGCCCTGCCATCGAGCCCGATCTCCTCGCCGAGCTCACCGGCGGCCTGGCGCCGTGCCCGGACCATGTCGTTCAAGGCAACCACGTCCACCCGGCGAACAGCCAGGATGGCTGTCGTGCGGTCCCGGTGGACCCCCCACCAGTCCTCTACGAGCCGATGCCGTGCCTCATCGATGGTGCCAGTGATCGTGACCCTCCCGTGTTCGACATACGCGTGGACGGCCGGGACCACGTTGCCGTCGCGCAGGGCGACGAGGGCGTCTCGTTCCCACTGCTGATGGTCACTGACCTGACGGCGGTTGGTGGTGAGGGTGACGACGTGGGAACCCAACTCGTTCGACATCGACCGCAATGCCCCTCCTGCGTCGATGGAGGACAGCTGACGGTTGTCACCGACGAGGACGAGCTTGGCTCCGGCCACGTCGACATGGGAGCGGAGCCGGTCGAGGGGGCGGCTGCCGACCATCGATGCCTCATCGACCACGATCACGTGCCGGGAGGTGAGCCCTCCAGCTTTTCGGAGATCAGCAAGGAGCTGGGTGAGCGACGAGCTCGGGATACCGGTACCCGCTTCGAGGTCGGCAGCGGTCCTGGCCGCGACGGCGGTGCCGATGACTTTGTAGCCCGCCTCTTCCCATCCGATTCGCGCGGCATGGAGCATGGTCGACTTACCCGTTCCGGCCTGGCCGATCACCAGGTCGTAGCCGTTGCCCGAAGTGAGCAGCGCGCGGAGCCCATCGGCCTGTTCAGTATCGAGATGGAGGTGAGACCCGAGGACTCGGTCGACCGTGTAGGGGTTGACCCGACCGGTACCTTCTTCTATGCGGGCTACCGCCGAGCGGGTGATGCGCTGTTCGGCGGCCAAGAGTTCTGTGGTGGTGTAGCGCCGGTCGCCGCTCGTGGCCGGAATGAGCTGCCCGCTTTTCGTCCGGACGTGCTCAGTGCCCACACCGGGATCGACGAGGACCCGTACAACGCTGCCCCGGTCGAGGAGTTTGGAAGTAAGCGCCAGAGCCTGATCGGGGGTGACGTCGAACGCCCTGGCCACGGCACAGATGGCCTCTCGGCGGGTGAAGGTCGATCCGAGCAGGGTGACGGGCAGCGCCCGGGTGTCAGGGGCCAGATGCTCATCGATCTCCCAGTCATCGAGAGACACGCCGTTCTCGCCCGCGAGGACCCGGAGGATCGTCTCGGTGGCTTCGGGTCCGGATGGGATAGTCGGATCGTTGCCAAGGACGGCGGTGAGGTCTTCGACACTCGCCTGCCGGGTACCACCCTCGCCGCCCGGAAGTTCGATCTCGGCGAGCTGCTCTGACCAGCGTTCGCGCAGCAGATCAGCCGGCGTCGTACCGACAGGCTTGCGTTGCCTGGTGGCGAGAGCCGATTTCTCGGCTGCCTTGGACGACGTGAACCCCCGTTGGTCCATCGCCGCTTCGATGTCTCCCCTCCGCTTGGAGAACGCCCGGAGGATCGTCTTCGGGACATCTCGCAGCTCGCCCAGGCCATTGCGTCGCACGTGCCAGGCAAGACCAAGGGGTGCCAGCTCGGAACGCAGCGCGGACTGGTACATCGTCCCGGCGGCCTTCTGCCACAGGTAGAGGTGGCGGCCGTCGGGGGCGGACCATTGGCCGTCTGCGCCATGCACGAGGTTGGGGACGACGACGTGCGTGTGAAGCTGGGGGTCGCCGGCACGGCTGGTGCGGTGCCGGAACGCCGCTGCAGTGAATCCGTTGGCCTCGATAAGTTGCCGACCACCAGCTCCTCGCCTGGCGTAGCACGCCTCGGTGGACAGGTGGTCGAGCACGGCGCCGATCGCCCGGTCGTGAGCATCGGAGATCGCGTCGCCCACGTGTTCAGGTCCGAACGCCCAGAGGAGCGAGACGCCTTTGGGAGCGGAGAAAGTCAGGTCGTAGCCGGGCCGTCGTTCGCTGGACAGCCTTGCTCCCAGGTCGGCCCCCGTGGCGGACTTGCCGGCGAGCAGGTTCCTGAGGGCCTGCGCATCGACCTGCCCGACGAGTCCGAGCCGTTCGGACGTTGTTCCTATCCACTGCCCCGGTGCTTCGCCCCTGCCTAAGTAATAGTCGTCGACGTTGTTGGCGACCTTGGCGAGGTAGTACTCCGCGCCGCCGGTGACACCGAGCCGTCCTATCGACAGCATCGAAGTGCCGGGTGGCGGGTCTTCGGAGACGGGTCCATAACCGAATCGTCCCGATGGACGTCACCCTGAACGTCACCCTCGCTGAACATGACTGCCTACCAGGGAGAACGTGACCCGGGAGCGGTGCGGTTCCCGCCCGGAGGGCGGCCGCACTCAACGAGTGCAGGTGTGTGGACTGAACGTCACCCTCTGGTGGGGCCGACGGGTGGACATATAGAAGGTCCCTCCCGGAGGGGAGGGACCTTCTTGTGGGCGCTCTCCGAGTGGTTGGAGTCGCGTCGCTCACTGTGGATTGTTACGCCAGCACGGTGGTCCCGGAACGGTGACGCCCCGGGACCAACCGCGCCAGCCGGTCAGACGGGTGTTGCCTTATCGGCAAGCTCCTCAGCGGCGCTGTGGCGCTCGACCTTCTGGATCTCGGCGGTGGCGAACCGGAGGCTGGCTCCGATGTCGTCAGCCACGATCTCGATCTTGGCCCTGCGCTCCCCTTCGTCGGTCTCCCAGGATCGCTGCTCGAGGCGACCGCTGACCACGACCCGTGCGCCCTTGGTGAGACTGAGGGCGACGTTCTCGGCCAGCTCCCGCCAGCAGACGACGTCGAAGAACGAGGTGGACTCCTCCCACTCCTTCGTGTCCCGGTTCTGCCACCGGCGATTGACCGCCAAGGTCAGTGCCGTGGCGGCCTGGCCATCCTTCGTGTAGCGAATTTCCGGGTCCCGGGTCAGGTTGCCGGCAACGGTGATGGTGGTGGTTGTCATGGTGTGTCTCTCCTTGTGATTGATGACAGGTGGGGCGCTTGTCGCCCCGCCTGGTCCGTCATCAATCGCTGAAAGCCGATTGCCCACACCGGAGCCGGCAGTCAAGAAAGCGAGCACAGCGAGAGTGAGAAGCGAAGGCCGGATGGTGAGGCGAGGGACGAGCCGACCCGCAGGGTCACCTTCCGTGCCGGCGCCTCGCAACGTCGACCTTGACGGCCAAGGTGACGGTGTGAAACCAACCGCTGGAAGGGGTCCAGAAACCCTGCCGCGGTGCTGCTCCCCTACACCGAGTACCGAACGGCGGCGGTGCGACTACTGGAAGCGTGCGAGGACAGGGCCGGGCTGTCAGGTACTCGCTACGTGAACGGTCGTTCGGCTGCGCGTGGTGATCTCGTGCTAGGTGCGAGTCATTATCGGCAAGCGCTCCACCGTGACGGCTGCAGGGCGAAACCGGTGGGCCAGGTCATGCCGGAACCACCTCCTTGTCCGGCTGGTCGGCCTCGAGAATGATCCGAGCGCATCCGAGCACCTTGTCGGCGGTTGCGGTGATAGCGGCAACGTCACCACCGCTCCATCCGGCGAGGTAGCCGGTGGAATAGCTCGAGGTGTCGAGCCCCCAGGCGGCAGAGACGATGAAGGCGACGGATTCGGCCTCGACCTCGACCGTGCCGCGGTGCTCGTAGAGGCGGCGTTCGTGCAGCAGGACGTGGGCGAGCTCGTGGGCGAGCGTCTTGCACGCTCCGGCAGGATCGGCCGTGCTCTTCACGGTCACCGAACGCTCCGCGTAGTGCGTGCGGCCCCATGCGGTACCGAGCGCCTCGTCGCACGCAGGGGCGCACTGGACAGCGAAGCCCGCCTCTTCCACCCGGCGCACCAGCGTGTCCCACATGCCATCCGGTGCGACACCCACCGGGTGCTGGACGTGCAGAGCGTTATCGAGGAGATCGTCGCCCTCGGTGTCATAGACATCGAAGACGTAGCCGACCCGGAACCCGGAAACCCGGGACTGGGTGATTGTCTCGCCAGTGTCGGCGTCCTCGACTCTGTCCCGTCGTACGCAAGGGCAGAGGATGGCAATGCCCTTCGCACCCTTCTTCACGCTGCGACCGAGTGACTTCCACGTATGGAAACCGGCCACCCGGGTGGCGTCCGGCCGCTGAGCCATGATGAGGAAGGTGTTATTGGCGCTGTATCGAGTGAACTTGGCCGCGACGGCCAGGTAGGCGAGCCACTGTTCGGAGGTCGTGAGGGCCTCGACGCCGGCAACCAGTTGATCGTGCGCCATCTCCGGCGTGAGCTTGCGTGAACGGAGAGTAGTTGCAGTAGCCATGTCGGCCTCCTTCGGTTGAGCGGCGGTTGCCGCTGGGTACCGATGAGGAGGTCACCGGGGACCCCGCCGGGGTCATGGTCGAGCACAGCGAGAGTGAGAAACGAAGGCCGGATGGTGAGGCGAGGTACGAGCCGACCCGGAGGGTCACCTTCCGTGCCGGCGCCTCGCAACGTGCCATTGACGCCGGAAGGGGTGGCGACATGATGAGAAGACCCAGGAGACCCCTGAATGCGCCAGTGCGCCGGACTGGCGACTCGATGTCGTCCGAACGGCGGGACTGTTCAGGTAGGCGAGTGGCGGTGACGCAGTCAGGTTCGATCCGGCGAGTGGCGGTGCTACCTCGACTGCCGGAGCCGCTTCTACCGCCACAGCCCGAGCAACGTCATGCTCATCGGCCAGCAGCGACACGAGGCCACGTACGTTGCCGGGTTCAACGCGGCTCAGATCACCAACAGGCAGGCAGAAACGACGCGGCCCAGGCCGGCTCGGCCCGCCTGCGGCGGCCGGCCCACCACAAAAGCCCAGGTGGCAAGTCCAGGTGGCGTGGGCTGTGGGGATTTCCTCTGCTCCTTCGAGGACTGCGGTCACGGAGCCACCACCCTCACGACGTCGGGAATCGGTGTGACCGCGGCAAATGGGCGGGGCGAACAGCCCCCGTCTAGCGTGTGGCCGTGTTTGGAGTCGTGCCTTACGTCGGCAGCACGACATTCCCTCCGAGGAGCGCACCACGCCAAGGCGTCCGTGCGCACGGTGCCAGGTAGGCGTGTGTGCCGTCGGTCGCGCCCGGACCACACAGCGAACGAGCACCCGTCCTCCCTCCTCGGGATGAACCGACGCACAACGGATCGGCAGACAACGGCCACGTCGCGCCAACGAAGGTCACAGCGGGAGCTGCATCGCCTCTGGCGATCCCCAAAGGTGACTTCGACCGGCTGACGCATTACCTGTTCCGCTACCCGGCGAAGTTCCACCCGCCCGTCGCATCCACGCTGATCGAGCTATTCACCACAGAGGGCGACCTCGTCCTCGACCCGTTCTGCGGTAGTGGAACGCTCCTCGTGGAGGCGGCGGTCGCGGGGCGACCGTCGATGGGGATGGACATCGACCCGCTGGCGGTCGCCGTCTCGGAGGCGAAGACACACCGGTTCCGGGCGTCGCACCTCGCTGCCTCTGGTGCCACGCTCGTCGCCGCGCTGAGGGACTACGCCCGGCCTGCCGAGGAATACGAGCGGAGGAAGTTCACCGACCTCACCGATGCGGAATATGCCGACGAGCTACAGGGGGTCTCCGAGTGGGTCCCGGCGATCCCGAACCTTCTCCACTGGTTCCGCCGGTATGTCGTCATCGACCTTGCCTTCATGCGGGCGGTCATCGAAACCGCCCCGATACCTGAAACACACCGGCGGTTCTTCCGTGTTGTCTTCGCCTCGATCATCCGGACGACCTCGAATGCCGACCCCGTCCCGGTCTCGGGTCTGGAGGTGACGAAGTGGATGGTGCAGCGGGAGAAGAACGGCAGACTCGTTGACCCCTTCAGTCTGTACACGATCGCCCAAACGAAGGCGATTGAGGCGGCCACCGCCTTCACGAAGTCTGCGAAGGCATCGACACCGGTCCGCGTGTTCGCAGGGGATGCGACCGCAATCGGCGACTACCTCGACGGAACCGTCGATGCCGTCATCACGTCGCCGCCGTACCACAGTGCCGTCGACTACTACCGCCGACACCAGTTGGAGATGTACTGGATCGGCCTGGCGGCGTCACACGCCGAGCGGGTGGAGCTTCTCCACCACTACGTCGGGCGACCGAAGGTGCCAAAGTCCCACCCTTTGGTCAGGACACCGCTCGAAACGTCCGAAGCCAAGGCGTGGGAGGACCGCATCCGCACCGTTTCCGATGAGCGGGCTGATGCGTTCCATCACTACATCGCGGCGATGCGTTCGTTCTTCACCGGGCTCACAGATCACGTCACCGTCGGAGCCCCTGCGATTCTCGTTGTGGGACATAGCGATTGGAACGGGACAACGATTCCGACGACGCTTCTCTTTGAGGAGTTGGCGGGGACAGCGTTCACGCTCCACAAGGTTTTGTGCTACCCGGTGAAGAACCGGTACATGTCGTATGAGCGGCACAACAACGCGTCAATCTCCGAGGAGTACGTGCTCGTCTTCCGCCGTCATTAGACAGACGGTCGGTCCCCACTGCCGTTCGCCTCACGAAACGTACTCTCGCGGCGCGGCGGCGGCGTCCTGCCGACAAGCTGTGAGACTCGTCGCTCCAGCTCATCATAGCTACCACGCACGATCACTTGGTCGCCCTTCTTGCCAGTGATCTGCAGGAGACCTTGCGATGCGGAGGCCACGGTGATGACAGAACGGCGAATGTCGCCGAATTCAACTGTGGCATACTCAGCTCTCCCAGTGATCTCCCCGGCAATCAGCTCAATCGTCCGAGGGCGGTCCGCCAGCCTGCCGTCCAACGTCCGCAGAGCGTCGATCACTGCCTGGTACAGCTCTTGATGGGTGTGAGACTCGGCGTCAAGCAGGGCATCAACCGCCGCCGTTACCTCGTCTGGTGAAAATTTTGTCAGGACGATGTCGAGGACATCGGCTGCGGAGATATGACGAGCCTCGGCGTTTTCAATCACACGGGCGAGCTGGTCCACGGTCCAGCACGAGACCCTTTCTTCCCTCGCACGTCGGGCTGCTTGTGCGTCGTCTCCCCTCGTACTGCCGGGATACGCAGGAGCCAGAAGAAGACATCCGGTTGCCCTCGCCTCATCCCGAACATGTTGTGCGAGTCCGGCAAAATCGATCGCACCAAGTGACGGAACCTCGCCGGATGACTTTGCTTCGAGCGTGATCTTCCGCTCACCGCCGGGGTACTCCGCATACTTCGCCACGCCGTCTGGGTTATCAGCACCGGAGAGGTGCTTCGCCACGAAGCCAAGTGCGCGGGCTCCAATGACGAGGTTCGTTTCAAGGTCGCGCTCGTCATCAAACGATGCACGGAGCGCCTCGGCAATGGCTCGCATCGAGAAAAGCCGATCTGCAGCGAGGGAGCGGAGAAGTGAGTCCCGTCGTTCGAGAACCTCTCCCACGAGAGTCGCCGCCATCCCCTGCTCGCGGAGGTACACCTCAAGGAGCGCCTCGGCGGTCACGAGGTCCTCCAAGAGCGGACGGGCATCTGGCTCAGAGTGCGCCTGCACGACAGGGTGATCGACGTTGACGTAAAAGATCGACGTTGCCGGGTCGAGGGAAACAAGGCGACCCGATCGCCCGCCCTCGAAGTCCGCATAGGTGTAGCGATCCCGGTCTGGCTCATACAGCCGGGCAGCGAGATCATGGACGTTGACCTCGTCGGCGAGACGGAGATAGAACCACGACTCGTCTGCATCGCTCCCCCCGCTCTCGCTGCCCGCAAGGAGCGCGTCAGCAATCGGGTGCTCGACAAGGGTCGGCGAGATGTAGTCCCGCTTCTCCTCCGTATGGGCCTTTTTCTCGGCCTCGGCATCCTTCTTGATCTTGCCGTCGTACTGCGCACGGGCTTCGTAGAAGATTTCCCGCAGGACGTGCTGGAAGTCACGGTACAGATCAGATTCTTCGAACCGTTCTCGGGGGGCGGTAACGACTTTGTCGAGGTCGTCTGCGGTGAGGTCAGCGCGGAAGCGGTTCCAAACGGAGTACGACAAAGGCTCGATACCGAAAAGAGCGTCCGACTCATCGACGAGGCGCTCGCGGACCTTCACGAAGAATCCGTGGCTACGAGCAAGGTCATTGCTCTTTCCGGTGTAGAGGCTCCCCTTGGTGACAACGACCTCGCCACTGATGCCTTGCGGAAAGGAGTCGGAGAGAAGCTTGTCACCTTCTATACGCCAGTTGTCGGGATGTCCCTCTTCGATGGACGTTACACGGATAGCGGGGAGCTGCCCGACGGTAAACGAGACGACTTCCGGTTGTTCGGCCTTGCGAGAGACGACGTCGTTCCCATTGAGATTCAACGCAAAATTGCTCTTGTATGGCATCGCGGTCGAGAGCACCCAATTGAGATCGCGGGTGCGGATGGTGCCCATCTTCGGCTTCAACTCTTCCAACACAACGAGCGTCCACGACGCCAGCGCGGTGACCGCCTCTTCGGTCATGCCCACCCTCTCGAACATCGTCGCAAGGATTGCGTTTTGGAAGAGGTCAGCGAGGGCGAACTTGTTGATCGTCAGTTGCAGTGGCGCGCCACCTGACGGATCTGACTTGAAGTCGTCGAAATGCATCGTAACGGCGTGGACGGCCGAGCCGGTGTATGAGACGTATGTCACAGTGTTGGCCACTGCGTAGGTGGCGAGCTTGCCGATGCCGAACTTTCCGATGTGACGACGGCGAAGCCGAACGGACACACCGTCACCCTGGCGCCTGCGGCTGTGGCCGATGTGCCAGAGGTCTTCCAGCCCGTCCGAATCCATCCCGTCGCCGTCGTCGAAGATGACGGCGACGGGCTCCGATGATGGCGGGAGCGGGATGAATAGCCGACAGTGCTCGGCGTCGGCATCCCAGGCGTTGACGACGAGTTCCTCGATGGCCTTGATCGGGGACTGGTACATCTGCTCCGAGAGGAGGTGGACCAGCTGGTTCGAGAGCGTGACCGCGATCTCACGGTCCGTTATCCCCAAGGAACCGAGAGCGTCCGCCAACTGGCGGTTGGGTGCCACGGGCGGTCAGTCTAGGAGGGAATGTGGCCGAGCACTGAAGGCTCCCACAGGCGCTATCAAGGAGGTTTGCGCTGCGCAAAGCTACTTTACGCAGGCGCAGACCTCCAGACGCGAGGAGCTCCCGCTTCGGCCGAAATAAGGAACGTTCTCACTCCGGACCCAGCAGCGGCCGCCCCTGGGATTAGCGAGTGCCGCTGACCCTCTGTGCTTGTCTCCGCTTGGAGACGGGTACAGTCACTGAGCAGCCGACGGGCGCCGCTCCAACTCCGCGCACATCGACTATTGCAAGGCAATACGCTTCTGCAATTCCTGCTGCGTAGTACCGGTACGTCACGGGGACGTCGACCTCCTCCCGTGTCCAACGACCAATCCGTCTCGTCCAGAGGCAAAGACCTTCTTCGACCGAAGGATAGTCGGTGACGTTGACTCTCACTTTGTAATCTTGGCGGTGGCCACCGTTTCGGCAGAGACTTGCGACTCCGGATCGGAGCCTGTAGGTGCGCCCCGGATCCCGATCAGCGAAGTCATGCCACCACTGGTTCAATGCGATGCCGCCAAGAAAGCCGATGGTTACCGCACGCTGATTCGGCGGAAAGAAGAACTGGCGGTCGGCACAGAAACTGGTTTGGACTCGTAGGACGTTGTCCCGACCCGTCTGAAGGTGGGGTCGTTGCACGAGCACGACGGGCACAAGGCGTCGTGGCAATAGGTCGTGCCGAGCCAGTGCGAAGAGAAGCATTCGGACACTCACGGCGCGGGTGGATGCTGTCCGCTCCAAAGACCTCAAGAAGGCGCCAGGCTCACGTATTTGACGGAAATGCCTGAGAACTTGCAGATGTTCCGTGACAGGAAGGAGAAGTTCTGACGCGAATTCGTCGCAGAAGCGCTCTTCAACATCGAACCCGTTTATAGTCCCATACGCGCGCAGATTGGTAAGTTGCTTCTTGTCAAGCCGAGATGCCGGCACGGTCGAATGGTCATAGAAAAAGGTATGCGCAATCTCGTGTGCGAGTGTGAACCGAGCTCGCGCCGTCGATTGCGAGCGCGCGATCTGAACAGCAAAGCCTCCGGCTGAGAGAGCCACCAGCTGTCCCTCAGACACCATCGGCTTCGCGAACTCAATCGAGACGATGCCCTGCGCTCTCGCAAGACGCTTAAGTGTCGAAAGACCCTCCCGCTCAAGACGGCCAAAGAAGGTCTGTTGGCCATGGAGTACCTCCGAACGGAGCCTTTGAGCGCATATCCGAGCGGCGGCGGCTACATCCGTCCCAAGCTCATCACTTTCTACAACGTCAACGACGTTCACTCTTGCCTAACAGAACTGATGACGTCACTAGCCCTCTCGACCAGTACGCCCCAGTCGATAGGCCGTGACCGTTGCTCCCCAGTGCTCACTAAATTCAACGCCGCATCCTGAAGCCGGGCCATCGCAGCTTTGCGAACCTCTTCTTCGGCAACCGTTCGACCGCATCGCACGAAGCTGTCTGATTTGTGGGCCTGCAGCGGACCTGGCCACGACTCCCTGAGCCGGGAATTTGAGGCACTGGCTGCACAGACGAGGGTGGCGAAAGCGACTCCGCGTCGGGATTCGGAGTCGGTTATGGGGTAGTGCAACGTGTGCTCGCCTAGGGCATTTCCCCAGAAGTCCTTCTGCGTACCGTCACCACCGACGAGCTCGAGGATCCGGTCCCGAGGTGCATTTCGGATGCTTCCGATTACGGGATCGAGGACTGGCTCCAACCGCTGTCTAAGCGGAACATACCGGAAGCGACATCCTCGCCTACGTGTGTCCAGCGGAACGCCAAAGCGCTCGCAGAATGCATCCACAAGTCCATTCAACGCCATGGCGAAGGTGGGCTCACCAGCGGAGCCGCGAGCCAAAAGTTTGGGATGAACAAACAAATACAGACGCCACAGACGCTTGTAGTTCTCGTTTAGCAAGTCGATTTCCTGGGCAAGACCTCGGTCATGTGCCTGCTGATTCAGGGGAAGAACTCTTCCTGCTTCCACTTCGACGTGCGCGGCAACTTCCTTTGCTTGCATCCGTTGATGGGGGCAGTAAATGAGGACGGCTGGTAAACTTCCACCCTCTCGGGTGGTCGCAAACTCCTCGGCGCCAGCGCGCACAGCGGCATCTGCGAACAGCTTTTCCCATTCGCGCCGACCGCGGTCGCCATCGTCCCGGAGGTGTCGAATGATTCCCTCCGGTCCCCCGAAGTGGTGGGTACCGTCGTGATCCAAAGTGAAGAGAAGGGGGTACTCGTCTCGGTAGCGAATGCGACGAACGAGCTCCTTTACGCTTAGTCCCACCGGTTCCGAAGTCGATGCTGCTGTATCTAAGGTCGACAAGAGGTCGCTGTCGCCGACGTGTGCGATATGCGACGTCCCGAACGCCGGTTCATACGGCGGCGCCCACGGAGCAGGGTAGATCCCATCTCCATCGCGCAAGCGAGGGCTCGACAGCTCAAGCGCCTTTGCAAACATGCTCGAAAAGACACACTTCTTCGGATGGTAGTAGACCACTTCGGCAAAACGATACCGTTCACGCATCAAGTCCAGAAGATCTGACACGGTATCGCGGCGAGGAAGGCCGTTTCCCTTGACGGCATAAATTGTCAAGCGTCTACGCGAGCGACTCGATTTGTGATCATCGATTTCAACATTGCTTGACTCTCGGATCACAAGGTACCGCTGGAGCCTCAGATTATTGCGAATATCGAGGTGGAGTCGCGCCCCGTCGCGGACAAGATAATCAAGGAGATCCGCGCAAATGGTGTTCCCGACAATGTCTGACATGAAGGGGTGAAAGAGGGGAACGCGTTCATGGTCCGGACCAAGGTCAAGCGGCACCGAGTTGCGCTGATAAAGCTCACGAATAAAGGCTAGGCGCCTCGCCGGATCGGTCCTGGGCTCGAGCTCGTCCTCAGCTTCGGTTAGCAAATCGTCGAAACTCGCATAATGATCCGTGGTGATTGCTTCCTTGAAACTGAGCAAGAGAAAGATCAGTTCCCGGACTTCCCAGTTGCATAGCGCTTGCACGCCTTTATCGCCCGGTACCGATGCATCGGCAAAGAACTGTTCATAGACTCCTTCCTCAAAGAGCCACGGCAGAGAGACACGCTGGGTTGTCCTCTTCGGCCTCGCCAGACGCGATTCGTCGATGGTCCCAAAATGGCGCTCGACAGTTGACTGCGATTCGCCGATAGGGGAACCCGTCCTCGGTCCGAAGAAGAGTTCAAACATTCGAGAACCACCAAGGCCATCATGCTTTTCGAGGATCGAGAATTCGTCCTCAAAGGTGTGGCCCACCGGGACGTGTCCGACGTCGTGCAGAAGCGCTGCAACCGAGACGATCTCGGACATCCCACGCCAACGGCCGTTAGCCGAATATGGACACTGATCATCTGCCCGACTACCTGGTGCCGGCGAGTAGAGCCGAGGCGACAGCCATACGCCAGGATGGGGGAAAAATGTCGGCTCATTTCGCGAGAAACGTGCATGATTCTGGACGATTCGTCGCATGATCGTTCGCGACATGAAGTAGGTGCCGACCGAGTGGTCGAAGCGGCGATGTGTGGCTCCCCGGAACACATTGTGAGTGGTTCCGAGCTGATAAATGTGGCCCAGCCGTTGGAATTCTGGCGTCGCGATTACTGCCACGGCTAGGGGCGTCAACTCCTTGCTGCCATAGACCTCGTCCTGATAAAGCTTGGGTGTAGGTAGCCGCCGATCACCATCCGGAGCGTGGAGTCTGCGCTCCCTGACTTCAATTACCCCTTCAGCTGACTCGATTACAACGAGCCGCTGGTTCTGTCGCACAACCACGGCCTCCTCCTTCCTCGGATCCAGCGTAGGCCCGAGTGAGGGCTTCAGGAGGGCCACATTTCCACAAAGGCGCGGTCGGACTGCCACTCTGCGTAGTCGTCCGAGCCATTAGATGACTTGAGGGCAAGCCGTCGATGGCGCGTTCATGGCGCGTCCGGGTTCGTCCGGGTTCGTCCGTGGACGTCCGTTGTCGTCCACCGGCTCGCTGACCTGCCGTTGTCGTCCACCGTCGTCCGCTGGTTCAGCCTGGAAAGTCTTCCCAAGCTGAGAATGAGGGTTCGATTCCCTTCGCCCGCTCTCCCCGGTGAAAGCCCTGCTAGCAGTGACGGCTGGTCGCCAGCGTTAGCCACGAGCGGCATCGAGTTGCCCCTTTATTGCCCCCTCGGGAGTCGGACGCTGTCAACGCCGGCCGCGCGCCTATCGTGCGGTCCGGTTCGCAGGCGCATCCGTTCATGCCGGGATCGCTCGGTCAAGACCCGGCACCCCTCCGGTGGCCATGCCCCCTTACGCGGCCTCCGCTGCAGCCCGTACGTGATCCAAGATCGATACGAGTCGATCCACTTCATCCGAGGTGAAAAGCTCGTCTGGCCCGTGCGGGGCGATGTCTGTGAAGGGTGACTCGTACAACAGTGCGGCACCCATCACACCGTGCTCCGTGAGGCGGTTGATGATCAGGTCAACGAATTCGATCTGATTCCCCGTGAACGCCTTTCCTTCGAGAAAGTCGGCAAACGCCTCTTTGGCTGCCCCTCGATCGAGTCCGATCAGTGAGCGAACGAATAGCCCGAGTCCGTGGCTCTCTTCCTTCGCCCTGGCGATAGTCTCGGCATCGCCGATGCCATTTTCCGCCAGCATGCTCTCCAGTGCCTCTAAGTCGCTCGGTGTCAACGGCTTGTTCATCCGGAGCCGGTGAATGGCTATGTGGTCCTGGTGGTCGCGTAGGAATGCGCGCGCCTTCGCCTTGAAACGCTCCATGTCCTGTGGTGGCGTGATTCCGAGAAGATCGAACGACGTCGCTTCGCCCATCTCGTCTTCGAAGTCCGTGTACAGAACGTTTCGGCTCCGCTTCTCGATGAACTGAACGAGGTCTCTCAGCTTCTTGCGGATCTGCTCCAGCATGACCGCCGTGACGTCCTGCCACCATTCCTCGGACTGGAGTTCCTCCAGGACGACGAGCTGCTTCCTCACCATCGGGATGTTGGCTTGCTCTTCGAGCATCTCTGCAATGGCAATGACCTGGTCGCGAAGCTTCGTGAAGCGAGGATCGTGGCGCAGAACGGCGAGCTGTAGGTTGAGCATCAGGAGGTCGAAGCGCTTGGCCTCCTCCTCTTCTGCCTCAACGTCAGAGGGAAGCGGGGCGACCTCCGAGGCAAGCTCGTGGAGGTCGTCTTGCTGTAGGACCGTCCACGCCTCTGGCTTGGCGAACCGCTCGACGTGCGCTCGCTTCGGGCGCACGACGAAGTTGTCGAGGTTCATGGACGCTACAACACCGTGCAGAAGTGACGCCGTCTCCGTTCGGAGCTGCCCGGCCTCGTCGCCTCCGACACCCGACACCTTGCCCCGGTCGAGCTCTGCGATGAGGTCGAGACGGGTCGTGAAGAGTTTGGTGCTGAGCGTCGCGCCGAGTCGACCCTCGGCCGTTGCCGGGTCCAAGCTGAAGAATTCGAGATTGCCGCAGTAGTCGAGGATAAAGAAGCTCTTCTTGTCATCCCCTGGGCCGAAGAGGTCCGGACGGAGCCTGGTTCCACGTCCGACCATCTGCCAGAACTTCGTCTTCGAGCGAACCTGTTTGAAGAAGACGAGATTGACGACGTCCGGGATATCGATACCGGTGTCGAGCATGTCGACAGAGACGGCGATATGTAGCGCCTTGGCCGGATTCGAAAAGTCGTCGATAAGCGACTGCGCGTAGGTGACGCCGTGATGGATGGTTCGTGTAAAGGTGCCCTTGAACTTCGGGTAGTTCGCATCGAAGCGTTTGACGATGAAGTCGGCGTGCGCCTGATTCTTGGCAAAGATGATCGTCTTGCCGATCCTGTCGCCGCCTGCGACCCGCTGTCCTTCCATCATGAGGTGCGCAAGGACCTTGTCGACCGTGTCCTCGTTGAAGAGCCACGCGTTCAGCGCAGATGACTCCACCTTGTCAGGTATCGGGTCGTCGTCCCCCCACTCCAGGGCATCCCACTTCTCCTGTTCCTCTGGGGAAAGGTCCTTGTACGTGATGCCCTGCCGTTGGAACTTGATGGGAACGGAGACGGCAATGGGCGGGACGAGAAACCCGTCCTTGATGGCATCGTCGAGTTGGTAGGCGTCGGTCGGCACACCTCGCTCCAGCTCAAAGAGCTGATACGTGTTGATGTCGATCTCGTCTTTCGGGGTTGCGGTGAGGCCGATGAGGAGGCTGTCGAAGTAGTCGAAGATCGCCCGGTACTTCTGGTACACAGAGCGATGTGCCTCGTCGATGACGATCAGATCGAAGTGTCCCGGACCGAATCTGCGGCGGCCATCCTGTATCTCGTCGATCAGGCCCATCATCGTTGGGTAGGTCGAGACGTAGACACGGCCATCGCCGTGACGCTCAGTCACCAGGTTCACGGGAGACGATGAGGGAAGATGGGTCTTGAACGCTCCCACCGCCTGATTCACAAGCGCGATGCGATCCGCCAGGAAGAGAATGCGCTTCGCCCAGTTGCAGCGCATGAGGAGGTCGGAGAGGGCGATAGCCGCACGGGTCTTCCCAGCTCCAGTCGCCATCACGAGGAGGGCCTTCCGTTCGAGGTCGTTCTCGAACGCCTCCCCGATCCTGCGAATGGCTCGTGTCTGGTAGTACCGCTCGACGATGGCATCGTTGATCTCTGCGGTAGCGAGTGACTTACGGCTCGTCCTTCTCTGGATGAGGAGTCCCAGCTCGTCCTTCGTGTAGAAGCCCTGTACCTCCCGGGGCGGGTACATCTGGTCATCCCAAATCCACGTCTGGTAGCCGTTGGAGTAGAAAATCACTGGCCTGCGACCAAACTCCTCCTCCAAGCAGTCTGCATAAAGCTTTGCCTGCTGCTTCCCCGCGAGCGGAGACTTGGTCGTGCGCTTCGCCTCAACAAGCCCGAGGGGCTTGCCGTCGTCACCCCAGAGGACGTAATCGACATATCCCGTGTTTTGCTGGTTCGGCATCCCGGAAACTTCGTACTCACGGTCACGCTCGTCGGTGAGGGGCCACCCAGCCTCATGGAGATACTCATCGATGATGTGCGTCCGGGTCTCTGCCTCGGAGTAGTCATGCGTATCTGCGTGCCCAGCGACTTCCTTCTTCGCTTTGGCGACCTCGGCTCGCAGCCGGACCAGCTGATCGTCGAGCGCCTCCCGGTCGATCAGGAGTGCAGTGAGCTTCTCGTCGCGTTCAGCAAGAGACGCCTCTAGTTCCTGCAGCTTCGCAGCGGTCTGCGGTCCGGCTGCGGACGATGGTGCCGCAGCGTCCGGGTTGTAGGTAAGCCCCGGTGCAGGCTTCGCTCCACGTCCGTAGGTGTGGGCAAGCCAGTAGCAAACATGGAACAGCTCACGAACCGCGGCCACCGATGCCGACTCCGGGATCGCTCGGTTGTCATGCACGGCTCGATTCCCGATGCGTGTGATCAGGACAGCCTTGTTGAAAACGGCTTCTCCCACTGCCTGCTTGAAGGTGGGTTCATGCAGCAGCGCACCAAGGTTGTCCTGGTACGGGAGGCGGAGCGACGAATCAGCCTTGTAGATCCAGTTGACGATTAGCTCCGTAGCACGATGTGCGTAAAAGCACGATGTGCGTGGGTCAGTCAGGATAGAAGCCTCCGCCTTGTCAGCAGCCTCCTGGATCTCCGGCCATTCGTTGGCGAGGAAGGTGAAGTTACTCATAGCTCACCTCGGAACGCTCGGTGCTGAAGTGAAGCAAAGAGGTCGTCGCTTTGAAAAGCCGATTCCCGTTGCAGTCTCTTGAGATCTTGGACAGCATCACAACGAACTAAGAAAGCTTTCTGTTCGGCGACCGGGGGCACAATGACGGGCAGTTCTCGGAGACGAGTCAAAGTGATCTCGCGAAATGTCGCGCCTTTGACTTGACGCTGAATCCAGTTCTGGATTCCGGGAGTTCGCAGCATATGAAGCAGGTACGGTCCCATCACGCGTTTGCTAGGAGCAATCCGGGCCGTGCCCTGCGTTAGATTCGCCCCTGCGACAAATGGCGGAACTAGCGCCGTCGTGCCAACGGTAGCCCTGATGCTTATAACGATATCGCCGACATCAACACGTGATCGGGCGAATCGGGCAGCAATTTCGGGAGCCGTTCGTCGTAGTTGTGTGGTTACGATCTCGCCATTGACGATGTCGCCAGTCCGGATGTACGGAATGCCATCCTTACACTCATCACCGGCCTGAACTATTCCGTAGGTGACAATTGTCCCAGGCCTAACGACGCCAGCGAGTGGAATAACCTCCCATCCGCGGGGGTTTGATTCGGGATCGCCAAACATGTCGAGAAAGATGGATTGCGTGACAGTGTCAAGCTTGGCAAGGGCGGCTTGTCTCTTGGCGCTCATCGCGCCTGCCTTATCGAGGATGCCTGCAATCCGTCGCTGTTCCGGTAACGGTACGACCGGAATCATCAGGGACAGAAAGATGTCATCTGGCAGCGTCCGCCGACGGGCCGTCGTGCCCCGCAGTTTGGATCTATAGAAACTCAGTGCCCTCGGCGAGCGAAGGAAACGTTCAAGATAGCTGGTGTCTATTGAGTGTGTGTCGATCAAATCCCACACGTCATATGCCGGGCTCACAATCGCCTCGTCGTAAAGGCGTTGAAACGATAGAACCCCCTCATCAATCGGGAAACCGACGACTAGCTGACTTCTTGTCACAACGCGATACTGCGACGTGTCTGCACTCGCCACGCGTTTCTTGAACTTGTTCGACTGATCTACGAGACCTGAGTGCATGGTCATGGAAAGAATTGGGTAGGTCGTGGTTCCGGCCCGCCGCACCTTCGCAGGCCGTATTAATTGAGCAAGCGGCGTTTGGTCTCCGGTCACCGCAGCATCTCCGCTAGCTTCTTGATATCAGCCTGAATCTCGTCTTCGATCGTGGCTAGGGCAGCGAGAATCTCCAGCGGCGGCAGATGCTCCACTTCCTCATGGACGACTTCCTTGTAGCGGTTCAGGCTGAGGTCGTAGCCCTGGGCAACAATGTCGGCTTTGGGAACGCAGAAGCTCTGCTCCGTCCGGGATCGGTCGAGTTCGCTTCCAGTTCGGCTCGTCCATCGGGCCAAGGTGTCGGGCAAGTTGTTCTTGGCGTGATCGTCGGCGGTGAGGGATGCAGCTGGTACGGGGCCGAGTTTGTCCTCGGGCAGAAGAGGGGCTCGCTTGTCGTCAAGCGACCAGCCATCGGCTTCCAGGTCGTAGAACCACACGTGGTCGGTTCCGCCAGAGTTGGTCTTCGTGAAGAGAAGGATCGCCGTGGATACCCCGGCGTAGGGTTTGAATACCCCTCCTGGGAGAGACACAACGCCATCGAGCTTCTGGTCTTCGACGAGTATTTTCCTGAGCGTCTTGTGGGCGTTGCTTGAGCCGAACAGGACTCCGTCCGGAACGATGACTGCAGCTCGCCCTCCGGGTTTGAGCAAGCGGATAAACAGCGCCAGGAACAACAGCTCTGTCTTTTTCGTCTTGACGATGGCTTGTAGGTCCTTGGCAGTGTGCTCGTAGTCGAGTGATCCAGCAAACGGCGGATTGGCAAGGACAAGGCTGTAGCGCTCTTCCTCTCCAGCGTGATCCTGGGACAGAGAGTCTCGATACCGGATGTCGGGATTCTCGACCCCGTGGAGGAGCATGTTCATGCTGCCGATCCGGAGCATCGTGTTGTCGAAATCGAACCCATGAAACATTTCCTGGTGGAAGTGCGCCCGAGGCTTCTCGTCCCGGAGCATCTCGGGGTTGTGGTGGCGCAAGTACTCGCCCGCAGCGATCAAGAAGCCTGCAGTCCCGCAGGCAGGGTCGCAAATGACATCGGTTGGAGTCGGCGCGGCCATCTCCACCATGAGTTGGATGATGTGCCGAGGCGTCCGGAACTGACCGTTCTGTCCTGCCGTTGCGATCTTGGCAAGCATGTACTCATAGAGGTCGCCCTTTGTGTCGCGATCCTCCATCGGGACTTCGGCGATGAGGTCGACGACCTTCGCAAGAAGCTGAGGGGTGGGGATCGTGAACCGCGCGTCCTTCATGTGGTGCGCGTACGTCGAACCATTGCCACCGAGCGTCCGGAGGAACGGGAAAACGTGTCGGTCGACGACGGTGAACATCTCGTCAGGGGCAAAGTTTCGAAACCGGGACCAGCGCATGTCCTCGTAGGGGCGTCCCAGCTCGTCCTTCCCCTCTGGGAACAGTCGGTGCTCCACTGGCTTCCTGAGTCGGGTGGCCTTGTATTCCTCCAGGACCTGCATGTCGTCGAGGCGACGCAGGAAAAGGAGGTAGGTGATCTGCTCGATCACCTCAAGCGGGTTGGAGATGCCACCCGACCAGAAGGCATCCCAGACCTTGTCGACTTGGCTTTTGATCGCCCCCGTGATCATCGTTGGTTCCCCTTACTCTGCTGTCCCGTAGGTCACAACAAGATCGGCCTCGCGCAAGTCCTCAAGGCATGCAATGACGGACCGATGGGATGGAATCGTGTTCTCGAACGCGATGAAGCAGCTCCACTGTGTCGACAGCCTCGACATGACATGGCGGGACAGTCCATCATGCCCTGCGGCCCAGGACGGCTGCGACCGAGCCCAGCCGTGCTTGGAGACAAAACCGGCGGGGCCCGCAGCTTCACGAGGACCCACTGCGACTGGGACTGCCCTCACGCGTGTACCGCCGGGTCGGTGAGCTCGTTCATGGAGAGCTCAATCTCGGCACCCCTAAGCGCGACGAGCGAGTTGAGCAGGGTCCGTTGTGCCTCGATCGCATCATCGAACTTCGCCATCCGATCCACGAGGTCGCGCTGAACCTCACTCGGCGGTACCGGGATCGTCATTTCCCCAAGAGCACGCGACGACAGCCGGGGCATCGTCGTGCCAGTCGCCATCGCTCGGGCGTGGAGACGAAAAGGACTTGCTCCGAGTGCGAGCCGCAGCCACTGTGGCGTGATCCGCGGTTCGCCGGGGCGTAGCCGTAGGGCCGCACATTCTCGCCCGAGGATCGCGCCGGCGGCGGCGTCGCTCACGACCGCGGCCGCCCCGATGTTCCCGAGCAACGCCAGCACGACGTCGCCATGCTCGAGGTACACGGCACGGCGCAGATCAAGCTCCGGTTCGATGTAGCGCGAAATGACACCGCCGTGCGAGATCTCTTCGAGTCCGAAAAACACCGGGGTATCGGGCACGGTGGTGGTCTTCGCCGGTGTCATACCGCGGAGCACCTCCGCGACCTCACCGATTGCGAGGCTGTTCGTCATCGGTCACCTCCGAGAGCATCGAGCAGAGCTGCCATGCATTCACGGGCCCGGCGTTCCGACGTCCGCAGATCAGCGAGCGCCGAGCTGCGGGTCAGCACCAAGTCGTCGTGCTCAACGATCTCCGTGGGGAAGTAGTACGAGGGATTGAGCGTGCCTCTTTGGACCAGCTCGTCGGGGGACACCTTTACCGCGATGACATCCTTGACAGCGAACGAGGTCGTCCCCTCTTCCGACCGCGACTGGAGCACCTCGACCAGCGTGTCGATCTCCGACTGGTCGAGGTCAACCGTCGACCGTCCCGCGGTGCCGAGCCGAGATGCGTCGACTAGCAACACATCTTGTCGGGGATCACGTGCCCCTTCGGCGCGGAGGCACCACAAGATCAGCGGGATCGACGTGTTGCGGCGCAGTCGCGTCGGGAGCAAGACGACCGCGTCGATCACCCCTGAAGTAAGCATTGCCCGGCGGATGAGCTCGTCGCGGCCACCACGAAACAGCGATGACGGGGGAAGGAGCACGAAAGCACGACCATGCTCGGTTAGTGCCTCGACGGCGAGCTGGAGCCAGGCCATGTCGGCTGAGCTGGGCGGGGGTGAACCGTATCGCCAGCGCTCGGAGATATAGGTGGCGGCGTCGCCCCAGTCGCGCATGTTGTAGGGGGGATCGAGAACCACGGCGTCGACTGTCGGGAGCGGCGGCTCGCGGAGGCTGTTGACACATTGGATGTCGGCTTCGACGTCATAGAGGAAGAAGCGGGTTCGGGCCAACTGGCAGGCATCGGCGTTGATGTCCCATCCGATGAGCCTCGGTCCCAGCGGGCCGTCCAACTGGTTGTCAATCACCGCGGCCATGAGGAGCACACCGCCTTCACCACATGCGGGATCGAAAAGCGTCGATGCGCCGGCCGTGAGGCGGGCTAGCAGGAACTCCAGAGCATGAGGGGTGGACCATGCCTCGGAGAAACGATCACGCTCGATGATGCGCTCGCGCATCTGCTCGAACAGCTCGAACCGGGCGATCCCGTCATCGCGTGTCACCCGTTCCAGTAGGTCGAGCACGTGCGCCACGGCGTTGGCCGGAGGGTGTCGCCGGAAGGCGAACCCGTCGACTATCAGACCGCGCAGTCTGGGGTACTTGTCCTCGATCTCGCTCGCCGCGCGCCGGAGGGCACCGAGCAGGTCGGGCCTCTCCCGGACGTCGCTCCACGTGAGGCCCGGGTCGAGTCCTGGGAGGCGTCCGGTGGCGGCGCGTTCACAGACCTCGAGGTACACCAACGCTGAGTTGACGAACCGCCCGAACTCGTCGACCATCAGGTCGCCGAGGAACGCGTCGAGGGCGCGCCACAGGATCTGCGCGATCGGTACTCGGCTGGCGATCTTCCCGTTCTCGATGAGCCACGTCTCGACCTGCGCGAGGTCGAAGAGGACTCCTGAGGGGGTCTCGACCATCGGCGTCGGGAAGTCTTTGCTTCGCTTGCGCCAGTTGCTGACCGCCGTGCGCTGGACCCCGGCGATCTCTGCGATCTCGGGGATACCGACGAGCGTTCCTTGTGTCCGTTCTCCTAGCGTCATGCGGCATCCTGGTCGAACTCGGCTGCGGTGAAGGTGCATACGCAAGCGACCGCCAGGCGCAGGCGCCGCGAAAGCGCCCGCTCCCGGGACACGACGGTAACCGAGAGGCCACACCCGGCGAGAAAGGAGGCGGCCTCCGTGAAGATCCCGTCCGCGGAGGCGATCACGACGCCAGCGAAGCGCAGCTCGATGCCCTCGTGCTCGATGACGCCCAGGAGTGCCTGGTCTGCGCCGTTTATCCCGGAGCGCACTAGGAGGCGGGCCCCAGGCCACCCCAGACCCACCTCCAGGGCGGCCCCGTGGTTGCAAGCGACGACGACGAGGTCGTCCGGGCCTGGGTTCACCAGGTCCTCGTAGCGTTTCTGCATCGCCCGCACGTCGCTCTGCCCGGGACGAGCATCGCCACAGACGTTCTCGATGTCGACCAGGTGGATCCGGCGGTTGTCTTGGTTTGTTCGGGTTGCCACACCCACATCTTGGCATTGTCGAAGTGTGCTGTCAAGTCACATATACCGTGACTCGTATAGTTGGCATAGCGTGACCCCTTACGCCAGGCTTAGACAACCTTACGGAGGACTCGGTCGACCCGGTAGGGCGGCTGGCTGCTTCCAATCCCAGGGGCCAAAAGGGCGGATGTGACATTCGACGGGCCGCTGACCTGGGCTTTGACTACTTCCTAGCTCCTAACGATCCTGTGCCTGGCTGGTCGCGCGGCGTGATCGACCTGGCGCCCCTGCCTTGCGTAAGCCGTGTCCCTCAGTCGGCCTTTGGACCCTTAGGTCTCATCACCCGAGGGTCGGTGCCTCTGAAACATCAGCGAAACCACAGCGACAAACGCTCCACATGGAGTGTGTTGGGTCTCACACCGCCTGACGGGTGGGGATGACGACATCGTCGTCGTCTTGGAGGACGACGATGTCGGCGGCTGCTCGTCTCGGAGTGTTCAGGGCGTTATAGAGATCGACTGTGACAGGGTCGAAGTCGGCGGCAGAATCGCCGTCGATGGCGAGCAGAGCGTTGAGCTCCTGCCAGACCCTCTGGAGGGTGGGTTTGTCGCCCGCTGCCTGGAGGAGGATGCGCCAGAGGCTTTGGTCGTAGCGGTTGGCGAGATGCCCTCGGCGAGCGGCCCAACTGGCGAGCTGCGGCTCGCCTATGGACAGGGCGTGTTCTCCAAGGGTGACAGCAGCGTCGCTGATGTCGGAGACGATGACGTAGGAGATGCCGGCCGCCGCCGTCCACGGTTCGGGGTTGCTACCGAAGGGCATGCCCCGGACGAGCGACAGTGCCGTTCGGAGGTTTTCGGGCTCTCCGCCGGCTATAAGGGACCGGAACATGGTCCAGTCGGTGCGGATGCTCTTCGCGAGGGTGAGTTGCTGGGTGGTGCGGTTGTAGGTGAGGAGGGCCGGGTCACCGGTGACCGCTTCTAGCGAACGGCGGGTGAGAAGGACGAGGTTGCGGACGTAACCCTCGCTCAGGGCCTTGTCGGGGGAAATGTCGGTGAGCCATTCGCCTCGGGTGGCAGTCCCGTCGTGCGCAGCGAGGTACACGAGGAGTTCGACAACTCGTCGCGCCTTCGTCCCGGCGGTCACAGAGACGGCAGCGAGGAGGTCCTGGGGGCCGTCGTCACCGACGGCGATGGTGGGTTCTCCGAGGAGGCCCAGGACAATCGGGCTGTCCGGTAGGGCGTCGAGTGGTGTGACCGCCACGTCGAAGCACCTATACGGATCGTCGTCGGGCTGACTGTCGGCGGGGGCTTCGGCGAGACCGAGAAGGGCTTCGACATCGGTGAGCGTCTCGTCGGTGACGTGCGCCGACTGGACCGCGTCGAGGTGGTGGTCGGCGAAGGTCGGGGTGGCCGGGTCGATGATGAGCGCGACACCGGGCGGTGCAACAGGGCCGGCGGTGACCAGCCGGAGAACCGTGGTACTGGCAACCAGGTCGACGAGCTGTCCTGAGACCGCGGCCGCGTCGACCAGGACAACCGTCTTCTCCTCTGGGCGGAGCTGTGCGAGAGCGGTGTCGAGGTCGTCGGTGACGATGCCGTTGTCGAGCCGGTCGATGACACCGCGTCCGACGCCGACGGCAACAACGGTGGTCGGCAACGACACGGTGGTGCCAGCCAGTTCTGCGCCGATGGCGGCGAGGGTGCCGGGAACCGCGTTGGTGTCGACGTGGATGTGGAGGCTGCGGTAGTGGTCGAGGTTGACGAGCAGAGTGCCGGCATTGCCGTGGCCGACGGTGACGAGGGTGAGCGGAAGCGGCTCGGCCACAACGGTGTCGCGAAGCCCATCCGTGTCCGCGCTGTACGGCAGGTGCCAGACGGTCGGCTCGCCGGGCTGACTCTCGAACGGGGCAGGAGGATCGCCGGCCTCGGCGGTGACGAAAACGTCGAGCCCGTGGTGACTCACGCGGACACCGAAAACTTGCGGCCGTGGCGCGCCAGCGTTGTCGGCGCTGTGCGCGAGAACATCGGGAAGTCGCGTGAGCCAGAACAGACTGTCGGCTCGGGCATAGTGACGGAGCTGGAGCTCGAGGTCGGCAAGTGGGCTCCGCGCTGCGGGCAGGGGGATGCGCATGCCTCGGGCCCGCCGGCCGCTCTGGCGCCGACGGCGACGGTCGAGGGCGCTCACGAGGCCGATGGCGCCGAGGCCGAAGATCCCGGCGCCGATGGCGAGTGCGCCGATGTCGTCACCGTGCCCAGCCGCCAGGGCGCGGTGGGTCCCACCGGTCACGCGCGGTCCGACAGCGTCGTCGTGGTGTACGTCGTAGTGGTGTGCAACTGGCATCGAGGCGGCGCGAACTGTTGGGTCGGTGTGAAGGCGGTGGATGGTGGCCGGATGGATCCGGACCTTGGCAGGGATGGTGGTGTGGACAGGAGGCGATGCGCGTCCGACAGCGTGATGGTCGGTGCCGGTGGCGGTCGGGATGACAGGTGCCGGCGCGGACGGGCTCGGCACTGTCGCGGGGGTGGTGAGCGGCACCGGCGCGGCCTCCGTGGCATCGGGGATGACGAGGGTCCAGCCGGGATAGATCCAGTGGGCGTCGCTGAGCGCGCCACCGCCGGGCTGGGGCACGCCGGCGTTGGCCTGGTAGATGGCCGGCCATTTCTCGCCGTCGCCGTAGTAGGTGGTAGCGATGCCCCACAGGGTGTCGCCCGCCACAACGGTGTGGGTGACCGCGGCGGGTTGCGTGGCGTCTGCGGCAAGGAGCTGGACGATGGGAGCGGGCGCGACGCTGCGTGCCGTGGGTGTGGCACGGAGCTGGCCGAGAACCATGACGGCGGTGATTAGTGCGGCTGTCGCGCCCTGGAAGACGAACCTCCGGTGCCGGTCGTGCTGCCGACCCCGGAGGTGATCAGCCACTGTGGTGACAACGGACAGCGCGAAGTAGGCCCAAGCGAGCCAGCCGAGGGTGGTGAAGAGGTGCGGCCAGAACGAGTCCGGGATCGCGCTGCGCAGCGCGTCAGTGAGTTGGCGTGCGGTGGGGATGTGGTGCGGAAGCGGCCAGCCCACGGTGACGGTCAGGACGGCGGGGATACCGGCGAGTCCGGCAACGAGCACGGTGAGCGCGCCAAATCCCTCTGCGATCTGTCGTCCGGTCGGTCGGCCTGTCGGCCGGGCGGCTGTGAGTCGAGTGGTGGTCGACATGGTCATCCCTCCGAGGTGGTGCCGCTCACGTCTGTGGCGGACTCGGTGACGGTGATCTGGAGGCTCCCGACGCCGATGATGCCGAGGAGTTGGGTGGGCTGGCGGTAGCTGATCTCGGCGTAGACGGTGTTGCCGATCACCCAGGCAGTACCGGGCCGGCCGGCGAAGGCCATGTAGTTCTCGGCGGCAATGACGGCGCTGGCGGGATCAAGGGCGACGTTGCCGGCATGTAGCTGGCTCACGTCGAGGGAGCTGGCACCGGCCCGGGCGGCCTGTTCGGCTTCGGAGGCCGCGGCCTGCTTGGCGTCTAGGTAGCGACCGCCGTCGGCGACGAGGCCGGTGAGGGCGAGGAACATGGTCATGAGCACGACGGTCATGGCGAGAAACTGGCCGTCCTCGGGACGGTGGTGAAGTGCCCACCAGCGGCCGCGCAGATGGCGGCGCGCGGTCTTCACGACACCGCCCGGTACGGGTCGATGTGGGCGTAGGACGTGGCGGAGAGCGTCTTCGAACCGGGGAGGCCGGGGACCGACACATCGGCAAGGCTCGTGACACACACGACGGTGACCGAGACCCATCCGCCGGCGGTGAAGTTCGACGTGTCGGTGGTGACCTGCGGCGAGGGACAGGTGAGCCCGGCACCGGCCAGGGTGCTCGTCACAGCGGTGGATGCCTGGGCCTGGGCGTCGTCCGAGTCGGCTTGGACGACGGCAGCCTGGACCGCCGCGCGCGCCGCGGACTCGACGTCGCCCTGAGCGGAGTCGATCCGCCCGATGCCGATCATGAGGACGATGACAAAAAGGAGGACGGGGGCGACGATCACGAGCTCGGCGATGGCCTGGCCCTCTTCTCCTCGTGTCCGTCGTCGCTCAGCCACTCGTGCGGTACTCCTGAATGGGGGCGTCGCTCGTCGCCGACACGGTGAGGGTGAGCCACGGGATGAGGGCCTGGGTTCGTCCGGTGACGGTGACCTGGGCCACGTCACCGGGCACGGTGGTGGTGAGGACCTGAGGGCCGGTGAGAGTGCCCGGCCCGGTGGTGTCGATGAACCGGTAGGCGGCCTGGGTTCCCGCAGTCTGGGTGGAGCCGTAGGCGGAGGCGGCCTGGCTTCCTTGTTCGGCGGCGGCACGCGCCAGGTGGCTGGCGTGTGACCACAGGGCGAACTGGATGCCGCCGATGACGAGCAGGAAGAAGACAGGGAAACAGACGACGAACTCTGCCAACCCTTCCTCCCCTCGTCGACGCCTTTTCGCGTCTGGGTTCTGCCCGTCCAGCGAAACGGGTGCCGTCATGGAGTCTGGATGTTGTTGGCCGTCGTGGTCAGCTTGGTGGTGACGATGCCGACGATGATGATGGCTGCGACGATCACGAGCGCGGTGACGACGACCCACGAGGCGATCTCACCGCGTTCGTCTCCCAAGAGCGGGGTGAGCCGGGCGGCGACGTAAGCGCGCAAGAAGCTGATGGTGGTCTTGACGAATTCGAAGGTAGATCGCGCCGTCACTTTCAGCTGCGCCATCGCCCTTGACTTCGCTGTGACGTTCTGGGTGTGCATGGGGATTCCTTTCAGGGTTGGGTGCGGGAGATCAGATGTGAGAACCGGTGAAGGCGGCGAGCGCGGGGTAGAAGACGAGGACGCCAAAGCCGGCCATGAGCAGCACACCCGGAAGCAGCATCTTCTGGGTCGTGGCTTGGGCTGTGTCTTCCAGGGCGGCGGTTTCTTTCAAGCGCAGGGAGCGGCCTTTGGCCTCCAGGGAATCGCGGATGCGGGCCCCGTCGCCGGCCTGGGACATGGCCCGGGCCAGGTCGGTGAGATCCGGAAGGTTGAAGCGGGTCGCCAGCCGCTCCAAGCCTTCATAGGGCTGTTTGCGATATGCCTGAGCCCACACCAACGCCTGGGCGATCTCCTCCATGGCCCAGTCGGTGGATGACACGCTGGCCGCGACCTCGAGAGCGCTGGACCAGCCCATGGCGCCGGCCATGGCCATCGACACGAGCGACGCGTAGGTGGACAGCGAATGACAGAAGTGGCGGCGTCTGCGTTCGGCGGCCTGGTGAAGGTCGACGAACGGGGTTACCGCCCCCGCAGCACCGAGAACGAGAACGCAGACGGCGGGGATCTCGAAGCTGAGATGGACGCGAAACGCGCCCATGGTGGCCCACAGCACCGGGCCGAGCAGCGCGAGACCGGCGCCGTAGCCGACGACCTTCACGGCGAAGGACTCGGTGGGGGTGCCGGTGATGGCGAGGTCGGGGAGGACGATCTCGGCGAGACGGGGCACCTTTCTCACGTTGACCTCGACGATCTGTCCACAGATGCGCCGTACGCCACCGACCCCTTGGGTGAGGACGTCTGTGGGGACGGGGGCGTGTTCGCCGTTCAAGCGCGCGAGGGCGGCTCTGAGGGTGAGCGGGGGCGGGAACAGGCCCCAGACGACAGCTGCGAGGCCGATGCCGACACCGAGTCCGGCGACGATGACGAGAACCATCTACTTCCCCTCGCTGTCGAACAGCCGTGGCATCGGCTGGGGACGAGAGAGCCGGTTCATGGCGGCGAACCCGGCAGCGAACAGGCCCGCGATTCCAAGCAGGGCGATCTGGCCGGCGGCGGTGGAAAACGGCCGGAAGTAGCCATGACCAATGACCAGGATGCCGAGGGTGAAAACCAGGGTGACGGCGATCACGAGGCGCATGTCACGGCGGGGTTTGGCCCGGGCGACTTCGGTGCGTTGCCATAGAGCGATCTGGTCGCGGGTGTTGGCCGCAGCGGTCGCGAGCAGACCCTGGAGATCCGAACCACCGAAACGGCTGGCGAGGATGAGTGGGGCAATGGCCTCATCGACGGCGGCGTCGCCAAGCTCTGCTGCGAAGGCGTGGAGGGCCTTGTCGAGTGGGGTGCCGCTCTTGATGCGCAGGACCAAACCGGTCACGTTTCCCTTGATCTGTGGCGGGGCGGTCGGCACCGTCGATTCGACGGCGGCGAGGAGACCCCGATGGGCGGCAACGCTGTCTCTGAGCGCTTCGATCCACGTGGCGAGGGCCTCTAGGCGACCGACCACCCGGCGCGAGGTGTTCGGCTGGAGGGCGGACCGAAGCGTCCAGCCGACGGCCCCGCCGATGGCAGCACCCGCCGGCCAGTGGGTTATGAGCCCGACGGCGGTGGCGAGGACTACGGCACAGAGTGCGGCCTGGCGGTTAGCCGGGTCGAGCCGCTTTGCCATCGCCATCCGCTTGACAGAAGACCCGGTGGACCAGATGCCGCCGACGAGAAGGGCGATGCCCACACCGATGCCGGCGCCAAAGAGGACGACGACCGGGGTCATCGTCCGTAGACCACGAGGGGGGCTTCGTAGCCGAAGTCGGCGAGTCGGTCCCGAAGCCCCGGAGGCATGCCGAGGTGTTGGACAGCCGGACCGCCGCCGTCGGGTTCGGCGAAGATCTCGGTGGAGATGACGTGGCTTTGGTCGGAGTCCTCGACCACGCGAATCGACGACACGTAGCGGCGGGCCAGTCCAGAGACGTCAGGCCGCTTGCGGACGAAGATCACGAGGTCCAAGGCCTGGGCGGTGAGCTGTGCCGCCGCGTTGTCGGTCAGATGCTTCGGTGACTGGCTGGCGTAGGTCTTGATCTTCCCGAAGGTGCCTTCGGTCGAGTCCGCATGGATCGTGCACATGGAGCCGGCCTTGCCGGCGGTCATGGCGTTCAGCATGGGGACGATCTCGTCGCCGAGGACCTCGCCGACGATCACCCGGTCCGCGTCGTGCCGGTTGGCCCGTTGCACGAGGTAGTCCATGGAGACGGCCCCCTGGCCTTCGGTGTTGGCTTCTCTCGTCTCCCACGCCACGCAGTCGGGATGGCGGTGAGCCAGCTCGTGGAGGCCGAGCTCGTAGGACAGCTCGATGGTGACGATCCGGTCCGACGGATCGGCCTCGGCCGCGAGCGCGCGCAGCAGGGTGGTCTTGCCGGCGTCGGTGCCGCCGGAGACGATCATGTTCAGCCGGGCCCGCACAGCAGCCGCCAGGAAGCAGGCCAGCTCGTCGGTCATCGAGTCGGCCAGGTCTGAGAGGGTGGGGTCGACGAGACGGTGACGTCGGATCGACACGCACGGCCGGTTCGACACCTCGATCATCGCGGAGAGCCGGTGACCGCCGGCCAGATGCACATCGACGATCGGCTTGGCGCTGTCGATCCGCCGCTCGCCACCGGTGTGATGTGCCCGGGCTGCGCGCTGGACCAGCTCGACCAGATCCTCGTCGCAGTCCGCGATCGGTTCGACTTGCTCCTTGGTCCCGTCAGCCCGCTTCACCCACACGTTGTCGCAACCGTTGATGTTGATGTTCTCGATGTCGTCCTCGTCGAGAAAGAGCTGCAGGCGTCCCAAACCAAGCTGGGCGGCAACGATCCGGCGAACGATCTGCTCTTCTTCGTCGGCGGTCGGGGTGGTGACCGCGCCCTGGACCATGGTGCGCGCGACCTCGTCGATGGCTTCGCGCGCGAGCTTCTCGACGAACGAACGCCGCTCGGCTTCGCTCATGCCGGCCGCGCCGTAGCGGACGATCCCGTCGGCGACGTGCTCCGCCGCGTACCGTTCCAAATCGCGGCGTTCGCTGTCGTTCACCCGCATGCCTCCCACTTCGACCCGGCTGCCACCGGTTCCAGCTCGTCTGCGGACAGGTCATATGGCCGTGCCTGCGAGTCGGCATTCGCCGGCGTCTGCTCGTCGGAGGCCATCTCTTCTGTGGCTTCGGTGGTGCCGGACCCCCCCCTGGGCACCTCTTCGATCCCCAGCTCTGCGATCGCCGCTACGGCCCACCTGAGGAGCCGGGTCTTCTCGAGCCTCTTGATGCTGCGCTTGTTGGCCAGCGCCGCGGCCGCAGCCGGATCACTGGGCATCGTTGGACCGACGCTCACTTGGAGGGTCTTTCCGATATCAACGGCCGAGTAGCCCACCGAGCCGGTCAGGAGAACGAGGAGCTGGCGACCACGCATCTCGGCGACAAGACCGGGCAGGGCGTCTCGGAGATGGACGATCGCCTCCAGCGTCGGCTCGCACAGAAGCACCAAGGCGTCGGCCTGATCGAGAATGTCGCGAACACCGCCGGCGAATTGGGGAAGCAGCCTGCCGGCGTCGACGACAACATCGGCGTCGAGTCCGGCGAGGGCCTTTGCGATCGTCGGCCACGCCTTCTCGTTGGCGACGGCCTGGTGGACACCGGTGAGGCCGAATAGAACCGGGAGGCCGCCGGGAAGCCGGTGGACGTGGCCCCAGATGGCTGCGGGGTCAAGGGTGCGCCGTGCCGCGGCGAACAGGGAGGCGAGACCCCCGGTGACGGATACGCCGTAGCGAGGGGCGAGGTCGCCTCCGAACGGGTCGGCTTCGACGAGGAGGACCTTCCGTCCGGCCGGCCAGCTCGCCGCGATGGCGGTCGCCGCGGTGGTGACCCCTGGAGAGCCCTTGATGGAAGCGAGGGCGACGACGCTCACTGTGTCCCCTCGGTGACGAGCGACAGACCGATCTGGTCGGCCGCCGCGTAGGCGGTGACTGTTGCCGCGTCTGCCCCGGGCACTTCCAGCGAAACGGACGCCTGGTACTGGGTTTGGTTGGTCGGAGCCGCGCCGACGGCGAACACGGCGGCCCGAGCCACCAGGGGCGAACCGATCGTTCCGCCAACGGTCGAGCCCTGGCCCGGTTGGGGTACGGCGACCACCTGAACGGTGTCACCGGCGACCAGGGGCACCGACGGCATCTGATCGCCCTTCAACAGCATGCCGACGACCTGCTCGCCCGGGGCGAGTTGGGGTGCGCTCGACAGCATCTGCTTGACCATCACCTGGCCGGCGTAGACCGGGGTGTCGAGCTGCTGACCGACCAGCGCGGACGAACCGATTGCCGACATCGCCGTGATGTGCCCTGAAGCGGGGATCTGCGCAGTGGTGAGATCGCCGGGGGAAAGGACTGTGCCGGTCGGCAGGTTCTTCGCCGCCACGACGACGGACTCTCGCTTGGCCGACGACTGGAACAGCGCTCCTGCGACCGCTGCGCAGACGAGCACCAGTGCGACCCCGAGGCCGATCTGCCAGGGACGGCGCTGGTAGGTGCTGGTGGACAGGCGCAGCCCGGCTCGGTTCTCGCCGGCCGGCGGAGATGTGAAGGCGGGCCGTACGGGCGCGGTGGATATGGCCATCGGAGCTCCAGTTCTCAGTTGTTGACGGACTCGATCTGGGCGACCTTCAACGAGGTCGACGCGTGGGTGGTGAGGCTCGGCAGCGAACCGGCAGACCCGGCCGGGCCCGACCAGACGACCGACCACGTCACCGTGGCGGTGATCGTGAAGGCGGCGTCGTTCGGGTTTCCGTTAGGCGTGGGCTGGCCTGCGGAGGTCGTGGTGTAGGTGTGCGAGCAGGACGTCGATTGCGCGTCCGCGGGGATCGCCGGGCTGTAGGCGGTGCCGGGGCCGTCACAGGTGAGGATCGACCCGTCGCCGGTGTTCCACGCCACATACGCCGCCGTCGCGGTCGCCGACGCGTTCGTGCACCCGCCGGCGTTGCACGCCTGCGCGGTCGTGGTAAACGGGTGCCAAATCGACGGCTCGATCCACAGCCATTCGGCCAAATTGACGTAGCCGGTCGTCGCCGGGCTCAGAACCAGCAGAGGATTCGGGAGCTGGAGCTCGCTGGCCGCCTCCGCGCCGACCGTCGCCGGATCGGGCGGCGGGGTACCGGGAACCTGGCCGTTGCCGAACCACTGCACGCCGGTGGCCATGCCCTGGGCGTTGCCGGCGGCACAGAGATCCACGTACCAAGCGCCGGGCTGAACAGCACCTGCCGGTGGTGGGCCACCGTCGCTACCGGGAAACACGGTCGAGTAGGACACGTAGTCCGGGCACTGTGGCTGGGCGCTTCCACCACTACTACTCGAGTTCGATCCGCCGCCGCCGTTATTCGCTCCGGGATCGCCACCGACCCCGGAACCACATGTCACCGTGTTGCCCGAATCGATACAGCCACCCGAGCTGCCGCCAGCAAAGGCGATTCCGGTCGGTAGTGCCGCAGAGAGCACGGTGACGAGGACGGCAATGCCGACCGTTCGATGCACAACCGTCATCAGCACTGCGATACCGACGTCGTCTTGAAGGTCGTGATCTTCCACGAACCGTCGAGCAGCTGGAGATTCCAAGACCCGCTGCCCCCACCGGCCTCTCCATCCAGAGTGGCTGGGCCTGGCTGGCCAGCGGCCGTGGTGGTCCCCGTGTCGTAGATACAGCCCGTGATGACCGCGGTAGTCGCAGTGAGGGACGAGACGGCCGGATGGCCGAGGTTGTACGTCGTCGGGCCGTTCAGTTGACCCATCTTCACCCCAACCAGGAACTCGTCCTCCGACTGGAGCGCCGGATTGGTGAAGTAGTCGCTGAGCTTGGGCCACAGGTCGGCGCTGGTTTCCCCTGCGACGAGATCGGCACGGTCCGGTTGCCAAGGCTTCTGCAAGTAGCCGTAGAGGGTCTGCTCAGCGGACTCCCATGCGTTGAGAACGGCCGCCTGGGCGGCGTTCACCGACCTCGACGACGTGGTGGTCGTGCTCGCCGAGCTAGAGGTGCCCGGATGGGTTGAGGAACCCGAGGAGCACCCGGCCATGGTGGCTGCCGCCGTCACGGCTGCAATCCCGGCGAGCGTCTTCCTCAAGGTGGTCATGGCCAGGCTCACCGTCGGTGTCACCCTTCCTCTCCTCTCGTCGGCTGGCTCGGTCGGCAAGTGTCGAATCGCGTGCGGGTCACCCCGCCTCAGGGCCCTTCCTCAGAACTGAATGATGAAGGGCCAACGTCACCCTGAACGTCACCCTCCGAGGCCAGCTGGGAGATTTCTCGAAGACTTCTGCCGCCTAATGCAGCCCGATGTAGCGGCCCCGAGCACCAACAGCTGGCCCGATCCGCGAACGCTCCCCTGGAACACCCGGGCTGACAGACAACGTCACCCTGAACGTCACCCTCCCTGGTCAGTCGCACAATTTCACTGAACGTTGGCAGAGGGCCCGTACCGATGCCGGACCCATCGAACCGTCGGAAACGCCGGTGAGGGTGACGTTCGGCGCCGGTAACGCGGAGGCGACTGCGATCCGGAGACACCGCTATTTCGTGTCGTCGACGGCGCGCCGGAGAGCCTGGGCGATGAATTGCGTGATGCTCAGCGCACAGGCCCTGGCAGCTTCTCGGACCTCCTCGCGCAGAGTCCGTTCGAGCCAGAAGGTCACTCGGATGTGGCGCTGCTCCCACGATCCCTCCTCGGCCTCCGGGCCCCCTCCCCCGTCGTTTGCTCCACGAATGCCGGCCGAGCCCCGAGTCGTGTCGGTCATGACCGCTCCCCTTCACCTGACGTGCCGGTAGGTAGCTGGCTCCCAGCGGCGTCAGCTTCATGTTCGTCACTATAGCCAAACCGCACACGGTTTGCAGCTTACGGTGTGCGGTCCTATCGAGCACGACTTTCGCGTTGGCCGCGACCGGCCCCGGCCGAGGGTGACGTTCGAGAACCGAGGGTGACGTTCAGGTCGGGCTACGAATTCCTGGGGTGACGCGACGGGGTGACGTTCAGGGTGACGTTCGTTCGGAGCATGGGAAGGGATCAGGACATGTCGCCCTGGCACCGAATCAGGAGGTCCGATGCTCACCCACCACACGAGCACGAAAGGCGAGCCACTTCTCAGCGTCGAAGCGGAGCCGACGTTGCTCGGCGAAGCGCGTTCGACCGTCTACCGAGCAATGCAGGCGGGAACCTTCCCCCTACCCGCCCCCCGCGCCGACCATGATCAGATCGCCGCCGTCGATCTGATCTCGATCCCAGAAACTGCTCGCCGCATCGGCCTGCACGCCGACACCCTCTACCGTCTCTGTCGCACGGGCCAGTTCCCCCCGGCGATCCAGATCGGCGCACGGTGGAAAGTGTCGATACCGCGCCTGGAGCGCTACCTCCACGGCGAAAGCACAGACTTGTGACTCGGTGCGTACCGGCCGCCATTGCCACGAATGATTCGTCGGTGTTTGTTCGCTGCGCCTTCCCTCGGACGTCTGAGGGACCTCATCGCCAACGCGACGGCAGCGCGGGTGAGGGGTTCTTCCTCCTCCCTTCGCAGAAGATGGAGGGCCGTGGATTCCGATCTGGGCTGGGCGCCGTCGAAGCCAGGCGGGCAGCGGAGCTAGGGGAATTGCCGCGGATTTGTGCGCGCGGTATCCACCACCTCGCCACACCTCTTCACTACGGTTGGGACATGGGCCGTCCGCGGATCTATGAGGAGCCGAGAGTGGCGACAGCGATCCGATTACCAGAGTCGCTGCGGAACGAATTGCTGGCGGTGGCTACCGCTCGGGATGTCTCGGTCAACTTCCTGGTGATTTCCGCTGTATCGAATTACCTTAAGCACCTCCCCGCGTCGGGAAGTGACGATTCGGCGAGGCCTCGTCGCTCTCGACGCCGCATCACGAGGAAGCAGTGACGACGGCAATCGTACCGGGGCCAAGGCGAGTTCGTCATCCGACAACGACGGCTCGATTCGGATCTTCTCGCCGCGAAAACCACGACGCAAGCGCGTTCTACGAGCGCTTTATTCCACCGGAGCTGTCGAGCGACACGACAGTGGTCCGGCCCGCGAAGTTGGACGTCATCTATCGCCATGATGCCCGCGATATGCGAAAGGTCGAGACAAATTCTGTGGCACTGGTCGTGACCTCCCCTCCATATTTTGCTGGTAAAGAATACGAGGAAAGCCTGGGCCACAATGGCGTACCTAGTACGTACTTCGAGTATCTAGTGCTGCTTCATGATGTTTTCGAGGAGTGCACGCGCGTCCTTGAACCCGGAGGGCGCATTGCGGTGAACGTAGCGAATCTCGGCAGGAGACCCTATCGCTCACTGGCCGGCGATGTCACGGAGATTCTCCAAGATCTTGGGTTGCTGCTGCGCGGGGAGGTCGTTTGGTGGAAGGGCCGAGCGGCAGGCGGATCATGCGCTTGGGGCACCTTTCAGCGACCAAGCAATCCGGTCTTGCGAGATGTTACCGAACGAATCGTTATCGCCAGCAAGGGTCGTTTCGATCGCGCACTGAAGCCGGAGGAACGGCTGGAGCTCGACCTTCCGTCGACGGCAACGATATCGCGAGAGGAATTCCTTGAAGCAACCACTGATTTGTGGGAGATGTCACCCGAGAGCGCCACGCGAGTTGGCCATCCTGCCCCGTTTCCAGTGGAACTTCCAAAGCGCCTGATCGATCTGTACACATACGAGGGAGACGTTGTCCTCGATCCGTTCATAGGTTCCGGCACAACCGCCGTGGCCGCCTTGCGGACTCAACGGCACTACATCGGCTTCGACACCGACAAGTCCTACGTTGACCGTGCCAATCAGCGGGTTGCGGATGAAGCTATTCGTCTCTGCCAACAGGAATCCGTGTCGACACAGCCTTTTAGGGTCCAGCTCCCTGCGGTATCGTCTGCGAACGAGGATGAGGATTTTCAGTCGCGGGCTGTGCGCGAGGGCCGCCAAGCTAACGTGCTGGCAAGGATTTTGCTGGATAGCTGTGGCTTCGTCGATGTTCAGCCGAACGTCAAGCTCTCCGGGCTCGGCATCGAACTGAACTTTGTCGCAATGGATCAAGCTGGCCATAAATGGGCCTTCGACGTGTCGGGCGCCTTTACGTCAAGCCGAGCGGGCCTACGGCGTACGGACACACTATGGAAGGCTCTCGGAAAGGCTGCCGTGCTCCACGAGGGCCGCGGGGATCTTCCACTCGTTCTCCTGACTACTGATGCGCCAGTCCGAGGAAGCGCGGGACATGCCGCTCTGTCGGTGCTAAAGGGACCAGGTCGACCGGTATTCGACCTGGTTGAGTTGTTGAACGTCCGGGATCAAGAGCGTTTGCGTGACTACGCGCTCCGGGGTCATCCCGACCGCTGAAATGCCGTCAGAGCGGACTTTTGTCACGGAGGTCGCGACCGGACTGGGAATGGTGGGTGAGGCGGATCTCGATTCTGTGATAGCTCGGCGGTCGGCACAGATGTCGAACATTACGGCTGCGCACTGGGACCAACTCACGGGGCTTTGGAACTCAAGAGGCTACGAGGAGGAATTCCGGGCGGGCTTTCGCAATGGTCAGGCTTTCCTCGACGCTGCGGAGGCCCTCAATGGGCGACGCCCGCGGATCATCGAATGGACCGGTGGCCGACGTCCTCCGGGCGACGAAGTCGTGCCTTCGGATCTGCGCGTCGATCACGTTTACCTTGTTAGCTGCAAGTACATCTCGCGGATACTTCACAACCCAAGCCCGGCCCGGCTAGTTGAGGGCCTGTTATCACAAGCACCAGTCGAAGACAGTCGCGATTGGTACCACCGCATCGCCCCCGTTGAGTACCAGGCGCTCTACGAGGAGTGCGTTGATGCGGCCGACGGGCCTCCGCTTCCGGCGCGCGCGGAAGAGCTGACACCAACCGAACGCACGCGGCTTGCTCTAGCGCTGCGGACTGGCTGGCCGCACAATGCCGCTCACGCGTACGCTGCACTTTGTCAGGCGGTCAGTGAGGCAACGGCTAGGACGTGGAGAAGCCGGATTACCCCGCGCAATGCTGAGATAGTGCTGTGGCGGCTGCTTCGCATTGGCTCCGCTCCCTACTTCATCCTCGGTACCAGTCCGGATGGATCCATGAGGCTTCGCGTCGACACCCCCTGGGACTGGCACCAAGTCTTTCGACTTCGGCACCTTGAGGTTGTAGCTCAAGAGGGAGGACAGCCCCGCGTCGGGTGGTTGGCGGTGTGCGAGAACTGCCGAACATCGGAGGAATATAAAGTAAACGGGCACGTCGAAATCCGGTGGAGCCATGGTCGTTTTCGCCAGCCACCAGAAGCGAAGGTGTACCTCGACTCCCCACATAGCAGCGTCCCCGGTTATCACCCGCTGTGAGGAAGCCATGGAACAAAGTGAAGCGTCCCTACTTATCGCGAACGCAGACAAACAGGATCATGACGGGCGCACGGAGCGACTCGTTGAATTGACGGAGCTACTACCGGATAACGGCATGATCGGCTTCAGCGGGAATGCGGCGCAATGGCTATTCGAGGATGTCAAAGCCACTTGGCTCTACGGGTGCTTTGCCAGCACAGTACTTACTGCATATGCGTTCTGCTCGCTGCAGATCGCAGGAGCTGTCCGGATGTTGGCAGATGTTCCGCGTCTCCCCGACGAGGCGGAGTCGTTAGAACAACTAGCCGCTATCGCAGTAGAAGCGGGAGCACTCGACGTTGAGCGCCAAGCACGATTACTCGAACTTCACGATCGGTATCGCCTGTATGCGTTCGCTCATCTCCACGAGTACGAGGCTCGCCTAGAACGTCACATGGTCGAAGTGGCGATTATCGGTACCGAACACCATCTTCTTTCAGATGCACGACTAGCCCTAGTCACTTCAGTGAGCTTGGTCTATAGATAATGAATCTTCTGCCGCCGGCCCCTTGGCGGACGTCGAGCACGATCGCCCGTTGTTTACACGACAAGAGCACACCTCGGCTGGGCTCCCGAACCACCGAGCAGTCCCACTTAGCCGGCGGTCTGGGGCACCTCTCGCAAGATTCAAGGCTGCACGTTCTGGGACGCGCGTTCGGTGTCGCCCATTGACGACCCGACCGCACACCGACCCGTCGATCTGCGTGGATTGTCGCCCCGTTCGGCCTGGTATTCGGTATGAGCGTTCTGTATCCGACGACTGCCCGGTACGGCACTAGGGGACGCTTCCGTGGGCGTCTACGGCCGCACGTTTTCGGTCAGCCTGACTGCGGCTGGGTAAGACGCCGAGCGATGTTTCCTTCCCAGCTACCAGAGCAACTGGTCAAGCTCGAGACGGTGAATACCGACCTCCTCGGCGGCGGCTTCGCCGACGAGGAGCAGAGCACCTTCTCCGGCTGGTGTCGGGAACTCGAGGTGCTTGAGGTGGTCGCGAACTCGCCGGTCGGGTTTCGGGGCGTCCGCGCCTGAGCGCATCCGTGCGTAGGCGAATAAGGCGACGCCGATTCCGGACACTGAGCCAACATACGGATCCAGGCGCTGGGTCAGTCGCACCGGCTCGACGGCGGCGGCCCAGTGGGTGACGACATCGTCGTCAGAAGCGTCGAGGAGCTCGGAGCGATCCGTTCTGTACCGATCGAAGCCAGCGGCGACTCCGATGATCGTCGTCCACCTCTCGGCGGGAAGGCCAAACCCACTCGACGGGTTGCCGGTAGCTAGCTCGGCGAGGGTCAGATCCGGCCACTGCGAGCGGAACCGCTGAACGGTCGGGAGCACTACTTTCTGGTAGTCGCGTCGATGGCTTGCGACGACATCGAAGACCATTGCCGCTCGCGCCCCGGCGTACAGAGAACCATAGCTGTCTGCACGTCGCAGGCGTTCTGGGTGCTCATCGCGCAGGACTCGGAGCCTCTCGATTGCGTTGTCCCAGCCGTCCTGAAGCCGCAGATGCACGAGTAGCGGCGAGGGCGGATCATTCACCGAAGCCATACGAACCCGTCACGCTGCCCATCCGGCGAGGAGAGTACCCCTAGCCCGGCTTGTGCTGGGTCCCGGACGCCACGAGTCGGTGGGTTGCAGTTATGCCGCCCACCGAGGAGAGATACTGGTTTGCATGGTGCGGCGGTTCCCGATCAAAGTGCAGCGCTTTGCGGTGCCTGATTCCGGCCGGATCGCTCTCGACGAGGATGGCATGCTCGCGATCCACGGTTATCTGGGTGGAAAGGTCGGTGACCTCGTTGAGCTCGCCGACCTTGCGACTGGTGGCTCCCTGTGTCTCTTGGGAGAGCCGGGGTCGGGTAAGAGCACTGCGCTGGCCATGCTCGTTGAGTCCTTGCCTGACGCAGCGGAAGCTGGCACAGGCCAATCTGCAGCCGTACGGGTCGCGCTGGCAGAGGTGACAGATCGGGCAGCGTTCCGAGAGCTCGCAAGCGCTCCTGTCCTTCGCTGCACCTCTGTGGCCGCCGCAGAGCGCGACGTAGCGACTACCGACTCGATGGTGACGTTGGTACTCGATGGGATCGACGAGTGCCCTTTGCCGAATACGACAAAGAACCTGTCCTCGCTATTGCGCGAGTTGTTCAGTCAGGTCGATATCAGTGGGCTGCGAGTTCTTCTTGGATGCCGAACGGCGGACTATCCGGGCCTGATCGACTCCACCCTCAGGGAGGCCTTTCCGGCCTTTGGGGTCTACGAACTTGCCCCGTTGACCCGCGCAGACGTCCATGCACTGTCAGCGAGCCGCTGTGTGGATCCGGAGGCGTTCCTGACGGCCGTCACCGTCACGGGGTCAGGCCCTCTCGCGTCCATTCCTCTCACATTGGACCTCCTGTTGCTCCGATACGTCGAAACCGGCGGGTTGCATGGCGGAGCGTCAGACTTGTACGAGACGAGCTTGCGTGCTCTTGCCGACGAGCCCGACCCAGACAGGGACCCACATCAGCGAGTCCCAGGGTCCGGAGAACAGCATCTCGCTGTCGCGGCGCGGCTGTGTAGTTACCTTCTCCTCTGCGGACGTGCAGCATTCTGGATAAGAGCGGCGGGGCTCGGCCCCCCAAGCGATCTCGATCCTCTCCGGCTCGCTGGCGGAGAGGAAGTGCAGACAGGCGGATCATTTGCCGTGACACCCGAGCTCGTGCAGGCCGCTCTCCGCACCGCTCTGTTCGGCTCGCGTGGTCCGGGTCGTCTGGGACCGGTTCACGCTACGTTCGCCGCCTTTCTGGCAGCTCGTCATCTGGCCTCTTGTGACCTTCCCGACGCTCAGTTACGAAACCTGCTCACGACGGCCAGCGATACGGGCAGCGTCGGTATCGTGCCGAGCCTGCGTGAAACCGCAGCCTGGCTCGCCGCTCTCCGTCCAGAGTCAACCGCATGGCTGGCAGATGTCGAACCGACCAGCCTCGCTGCCCACGCGGCCGTCATCGACGATTCAGCGATTCGTCGCCTCATCGTGGAGCGGCTCTTAGCCGATCCAAGTGCCGCCCGACACCGCCCTTGGGGTCGAGGTTGGCCTCTCGCACACCCTGGCTTAGCCGAGCAGCTATCAAATGTGCTCTCGCCCCTGGCAGATCGTTCACTGCCTGCCCCGACCCAAGAGCAGGCATACCTCGCTTTGTCCTTGACACGAGACGCGCAAGAGACAGCGCTCCTCCCGACGCTTCTCGATATCGCCGCCCGGACCGATGCCCTTCCGCATTTTCGATCCATGGCAATCGCCACGGCCGCCGACTTCAACCGAGAGGTCTCTGCCCCGATACTTCGGGATGTCCTTACTGAGATTCAAGCTGAGCCGCAGCGCGATCCCGACGACGAGATCCGTGGCGCCCTACTTGAAGCGCTTTGGCCTGAGCACTTGTCGGCGACTGACCTAGTGGCGGCTCTGACAAGGCCGCGACGAAGCGATTTTTTCGGGCTCTACGCAAACTTTCGCTCACATCTGTTCCAGATGTTGGCCGATGACGACGTCCCACATCTGTTGCGTTGGGCTCTCGTAGGCAGCTCGGTCGGCGAGCCCGAGATGAGTGTCGACGGGGTTGTGAGTGATCTGCCTTTCAGGGACGCGGAGCTCGTGGCCGGCCTGCTTGAGCGAGCATTTCTCTGTCAGGACACGGACACCATCATTGACCCTGCGGCAGACTTGATTGCTTTGCAGCTGAGATCCTTTCGTGATCTCAATGTGCCTGAAGCGCTCGATAGGCGAGACGACGAAGGACGAGAGCCGCCAGAGTCGATCATGCTCCGTCGATCGGTCGCGGTGGCTGTCCTTGAACGGCTCGGCGAGGCCCACGCGAATCTCCTCGTGCACTGGGGATGGCATCCTGCGCAGACCGCGCGGATCCGGTTCGAGCAGGCAACCAAGGACGGAAGGCACGACTATCCGGCAGCACGGTCCGGACTGTTGGACAAAGCCGACCTTGCTTGGGCGATCGAGCAGGCCCTGGTGATCCAGCCCGAGAAGCTCGGGCAGTTTATTCCCGTTGTCCGCTCACTGTTCGACCCGAACGATTCGACGTCGCGCGAGACGGTGTGCGCAACTGCCGGGACGCCCCTCTGGAGCGCATTCGCGCCGTGGTTCGACGCAGTTCCCCTGGGAGGTGACGAAGAAGCGCAGGCCCGCCAAGCCTATGAGTGGACGCGATCTCGTCCCCGGAAGCCGGTATGGGAGAAGGCTTCCGAACATGCGGCCGGCGTGCTCGATCTCTACAACCGTGCAACCACTGAGCCTTCAGCCTTTTGGCGGTTGCTTTACTCTCTCCAAGTCGATCCCGCTACCGGAGGCGGTTTCATCGTCCACGGCGACGACGTTACGACACGCCCCGGTGTGGCTCTGCTTCCCGATGGCTGGCTCCAGAATCTGATCGAGGCGGCCTGGGTGTATCTACACGACGGCGTTCCCAGCGGCGACGAGTTCCTTGATCAGCCGAACATGACGAACTGGGCTATCCAGGCTGGCTACCTGGCTCTGGCGCTCCTCGTTCGCTACGGGACCTCGGGGCGGAACCTCGAGTCGCTCGAAGACACCGTGGTCGTCGCTTGGACGGGGGCGGTGCTCGTCTTTCCAGCTGTGCCGTTCAACGCCGGTGACCGTAACCTCAAGCAGGAGCTGCTGCGTCGGCTTGCAGTCCCTGCTCGGGATCAGCTTCCGCGCCTTCTCCATCGGATTGTGGCCGGCCACATCACCCTCGGGTGGCGTCCGAGCGAGCTGGAGCTGCTCGACGACGCGTACTCCGACGAGATTGGCGACGTGCTTGTCCGCTGTCTCGCAGACGCCGTCGCAGCTCTCGCCGCTGCTCTTGAGAGCGGTTCGTCTCCACCGGCAACGGCTACGAACACCCCAGAGGTCCAGGAGGAGGGGGCCGACCCGAATGAGGGAGGCAGAGCAGCCGGGCTCACTGACACGGTGGGTCTGATTGTCAGTTTCCTCGCCCGAAATCGCCACCCGAAAGCCGCAGAATCGGGGATGGCACTCATAGCTGCGGCCGCGGAGCCCGAAGCCAAGGAGGCATCAATACGTGCAGGTCGTGTCGCTGCCACAGCCCTGCTCGTAGCTCAAGGGTTTCTGTGGTCCGACGTTCGCAATCGCATGCTGCCTTCCCCAACCCTGACCCGCCTCGTGCTTCAGGACCTGTCCAGAGAATGGATGACACCGTCACTACTTCTGAGTCTGAGCGACAGGCAGCTTGCCGAGCTCTGGGAGCTGCTCGTCGATTACTGGCCCTACCATCAGGACGTCACGATCTCGGGTGCTCATACGGTCGGTCCGGACGAACAAGCCCAGCACTGGCGAGACACCGTGCTCGACACCCTTACCAAGCGTGGCACAAGCGAAGCGGCGATTCTTCTCACCCAGTTAGCCGACAGACATACGACGTTGCCGTGGCTTATCGACCGGGTTCGTGTCGCTGAGGAACGTGAGCGCGAGCAGCAGTGGGCACCCCTCGCTCCGGAGGAGCTCACCGAGTTGCTCACGAACCGACGGGCCCGACTCGTACGGGACAGTGCCGACCTCTCCAACCTTGTCGCCGACGCTCTCGTTACCGCTAGCAGCCGTCTCGCCAGAACAGGCCAGCTTCTGTGGAACAACTATCGCCTCAACGGAGTAGAACGTTGGCGTCCAAAGAGCGAACCGGACGTAGGCGCCTGGCTCGCGGAACAACTGACTCTCGAGCTGGTGAACAGCGGGGTTGTCGTAAACCGCGAGGTGCTCGTCCGCCAAACGACGTCACGAGGACACGGCCTTGCCGTAGACATACAAGCAGATGCACCCCTGACCTCCGATCAACACGGTCGGCGAGCCGACCCGGCCCGCTGCCGAGTCGAGCTCAAGGGAAACTGGAACCCCGATCTGCTGACTGCCATGCGAACCCAACTGGCAGATGACTATCTCCTCCCAGAAGGTCTTCGTGACGGGCTTTATGTGACAGCCTGGTTTGACGTCAATCTCTGGGACGATCCCAACGACGGACGTCTGACAACGGCGCAGTCCAGAGATCGTGATACCACCGCCGCGGCCCTCGCTGCTCAAGCAGACGCCCTCCGTCAGCTGAACCTTCGAGTTCGCAGCGTGATCATAGATATCCCTCGTCCGACCCCGAGCGCACGAGGGATCTAGCGGGCGTCAGATGTAGAAGGCGACGATGTCGCTACCTGCGGATAGGGCCAGGCGCAGCGCTCGGCGCAGCGTGACCACCGTCGTCCCGAAAAGCTCGTCTGCGCCCGGACCACCGACGGCCAGCAACTTCTCGGATTCGCTCCAAACTGATCTCGCATTCGCCCGACAAAATGAGTATCCGAACACCTGCACGCGAACGTCCTGGAAGACCTGTCACCTATCGCCGGGACCGGGGCGTAACAGAAGGTTCCACCGAAGGGCCTCTAGAGCGAATCTCGGCAAGCGCGGAATCGGCGTTCCGCGTCCGAAGGTATGAAGGCCGTGCGCACCGATTGTCGTACAGAACGCTCGTGTTCATGTGGACGTTTGTTATGCCGGCTGGGCCACGGCTGCAGGAGGAAGATAACGTCCCAATTCGTGCGGCCCGCATCCGTGTAACCGCGTCACCGAGGTGCCGTTCGGGGGCAGGCGCTAGCAGAACGCCGCGCCAAATCTCGGCAGGGGTACCTGCGACCGGAGTCGCCCATAACTGTTTATCCCGCCCGCATCGTGTATCCACATGGCCCGCGCTGGATGCCGGTACATCACCCCACGGCCGAGGTGCTTTCGGGCAACGACCGCCCGAGATCGACCCGGCTGAGCGATAGCGCGCAGATCCAGTCGCGAGCGATCATCCGGTGTCTCAAGCGATCCGTGGCCCGCAAGCTCTGCCCCTACCTCGTTGAAACGGGTCTTGACAACCGATAGGAGCAATCGCCGATCGGTCTGTTTTCGAACTACTGCGCAAAGGGACCTAGGGCGTTAGCTCGCAGGGACTTGGACTACATTTTGGACTACAACTCTTGTCCCCTTGAACCGTCTGCCGCCGTCCCCCATCGGCATCGTTGCTGGTCAGACCTTGTGCGGCCGTCTGCCGTCATCCCATCAGACGGGCTTTATCTCTTTATCAGTGCTGCGCTCTAACCGGCTGAGCTATAGCCCCGGCGGACTCACGAGGCTAACACCGCCCTTGCCGGGTCCTGCATTTCTCGACGCGCTATCCGGTGGCTTCTTCCCCGCTTGCCACCGCTGCTACGGCTGCTACGGCATGCCCTTCGTCCAGGCTCATCAACCGGACACCCGTAGCATCGCGACCCTGGGCGTTGATCTCTCGCACTGCGGTGCGGATCACAACCCCACCGGTGGAGACGAGCAAGATCTCGTCGTCCAATCCGGCCATAAAGGCCGCCACGACCCTGCCACGCACAGCGGTCAGCTTGATAGCTCTCACCCCTTGGCCCCCACGACCCTGACGACCGAAGTGGTCGACCTTCGTTCGCTTTCCGTACCCAGCGTCCGTAACGATGATGATGTCGGCATCCGGCCGCACCACGTCGCATGACACGACCTCGTCTCCCGGGCGCAGGCGCATCCCACGCACGCCCGCTGCGTCGCGACCCATCGACCGCACGTCGTCCTCAGAGAAACGGATGCCGCTGCCGTTCCGACTGACGAGCAACACGTCGTCGTGCCCCGAGGTGGCGATGACACGTACGAGCTCATCGCCGTCACGCAGAGATATGGCGATGAAGCCTTCGCGCCGCGACTTGTCGTACTCGCTGAACGCCGTCTTCTTCACCTGGCCGGCCTTCGTCGCGAAGAGCAGGTAGCCACCGGAATCGAAGTCCCGCGTGGGTACGATTGCCTGGATCCGCTCGTCGGGAGCCAGCGGCAAGAGGTTCACTACCGCCGTGCCACGCGCCGTGCGCTCTTTCATCGGGACCTCGTGGGCTCGCAGCCTGTAGACCCGACCTCGATTCGAGAACAGAAGCAGGTACGCGTGCGCGGTGGTGTGAACGAGGTCGGCGACCAGGTCCTCCTCCTTGAGGCGAGCGCCTTGGACACCACGTCCTCCACGACCCTGGGTACGGAAGGACGCCGTGGGTACGGCCTTTATGTACCCGGCCCGAGTCATTGTGACGACGAGCTCTTCGTCCTCGATCAGATCCTCCACGGCCAACTCACCAGGATCGTTCACGATCCTGGTGCGGCGCTCGTCGCCGAAGCGCCGCCTGATCTCACCCAGCTCGGAGGCGATCACGCCGCGCAACTTCGTGGGGTCGGCCAGAATCCCTTCCAACTCCACGATCGTCTCGCGCAGCTTGACCATCTCCTCTTCCAGCTCCGAACGCCCGAGACGGGTCAGGCGTCCGAGCGTCATGTCGAGAATGTGGGCGGCCTGAACCTCCGAGAAGGAGAACGGCTCAGCTATGAGCGCGTCGCGCGCTGCGGGCCGGTCGTCAGAAGCGCGAATCGCCGCAATCACTGCGTCCAGCATGTCGATGGCCCTGAGCAGTCCCTCGACGATGTGCGCGCGGTCCCGTGCTCTTCCGAGGCGGTGCTCCGAGCGCCTACGCACGACCTCGACCTGGTGATCGACGTAGTGACCGACGGCCTGAGCCAGGTTCAGCGTGCGCGGCACACCGTCCACAAGAGCGACGACGTTCACACCGAAGCTCGTCTGCATCGGAGTGTGCTTGTAGAGGTTGTTCAGCACGACGTTGGGGTTGGCGTCGCGCTTGAGCTCGATAACGAGCCGCGCCCTGCGTCCGGCAGAGTCGTTCTGAGTCCGGCTGATGCCCTCGAGCTCACGGGCGTGCACGAGGTCGGCGATCTTCTTCTCGATCACCTCGACCGAGGTCTGGTACGGGAATTCCGTCACAACGATCCGGGTTGCCCCATGGGACTCGTCGATCTCGGCGACCGCGCGCAGCTTGATCGATCCCTTCCCCGTTCGATAGGCGTCAAGGACCCCTTGACGCCCGAGGATCGTGGCGCCTGTGGGAAAGTCGGGCCCCTTGACCAGCTTCATGAGCTCGTCGGGAGTGGCCTCCGGGTGCTCGAGCAGGTGCAAGGAGGCGTCGATCACCTCACCCAGGTTGTGGGGCGGGATGTTCGTCGCCATCCCGACCGCGATCCCCTGGGAACCGTTCACGAGCAGGTTCGGGAACCTGGCGGGAAGCACCACCGGTTCGTCGGTCGTGCCGTCGTAGTTGGGAACCAGGTCGACGGTTTCCTCGTCTATCCCGGCCAGTAGCTCGAGGGCCAGAGGAGCGAGGCGGCACTCGGTGTATCGCATCGCCGCGGGTCCCTCGTCGGGTCCGGTGCCTCCGAAGTTCCCGTGACCGTCGATCAAGGGGTGACGGAGGCTGAAGTCCTGGACCATCCTTACCAGGGCGTCGTAGATCGCCATGTCGCCGTGAGGGTGATAGGAGCCCATGACCTCCCCCACGACCTTGGCGCACTTCGTGTGAGGGCGGTCGGGGCGAAGGTTCTGGTTGTCCATCGAGTACAGGATCCGACGGTGGACCGGCTTGAGCCCGTCGCGCACGTCGGGCAGGGCGCGCTGCATGATGACGGACATGGAGTACTCGAGAAACGAACGCTCCATCTCCTCTTGGATCTCGATGGGTTCGATGGACCCCAACGGTGCCTCGGCCCGCGTGCTCGTGCCCGAACCATCCCCACCTCGCGAGCCGCCAGAGCCCGAAGCGCCCCTTCTCGCCATGTCTTTTCAGTCCCTCCGATCCATGCGCGTCAACGCGCTGGGGGCACTTGCGGTTCTCAGATGTCGAGGAACCGCACGTCTTTCGCGTTCTGCTGAATGAACGTGCGACGCAGCTCTACGTCGTCGCCCATAAGTACCGAGCAGACCTCGTCGGCCACCGCCGCTTGCTCTACGGTCACCTGCAGCAACGAACGACGGGCCGGGTCGATCGTGGTTTCGCGCAACTCATGGAAATCCATCTCCCCGAGACCCTTCAGCCGCTGGAATTCGGCCTTGTGCCCAGGATGCTCCTCGACGAACCGCGCCTTTGCCAGGTCGTCCTTCAGGTACACCTTTTCCTTCCCCACGAGTGTCGAGTACAACGGCGGCTGGGCCACGTATACGTACCCGCCTTCGACCAAGAGCTTCATCTGACGGAAGAAGAGGGTGAGCAACAAGGTCCGTATGTGCGAGCCGTCGACGTCTGCGTCGGCAAGCACGATCACCTTGTGATACCGGATCTTCTGCAAGTCGAAGTCTTCGGCCACCCCCCCTCCGATCGCGGAGATGAGAGCCTGGATCTCGGCGTTCTTCAGCATCTTGTCGATGCGTGCCCGCTCGACGTTCAGGATCTTCCCCCGGATGGGCAGGATCGCCTGGGTACGCGGGTCACGGGCGTCCTTGGCGGACCCACCCGCAGAGTTCCCTTCCACGATGAACAGCTCGCTCTCACGCGGATCCCGGGACGAGCAGTCAACCAGCTTTCCCGGCAGGCCGGCGCCGTCTAGAGCCGACTTACGGCGAGTGAGGTCGCGGGCGGTACGCGCGGCCACCCGTGCGCGCGCCGCGACAAGTGACTTCTGCACGATCTGGTTCGCTTCGCGGGGGTTCTCCTCGAGCCAGTCTCCCAGCTTCTCGTTCGTAGCCCGCTCGACCAACGACCGGATCGACACGTTGCCGAGCTTGGCCTTTGTCTGACCCTCGAATTGCGGGTCGCGAAGGCGGACCGAGATGATCCCGGTGAGCCCTTCGCGGATGTCCTCTCCAAGAAGGTTGTCGTCCTTCTCCTTCAGCTGGCCCTTGGCCCGCGCGTAGCGGTTCACGACGTTCGTGAGGGCCTTCTTGAAGCCCTCCTCGTGCATACCGCCCTCCATGGTCGAGATGCCGTTCGCGAAGGAGTGGATCGACTCGTGGAACCCGGTGTTCCACTGGAGCGCGATCTCCACCTCCTGGTCCTCCTCGGACTGGATGAACGAACAGACCTTCCTGAAGAGCGACTCCTTGGCCGCGTTCAGGTGCTTCGCGTAGTCGACGATCCCGCCGGTGTAGCGGAACGTCACCTTCTGCTCGTGGCCGGGCCGCTCGTCGGTGAAGCGAATCTCCAAGCCACGGTTCAGGAATGCCATCACCTGGAGACGCTCGATCACGGTCTGAGCACGGAATTCGGTGTCTTCGAACACCTTGGGATCCGGCCAGAACGTGACCGTAGTACCGGTCCTGCCCCGCGGCGCTGGCCCGGTGGCCTTGAGCGCCTTCTTGCGGTTGCCCCCGTTGGCGAACTCAGCGACGTGGTGCTTGTGGGCCCGGTCTATCTCGAGGACGAGCCTCTTCGACAGGGCGTTGACCACCGAGACTCCTACCCCGTGAAGGCCCCCTGAAACCTTGTAGCTCGAGCCGCCGAACTTGCCTCCGGCGTGCAGGGTCGTGAGCACCAGCTCGGCGGAAGAGACGTCCGGATACTGCTTGTGGGCCTCCACCGGGATCCCGGCACCGTTGTCGACGACACGGCAGCCGCCGTCGCCGAGCAGCGTGACGTCGATCCGGTCGGCCCGGCCCGCCATCGCTTCGTCAACCGCGTTGTCCACCACCTCCCAAACCAGGTGGTGGAGACCGCTCGGACCGGTCGATCCGATGTACATTCCCGGGCGCGCTCGAACGGGCTCGAGACCCTCGAGTACGACGATGTCGGTGGCTTCGTATGAGTGGGCACGCGAATCCTTGGCGGACTCGACCTCAGCGTTCAGCGCCACGCACGCGGCCCCTTCAACCGTTGTTCACTCACAAACACCGCTCCGGGGCGCTGCGGATAAGGCCGTCCTCGTGCGGTACCGATGACACGAGTCTACCAGGAGGGGTGGTAACTCCGGGCGCTTCACCGCGCGTTCGCGGTCGTCGGTGGGCGCACATCCGCCACCCCTCACCAGAGCCCGGCCCGGGTCCGGCTCCTACCGCACCACGCGCACCTCGAGGCGCTCGGGCGCCTCTCCCTTCGCGCAAGCTCGACCCAGTCGCTCGAGGATCTGCGGAGTCAGGTGACGCAGTTCCGTGACCCACGCGGGATGGTCCGCAGCGACGAAGAGGGTGTCGCCTTCGAGTCTCAGCGGGTGTGCATGCAACGCGATCGTCGGCCCGACGATCGCCTCCCAGTGCCCGAACACTGCCGCCACGGTACGGGTGCTTCCCACCCCCAGCCGCCCCGACAACGCTGCGAGGGACTCACTCAGCGGAACCGGGTCGTCATCCGCGCGAGCACGACGGTGGCCGGCAGCTCCCGGGTCGGAATTTTCCGGCGGTCTCACTGCTCGCAGACCTTCGCGAGCAGGTGGCTCCCGGCTACCTCCACCACCTGGTGGGCCCCGACCGCCGCCGGAGGATCGACGGCGGTCGTGAGCAGCACTTGTCCCGAAGGAAGCCGCTCGACGAGCGCCGCCGAGCGGTAGGGGTCGAGCTCAGAGAAAACGTCGTCGAGGAGCAGCACGGGTGGCTCTGATGCGACTCGAAGGCGCAGCTCATGGGTGGCGAGGCGCATGGCCAGCGCTATGCAGCGCTGCTCACCCTGCGAGGCATGAGTGCGCGCCGACGTGAGACCGAGGCCGATCTCGAGCTCGTCACGGTGAGGACCGACCGTGGTGACCTGGCGGCGTACGTCTTGTTCGCGAGCAGAGCGAAGCGCGTCGGCCAACTCGGCGTTCCAGGAACGACGATAGGTGAAGGTGACGTGCTCGCGGTGCCCTGCCAGGTGCGCATAGGACTCCGACACCAGCGGCTCCAGCTCCTCGGCGAGTGTTTCGCGCGCGACGGCCAACTCGGTACCGGCCGCCGCCAAACGTTGCTCCCAGACATCGAGCGTTACGAGGATGCCCGTATCGAGCTTGCCACCGCTCTGGCGCAAGAGGGCTGCACGCTGACGAAGCACGTGCTCCACCTCGTTCGTAACCGCCTCGAGGCGCGCGCTGCGTTCGACGAGTACCTCGTCGAGGTAATCCCGGCGCTCGACCGGTCCACCTTCCACCAAACGACGATCCGCCGGCGAGAACACCGATACCTGTAGGGCAACCGCCATTTCCGCGTGACGGCGAATCGTTCGCCGGTTCAGTTGTGTTCGCGCCGCTCTCGCCAGCGGGATCTCTGCTTCGATCAGATCCTGCTTGTCTTCGAACACCGTCTCGGCCCGAAGGATCGCTCGATCGGCGCCGCGTCTCACGAGCGTCTCTCGGGTTGCTCCTCGTATGGAACGCCCCGTGGCCAGCCATCCGATCGCTTCCAGAACAGACGTCTTCCCCGATCCGTTCAGGCCCCGCAGGATCGTGAACCCGGAAGGTTCCGGCTCGAAGCGCGACCGCTCGAAGCAGCGAAAATCACGAATCCATAGACTCGAGATGGCCACGGGCTTCGAACCCGATCCTCCGTTCGGTTCCGAAGGTCAGGAGACCCGGACCGGCATCAGCAGGTACCGATAATCGTCGTGCTCAGGAGCTCGCACCGTGGCCGGTTTCGTGGCATCGACGGTCTCGAGCACCACCTCATCTCCCACCACCGCGTCGACTCCATCAATCAGATAGCTGGGATTAAACGCGATCACGAGTTCCTCGCCTTCGTAGTCGGCATCGACGTCTTCGCTGGCGTGTCCGATCTCTTGCGACACGACGCTCAATTCCACGGTTGAAGGACGCAGCGACAGCCGTACAGGAGTGGTGTTGTCACGAACCAGCAGACGTACTCTTCGCAACGCGTCGAGCACGGAGTCTTTTCCTACACGCAATTGGTTCGGGTAGTTTGGCGGGATCAACTGGCGATAATCTGGGAAACGTCCGTCGAGGAGACGCGTAGTGAGATGAACCCCGGAAACAGAAAACGTCGCATCGAGCTCGGTCATCGAAAACCCGACGTTCTGCGGGGAGGAAGCTCTCGTTCCCGATGCGCTAAGCAGACGTTGAAGCTCGCTGAGCGCCCGCGCCGGAACGAGAATCTGGTCTGTTCCACCGGGAAGCGGACCGGTACCTGTGATGTCTCGTAAGGCCAGGCGATACGAATCAGTCGCTACCAACCGTATTCCATCTCCTTGTGCCACGATGAGCACTCCTGTGAGAAGTGGCCGCGAATCGTCATCGGAAGCTGCACGCACTACCTGACGCAATGCTTCTACGAATACCGCCACGGGCAAGTTGATCTGCTCGACACCGGGATGTGTCAGTACCGGGAAATCTTCCAGGGAATAGGTTCGCACCACGAACCTCGATCGTCCCGCGGATATCTCGACCTCGTCTTGTCCGCCTCCGAACGTAACAGCTCCCGGTTCGAGCGACCTCACGATATCGGTCACCAGTCGTGCCGGGACCACGAACGCTCCGTTGTCCAACCCGACGACTTCCAGCTCGGCTCGCATTGTCAAATCCAAATCGGTCCCCACGACGACCAATTTGTTCGAATCGACCTCTATGCGCAGACCGAACGCGCCCGCGCCGGAACCTCCCCGTGTAGCCACCGAACGCCCGGCAATCGAAAGCGCCTCTGCGAGAGAATCACGCTCACAACGGAATTTCACGACTGGCCTTTGTTGTTTTCATACTTTCAATTCTGACAGGAGTAGTAGTAGGGGGTGTGGATTGTGGATGGGTGGAGGTTAGCGGAGGTACGGGTCTGAAACGTTGTCCACTGTCTGGATCGCCGATCCACCGTTTTCAGGCAGCGCGTCGGAGCGAGACGCCTGTTGTCCACCGATTGAGGCAATCGGACCACAAGTGTATGGCTGATCTCCACAAGATTATGCACCGCTTTTGATCGTAAGGATGAGCTCGGTCACCTGGTCGTAGATGTTTCGGCGTTCTTTCATCAAAGAGGAGATCTTTTCGACGGCGTGCATGACGGTGGTGTGGTCACGACCGCCGAATTCCCGCGCTATCGCGGGGTAGGAGAAATCAGTCAGCTCACGGAACAGGTACATCCCAACTTGTCGTGCGATGACCAACGGACGTCGGCGACTTGCGCTGCAGAGATCGACAACCGTGAAACCGAACGCGGAGGCCGTGGCGTCGAGAATCACCTGTGCGGTGATGCGACGTGGTTGATCGAGGGAGACGATGTCGGAGAGCACGTCTTCGGCCAGGTCCCGGGTCAAGGCTTGATGTGTGAGACTGCCAAAGGCGCTCACTCGGATGAGGGCTCCCTCGAGCTCTCGAATGTTGTCCTTCACGTTCGTGGCGATGAATTCGAGCACCTCATCCGGTACTTTGGTGGGGTCTCGTTCTGCTTTCTTGTGAAGAATGGCGAGTCGAGTCTCTAACTCGGGTGGCTGGATGTCGGTGATGAGACCGGAGAGAAAGCGACTACGGAGCCTGTCTTCGAGGGTGGCAATCGATTTCGGGGGACGATCCGACGTTAGAACGATCTGCTTGGACGCACCGTACAGGTGGTTGAAGGTGTGGAAGAATTCTTCTTGTAGGGACTCTTTACCTTCCATGAACTGCACATCGTCGATGAGCAGCACGTCACATTGGCGGTAGTGGCGCTTGAAGGCGGGCATTATGTTGTTCCGGATCGCGTCGACGAATTCGTTCATGAATGTCTCGGTGGACACATACCGTAAATGTCGGTCGGGAAAATTCTCCTGCACGTAATTCCCGATGGCGTGAAGAAGGTGGGTCTTGCCAAGTCCGGCACCACCATGGATGAACAGCGGATTGTACGAGCGAGTAGGCATTTCGGCTACCGACAAAGCGGCAGCATGGGCGAAACGATTAGAGGACCCGGTGACGAAAGTTTCGAAGGTGTAACGAGGGTTCAGTCTGCCGGCTTCGGGTTCCTCTTCGGGCACCCGTCGCCGCGAAGTCTCCCGTTGTGACGATCGCGCGATGTCTTGACGCTGCGTGCGAACCGGGAGGGCTTCGACGTTTATGGCAGGGTTCGTCGGAGACGGTTCGTCCGGCTCGGCCACGTCGATGTCGGTGATTTGCCGATCGGCACCGGTTTCGGCACCGACTTCGCTAGGAGCCAGGCGCGAGCCAGAGACTTCGAGACGGACGGTCACCTCACGTTCGGCGACATCAGAGGCGACCGCGGCGATGAGCCCGAGAAATCGCCCCTCCACCCGGTCTCGGACCCAGGTGTTGGGCGCCACGAGAAGCAGCATGTCGCCGTCGAATCCCTGGGAGGAAAGGCCCTGGAGCGACGTGCGCCACGCCGCTTCGGACACCTGCTCTCGCAGGACGTCCGTACAGCGCTTCCACAGGGTGTCGGTCTCGTTCACCTGGGACTTCTTCCTCCGGTCGCCAGATATGTCCACAGGCACATCCACAGGTGTGGATTGCTCAAAAGTCCTCCCGACCCTCCTCGGACGGGGAAGTCTGGTGGCCCCGGGGAAGTCGGACCCCCGAACCCGAATCACCCCGTCTGAGGGGGCAACGCCGGTCACACGCACGGTACACCGGGTCAGAGGGCGCTGCTAGCGGTCGAATGAGCCCAGGTGGTGATCGGCGAGGCGCACGAAGAGGCTGTGACTCGGGCGACCGCGCAGGAGACGGCGGCTCCCGGGTCGACCTGCGGTGACGTGGTGGGTGGGTCACCGGGCGCGTAGCATGTGGGGCTGCATCCGCGCGCACCGCGGTGAGCCTCGGCACACGGCGCCCCCCCGCCAGTCTTCTTGCGCCGGTATCGATCCAACGACGACAGAACCAGGGACGAGAGGAAAGTGAAGCGGACCTACCAACCACACGCCCGCAGGCGGGCCAAGAACCACGGCTTCCGGCACCGCATGTCCACACGCGCCGGCCGGGCCATCATCCGTGCCCGCCGCCTGAAGGGTCGGCAGCGTCTCTCCGCGTAGCGGCGGCGGGAGATGACGTGGTCTGGCGTGTTTCGAGCCGTGCCACATTCAAGATGCTGCGCCAAGGGACGCGTGGGTCGCGCTGTGGTCCTGTGAGCGCTCGATTCACGACGGCTGACGTCCCATCGGTCCCTCGCGTGGGCTACGCCGTAGGACGGCGGGTGGGAAATGCCGTGGCACGCAACCGCCTGCGCCGGAGAATGCGGGCAGCGGTAAGCGAGCTCACGGCCGACCTTCGTCCGGGGGCCTACCTCGTATCGGTGGATCGTGAAGCCTGCGGGCTCAGTTACGAGGAGCTCAAGACGAGATTGGCACGGGCGATGACGTCGGCGAGCCAGGCGGACCACAAATGAACACGCCGAGTGGCATAGCGCGCGCCGTCGGTTACGATAGCTTCCGAACCGAACTTTCGGGCGTCACATCGGGCACCGAGGGACGAGGCGGGTTCGCGCGCAGGGCGGCCGCCGGGATGATTCGCCTCTACCAGCTTGCCCGGACCGGGAGACCCTCGCCGTGCCGTTTCCTGCCGAGTTGCTCGGAGTACGCCCTGGAGGCTGTGGAACGCCACGGGGTCGTGCGCGGAGGGGTCCTGGCTCTGAGACGGATCGGTCGTTGTCACCCGTGGGGAGGCCAAGGAATTGACCCCGTGCCACAGAAGGGCGGCACGCGATGAGCGCCACCACGATGCTCGCCAGCACGCTCGGTCAGTTGTTCCAACCGCTGTTCCAGGCGATGGCCTGGCTGATCGCCTTCTTCTACGCCGCCGTCCCGAATTACGCGATCGCGATCGCCCTGCTCACCGTGGTGGTCATGATCATCACCGCGCCGCTCACGGTGAAGAGCACCCGCTCGATGGTGTCGATGCAGAAGCTCGCCCCCGAGATGAAGAAGCTGCAGCAGAAGTACAAGGGCGACAAGCAGACCCTGAACGAAGAAATGATGAAGCTCTACCGGGAGCACGGGGTCAACCCGGTCGGTGGTTGCCTGCCGATGGTGATTCAATTCCCGATCTTCATCATCCTGTATGATGTGATCCGCGGCCTTACCAATACGGTGAAGAGCGGCGGCTACTATTTCAGTTCAACTGCCGGAAAGACGGTTCTATGTCAGCATGGACCGTGTGCTGCTCCTCGGTATATCGGTCACAACACCAAGTTGTATGGGAGCTTGCTGAACCACAACGGCAAGATGCCCGCGTTCGGGATCGACCTGGCCTCCAAGGTGCTGGGACACCACTCCTTCGCTCAGGCGCTGCCTTACGTACTGCTCATTCTGATAGCCATCGCACTGATGTACCTGCAAATGAGGCAGCTGAACAGCCGGAACCCGCAAATGGCGCAAGCCAATCCACAGGCACAGATGATGCAGCGCTATATGCCCATTCTGTTCGCGGTCATTTACATAAACATTGCGGCAGGGGTGAATGTCTATTTCATCGTCTCGAGCCTTTGCCGCATCGTGATCCAAGAAGCCGTGTTCCGGTCGGGCGTGCTCGAGAAGGCCACCGTGAAAGGAGAAGCATCAGAGGAGGTGCTGCCCGGAGTGGGTGGTGGAGGAGGGAGACCTCGTAGGCGTACGCTCATGGAACGGTTGGCCGAGGCGCAGAAGAGAGCGCTCGAGCAGCAGGCCCAGCAGCAGGAGAGGCGCGCAGCGCTCGAGCGTGAGGCTGATGTGGGCCAGAGGCCGGGGCCCGAACCGGGGAAAGGCCCGTCGGCGAGTGCCGCACCGAAGCAGGGCCCGTCGGCGAGCGCCGCAAGGCCGGAGTCGGCCCGACGCCCGTCGGCGAGTGCCGGTGGGGCTGCCGGCGTCCCCGGAGGCGGCGCTGCGGATACGGGCGGGACCTCGAACAGCCCCAGCCCGAACGGGGCGCCGCCGAAGAAGGTTGCCCAGTCACGCTCGAGGGCCAAGCGAGGTAGAAGGGCTCGTTGATCGACGATGGAATGGGTGGAAACGACAGGCAGGAGCGTGGAGGAGGCCAAGGAGGCTGCCCTCGACCAGCTCGGTGTGGACGAGAGCGACGCAGAGTTCGTCGTCATGAACGAGCCTCGTGGGGGTCTGTTCGGGCGGTTACGAGGTGAGGCCCGTGTGAGAGCCCGGGTGCGCCCCACGAACCCGAGGCCCAAGCGGGCCCGGGTTCGTCGTCAGAGCCAGGAGGGCAGAGCCCAGCGGCGGCCACTTGGGGCTGACGCCTCGGCGAAGGGAGCGTCTCGTTCGCAGGGCGTCGTGTCGGTGGCGGATCGCGAGCACGCCGAGGAACCGACCGAAGCGCAGGAGACGGGCGCGGGTGCCGCCGGCGGGGAGGTTTCGGAGAACGGTGCGACAGGGGGCGAGACGGAGCGCGGCCAGCGAAGTCGCAGACGCAGGGCTCCGAGAGGTGCCCGGCGCCTGGCCACGGCCGGGGCTTCGTCGCGGTCCGCAGGAGCCAACGGAGCGAGCGCAGTGGCCGCGGGAGCGCGTGAGGGCACGCTTGAATCCGTTGAGCACGAGGACGGCCAGGGGAATTCCGAGCTGTCCGGTCGGGTCGATGCAACGAAGGAGGAAGCCGTGGGGGAGGGCCTGTCGCTGGAGGAGCAAGGGGAATCTGCCCGAGAGTTCGTGGAGGGCCTCGTTCAGTTGTTGGAGCTGCCCGGCACCGTCACGATGAGCGTCGTCGACGAGGGCACTGTGCAGATCGTCGTGGAGGGCCCCGAGCTCGGCATCCTGGTCGGGCCGGGGGGCGGGACCCTGACCGCCGTGCAGGAGTTGGCGCGAACGGTCGTCCAGCGCCGGACAGGTGGACGCAGCGAGCGCATTCTGGTGGACGTCGCCGGATATCGGGCTAAGCGGGCGGCAGCGCTTCAGCGCTTCACCCGGCAAGTGGCCGAAGAGGTGGTGGCGAGCCTTTCCGAGCGTGCGCTTGAGCCGATGTCAGCCTCTGATCGCAAGGTGGTGCACGACACCGTGAACGAGATCGAAGGAGTCGTGACCAGGTCGGTTGGCGAGGAACCGAGACGCTACATAGTGGTGGCCCCCGAGCCCGTCCAGGTACAGAGCCTCGAGGCGGAAGACGACTGAGTTCTGCGAGCTCCCACGCCCGCTCCTAGGCGCGCTGGAGCTCGCGCACGAGGTCGGGTCTCTTGGTGGGGATTCCGTGGCGACGCAGATCGCGCATGCCCTGGAATTCGCGGAATGTGCTGAGTCGTTTCTCGCATCCGGGCACGAACCGACCTCCCCGGAACTGGGGCCCGAGGCGACGTCGTGGGCGACCACCGGTATGACGGCGGACCACGCCGTGGCCCCCTTCAGGTTCCTGGACCTGGGATCGGGCGGCGGGCTGCCCGGTCTGGTGCTGGCCCATCATTGGCCGTGCTCGCGAGCCGTGCTCCTCGATGGCAGCCGCCGCAAGGCGATGGCATTGCGCAAGGCGGTGGGCGAGTGTGGATGGGCCGACCGGGTCAACGTGGTCCACTCCCGAGCGGAGGTGGCCGCCAGGTCGGAACTACGAGGCGCCTTCGACCTGGTGGTAGCCCGCTCGTTCGGTCTTCCCCCGACGACCGCGGAATGTGCCGCACCGTTCCTGCGAAGCGGCGGCCTGCTCGTGGTGTCGGAGCCACCGGTCGATCTGCCCCCCGACTCGAACGTTGCTGGTTGCGCGTCGGATCCCGATCGCTGGTCACCCGAGGGCCTGGTCGTCGTCGGGCTGAAGCCCGTGACGGGCTGGCGTCGTCGGTTCGGCTACCAGGTCCTTCGGCAGTTCGTGCCTTGCCCGGAACGTTTTCCTCGACGAGTGGGTGTTGCCAGGAAGCGCCCGATCTACAAGGTGTCGAGCCCCGACACGGGTCGTGATGGATGACCCGTGACCGTGTAAGGTTTCACGTGGTACATGCCCACGCACAGGTCTTCATCGCGGACAAACGTGATGAACACGGGACTGGGCAAATATCCGATTGGCCCAACACCATACTCTTGACCCGGGGTTCAGGGATGTGAAGGATGGGTACGTGCGCCTCGATTTGCTAGGGGTCTGATCGGTGGCGGTCCGCCTGCGAGGCAGGAGATGGCGCGCCGAGAGGGAAAGACGCCGGCTCGAAGAGGCCGAGGACCCTGCAGTTGTCGATGACGCGTCGGCCGTGGGTGACGAAACCCCTGGTGAAGCGGGCATATCCGGACCGGGTGAGAGCGGAGCCCCCACTTCTCGAGCTACGGATTCGGTCGGACAAGACGACGGCATAGTCTCGATCGTTCCAGCGACGGACACTGCGGAACAGCTCGCTGTCGAGGAGCCGTCGGTGAAGACCCGGACCACGGAACAGGCCTCTAGGCTCGTCGAACCCACACCTTCGGCCACGCCATCTTCCCGACCGTCGAACGTGCGACCGAATATGGCAAGACGCGTGGTCGTGAACGGTCTCGACGGGCTCGATGAGATGGCGATCGAAGGTGGCGATCACACGACGCGGCCCCTGCCCAGGATTATTGCTGTGGCCAACCAGAAGGGAGGGGTGGGCAAGACGACCACGGCTGTGAACCTTGGAGCCGCCCTGGCCGAGCTCGGGTACAGGGTCCTGATCGTGGATCTCGACCCTCAAGCCAATGCGACAACCGGCGTGGGTATCGATGCCCGTTCGTTCGAACTTTCCATGTACGACGTGCTGATGCGCGACGCGAAGATGGAGGACGCGGTGGAGCCGACGAGCATGAAGAACCTGTTCATTGCGCCGGCAACCATCGATCTCGCGGGTGCGGAGATCGAGCTCGTTCCCGCGTTCAGCCGTGAGCTCAAGCTGCGCCGTGCTCTCGAACCTGTGGTTGGCGACTTCGATTACACCCTTGTCGACTGCCCGCCCTCGTTGGGGCTCATTACCGTGAACGGCCTTGCGGCAGCGGACGAGATACTTGTGCCGATCCAGTGCGAGTACTACGCGCTCGAGGGACTAGGCCAGCTCCTGAGGAACGTGGAGCTGGTTAAGAGCAATCTCAACGAGAGGCTGAAGCTCACTACGATCGTCCTGACCATGTACGACGGCCGGACGAAGCTGGCGGAGCAGGTTGCGGAGGAGGTTCGTTCCCACTTCGGGGACAGGGTCTGCAGGAACGTCATACCCCGGACGGTGCGCATCTCCGAGGCCCCCTCTTTCGGTCAACCGATCACGGCGTTCGATCCGGGATCTCGAGGCGCGATCGCCTACCGGGAGCTAGCGAAGGAGGTCAGCGGTGGCGCGTCGTAGCGGGCTGGGCAAGGGGCTCGGGGCTCTGATCCCCCAGGAGACGACCGGAAACCGGGACTCTGCCTTCAGGGATGTCCCGCTCGTGAGCATCCACCCGAACCCCCTTCAACCCAGGACGCAGTTCGACGAGGAGACGATGGCCTCGCTCGCCGCTTCGATCCGGGAAGTCGGGGTGCTCCAGCCCGTGCTGGTACGTGAGACCGGTGCCGGCGAGTACCAGCTGATCGCGGGCGAGCGCCGTTGGCGCGCCGCACGCCGAGCCGGTTTGCAGTCGATCCCCGTTCTCGTCCAGGAGTCCTCTGACGTCCACAGCCTGGAGCAGGCCCTCGTCGAGAACCTCCACCGCCAGGACCTGGGCGCCTTGGAGGAGGCGGGTGCCTTCCAGCAGCTCGTCGAGGGTTTCGGCTACACCCACGAGCAAGTGGCTTCCAAGGTGGGAAAGAGCCGTACGGCAGTGACGAACACGCTTCGTCTCCTCCAGCTTCCCGCCGGCGTGCAGCGCTTCCTCGCCGACGGCGCGATCAGCGCCGGGCATGCGCGCGCTCTGCTCGGCACGCCGGACAGAAGCTTCCAGGAGGACCTGGCCAAGCAGACGGTTGCCGAGGGGCTGTCGGTGAGGGCGGTGGAGGAGCTCGTTCGCGACCATCTCCAAGGGATGGGGGCCGACCCGCAGACCGAGGCTCCGAGCGCGAACGGGGCCGACGGCGAGCGACGGGCGATCCGGCCGGGCGCACGTCGGCGACTGTCCGCTCCCGGTGTGCTCGAGCTCGAGGAACTGCTCTCGGCCCACCTGAACACTCGGGTCAAGGTTGACATGAGCGCTCGGAGGGGGAGGGTGGTGGTCGAGTTCGCCACCCTCGAAGACCTCGAGCGCATCTACAAGCTGATGGTTGGCGTTCCCTCCGCACGGTGACCCAAGACGCTGCGCACCGGTCGCTCCACGACGCGTGAACCCTCATCCACAACCTGTGCATGAGGTTGTGGACAGTTGGGTTTTTCGTGTTAGATCTACGCTTTAGAGTTGTTATTACACCGAAGGTGAAGTTCCTGGGAGTGGACGCCACGGAGGGTGGCGACAGGTGGAGATGGCCGCAGTGTTTCCAGAGGCTCTTGCGGCGACGGGAGCACGCTCCGATGTGGTCGTGTCAGTCCACCGGCGTGGCGACCCACGCAGCTAGAGCGTCGACGAGGGACGAAGCGAGCGACTGTGCGCGCGTGACGACGGTGGCGGGGGGGCCGACTTCGCAGATCACCGCCGGCATACGGGTCTCTCGCAAAACCGGCAGGGACATCCCTACTGCCCCGCCGGGGTGGACCCCGAGAGCCGCAGCCGCGAAGTGCTGGACGAGCTCGGCCAAACGGCGGCCACCTTGGGACTCGTAGCTGTAGCCGGCGTAGTAGGCGGCGACGCAACGCTCGCGATGAGGATCCAAGCGCAGGCCCAAGTAGGCCTCCACGGAAGCGATGTTGGCCGCAGCCGCCTGAGCCGAGCCGTCCGGGTGCAACAAGGGGACTACCTGGGCCCCAGCTTCGGTGAGACGGCGCCGGACCGCCCCGACGAGCACGTCGAGACCGCCTTCTTCTCCTATTGCGATGCGCCGGCCCAACAAGGTGCGCGGCGTGCGGCGCAGGCGCTCGCGGTCTCTCACCGCGCTCACGAGCTCGGGCTCGGCGTGGCGCGGCATCACCCGTCTCAGCTCGCGCAATGTCGACGCTCCCAGGATTCCGTCTGCCGCGAGCCCCACGTTGCGTTGGAATTCGGCGAGGGCGGACGAGGTCAGGTTCCCGAAGATGCCGTCCACCCGGCCGATGTCGAAGCCCAGAGCCGACAAGCGCCGCTGCAGCTCTGCAACGTCGTCACCTCGCAGCATCGCCCTGCGCAGGTAGAGGAACCGGTCGCCGAGGCCGAAACCCGCCTCTACCAGCGCAGACCACGTCTGACAGCCGCAAATGCCGTCGACTCGCAGACCGCGCCTGTGCTGGAACGCCTCTACGGCCGAAGCCGTGCCAGGGCCAAAATCCCCTTCAGGATCAGGGATACAGGGGAGGTCGAGTGCCGTCAGCCGTTGCTGGAGGTCGCGGACCGCCTCGCCCTGACACCCGCGGGTGAGAGGGAGCGGTCCGGGAGCGGCACCAGTAGCTACAGGTAGACCTCGAGCTCCCGGAGCAGCTGCGCCTTGCTCCTGGCCCCCACAACCCGAAGTGCCGGCTGCCCGTCCTTGAACAGGATCAACGTCGGGATGCTCATGACGTCGTAGCGACGCGTCACATCCAGGTTCTCGTCGATGTTGAGCTTCGCGATCTGGATCTTCCCGTCCTGTTCGCTCGAGATCTCCTCCAGGATCGGGGCGATCACCTTGCACGGACCGCACCACTCGGCCCAGAAGTCGACCAGCACAGGGGTGTCAGCAGTCTTGACATGCTCGTCAAAAGTAGCGTCGTTCAGAGTCGTGATCTTCTCGTTCATGTCTCACTCCCCCGGGCCACTTCGCACACGCCCGGTCGGTCCCTCCAACAATCGAGCCGCCTGCTCCATTCCACCAGCGTGCCTTGCGCCCACGGTGTCGACGCGTGATCTCGGCGAGCGTCGAAAGCCGGCGGCCACATTCCGCGAGTCGGTCAGCGATCCGGCTGGGCCTCCAGCCAGCGCTCGGCGTCGATCGCCGCCATGCACCCCGAGCCGGCCGCTGTGACCGCCTGGCGGTAGACGTGATCCTGGGCATCTCCGCAGGCGAAGACGCCGTCGACGTTCGTGCGAGTGCCGATGGTGGTGCGTATGTAACCGGATTCGTCCATGTCGAGCTGGCCGGCGAAGATCCCCGTGCTCGGCCGGTGGCCGATTGCGACGAACAGACCGGACAAGCCGAGAACATCGCTGTCGCCGGTGGTCACGTTCGTGAGGACGACGCCCGACAGCTTCTGTTCCCCCCGCACCTCGGTCACCACCGAGTCCCAGCGGAAGGCGATCTTGGGGTTGGCGAACGCGCGGTCCTGCACGATCTTCGACGCGCGCAGTTCCTTGCGCCGGTGGATGACCGTGACGGTGTTCGCGAAACGCGTGAGGAAGAGCGCTTCTTCGACGGCGGAGTCCCCGCCGCCGACTACGCCGATGTCCTGCTCGCGAAAGAAGAACCCGTCACACGTCGCACAGGTCGAAACCCCGTGGCCGAGCAGCCGGTCCTCACCGGGTACGCCGAGCATGAGAGAGCGCGCGCCGGTGGCCACGATCAAGCTCCGAGCGAGCACCGCCGGCTCGGTGTCCGACGTGTCGTCCCACACAGCGAACGGTCGCTCGCTCAGATCCACCCGTGTCGCCTTACGCGTCACGAGCTCGGCCCCGAAACGTTCAGCCTGGGCGCGGAAACGCTCCATCAGCTGCGGTCCGAGGACGCCGTCGACGAATCCGGGGTAGTTCTCGACCTCGGTGGTGAGCATCAGCTGGCCGCCGGGCTGGTCACTTGTGGACGAAGGTTCGCCCTCGATGACCAGAGGGCTCAGCCTGGCCCTGGCGCTGTAGATGGCGGCCGTGAGCCCTGCCGGGCCTGACCCCAGGATCACCACGTCACGGGTCTCGGGCTCGGTCATCGTTCTTCGGCTACGTGGCGCGCACGGCGAAGCGACCAGGCTGTGAACCCCACCGCCACCAGCACCGCCCCGACGAGGGCCTCGGATGCCCACGCCCTGCCGCTGAAGACGTATACGTCGAGCAGACGCACGAGCGCCACCGACAGCAAGACGCACAGGGCCAGCGCCATCGTGGCGGTCACGGTTCCGAAGACCACCGCGCGTGCAACGATGACCAGGGGCCGGACCACCCGGTCGTGAACCGCCGCGACCGTTGCCTCGATGGCATCCGCCACCCGCGCCTGCCAGTCCGACGACGAGCTGGAAGACGACGGACTTGTAGACGGCGCGCCGTTCGGGTCTGGATTGTCCATGTCGATGAGACTAGTCGGCAGACGCTTTTCGCCGTCCGTCCTAACGCCCCGAGCTGCAGCTTCGAAGGGGGGCGACTCGAGGCGGCTCAGACGGGGGGCGACTCGGAGCTACTCAGCGTGCCAATTGGAAACAGACCCCGATGGCGCCGGGACCGGCGTGGCTCCCGATCACAGGGCCCAGATCGGTCGTCACCATCTCGTGCGCCGGGTTGGCGGCACGGAGCAAGTCGAGCAACTCTGCGATGTCCTCGGCTGCACCGTTGGCGACGGCGAGACGCTCCAGTGGGCCGGCCTGCAGAGGCTTGCCTGCGAGGTACTTCAAGGAACGCTGACGTGTGCGCTGCTTGGATTCGACCTCGACGACACCCTCGCGCACCTCGAGCACCGGCTTTATCGACAAGAGCGAACCCATGAGATGGGCGGCCCCGCCGATACGCCCGCCGCGCCTGAGGAAGTCGAGGCTCTCCAAGACCCCGTACACGCGCGTGCGTGCCATCAATTCCTTAACGCCGGACGTGATCTCCTCGAGCGACTTGCCCTGGTCGGCTTGATCGCTCGCTGAGAGCACCAGAAAGCCTTCGCCCATGGTGACCGTGAGCGAGTCGACCACGTTCACCGCGATGCGGTCGGCCACGGATTGAGCGGCCGTGCACGCCGCCTGGTAGGTGGCGGAGAGGCGAGACGAGAGCGTTATGCACAACGCTCCGGAGCAGCCTTCGTCGGCAGCGTCGAGAAACGCGTGCTGGAACTTGCCGGGCGCGGGCGCCGCGGTTTCGGGGATGATCGGTCCGGTTATCACCCGGTCCCAGAACTCCTTGGTCGACAGCTCTTCGCGGTCGACGAGCTCCTCCTCGCCGAAGCGGACCGAGAGCGGGACGATCCGCACCCGGCATTCCTCGACCGTCTCGGGGGTCAGGTCACAGGCACTGTCGGTGACGATCTGGACGCCCGCCATGTGGCCTCTCTCTGCTCGAGGGCTTACTTGGTCAAGGGCCGAGTCTGCCATGCGCGGACCCACCGGGCCCGGGAGAGCGCGTGGGCCCGAGGCTCTCGGGACGATACGGCGGGCGCCCGGCGGGGGGCAGGGGTTCGGGGGGTGGCGGCGCGACCTGCCGGACCCGTCCCCGGCGCCGGCGTCCCGGGCCGGAGGTGCCATCGGGGTCGCGGACGTCGGGGCGGCCTGTCAGACGAGCGAGGATCCCTGCGGCGAACACATACGCGAGCGCGCCGGCACCCACTCCCAGTGCCACCCGGGCTAGCAGACCGAAGCCCGTCTGCGAGGCGGTGAAGTTGCTGCCGAGCACGGCGCCCACCACCAGAGCCACACAAGCCAGAAGCACGTGGACCAGCGGTCTCGTCAACCACTGGGCGCCGAGCCCTTGCACGCGGCTTCGCACACGCGCCAGGGCCGCCAGCGAAGCGATCGTGTAGGCGACGGATACCGAGAGCGCGATGCCGCGGACACCGAGCGGGCCCGCCAACGTCACGGCCAAGACGACGTTGATCCCGTTCTCCAGCACGTAGAGCCAGAAGGCCGAGCGTAGGTCCTGCACCGACTGCAACACCCTCACCGCGTAGAGGAACAAGCAGAAACCGGGCAACCCGAGCGCGAGCATCGCCAGGGAGCTCGCCGTGGGAACGGTGTTCACGGTGGTGCTCGCTCCGTGGCCCAAGAGCAGGGCGACGAGAGGCCGCGCGAGCACGAGCAAGCCGGCGGCGGCGGGGATGATCACCGCCAGCATCGCCCTCAGTCCCACTGCCATACGTCGGCGGAACGCCACCGTGTCGCCCATGGCCCAGTGCGTGGTGAGCTCGGGTGCGGTGGCCGCCATGATCGACACCGCCACGACCCCGTAAGGCAGCTGGAAGAACGTGTAGGCGTACGTGTACGCGCTCACCGCTCCCGGTCCGACGTTCTCGGACATGCTCAGCACGACCAACAGCGCCAGCTGGTTGGCGACCACGAGCCCGAAGGTCCATCCCGACAGACGCAGGATCGTTCGGACCGCCTCGTGGTGGAAGTCCGGTCTCCATCGGAGGCGCAGCCCGGCGCGCCGCAGGCTCGGGATCATGAAGCCCGCCTGGACCACGACGCCGAGCGTGGTGCCCAGGCCCAGGAGCAGCAGCTGTCCCCGGTGGTCCGCGACCGCAGAGACGGAGCGTTGTCTCACTAGCGTGCCGAACACGAGGAGCACGGCGATGAGGACGACGTTGTTCGCGATCGGGGCGAACATCGGCGCCGCGAACCGACGACGGGCGTTCAGAAGGGCGGTACCCAGGCTGACAAAGCCGTAGCACGCGAGCTGGGGAACGAACAGCAGCAGCAGTTCGGTTGCCACATGACGGGTCTGAGCGGCGTGCGCGGAATGGTTGAGCGCGGTGGTTGCGACGATGACGAGGGGGGTGAGCGCGAAGAAGGCGACCGTCGCCGCCCCGAGCACGATCAATGTCACGCTCGTTACCGCGGAGATGGCGTCCCACGCCTCGTCCTCAGGGCGTGTGGAGAGCCTCGTGACGAACACCGGGATGAAGGTGGCCGACACGATCCCGCCGAGCACGATGTCGTTGATGATGTTCGGGATCGTGTTGGCGAGGTTGTAGGCGTCGGCGAGCGCGAGCGATCCAAGCGCGTAGGCAAGGGCGAACGTTCGTACTACGCCGGTCGTTCGTGACAGGGTCGTGCCCACCGCCATCACCGCCGTGTCGCGACCCACCCTCGGAGAGGGCTCCGCCGGGGATGTCATCGCGCGGCTCGCGCCGTGGTTCGCTCGAAGCCAGTCGGGGCCGTCACGGCACCGCTCGCGTCACGGCACCGCTCGTGTCCGGGCCCGCTCGTGTCCGGGCCCGCGCGCGGAACGCGTGTGCCGGGCGTCTCCTGTGTCTCCTGCGCCACAAGGTGCGGCCCCACCACGCGAGAAGGACGAGCGCGGCGACGATCGACAGTGCGATCGATACCGCAGAGGTGGACATCGAGCGCACGGTGAGCTGGCCGCTGGCGAGCACGAGAGATCCGCTGGGGCTGGTGAGGGCCACCGAGATCCGGAAGTCGCCCGTCGCTCGCGTGCGCATGTCCACGTAGACGACGTTCGTGTTGTGGGCGAACACGCACCTCGACGAGAAGCTCGAGCGTCCGGCCGAGCTGTGCACCTGTGGGGAGTGACAGATGCCACCCGGTGCCTGTGAACCTTGCGGGAACGTCAGCTTGTCGCTCGTGACGCTGATCACGCCCGTCACCGGGTACGGCAGGTCTTTCACGACCGTGATGGGCACGAGGGCGGCGTTCGACGTGAGCCTGATCTCCCCCGCGTTCACCGACAACGAGTGCAACTGGGAGGAAAGCGCTTCCGAAGCGTCGGACAGGGCCGCCTGTTGGCTCTTGGTGCCGAGGGTCCTGGACTCCGCAACCAGCAGCAGCTGGTCGAGAACCTCGGCTTCATAGGCGCCTGCGGTGCTCTGGGTGACGGCCCCCGCGAATTCCTGGAGGCGAGCACGTGCGAGGCGGATCGCGCGCGCTGGCAACTTTGCGGTCGCGCCGTCCACGGCAGGGCGTCGGCTCGAGGGCTGGGAGACCGTGCCCGTCGTGCCTCCCACCGGCACCTCCGAGAAGAAGGTGGTGAGGTCCACGGGGCGCACCACGGGGTTGGCCTCGAGACCCTCGAGGAGGTCGGTGACGTAGGTCGGGCTGGCGTTCCACGAAGCAGGTGCCACCGCGACCACCCCCCGTGGGTTCTCAGTGGCCGGGTACTCGTAGTAGATCAGCTCCAGCTCCGCGAGTACCCGGTCCGCGGCGAGGACGGGGTCGGTGTGCGCAGCGAGCTGGAGGTGGGAGGACAGCCCCGGGTCCACGGTCTTGGCCAGGAGCGACCCCGCACGCGTGTCGCCGAGGTCGAGCAGCCTCGACCACGTCGCAGAAGGAGCCGGACCGGTCACCGAGTTCTGGGGTACGACGACGTCTTGGTACCCGAGGTTCGCGAGCGCGTTTAGAGCCGACTGGTCGAGGGCGTTCCCGGAAACGAAGATCCCGCTGGAGCCACAGCTCGCGTGGAGGTCGAACTTGAGCACCGAGGCGCCTTCGTGCACCTGGCGGGAGACCTCGCTCGTCAGTCCTGCCGAGGCGAGCTGCCCTACGTCCACGTCTGCGAATGGTCCGCACAACGTCTGTCTGTCGGTCGCGCTCGTGCTCACCAACTCCGAGATCTTCGCCAGCACCTGCTCGGAGCGAACCGAGGGGTTCGTGACGAGCGAGCTGACCGTGGCGGGGCTCGGGACGAGCGTGAGCGGGATACGCGCTCCCGAGAGCGCCACGACGAGCGAGCCGAGCTTCGACAACGCCGCGGAGCGCGTCGGCGGCAGAGCACCTCTGGGGGAAGGCGTCTGAGATGCCTGAGATTGCGTCGAGATCGGGACCACCAACGCGAACCTCAGTGGTTGTGGGTCTGAAGGGTACGTGTAGACGAGGTAGGTGAGCAGGTGCGCGACCACGGCAGACGTGGCGGCGTCGGTGAGCTGGATGAGAAGCGGGTAGACACCGGCGCCACAGTTCGGGCAGTCGAGGTTGGCCGTGAACGGGCCGCTCCCCGGGGTGGTCGAGCCCCCCGCCTCCACCGGGACCGTGAGGTCCACCCCACGCGCGTCACCCGGTAGCGAAGCGAGAGGGAAGGGGCTCGACTTCTCGAGCGCCTGGCCGACGGGGGTGCCGTTCAGCGTCTCGTCGAATTCGGAACGGTAGGGCAGTCTCGGGTAGAGACCGACCTGAAGGTCCAATGAGCTGCGGTCGAGGCCGCTGCGGATCGCCAGCTGCGCCTGAAACGGTTGGCTCGGCGTGACGAGGCCCGGCACCGCGAGCAACGACAAGGTGCTCGGTGACTGGCTCTCCGAATCTGCCGGGGTCGTCTGGGTGGCCAGGAGGACGATGGCGCACATGGTCGCCACGAGCGCTCCGGCACCCAGTGCCGCAAGCCTCCGTGTCCTCGGGCGCAAGGCTCGGTCCTCCGTGCGGGCAGCCCCGCGTGGTGAGGCGATGCTCGCCTCGGTACGGTCCACCTCGGCGCCCGAGCCTACTGCCAGGCACGGTCAGGTCCGCATTACCCTCGGCGTGTGATCCCAGAGCGCTTCGGGCCCCTCGTCGAAGCCACCACGGAGCTCGCGAAGCGCTTCGAGGCGGCCGGTCACGCCCTGTACCTGGTGGGAGGGTCGGTTCGCGACGCGTTCGTGGTCCCCCCCCAGGGTGTCGAGAGCGTCACGAACACCGACCTCGACTTCACCACCCAAGCCGTGCCCGACGAGATCGAGCGGATCTTGAGGGGCTGGGCGGATGCGGTGTGGCTTCAGGGCAAGCGCTTCGGGACCGTGGGTGCCGCGAAGGCAGGCAGGCGCTTCGAGATCACCACCCACCGGGCGGAGGCCTACAGCCCGGACTCGCGAAAGCCCGAGGTCGCCTTCGGCGACTCGATCGAGCTCGATCTTTCGCGCCGCGATTTCACCGTGAACGCGATGGCGATCAAGCTGCCCGGGCTCGAGCTCGTCGATCCTTACGGTGGCCTCGAGGACCTCGTCGCCTCTCGCCTGCGCACGCCACTCGACCCCGAGGTCTCCTTCGGCGACGATCCGCTTCGCATGCTGCGCGCTGCGCGCTTCGTCGCCGCCCTGGGCCTCGAGCCCGAGGCAAGGCTCAAGGACGCGGTGCGCGAGATGCACGAGCGCCTCCAGATTGTCTCGGCCGAGCGCGTTCGCGACGAGCTCGACAAGCTTCTCGTGGTGCCGTGCCCTTCTCCGGGACTGTGGTTCTGCGTGGAGACGCAGCTGGCGGGGGAGTTCCTCCCCGAGCTCCCCGCGCTGGCGCTCGAGCAGGACCCCATCCACCGCCACAAGGATGTGCTGGGCCACACCCTGGCGGTGGTGGACAAGACGTCGCCCGACCGGCTGCTGCGCCTCGCCGCCCTGCTGCACGACATCGGAAAGCCACGCACACGGGCGTTCGGCCCAGGAGAAGTGACTTTCCATCACCACGAGGTCGTGGGGGCACGCATGGCGTGCAACAGGATGACGGCGCTTCGCTACTCGAAAGACGACATCGAGACCGTGACGCGTCTCGTCGAACTGCACCTGCGGTTTCACACGTACCGGCTCGGCTGGACCGACAGGGCGGTGAGGCGTTACGTGCGGGACGCGGGTCCGTTGCTTGGCAGGTTGAACGAGCTCACCCGTTGTGACTGCACCACCCGTAACGCGAACCGCGCTCGTGCCCTGGAGCAGCGGATCGATGAGCTCGAGCGCAGGGTCGAGGAGCTGCGCTCGCAGGAGGAGCTCGACGCGATCCGCCCCGACCTCGACGGTCGCCAGGTGATGGAGCACCTCGGGCTCGAGCCCGGCCCGCTCGTGGGCGAGGCCCTCGACTTCCTCCTCGAGCTTCGTCTCGAGGAGGGTCCCGTGGGCGAGGAGGAGGCCTACCGCCGTCTCGACGAGTGGTGGTCGGCTAGGTCGCGACCTCGCTCGGTGTCCTGAGCTCGGACCCGCACCCAGGGTTCAGGATTCAGAGCCCGGAGCTCAGTCCTCGGGCCATGGCGGCGAAGGCTCGCCGGCGGCGAAGGCCTCTACCATCCGACGCGCCTCGTCGTCGTGGAACTGCACAGGAGGCGACTTCATGAAGTAGGCGCAGGGCCCGACGAGCGGACCGCCGATCTTGTGATCGAGCGCCAGTTTGGCGCAGCGCACGGCATCGATGATCACCCCCGCGGAGTTCGGCGAGTCCCAGACCTCGAGCTTGAGCTCCAGGTTGAGCGGTACGTCGCCGAAGTTGCGGCCTTCCATGCGGATGTACGCCCACTTGCGGTCAGCGAGCCACGGCACGTGGTCCGAGGGGCCTATGTGCACGTCGTCGGCATCGAGCACGAAGCTCTCGACCTGGCTGGTGACGGCGCGGGTCTTCGAAACCTTCTTCGACTCGAGTCGCTCGCGCTCGAGCATGTTCATGAAGTCCATGTTGCCGCCTACGTTCAGCTGGTAGGTATGGTCGAGCGCCAGGCCACGGTCCTCGAAGAGCCTGGTGAGGACCCGGTGGACGATTGTCGATCCCACCTGGCTCTTGATGTCGTCTCCCACGATGGGTATGCACGCGTCTCGGAAACTCCGTGCCCATGCCGGGTCGCTTGCGATGAACACCGGTATGGCGTTCACGAAGGCGACACCCGTTTCGAGGCAAGCCTGGGCGTAGTGGCGCTGGGCCTTCTCCGAGCCCACCGGCAGGTAGCCCACGAGCACGTCGGCGCCGACGTCGGAGAGCACCCGAGCGACGTCCACCGGTTCCGCCGGAGACTCGTTGATGTTCTGCCTGTAGTACGAGCCGAGCCCGTCGAAGGTGGGACCGCGCTGGACCGTGACGTCGAAATGCCCGACCGAGGCGAAGCGGATCGTGTTGTTGTGGCCGGCGAATATTGCCTTGGACAGGTCGAGACCCACCTTCGCGGCGTCGACGTCGAATGCTGCTACGAGGTCGACATCGCTCACGTGGTAGCCGCCCAGCTCGACGTGCATCAACCCCGGAACGTTGTCGAGGGGGTTCGCCTCGCGGTAGTACTCAACGCCCTGCACGAAGGAACTGGCGCAGTTGCCCACGCCGGCGATGGCTACCCGGACCCTGCTCATGGACGATCTCCTTCCATCTCTCTCAGGTCTTGAGTTCTAGGTCTTGCGGTTCTAGGTCCTGCGACTGGAGTCCTCGCGGTCTCAGGTCTCTCGGTCGGTTAGTGTTCGCTTTGGCACGTCCGGCCGACGGTGTGGTCCCCCTGGCTCGTTCGGCCTCTATCAAACGGTCCAACCACGAGACGTCGCGCTCGGTGGAGTCTGTTGCGTGCTCGATGAGCGAGCGCGTGTAGACGTCGAGCCGGGCGCCTGCCGTTCCCGTCGCGGCACGCGCCTCGGCGAGACGCTGGGCGAGCTGGGCCCGTCGTCGCTCGAGTAGGCGAAGACGGGCCTGGGGCGGCAGATAGCGGGCGAAGGCCAGGCGCAAGCCGAAGCTCCTTGCGTCGTCTGCGCCGGCGTCGCGTTCGGAGTCCAAGAGGGCGGCGAACTGTCGGCGGCCCTCGTCGGTGATCCGGTAGACCTTCCTCGCGCGCCTGGACCGACTTCCGCCCGCCCGCCGTGCACGAAGTGCGGCGCGCTCACCGGACAGGGACCCGGTCATCGGCACCTTCGAACTGGAACCTTCCGGGTTCTCGAGCACCTCCACCGCGCCTTGCCTTTCGAGGCGGCCGAGCGCCGGGTACAGAGAGCCGAACGAGACGTTCGAGAGGAGGCCGAGCTCGTCGCGCAGCCGCCTGCGGATCTCGTACCCGTGAAGGGCCTGTGTCTCCAGGAGGCCGAGGATGGCAAGCTCGAGCATCACGCCGCCCGCGATCCGCAGCACGAGCAGGACGAGCGGCGTCCTCGACCACCGGTTGGCGCGTGCTCGAGGCTGTCGGGCCATGGGCTTTCGAAGAGGGAGACGGAGTGGCTCTGATGCATCGGTGACACATATCGTATCGATATATCGAGTCGACTACAACAACGGGCACTGACTTACCTGGCGCACCGTCTACTCGCAGAGCGCCGGGAGTAGTTCTCGAGATTGCTCCTGAGCCCGCTCGCGGACCGTGAGCGATTCAGGCCCGGGCGGCGATTCGCGGGGCACTTCGGCTGCCGGTGCGGCGGTACCCTGAGCCGGATGGGTTTTGGGCCGTCGGCTCTTAGAGGCTTCCCGGTGAGCGGGACCGGCGGCCGTGTCGAGTACCGCCTGGCCCGTAATGCGGTGGTGAGGGAGTTCCGCAAGGGGCGGCTCTCGCGCCTCGAAGTCTGTGACAGCCATCCTGAGCTGTTGCGCGCGGCGAGAAACGTGGGTGTGGGACTGGGCGAGGACTGCCCGATCTGCGAGGAGACGTCGGTGGTCCATGTCACCTACGTGTTCGGCCCGAGGCTTCCCGCGCACGGGCGATGTGCTTCGACCCCGCAGGAGCTGGCACGCCTTTGCGGGAGAGCGGATGAGGTCGCTTGCTACGTAGTCGAGGTGTGCCCCCGTTGCGCTTGGAACCATCTTGTTCGCATGTACCCCGCCGGTGGCCGCCACCGAGATTCTGCGGGTCCTGCCGCGGATCGGCGTGGTCCGATGGGCCGTGCGACCGGTCCGATGGGACGCGCGACCGGGCCGATGAGGCCACACGGTCGAACCCGGCGGCTACGGTAAGCGACAGCCGTCAGGCGAAGAGCTGATCAACAAGGAGAGACGCTCGATGGGAGTGGTCCAGCCGGGGCGGGGTCAACGACGCGGTCGTGGGCAGGAGAGTGGTCAGAAGCCGCCGGACGGTGACGACAGAGCCTCCCGGTCGCGACGGCTGCAAGCCAAGGGGCGGGCATCTGGCGCAGCTCCTTCACGGGCCGTCTCTGCGCCGGGCGCCGGTCCCGGGCCCGGTGGCGCAAGGGGCAAGGGCCGGCCCAACGCCCCGGTGCCGGTAGCCGCGCCGCGCAGGTTCTTGTCTACGACGCTGGCGTTCGTCTCGGCAGGGGTGGTGGTCGTTGTGGTCGTTGCCCTGGTGATCTTCAGGGTGGCCACGTCCTCGAGCCCGGGCACGAACAACGCGGCGCCGGTGCTCACGTCGGCCTCGCCGTCGGTTCTTGCGAAGGTGCAGATCGGCATCGGCGATCCGGTGGTCGGCGCCGTGGGGCTGCCGTCGTCGCTGAACCCGCCTTCGGTCGACAAGGGCCAACCGGCTCTCATCTCCGGGGGAAAGCCCGAGGCGTTCTACATAGGGGGGGATTTCTGCCCGTCCTGCGCGACCGAGCGCTGGGCGCTCATCATGGCCTTCAGCCGTTTCGGCACCTTCACGGGGCTCGACGAGACGACCTCGTCGCCCTGGGACACACCTCCGGCCATCCACACGTTCTCTTTCGTCTCGGCGAAGTACAAGAGCAACTACGTCGTGTTCAACACCGTGGAGAACGAGACGAACGACACAGGCCCGAACGGCGCGGGCAGGAAGCCACTACAGCCGATGTCCTCCCAGGAGTCGAGCCTCTGGGCCAAGTACGCCACGCACTTCGGTATCACCCAGGGCTTCCCGTTCGTGGACTTCGGTAACAACGTGTTCGTCCTCGGCGCGACCTACGACCCGAACACCCTCCGCGGGCTGGACCAGGAACAGATCGCGTCCAAGCTGAAGAACGCGCAGGACCCTGTGACCCAGGGCATCGTGGGCACGGCCAGCTACCTGACGGCGGCGATCTGCTCGATCACCGGCAACCACCCCTCTTCGGTGTGCTCCGCGCCGATCGTGACCCAGGCCGCGCACGCGCTCGGGGTGAGCTGAGGAGTCCCGCACGTGGCCGAGGTCCGTCGTGACGGCACGTCCGGGCGCACCGCCGTCGTCGAGGCGGGTGCAGGGTCGGACGCGGACGACTCCGCGCTCGCGGACTGGGGTCATCGGTCGAGCACGCTCATGGGCCGTGCGATCGCGGCGCTGGTGCTCTCGCTAGCCGGCTGGGGCATCGCGCTCTACCTGACCATCGAGCATTTCACGGGGAACAGCGCGCTGAGCTGTCCCGCCAACGCGGTCGTGAGCTGTGAGGCGGTCACGACGAGCCCCGAGTCGAAGCTGCTCGGGGTGTCCGTGGCGTTGCTCGGGCTGATCTTCTTCACCGCCATGGTGGCGGTCAACCTCCCGATCGCGTGGAGGACGTCATTGCGATGGGTTGCGTGGTTGCGCCTGGCCATGGTGGTCGGGGGGATGGGCTTCGTCATCTACCTCGTCTACGCCGAGCTCTTCATGATCAAGAAGATCTGTCTGTGGTGCACCGGGGTGCACGTGGCGACGTTTCTCCTGTTCGTGCTCGTGGTCTCCTCCATCCCGGCTTTCACCGCAAGGACGGACTGACCGGATCGTCGCGGGCGCCTTTAGTGGGGTCGTCACACTTGGTGGAAGTGGCCTCGGGCGAGAGTTCGTCGAGACGCTTCGCGAAGGACCTCTTCACCCCGGTCACGGGCCGCTACGACAGGTTGGCCGAGTGGCTCTCTTTCGGGCAGAACAGCCGGTGGCGGCGTGAGATGGTGACCCGGGTGCTCGACCGTGAGCCCGCGCTCGTCTGCGACGTCGCGACGGGCACTGCGGGGGTCGCTCTGCAGCTCTCGTCTCGAGGTGGCGGCCGAGTCGTGGGAGTGGACTTGACCGAGGCGATGGTTCGGCGCGCGAGACAGAACGTGGAGAAGGCCGGGGCCGCTCAGAGCGTCGTCCTGGCGGTTGGCGACGCCGGTCGCCTGCCCTTCTCGGACTCGACGTTCGACGCGCTCAGCTTCACGTATCTGTTGCGGTACGTCGAGGACCCGGGTGCGACGCTCGCGGAGCTGGCGCGGGTGGTGAGGCCCGGCGGAGTGGTGGCGAGCCTCGAGTTCGCCGTGCCCGAGAACCCGTTGTGGCGCTCGTGCTGGTGGCTCTACACGCGGGCGGTCCTGCCGCTTGCGGGCTGGTTGACCGGTGGGCGTCCGTGGCTCGAGGTCGGGCGCTTCCTCGGCCCCAGCATCTCGGCGCACTACCGCACGTACCCGGTGTCGCGCACCGTCGAGGCCTGGCGCGACGCCGGGCTGACCGAGGTGCAGGTTCTCAGGATGAGCCTGGGCGGGGGGCTCGTGATGCGGGGTGTGCGTGCCGGTCCCCGACGCCTCCCAGATGCCTGACGGGTCCGAGACACCCGGCGGCCCCCGCCCGCCCGGTGCCCCCCCGGTGCCCGAGCGCCCGCCCTCGTCCGAGGGCTCTGCCACCTCCGGCGGCTCCCGGGCGCCCGGCGGCATCAGGCCGGCGTACTACGCGACGGTCGGCGGCGGGTGGCGCGACTGGTGGACCCTCCTGCACCCGCCGTACACCGTCTGGCATCTCTCCTACGTCGTCGTCGGGGCCTCGCTGGCCCCTCGTCCGAACGCCACGCGTCTTGTGGCGAGCGCGCTCGCTTTCTTCTTCGCCGTGGGCCTTGCCGCTCATGCCCTGGACGAGCTGCACGGCAGGCCGCTGCGCACGACGGTCCCCGCGGGAGTGCTCAGAGGCATGACCGTGGGGGGATTGGCCGTTGCCGTCACGCTCGGGGTGATCGGCGTGGTGAAGGTCGGGCCGGCGCTGGTCCCGTTCGTCGTGGTCGGTCCTCTGCTCGTGGTCGCCTACAACGCCGAGCTGTTCGGTGGGGTCGTGCACAGCGACGTGGGTTTCGCAGCAACCTGGGGGTCCTTCCCCTTGCTGTGCGCGTACGTGGCCCAGACCTCGACGATGCGCCTCGCACCGCTTCTCGGCGCCGCGGGCGCCTTCGCCCTTTCCTACGCCCAGCGCAAGCTGAGCACTCCCGCCAGGCTCGTACGGCGTTCGGCCGTGGCGGTCGAGGGCTCGATCCACATGGCCGACGGATCCACGAGACGCATCGACGAACGAACGCTTCTGGCTCCGCTCGAGCACGCCCTGCGCGCCATGTCGTGGAGCACGGTCTTTCTTGCCGCTGCGCTGGCGGTGGCACGCCTCACCTAGAGCCTCCTACGGGCGACGGCACGTCCGGCCGTCTCCGCTTGCTCTGCGGGCACCTGGGACCGGCGGGTGCCCACTAAACGCGAGGCATCTCGGTGGGCCGTAGGATGGTCTCGAGAACCGGTCCCGCCGCCGCCGGCAGCCGCCTCCCGGCGCTGGACGGCAAGGAGGCCTGCAATGGCTGGAGCTGTCGTCGCCGAGAAGGTCACGGTCCCGAAGCTACGCGCACGCAAACGTGAGCGCGGCAGCGAACCCATCGTCATGCTCACCGCCTACGACACGCCCGGCGCGCGCATATGTGACGCAGCGGGAGTGGACGTGATCCTCGTGGGCGACTCGCTGGCCGACAACGTGCTCGGCTATGCCGACACCCTCCAGGTGGACGTGGCGACCATGGCCCACCACGTTGCCGCCGTGGGCCGTGCGGCACCGCGCGCGCTGGTGGTGGGGGACATGCCTTGGATGAGCTATCACCTGTCGCCGCAGGAGACCGTGCGAAATGCCGCCGAGCTCGTGAGAGCCGGCGCCGAGGCGGTGAAGCTCGAAGGTGGGCGCCAGCGCGTGGCGATGATCGAGGCGCTGTTGGGCGCGCAGATACCCGTGATGGGCCATCTGGGCCTCACTCCGCAGTCGGTGCACGTGATGGGCGGTTACAAGGTGCAGGCGAAGGAGCAGGCGGCGGCCGAGTCGCTGCTCGCCGACGCAAAGGCCCTGGCTGCTTCGGGTTGTTTCGCGATCGTGCTGGAGGGTGTTCCGGACGTGGTCGCAGCCCGGGTGACCGCTGCGGTCGAGGTGCCCACGATCGGGATCGGCGCCGGGTCCGCATGTGACGGGCAGGTGCTCGTGTTCCACGATCTGCTCGGGCTGAACGAGGGCAAGCCCCCGAAATTCGTCCGCCGGTACGCGCAGCTCTCGCAGGTGGCCGCCGACGCGGTGCGGGCCTGGGCCGCAGACGTCCGTGCCGGCACCTTCCCCTCCGACGCCGAGACGTATCACGCCTGACGTCGGTCCCACGGGTCCATGTACTGCCAGCCCGTGTACTGCCCAGGAGGAGAGCCTCACCTGTCGGCTAGACTTCGTGGGTCGGGCGCTCGTCATCTGACGGCTCGTCGAGAAAACCCTGCTCTGCACTCGGGGTCCGGTACGGGCTCGAATCTGCAGGGCCCCGGGGCACGCGGCTCCGGGTCCGGAGGGAGGTGAGCCGCACGTGCGGCCTTATGAGACCGTGATCATCTTCGTGCCCGAGCTCGAGGACTCGGTGATCGAGTCGTTCGTCGAGAGGGTCCTCGACCTCGTGAGGGCGAACGGGGGAAGCCCGCAGACCGTCGACCGCTGGGGGAGGCGGGCTCTCGCGTACGAGCTCAAGCACCACAGCGAGGGCTACTACGTGGTGATCTCTTTCAGGGCGGAGCCGAAGGCGGCGTCCGAGCTCGACCGCTTCCTCTTGCTGCTCGACGAGGTGCTTCGCCATAAGATCGTGCGGTTGCCCGAGAAGGTCGCGGGGCGCGCGCCGTCCGGGGCCCCGGGGCGTGCCAGCGCGGTCACCGGCTGAGCGCGCAGAGCGGAGGGAGCATCATGGCCAACGGGAACAACGTCGTGCTGGTTGGCAACATCACCCGCGACCCGGAGCTCAGGTTCACACCCACGGGACAGGCCACGGCCAGCTTCGGCCTGGCGGTGAACCGCCGGTGGCAGAACCGTCAAACCCAGGAGTGGGAGGAGGCGACGAGTTTCTTCGACATTGTCTGCTGGCGCGAGATGGCCGAGAACGTGGCAGAGAGCCTGGGCAAAGGAGCGCGTGTCGTGGTGACGGGGCGCCTCGACCAGCGGTCCTGGGAGACCGCCGACGGTGAGAAGCGCTCGAAGATCGAGGTCGTGGCGGACGAGGTCGGGCCGAGCCTCAGATGGGCCTCCGCTCAGGTGACGAAGAACGAGCGGCGCGGTCCTGGCTTCGAGCCCGCCAACGTCGGACGCCCTGCGTCCGCGCCGCAACCGGCGTCGGCGCCGACGCCGACGGGGCAGGTCGGCGGCTACGGGTACGACGAGGAGCCCTTCTAGATGGCACGAGGCACCGAACGAACGAGCCGTCGTAGCCCCAAGGACGCGGCACGCAGGACGAAGAAGAAGCCCTGCGCGCTGTGCAGGGACAAGATCGATTGGGTCGACTACAAGGACGTCGGCATGCTCCGCAAGTACATGAGCGACAGGGGCAAGATTCGTGCCCGGCGCGTAACGGGGAACTGCACCCAACACCAGCGCGACGTGGCGTTGGCGATCAAGACGGCGCGTGAGCTTGTGCTGCTGCCCTACACGCAACGCACGACCACCGAGCGTGCAGGAGGCCGCGGCCGTGGCGCGCGTGGGGAGCGTCCGGAGCGTCCCGGTGGCCAGGCCAGGGTGCGCGGGCTCGGCGAGGCGGGCGAAGCTGGAGACGAGGCACTGGCCATCGAGGAGGCCGAAGAGGCCGAAGGGGCTGGAGGGGCCGAGTTCGCGGCGGACGGCACCGAGAACCCGGAGGCAGAAGAGCCCGCTGACTCCGAGGGCGTCGAGGAGCTTGCGGGGGCATCGGTCGACGGCTTGGGGGCAGGGCCCGCCGAGGTTCCCGCCAGGGACGCGCTCGCCGGCAACGGTGCTGGTGGGGATGATGTCACGGGGAACGGTGCGTGATGCGGGTGCTTCTTCGAAGCGACGTCGACGGTGTGGGAAAGCGCGGCGAGGTAGTAGAGGTGGCGAAGGGCTTCGCCCGTAACTATCTGTTCCCCACCAAGCGCGCGCTGGTAGCCACCACCAGGTCAGAGCCACAGGCGACGGCAATGCGGCGAGCGCGTGACCTGCGTGACACGCGCGACCGTGAGGCGGCGCAGACGGTGTCTCAGGTTCTCACGGGGGCCACGGTAACGGTCATCGCCAGAGCCGGGGCGGGCGGCCGCCTGTTCGGATCGGTGACAGCGTCCGATGTCGCCGAGGCGGTGGAGGCCCAGACCGGTGCCGTCATCGACCGCCGCAAGATCCATCTTGTCGAGCCGATCAAGTCTCTCGGCACGCACCTGGTATCCCTCGCACTCCATTCCGACGTGCAGGTGGAGCTGACAATAGAGGTGGTAACCGGCACCTAGCGCCAGTTCGCTGCGGCCTCGAGCCGCGGTGTCGTCACCTGGACCGTGTGCCTAGCGGATCTGTGCGTGTTGCTCTCTCGGCGCACGTGACGGCTCTCGCACCAAGCCGTTACAGCCTTCTTCTTGAATGTCTTTCGTGAGGGGTCACGTCCTGTCACCGTGCATCGGACGGCATAGGTCGGGTCGCGTCGTGTCTGCGGGCTTGTCCACAGCGTCATCCCCTGCGCCGGGTTCAATTTCCACATCTTTCGCGTTTCATCCTCTCGTTCTGCGCAGGGTGTACGGGTGAAGGTTAGAAGGCAATGACGCAGGCCCTGGAGAGCACGCGCGTCCGACATCTGCAAAGTGTCGGTGGCCGTGTTCCGCCGAATGATCTCGACGCCGAGGAGTCGCTGCTAGGGGCGATGTTGCTGTCGCGCGATGCGATAGCCGCCGCGCTCGAGTGCTGCAAGGCCGAGGACTTCTACAAGCCGGCGCATGCGCACATCTTCGCCGCCATCTGCGCTCTCTACACCCGTGGAGAACCGGCGGACCCTGTGACGGTGGCGGACGAGCTGCGTCGCTCGGGGGTGCTCGAGGCGATCGGGGAGCCCTCGGTCCTCCTTTCTCTGCAGGTCAACACCCCCTCGACCGCAAACGCTTCTCACTACGCCCGGATAGTTGAGGAGCACGCGCTGTTGCGGAAGCTGGTCGCGGTGGCGGGCGAGATCGCGGAGCTCGGCTACAGCGTCCCCGAGGACGTCTCGCAGGCCGTGGACCAGGCCGAGGCGATGGTCTTCGAGGTGGCCCAACGCCGGGTGGTCGACACGATGTCTCCGCTTCGGGACCTGCTCGCTCAGAGCCTCGACCACCTCGAAGCCCTCGTGGAGCGCGGCGAGACGATCACGGGCGTGCCTTCGGGCTACACGGACCTGGACGAGCGCCTCGCAGGCCTGCAGAAGTCGAACCTGGTGGTGGTGGGGGCCCGGCCCTCGATGGGGAAGGCTCTCGCCCTGGACACCCCGATCCCGACACCCGGCGGGTGGACGACGATGGCCGAGCTTCGAGTCGGCGATCGGGTCTTCGATGAGAAGGGTCGGACGTGTCGCGTCGACTACACCTCGCCGGTGTTCATCGGCCGTCGTTGCTATCGGGTGTGCTTCGACGACGGGTCGGCGCTCGTCGCCGACGCCGGCCACCGTTGGCTCGCCTACGACTTTCCGGCGTGGAGGTCCCATCGCGAGCGGACAACCCTTTTGGAGCTTGGGCCACCCGGTAACTCGCGTCTCGCCCGAGACCAGTCGTCGCGCTGGCGACTGCCGCGCGTCGTCACCACAGAGCAAATGCTCGCAGAAGGCATTCGCAGAGCAGACGGTCGCCCGAACTGGTACGTCCCCGTTGCCGGTGCCATCGAAGGGCCGGAGTCGGACCTGCCGGTGGACCCGTACGTCCTCGGATGTTGGCTGGGCGACGATCCGGCGGCGAACTGCGAACCGACCATCGGGACCGAGGACGCCAGGCACATCCCTGTCCCGTACGTGCGTGCCTCCTTCAAGCAGCGTTTGGCGCTCCTCCAGGGGTTCATGGACACCCGTGGCACGGTGACCGGCAGCCGAGGCACCGTCGAGCTCTGCCTGTCGGACCGCGAGCTTCTCGAGCAGGTCCGGGACCTCGTGTGCTCCCTCGGTCAGAAGCCCCTCCTTCTCGAGCGCCGGGCCGTACGGCTCCCCGGCGGTCAGTCGGCAGTGGCGTGGCGTCTCCGGTGGACTGCGACGGACCCGATCTTTCGGCTGCCACGCAAGGCGAGCCGCCTTGCTGCCACCGTGAGCACGCGTGCTGCCGGCCGGCAGAGCAGGCGGGCGGTCCTTGCTGTCGAAGAGGTCCCCAGCGTGCCGGTGCGTTGCATCGCCGTGCGCTCGAAGTCCCATCTCTTTCTCGCCGGGCGGTCGATGATCCCGACGCACAACACGAGCTTCGCCCTCGGCATCGTTAACCATGCCGCGGTCAACGCGCGAGTCCCGGTTCTCATGTTCTCTCTCGAGATGAGCCATCTCGAGATCACCCAGCGCATGCTGTGCTCCGAGGCGCGCGTGGACGCCGTGCGAATGCGAAACGGCCGCCTGCTCGAGTCCGACTGGCCGAAGATCTCCTCGGCCATCGGCCGTCTGGGCGATGCTCCGATCTACTTCGACGACAACCCGAACGTGACGATCATGGACATCCGGGCGAAGGCACGGCGCCTCAAGGCGCGCGAGGACCTAGGCCTGGTCGTCGTCGACTACCTGCAGCTGATGACCGGGCACGCCAGGAGCAGGGCCGAGAACCGCCAGGTGGAGGTCTCCGAGATCAGCCGCGGGTTGAAGGTGCTGGCGCGCGAGCTCGACATTCCCGTCGTCGCCCTCTCGCAGCTCTCGCGCAACCTGGAGATGCGCCAGGACAAGCGGCCGGTGCTCGCGGACCTGAGAGAGAGCGGTTGTCTGACAGCCGAGACGCGTGTCACGAGAGCCGACACCGGAGCTGAAGCCAGCATGGGAGAGCTCCTGTTGACCGGCGAACGCAACATACCGGTGTGGGCCCTTGATGGCTGTATGCGCCTGGTACGGGGCACGATGTCCCACGTCTTCGAGAGCGGCGTCAGGAAGGTGTGGCAGCTTCGGCTCGCATCGGGTCGGCAGGTTAAGGCCAGCGCCAACCATGAATTCCGCACCATCCAGGACTGGAGACGGCTTGATGAGCTCACGCTCGGCGAACGCCTGGCAACCGCCAGACCAGGTTCAATCGCCGAAGTGCTCGACGATGGACGCCTTCGCGATCTCGCGGGTTCGGACGTCTTGTGGGACGAGGTCGTAGCGATCGACAGAATGGGCGATGAGCCGGTCTACGACGCCACGGTATTCGAGCACCACAACTTCATCGCCAACGGGATTGTCGCGCACAACTCGATCGAGCAAGACGCCGACGTCGTGCTGTTCATCTATCGTGACGAGCTCTACAACCCGGACTCACCGGACAGGGGCACCGCGGACATCGTCATCGCCAAGCACCGGAACGGGCCGACCGGGATGGTGCAGCTGGCCTTCGTGGACCATCACACCCGCTTTGCCAACATGGCACGCGTGTAATAGCCCTGGACGGCGAGGGTGAGCTCTCGACCCGCCCGAGCCCCTGGTCGGAGCTGCCACGAACGACATGACGACCAGGTCGCAGCGGGTACAACGTATCCTGGCCTACGAGAAGTAGACGACGGGAGGCCGTCTTTCGCGCTCGCCGCGCTCGAGGGGGAAGTCGAGGTGATCGTCACCGGGCTCCGGGCGTCTCGCCCACGAGCGAGTGTGAGCCTGTGGGCGGACGCGGGATCTGCACCCAGAACGTCGCGCCGCCGACCCCGTTGGACACGACCCCCACTCGGCCTCCGTGTGCGCGCGCGATGGCCGAGACGATGGCCAGACCGAGCCCGACGCCCCCCGAGGAGCGTGCTCGTGAGGGATCGGCCCGGTGGAACGGCTCGAATATGGCCTCGCGCTCCTCGGCCGGGATGCCGGGCCCGTGATCGGTGACCTCCACGCCCACCGAGGACGGCTCGGCGTGCAGGCGGACCTCTATCGGGGTGCCCGGAGGGGTGTGCCGGATGGCGTTTCCGAGCAGGTTGTCGACCACCTGCCGGAGGCGGTCGGCGTCGCCCGTCACCGACGCGGCAACCGGTGAGTCCAAGCTGATCGTGCGCTCGGGAGCAGCCACCCGCGCCGCGTCGACCGCGGCGGCCGCGATCTCGGCCAGGTCGACCTGGTCGCGCGCCAGCGGTCGCTGCCGGTCGAGCCGCGCGAGGAGAAGGAGGTCTTCGACCAGCACGCTCATCCGGTTGGCGTCCTCACGGATGTGGCGCATCGAGGTGGCGAGGTCCTCCGGACGATCCCTGCTACCACGGTCGAACAGCTCCGCATAGCCCTGGATAGAGGTGAGCGGGGTCCGCAGCTCGTGTGAGGCGTCGGCCAGGAACCGACGGAGCCGTTCCTCGGAGGCGGTCCGAGCGGCGAAAGCCTGCTCGATCTCAGAGAGCATGGTGTTGAGCGCGGCCCCGAGCTTGCCCACCTCCGTTCGTGGGTCGACGTCCGTCACGCGCTGCGACAAGTCTCCCGCTGCGATAGCGCCCGCTGTCGTGGCCATCTCGTCGAGCGGGCGCAGGCCCCTTCTCACGATCCACCAGGCGAGCCCTCCCAGTGCCGCCAGCACGGCCAAGGTGACCAGGACCTCGATGAGAGAGAGCCGGCCGAGTGTCTGGTCCTGGCCGGCGAGCGGGACCGCCACTATGACGATGTCGCCCGAGCCGTCGGGGGCCTGAGTCGCGACGGCGCGGTAGCCGGCCGGGTCGGCTCCGCTGCTGCTCACGCCGAAGAGCGTCGGGTTCTGCGAGGGGTTCGAGGAGATCGGCGGCGAGCTCGGCAGCACGGGTTTGGCCGGTTGGGTGCTGCTTTCGAGGTAGGAGAAGAAGCCCTCGTAGATGACGGTCCCGTTGGCGTCGCGGAGTTGACCGAACGTCCCCTGGGGGATGCCCCCCAGATCGGAGGCCGGAAGCGAGCATTGACTGCCGGAACCTGGGAACAGCGACTCTCTGGCGCAGAGGTTGAGCGCACGTTCCACGGGCTGGGGGGCGTTCTGGAGCTGCTGGTCGACCTGAGAGAAGAGGTAGGAACGAAGCGAGGTGTAGGTGACCACGTCGGCCACGATCAGACCTGCTGCAACGATGCCGACCAGCACGAGCAGAAGGCGCAACCGCAGGGTCATCGCTGATCGGGTGGCCGTCTGATGGTGTAGCCGACCCCGCGCACGGTGTGGATGAGCGGCGGGCCGAGACCGTCGATCTTCTTGCGCAAGTAGCTGATGTAGATCTCGACGACGTTCGCATTGCCGTCGAAGTCGTAGTTCCACACCCGGTCGAGGATCTGTGACTTCGAGACGACCCTTCCCGTGTTCAGCAACAGGTAGTGGAGGAGCTTGAACTCGGTCGGGGTGAGCTCGATCGGCGTCGAGCCCCGGAACACCTCGTGGCTCTCCTCGTCGAGCTGCAGGTCGCCGGCCTGCAGCTGCCCGTCCTCACTGCTGCCGTGAGCCCTACGGAGGATGGCACGCACCCGGACGACGAGCTCCTCCACGCTGAAGGGCTTGGTCATGTAGTCGTCGCCGCCCAGGGTGAAGCCCCGCAACTTGTCGTCGAGGGTGTCGCGTGCGGTGAGGAACAACACCGGTAGCCGCCCGCCGATCCCGTCCCTGCTCATTCGCTGGAGCACGTCGAACCCGCTCAGGTCCGGGAGCATCACGTCGAGCACGACGAGGTGGGGCCTGAACGAGGTCATGGCCTCGAGGGCCTGGCGACCCAGATGGGCGACCTGCACCTCCATGCCCTCGTAGCGCAACGCCATGGAGACGAGGTCGGTGATGCTCTGCTCGTCGTCGACGACGAGGATGCGAGCCGGCGCTCGGTGGCCCGTCGCGGTGATTTGCGCGCTCGAGATCGATGCGTCGGGCACAGATGAGCTGGGCATGTGATCGGCCTCCTGGGAAGACTCTGACCGCTCAACCTGTGAGTTTTCTGTGAAGCCCGTCCGGGTCACGCTTGATCAGGAGAGATCGCCTTCGGCGTGCCTCCGGGATCCGGTGCCGAGCGATCGGGCGTGAACGGCGTCGGCCCGGACGGCACCGTCATGCGGCCTTTCTTCGAGCCGCTCGCTTGCGCTTCAGCTCGTGCCGCGTACCAGCACGGCTCTTGGATCAGGCGTCGGCGCCTACCGGCTTGGGAACGTTCCGGCGGGCACGGCGAGCGGGACGACCGACGACGCACAACCGCTCGTGCGCCTGGACCCTGCCGGGTTCGTCTTCTGGGAACTCGAGCTCGGCCGGATCGGCGTCGGGGCTCGGAGGTGCGTCGCCGCTCACCGCGAGTTCACAGAGCGTCTCGTCGATCAGCCGGACTATCTCGTCACACCGTTTGCCCAACGTCATCGGGTCTCCTTCTTCCCTAAGCATCGGCGAGGGGGTGATCCCGCTGAAGAGGAAAGCGCCTCGACTTCGAAGGGCAATTCGGCAGGTTCAGACCGGGACCGGGTCGCCGCCCACGGAGCGCCGCAGCGCCGCGTGGAGCGCGTCGGGTGTGAGGATGCCGACGTAGCGGTCGTCCTCGAGGACCGCCACCCACGCGGCGTCGTGCTGGAGCATCTCCGCGAAGGCGGTCTTCAACGACGAGCCGAGCGGGATCCACGCCTCGAGCCGCCTCGTGTGGTCCGCCACGAGACCCGAGCCCTCGGCTCGCGCGTTGTCGTTCGCGCGTCCGGGCTCCACCCACCCGAGGAGGCGTCCATCTTCATCGACCACCACGGCCCACAGTCCGTCAGAGGCGTCGACCACCGCGCGCGCCCGGTCCATGGTCGTACGGGGTGCCAGCACCGGTGGGGTGAAGAGGTCGGAGATCTCGACGGCCGTGACGGCGAGGCGACGCAGCCCTCGGTCGGCACCGACGAAGTCGGCCACGAAGCCGGTCGCGGGACGTCCCAACACGGCTGCCGGGGTGTCGTGCTGTTGGAGCACACCGCCCTCGCTCAGAACCGCCATGCGGTCGCCGAGCATCACGGCCTCGTCGACGTCGTGGGTGACGAACATCACGGTCTTTCTCAGCTGGGCCTGGAGGCGGAGGAACTCCTGTTGCAGCCGCTCGCGCGCGATGGGGTCCACGGCGCCGAAGGGCTCGTCCATCAACAGCACGGGCGGGTCGCCCGCAAGGGCCCGGGCCACCCCGACTCGCTGCGCCTGGCCGCCCGAGAGCTCGTGGGGGTATCGCCGTGCGTAGAGCGCCGGGTCCAGCCCAACGAGCTCGAGCAGCTCACCCACCCGTGCCCGGGTGCGAGCCTTGTCCCATCCGAGGAGCCGGGGCACGGAGGCTACGTTCTCGGCGACCTTCAGGTGGGGGAAGAGCCCGGGCTGCTGGATCACGTAGCCCGTGCGCCGGCGAAGCTCGACCGGGTCGATCGCCGCCACGTCGCGTCCGCCCACGAGCACGCGACCCGAGGTCGGCTCGACGAGGCGGTTCACCAACTTCAAGATCGTGGTCTTCCCACCGCCCGAGGGTCCGACGAGCACGCACAGCTCGCCCTCTCGCACCTCCAGGTCGAGGTTCTCCACGGCGTAGGGACCGTCCCCGTAGCGCTTGGACACTCCTTCGAAGCGGATCATGCCCGTCCTCCCAGGTTGTTCCACGCTAGCGACCCGCGCCCGCGACGCGTCTGCGAACCCTCTAGGGTCGAGGTGGTGCACCTGCTCGGCGCCGCAAGCCCCATCCCCTGGTGGCGCTGGGTGTCCTCACACCTCGGTGTGATCGCGTCCGCCCTCGGCCAGCACACCGAGCTCACCGCCATCGCCGTGGGGGTCGGATTCGCGATCGCGCTGCCTCTTTCGATCGTGGCCTGGAAGGTGCGGGTGCTGCGTGCACCCTTCGTGGTGGCGACCGGTGCTCTCTACGTGATCCCCTCGATCGCCCTGTTCGCTCTCGTCCAGCCTGTCACGGGCTACTTCTCGATCACCACTGCGGAGGTGGCGCTGGTCGGGTACACGCTGATGATCTTGTTGCGGAACACGATCGCCGGGTTGGACGCGGTGCCGGCGGACGCACGTGAGGCCGCACGCGGGATGGGCTACACGCAGCTCGTCGAGCTCGTGCGCGTCGATCTGCCACTCGCGCTTCCGTCGATCCTCGGGGGCCTTCGCGTCGCGACGGTGACAACCGTCGGGCTCGTCATGGTCACCGCGTTCATCGGCCAGGGCGGGCTCGGCCAGCTGGTCATCCAAGGCTTCAACGAGGGGTTTGACACGCCCATCGTCGTCGGGCTCGTCCTGTCGGTCCTTCTCGCCGGTGTCGCCGACGCCCTGTTGGTGGGGCTCGAGCGCCTGGCGGTGCCCTGGACTCGCGCCAGGCGGGTCGCGTAAGCGGCGACCGACATGCAATTCCTGTCTCACGTCGTGCACTTCTTCGCCACGGCCTCGAGTTGGAGCGGGCCCGACGGCATCTTGGTGCGCCTCGGCCATCAGACCGAGCTCTCGGTGGCGGCGGCGCTCGCCGCTGCGCTCGTGGGGGTGGGCCTCGGCTCGCTCCTCGGCCACAGTGGCAGGGGTGGCTTTGTCGTCGTGAACGCCGCCAACGCGGCGCGCGCCGTTCCGTCGGTCGCCTTGCTCACCCTGCTCGCCATCCAGCCTGTCATCGCCCGGCATTCGAGAGGCGGTCTCGTCCCGGCGTTCATCGCCATGTTCGCCCTGGCCGTGCCGCCGGTTCTCACCAACGCCTATGTGGGGGTGCGCAACGTGGACGCGGACGTCCGCAGTGCGGCTTTCGCGATGGGGATGACCGACGCGCAGGTGCTGTGGCGCGTGGAGCTGCCGCTGGCGGCACCCCTTGTGATGGCGGGGGTGCGCACGGCGGCGGTCGAGGTCGTGGCGACGGCCACTCTCGCCGCGTACGTCGGTTTCAGCGACCTCGGGTCTTACATCTTCGCCGGCCTGGCCACGCAGAACACGGTGGAGACCTTCAGCGGAGCACTGCTCGTGGCGGTGCTGGCGCTCGTCACCGATCTGGCTCTCGCCTTCGCCGGCAGGGCCGTCACCCCGGCCGGGGTGCGGCGCAGCGGTCGTGCCGCGCGGCAGCTACGCGTAGGGGCCGATGTGAGCACCGTGCCTCCGGCCGGTGCGCCGAAGGCGCCGGCTACTACGTGAGGTGTTCCTTCTTCAACCACGACGACGCGACGGCAGCAGGGTCGTCGTGGTCGACGCTCACCTTGATGTTCATTCCGGTCAGCTGGTCGGTCGTCAGCTTCGCCGACAACGCGTTCAGCGCGGCGGACACAGCAGGGGTGTCGACCGACTTGCGGATCACCGGGATCAGATAGTCGGCGGGCTGGAGGTGCTTGTCGTCGGTGAGCTGTACGAAGCCGTTCTCGAGCACGTTCCCGTCGCTGGAGAACAACTCCGCCACTTGGACGGTTCCGTTCTTCAGGTCGGCGACGGTGATCGGTCCCGCCTCGTCGGTGGAGGTGAACGCCTTGAAGTGGATCCCGTAGACGCTCGCGAGCCCGAGCTCACAGGTGGGGCGTTGCGGGCACTCGGGAGGAGCGCCGAGGGTCAGCTGGGAGGCCACATGCGCCAGGCTGGAGAGCGTGGTCAGGTGGTACCGCTGTGCCGTGGCCTTTGTGACGGCAAAGACGTTCGTGTCGATGGCGGGCGCCGGGTTCAACACCGTGCCGCCCTTTGCTGAGAGCTCTTTCTTCAGCAGGGGGATCGCGGTCGAGGTCTGGGTCGCCTGCTGGGTGTCGTTGGTGTTGAAGTACAGCAGAAGGGTTCCCGCGTAGTCGGGGTACAGGTCGAGCTGCCCCGCCGCGAAGGCAGGCTCGACCGCCTCGCGTGTGCCCAGGTTCGTGCGAAGCTTCGTGTGTACCCCGGCGTGTTGAAGTACGTCCGCGTAGAGGTTCGCCACGATGGTCTGCTCGTAGAAGTTCGTGGACCCGATGGTGACGGTCGGCGTGGACGGGCTCGAGCTGCACGCCGCGGCCAGCAGCGAGAGAGCGATGGATGCTAGGAGAATCCTTGGACCACTCATTGGGCTCCTTAGTCGGTTCGTGCGTTTGTGCGCCGGTGCGCCGACCCGAACCGGCCGGAATGGGGAGTTCGACGGTTGACGGACCTGATGGGCTTCCAGAGGATTCCGAGACGATAGTCCGCGCCGCGCCGGTCTGAAAGGTGTCTCACGCAAGGCCGATACGGGCTCCAAGTATTTGTAGCGTCGCGACAGCTCGATCTCGCCGAGCCCGCCAGCGCGTCGAGCGTCGTTCCGACTGAGACTTCGAGCTTGCTCGCACCGAGACGCCGTGCGTTGCTTCGACCGGGAGCGAGGCTGTAGGTGCAGGATCAACCCGTAGACTGCGCGTCGATGCATCGAGGTCTCCTGACCGGGAACGGGAGCTGCGAGTCGACCCGATCGCCTCACCGGGTCGGCGATCCGATGCCCATCGGGCGTCGGCAGGGTGCCGCGACCAGGGTGCTGTGACCGACCTCCGTGAGCAACTGGTCGGCGTCATCCGTATGCGTGGGTTGATGCGCTTCGACGAGCCGGTCACCTTGGCCTCGGGGGAGAAGAGCCGGGAGTTCATCGACACGAAGGCGGCGCTGTCGAGAGGAGAGGACCTCGAGCTCGCTTGCAATGCCCTTCTCGAGCGCGTGAGCGATCTCGATTTCGACGCCGTCGGTGGGATGACGATGGGGGCGGACCAATTCGCCCACGTGGTCGCAGTACTGGCCAGAAGAGAATGGTTTGTCGTTCGCAAGGCTCCGAAGGGCAGGGGAACGGACCGGCTTCTCGAAGGGGCCAAGGTCGGCGCCGGCTGGCGGGTTCTCGTGGTCGACGACGTGGTGACGACCGGAGGCTCGATGCGAAAGGCCTGCGAGACCATAGAGCAGGTCCGCGCGGAAGTGGTGGGCGCGGTCGCCATCGTCGATCGTGGGGAAGCCGCCGCCCGTTACTTCGAGGAGCGGAAGATCCCCTACCGCTCCGTGCTGACCTATCGAGACCTGGGCATCGAACCGGTGGGAGGCGGATCCGTCCAACCGCAAGCCGTCTGACCCCCCGTCCCTTAGGTCGGTCTCGTCACATCGACCCGGAGCCGTGCGCCGGAGGTGGCCGTGACAAAGGATAGGACCGGACCCCGCCACCGACTGCGCCGGTGGGTCATAGGAATCGTCGCCGTCGTGGTCGTCTTGGCCGTGGCGGGCCCGTTCGTCTACATCCACTTCATCGAGGGGTCGGCCCCGGCCAAGCTCACCTTGCCGAAGTCCCCGACGAGCGCCGGGACGGCAAGTACCTCTGGCACGTCGGAGAGCTCCGGGACCAGCACCGTCGCCGGGATGTGGAATGTGGGTCCCGGATCGCAGGCCGGCTACAGGGTCGACGAGGTTCTCATCGGTCAGCACTCCACGGCGGTAGGCCGAACCACAGAGGTCTCGGGCTCGATCACCATCTCCGGCACCACGGTGACCGAGGGCGACTTCACCGTGAACATGGCTTCGGTGACCAGTGATCAGAGCCAGCGAAATGCGCAATTCGACGTGAGGATCATGGACGTCGCCAAGTACCCGACGGCCACGTTGCGGCTTTCGGCTCCTATCGCGCTCGGAACGATTCCTGCCATCGGTTCCACCGCCCACTACTCGGCGACCGGGAAGCTCACCATGCACGGTGTGACGAGGTCGGTGACCTTCCCCGTGGCCGCCGAAAGAATCACGGGAAGCATCGAGGTGCTGGCCGATTTGCAGATCCAGTTCTCGGCGTGGAAAATCGCCAACCCGAGCATCGGGGGCTTCGTCACCACCGCCGACACCGGCACACTCGAGGTTCTGCTCCACCTCACCCAGGGGTCCGGGAACTCACCGGTGTCGGGTGGGCCCGGGTCGACGTCGAACGGGTCGAGCGGCGGTGCTCCCTCCCCCGTCACGGTCCCGAGCACCACCGTGCCGTCGCTCACCATTCCCGCCGGGAGCTGACGTCGCGCGTCTTGCTCGCGGCGAGAGGTTCGAGCAGATCGATAGGTTCCGGCCCTGCAGGCGTGAGCGCATCGTGACACGTCGACCGCAAGCGGTTCCGGACCCTCAGCAGCGACGGGGAGGTGGATCGGCTCCTCATATCCCACCCGGGTCGCCTCAAGGTGGTCGGGCACCTGGGCGCCCGGCGTACAGCCTGACGACATGACGGTCGATCGGCAGGGGATGCTCTACGTGGCGGGGTCGGCACGGGCAAGATCTATCGTCTCGACGCCCGCACCGGATCTTCCTGTGTCATCGTCAGTGGTCTGATGCAGCCGACGTCCGCCAAGTTCGGTGGGCCGGGTTGGCCTTCTGGGGACCTGTTCGTCACCGACGCGAGCGGCCACCTTTCGGAGCTGACATGGGCGCGGCACCCTCCGTCTACGTGAACGATGGTCAGCTAACCGAATCTTCACAACACGAAGTCGAATCACGGTTGTCACCGGTCGGGCGAACGTGACCCGGTAGGAGCGTGGCGGAAGAGCCCCATCCCTGTCTTGGCGCCGTCCCGGCTCTGGCTAACATCAGCGATGTTGGTCCTGACCTGGGCATTCAGCTTGGGGTTGTCGAGGTGATCACGGTATTCCTGAACCGGGACCCGCAGTTTGGGAAGACTTGTCATAGACATGCGAAGCGAAGGGCATTCTGAAGAGGCGGCGACATCCGGCGCCGTGTCACGCGCCACGACTCGACGGTTCGGGACCTGGCTGGCCGACCGCGAGGTGCACGGCTATCCGAATTCGGCGCGCCGGTATTTGTACCTGGCAGTGGTGGTCATAGCCTCGATCGTCCTTTGGTACCAGTACTTCGTCCCCGCGGCCGTGGTCACGGCCCTCATAACGCACTTCCACATCTCGTTCCGCTTCTACATGAACATCATCATCGCCTCGGAGTTCGCGGGGGTCGTCGCCGCCCTGATCGGCCAAGTCACAGACCGCATAGGCCGGACCTGGGTGGTGATAGGCGGACTCGGGGTGGTCGGCGTGATACAGACCTTCGTCATTCCCCACGCGACCGGGCCTTGGGTGTTCGCCGTGGCGGTGACGGCTGTGGCAGGGTGCGAAGGGATCATCCTCGTGGCGACGCCCGCGTTGGTACGCGACTTCACCCCTCAACTGGGGCGGGCGTCTGCGATGGGGTTCTGGACCCTCGGGCCAGCCGCGGGGGTGCTCACCGCGAGCTTGGTGGCCAGCCACACTCTCGGTGCCACCTCGGGGGACTGGCAGCGCGAGTTCATCGTCTCGGGCGTGGCCGGCCTTATCGTCTTCGCCCTATCCCTGTTGTTCCTGCGCGAGCTGTCGCCGCAGATCCGCGACCAGGTGATGGTGACGAAGCGCGATGTGGAGCTGATCGAGCTGAAAGCGCGTGGTCTCGACGTCGATTCTGCGACACGTTCCCCCTGGCGCCAGATGGCGCGTCCGGACGTGGTGGTGCCTGCGGTCGCGGTGAGCGTGCTGCTCGTCATCTTCTACACGGCTTCGGGCTTCATCGTCGCCTACTGGACGACGGTGTTCCACACCGCTCAGAGGTACTTCACGCTGCCCCAGGCCAACGGGATCGACACCTGGATGTGGGGGGTGACGTGCGGGAGCCTGATCCTGTTCGGGGTCCTGAGCGACCTGCTTCGGGTCAGAAAGCCGTTCATGATCGTGGGCGCGCTGGGAATGCTGGTGTTCATGCTGTTGCTCATTTCCCACACGGGGCACGCGAGCTCGAGCTACCACACAATGGTATGGGTGGGATCAGGCGTGTTCTTCTTCCTGGGGATGGTGTTCTCGACCTGGATGGCGAGCTTCACCGAGACCGTGGAAGAGCGCAACCCGGCGCTCACGGCGACCGGCATCTCGATCTGGGGAGGCATGCTGCGCTTTACGGCCGCGATGTCGTTCATCGTCGCACCGTTCGTCCTCACCTCGATCAACGATGTGGTCAACAACTCCCCCTATCAGAGGTATGTGCCGCATGCCCTGGCGATCGAGCACCGCTACGGACCTCTGCTTACGATCGTCCTCCACCACCAGAAGGACTTCACCGCGGCGTCCTCGTTGACCGAGACGCAGCTGCTCACCCAGCACCAGGCGCTCTACGAGAGGCTCCTCCACGACGCGAACGGAAATGCAAGCACGCTGCTTCGCATCGACGCCATAAAGCCCCAGATCGAGTTCCTCGACAAGTACCTGAACCACCTGTTGGCACTTCAGAAGGCCGCCGCCGCTTCCCCGGCGCAGTGGCAGCACTGGCTGTGGGTCACCTTCGGCTGCGTCGTGTTCTTTATACCGTTCGTGTTCCTGATGAAGGGTCGCTGGAGCCCGCGGCGCGCGCGCCAGGACGAACGTGAGCACGAGGAGTACGTCGCGCGCGAGCTTAAGCGGATACACGAGGGTACAAGCTCGAATGCAACGTCATAGTCGGAGACTCGTGCACCGCATATCGAAGGAGGTGGCCGAGAGCAACGGCCCGCGAACGATTCGACAGAGAGGAGCGCCGCCCGGATCGGGTCAGAAGGGTCAACGATCACTTGCAGCGCAAGGTAGACGCTACTATCATGTCTGGCATGGTAGTGAGTGGGGGCCGTAGAACCCAACTGCTCCGTGGTGTGCTGGACCTTTGCCTGCTGGCGGTGATGGGCGAGGGCCCGGCGTACGGGTACGAGATGACGAAACGTCTTGCGGCGCGCGGGCTCTCGATCGTTGGTGAGGGCTCGATCTACCCGTTGCTGGGCCGGCTCGAGAGAGATGGCCTGGTCGACACGCATCGAGCCGTGAGCAACGGAGGCCCGCCCCGGAAGTACTACAGCCTCTCCGGTCGGGGAAAGCGCGCCTTGACCTCAGGTATCTCCGAGTGGCAGGCGACCCGGGATGCCGTCGACGCCGTCCTGGGGCGGGCCCCTGCAGAGGTGAGCTCATGAGCAAGTTCGTGGACGAATGCCGCAAGGAATGGGACCGCCTCGGTGTGCCCGAGGCGGTGTCCAACGAGATGGCAGCCGATTTGGCGGCCGATCTGGCCGAAGCCGAAGCAGAGGGAGCGTCGCCCGAAGAGGTGCTCGGCAACGGCGCCTTCGATGCCAGGTCGTTCGCTGCATCTTGGGCCACGGCCCGGGGCATGGTCCGCCACGATCGCCGAGCTCGGGAGGGAACGCGCTGGTGGCGCTGGAGCGTAATCGTGAGCGCCGTTGTCTCACTTGTCGCCGGGGCAGCGGGACTAGTGGTCCTAGGCCACCGACGGGAAGCTTCGGTCGCCGCAACAGTGTTCCACCGTTCCATTCACGCACCTTTCCCTGGTCCTCGCGCGATCATGATCGGACCTCATCTACCAAGTCGGCTGATCTTCTTGGAGGGGGGTGCCTTCGAGCCCCTGGGATTGATCTTGCTTGTGGTCGGTCTTGTCGGGTTGTGCCTGGCACTGTGGTTCTGGAGGCCATGGTTCACTCTGCGTCGCCGGCCGGGCTTCGACGAAGACGTGGGACTGCCGAGTTACCTCTGATAGAAGGCGTCGGCAGTATCTGAGAAGGAGCGCTCCAGTCGTGCATCGCGCTGCACCTGGTCAGGAGTAATCGTCCAAAGGCTTTGACATGCGGTTCACCCTAGGGACGGGAGACGAATGAGTTCCGCAGCTTCGACCATGGCCTCCGACAACGAGCCCGCCGTGAGTAATTGGGCCGTGGAGACTCATGGTCTGACCAAGCGGTTCGGCGAGAACGCCGCAGTCGACGGCGTCGAACTTCTGGTGCCCAGGGGGTGCGCGTTTGGCTACCTCGGGCCCAATGGCGCCGGCAAGACCACGCTCATCAGGGTCCTCTTGGGACTGACCCATGCAGACGCCGGCACCATGTCCCTGCTCGGCTACCCCGTTCCCAAAGAGCGCGACCACGCGCTGGCAGGGGTCGGCGCCATCGTGGACGAGCCTCGGTTCCACGGTCATCTGACCGGCAGGGAGAACCTCAAGATGCTGGCCAGTTCACGTGAGCGCGCGGCAAGGGAGCGTATTGTGCCCGCGCTCGACCGAGTGGGTCTGAGGCAGCGGGCCGATGACCGCGTGTCGAAGTACTCAATGGGGATGCGGCAGCGTCTTGGGGTGGCCGCCTGTCTGCTTGGAGATCCCGAGCTTCTCATCCTCGACGAACCGATGAACGGGCTCGACCCGGCCGGCATGCACGACATGCGTGAGATGATCCGGTCGTTCGTCGAAGAGGGGCGCACGGTCGTGCTCTCCTCGCATCTCCTCGACGAGGTGCAGCGGACCTGTGACACCTTGGCCATCGTGGACCGTGGCGCCGTTATCCGGCAGGGGCCGATCTCAGAGTTGCTGGCAGGGACGTCGGTCGTCGTTCAGGTGGAGTGCTCCGATCCGGATCGGGCTCGCGCTCTCGTCGAGAACGTCGGTGTGCGGACTCAGGTGGAAGTCGGCCCGCTCGGGCTAAAGATCACCATGCCGTCGGGGACCGGGCGCGCGGTGATCGCCGAGATCAGTCGTGTGCTGGTGGAAGGCGGCATCGCCCTCTACCGGTTGCAGCCCATGCAGGCGACTCTTGAGTCGTGGTTCCTGCAAGTCACGAGCCGGCTGGGAGAGTCCGAGTGACGACGGCGACCGAAGCGCCGGCGGTGGTTGGGCCCCCGGGCCGCGTCGCCGTCCCTCAGGACCGCCGGGGATCGTGGATCCCCACCGGTGCCATGATCGCTGCGAGATTCAAGGAGTTGCGCAAGCGGCGCGGCCTAACGATCGCTCTCCTGACAGTGACGGTCGGCATCCCGGCGATCTATCTGGCGATCCGATTGCTCCTCCACGCCGTCGATCCGCATTCCTACGGACCCGCCGGCGGCTACGACCAGTATGTGGGCCTCGTCGCCGGCGTGTTGTATGTCTTCGGCTTCATCGTCGCCGCGACACTGGGGGCCACAGCAGGATCGGTCGACCTCACCGAAGGGATGTTCCGGCACCATGTGATCACCGGGCGCTCCCGGATGGCTCTGTACCTGGCTCGCATCCCCGCCGGGCTTGCCATCATCGTGCCGTTGGTGGCGATCGGCTTCACCATCGTCTGCGCGGTGTGCGTCTTCGCCGCTCCGACATCGCTCAACTACAACGGCGTGCACGTCCCCGTCCAGCTGTCGCCGACAGGATTCGAACACTGGGCCGCTGATCACGCCGAGGAGGTCGTCGACAACTTTCCTTTCGAGTTCTCACCAAAGACCAGGGTCCAAAATCCCGCGTGCCTTCCCGGCGGGCCCGGGCCCGGGGGCGGCGTAATCAAGCAACGTGCCGGCCAAGGTCAGGTAGCCACACCATGCACGGCCGCCCAGCTCCAGGCCCTTGCCGTCCTGTTCGCCAAGCAGGATTATTCCGATTACTCCCGGATCTTCCTCTACCCGTCCGATTCCCTCATGGTCAAGACCGGGCTGTGGATCGAGCTCGAAGCGTTCATCGGGTTCATGGTCGGCCTTGGGCTGTCCTCGCTGTTGGGCCAGCGGACGATCACCGTGGTCTTGTTAATCGTCCTTGAACTGATCCTCACGCCCATAGCTGCGAGAGCGAGGCTCCCCCACCTGTCGAACCTCCAGCGGGCGGTGGTCGGCATAGCCACAGCTCACCTCGAACCGGGTGGGCTCCCGACACCATTCGGGGGAGGGGGTGGGCCTGCCGACCGTTCACTGTTCCTGCACGAATCGACCACGGTTGCGGTCTACGTGATCGTCGCCTGGATCGTGGCTTGGACGGCCCTGGGAGCATGGCGGATGATGAACAGAGACGCCTGACGAACTCCGATCGGTCACCCCGACATACCGGGGCCGCCCACAGCGGCACGTCCAGGTCGGGTGCCATCAGGCAAATTCCCGTCCTGAGCGTGGCTGTCACATTCCGGTGGTGGCCTGCGTCAACATGGTGTGACCACGATGGAAGTGACCGACTTCGACGCCGAACGGCCCCGGCTGACTGCGATCGCCACCCGGATACTCGGGACGGAGGCCGATGCCGACGACGTCCTGCAGGAAGCCTGGCTTCGGATCTCCCGCACCGACGACATCGACGACCTGCCCGCCTGGCTGACGACCGTCGTGACACGGTTGTGCCTTGACCAGCTGCGCAAGCGACGTACCAGGTCGTTGGCCGAGGCCGAGGCACCCGCAGACCCCGCTCCGGTCGACCCGGAGGCCGACGCGCTGCTCGCCGAGAAGATGGGCGACGCGATGCAGGTCGTCCTCGACGCCCTGGCGCCGGCCGAGAGGGCGGCATTCGTTCTGCACGACGCCTTCGGTTATCCGTTCGACGAGATCAGCGCTGTCATGGGGCGCTCGGGTACCGCCGTGCGCCAGCTGGCGAGCCGGGCGCGGCGCAAGGTGCAGGGCGTGCCGGAGCCGGTCGCGTCGCAGGCGGCGCGCGCCGAGAGCCACCGCGTCGTCGACGCGTTCCTCACAGCAGCCCGCGGCGGGGATCTCGCGACCCTGTTGTTGCTCCTCGCGCCCGACGCTGTTATGCGTGCCGACCTGGTCGGACAGAAGATGGGTACGGATCCCGTATACGACGGCGCAGCGCCCGTGGCTGCTCGCTTCAACGGCGTCCGGGGGGCGGCACCTGTCACCATCGATGGTGAGCTTGGTGCCGCCTGGATCCACGCTGGGGCGATCAAGGTGGCCTTCGTGTTCCATGTCGAGGCGGGCCTCGTGAGCGAGGTCGAGCTGATCGCCGACCCAGACGTGCTCGCGACCATGGACATAGTCCGTGTTCGGGTGAAGTCCCGAGAGGTTGATGCGCACGATCAGATTGGCATGAAAGTGACAGTCCGACACAGTGAAAGGAAGCGAGGCTCATGAAGACCATGACCTGTCAACAATTGGGTGGCCCGTGCGATCTTCCGCACCATGGCATGACCGCAGACGAGGTCATAAAGGCGCAAGATCGACATCTCAAGGAGATGGTCGCTAAGGGTGACACAGCGCACGAAAGTGCCTTGAAGGAGATGAAGGGCAGGTGGAAGAACCCCATCAAGGGCATGGGGTGGTATCGGCAGGCCAAGCGTGATTTTGCTGGTCTTCCCGAAGGCTGATGAGAGTTCGACACCCCTCCAGCTGCCCTCCAGTCGGGGTCGATGGCACGACGAGCATCGACAGCGGTCGCGCACCATCCTGTAATGCCGGCACCGGATGGGGCAGGTGTCCGACTCCCGCCGTTCCAACCAGTCGGGTTTCCTCGGCGCTGGGAGTACCGGTGGCCTCGGAGCTCCCTCACCACGCCCAATGGCAGGAGATAAGGCGAACACTTCGCAGACTGGCTGTGCCAGTGCGCTGGTTAGGTCCTCGCGTTCAGGGCGATGTAATTGGTGCAGAGCCGACGCATGACGACCAAATAGGGGTCGGTGAGACGAAGCGAGCCCCAGCGACGCAGGACGTCCGGTGTCGGTGGCTACGGCTCAGGGCAGCGACTGACCATCAACGGGTCGGACCCAAGAACCGCCCTGTCAGAAGATGAGGGGAATCATCCTTTTTGTTGACCGCTTGTAGTCCGGAAACGTCGCTGGGAAGAGCGCCGACAAGTTCCTCTCCTCGATGATCGAGCTGTAGGTGAAGTAGGCGCCGAGCAGCACCACTCCCGCCAGCCAGTACCAACTGACTGCGATCGTCGTCCCGACCATCGCGAGGATGATCCCTGAGTAGATGGGATGGCGAACGAATCGATACGGGCCGGTCGTGACCAACTCGGGATCGACCTTCTGCGACATCGGTGTTCCCCAGTTCCTCCCTAGATACAGCCTCGCCCAGACAGCCAGCGCCAGCCCCGAGAAGAACACAGCCAACCCGATGCCCTGCAGAACTGGATTGCTGACGGTGGCGGCATGTCCTTTGATGACTCTCCCACGCACCAAGGAGAGTAGGACGAGAACGAGCGCGACTCTGATCGCGATACCTCCCGACGATCGTGTCCGTGCAGTCTTGACATTGAACGAACAGACGAGCCAGTAGGCCCAGAAGCAGATCCAGGCGGCAAGAATTACATCGTCGACGACATGCATAAGACGCGCGTCATGCTAGGGGCCTCGCCCCCCGGCGGTTCCGATCTCTTGAGGATCCCCGCGGCTCGAAGCGGCGATCTGGGTGCTCGGCACGGGGAAGGACACCTGGGCTAATGGTTCCATTACAGAGAGCTCACGGCCTTATCACCGGCTCAGACCGAGGTAGAGCTGAGACCGGGACTCCGGTCGACGACATACAGGAGTAGACATGTTTGGACGGATCATCGCAACGGCAGCCCTAGGCGGCACCTTGGCGCTCGGCGGGGCCGTGGCAGCGTCGGCTGCTCCGACAACAGCGGCCGCCACCAACTTCAACCGCGCCAACGCGTCAAAGGCGCTCGGACGCATCAGCACGCTCGAGTCCAAGGCCCAGACCTGAGTGACCAAAGCTACGGCTCGGGAGGCTGCGGCGACCAAGCTGGACACTCCAAATTGGCTGGCATCATCCAGAAGCGAATCGCAGCCGTCGACAAGAAAGGCTAGGGGCACCGCCCTCATGCAGCGGATCGAGACTGCCTGTCCGGGCTCGACCGCCGCACCCTCCTCGAGTGCGTCGAGCTGAATGACTTCACGTGTTCACAAGAGTCAGCGACACCGTTTGGCCGCACTGAAGCGGTACAGATCCGAACTGGAAGCACTACCTGGAGCGGCGAAGAGGTGGCGTCCAGGGGTCACGCCCAAAAGAAGTACCGCCATCAGATCACCGCCATCACGATGAGTGAGTGAACGCGCAGTTGCAAGCGAGGATCGCGAATCCGTCATCGCCGATTCGGAGCGGGCGCGTTGCTTGAGCACTGGATTACAGGCCGGTTCCCAAGGCCCTATTCTGCAGCAGTCCCGGCGCGATATCGGATGACTTGGCTGGCTCCCATCGTCGACGGGAGGGGGTCGGGAGCAGGCGCGAGTGGTTTGGGACGTGAGGTCGCTGCTGAGGCGGCGACGTTATCGGCCCTTTCGCATCGGCCAGTTCGCCGAATTGCTTATGATCGGGCGGTCCGGGTGATGACGAGGCCAATTGGCGGTTGGTAGTCCCGAGCGCTGCTGATGTTCCGGCGCGGGCGCTGGTTGAGCGATCGGACGTCCGTCCCGGCCCGGCCAAGATCGCTCATACACTGGTGCCATGACCGTTGAAGTGGACCTCGAATGCTACCTGAGGCCTACATCTTTTATCGATTCTGATGCGCCGAGTATCAAGAGATACGCGGACGAAGTGGCCAAGGGGGCATCTACCGATGAGCAGCGCGTGGTACGGCTCTTCTACGCGGTCCGCGATGGCGTTCGCTATGACCCGTATTCGATAACGAACGATCCTGCCAACTACCGAGCAAGCAGAGTCCTCGAACAGAAACGTTCGTACTGCATCCCGAAAGCCGTGCTCCTCACTGCACTGGCACGCGCCGTTGGAGTCCCAGCTCGGCTTGGTTTTGCCGACGTCCGCAACCACCTGGCGAGCGAGAAGCTGCTGTCTCTGCTCGGGAGCGAGCTGTTCGTGTTCCATGGTTTCACCGAGTTCTGGCTCGACCAGCGATGGGCGAAAGCAACGCCTGCTTTCAATATCGAGCTGTGCGAGCGTTTCGGGGTACGACCGGTCGAGTTCGACGGTCGTACCGACGCGCTTTTCCAGGAGTACTCGGCGAACGGTCGGCGCCACATGGAGTACGTTGCGATGAGAGGCTGTTTCGCCGACGTCCCGCTTGAAGAGATCATCAGCGCTTTCAAGCGTGAGTACGGAGATCGGTTTACCTGGGCAGGGACCGAACACGAGCATGACGAGCTCTTCGACGCCACGGGCGCGCATTACCGGGCGCCCTGTACGTGATGCCGGACTGCGCTGATCGACCTTACCCGGGCTGCGTCCAGTTACTCTGGAATACTGAGAAAGACGGTCTACGAATGACTTCCGGTCATCGTCGGCGGAGCGACAACGGCGACGACTTCGCCTCTAACACACACCTCGCCTTCAACAGTGAGTTCACTACGGACAACGACCTTCTTCTTGCCGACTTCAACAATTCGACCGCGAACGATGATGAGTTTTCCATGTGGAGTCGGCTTCAAAAAGTCCGTTTTCAAGGACGCCGTAACACAGCGGGGTACAGGTGCATCATCGCCTAATGTGTGTCCGTCACGGCGATACAGGGAAAGTGAGGCGCTCCCCGTGCTGTGACAATCGATGAGCGAGGCAGCCAATCCTCCATATACATAGCCTGGAATGGCCATGTGTTCTGGACGTGGAACGTATTCGGTAACGGTGTCATCAGCATCCCAGTGTGTTTTGAATTGGAGTCCTTTCCCATTCAATCGTCCACATCCATAGCACCAGGAGAAATCGTCGGAATAATAGTCTTGAACCGCGGCGCTCTTTCGCTCTTGATCCCTTTCGATCATAGAAAATCTCACTCCTCGCAACTGGGCTCACAATGCTGTGACATTAGGGCCGAACCGCCGCTGGGCCTGGCACTGCCGCTCTCTGGGCGACAGAACGCTCAATCGGCGCTCGTCCGATCCACCGGTGGCAAGAGCGGTATAGGAGCGGCATAACGACGGTGACGCGTCTTCCACTTCAGGCAAGCGCAAGACATAAGTGTTCAACCTGCGCAGAGTCCGGCCTATCAGGGGCGGGGTATCCTTGTCGCTGTGGCTCGCCATGCCGCCGACCTCCCGTCGGATCCCGTCATCGTCGTCCTCGATCCCGACGATGACGTAACGCCGAAGTCCTTCGCGGCCTGGCTGGATCGCCGCGAGGTGGGCGAGTCGACAGACCCTGCGGTGAGGGCGGCTGAGACCCTCGCCGAAGAGCGAGCCGTTGGCGAGGTGTGAGGCCGGTAGCCATCGACGGCTCTGTCGGTGTGGAACTTGCCGCCGACGCGGTAAGAGGCCGGGTACTGAGAGGTCTACTGCCAGCTGACGCCGTGCCTTGGGCACCCGAGATCTTCTACGTGGAGTGCGGTGCTGTCCTCCGCCGTTGGGACCTGAACCGTGTCCTGACGCCCGATCAGATCGGAAGAGCGATCGATGAGCTCATGGCCAGGCCGCTCCGGGTGACACAGGTCCGTGGCCTATTCGCAGATGCTGGCAGCTCAGAGCAAACGTCGCGTTCGCAGACGGTCTTTACGTGGCTCTCGCTCAGCGCCTTGACGCCGAACTCCTCACCGACGACCATCGGCTCGCCAGCACTCCCAACCTCCCAGTCCGGATCTTGCATCTGGGTTGATTGCCTGGGTGCTTGACGAGCCGATGATTGCCTCCGTAGTTCGAAGCTCGAGATCGCCGAATCCGTATTCCACAGGAAATGTAAAGGTAACCGCGCCAAGCGATACCGGTTATCTCTTCTGTGTGGTTCTAGAGCGACAATCATCGAACCGTGCGTGCGGGCAGCGCACCATCGCCCTACCGCTCGACGAGACGCTCAGATGTCGCGATGGATTGCCGACTCGCGGATCGCCTGGCCTTCCTGGTCGCGCAGGTTGGCTAGCCCCCCGGGTGCTTGTCAAATGCCGAGCCCAGGCTTTGGGTCCGTGTCGCAACCCTCGGCCATGCTGTTCGTCGTGAGCCAACCTGACACGGATCCAGCGTCACGACCACCGGGATCGCTGTCGGCTCTCGTCAGAGGACCTGGCTCGGGCAGTCGCGCTGCTTGGCTCTTGGCTGGCCTAGGGATCGTGAGTCTGGCCGTGGCCGCCTCGCTTGATCCTTCAAATGCCAGGTCAGCCACAGTGCAGGACTGGTCGCCGTTCGTCCTCGTGGCGGGGTTGCTCCTGATCGGCATGGTGGCCGACGACGACGGCCTGTTTGCCGCGGCAGGCCACACGCTGGCACGGGCCGCACCGAGCGGTGTCGCGTTGTTCGCGGGAGCGACGGCGATCGTGGGTGCGGTGAGTGCGCTGCTGAACCTCGACACGTCGGTGGCGTTCTTGACGCCGGTGCTCGTCTATGCCGCAAGGAGTCGAGGAAAAGGCGAGGCCCCTCTCCTCTATGGCTGTCTGCTCCTGTCCAACGCCTCGTCGATGTTCCTTCCAGGATCGAACCTGACGAATCTGATTGTCCTTGGTCACCTGCATTTCACCGGCGGCCAGTTCCTCGCCCATATGTGGGCATCGGCGCTCGTGGCCCTGGTCGTGACCGCGGCCGTGATAGCAGGGTTCGAGCATCGTGAGCTTCGAGTCCGGGTGGAGGACCCGACACCGCTACAGCGCCCGGTACTCGGATTCGGGCTCGTGGGTGTAATAGCGGCAGCCGTTCTCGTGGTGGTCTTGCGCTCACCCGCTCTTCCGGTAGCCGCAGTCGGTGTCTGTGCCGCGGGGATCCGCCTTCTCAGCGGCAGAGACCAGCCTCGGCGTGTGGCGGAGGTCCTTGGCCTTCCGGTCCTCGTCGGACTCTTCGCCGTCGCCGTGGCGCTCGGCACTCTGGGTCGGAGCTGGTCGGGGCCGGCGACCTTGATGTCGCACCTCGACCGATGGGGCACCGCTGTGGTCGCCGCTGTCTCGTCGGTCCTGGTGAACAACCTTCCTGCCGCCTCGCTCCTCGCGGCGCGCCGGCCCGAGCACCCCTTCGCACTCCTGGTTGGCCTCAACCTCGGCCCGAACCTTTTCGTGAGCGGATCGCTCGCCTGGGTCTTGTGGTTGAGGTCGGCGCGTAACACCGGGGCACGCCCGTCGATCGCGAAGGCAAGCCGCATGGGGATTGTCGCCGTGCCGCTTTCGATCACAGCCACCCTGGGTGTGCTTACTCTGAGCGGACTTCGCTGAGCCGACGGGGATTGAGAACATTGGTCCGACGGCCTCACTACGAGAGAGCCATCTGCGGCTTGAACTGATCGGCGGCCACGCTCAGTGATGCGCACCACAGCAAATTGCCTGCCTCGCAACATGCTCGTGATCGCCGACTCGACGCTCAGCACACTTGATTACGTGGGTCCCGCGCCCGAGCACATATCACCTGATTCTGGGGGCCGACTTCGGATGGCACGGTGGGTGACTCGCCTCTCAGCCTGGCGAAGCAGCGGGGCAGCCGACAGACCCCGCCGAGATAGAGACGATCTTGATCTCGTTCGGCGGGCTCGAGGTCTCGAGCGACAGGTAGCCACGGATCGTCCCCGTAGTGGTCTTGATCGCGTACACGCCTCCGTTCTCGCCACGCGTTGTCACGTGGCCGGGGTAGAGCTTGCGCGCTTCGGCCAACGTGTCGCCAATGCGGAGCTCCTGCGGCGTCTTCCCGTTGAACGTCGGCTCCCGCTTGTCAGTGAGGTTGTTGCCGGTCTGGTAGCCGACGAACCTGCCCATAAGGAGGTACACCGAGAAGTTGGTCCAATAGAGCGCGGCATCGATGGTGCAGTTCCCCTCCGCGTTCTGCACACCGCCGTCCGTAGCGCCGATCAGCTTCTTCAGCGCGCTCACGGCCTTCTGTTGCGACTCGCCGAAGCGGACGGAACCCACGGAGTCACCGGATAGCACGACAGTCCGCTTCGGCGACGTGACGACCGAGGCGATGGCAGCCGAGGGCGACCCGACGACCCCGAGTAGGGCGACGAGGACGAACGCGAGATAGCGCATCTGCCACCGGTCACATGACGTTCTGTTAGGTATCGTGGCTCACCTCGGTCCCCAAACGAGGCGCATCTCGAATCGGATCCTGCCAATCTCTCCATCACTGGGAGGCGTTCTTCATCATCGCGCTGCTCGACGGCATCCGAGCAGCGCCAAACTCGGTCGTCTCGATCGGGTCGCTAGGAGCCGCAGATCAGCCATTACGGCGACGAGTGCGGCAAGCGAGCGATGAGCTGGTCGGCAGCGCCGAACGACGGGTAGTCGCCCGAGCCCGGCGGCGTCACCCGAGGCTCGCAGAGACACAGAGGGACCCCTCGCGCGGCCAGGGACTGACACGGGCGGGCTCGGCCCTCTCGCGCCACGCGGTTGTATCGGCCGCGACGCCAGAGCGGCGGTTTGAGTGACCGCGAGGCCCGCGTTACCCTTGCTCTGGCGCAGATTGCACCAAGGGAGCGCTATGTTCGACACGCCGCTGACCGAGCTGATTGGAACCGAGTATCCGATCCTCGGGGGAACGATGATGGATCTGTCCACGCCGCCGTTCGTGGCTGCTATCAGCGAGGCGGGCGCGCTCGGGATCATCGCCTCCGCCATGTACCCGGACTCCTACGAGGACTACCGGGACGTGATCCATCAAGTGTGCAAGGCCACGGACAAGCCCTTTGCCGTCAACATCAACCTCTTCCCGATGATGCGCAAGCTCGACAACGTGAAGTACGTCAACATCGCTGCCGACGAAGGTGTGCGCATCATCGAGACGTCCGGGTTCGCCCCTCCCGAGGATGTCGTATCGGCCATCAAGGGCCACGGGATGATCTGGCTCCACAAGTGCGTGGGCGTTCGCTACGCGTGCAAGGCCGAGTCGATGGGCGCCGACGGGGTGACGGTCGTCGGCTACGAGAATGGCGGAGCGACGGGGAACCTCAATGTCGCGACGCTGATCTTGGTGCCGTCGACCATCGACGCGGTGAAGGTTCCGGTGATCGGTGGGGGCGGCGTGGTGGACGGGCGCACGATGCTCGCTGTGCTGTCTCTCGGCGCGGCCGGCGTGATCGTCGGTACACGACTGATGCTCTCCGAGGAGTGCCCGTTGCACCGCAACGTCAAGGAGGCGCTGCTTTCCGCGACGGAGCGCGACACCGATGTCATCATGCGCTCGGTGGGGTTCGCCCACCGCATCTGGATGAACACTCCCGCCCGCAAGATCGCCGAGATCGAGGAGAGCAAGGGGAATCTCGATGACATCCTCCCGATCGCCTCGGGGTGGGCCGCCAAGAAGATGTACGAGATGGGGGACACCGAGGCCGGGACGGTTTCCTGCTCGCAGGGAGTCGGGCTCATCCACGACATCAAGCCGGTGAGACAGATCATCGCCGACATGGTCTCCGAGGCGGGCCGGATCTACGAAGCACTTACGCTATAGCGAACCGGACGATCGCCTCGGGGTCGACACGGACGGCGTCTTGGTAAGCTTTCAGCGGTCAGCCTGATCGATTGACGCTCGGTGATGCTCGGCTGTCGACCGCGTAACGTACGAGTATTCGATCTCCTCCGTCATGCCGCCGGCTCGTACTCGTGAATCAGCCCTCCAAGGCGATCGCGGCGTTGAACTCGCGCAAGCTGACCGCAGCGACGGAACCGGTCGGACGGAATGGGTGCGCTCCGCCCCCTAGGTCTCTCCAGCAGTCGGCGCAATAGAAGTCGCCGTCGTCGCCGCCGCCGCCGTCGCCGTCGTCGGCGTGGTGGTGACCGTCCGGGTGGATGGGGTCAGTATCGACCGAGCAGCCGCCGCGGCTTCAGTGAGGTCGCCAGATCGTCACTCTTGAGCAGGTGTATGAATCGGGTCGCAAGGTCTGGGCTGCGCGCAGATCAAAGGTTGTTGGTCGTTGTTCTAAGTGATCGCAAGCGTGTAACGCCCCGTCTTGGGGTTTGTACTCACTCGCCAGGTCGGGCCAGGCCGTAGCGGGCCGCGCCGCGCCATCGCCAAGCAGCAGCACTGATGGTGCGAAGCGAGTGTCCGCAGCACCAGGATGTTCTCGAGAGTGGGCGAGGGTGAGCGGGCGAGAGTGTCGCGGGCAAGGGGAATCGAACCCCCGTTCTCAGCTCGGACAGACTTCTGAGGCTGAACCAGCCGACGACAATGGCAGGACACCGAGCCGGCGGACGAGAGTTGACGTCCACAGACGAACCCCGGACGCCATGAACGCGCCATCGGACAACAATGTTCACGTCAGTCACTGCGGCTCTATTAGACGGCAAGTTCGGTCGCACGCGTGCTCGTACATGACATGCAAGCTCGGCGTCTGTGTCTCCGTTAGTTCCTGGCGTTGTTTACGGAGAAGATGCCCTGACCGAGAGAGGGCTCAGGTGAGGTCGTCGACCCGGCGGACGTCGAGGTTGCGAAAGACAGGGGGTTTGTCGCATAACTCGCCCAGTTTCTGCGCGAACTTGGACGTCTCGGGGAGCACCGAGTTGGCCATGGCGTCCTCATACGATGGGAACTCCACGATCTGCACGTATGTATTCGCTCGGTCGCGGTCGGCGGTCAGCGTGGAGCGACGAGCCTTCCGCTTTCCCTGCGTACTGGCGATCCACTCGTCTGAAAGCGCCTGGACTTCCTCCGACCGGGTTGTATCCAGCTCAATTATCTGTATGAATGACATTCCTCCCTGCCTTTCTTCAAGATGCACTGAGGGCGGTATCTGAACCGTTCAATGACCGGCTATCGGGCGGGATCGATGTTGTGGCTGACATGGAACATGTTGTCTGGGTCGTACTTCCGGGCATCGGCCGATCTGTCGAACTCGGCGGTCTCCTGTTCGGTTCAGGCCGGGCATGCTCTGGTCAAGTCCGGTTTGAATCCTCCTTCTGGCTCAGGCGCTAACGCCCACCGGTGGTTCGAATATCCGAGCCCGTTCTTGTGGTGTGGCTCGTGCCGCGAACGTCTGCAGCCTGTCGAGTGCGGGAAACAACGCCGCAAAGAAACGACGCTGCAGCTCTCGGACGAGCGTCGAGTCCTCGTCGTCGCGTAAGCCACTGAGCAGGTTGAGGCGCGAGCGCTCAAGCCACTTCTGAAGATCGGGTGCTTCTTGCCATCCCATCTCCGTGTGGATGCCGGCTGACACGGCACGCAGATAATCAAACGGCGTGTGCGGCATGGCGGTGGGTGGGCAAAGCAGGTTCTTCTCGTCTGTCGTCCTCCCGGTGGATTCGAGAAAGCCCTGCAACGCACCCGACAGTGTCAGACCGACGCGCGTCACCAGCTGGAGCGTGATGGTGTCGTCGGTGAAGATCGCTTGGGGTGGGTTATCGCTCAGTCCGGATGCTGCACAATGCACGTGAACGTGGTCAGGAGTAGTCGGAAAGACGCCATGCTCAAGGACGATCTGGTCGAGCTCGAGACGCTAGACGTGGCCGAGCCGGACGACGTTGTGTATCCGACGGAGTTGCTCGAGTTCTTCGAGGCTTACAGTCGCGCCCTTCATCATCGTTGGGACGACGGCTTGGTCGGTGCGAAGCATCAACTTGTCTTCTTCGAGCCGCTTGTATGCTTCGTCCATCGACTCCGACGCGGCCGTCGCTTCGAGCTGCAGGACCACCCCCTCGTAGGTGCGAGCCCGCCCTGGCTGGAAGAACGCCCGGTTGAGAACCCATGTGTCACCAGGGCGGATCCAAGTGATGTTGCCGGGAGGAGTGCCGCGATCGAGCTACCAGCAGATTGCGTCCATTGCGGCTGTTTTGCCGCCTGCTGGAACGCTGCGTAGAGCACGGCTACAAGCCGGTGCACGGACCTCGGTGACGCGTCGATAGCAGCCGGTCTGATGGCATCGGTCAATCGTCCGGAGCCAAGAGGGAGCTCAGCCTCGTGCGGAGGTAGTCCCTCAGTCCAGGCTGATCGTTCCCCCCAAGGACGTCGAGGAGGTCGCGCAGACCTTGGAAGCCTTCGTCACCGATCGCCGTGCGCACCCGTCGTTCGATTATGCGAGACGCCTTCCGTTGCGCCACGAGGTAATCAGTGGCTCGTGGCGTCAGGGTGACGATCTTCTCTCTCCCGTCAGCGGTGGAGGCGTGCACTTCGACGAATCCGCTGCCACGCAGCTTTTCAACCACCTTGCTCGCCGCTTGTCGAGTGATGCCGAGCTCCCGCCCGACCTCCGAGATCGTCACGCCCGAGGACCGTAAGCAGATTCGAAGGACCCTGCCGTCGGGAAACCCGCGACCAGCGAAGCCCGCAGAGGTCAACTCCTGGTCGAGAAGCCGCTGAAAGCCGAGCAAGGCGCGGCCCAGTGCAGGACCAAGCCGTACCCCTTCGTCAACCTCGATGGATTCTCGCCCTGGGCGCTTGCCTTCAGGCTGCCTTTCACTGTCAACCACGTGCGCCTCCTCCCCATTCTACGCAACCATAGTTGACATTCGGCCCGTGCAGGCCCGATACTCGTGGGGATGCGGCTCAACGCAAGAGCGCTCTTGGCGGGGCTGTGCGCGTTTGGGATCACCGGGCTGCTGTGTTCGTGCGGCAGTGACTCCTCGGCATCGAAGCTCACCTTCGTCGCGGCCGGACAACTCCCCCCCGGCCAAAGACCGACGGCGCGGGAAATCCACGAGATCAAGATGTCCGAGACCACGACCACCATTCCCCTGGCAAAGCAGAATCCGCTCTCTGCGCTGTTCCAGTCGATGAGCGTCTTTCAGTCCTGCCTCCAAGGCCTCGGGAAGACCTTCATCGGCCTTCCGAGCAAGTCGAACCCCAACTCGCCCACTAACGATTCCACCTACATCAAGGACCTGCAGACCTGCGCGGCGAAGAGCCAGATCCTCCAGGCCATCACAGACATCGAGAATGCGCAGAACCATCTGACTCCTGCCCAGATCAAGACCCAGAACAAGCAGTTCCTCGACTGGCGCAAGTGCATGATCGGAAAGGGGTGGAATATTCCGATGCCTACCCCGGACTCCAACGGCAGGCTCTTCAACATCACCCAGAGCGGCACCTCCCAATGGGTGCCGCCGGCGGGCCAGAGTGTGCTGAACAGCCCGGACCTGCAGGACTGCGCCAACCAGGTCGCTCGAGAAGACGCGTAGAACGGAGGTTTCAAGTGAGCCGCTTCGCTAACTCGCTGGGTGTGATCCTTCGCAAGGTCCATCTTCCGGGCAAGCGTGTCCTGGCCGTCATCGTCGCCTTCTGTGTCGTGGCCGCAGGCGTCTGGATCGGTCTCGCGGTGACGGGCGGGACGAGCTCTTCCACGGGTCGGACCGTGATCTACAGCACGGTGCAGACCCGTGCCCTGAGCAACACCACCGTCATTTCGGGCACCCTGGGCCACAAGGACTTCACCACCATCGAAGCGCAGTCGCCGGGTTTCATCAGCGCGGTGAATGCCAAGGCCAACACGATGGCCAAAGCGGGAGACGCCCTTTTCGCCCTGGGCGGACGCGATGCGATCGCCGTGGACGGTTCGCTTCTCTTCTTCCGTCCGTTGAGCCCCGGCGACGTAGGTCCTGACGTGCTGGAGCTGAAGCAGATCCTCAAGGCGGCCGGTGACAATCCCGGTTCGATGGACGACGTTTTCACCCAGCAGACCCAGGCCGCTCTCGCCGACTGGCAGGCCCAGCACCATTACCCGAGCGCCATACCGGCCACCACTGAGGCGGTGACGGTGGGTCTCCAGCAGGGGGTCGGCTACCAGGTGGGAGCGCAGTCCGCAGCGGGGATGACGATCGGTCCTCCCGGAGGCGGCACCGCGGCGGGCCCGGCTACCGCGGGAGGCTCTTCAGGAGCATCGGCTGCCGCTGCAGCGCAGGCCTCGGCTCATGTCAACAACGCAGCTGCCGCGCCGGCTTCCGCGCACCTGACGAGCGCGATGCCCCCCACGGTGTCGGTGACATCGGCAACCACCTACCTGACCAAGGGCGAACCTTTTACTGTACTCATCGGCCTAAGCCAGGCGGTCAGCACCCAACTCACTGTGAACCTGGCCTACTCGGGGAGCGCCGCGGAGGGGGTCGACTACATCGTGCCGCCCGGCAACGTCGTCGTTCCGCCGGGGCAGACGCAGATCGAGGCGCAGATCCCCACTGTTTCCAGCAACCTCGTCGAAGGCGACACAACCCTCACCGTATCGCTCGCGGCAAGTGCCGCCTACGAGATCGGCTCGCCATCGAGCGCGACCGTGACCATCCACGACCCCAACGTTCCCCAGATGACCATCAGCGGCTCGACTTCGATCCAACCGGGAGAGTCGGCAACCCTCACGATCACCGCCAGTCAAGCTCCGGTCCACGACACCCAGGTCGTGCTCTCATTCGCGGGGAGCGCGCAGGCCGGTACCGACTACAACCTACCGGACCCGGTGGTGACCATCCCGGCAGGATCGACCACGGCGCAGGTCACCATCTGGACGCTCGCCACCCAGACCATCGAGCCCAGCCGGTACATCGTGGTGTCGATCGCACAGTCGACCACGGGTGCCTACACGGTCACCACACCGGGTTCGGCGGTCGTGACCATCGCGGGAGCCAACGCGGGAACCGCACCTCCCGTCCTCACCTTGACCTCTCCAATCACCTACCTCCACAAGGGCGGTCCTTACCAGGTGGTGCTCGGACTCAGCCAGGCCATCTACACGCCGGTCACCGTCCAGCTCGCCTACGCGGGCACCGCCGTGGCCGGCAAGGACTTCAACCCGCCGGCAGGCTCCATCACGATACCGCCGGGCCAGACGTCTTTCGAGGTGACCATTCCGACGATTGCCGACAACGTGGTCGAGTCCGACACGACGTTGATCGTCCGGCTCGTTCCCAGTCCCGAGTACCAGATGGGCGTTCCCAACCAGACCTCGGTCACGATCACCTCCTCGGTCGTGCCCACGATCACCGTGTCGACCAGCTCCCAGTCCATGACCGAGGGCGGCGATGCCACGATCACCTTCACCGCCGACCAGGCACCGGACAAGGACATCTCGATCAATTTCTCGGTGGTGGGCACCGCGCAACCCGGCCAGGACTACGTGCCCCTCGCGGGAACTGTGATCCTGCCGGAGGGCCAGACGTCGGTCACGGTCACTTTTCAATCCATTCAGAAGGACGTGGTCTTCGAGCCGACCGACATGATCGTCGCGATCTGGCCCGTGAGGGTTGGCCAGGTCTACATCAAGCAGGGCAACGCCGTCACCGCTGGCGAGCCTCTTGTCGACCTCACCGTGCCGCAGGAATCGGTGACCCTGCAAGCCTCGCCATCTGACCTCACCCAACTGGCTGTCGGCCAAAGCTGCACCATGACGATCTCCGGCGGGCAGTCCACGCTCGACGGGGTGATCACCGAATTGGATAGCAACCCGACCAACATCTCCAGCTCGGGCGGCAGCGGAGGGGGCTCGGGCGGCGGCGGAGGCCAAGAGGTCTTCGAGGGCCAGATCGAGGTCTCGGGAGGCCTGAGCAAGGCGGACCAGAACGCCGACGGAGCGACAGTGTCGATCACCGTCACCACCCAGGAGGTCAAGAACGCCCTGTCGGTGCCCGTCGCGGCGGTGTTGCAGAATGGGTCCGGCCAGGACGTGGTGCGCCTGGTCGAGCTGTCCCATGGTGGGGAGATCCGAGAGGTGCCCATCACCACCGGGCTCACCGCGGGTTCCTACGTCCAGATCAAGGGCGGTCTCCACGCCGGCCAGGTGGTGCTCGTGTCGATCAATCAGAACCAGTCGTGAGGTGCCGGACCGTCCGGTGAACACGGAGAGCTGGCCACCGCCCCCGGGCGCGCCCGTGGAGAAGCCGAACCCCCACCCCCTGCTCGAGCTCGACTCGGTGAGCCGGGTCTACGGGGAACAAGTGAAGGTTTACGCGCTGCGCGAGGTGTCGCTGAAGATCTGTGCCGGCGAGTACATGTCGATCGTCGGTCCCTCCGGCTCGGGCAAGTCCACCATACTGGGGTTGCTCGGCGTGCTCGACCTGCCGACCTCGGGCACCATCCGCGTCGCTGGGACCGACGTCAGCATGCTGTCGGACGTCGACCGGTCCCAGCTCCGCGGCAACTCCATCGGTTTCGTCTTCCAGCAGTTCCACCTGATACCCCACCTCACCGCGCTGGGCAACGTCGAGACGGCTCTCCTCTACCGGAACATCCGGCCGAAAGAGAGGCGCGAGCGCTCGCTCGACGCGCTGGATCGGCTCGGGCTCGCCATGCGAGCCCACCACCGTCCGGTTCAGATGTCAGGAGGCGAACAGCAGAGGGTGGCACTGGCGCGCGCTATCGTCACGAACCCTCTGATGATCCTCGCCGACGAGCCCACCGGTGCGCTGGACTCGATGAACGCGGCACACGTTCTGGAGATCTTCTCCGGGCTCCAGTCCCCGGAACGGGCGGTTGTCGTGGTCTCCCACGACCTTGCCGTCGCCAACACGGCGCACCGCAAGGTGTCCATGAGCGACGGGCAGATCGTCAACGACGAGCTGCTAGTGAAGGTATGAAATGAGCAATTTCCGGGACCTCCTCACCGTGGCCTGGACCGGTCTCACCGCGCGCAAGGTACGGACCATGCTGATCATGCTGGGACCCATCGTGGGCGTGGCTGCCATGGTTGGCGCTGTCGGCCTGACCGAGAGCGCCAAAGGGGGCCTGCAACAGCAGGTTGCCGAGCTGGGTACCAACCTCATCATCGCCCAGGCGGGCGGCACCTTCGGATCGCAGAACCCCACCTTCCCCAGCGACGTCGACCACAGGGTGGAGTCGATCTCCACGGTGCAGAGCGTCTCGGCAGTGACCAACCTCTCGGGAGTCCTGGCGCTGCCGATCACCGCGGGAAACAGCTACTACCAGGCATTCCCCGTACCGGTGCGGGCCGCTGCCACCAACCTCACCAAAGTGCTCCACGTCCCGGTGATCTCGGGGCGCTGGTTGGACACCGCCGACGAGAGGCTGCACTCCTACTCGGCGGTGATCGGAGAGGACATCGCCCAGCACTACGGTTATCTGCCCGGCGAGATGCGCACGATCCAGTTGAACGGGATCGACTTCGGGATCGTGGGCGAGTTGGGCAACGTCGCGCTCGATCCCACACTGAACAACGCGGTGTTCGTGACACAGTGGGCGTCGCAGTACATCTTTGGCAACAATGGCCTGCCCAACCAGCTCTACATCCGCGCGAAGCCGGGGACCACCTCGGCGACTAACGCGGCGATTCCCAGCGCGGTGAGCCTGGGAGGTCCCGACCAGGTCTCGACCCAGGTGCCCAGCAACGCCCTCCAGGTAGAAGCCGAGGCCAACAAGTCCCTTCAGCAGGTGGCGCTCTTCGCGGGCTTGCTTGCACTGGCAGTCGGAGGACTCGGAATCGTCAACGTGATGTCGATCTCGGTGGTCCAGCGGTCCTCGGAGATCGGCATTCGCCGCGCCGTGGGCCACGGGAGATCGAAGATCGCCGCGCAGTTCATGCTCGAGTCTCTGTTCGTGGGTCTCTTCGGCGCGATGATCGGCGCCCTGCTCGGGATCCTGGTTGTCTACGGCGCCTCAGCCCTCGAGCACTGGGTGGTGGTGATCGCCTACAGCCGCTTCCCGATCTGGATTGGCCTGGCGATCTTGGTGGCGGTCATCGCGGGCCTCTATCCCTCGATCAAAGCGGCGCGCCTCGAGCCTTTGGAGACCCTGAGACTGGGCTGAGGCTGGAGTTCGAGCGCGCCAGCAGGAGCAAGGAGAAGAAGCCCTTCGGGCCGGCCCACGGGCGGAGGCGTCGTTGGCGGAGGGCGAGTAGACGCCATTGTGAGCTCACTTGATGCTCATAGGGTGGCTCGGCGGAAGAGGATGGCGCGGGACGCGCCATCGACGCGCCATCGAGGAGCTAAGCGCGGGCGATGCACAGCCAGAGCAACCGCCTCACAGGAAGGATTCGAGAGCGGGCGAAGGGAATCGAACCCTCGTTCTCAGCTTGGGAAGGCTTCCCAGGCCGAACCAGTGGACGACAGTAGACGACTATGGAAGGTCAGCGAACCAGTGGACGACAATGGACGTCCACGGACGAACCCGGACGCGCCATGAACGCGCCATCGACGGCTCGCCCTCAAGTCATCTAATAGCTCGCGCTATCAGCTGAGAACGCTGATAAGAGCCTGACCAGTCAAGGACTCAAAGGGTCTAAGGACTCCACTGGGTGGCCGAATGCAGGGGACGGCTCCCCATGCTCACCTCTGGGCGAAGAGTTCTTCTGGAAAGTCGGCGTTCTTCGACAGCTTCCACTGCGGCTTTCGTTTCTCGAGGAAGGCCGTGGGGCCTTCGCGGGCGTCGGGCTGCTGGGAGGTCCAGTCGAACAGCCGCTGCTCGCGCTGCTGGGCGGCCCGGCGATCCGGCTCGGCGAGGTTCGCGTACACGAGGCGCTTCACGATCGCGGCCGATACCGGGGCAACGTTGGCGGCGATGTCGCGAGCGAGGTCGAGCGACGCGGGGAGCACCTCGGCGGTGGGTAAGGCTGCCGACACGAGGCCCATGTCAGCGGCCTCGCGCCCGGTGATGATCTTGCCCGTCATCAAGAGCTCGAGCCCTCGTGACACGCCTATCACCCTGGGCACGATCCAGTTGGAGCTCAACTCCGGCATTACCCCCCGCCTATTGAACACGAAACCGAGCTTGGCATCCTCTGCAGCGATACGGATGTCCCACTTCATCGTCATGGTCAAGCCGACTCCTACCGCCGAACCATTGATGGCGGCGATGATGGGCGTGTTCATCTCCCAGTACTCGCGGTTGTCGTCGACCTCCAGCTCCTCCGGTGGCAAGCCGACACTGAAAGTGTCGGCGCCGGATGAAAGATCGGCCCCCGCGCAGAAGGCACGCCCAGCACCTGTGACGACTATGACGCGGATGTCCTCGCGGCGCTCGAAAGAGACGATGGCGTGCCTCACCTCGAAGCCAAGGCGTGATGTGTGCGCGTTCAGCTGGTCCGGACGGTTGAGCGTCACGGTAGCGACGCCGTCGTTGTCCTCGGTGAGGATGGTTTCGTAATCCACCAGCTCCCTCCATTCTCGGCTGGAACCTAGTTTCACTCAAGGGCCAAAGCCGGAGCAACGTGACAAGTTGCACTCGGCCTTGCCGATCGAATGCTCGCCGTGGATGTCACCATCTACTCAAGGGGATTCAATTCTCGATGCCGTCGATTTGTACTATCGCGATCTTGTTGTGTGGGCTGACGGGTGCGGAGTTAACATTCCGCGCGGTAGACGTCCTTCACGTCCCGTAATCGTCCGCGACCGAAGAGCGGTTGTTGGGCGTCGTTCTCTAATGATCGGGAGCGTGTCACCCCGTCTTGGCGCTGGACTCACGTCCGAGAGCGGCGAGGAGAATCGAACTCCCGTCCTCAGCTTGGGAACACTCGCCAGACTGAACCGGCCGACGACGGTGGACGACTATGGCAGGTCAGCGAACCGGTGGACGCCCATGGACGAACCGGGACGCGCCATAAACGCGCCATGAGGGTTATGAGTTCCATGTCATCTACGGCCAGGGCGATTCACCTTAGGGGAGTTGCTCGATCAGACGGATGAGTTCGTCGCGCCGGTAACCGTGTTGTCTGGCGAACCTCACGAGGTCACGGGCTCGCTGGAGGACTGCTCCTTTGTTCGGGGCATTCCCGGCGATGGTGACGCCGCGTCCTCGCCGGAACTCGAGCAGTCCCTCGTCCCGAAGGAGCCGAAGGGCGCGAAAGACCGTGTTTGCATTCACACCCAGCACCGCAGCCAAATCACGCGCGGGAGGCAGGCGGTCTCCGGGGTGAGCCTCCCCCTCGGCGATCGCCCTGCGGATCTCGGCCGCTACCTGTTCGTGGAGTGCGGTCGGATCCGCCCGATCCACCGTGACATCGAGCATAGTGCTAAGTATAATAGCACTATGTACGAGGGGGAGGGTGCCGAGCACGAGCGGATCCGATGCTGACACGAGAAGCTGAGGAGACCCACAAAAGCGAAGGACAAGCCGTTGCGGATGCTGCAGCTTCCGCCATCGAGCAACCCCCCGACGCCGAGGCGCTCATCAAAGAGGCTCGCCGCAGACAGCACAGGCGCTACGCAGTCTCGGCCGTTGTCATCCTCCTCGTCGTAGGCCTCGTAGCGGGGCTCTTGGTCGGTCGCGGATCGAACGGCGTGCGCTCCATGCGGAAGACGATTACGCCACCGCCACCGGCAGTGACCGTTCAGTCGCTCGGCTTCCCCGGGCCCTTCGTACCCGATCAGGTGGTGTCAGCCTCAGGATCGGTGTGGGTACTGGGCACCAGGCAGCCGGATGTCCGAGGTGGCTGCGCCATCGAGGAAGTCGACCCCACGACGCTGCAGACGGCGATGTTCTCCATACCCGCCTGCGGCCAGTACCTGGCGGTCGGAGACGGCCTCATATACATCGCCGCGTACTTTCCCACCGCCGATCCCTACGGCTACGAGTTCCACCTCGAGAGCTTCGACCCGGTCACTAAGCAGGCCGTGGTCATGGTTCCGGTCATGACCACGGCCTTGGGTGCGGGCACAAACCTCGCCTTCGCCTACGGCGGGGGATGGCTATGGCTTTGCGAGGGGACCGACCTGCTCCAGATCTCTCCGTCGACAGGCGAGCCGGTCGCGACGATCGCCGACGTGGTACCGAGCAATGTCTTCAATCCCTCCGTCGTCGCCGACGTCGCAGGGGCATGGACCGCGGGAGGGCCCAGCGACTCTCCGGCGGATGTCTATCGCATAACCCCGGGGTCGCGAACCGCCTCCAAGGTCTACGCAGGGTCCGCTCGCGGATCTGTGCTGTGGCTCTCGGCGGTCGGAAACAGCGTATGGGCCGACGTTGCCAGGTACGGTCCCAATGGAACCTACACAGGCAGCCAGCTCGTCGAACTCGGTCTCTCCGGGAAGAAGATCCTCCAGAGCCTCACAGAGGAGTTCGGCGACGTCGCCCTGGTTGGCTTGGGAGATCAGCTGTGGTCGGTCGGCTCGGGTGCCAAGTGCGACAACCCGTTGCGGCTCTGGGAGATCAATGCCAAGACGGGGAGGTCTGTGGCAGTAACGGTGCTGCACACACCGGTCGAGGCATGCCTGGCCGACAGTCTCGGCGGCCCTTCCCAGCTGACGGTCGCAGCTGGCTCGGTCTTCGCCCTCGAGACCACCGGGCGTACCACCCCTGCGAGTGTGCTCTACCGGATCCGGAGCGATGTCCGGTAGGTGGCGATCGTTTGAAGCAGAGTGCAATTCCTGTGGGTATGTGTGCGATGACAAAACGCGTGTGGAGTTTTCGGGTTCCAGCAGCGGCTCGGCTTCGAAGGGAACGGCCACCGATTCGATAGCAGCTCACGCGCAAATCACGCCGCCGATTTGCTCCGCCGAGCTGGCGCAGAATCACTATTCCGCGCTTCGGGCGCCCGCTGTTCCCGTTTCCATTCTCCGCGCCAGATCGACCGTTATTGGTCACTGTTCGCTATGGATCGCGAGCGTGTAACGCCTGGTCTTGGGTTGGACTCATTCGCTAGGTCGGGCCAGCCCGTAGCGCGCGGGCGCACAAAGAGAATGGCGCAGAGAATGGCGCGCGGGACGCGCCATGAACGTGCCATCGAGGAGCGCAGCGCGGGCGGTGCACAGCGAGAGCAACCGCCTCACCAGGAAGAATTCGAGAGTCGGCGAAGGTAAGAGGGCGAAGGTGAGAGCGGGCGAGGAGAATCGAACTCCCGTTCTCAGCTTGGGAAGCTGATGTTCTGCCGCTGAACTACGCCCGCTTTGGGCGGTCACACTATCGTGCTTGCTGTGATCCTCTTGGATCGCGCTCGTCGAGATGCTCGACACCCACTGGACCGCAAGAGGCATCCAAGGTGTCGTGACCGTTTCCAGGACGCGATTCGAGTATCTTGTCTCGCCGCGGAGAGTGCTTATATCATGACTTAGCGTGTGAGCCTAGATGCCGAAGATCGGCGTGGACGCGACGACCAGTCTGACCATCAGCAGCGAGAATAGCGGCGGTCGGCGGTCGGCGGTCGCTGTCGGAGCCGGGTGCCGACATTGCATCGGCGGTGGTCGTGTCTTGATGGGCTCGTGGTTTCGCACTCGAATGCGTGCATGTTCTAAGTTTCACTTACCGGCCATTCACTTGGGAGTACCCATGCGGACATTCCCTACCAGAAGCCCTAGGAGCGAAAGGTGACTATCCGGATCATCCTCGGCATGGTTGTGACCGCTGTCGGTTTTGCGATCACCGGCCAACGGCTCTTCTTCCTGTCCAGACTCGTACTCGCGGGACGCCCCGACTCGGCGCGCTTTCGCGACATTCCCGGGCGCATATGGGCCGAGCTCGTGGAGGTGGTCGGGCAGAGGAAGTTGTTCAAGCGGACAGTTCCAGGCTTCGCCCATGCCTTCACCTTCTGGGGCTTTCTTGTCCTTATCCTCACGATCATCGAGACCTACGGTGACCTGTTCCAAAAGACGTTCCACATCCCCTGGGTGGGACACACCGCTGTTCTGGGGTTCTTCGAGGACCTCTTGTCCTGTGCCGTGCTCATCGCCCTCGTCGTCTTCACCGTCATCCGCCTGACGAACTCGCCGGCGCGTCGTGAGCGCTCCTCTCGTTTCTACGGTTCGCACCTCGGTGCCGCGTGGATGGCCCTGGCCCTGATTGCGGGGGTGGTGGTCACCCTGCTGCTCTACAGGGCGGCACAGACCATCAGCGGGGACTTCCCCTACGGCTGGTGGGCCTTCGCTTCGCACGGTATCGGCCGGGCCTTCGCCTCGCTCTCCCCCGGTGCTGCTCAGAACATCGAGACGGCCATGTTGATCTTGAACGTCGTGATCGTCATGGGCTTCCTGGTGGTCGTCTCCTACACGAAGCACCTGCACATCTTCACGGCGCCGATCAACGTGGCGACGTCGCGCCGGCCGCGAGCCCTGGGAGCGCTCTACAGCACGCCGGACATGGACATGGAGAACGTCTCGGAGGACACGGTGTTCGGTGCCGGGCACATCGAGGACCTGACCTGGAAGCAGCTCCTGGACACGCTCACCTGTACGGAATGCGGTAGGTGCCAGGACGCCTGCCCGGCATGGAACACCGGCAAGCCGCTCAACCCGAAGCTGTTGATCATGGGCCTGCGTGACAACCTCTTCGAGTCGGCGCCGCGTCTGATAAGCGCTAAGGCCAGCACCGGCAACGGTGCCGATGGCGACTCCGCCAAGACCGGGGGGGAAACCCAGGCCGAGGCGCCGACGCTCGTGCCTCACACGATCGAACCCGACGTCCTGTGGTCGTGCATGACGTGCGGGGCGTGCGTCGAGCAGTGCCCTGTGGACATCGAGCACGTGGACACCATCGTCGACATGCGCCGCTACGAGGTGCTGATGGAGTCGCGGTTTCCGAGCGAGGCGGGGATCATGCTGCGCAACGTCGAGAACCAGGGAGACCCCTGGGGTCTCGGCAGTTCCAAGCGCACCGAGTGGACAGAAGGTCTCGAATTCGAAGTGCCCGTCGTCTCCGGGACCATTCCCGAGGACGTCGAGTACCTGTACTGGGTGGGTTGCGCCGGGGCTCTCGATGAGCGCGCGCGCAAGACGACCCAAGCCACCGCCCGCCTTCTGCACCGCTCCGGGGTGCGCTTCGCCATCTTGGGGCCGCGCGAGAGCTGCACTGGAGATCCCGCACGCAGGCTCGGGAACGAGTACCTCTACCAGGAGCTGGCGAAGGCGAACATTGCCACCCTCGAAGAGGTGGGCGCCAAGAAGGTCGTGACCTCATGCCCCCACTGCTTCAACACCCTGGCACGCGAGTACCCCGACCTCGGTGGGAACTTCGAGGTCATCCACCATTCCCAGCTGCTCAGCTATCTGATCGCCGAGGGGCGCCTGGCGCCGGGGTCGATGGATGTATCGGTCACCTACCACGATCCGTGCTATCTCGGCCGACACAACAGGGTCTTCGACGAGCCCCGGAACGTTCTCGACTCGGTGTCCGGGGTCCGGCAGATCGAGATGCGCCGACACCGCGAGAAGGGATTCTGCTGCGGGGCGGGCGGCGCGCGGATGTGGATGGAGGAGAGCCTGGGCAAGAGGGTCAACCTCGAACGCACAGACGAGGCACTCTCCACCGGTGCGGACGTGGTCTCGACGGCATGTCCCTACTGCTTCATCATGATCGACGACGCGGTGAAGGACCGCCAGCGCGAGGACGAGGTGCGGGTACTCGACCTGTCGCAGGTGGTGGAGGAGTCGCTCGGAGCGGGCGCTGCCCAAGCACCGACCACCAGCGCCAAAGACTGACGTTCGCCACCCCCTGCCAAGGTTCGGGTTGAAAGAGGCCAGAGGTCCGTACCTCACCGACCGGCCCACTCATCGACCGACCTGCTCCGAGCACGCTGACCGACCGACACTCAGAATTCGCAGAGCGGAAATCGTCCCGAAACAATGCGCTGCGAAGCTTGGTGCATGGCGGACATCTTCGATGGCTCCGCGCCCGCGAGCGGGCGTAGCGACGGGCTGTCAATCTGGTGTACCCGGGCGTGACATATCGAGGAAGATCCAGTCTCCCCCTCGGGTGGGTGTGGGCGGTGAGGAGCCAAAATGCCGAAGACGGGCGACAAATGCACGCAGATTGGCAGGAGCCGTTCGCCGGCTCCGACCGAGTAGCCGACTAGCAGACCAGAGGGGACTTTCTACATGGCGAACCCCGTGAGCCTGAGCAATGAGGCGCGCTATCCTTTCTTGGTGCCGGGAGGTCGCGGTCCTGACGACTTGTCGGCAGGCGCCCCTCCCCGGCTGAGCCTCTGGCAGCGTCTGCTTCTCGTCCTCCCGCGCCTGAAGCGCGACCAGGAAAAGGCGCCGCTAGGCGACCGGCTGCGCAATGCCGTCGTGAAGCCGGTCGAGCCCGACGCGGCCTCGACCGCCAAAGTTTCGGACGAACCGCTGTCGGTCGAGGAGCTCGAAGCCGCGGTCAGATCCGCCGACGACAAGGAACGGCTCATCGGGCTGTTCGCTGCGCCGGTCGCCGCTGCCATCGGGATCCTCGTCATCAGCGCCCTGATCTCCAACGACCCCCCGGCCTTCCTGAAGAACGGCCAGGTCAACAAGCTCCACGTAAGTCTGTCGCTCTACCACGACCTGACCGTCGTCCTCCTGGGCCTGTCGGTGCTGATGCTCGTGACGGCGTGGTTCCGCAAGCGTCTCTACCTAGCCATTCTGATGGCCCTCTACGGGTTGGCCGTTTTCAACCTCCATTACTGGGGATTCGGGATCCCCTTCCTCCTGGGTGGCTCCTGGCTGTTGGTGCGCTCGTACCGGTTGCAGCGGGACTTGCGCGAAGCGACCGGCGAAACGCCGTCGCGCCCCGGCGCTCGACAGCGGCGGGGTGGTGCCACGGCGACGATGTCACGTCCCCAACCGAACAAGAGGTACACGCCGCCGGTCTCACCGTCCAAGCGGTAGCCGTCATCGAAGCCGGAGAGCCACGCCCTAGCGACGTACCATGCTGATGTGCTGGCGCCTCAGGACCAGCGCTCCCACGAGGAGCGCGAGGACGACCAGCAGGATCGTCGGGAGAACGAACACCCTCGATGACGGGTGCTCGGTCGCCAAGGCGCGGACCGTCGAAAGGAGCGCCGGGTCGCCTGGGACGGTGACCGACCGGAGCTTCGCCCCGGGAGCGTGAAATGTGTTTCCGGGGATGGCCTCGCTGTAGCGATGGCCATCGACCGTGAAAGTCCCCCTGCACTCGTAGCCGACCAGGTTGCTGCCGCTGCCTCCCATCAGGCCGCGGCACCCGGACACTGTGACCTCGACCGCGACACCGTGCTGGCGCAGACTCGTGATTTGGGCGTTCTTCTGGGTTCCGGCCAGGAAGAGAACGACGACTAGGACCGTCAGGGTCAGAAGACAGACACCGACGACGACACGAGCGACACGGCGAGCGTCTACCGCCACGCCGGCCCCACGGAGGGTCGTGACGGGCTCGTCGGATGTATCACCGTTCCCGACTGCCGCCTCGGTGTCCCCGGGGGTCGTCCCTGTGGGAGCCGTTTGCTCCGGCGCGATCATCGGTCCGTCCGTTTCTGCTGCTGGCCCGTTCGCCGCGAGCCGCTGTCCTCCGGCGATTCGCAGATCGTAGCGGCGAGGCTCTCGCCGGGGACCCTGCACCGGTGCGCGACCGCGATGGGCGAGACCGAGAAGCGGGTTCCGCCGAGGTCGCCTCGTTGATCACGACCGTGGCTGGGCATCTCCAGTTCACGCGTTGGTAACACGGACGTGACTGTTTGGAAACTCCTGACATGCATTCTTTCGGCGGCGGGGCCAACCGCCTGCGTGCCTCGGCGTACCCAGTGCTCAGTGACACCCTGTCCAGGACACGGGCGCCCAGGACGCACTGACCGTACGAGAGGAGTGCTCGAGCCGTGCACCTGCTAGGCGCTGCAGTTCCGGTTCCCTATCCCAGTTGGCTGAACACGGGCGACAACACGTGGCAGTTGGTGGCCGCCACGTTCGTCGGCATGATGAGCCTTCCCGCCCTGGCGGTTCTCTACGCGTCGATCGTCCAGAAGAAGTGGGCGGTGAACGTGCTGGCCATGATGTTCGCCGGGTTCTCACTGGTCCTGGTCGCGTGGGTGCTGTGGTCCTACAAGATGGGCTTCGGTGCCACCTCGATCGGCGGCGGGGTGAGGAACGGGGTCCAGACTCAACTCGCCCATGTGGGGTGGGTGAAGCACTTCTTCGAGAACCTGGTCGGCAAGCCGGGCCAGATCACAAACAGCGTGGGCGAACAGGGCAAGGCGGTGTCGGCGGCCAACACCTCCATCCCGTTCCACTTCCCCACGACGACGCTCGCCTACTTCCAGTTCGTCTTCGCCGCCATCACCCCTCTGCTCTTCCTGGGGAGCGTGGTGGGCCGGATCAAGTTCAGCGCCTGGTGCCTCCTGGTGCCGCTGTGGTCGACCTTCGTCTACGCCGTGGACGCCTTCTTGCTGTGGGGCGGCGGCTACTTCGCCCAGGAGGGCTCGCTCGACTTCTCCGGTGGGTACGTCATCCACATGTCCGCCGGTGTCTCGGGCTTCGTGGCGGCCTGGGTCCTCGGACCGCGACTGCTTCGAGATCGCCAGCACGCCATCCCCAACAACCTCGTCATCGCCGCGGTCGGAGCCGGGATCCTGTGGCTCGGCTGGAACGGCTTCAACGGCGGTGACCCGTACTACGCGGGAGTCGACGCCGCCGCGGCCGTGGTCAACACGAACCTCGCCACAGCCGTCGGAGTGCTCGTGTGGATGGGGCTGGACGGCTGGCTCTCCAAGTCGAAGAAGCCTACGTTCCTGGGCGGTGTGAACGGCATGATCTGCGGCCTGGTCGCGATCACGCCCTGCGCCGGGTGGGTCAACGGCTGGGGCGCCATCGCCGACGGGGCGATCGCCACCGCCCTCGTCTGGGTGGCGTGGAACTACCTGTCCAAGGTCCGGCCCTTCTCGAGGGTGGACGATGCGCTCGGAGTCGTCTACACGCACGGCATGGCGGGCTTCACCGGTGGCATGCTCCTCGGCATCTTCGGCGATCCCAACATGCTCGAGTACGGCTGCGGCAAGCTCAACGCCAGCGGGCAGGTCGTGAGCGGCTCGGCCTACGGCGCGGCCCACGGGGGCTGCACGCCGTTCTCTGTGAGCGGCTTGATGTACACCGGCTCGGCCCATCAGCTGTGGGAGCAGTTCCGGGCCGCTTTGTGGGTCCTCTTCTGGTCGGCGCTCGTGACCTTCATATTGATGAAGCTCATCGGGCTGGTCCTGGGCGGTGCCCGTTACAAGGACGAGATCCTCGAGATCGGTGACCTCGCCATCCACGACGAGGAGGCCTTCCCCGAGGCGCCGCTCGCAGAGCGCGTCGGTGGCGGTGGGCCAGGAGCGGGCGCCTTCGCCTTGGCCGGCATCGGCACCCGCGCACTCCCACCCCCAGGCGATCCGGACGCTTCGCTAGGGTCTGGACCGGGGTTCGACTCCGAGAGCACGCACTGACGTCGTCGAGCGCACGAAAGGGAGCGCATAGACAATGAAGCTGATCGTGGCAGTGATCAAGCCCTTCAAGCTCGACGAGGTGAAGGAGGCGCTCAAGACGGCGGGCGTGCAGGGGATGACCCTGACCGAGGCCCAGGGATTCGGGCGCCAGCGAGGGCACACCGAGGTCTACCGGGGCGCTGAGTACGAGGTGGACTTCGTCCCGAAGATCCGGATCGAGGTCCTGGTCGACGACTCACAGGTAGACGAGGTGGTCGACGCCGTGGTGGGCAACGCCGCCACCGGGAAGATCGGCGACGGGAAGGTGTGGGTGGTGCCGGTCGACGCCGTGGTGCGCGTGCGCACGGGCGAGCGCGGAAAGGATGCCCTATAAGAAGGTAGTGCTCGTCTCGGTGACGCTCTCAGCCCGCCTGGCGGGCGACCGCCGCGGCCGCTTCCGCCACGGCGGCGGGGTCGCCGAGGAAACGGTCGTCTGAGACCGCCAGAGTCTCGTCCAATGCGAACATCCAAGGCACGCCCGTGGGCACCTCGAGCCCCACGATGTCGTCGTCGGATACCGACTTCAGGTGCTTGACCAAAGCGCGTATCGAGTTGCCGTGGGCGACGACGAGCACGCTGCCGAAGGCGCGCAGGTCGGGGACCATCACGTCCTCCCAGTAGGGCAAGAGCCGCGCCACCACGTCGGCCAGGCACTCGGTGGCAGGAAGGGCGCTCGCGGGAACGTCGCGATAGCGCGGATCGTGCAGAGGGTGGCGTTCGTCGGCAAGGGCCAAAGGTGGAGGTGGCGTGACGTAGCTGCGTCGCCACGTCCTCACCATCTCCAGCCCGAACTCCTCGGCCGTCTCCTTCTTGTTCTTGCCCTGTAGAGCCCCGTAGTGGCGCTCGTTCAAGCGCCAGTGCCGTCTCACAGGGAGCCAGGACCGGCCGAGCTCGTCGAGGGTCAGATTGGCGGTGCGCACGGCCCTCGTGAGCACCGAGGTGTGCACGACCCGCAGATCGAGGCCACGGCCCTGCTCGACGGCGAGGAGTCGGCCCGCCTCGACGGCCTCGGCCTCCCCTCGCGGGGTCAGGTCGACGTCGGTCCACCCCGTGAAGAGGTTCTCGGCGTTCCAGGTGGACTCGCCGTGCCGGAGGAGAACCAGCTCGGCCACGCCGCCGAGCCTAGTCCAGGCCTACCTCTGAGGGGGACGAAAAGGTCCCTCAGCAGGACTTTGTGGTAGGAGGTCCGAGCCAGCGCCCACCAGCCGTTAACTTGACACAAAAGCACTCAAGTTCGCTATACTTTTGTGAGTCAAGTTATGCCCTGGTGAGGTTCGCCAGGTACTCGGTCACGAAATCTGGAGGACATGGACATGCCCAAACCTGTCGGAATCGACCTCGGGACCACCAACTCCGTGGTGAGCGTCTTGGAGGCTGGGGATCCGGTCGTGATCCCCAACGCCGAGGGGGGCAGGACCACGCCGTCGATCGTCGCTTTCTCCAAGTCGGGTGGTGAGGTCCTCGTGGGAGAGGTGGCCAAGCGCCAGGCGGTCACCAACCCGGACCGTACCGTCCGCTCGGTGAAGCGTGACATGGGCACCTCCTGGAGCGTCGACATCGACGGCAAGAAGTACACGGCTCAGGAGATCTCCGCCCGCATCCTGCAGAAGCTGAAGAGGGATGCGGAGTCGTACCTGGGTGAGACGGTGACCCAGGCGGTGATCACGGTGCCCGCGTACTTCGACGACGCGCAACGCACCGCCACCAAGGAGGCGGGTCAGATCGCCGGGCTCGAGGTTCTTCGCATCATCAACGAGCCGACGGCCGCTGCTCTTGCCTACGGCCTGGACAAAGAGGTCAAGGAGCAGACCGTCCTCGTCTTCGACCTGGGCGGTGGGACGTTCGACGTGTCGGTTCTCGAGATCGGCGAGGGAGTGTTCGAGGTGAAGTCCACCTCGGGGAACACGCACCTGGGAGGTGACGACTGGGACCAGCGGATCATCGACTGGCTCGTGACCGAGTTCAAGAACACCGAGGGCGTGGACCTCTCCGCCGACAAGATGGCTCTCCAACGCCTGAAGGAAGCCGCCGAGAAGGCGAAGATCGAGCTCTCCTCCGTGCAGGAGACGACCATCAACCTGCCGTTCATCACCGCCACCTCCGAAGGGCCGAAGCACCTCGACATGAAGATCTCGCGTGCGAAGTTCACCGAGATGACAGCGGACCTGGTGGAGGCCTGTCGGGGCCCGTTCGAACAGGCAATCGGGGACGCCGGGTTACCGAAGTCGGCCATCGACCACGTCATCTTGGTGGGCGGCTCGACCCGCATGCCCGCCATCCAGGAGCTGGTGCAGGGCCTCACGGGCAAGGAGCCGCACAAAGGGGTGAACCCCGACGAGGTCGTCGCCGTGGGCGCCGCCATCCAGGCCGGCGTGCTGAAGGGCGAGGTGAAGGACATCCTCTTGCTCGACGTCACCCCGCTGAGCCTCGGCATCGAGACCAAGGGTGCGGTCATGCACCGTCTGATCGAGCGCAACACCACGATCCCGACGAAGCGGTCCGAGGTGTTCACCACCGCGGAGGACAACCAGCCTTCGGTGGAGATCCACGTGCTCCAGGGTGAGCGCGAGATGGCCATGTACAACAAGACGTTGGGCAAGTTCCAGCTCGTGGACCTGCCTCCCGCCCCGCGCGGCGTGCCTCAGATCGAGGTGACGTTCGACATCGACGCGAACGGGATCGTGCACGTCATGGCCCGCGACACGGCCACGGGCAAGCAGCAGTCGATGACGATCACCGGCCAGTCCTCCCTGCCGAAGGACGAGATCGATCGCATGGTGCGCGACGCCGAGGCTCACGCCGAGGACGACCGGCGCCGGCGCGAGGAGGCGGAGATCCGCAACAACGCCGATACCCTCGTGTACCAGACGGAGAAGTTGCTTCGCGAGCAGGGTGAGAAGTTCCAAGGTGACGAGAAGCGAACGGTGGAGTCTGCTCTGAGCACCTTGAAGGAGGCGCTCGGCGGCAGCGACGTCGAGAAGATCAAGAACGCCACCGAGGCGGTCATGAACGCGAGCCACGGCTTCACCCAGCGCCTTTACGAGGAGGCGGCCAAGACCCAGGGCGCGGCCTCGTCTTCCGGCGGCGCCGGCGCGCAGTCGGGGGAGCCGTCCGAGGACGAGGTGGTCGACGCCGAGATCGTCGATGAGCCCGGGGCATGAGCCCGCGGCCGGATGCCTCCGACGGCTCGCGCCCGCGTCAGCGCCACGAGGCTGGTGGCGGTCTCGGACCTCCCCCCGTCGGCGCGCGGACCGGGCGCGAACGCGAGGAGGAAGAACACCTGAGCGCAGGGGAGGCGAAGGCTGAAAGGCAGGTGGAGGTGCGTGGCGAGCCCGAGCGCGCGGAGGAAGAGGGCGTGAGCGTAGAGAAGGCGGAGGCCGATGAAGGAGCCGCGCTGGCGGCCGAGGTCGTGCAGGAGGACCTAGAGGCGGCACTCGTGCTTTCGCGGCGTGAACGTGACGAGTACTTCGAGATGTTGCGTCGCTTGCAGGCGGACTTCGAGAACTACAAGAAGCGCATGCTGCGTCACCAGACGGACCTGCTCGAAAGAGCCGCGCAGGGACTGGTCGTGAGCCTCCTTCCGGTGCTCGACGCCTTCGACTTGGCGCGCGTCCACCTCGGCGAGTCCACGGATCTTTCTCCGGAGGGCAAGGCGCTCGTGCAGGCCGCGGCGTTGTTGTTCGACACGTTGTCCAAGGAGGGTCTCGAGCGGTTGGACGACGCCGGCGCGCCCTTCGACCCCACCGTGCACGAGGCCGTCGAGCACGAGACCGCCGAGGCCCCCGACGGGGGTGGCACCCAGGGCGAGGCCGGCGAAACCAAGGCCGAAGACGACGCCAAGGCGGCAGGGCCCGTGGTGGCGGCGGTCCTGCGGGTGGGGTACCGCTGGAAGGGAAGGGTGATCCGACCGGCGATGGTGCGAGTGCGGGGATAGGACCGGTGTGCAGGGGACCGGTGTGCAGGGGACCAGGAGCTGAAGCTTGGTAGCACAGCGCGAATGGCTCGAGAAGGACTACTACGAGATCCTCGGGATTCCGTCGAGCGCGACGGACAAGGAGATCACGCGCGCTTACAGGAAGCTGGCCAAGCAGTACCACCCTGACGCCAACCCGGGGTCCGAGGAGCGCTTCAAGGAGATCAGCGCTGCATACGACGTGCTCGGTGATGCCGGCAAACGCAAGGAGTACGACGAGGTGCGCCGGCTCGGGGCGGCGGGGTTCGGGCAAGGCGGCTTCGGCGGTCCAGGTGGGGCGACGTTCAGGATCGACGACCTCGGTGACCTAGGTGACCTGTTCGGTGGTCTCGGAGGTGTCTTCGGTGGTCGTCGAGGGCGCGCCAGCGGACCGCGTCGTGGAGCAGATGTCGAAGCCGAGCTCTATCTGTCGTTCGAGGATGCCGTGCGCGGCGTGACCACGTCGGTGCACGTGGCAGGAGAGGCGCGATGTGAGACCTGCGGAGGATCGGGTGCTGCACCCGGCACCTCACCGGTCACCTGCGCGGCATGCCACGGCACGGGCGCGCTCGAGGAGAACCAGGGGCTCTTCTCGCTCAGCCGGATCTGCCCGACCTGTGCGGGGCGGGGGACGGTCGTGGAGAAGCCGTGCGCGACCTGCCGCGGGAGTGGGGTGACCCGCAGGACCCGCGAGGTGAAGGTGCGCATCCCCGCAGGGGTCGAAGACGGCCAGCGAATCCGCGTGAAGGGTCGCGGAGCCCCCGGGCGCGCCAACGGCCCTGCGGGCGATCTGTACGTGGTCACCCACGTGGGGAGCCACCCGTTCTTCGGCCGCAGAGGCAAGAACCTCACCTTGAACGTTCCGGTCACGTTCGCCGAGGCGGCGCTCGGAACCACGATCACCGTGCCGACGCTCGACGAGCCCGTCACCTTGCGCGTGCCACCCGGGACCGCTTCGGGACAGACCTTCCGGGTGAAGGGCCGGGGAGTTCCGGGCACCGGCCGGCGCGGCGGCGACTTGCTCGTCACCGTGGAGGTGGTGGTGCCGAAGAAGCTCAACCAGGCACAGCGCGCGGCCGTGGAGTCACTCGCGCGTGTCTCCGACCAAGCACCTCGTGCGCACTTGGGGGCGACGGGAAGATGAGCGACCTGGAGAACCCCGAGGACGCCGGAGTGCGAGAGGACGTGCGCGCCGTGTACGTGATCTCTGTGGCTGCTGAGCTTGCCGGCGTTCATCCTCAGACCCTCCGCATCTACGAACGAAAGGGACTGGTGGACCCCTCGCGCACGGGAGGCGGGAGCCGGAGGTACTCGCCGGCGGACATCGAACGTGTCCGGCGCATCGGGCACCTGACCGCCGCGGGTCTGAACCTCGAGGGAGTGCGGCGCGTCCTCGAGTTCGAGGCCCAGCTGGAGCAGCTGCGCATCGAGCTCGACCGGGTACGCGCAGAAGCAGCAGAGACCGTCGAGCGCATCCACCGCCAGTATCGTCGCGACCTGGTGCCGCTGCGGCAGGTGAGCCTGGTACGGCGCAACGCGACGAGACGGTCCCGTTAACCGATGGCCATGGACCCGAACCGTTGGACTCTCAGGACCCAGGAGGCCTTCGCTTCCGCTCTCGAGAGCGCGCGTGCCGCGAACCATCCCGAGGTCACCCCCGACCACCTGCTCGCGGCCCTCGTCGCACAGCCCGAGGGGCTCGCGTTGCCGCTGCTCAGCCGTGCGGGGGTGGAACCCGGGTCGATCGCCAACCGGCTGCGCGAGCGCATCGCTTCGTTGCCGAGGGCCTACGGGTCCACCGAGCCCCAGCTCTCGCGCGAGACGCGTGACGCGATCGACGCGGCGGACGCGCTGCGCCGGGACATGGGCGACGAGTACCTGTCGGTCGAGCACCTCCTGCTCGCCATGGCCGATCGCGTCGGCGTGTCGCGCGACCAGTTGCTTGCCGCACTTCGCGACGTGCGCGGGAGCCACCGGGTGACCTCGCAGACCCCCGAGGAGCAGTACCGGGCCTTGGAGCAGTACGGCCGCGATCTCACCGACCTGGCGCGCGCCGGGAAGCTCGATCCGGTGATAGGCCGCGACGAGGAGATTCGCCGTGTGATCCAGGTGCTCTCCCGGCGTACGAAGAACAACCCTGTGCTCATCGGCGAGCCCGGTGTCGGGAAGACGGCGATCGTGGAGGGCCTGGCGAACCGGATCGTCGAGGGTGACGTCCCCGAGGGCCTGCGCAACAAGCGTGTCGTGGCGCTCGACCTCTCGGCGATGGTGGCGGGTGCCAAGTACCGGGGCGAATTCGAGGAGCGCCTGAAGGCGGTGTTGAAGGAGATCAGCGACGCCGAGGGCGAGGTGATCACGTTCATCGACGAGCTGCACACGATCGTGGGCGCCGGTGGCGCAGAGGGAGCCATGGACGCCGGCAACATGATCAAGCCGATGCTCGCGCGTGGCGAGCTGCGCATGATCGGCGCCACCACCCTCGACGAGTACCGCCGTCACATCGAGAAGGACGCCGCGCTCGAGCGGCGATTCCAGCCGGTGTACGTCGCACCGCCTTCGGTGGGCGACACGATCGCCATCCTCCGGGGGTTGAAGGAGCGCTACGAGGTCCACCACGGGGTGCGGATCCAAGACGCCGCCCTCGTCGCCGCCGCGGTGCTCTCGGATCGCTACGTAGCCGGTCGGTTCCTTCCCGACAAGGCCATCGACCTCATGGACGAGGCTGCCAGCCGGCTTCGCATCGAGATCGACTCCATGCCCATCGAGATCGACGTCGTCACGAGGCGCATGCGCCAGCTCGAGATCGAGCGCGTGGCGCTCGCCAGGGAGACCGACCCTGTCTCAGCGGAGCGCCTGAGCCGCCTGGAGGAGGAGCTGGCCAACCTGAAGGAGCGGGCCGACGCCATGACGGCGCGGTGGCAGTCGGAGAAGGACGCGATCTCCGCCATCCGTTCGTTGAAGGAGGAGTTGGAGGTGCGGCGTGGCGAGGCGGAGCGTTTCGCACGTGACGGAGATCTGACGCGCGCCTCTGAGATCCGCTACGGGGTCGTGCCGGACCTGGAGAGGCGGGTGGAGGAGGCCACGAAGGCACTCGCGGAGTCCCAGAGCGAGGGAGCCATGCTGAAGGAGGAGGTGGACGCCGAGGACGTGGCCGAGGTCGTGAGCCGTTGGACAGGCATCCCCGTCACCCGGCTCATGGAGTCCGAGCTGCAGAAGCTCGTGCACATGGAGGACGCGCTGCGAGCGCGCGTGGTGGGCCAGGACGAGGCCGTGACCGCTGTGGCCAACGCCATCCGGCGAAGCCGCGCGGGGCTCTCGGATCCGAACCGGCCGATCGGCTCGTTTCTGTTCCTCGGCCCGACGGGGGTGGGAAAGACCGAGCTGGCGCGGGTGCTCGCGGGGTTCCTCTTCGACGACGACCGGGCGATGGTACGCGTCGACATGGGCGAGTACCAGGAGAAGCACACCGTGTCGCGTCTCGTGGGCGCCCCGCCGGGATACGTCGGCTACGAGGAGGGCGGCCAGCTGACGGAGGCGGTGCGGCGCAGGCCCTACGCGGTGGTGCTCTTGGACGAGATCGAAAAGGCCCACCCCGACGTGTTCAACGTGCTGCTGCAGGTGCTCGAGGACGGGCGCCTGACCGACGGGCAGGGCCGCACCGTGGGCTTCACCAACGTCGTGCTCATAATGACCTCGAACCTGCCCGGCGACCCGCGTGACTTCTTCAAGCCCGAGTTCTTCAACCGGATAGACGAGGTCGTGCGCTTCCGTCATCTGGACAGGGACGACCTGCGGCGGATCGTGGATATCCAGCTCGAGCAGCTGCGGACGCGCCTCGCCGAGCGGCGCCTCGGGCTGGAGGTGACCGAGGCGGCGCGCGACTGGCTCGCCTCTTCGGGATACGACCGCGATCTCGGGGCCCGACCCCTTCGCCGGGTGCTCCAGCGCGGCGTCGAGGACGCCTTGGCGCTAGCCCTTCTGGAAGGGCGCTACTCCGACGGCGACACGGTAGTGGTGGACGCCCCGGCAGGTGCCGGCGCGCTGGAGCTGCGCTGACGCGAAAGGGCAGGTGGCGCCCACCTCGGTCCCCGCTCGCTCTCCTTCGGGCTCCTACAGGCCCCTGAGTACACTTGGGTCGCAGTCCGTACCATCGAAACCAGGAGCGCGCGTGCCCGTAACCGTTGTGGTCGGTACCCAATGGGGCGACGAGGGCAAAGGCAAGCTCACAGACTTGCTCGCTAGAGAGATGCAGGTGGTCGTCCGTTACCAGGGCGGCCACAACGCCGGCCACACCGTGGTGGTGGACGGCAAGACCTTCGCCTTGCAGCTCGTGCCGAGCGGGGTCCTCTACCCGCACATCACTCCAGTCATCGGCAACGGCGTCGTCGTGGACCCCGGCGTGTTGATCGACGAGCTCGACAGCCTTGCGGCCGAAGGGATCGACACCTCGAAGACGGTCGTGAGCGGCAACGCCCACCTGATCATGCCCTACCACCAGGAGCTCGACAGGGTCACCGAGCGCTATCTCGGGAAGAACTCCCTGGGCACGACCCGCCGCGGTATAGGCCCCGCTTACGCCGACAAAGCGGCCAGGGTCGGGCTTCGGGTCCAGGACCTTCTCGACGCCAAGATCTTCCGCCAGAAGCTCGACGTGGTGCTCAAGGAGAAGAATGCGGTGCTGGCCAAGGTGTACAACCGCCTGCCCATCGACGCCGACGCGGTGTGCGAGCGTTACCTGGGCGAGTACGCGCCACGCATCGAGCCCATGGTGGGCGACGCCGTGGCCCTGGTCCACGAGGTTCTGTCAGGTGGCGGCCACGTGTTGCTCGAGGGCGCGCAGGCGACGTTCTTGGACCTCGATCACGGCACCTATCCGTTCGTCACCTCCTCGAACCCGGTTGCAGGCGGAGCTTGCACGGGCACCGGCATCGGGCCGCGCCAGATAGACCGGGTGATCGGGATCGCCAAGGCCTACGTGACGCGGGTGGGCGCAGGACCGTTCCCCACCGAGTGCCACGACGAGGTCGCAGAGGTGCTCGTCGAGCGGGGCCACGAGTTCGGCACGAACACGGGCCGGCGTAGGCGCACGGGCTGGTTCGACGCCGTGCTGGCGCGCCAGGCGGTGCGGCTCAACTCCCTGTCGGAGGTGGCGCTCACGAAGCTCGACGTGCTCGACGTGTTCGACACCGTGAAGGTGTGCACCGGCTATCGCGCCGGCGATGAGCACTTCGTCTATCCGCCCTACCACCAGTCGGTCCTGCACCGGGTGGAGCCGGTCTACGAGGAGCTTCCCGGCTGGCGGACCGACCTCTCGAAGGCCACGGGCCTCGGGGACCTGCCCGGCGCGGTGCGCGATTACGTGGGCTTTCTGGCCGAGCAGATCGGGGTGCCTATCAAGCTGGTCGGCGTAGGACCGGGCCGAGAGCAATTCGTCCGGTTCGCGGCATGATCCTTCGGACGACCAGATGAGGGTGTGCGTCGTGGGTTCCGGCGGGCGCGAGCACTCGCTCGCCCTCGCCCTGGGACGCAGCTCGGACGTGGTGGTGACCCCGGGGAACCCCGGTATGCCGACTGTCACCTCCGAGGGCCGGCACATCACGGTCACCTACGCGCCGCCAGAGGCGGTCGAGGCAGACCTGGTGGTGGTGGGCCCCGAGCAACCGCTCGTGGACGGTCTCGCCGACCGTCTGCGCGCGATGGGCCTGGCGGTGTTCGGCCCGGGTGCCGACGGTGCGCGCCTCGAGGGCTCGAAGGCCTTCATGAAAGACGTGCTCGCCGAGGCGCGCGTCCCCACCGCGCGCTACGGCACTTTCGACACCCCCGCCGAGGCCACGTCTTTTCTTCGCGAGCTGCCCGGACCGTGGGTGGTGAAGACCGACGGCCTGGCCGGCGGCAAAGGCGTGCTTGTCACCGACTCGATCGAAGAGGCCGAGGCCGATCTCTCCGCCAAGCTCTCGGGCTCCAGCTTCGGCGACGCCGGGCGCAAAGTCGTGGTGGAGGAGGCTCTCGCCGGGCCCGAATGTTCGCTTCTGGTCCTCTGCGACGGGAGACGGGTGGTGCCGTTGGCGCCCGCTCAGGACTTCAAGCGGGTCGCGGACGGCGACGAAGGGCCCAACACCGGCGGCATGGGTGCGTACTCGCCCGTGCCGGTCGCGGACGAGCGTCTCGTGGACCGGGTGCTCGACGAGGCGGTGGAGCCGCTCCTCGGTGTGCTTCGTCGGCGCGGGATCGACTACCGGGGGGTGCTCTACGCGGGGCTCATCCTCACCGAGGACGGCCCGAAGGTGCTCGAGTACAACGTACGTTTCGGTGACCCCGAGACCCAGGTCGTGCTGCCGCGTCTCGACGAGGACCTGACGGGCATGCTGGCCGAGGCCGCTGCGGGGCGCTTGCGCACCGAGCCGCGCTCGCGACGAGACGCATGCGTGTGCGTGGTGCTCGCCTCCGAGGGCTACCCGATGTCCTCGCGCACCGGAGACGTGATCGAAGGCCTCGAGGCAGCCGCTGCGCGCGAAGGTGTGACGGTGTTCCACGCGGGCACCCGTCTCGACGACGAGGGCCGAGTCGTCACCGCCGGAGGCCGGGTCATAGATGTGAGCGCGCTTGCCCCGAGCATCTACGAGGCGAGGGAGCTCGCGTACCTCGCGGTCGGCGACATCAGCTGGCCGGGCATGCACTACCGGACCGACATCGCCGCCGAAGCCGGCGGTGCGGCCCGGTCGGCCCCGATCTCGGCCCGGTCGGCCCAGATCTCGGCCGACCAGGGCGTGCGCTTCGAGCAGGAGTGCCGACTGCCGTGATCCCGCGGTACTCCCTGCCGGAGATGGCGTCGCTCTTCACCGACGAGGCGCGCCTGGGACGCTGGCTCGAGGTCGAGATCCTGGCCGTCGAGGGATGGGCGTCGATCGGGGTGGTCCCGCCGACCGACGCCGCCGCGGTGCGAGCACGCGCGCCGGAAGTCGGGCCCGAGCTCGTGGCGGCCGTCGCCGAACGTGAAAAGGTCACCGACCACGACCTCGCGTCGTTCGTGGACGTGGTCCAAGAGGCGATCGGAGCGCCGGAGGGATCTTGGGTGCACTACGGTCTCACCTCCTCCGACGTGGTGGACACCGCCATGTGCGCCACGCTCACCGAGGCGGTCGACCTTCTCCTCGCAGCCTCCGACTCGTTGGTGAGCGTGTTGAAACGCCGGGCCGCAGAGCTCATCGACACGCCGATGGTGGGGCGTACCCACGGCATGCACGCTGAGCCGTTCGCGTTCGGCGCCAAGCTCGCCTTGTGGTGCCTGCAGGCCGACAGGGATCGCCAGCGCCTGCGCAGCGCGCGCGAACGAATCGCCGTCGGGAAGCTGTCAGGGGCTGTGGGCACCTACTCGAACATCGACCCGAAGGTGGAGGAGTTCGTGTGCCGCGCCCTCGGGCTCGACCCGGTCCCCGCCAACCAGGTGATAGCGCGCGACCGTCACGCCGAGCTGCTCTGGGCGTGCGCGGCTTGCGGCGCAACGGTGGAGACGATCGCAACCGAGGTCCGTCATCTCGCGCGCACGGAAGTGGCGGAGGTCGAAGAGGCCTTCGGCGCAGGACAAAAAGGCTCCTCGGCTATGCCGCACAAGCGAAACCCCATCCTCTCCGAGCGGTTGTGCGGCCTGGCCCGGCTGCTCAGGGGGTATCTCGCCACCGGGCTGGAGAACGTGGCACTGTGGCACGAGCGCGACATCTCCCACAGCTCGGTGGAGCGGGTCGTGCTGCCCGACGCCTGCCTCGTCACCTATTACGTCCTCCGCCGGTGCGCTTCGTTGCTCGAGGGGCTCGTGGTCCACGGCTCGCGCATGCGGCAGAACCTCGAGGAGGGCTCGCGGGGGCTCGTGTTCAGCCAGGCCGTCCTCCTGGCGCTCGTGGCGGGAGGGATGGAGCGCGACGTCGCATATCGCGTGGTGCAGCGCGACGCACGACGAGCCGCGCAGGAGCGACGGCACCTGCGTGCGGTGCTCGAGGAGGACGAAGAGGTCGCTCTCGGAGCCGACGAGATGGACGAGGCCTTCGACCTGGCGCGCTCGCTCTCCCAGGTGCACCGTTTCCTCGAGGCGATCGAGGACGTGAAGACCGGTGGTTAGGGGACCGGCGGGCGAGGGCGTGAACACCGGTGGGTAGCCGATGAGCATGGCGCTCTTGCACTCGGGCAAGGTGCGTGATCTCTACGACGCCGGGGACGGGCTGATCCTCATGGTGGCCTCCGACCGGATGTCGGCGTTCGACGTCGTGATGGCCGAGTCGATCCCGGAGAAGGGAAGGGTGCTCACGGCGATGACGGCGCACTGGCTCGGTGAGCTCGCCGACCTCGCTCCGAGCCACCTCGTCTCGGCCGATCCGGCCGACTTTCCTCCCTCTGTGTCGGATCTCGGCGGTGAGGCGGGTGTCGGCGGGCTCGCCGGGCGCGCGTTGCTCGTCCGCCGGGCGCAGATGCTGCCCATGGAGTGCATCGTGCGCGGCTACCTGGCGGGATCGGGGTGGAAGGAGTACCAGGAGTCGGGCACCTTGCACGGCACGGTGCTCCCGCCTGGCCTGAGGCAGGCGGAGAAGCTGCCTGAGCCGCTCTTCACCCCCTCCACCAAGGCGACGGGGGAACACGACCGCAACATCACGCTCGAAGAGGCGGCGGACCCGGTGGGAACAGAGATGGTGAACGTCGCGCGCGACCTGTGCATGGAGGCCTATCGGCGCGCGGCGCTCGTTGCCACGCGCCGAGGCCTGCTGGTGGCCGACACGAAGTTCGAGCTCGGTGTGATAGAGGGCGAGCTGGCGTTGTGCGACGAGGTGCTCACACCTGACTCGTCGCGCTTTTGGCCCGCGGAGGCATGGGAGCCGGGCACGAACCCGCCGTCGTTCGACAAGCAGCCGCTTCGAGACTGGCTGGAGGCGACGGGTTGGGACAAGCGTCCACCCCCGCCCGCTCTTCCTCCGCAGGTCGTGGCCGAGACCTCTACGCGTTACGTCACCGCGTACGAGTGGATGTGCGGGCGATCGCTCGCCGACTGGTACGGTGCAAAGCGGTGAGCTGCGCGTGAAGTTCGAGGCGTTAGTCGAGGTGCGTCTGCGGCCGGGTATCTCCGATCCGCAAGGGGCGACGATCGAGCGGGCCCTTCCGGCGCTCGGTTTCGACGGGGTGACAGACGTGCGGGTGGGAAAGGCGATCCATTTCGCCGTCGAGGCTCCCGACGAGGCGACTGCGCGAGAGGTGTCCATGGCCGTGACGGACCGCCTGCTCGCAAACCCTGTCATAGAAGAAGCAGAGGTGAGCGTCCGGTGAGCACTCGTATCGGGGTCGTCGTGTTTCCCGGGACGAACTGCGAGCACGACGTGGTGAAGGCGATGAGCTCACTGGCGGGCACCGAGGCGCCGGCTGCCACCGTGGAGCTCGTGTGGCACGGCGAGAGGTCGCTCTCCCACCTCGACGGTGTGGTACTGCCGGGGGGCTTTGCGCACGGCGACTACCTGCGTCCCGGAGCGATCGCCCGCTTCTCGAATGTGACCGACGCGCTGGCGAGGTTCGCCGCCGAGGGCGGCCCCGTGGTCGGGATCTGCAACGGCTTTCAGGTTCTCACCGAGGCGGGGCTCCTGCCGGGGGCGCTGCAGAAGAACAGCGGGCTGCGCTTCGTGTGCAAGAGCGTGGGGCTGCGTGTCTGCAGCACGCGCACGGTGCTCACGGGAGCCGTTTCGCAGGGACAGCGCCTTCGTTTGCCGATCAACCACTTCGAAGGCAATTACACCTGCGACCGGCGCACCCTCGACCGCCTTCGCGCCGAGGACTGTGTCGTCCTTCGCTACGAGGAGAACCCGAACGGATCGGTGGACGACATAGCCGGTGTGTGCAACACCGCAGGCAATGTCGTGGGTCTGATGCCGCATCCCGAACGCGCCTGTGACGCGCTCACCGGAGCGTTGGACGGGATGCCGCTTCTTCGCTCGCTGCTGGAGGCAGCCGATCGTCACGCGTCCCTGCCGGCTTGACGCGTCGCCTTACGGGCGTCTGCGGCCCTCGCCGCGTATGACCCCGGCGCGCTGGAGCACGGCAGGCCCCACACCGGCCGCGCGCCACACGCTGTAGGTGATCCCCTTGCGCTGGCCGTAGCCCCTGGCGACCTTTACGAAGCTCTTCTCCAAGGCAGCCAGGTCGTCACTGGAGCGCGCCCTGGCCAGCTCGGCTTCGAGGTCCTCCTTCTCCTTCAACAGGTGCAGGCGCGAGAGCGCGTCGGCGGACGAAAGACGCTCCTCTATCACCCTTAGACGGCGCGAGACCGCGTCCGGGGTGCGGCGTCGCCCGCGGCGTGGACGGTGCTTCTCGAGGGCCTCGAGGTAGTTGCGCACCGCCCTGCCCTCGGCTCGACCGGCGGCCAGGGCCAACTTGTGCTCGGTGGACATGGTCGGGCGCTTGCGCGTCTTTGCGTTCGTGGCTCGCGCGGCAGCTGCCCGACCAGCGGTCGTACGCCCGCCGGACGAGCCGGGGCGGCCCGGCGCGGTTCGGGCTGTTCGGGCACGGACAGTTCCGGCGCGACTCTTTCGGGCATTGGTCGTTCTGGCGCGAGGCATGGGAACCATTTTCCATGTTACGGAGGCGTAGATGCAAGACCGGCCGGGTCGTGCATGCATCCAATTCCCGACGTCCATATTCGTCGTTCGCCCGGAGGCGCATTGATCTCCGGGAGCACAACTCTAGGAGCACGACCCGAAGCGCAGCACGAGAAGCTCCGCTCGAGAAGCGCAGTTCCCAGAAGCAGTTTCGAGAAGCACGCCCAGAGCTGGGGTACGGTGGCGGTCATGGAGGGCGAGATTCCCTCGGGGTCGTCGACAGAGGCCGTCCACCGTGAGCTCGGTCTCACCGACGCCGAGGCCGAGCACATATCGGAGATCCTGGGGCGTGCTCCGAACCATCTCGAGCTCGCCATGTACGCGGTGATGTGGAGCGAGCACTGCTCGTACAAGTCGTCGCGCCTCCACCTGCGACGCCTTCCCACGGACGGACCGGGGGTCGTCGTCGGTCCCGGGGAGAACGCAGGCGTGGTCGACGTGGGCGACGGGATCGCAGCCGCCATGCGGATCGAGAGCCACAACCACCCGTCTGCGGTCGAGCCCTATCAGGGCGCGGCGACCGGCATCGGGGGGATCCTGCGCGACATCTTCACGATGGGGGCGCGCCCCATCGCGCTCATGGACCCGCTCTTCTTCGGGCCGTTGGAAGACGCACGCAACCGGTGGATCTTCGAAGGCGTCGTGTCGGGCATCTCAGGCTACGGAAACTCGGTGGGCGTGCCGACCATCAGCGGTGAGCTCACGTTCGCGCCGTGCTACAGCCGCAACCCGCTCGTGAACGTGCTGTGCCTGGGGCTCATGCCGATCGGTCGGATGGTGCTCGCGCGAGCGAGCGGCGAAGGCAACCTGGCGATCCTGCTCGGGGCGACGACCGGGCGTGACGGCATCGGCGGGGTGAGCGTGCTCGCCTCGGCCGGTTTCGCAGAGGACGACGCCGACGCGGCGAAGAGGCCGAGCGTGCAGGTGGGAGACCCCTTCGAGGAGAAGCGGCTGATCGAGGCGTGCCTGGAGCTGCTCGAGCGCGGGCTCGTCGTTGGGATACAGGACCTCGGTGGGGGCGGGCTGACCTGTGCCACCTCGGAGACGGCGGCGCGCGGCGGGATGGGGATGGACGTGGACGTGGACCAGGTGGTACGCCGCGAGCCCGCCATGGAGCCGTTCGAGGTCATGACCTCGGAGAGCCAGGAGCGCATGCTCGCCATCGTCTCTCCCGCCGACCTCGCCGCGGTCGAAGAGGTGTGCTCGCGCTGGGAGGTACGCGCCAGCGTGATCGGGACCGTGACCGCGCCCGCGCGGGCCCACGGAGGCACCTCCTCCGACTCGCGCGCCGCCGACCAGGTCGACCTACCGGGGCGCCTGCGGGTGCTCAATTCCTCCGGCAGCGTCCTCGCGGACGTCCCTGCCGCCTCTCTGTCCGAGGACGCGCCGCTCTACGACCGTGCGATGGCGCCGCCCGCCGACCTCGCCGCCAGGATGGCCGACGACCCCGGCGCCCTCGAGGCCCCGGCGGACTGCGGGGCGGAGGTGCTCGAGATGCTGGCGGACCCTTCGTGGGTCTACCGCCAGTACGACCACCAGCTCTTCCTGAACACCGTGGAGGGACCCGGCGGTGACGCGGCGGTCTTGCGACTGGCGGGGCCGGGCATCCCCCCGAGCCGGCGCGCGCTCGCGATCTCCACTGACTCGAACCCGCGCTGGTGCGCGCTCGACCCGCGCCTCGGCACGACCCTCACCGTGGCGGAGTCGGCCCTGAACATCGCCTGCGCGGGAGCGCGGCCGGTCGCCCTCGTGAACTGTCTGAACTTCGGGAACCCCGAGCACCCGGAGGTCATGTGGCAGCTCTCGGAGGCGATCGACGGGATGGCGGAGGCTTGCAGGGCACTTCGCATCCCGGTGATCGGGGGCAACGTGAGCTTCTACAACGAGAGCGCGGGCCAAGACATCGACCCCACCCCGGTCGTAGCCACACTCGGCGTGATCGAGCGCCTGGACCACAGGCCGCCTCGAGCCGTCTTCGAAGAGGGCGCGTCGGTCGTGCTGCTCGGCGCGCCCTCGGCCGAGCTCGCAGGGTCGCGCTGGGCGACGGAACTGCGCTCGCATCGCGGCGGGAAGCTCCCCGCGATAGATCTGCACATTCACGAGGCGCTGCTCGCGCTCGTCGCCGACCTCGTTCGCAGTCGGGGGTTGGTGGCGGGGATACACGATGTCTCGGGAGGCGGGCTCGGGGTCGCGCTGGCGGAGTGCGCGCTGTCCTCGGGTGTGGGCTGCGAGGTGGGGGGTGTGGCATCACATCGCGAGCTGTTCAGCGAGTCACCGGGGCGCGTCGTGCTCTGCAGCGCGCGCCCCGACCAGGTTCGCGAGCGCGCCGAGCACGCCGGGGTGCCCGCGCGGGTGATCGGAAAGGCGGGAGGCGCGTCTCTCGTGGTCGAAGGTCTGTTGGACCTGTCGGTTAGAGAGGTCACAGAGTCGTGGCGCAGGGCTTTGCCGGCCGCGCTGGGCGAGCCGGTTTGACCGTCGATCGGCGGCTGGCCGGCTCGACCAGCGGGCGCCAGGCGGATCTGCCGTGGGGCGCTCCTCTCAGGGTCGGCGTGCCTCGAGAGCCTCCAAGACGTCGTCGGGTACGGCGAGATCGCCGAAGCCGGTCCCCACACACAGCCCCGGCTTGAAGCTCCCGTGGTAGTCGGAGCCTCCCGTGGCCACGAGGCCCGCGCGTGCCGCGATGTCGCAGAGCAGCCTCCGCTCCTCGGCGCCGTAGGCGCCGTAGATCGCCTCGATCCCGCACAGACCGGACTCGGCGAGCTCGGCGGCGAGATGTCCGAGGGCGCGCGGCTCGAGCCCGAGGCTGAGCGGGTGGGCCAGGACGGCGACGGCGCCCGAGGCTTCTGCGAGCTGCACGATCCGGGCGACGCTGGTCCGGGCCTTCGGTACGTAGGCGGGACGGCCTTCTGCGAGCCAGCGGCCGAAGGCGTTGTCGATGTCCTCGGCCGCCCCGGCGCGAACCAGAGCCCGGGCGAAGTGCGGGCGGCCGAGGCCCTCCTCGCCACCGGCCTGTTCCACCATGGCCTCGTAGTCGATCCCGGCTCCGAGCTCGGCGAGTCGGGCCACGAGCCCGCGGTTTCGCTCGGCACGGTCGGCGCGCATGGCGGCGAGCTCGTCGGCGAGCGGGCCCGGGGCGTCTTCCACGAAGTAGACGAGGACGTGCACCGACCCGCTGACCGGGCCGCTTCCGGGCGGAGGAGCCGGTTTCGTGCACGAGACCTCGCACCCCAGCACGAGGGTTATCCCGACGCGCCCGGCCGTTTCTGCGGCCGGGCGCAGCCCGGCCAGGCTGTCGTGGTCCGTCAGCGCCACCGCAGAGCAACCAGCCTCGGCGGCCAACTCGCAGATCCGCTCGGGCGGCTCGGAGCCGTCGGAGACCGTCGAATGCGTGTGGAGGTCGATCACTGGCCCGGGAGGTTACCGGCGGAGTCGGCCGCGCCCCGGCCGGGTAAGCTCGGAGCGCGGCTAGAGGGATGCGCTCGTCGGAGATCGAGCACAGCGAGGGCAGCGATCATGAGGTCCCTTTGAGGGAGTCCTGCGGCGTCTTCGGCGTCTACGCCCCCGGTAGGGGGGTGGCTCAGCTCACCTTCGACGGCCTCTACGCGCTCCAGCACCGGGGCCAGGAGTCCGCCGGCATGGCCGTGAGCGACGGCGAGGGCATAACGGTGGTGAAGGAGATGGGCCTCGTCACGACGGTCTTCGACGAGCGGACGCTCTCCTGCCTGCCGGGGCACCTGGCCATCGGCCACACGCGCTACTCGACGACGGGTGACTCGAACTGGCGAAACGCCCAGCCCATGTACCGGTCGGTCGGCGGCGCCGGGTTCGCCCTCGGTCACAACGGGAACCTCACGAACACGGCGGAGCTCGCCGAGCAGGCGGGCATGCTGCCGGGGATGGTGGCGTCCGACAGCGATCTGGTCGCCGAGCTGCTGGCCAGGCATTGCCCTGCGGTGCCGTTGAACGAGAGCCCCGGTGCCGACGGGCAGAACGGGCAGAAGGCAAGTGACGGCCTCGCTTCGTCCGCCGGGGTCGGTGAAGGTGCCTTCGACGAGGCGCTCGAGAGCGCGCTGCGATCGGTGCTCCCGCTCATAGGGGGTGCGTTCTCCTTCGTGCTGCTCGACTCGAACCACCTGATGGGGGTGCGCGACCCCAACGGGCTTCGCCCGCTGTGCCTGGGGCGGCTCGCCCCCACCGGGCACCCCGGAGGCACCGGGCACCCGGAGGGATGGGTGCTCGCCTCGGAGTCGCCGGCGCTCGACGTCGTGGGAGCGAGCTTCGTGCGCGAGCTCGAGCCCGGAGAGCTCGTCGTCATCGACTCCTTCGGAGTGCGCTCCGAGCGCGTCTTCGCCGAGGAGCGGATCGACCCGCGGCTCTGCATCTTCGAGTTCGTCTACTTCGCCCGCCCGGACGCGCACCTGTACGGGCGCGAGGTGCACGGCGCGCGTCGGCGCATGGGGAAGATGCTCGCCGCGCAGGCCCCGGTGGACGCCGACATGGTGATGGGGGTGCCCGAGTCGGGGGTCCCCGCCGCCGAGGGGTACGCCCGCGCCAGCGGCATCCCCCACGGTCAGGGGCTCGTGAAGAACCGATACATAGGCCGAACGTTCATCACCCCGGGACAGGACGCGCGCGACGCCGGCGTACGGCGCAAGCTCAACCCGCTTCGCGAGAACATCGCCGGCAAGAGGCTCGTGGTCGTCGACGACTCGATCGTGCGCGGCACGACGCAGCGGGCGGTGGTGCGCATGCTCCGGGAGGCGGGCGCGACCGAGGTGCACCTGCGCCTCGCCTCGCCGCCGCTCGTCTGGCCCTGTTTCTACGGCATCGACATCCCCGATCGCCACGAGCTCGTGGCGGCGAACAGCTCGATGTCGGAGCTCGAGTCGTTCCTGGGGGCGGACTCGCTCGCCTACCTGTCGCTCGAGAACCTGGTGAGGGCTATCGACGCGCCCGGCGCCGGGTTCTGCACGGCTTGCCTGAACGGCGAGTACCCGGTCCCGGTCCCGGTCGAGGTCGAGGTCGGAGCGGTGCGCCGCCATGACGTCCCAGCGGCACCGGCCAGAGCCTGAGGTGCCCGCAACAGGGACCGGTGCTGCCGGTGGCCCCGCCACCTACGCCTCGGCGGGCGTCGACATGGCGGCGGGCGAGGCGGCGGTCGCACGGATCGAGAAGGCGGTCGCCTCGACCGCGCGGCCCGAGGTGCTCGGAGGGATCGGCGGGTTCGGCGGGGCCTTCGCCTTCGACCCCGCCGCGTACGACCGGCCTGTGCTCGTGGCCTGCACCGACGGGGTGGGCACGAAGGCGCTCGTGGCCCAGGCGGCCGGGCGCTACGACACGATCGGGATCGACCTGGTGGCGATGTGCGTCGACGACCTCGTCTGCATGGGGGCCGAGCCGCTGTTCCTCTTGGACTACGTGGCGGTCGGCAAGCTCGACCCCGAGCAGATGGAGAAGCTCGTGGCGGGTGTGGCCGACGGCTGCCGACAGGCGGGGTGCGCCCTTCTGGGCGGGGAGATGGCCGAGCACGCCGGCGCGATGGGACCGGGCGGCTTCGACCTCGCCGGCTTCGCGCTCGGCGCGGTCGACCGCGACGCGATGCTCGGGCCCGAACGAGTGGTCGTGGGGGACGTCCTCGTCGGCCTGGCATCGCCGGGCCTGCGCTCGAACGGTTACGCGCTCGCCCGCCACGTGCTCTTCGAGCGCGCCGGTCGCTCGCTCGAGGACCGGGCGTACGAGGGCGCGCCTCACTCTCTGGGCGACGAGCTGCTGCGTCCGTCGGTCGTCTACGCACCGGCCGTTGTGGCGGCCCTCGGCGTGGCGGAGGTGCACGCGGCCGCGCACGTCACCGGGGGCGGGATCGCCCAGAACCTCGCCCGGGCGCTGCCCGGCGGATGCGACGCGGTGGTCGACCGATCGGGATTCGAGACCCCGCGGATCTTTTCGGAGATCCAGAGCCTGGGTGACGTCGACGACGCCGAGATGGCGCGGGTATTCAACCTCGGAATCGGCATGTTGCTCGTCGTCGCGCCGGGATCCGTCGACGAGGCTCTCGGGGCCCTCGAGAGCGCTGGGCAGCGGGCGTCGGTGGCCGGGCGAGTGGTCGAGGGCACCGGACGTGTCCGGCTCGAGGCCTGAGCCTGGGGCCCGGCCTGAGACGCGACTTTAGAGCCGTGAATCGTTCAACGAACCCCACCGGGAGAGCTTCGGCGCCGACCGGGCGTCGCATCTGGACATGAGAGCCTGATCGGGAGAGACGATGCGAGCCGCCGTCTACGAGCAGCTCGGTCCCGCGCAGGTGCTGCACGTGACGGAGCTGCCCGATCCCCGTCCCGGGCCCGGGGAGGTGCGCGTCAAGGTACGGGTGTCCGGTGTGAACCCGACCGACTGGAAGTCGCGTGCAGCGGGCCCCGGCAAGCAGATGCCCTTCGAGTACGTGGTGCCGAACCAGGACGGCGCCGGTGAGGTCGACGCCGTGGGAGAGGGGGTGGACCCGCGGCGCCTCGGCGAGCGGGTGTGGCTGTACTTGGCCCAGTGGCAGCGCCAACACGGGACCGCCTCGCAGTGGGTGTGTCTCGATGCGCGCCAGGCGGTGCCGCTTCCGACGACCGTGGGCTTCGAGCTCGGCGCCAGCCTGGGCGTCCCGGCTCTCACGGCCGCGCACGCCCTCATGTGCGACGGGCCGATCGAGGCGAAGACGGTGTTGGTCCCGGGGGGTGCCGGTGCCGTCGGGCACTTCGCGATCGAGCTCGCGCGCCGAGCGGGCGCCAGGGTGATAACGACGGTGAGCAGCGATCACAAGGCCGAGCTCGCCCGGGCTGCCGGCGCACACGTGGTGGTGAACTACGCCGAAGGTGACACCCTCGGAGCGATCGAGTCGGCCGCGCCCAACGGAGTGGACCGGGTCGTGGAGGTGGCTCCCTCGAACCTGGCACTCGACGCGCAGGTCTTGGCGCCGCACGGAGTCGTGGTCCTCTACGCCTCGACCGACGAGGATCCCGATCTGCCGGTGCGGCCCTTCATGGTCACCAACGCCGTCGTGCGCTTCATGCTCCTCTACGGCATCACCGACGACGAGCTCGACGACGCCGTGGCGCACGTCTCGGGCGCGTTGGCGGAGGGGGCGCTCAGCACCCTTCCGTTCCATCGCTTTCGCCTGGACGAGATAGCGGACGCGCACCGGGCGGTGGAGAACGGCGCCGTCGGCAAGGTGATCATCGACATCGACTGATCGCACGAGTTTCCGACGGCGCCCGCGCGCCTATGTCCGGTCCGCGCAGCGAGACGCCTCGCCTACCCCGGTGGCAGGTCGGCCAAGCGGCAGGGGATGTCGGCGTCCTCGTCGAGATGATGACTGGCGCAGACGCGGTGGTAACCGTCGGCCACTATGAGCGCCACGCCGTCGCCTGCCCGGCCCCGCACGAGCAAGACCGGCGAGAGCTGGTCGCCCTCTCTAACCTTCTTCAGGTCCTTGGCCACGTGCACGTTGTCGACCGGCAGGAGATCGAGCCTGCTAGCACGAAGCAGGTCCTTCGCCTTGCGTCTTTCGAGCGGTGCAGCCCGTAGTGCCGCGACGGCTGCACTCGCCGCCGACTCTTCGAGGACCAGGGTGAGGTAGTCGTGCGCCGCCGGGTAGTCGTGCTCGTCGGGCTCGTCCTTCCAGTGCTCTCTCACGAGCCCTCCTTCACGGCCGCCCCTCCACGCGATGGAGAGAAAGGTGCCCGAGGTGCCCTAGGTGCCCTGCGAATGGCAGGCGCAGCCGCCTCCACAGGAGCCGGGTACCGCAGAACCACATGCCGTCAACGGGGACGGCTCGGCCCTTCCCGTCGCAGCGAAGACCGAGATCAGCTTCACGACGTCGCCGTGGCCCGCGGGGCACAGCACCGCCGAGGACGCCTCGGCCACGGATCGGCGCTGCTCGAACGAGGTCTCGCATGTCTTGCAGCGGTATTCGTAGACGGGCATCGATCCTCTTCGTCTGCTCGGGCCTCACGAGCGGCTTGGCTCGATCAGCTGATCCTAGGACCTATGGCTCCAGTGGTCGCGTCGTCCGGCTCGGTGAGCGCGCTCGCATCGGCCTCCGGCACCGGCACACGGGCCATCGTGCGCAGGGGGATCTCCTTCATGATCCAGCTGAGGAGGAACGCGAGCACGGTGACCGGCACGGCCACCAGGAACACGATCTGCAGCGCGTGGCTGAACGCGCCGAGGAACACGACGCGCTCCGCCGACGGCAGCCGGTTGATCTGTGCCGGGTTGGCGGCGACGCTCGACCCGTGGAGGAGCTTGAGCTGCGCCGGTGAGGCGTACGCCCTCAACTGCGCGAGGAGCCGGTTGTTGAACACGGCGCTCAGCACGGCGACGCCGAACACCCCGCCGATCGTGCGGAAGAACGTCGCCGTCGACGTGGCCACCCCGAGCCGGGCGAACGGCACGGAGTTCTGCACGGCGACGACCAGGACCTGCATGACCAGCCCGATGCCGAGCCCCACCACGACCATGTAGACGGCGACCACGTCGAACGACGTGTGAGGGCCGAGGCGCGACAACAGGGCCAGACCCCCGGCGAGCACCGCCGAGCCGACGATCGGGAAGACCTTGTACCGTCCCGTGCGTGTGACGAGCCGGCCGCTCGCGATGAACGTGCACAGCATGCCACCCACCACCGGCAGGAGCTCCAGGCCCGACGCGGTGGGCGAGGCCCCGTGGACGGTCTGCAGGTACAGGGGCAGATAGACGATCGCGCCGAACATGGAGAAGCCGATGATGAACCCGACCCCCGACGCGGCCGTGAAGGTGCGGTTGCGGAAAAGCGCGAGCGGGATGACCGGCTCGGCGGCCCTGGTCTCCACGAGGCAGAAGGCGACGAGCATCACCAAGGCGACGACGCCGAGCCCGATGATCGTCGCCGACCCCCACGCGTATTCGGTCCCGCCCCACGTGGTGAGGAGGATGATGGAAGTGACCCCCGCGGACAGAAGCGCCGTTCCCGACCAGTCGATCCGGTGGGGCACCCGCCTGACGGGGATGTGCAGCACCGTCGCGATCGCGAACAGGGCGACGACGCCGATCGGCACGTTGACGTAGAAGACCCACCGCCACGACAGGTGCTGCGTGAGCCATCCGCCGGCGAGCGGTCCGAGCACGCTCGACAGGCCGAACACGGCGCCGAAGTACCCCATGTAGCGTCCGCGCTGGCGAGCCGGCACGACGTCGCCGATGATCGCTTGCGCCCCCACCATCAACCCGCCTGCCCCGATGCCCTGCACGGCCCGGAAGGCGATGAGCTCGACCATGTGCGGCGAAAGCCCCGACAGCATCGAGCCGGCGAGGAAGATCAGGATCGAGAGCTGGAAGAGGTTCTTCCGACCGTAGAGGTCACCGAGCTTGCCCCAAAGCGGTGTGGAGATCGTGGCGGTGAGCAGGTACGCGGTGACGACCCACGACAGATGGTTCAGGCCGTGCAGATCGCCTGCGATCGTGGGCAGCGCCGTCGCGACGATCGTCTGATCGAGCGCTGCAAGGAACATGCCGAGCATGAGCGCGCCCAGGATCACGAGGATCCGGCGGTGCTCGACCTTGGTGAATTCGTGCTCGGCGGGCGCCTCGGGCGCCGTCAGGATCTCAGAGGCCACGGGCATCCTCTACGTCGTGTGCGTCGTGTGCGTCGTGTGCGTCGTGTGCGTCGTGTGCGTCGTGTGCGTCGTGTGCGTCGTGCTCGAGCGCGCACGAGAACCGGCCGAGCAGCGATGCGAAGGCGGCGAGGTCGGCGTCGCCCCAACCCTCGAACAGCCGCCCGAGCCAGGCTCGTCGGGCGTCCCGCATTCGCCCGAGGGTCCGCCGCCCCGCCGGTGTCAGCTCGATGCGCGTGGCGCGCCGGTCATCGGGGTCGGCGTGACGGACGACGAGCCCTGTTTGTTCGAGCCGCTGGACCTTGCGAGTGACCGCCGGGGCGTCGACCCCGAGCAACTCCGCCAATTCCGTGACCCGGAGCGCGCTGTGATGGACGTGCAGTTCGTGAAGCAGAGCCGCGCCGGCGCGGTCGACCCGCACGCCCGCCGCCTGGAGCAGGCGTTCGTGTACTCGGACCAGCGTGACCGACCTGGCCACTATCTGCAGGGCCGTCTGGATCTGATCGACGGGTTCGTCGGTGGGCCCCGGGGCGGAGCCCGCCGGCGATGTAGTTGCTTTCAGCATATAAACATTATAGACACCTGACCGGACACCGCACCCCAACCCTCCTGTCGTGTTCCTTGCAGATCGAGTCTCCTCTCAATCCGAACGTCGGGGGCTGGCTCTTGCATTCCGCGGGCTCATTGGAGCTTGGTGCCCGCGCCTGGTCGCAGGCTCAGCTCGGATCGACGACCACCGTTGGTTCCACGCGGATCTCCGTGCGGAGCGAGTTCGCGACGTAGCACTCACGGTGGGCAACCTCGACCAGATGGTTGACGCGCTCCGCGCTCGTACCCGGAGCGACCCTGATCGTGGGGCGAAGCACGACGGCGGTCAATCGCGTCGGCGGATCGTCTTCGGGCATCACACCCTCCGCCTCGTCGTCATAGTCCCTGACGTCCACGCGGGCACGCGCAGCCAAAGCGAGAAAACTCAGGAGTTGGCACGACGCGGCGGCAGCGACGACAAGCTGTTCGGGATTGGGCAAAGCCGGATCACCCCGAAAGGCAGGATCGGCTGACAGCACAAGAGTCGCCGCACCGGGTGACAGACGGGCTTCGTGCCTGCGGCCGTAAGTCTCATAACCGCCACCGGTCGAGCCCGACCAGCAACAACGTACGGCGTAGCGGTGGATACGAGGTTCGTGGTTCGAGGACACCATGCCGGGACGGTACACGACTCGCGGCGGAATTCCGTTCGGACGATCCTCTGGTTCGGGTGACTCGGGCGGCCGACGCGCGACGGGCCGCTCTACTCCCCGCGGTGGGCACTGATGCATCTGCTCGAAGAGACCGCCCAAGCTCCCGATCGGTGCTTCTCGGCCTCGCGGCGAACAAGATGGGGCTCATGTCAGGCGAGGCGTTTCAAGACCAGATGGTGGGGAACCACTGCTGGGGCTGCGGTTCTGAGAACCCCGAGGGTCTCCATCTCAAGAGCTACTGGTACGACGACGTTGCCGTTGCCGAATGGAGCTCGAGCTCGGAGTTCATGACAGGGCCTCGACACGTACTGAACGGCGGAATCATCGCCACGCTCCTCGACTGCCACGGCGTCTGTACCGCTGTCGCCAGTGCCTACCGGCGGGAGAATCGAGCTATTGGTACCGAACCGGCGATCTTGTACGTCACCGCGTCGATGACGGTTGACTACTTGCGCCCGACGCCAATTGATGCAGTCGTTCGGCTCGGGGCCAGGTTGGCGACGAACGAGGACCGCATGATCACGGTCGAATGCGTGCTGGAAGCCGCTGGCAAAGAGCGTGCCCGGGCGTCAGTTCGCGCCGTGCGCGTATCGCGCGATTGGCGTCACGCCGCAACCGGCTCAACCGAGCGGTAGGTGCGCGATGCTCGGCGGAGGCCGATGAGGGTCTGCGGCCTCCGCGTGCTCAGCCTGTTCTCATAGGCGCCTATAGGCGCGGTGGCCGACAAGGTGGTCGCCAAGATGCTCCGCGTGACGTGGCAGAGCGATTCGACCATGCCCACGCTGCACCAGCCGTGCTGCTCGGGCTCAGCGGCCGGCGCGTCGGCGAGGCGTGCGCCACGAACGTGGAGGTTCGGCACTCGAACGCGGCCCCGGCGCTAGAAGTCGAGGCGCCAGACCCGTTCGCCGTTGGCGAGCTCGTCTGTCGGTCGTAGTCCGCACGCTGCAGCCACGCCACCCGACGCGAGGTTCTGAGGGTGGATGCCGGCGGTGATCGCGGCCACCCTATGCACCCGGAGCCAGTCCACGAGCGCTGCGGCGGCCTCCTTGGCGAAACCTCTGCCCTGGTGCGCCGAGGCGATGATCCACGCGATGTCAGCTACGAGCTCGTCTCCGACCAAAGATGCCGAGGCCTGGACGGTCCCTACGAGACGCCCCTCGTCGGCCAGCCTGATGACCCAGTTGAGCCACCACTCGTTCGGTGCACCCGGGCCTTCCTGGAACCGTTGGTACCGGTCTCGCAGAGCACCGGCAGCTGGCGGGGTGCCACCTGTGAACCGGTAGAGATCAAGGTCGGCGAGCACCCTTGTCATCTCCTCGGCGTCGGACACTGCCAGAGGCTCGAGGACCAAGCGCGGCGTGGTGAGTCTCTCGGCAGACAAATCGGCGCGGTCCGCGGTCACCGACCCTGTCCGTGCTCGCGGGGTTGGTCGTCGTGAGCGGGTGCTGCGGACCCGCCGATGTCCTCCTGCAGGCGGTAAGGACGGCCGTAGCGGGGATGGTCCGGGCTCTCCCTCGTGGTCGGGACCGGCATCGATCCGGTGACCTCACGCTTTTCAGGCGCGCGCTCTGCCAACTGAGCTACCCGACCGTATCCACGTCCCAGATGACCGGGGCGGGCGGTCCTGACGGGATTTGAACCCGCGACCTCCGGCTTGACAGGCCGGCGTGCACTCCAGGCTGCACCACAGGACCCTACCTACTTCCGCTAGCCAGAGGCTATCCAACTACTCCTTGTCGCGTATTACAGGATTCAAGTGGGTTTCCCTTCCTATCTGCAAACAGTGCCCGACGCGTACGTCGCTGATGCACCGGAACGTCCCAGCAATCCGAGCGGCACCGTTATACAAGGCCTCAAGTCGAGTCTCTACGGTCCTTGACACCGACACGGAGCAGCATCACGTGCCTTGTAGGGGGGTCGCTCCCGCGTCGTACACAGGCAGACCGTCGTCTCCAAGCCGCACTCCGTCGGTGAGCCGGTGGGCCATGAACCTGCCGTCATGCATGAGGTGGACGACCTCGGCGTGGTGAGCGAGTGTGGCGGCGTCGGCTATGAGGCGGCGGTGGCAACGCCACCACACGCTCTCGGCGCACATCACACTGACCAGACCCGCTTCGGGTTCGGCGACCCGGCGGTTCGCCTCCGCCAGGACTTCGTCGAGGGCGTCAGCGAATTCCGGCGTCCGGACATGATCGGCGTACCCACGAAAAGCGGAGTGGCGAAGGGCAGTGTTGGACGAGTCGGCATGAGGCCGACGGAATCCTCCGAGTCGTGGGTCCCACCGGTAGGACAGTCCGGCTTGAGGGAGCCACTGTTCGAGCTCCGTACGCCGGAAGATTGGATTTCGCCTGCTTCCGGGAGCGCTTCGCACGTCCACCAACGACGAGACCCGAGCTCTGCTGAGCAACTCCGCAAATGTGTCCGCGGACAGAGTGCCGTGCCCAATTGTGACGAGCTTCATTCTCATCACGCTAAATGGGCGCACCGCTTCCCGCCATGTAGACGGACGGCGTAATGCTTACGGGGCGTCTCGCGGTCACACCCAGCCGAGGCTTGCCGGCACTATGCAGAGACTGAAGGCGATGACCAGCAGGCATAGCGTCGTCGTGACGACGCGATAAGGCCCGCGCATGCGGTGTTGAGGTGGCAACACGCGTGCCTCTAGGGCCAGCAAGAAGCCGAGGACGATCGGCAGGAGAAGCGCGTTCATCACTTCGACGATGATGACCAGATGGATGAGGTTCAAGCTGAAGAGCACGAATATCGCCCCGACGATGTGGGCGAGCGCATAAGTGATGTAGAAGTTCTTGGTCTGGCGGTTCGGTTTCTGGTTCAAGGTATGGGTCCACCCGAAGACTTCGGAGATTCCCCAGGCTCCGGCCAGCGACGCCACCAGCGCAGCCACTAGACCGGCACCGAGCACGGCCCCGCCGAGGAGGACCTTCGCGCCGACATCCCCCAGGAATGGCTGAAGCGCAGAGGACATGTCTCCTACGGTGTTGAGCACTGCCCCGGGACGGTGAAGACCCACCGTGGCCGCGAAGGCGAGCACCACCACGATCATGATCATCTGGGTGAGGACCGACCCCACTGCGGTGTCCCGGCGTTCGCTGCGGATGTGGCGGGGCAGAAGCCCTTTGTCGATGACGGCCCCCTGCTGGTAGAAGATCATCCACGGCATGATCACCGCACCGACGTTGGCAGCAAGCAGTTCTATGTACGAGGAGTTTCCGAGCGGAAGGTGTCCCAAGCCTCTGCCGATGGCATGAAGGCTCGGGTGAGCCAGCACCATTGCAGGGATGAAGACCAGCTCGGCCAATCCGAGTGCAATGCCGATGCGTTCAGCTCGCCGGTAGCTGCCGGTGAGCGCGATGCCTATCAGGAACGCCGCAGCGACCGGAACGGTGAGTGCACGGGGGATGCCGAACAGCTCGCCCACGCCGGCGACGCCGGCGAACTCGGTGATCAACGCTCCGATGACTGACGCCAAGAGTGTTCCGGCCGAGAGCAGTGCCCATCCCCGGCCGAAGCGTTCCCGGATGAGCGCCGCGTGGCCCTTGCCGGTGTGGATGCCGAGACGAACCGTCATCTCCTGGACGACGAAGAGGATCGGGATGAGCACGAGCTCGGGGAGGAGCATCCGGTAGCCCCATTGGGTGCCGGACTTAGCGGCCGTGATGAGGCTCCCGACGTCGGTGTCGGCGAGCATCACGACGAGGCCTGGGCCCCATATCGCCAGGAGTCCTGTGAAGAGCCAACGTTGGCGGGAGCGCTCGCGGGAGGCAACTGCTTCCAGGGCCGGAACCCCGGTGGAAGGAACGGCGCTGTACGCCATCAGAAAGTTAGGTTAGCCTAACCTAAGTTCGTCGGCCAAATCGACTGAAGACGATACGCGCCCGCTGTCAGCAGATGGTGGCAGGCCTCGGACGGCAAGTGGTGTGCACCACCTCATCCGTAGGTGCCCCGTCACTGCATCGAGTGTCTGCCTGGTTCATTGCCGGGCAAGTCGCGGGTCCATGGCCGGGCTCAGCGAACCTTCACGACGAGAGAGCCCACCGCATGGTCGTGCCACGCCTGCCTACGTTGGTCCCACAAAGGAGAGAGAGCGTTCAGCAGACCCGGGATGGCGAACAAGTACCAGAGCACGACGTAGATCAGCCAACGACCGAGAGCGCGGCCGAAGCCGATCGGTTGTCCTGAGGCCTCGCCGCGAACGGCGATGCCGACCGCCCGCTTACCGACGCTCTGGCTCTGACCGTCCAGGATCGCGAAGTAGAGGAGCTGGGCGATCACGACAATGAGCGACAGGTAGCGGAAGCTCGAGGCGAGATGCGTCGAACTGGTACCAGTCGCAGGGTTGAAGGTCGTGACGGACCTGAAGGCACCGAGGATGGCGAGGAGGATGGTACCGGGGACGCCGACCACGAGCCCGTCGATGAGAACAGCGCCAACGCGTTCCCACCAGTTGGCGAGTGGCCGGCCTAAGGGGTCGAGCGGTCCCGGTGACGGATATCCGTAACCGTAGGGGGCGGCGGGCGGGGGATAACCAGGGGTGCCGTAGCTATAAGGCGGCGCCTGTCCCCACGGGCCGGGTTGGCCGTACGGGTTCGGTGGTGTAGACGGCTGTGGCGGTGGCGGTGGGTACTGCGGCGGAAACGGTGATGGTGGCGGTGGGTATGAAGGAGGCCGGTAACCGGGGGGCTGCTGCGGGGCTTGACCACCGCCGGGAACCCGTTGGGAGGACTCGCCGGGATTACCTGGTTCCTCGTCAGTCACGATGTCTCCTGAAGGGTATGGCAGGCAGCCACCATAGCGAACCGCCCCAGTTGCCTCCGCGAGCTTCAACGGAAGCTCCTTCGCCCTCGTTGACGAGACAATGGTCGGGTCAGTGTGTGCCATTGGGACTAATACGCGTTGTCGTGGTTCGGGAGTGGCCAGAGGGGTAGGTTGACGGACTATTTGGGCAGTTGATCGCGTTCAGATCGTCCGATCTCGTGTGACCAGGGAAAATACGACTGGCGTGGCCACTGTGACAGTCTTGTCGGATGCAGTTCGGCTCCGAAGAGCTTGCGTGGGCGACCGGCGTCGTCGGTCGGTCGGTGCCGCCAACACCGCAGTATGTGTGGCCGTTGCTCGCCCACAGGCTCGGAGCCGAGGTCTGGGTGAAGCACGAGAATCACACACCCACCGGAGCGTTCAAGGTTCGGGGTGGCCTCGTGTACGCGGAACGGCTACGCATCGGGCGGCCGGAGGTCAAAGGAGTCGTTTCCGCCACGCGCGGCAACCACGGTCAGAGCATGGCCTTCGCCGGGAGGGTAGTAGGGCTCGACGTGACCATCGTCGTTCCTGAGGGCAATAGCCCGGAGAAGAACGCGGCGATGTGTGCCTTCGGCGCCGAGCTGATCGTGCACGGCCACGACTTCCAGGCCTCACGCGAGCACGCCAGCGCCATCGGCGTCGAGCGCGGGCTCGAGATCGTCCCCTCTTACCACCCCGATCTGGTGCTCGGCGTGGCCACGTACGCTCGCGAGCTGTTCGCCGCCGCCGGAGAACTCGACGCCGTATACGTGCCGGTAGGGATGGGTTCGGGAATCAGCGCCATCATCGGCGTGCGAGACCTTCTCGGTCTGCGCACCGAGGTGATCGGGGTCGTAGCGGCGGCGGCACCCGCGACAGCGTGTTCGATGGTAGCCGGGCGAGTCGTCACTACCGAGACTGCAGAGACGTTTGTCGACGGAGTTGCGTGCCGAGTCCCGGACGCCGACGCCATCGCAGTCATCTGCGCCGGCGCTGCTCGCGTCTTGACGATCAGCGAGGACGACGCGGCCGAGGCGATGCGGGTCCTGTTCACGACCACCCACAACGCCGCCGAACCCGCAGGCGCTCTAGCGCTTGCCGGCCTGCTCGCAGAGCGCTCCTGGGCGGCCGGAAAGCGCGTGGCGGTGATCCAGACCGGCGGGAACGTCGACGCGGACATGTTCCTCCGGGTCCTTGCCGGGCAAACCCCGGCCGCGTGAAGAGCTTCCACAAATCGGGCGCAGCTACTGCGGCGGCCAGCGAGCAGAGATCGAGCAGCTAGGCAAGGTCGAGCGTTCTGTACGAGCTGCTTACGGGTCGAGCGATTTGGACTTGCCCCGGCGTTTGACGGCGTTCAGCTACGAGGAACGTCTCGCGAATGAGCGCGGCGGCTGCACCGTTTCGCCAGAATGTTCGCCTTGCAAGGTCGATGTGGCTGAATGTCCGCCGAACGTCCAGGGCTGGCGCCGTTCTTCCTGGGTGAATGAATTCGACGGCGAAGACTCCGTATCGTACTCGAGTGCGATATTCGATGGCGCGTACCGGCCGTACCTGGCTGACCACGAGGGGGGTCTTGCGGGTCCCCGAGATCACGGTCTCTTTCTGGGTCATCAAGGGCCTCTCGACCGCGATGGGCGAAGCCACCTCGGACTACCTGGTGCACACGATCGCTCCGGTGCTGGCGGTCCTGTTGGGGTTTGCCGGGTTCGTGGTCGCGCTGATCCTCCAGTTCAGGAAAGCCCGTTACGTCGCCTGGACGTACTGGTTCGCGGTGGTCATGGTCGGGGTGTTCGGTACCATGGCAGCGGACGTGCTCCATGTGGCTTTGGGGGTGCCCTACACGGCCTCGAGCATCTTGTACGCGGTCGTCCTGGCTGCAATCTTCGTCACCTGGCAGCGAACCGAGAAGACCCTCTCGATCCACAGCATCGACACGCCTCGGCGGGAGGCTTTCTACTGGGCCGCAGTGGTAGCCACGTTCGCCATGGGGACCGCACTCGGTGACTTCAGTGCCTACACTCTCCACCTGGGCTACTTCTCCTCGGCCATTATCTTCGCCGGGGTCATCGCTATCCCGGCTGTCGGATACAGATGGTTCCAGTGGAACGGCGTGCTGTCCTTTTGGCTCGCTTACGTAGTCACCCGACCTCTCGGAGCCTCGATCGCCGACGGCCTGGGGAAGCCTACGAACGTGAGCGGTCTCGGCCTCGGTAACAGCTGGGTGGCCCTGGCCTTCGGCGCACTGATATTTGGCATGGTCGCGTACCTGGCGACCACCGGAACCGGCGTCCAAGAGGCGCTAGCGCCCGAAGCAGAACAGGCCTGACCGGACTCGACGCCGCCGGGAAACACCTCGAGTTCGACATCGCCCTTCGCGCTGGCTGACACGGCCCGAGCTACGGCCGGGCCGGCGTCCTCGGATCCGACGATGGCGCAGTGGTCGCTGTGCAGCAGCTCTTTCGAATGACCTTGACCCCGTTTTCCGGACCAGGCTTGCAAGAGTCAGGTCTGGGTCTGTGCTGAGTGTAGGACCTCAAACTCGATCGGTGGGAGGTAGCCGAGCGAGCTGTGCAGCCTCTCCGGGTTG
>Ga0187880_1000003_pt1 | contig 235258 bp, 210 predicted proteins | sample June2016WEW_19_4_FD_132998 | JGI IMG/M metagenome (GOLD analysis project Ga0187880, IMG submission 132998) | Peatland microbial communities from SPRUCE experiment site at the Marcell Experimental Forest, Minnesota, USA - June2016WEW_19_40 | ecosystem: Environmental > Terrestrial > Soil >... | reverse complement strand
GGTGACGATCACCAAGGACGACACCACCATCGTCGAGGGAGCCGGCAGCCAGGACGCCATCAAGGGGCGGATCGAGCAGATCAAGGCGGAGATCGACAAGTCGACCTCCGACTGGGACAAGGAGAAGCTCCAGGAGCGCCTGGCCAAGCTCTCCGGCGGGGTCGCGGTCATCAAGGTGGGTGCCGCCACCGAGACCGAGCTCAAGGAGAAGAAGCACCGCATGGAGGACGCCGTGTCGGCCACCCGTGCCGCGGTGGAGGAGGGGATCGTCCCCGGAGGCGGGGTGGTCCTCCTCAACTCGATCGCGGCGCTCGACAAGGTGAAGGTCGAGGGCGACGAGCTGGCCGGGGTCAACATCCTGCGGCGCGCCCTGGAGGAGCCGCTCCGCCAGATCGCCGTCAACGCCGGGCTCGAGGGCTCGGTCGTGGTCGAGAAGGTCAAGGGTCTGCCCAAGGGTCAGGGGCTGGACGCGGCCACCGGCGTCTACGTCACCATGGTCAGCGCGGGGATCATCGACCCGACCAAGGTGACCCGGTCGGCGGTGCAGAACGCGGCGTCGATCGCCGGGCTGCTGCTGACCACCGAGGCGCTGGTCACCGACATTCCCGAGAAGAACAAGGGTCAGTCGCCGCCGCCGATGCCCGACTATTAGTCGGCAGCGAACCACTGTCCCGCGGGTGAGGGGGCGGCCGGGCCGGGGGCCTGGCCGCCCCTTCCGTCTCCTCGGGACCTGCCCTTCGTTGCTTCTCACCGGCTCGGGTGGGCACGTGACCGTGGCGCTGGTAACGTAGCCGGGCGGGTGTCCGGAACACTGGTCTTTGTGACCGATTACGGTCTGGAGGACGGCTACGCCGCCCAGATGTGGGCCGCCGCCTGGTCGGCGTGTCCGGGGGTGCGGTGCGTCGACGGCACTCATCTCGTCCCTCCCGGTGACGTCCTCGGCGCCGCCTATCGCTGCAAGGTCCTGGCCCGTGCCTTCGGCCCGGGCAGCGTTCTCTGCGTGGTGGTGGACCCCGGGGTTGGCAGCGACCGGCCGGCGGTGGCGGTCGACTGCGATGGGGTGAGCTGCGTCGCCCCCGACACCGGGCTCGTCTCTTATCTCTGGACCGAGGCCCGGCGGCGGCAGGCGGTCCGGCTCCGGATCCCGCCCGGGGTGTCGGCGACCTTCCACGGCCGCGACCTCTTCGCGCCTCTGGGGGCGCTGCTCGCCTGTGGCACCCCCATCGCCGGGTGCGGCGAGCCCCTCGCCTCGCCGCGGCTGCGGGAGGACCTGCTGCCCGTCGCCGAGGGTGACCGGCTGCGCTCGCTGGTGGTGTCGGTCGACCACTTCGGCAACTGCATCACCGGGGTGCGTCCCGCCGACGTGGGCGGCCGGGACGTCGCCGCGGTGACCTGGCCCGGCGGCGAGACCGGCCGGGTGGTGACGACCTATGCGGAGATCGACTCCGGGATGGCCGTCCTCTGGAACAGCGCCGGCCACCTCGAGCTCGCCGCCCGGGACGAATCCGCCGCCCACCGGGCCGGGATCCGGGTCGGGGCGCCGGTCACGGTCGAGCTTCGATGACCGGGGCCGGCGAGGAGGCGCGGCGGGCCTACGGGAGTCTCACGTCGCAGCAGCAGTCGGCCCTCGACCTCGCCGCCAGCACCCAGGGCGTCGGCGTCCTGCAGCTGATGGAGATCGCGGGGTGGCAGGTCGCCCGCTGGCTGTTCGCCAACGTCGCCGGGCGTCCCGCGCGCATCCTTGTTGTTGCCGGTCATGGCAATAACGCGGGAGACGGCCTGGTGGCGGCGCGCCACCTGCTGACCTGGGGGTTCCCGGTGGAGATCGCGCTGGTGGCGGACCCGGAGCGGCTGGGCGAGCTGGCCGCGCTCCATCTCGGAGCGGTCCGGACCCTGGGTGCGGCGGTCGCCACCGTCCCCGACGGCCGCCTCCCATCGGCCCTCCTCGAGTCCGCCGAGATCGTGGTCGACGCCCTGCTCGGGACCGGCGTCCGCGGTGACCCCAGGCCGGCGCAGGCGGAGGCCATCTCGCGCCTGCCCGCCGGCCGCACCCATGCGATCGACGTCCCCAGCGGGCTCGATGCCACCACCGGTACGCCCGGCACTCCGACCGTCCACGCGCTCCGGACCTGCACGCTCGCCGCCATGAAGGCGGGGCTCTGGACGGAGCCGGGCCGGCGCCACGCCGGCCAGATCACGGTTGCCGACATCGGCATGCCGGCCAGCGCCTGGGCGGCGGCCGGGCTCACTCCGCCGGTGCTGATCCGGGGTGGAGAGTTGCTGACGATACCGACCGATACCGGACAGCCGATGGCGCCGTCTCCGCCCTGACGCCGACGGACTGACCTGGACTCGCGGTGGGACGGCGTCGCCGCCTTGACCGCAGTACCACTCCCGTGTATGCTGTCGTGACGCCACCAGCCACCCCCCGGGTGGACTCATGATCAACGCCGCAGCAAACGTCCCAGCCACCAGTGGCGAGTTCGCGGAGCTTGTCTCCGAGCGCCTCGACGAGCTCATCACCTACGCCGCCCATCTCGTCGGCGACGTCGACTCCGCCGTCGAGATGGCCGCCGCGGGCATCGTGCACGCGGCCAAGTACCCGCCGGCTCATCTCAGCATCGACGGTCCCGCCGCGCTCTACCGTTCGGTGACCCGCGCCTGCCGCACCGGCCAGCGCTTCCCACCCCGGCCGCATGGCCCGTCACGGCTCTGGCATCACAGCCGGCCTCCGTTCGAGGCCGTCCTCCACGGTGGCGACGTCGCTCGCCGGATGAACACCGTGAAGCGCGCGCTCATGACCCTCACCTTCGAGCGCCGTGCCGCGCTCCTGCTCCGCAACGTCGTCGGGCTTCGCCATGCGGAGATCGCGCGCGTGCTGGAGTGCTCGCCGGAAGCGGCCAGCCGGCTGCTGGCCGGCTCCCGCCGCCAGTTCAGCGCCGTGTACCGCGAGATCGCGATATGAAGTGCAGCCTGCTCGCCCTGAGCAGCTACCTGGACGGCGAGCTGGAGACCGGGCGCCGCGCCGAGGTCGAGGCGCACCTGGTCGGATGTGAGCGCTGCCGGGCGGGCCTCGACTGCCTCCGCGAGGAGACCGAGCGCTTCGGCGCCCTTGGTCAGGTCCACGTGCCGGACTCCGCTGTTCCCGCCTTCCTGCAGCAGCTCGGCCTGATCGGCCCGGACGACGTCCTCCCGTCGCGCGTGGGCCGGACGCCCGCTCCCGCCGTGACGTCTCAGCCGCCCTGGTTGGGCGGCGCAGGCTCAGGCCAGGCCCTGCCGTGGATGCCTCGGGCCCATGGCCTCGATCCGCGGGACACCGCTCAGCCCGGCGGCGATCACCGGGACACCGTTCAGCCGGAGAGCGATCAGCCGTCCCTTCCCTTCATCGACGAGCTGGCTCCGGCGGGGCTGACCCTGATGTCCCCGCCCTCCGGCGAGCCGGCCGACGTGCCCGAGATCGATCTCAGCGGGCGGTCGACAGCCACCCCGGCGTCGCCGCCTCCCGTGCCGGTGGCGGCTGCGCTGCCTCCCACCCCTGCGGGCCCACCCGCCTCCACCCCGCCGGCGCCGGAGAGCGCTGCCCTCGAGGGAAGGCGGGTCCCGCACGCGTTCCCCGGGGTTTGGGCCGAGGTCGAGGCCGGGCCCGCGCGAGCGCCGGCCGAGGTCCCCGCGCCCACCCCGGAGGTCGACGTCACCTGGTCGCAGCCGTCGGGGAGCGACCTCGATTCCCACGCGGTGGACGACGATCCCCTGGTCACCCTCGTTCCGCCGGCCTCAGCGCCGGCCCCGTGGGCCACGCCACCCCCGCCGCCGCCCACGCGACTGCAGGCGCCCCCGCAACCACCTTCAGAGCCCCCGTGGCCCGCCGTGCCCCCGTGGCCCGCCGTGCCCTCGCCACCGCACGTACCCCCGCCACCGCCCGCGCCCCCGCCGTCCCAGCTGTCTCCGTCCCCCCAGGTGCCGCCGCCGTTCCGGGGCTCGCCATGGCACGTACCGTCCTCTGACGAGCGGCCCGCATCTCCGCCCAACGACGATCCGTGGAGCTGGGCGCCCCGGGACGACGGGCCGCCCCCGCCGTCCCGCAACCGCCCGGACCCCGACCTCGCCACCGACGCCGGCGCGGGTTTCACGCCCGCCGCCGCATTCGCCGGCGACTCTGATTGGAACGGGGTGGGTGCGGAGGAGCCGGGAGCCGGGTACCCCGAGCCGGACGTCGCGCCCGATCCCCTCGTCGACCCGTTGATCGCCCGGGTGGTGCAGCCGCCACAGCCCGTCCCGCCGACCTTGATCTCCCGGCTGCGTGATCAGGTCGCCCTCCGTCTGGCGCTGATGCGCGGAGCCGGCGGCGACGTGGGCCGCCCCGCCCGCGGCGCCCCTTCTCCCGCCGGGAATCCTCCCTCTCCGGAATCGGTCGGTCCGCTGGTGGCGGCGATGCGCTCGCGGATGGCCTCGTCCTTCGATCCGGACGAGGCGCCCGATCGGGGCGCCGGCCCAGCCCCCGCCCCATGGGAGCCGCCCCGTCCGGATCGGGCCGGGGAGCCGGCGTGGCCGGAGGTGCCGTTCCGCTCCGCCACGATCGCCGAGGAGCTGCCGCGGTCGCCCGCCACACCGCGGGTTCGTGATCTCGACCCGGGCCCACGCGCACCCGGCCGGCACACCCGGCGACTCGGGGACCGCCACGGTCCGCTCGGAGCCACCGGGGGCTCGGTGGCCCAGATGGCGGGACGGTTCGGCGATCTCCCCCACCAGGTGCGTCGCCTCGCGGCCCACCCGCGGCGGCGCTGGTTGATCGTCGCCGTCCTGGCCGTGCTGGTGGTGACGGTCAGCCTGGTGATATCGCACGCCGGCGGGCCGAGTGCCGCGGGCGTGGCCAGCGCCAAGCCGTCGACGCGACCCCTTCCCGCCGCCAGCGCGACCCTGGCCCCGCAGTCGCAGCCGGCCACCGTGCTGCAACCGTCAGCCTCGACGGCGCCCACCTCCACCCGGACCCCCACCCCGGTGCCGACCTCGGCGCCCACCCCCGTCCCCACCTTCGCGGCCCAGACCTACGGTGCCGGCGGCTCCGGCTGGCAGCTCCAGGACGTCCGCTGCTGCGACGTCGAGACCGGGACCGGCTACACCAGGATCGTCTTCGACCTCGGTGACTCCTCGGGCGCGAACCCGACCGCGACGGTGAGCTTCCCGACCCCCACGACGATGGTGGTGAGCTTCCCCGGGGTCAGCGCCCCCGGCTCACTGGCTGCCGGCGGCAGCGGGGGAGTGGTCAGCGGCGTGACCCGCCAGAGCGGCGCCCCGCTGGCCTTCCGGCTCAGCCTCAGCAAGGCCGCGACGGTGCAGGGCTGGGCGTACTTCGGGGGCGCGGACGCCGAGAGCTCAGCCCCGCTGCACCTGTACTTCGACCTCGGCTGAGATCGGGCTCAGGCGGCCTTGCAGTTCTTGGTGTGCTTGAGGATGCGCTCCCGCTTCGGCTCCCCAGGCTTGCGCGTGTGGCGGAAGGCGATCTCGACGCTGATCTCGTTCTGACGCATCAGCTGATGGCAGACCGGGCAGCGGACCGCGGTCATGATCTCCTTCTGGGAGAGGACACCCTTGGATTCCTTGAGGTTGTTGGCCATGCGGGCACGCTCCTGAGAGGCTGGGGACATCGTGATTGTAACGGCCAACGCGCTCCGGACCATCGCGGGGCTGTCGCGCCTCCACGGTGACCCGCGCATGAGCATGACCGCAAAGCCGCCGGGCGGATCCCGCCGAAATCGATGAATGCCCTGGTCACCGTCCTGCTCGTGGTCGCGATCCTCGCCGTCCTGGGGCTGATCGCCGTCGGTCCGGTCCGCGCCGTCAGGGAGGACCGCGGCTACGCCGCCGAGGAGCGGGGGTGGTTGGAGGGCGGCCGCTTCCCGGCCGAGGTCGAGCGCGTGTACCGCCACGGCCGGCTGATCCTCACCGACGGAGCCCGGCTGCGCGAGCTCGGCTACGAGCTCAGGCAGAGGCGGATGGTGAGGAGCGAGTGGGGCCGGGTGCCGGAGGTGGTGTGGCGGGCGGTGAGCCCGCCGGCGAAGCCTGAGCCGGCCGGGGTCGGAGACGCGGACGGAGCCGCCCGCGGCCCCACTGGCGCCTAGCTCCGGGGCTGGAGAGCGGCCCCCGCGTCCTCGCGGCCCTCTCGACCCCCTGGTACCCCGTGGCGGATTCGAACCGCCGATCTCCGCCTTGAGAGGGCGGTGTCCTGGGCCTCTAGACGAACGGGGCGTGCCGGACCAGCCGAATTATAGGGGCGGGTCGGACCCGCCCCGGAACAGCGCCGTTCCGTTCCCCCCGCCGGCAACGGCCTGCCCACCGGCGCCCGCGCCGCGCCTGCCCGCTACACCCGCTCCGGGGCCGGCATCCCCAGGCACCAGAGCGAGTCGGCGAGGGTGGCCCGGGTGGCCGCCACCAGCCGCCGCCGGAAGGCCCGTCGCCCCGGATCCTGCTCGCGCACGATCGCCTCGGTGTGCTCGTAGAAGTCGGTGAGGGTCGAGGCCAGTTCGAAGGCGTAGGTGCACAGCGTCGACGGGGAGAGCCCGGCGCCCGCCTCGGCCAGGGCGTGGCGGTAGCCGTCCAGCGCATGCAGCAGCGCCCGCTCCGCCGGCTCCAGCTCCGGCACCGCGGCCGTCCCCGGTGCCGTCTCCTCGACCTTGCGCATGATCCCGGCGGCGCGGGCATGGCTGTACATGAGGTAGATGCCGGTGTCGCCGGTCGTGCGGAGGGCCTCGTCGAAGTCGAAGGCGATCACCTGGCTGAGGGTGAACTTCTCCAGGTAGTAGCGCACCGCGCCGGCGGCGAGCAGGGTCGCGATCTCCGGGTTGGCCGCCTTCTCGCCGACCCGCTCCCGGGCCTTGTCGAGCAGGTCGTCGGCGCGCACCTCGATGCCCCGCCGCCCCGAGAACGCGTACGCGTTCCTGCCGTCCTCGACGGGGACCCCCAGGGCCTCGGCCGCGGCCGGGGAGAGGGCGACGACCTCGTAGGCGAGGTGGATCGACCGCTCCGCCTCCCGCGGGTGCCCGGTGCGCGCCAGCCCCCGCCTGACCACCTGCTGCGGGTAGGCCTGGCGGGCGTCGATCACGTTGATCACCCGCGAGGCCCGGCCGAACCCGGCGGCGGGCAGCTCCGCCCCCCCGGTGGTGGTGGTGGCGGGTGACGCGGGGTCCTCAGGGTGCCAGCGCCGGTAACGGAAGTCGCGGCCGAGCAGCCCGAACTTCCAGAGCTGGTAGGCGATGTCCTTGGCGGTGTAGGTCGCCACGCCGTCCGACTTGACCAGCACCTTGGCGTCGTCCTCGCCGGCGTCGTCCTCATCCGACGGCATCACCCAGCAGCCGGCGTGGCGCCCCTCGGTGACGTGGACGATCGCTCCGGCCTCGCGCAGCAGGTCGAATGCCTGGTTCCAGAACCCGTAGGCGATGATGTCCGACTCCCAGGTGAGCAGGTCGTAGCCGATGTCGAAGCGGTGCATGGTCGCCAGGTGGCAGTCGACCACCCGGGAGGCCAGCTCCTTCACGAAGCGGGCGGTCTCGCCATCCCCCGTCTCGATCTCCTGGAGGGTCAGGCGGCGCTGCTCGAGGAGGGCGGGGTCGGTCTCGTAGCGATGGCCGACCTCGACGTAGACCCGGGAGCAGTAACGGTCGAAGGGCTCGCCCGGGTCCTGCTCGATCCCCAGGTGGCGGAGTCCCACCGCGACGTCGGCGACCTGCACCCCGGTGTCGTCGATGTAGTTCTGGACCTCGACCTCATGCCCGAGACGGCGGAGGATCCGGGCCACGGTGTCACCGATGCAGGCGTTGCGCAGGTGCCCGACGTGGGCCGCCTTGTTGGGGTTGGTGGCGGTGTGCTCGACCAGGGTCCGGCCCCGGGGCGGCGCCTCACCGGGAAGCAGCACCGGCGTCTCGAGGTTCAACCCCAGCGCCTGCTCGATCACCGCCACCGCCCACACCCGGTCGTCCAGCCGGCAGTTGACGTAGCCGGGCGGGCTCACCGTCCAGGACGTCACGAAGTCGAGCCGCAGCGCCTCCAGCCGCTCGCGGAGCTCCCCGGCGATCTCGATCGGACGCCGCCGCAGCACCCGGGCGGCCCGGAGCGGCGCCGGGGTGGAGAAATCGCCGAACTCCGGCCGGGCCGAGCGCTCGAAGACCGCCTCGACCTCCTCCCCGACCCCGGAGGAGGCGAGAACGGCGCGGAGCGCGCGGATCAGCTCGGTGCGCACGTCGAGCATGGGCTCGGATCCTACTCGGAGCCGCCGGGGGCGCTTCTCGGCTCGGCCCGCGACCGGCTCCCCGCCCCCTCCGCGAGCGGCTCGGGGAACGTCCCGCTGCGCTGGGAGCTCCCAAATGGGACAATGCCCGGCCGATGGGCACGATCCGCCACTGCGTGGTCCCGGCCGCCGGGCTGGGCACCCGCTTCCTCCCCGCCACCAAGGTGCTCCCCAAGGAGATGCTCCCGGTGGTCGATCGCCCCGTCATCGAGTGGGCCATCGAGGAGGCCATGGCCGCCGGCGCCGCCGAGATGGTCCTGGTCATCGCCAACGGCAAGGAGCTGATCCAGTCCCACTTCAAGCGCCAGCCGGAGCTGGAGCGGGTGCTCGAGGCCCGCGGCAAGCACGCCGAGCTGAACGCCGTCCGCCACTCCCAGGAGCTGGCCCACATCCGCTACGTGCTCCAGGAGAAGCCGCTCGGACTGGGCCACGCGGTACTCTGCGCGGCCGATGTGGTGGGTGACAATCCCTTCCTGTGCATGCTCCCCGATGACCTCTCGCACGCCAAGACGCCGATCCTGGCCCAGCTCCGGCAGGCCTGGGACGAGGTCCAGGCGCCCGTGCTCGCGCTGATGCGGGTGACCGGTGACGAGATCTCCCGCTACGGCTGCGCCGCGGTCGCCGAGCGCCGGGGCCGGCTCCACCGGGTCACCGGGGTGGTGGAGAAGCCGAGGCCCGATGAGGCTCAATCAGACCTCGCCATCATGGGCCGGTACGTGCTGACCCCGGGGATCTTCGACGCGCTGCGCCGCACCCCGCCCGGGGAGGGTGGCGAGATCCAGCTCACCGACGGCATCGCCGGTCTGCTCGACGCCGGCGAGGTCTGGGGGCTGGAGTTCGAGGGCGAGCTGCTCGACGTCGGCACCCTCGACGGGTGGCTGACCACCAACGTGCGCCTGGCCCGGGAGCTGGGCCGCGCCCCCGCGCTCCAGGCGGCCCTGGCATGATGCGGATCCTCCGCCGCGAGTGGGGCGCGGTCACCTTCGTCGCCACCGTCATCATCGGGGCGATCGTGGTCGGCACCACGTTCCTCGTCGGCGCCGGCCACGGCAGCACGGCCCCCACGCCCCCTCCCTGCCCGTCCTACACGCCCTGGCAGACCCCGGTGGCCGGAGCCACGCCGACGGCGACGCCATTCGCCTTCGCCAACTGCTCGCCCCCGCCCACCAAGCCGCCGCCGAGCGTGAGCCCGTCACCGACCCCGAGCCCGACCGCGACCCCGAGCCCGTCCGCCTCCGCGTCGGCGTCTGCCTCCGCGTCCGCCTCTGCGTCGGCGTCCGCATCCGCGTCGGCATCCGCGTCCGCGTCGGCATCCGCCAAGGCCTCGGCGAGCCCGACGCCGACCCCGACCTAGCCGGCCTCCCCGAGCCCCCACGGGCGGAGCGCGCCCGTCACGAGGAGCCGAGCTGGCCCTCCAGGGTGGGGATGGGCGCGGCGGTGCACACCGAGCCCGGCTGGCCTCCGGTCACCTTGCAGATCCCGGCGGTCAGCCAGTTGGCGTTGCCGATGATCGCCTGCGCCACCTGATTGCTGGTGTCGGTCAGGGTGTTGGCGATCTGCTGCCAGGTCATCCCCTGGAGCAGCTCGGGGTTCACCCCGCTGCCGCTCAGGATGTAGCTGTTGGCGAGGTCCTGGAAGGGGATGCCGCCGGTCTGGCTCGAGTAGGGAGAGGTGTCGTAGGTGGTGACCAGGTTCTCCTCCGCGGCCGTCGGCGTCTGCAGCGGGTTGCCGCTGCGGTCCTCGCTCTCGATCGGCGCGAAGTCCAGGTACTGGCTGGAGTAGCTGGAGCCGTAGAAGGTGAAGGTGTGGGTGTTGGGGATGTCATCGGGGTTCGAGTCGGACATGGTGATGTGGAGGTTGCTGAAGGTCCCGAAGCGGCTGAGGGCGATGACCACGCTCCAGCGCTCGGCGGCGCAGTAGGGGCAGTACTCGGCGCCAAGGTAGAAGAGCTCGGGGCTGCCGTTCGGGCCGGTCAGTGCCGCCGGGCTGCCGGTCACCGGTTCGAGAGGATCGGCCACCCCCCCCGCCGCGATGGTGCTGGACACGCTGGGGCTGACCCCGGTGACCGCGGCCAGGACGGAGGCTGGCGCGAGCTGGTTGGAGCTCGACGAGGAGGTGCTCTTCGACGGCGAGGAGCTTCCCAGGACGATGAAGACGACCACGACCGCGACCACCACCACGGTGAGCCCGCCGCCCCAGGCCCAGGGGCTCTGCCACCAGGGGCGGGCCAGCGTGACCCGCTGGGCGCGGTAGCGTGACGGGGTGGTGGACGCCCTTGGAGGCGTGGATGCCCTAGGAGTCGTGGACGCCCTGGGAGTCGTGGACGCCCTGGGGGTCGCCGGCTTGGGAGCGGGCCCCGGCCGTCCCGCGGGGGTGGTCCCGCCGGATGTCGTTTCCTCGCGGCGGCGCTTGGAGAGTCGGGCCATTCCTAACCTCGGATCAATGGAGCCAGCTGGGCGAATGGTACAGGCGGACGGCCGCCGTCACCTCCGGAGCCGCCCTCACCGCGGGCCCTCCGCGGCGCGGACGCCGGACTGGAGACGCGCCAGCGCGGCCAGGAGGCAGAGGAACACCAGCACGTGGACGCTGGTGCACCACTCGCAGAGCTCGTGGAGCTGGACCAGCTCGGCCCAGATGAAGTAGAGGACCGCGATGAGGCCCAGGGCGGCCCACAGAACGTGGACGGGCCGCAGCCACGCCGGTTCGGAGAGCCCGCGCCGGGCGCACCGGATCGCGATCGCGGCCAGGGCGCCGCTGACGATGAACCAGACCATCCCGGGGACGGTGACCGGGATCGAGGTACCGGGCACGAACGAGTACTGGCTCTTCAGCACCCCCTCACAGTTGACGAACCCCCCATTGGTGCAGTAGGGCGCGACGCCCGCATAGTGCAGCGTGGTCAGGTAGACCGAGATCCCGAGCCCGATCACCCCGACCGCGAGCAGGAACCAGGCGCCCAGGCCGGCGCCCCTCGGCTGCCCCGCTGACCAGGATTCCACGGGCGCGTCCTCCCGGGTCGGGGAGGGCCGGCCGGACGCGGGAGCGAGGCTCACTACAATCAGCCGCCCGCCCCGGCGTCGGCAGGGGTGGCGGGGTCGGAGCCCAGCGCGGGCATGGGGTCGTCGGGGTCCTTCACGTCGACGTTGTCCCGCCACCAGAGGTCGACGGCTCTCTCGGTGTCGGTGCGGCTGCCGCCATTGTCGATCACCCAGGTGGCGAGGTCGCGCTTGCGATCGATGGGGAGCTGGGCTGCCAGACGCTGCCGGGCGGCCACCTCGCCGAGCCCGCCCCGCTCGCGCAGCCGCCGGAGCTGGGTGGCGGCGTCGGCGTAGACGAGCAGCACCCCGCCCGGGAAGTCGGACTGGCGGTCGCCCTCGAAGAGCAGGGGGACGTCGACGGCGATGAGCGGTGGCCCGGACGCGACCAGCGCCGCGACCCGCTCGGCGATCCGGGAGAGGATCAGGGGGTGGGTGAGCGCCTCCAGGCGGCGGCGGCTCGCCGGGTCGGCGAACACGATGTTCGCGAGCCCGGCGCGATCCAGGCGCCCGGACGGGGTGAGCAGCCCCCGACCGAAGGCGCCGACCACCGCTTCCAGGCCGGGCGTGCCCGGCTCCACCACCTCCCGCGCGATCTGGTCGGCATCGACCACGGCAGCACCGTGGACGGCCAGCATCGCCGCCACGGTGGACTTCCCGGTGGCGATGCCGCCGGTGAGGCCGATGATGCGCACCGCCGGATCATGCCTCGTGGCGCGGTCTGGCTGGCAGACCTCATCGCCGGCGCGCTGATCGCGCCGGTCCGCCCTCCGTGCCCGGGTGTCGGGGTCAGCGAATGATCGGCTCCGCGGTCGGGGCGTACGCCTGGCCCACCAGGTCGACGCGGCCCAGGGACCTGGCGAACTCCAGGCATGCCGAGCGCGTGAACCGGAGGTGCTTTCCCGGGGTGTGCCAGGCCTGCAGATGGCCCTGGGCCACCGCCCGCCGGAGCGTCGACCGCGAGACGCCGCAGAGGGCGGCCGCTTCCCCGGTCGTCAGGATCTGGTCCTCGTTCTGACCCATCGTTGTTCCTCCCTTTCCGTCAGCCCCCCGGCTGACCCCGACGACTTGACCGTGTCGGACGTTTACCAGTGTACAGGGACTTTGGCGCGCTTGTCTCGTTCCCCCTCGTTTTGGGTCCTCCCCCCACGGCCGGAGGCGCCAGAGGCTTAGGTGAGAATATCAGTGGGTCAATCGGCCCATCCGCGGTCCCAGCGCGTCATCCGGGGCCCCTGGGGACGCCCCGTATACTGGCCGAACGTGATGTGTGGCCCACCGGGGCCGGAGGACCAGCGGATGTCGGCACGGGTGCGGGATCTTGTCCATCGGCTGGTCGAGAGCGTCGGCACCGTGATCGTCGGCAAGGACGACGAGATCGAGCTGTGCGTCCTCGCCCTGCTCTGCCGCGGCCACGTCCTCATCGAGGACGTTCCCGGAGTCGGCAAGACCATGCTCGCCAAGGCCCTCGCCCGGGCCAGCGGCTGCTCCTTCGAGCGCGTGCAGTTCACCCCCGACCTGCTCCCGGGCGACGTCACCGGGGTCTCGGTCTTCGACCCCCGGACCACCGGCTTCGAGTTCCGCCGGGGCCCGGTCTTCGCCCAGGTCCTGCTCGCCGATGAGATCAACCGGGCCTCGCCGAAGACCCAGTCGGCCCTGCTCGAGGCGATGGAGGAGGACCAGGTGACGGTGGACGGCCAGACCCACCGGCTTCCCGAGCCCTTCATCGTGCTGGCCACCCAGAACCCGATCGAGCTGGGCGGCACCTTCCCGCTCCCCGAGGCGCAGGTGGACCGGTTCCTCTTCAAGGTGGACCTCGGCTACCTCCCGCTCGACGACGAGGTGGCGATGCTGGATCGCTTCCAGATGTCCTCGCCGCTCGACGACCTCCTGGCCGTGACCACGCCCGAGGAGCTGACGGAATGCCAGACCGCCTGCGCTGCCGTCTACTGCGATCCGGCGCTCAAGGAGTACTGCGTTCGCCTGGTCCAGCGGACCCGCCAGCACCCCGACGTCGCCCTCGGAGCCTCGCCCCGGGGCAGCCTCGGCCTGCTCCACTCCGCCCAGGCACGGGCCGCCGCCCAGGGCCGCGAGTTCGTCCTCCCCGACGACCTCAAGGGACTGGCGGCGGGGGTGCTCACCCATCGCGTGATCCTGACGCCGAACGCGGAGCTCCGCGGCGTGACGGCCTCGAGCGTCATCGACGAGGTCCTCGCCGCCGAGGCCGTCCCGACGGCGGCGCGGCGGCTCGCATGAGCAGCCGGGCGCCCCTTCTCGCCGTCCTCGTCGTCCTCAGCTTCTTTGCCGGCATCACCGGCGTGCGCCTCGCCTACACGCTGGCCTACGCCCTGCTCCTCCTGCTGCTGGTCGCCTGGATCTGGTCGATGGTCCTGGCCCGGCGCCTGGAGGTGCGCCGGGAACCGCCGGTGGGGGCACACATGGTGGGCGAGACGTTCACCGAGCGATTCGGCCTGCGCAACCGCAGCCCGCTGACCCTCCCCTACTGCGAGGTCCACGACCGGAGCCGGATCCCCGGCTACACGCCGGGACGCGCCTGCGCTCTCAACCCGGGCGGGTCGGTGGTCTGGAGCGCCCGCGGGGTGTTCACCCAGCGGGGCAAGATCGGGTTCGGGCCGCTGGAGGTCCGGCTCGGCGATCCCTTTGGTCTTTTCCCCAGGACCGTGCGATTCCGGGAGACCGGCACGGTGACGGTCTACCCGGCCATCCACCCGGTGGACGCGGTGCTCCGCCCGGTGTGGATGGGCGGCTTCTTCGGCGAGGCCCACCACGGCCGTGGCCTGGATGTCCCCCCGGACGTCTCCTCGGTGCGCGACCACAACCCCGACGACGGCCTCAGCCGGATCCACTGGCCCTCCACGGCCCGGGCCGGCCGGTTGATCAGCCGCCTCTACGAGACCCATCAGAGCTCCGACGTCCTGGTCGTGCTCGACCTGAGCCGGGGGTCGCACTTCGGGGAGCCTCCCGAGTCCACCCTGGAGTACGCGGTGTCCCTGGCCGCCTCGATCTGCCACGCCGCCCTGGCCCGGGGCCAGGCGGTGGGGCTGGTGACCAACGACCGGCTGAGCACCGCCATCGGGCCCGGGCGCGGCGAGGCCCAGCGGCTGCGCATCCTCGAGTTCCTGGCGGGTGCCCAGGACACCGGTCGCCGGCCGATCTCGGCCGCCATCGCAACTCACGGCAGGGGCTGGCAGGGGCGCGGCGGCCTCATCGTCGTGACCAGCGACCGCGGCCCCGACTGGGTGGAGGCCCTCGTCGAGGTGGGGGCGCGCGGGCAGCGGCACCTCGCCGTTCTCGTCGAGCCGACCAGCTTCGGGGCGTCGGGGCCGCCGATGAGGGTGGGTGCCGCCTGGCGGCTGGCCCTCGACTGGTGGATCGTCAGGCGCGGCGACGTCCTGTCCGCGCCCCATCGCACCCGCGCCGCCGGCATGTGAGCGGGCGCCGCTGGAGAGCCCCATGAACAGCTTCCGGCCAGGGCCCGCATCCGGCGCGCGCGTGAGCCAGGCCGTGGCCGCCACCCCGGCCCGGGCGGGCACCGCCCCGCGCCGTGTCGTGGCGGGGGGGGTGCCGCCGCCGGCGCGCCCCCTGGTCCGGCCCGAGGTGTTCGTCGCGGGATCCCAGCCGCTGGCGCCGGCCGGGATCGGCGCCTACGTCATCGCCCTCGCCCTCATCGTCGCCACCACCGCCGCGGTGCTCTCCGGCGGCTGGATCGGGGGCGCCCAGGCCACCGTGCTGGTCGCCGTGGTGGCGGTCGTCGAGGCCATCCTGCTGGGACGCTCCGGGGTCGGTCGGTTGGTGGCGATGGCGCTCGCCATCCCGCTCTGCGCCGCCGTCGTCGTACCGACCACGATCGGCCTCATCCCGGCCACGGTGCGCCAGGGGGGCTGGGAGCATGCCGCCGGCGAGTACATCCTGCAGGCCTTCGCGGGCCTGCTCTCCACCGGGCCCAACCCCTTCGTCCAGTGGGCCTTCATGGTCGGGCTCTCGACCATCCTCTGGCTCTGCGGCTACTGGCTGGGCTGGGTGGCATTCCGCGAGCAGCGCGGCGTCCTGGCGGTGCTGCCGGTGGTGGTGATCCTCGCGGTCAACGTCCTCAATGCTCCCTCGGTCACCAGCCGCTCCGGCCCGGGCTCGTCGATCGGGCTGGCCGAGGTCGCGGCCGTGCTCGGGGCCGTCCTGGTCGTCGGCCTGGCCCAGCTCAGCTCCCTCGCCTCGGAGTGGCGTGCCCGGCGGGTTCCCACCCTGGACGGGCTCCGGGGCCGCTTCACCGCCGCCCTGGTCGTCGCCGCCATCGGGGTGGTGGCGGCCAGCGTCCTGATCCCGCCGCTCACCTCCACCGACATCTCCGCCAACCTCTTCGGCGGGGGTCGCGGTCTCGGGAGCGGACCGGGGGGGCAGGGTCTCGCCAGGGTCGGTTTCAGCTCGGTGGTGGCGCCGGGTGCCGCGCTGGTCAACGATTCCGTCGCCGTCCTCACCTACTACACCGACCAGGGGCAGAGCGCCTACCTCGCTGCGGTCAACGACACCGTCTTCCTCGACGGGAGCTGGATCCCCGGCTTCCAGTCCGGCCAGGTCCCCTCCGAGATCGCCCAGCCCGTGGCCGCCGGGTCGATCCCCCGCGACCCGAGCGCGCTGGGCGGCTCCCGGTCCACCGCGACTGCCCACGTCAGCTACGCGCACAGCGCCGCCAACGCCACGGCGGGCGCCGGGGCGAGCCTGGGGCTGTACCCCGGCGATCCCTCCTCGACCAGCCACGCCGGTACCGCGGTCGGTCAGGTCGACCTGGTCCCCACCGCGACTTCCACCCCTTCCCCGGCCCCGTCCGGGGGCTACAAATGCGTGGGGGACACCTGCGCGGCGGGCAGCTCCATCATCGCCCCCTTCCTCACCGTCGACGAGTACAACCTCGGAAACGGCACCGTCACCAGCCTCGTGACCGCCGGCTCCACGAGCACCGCGACGGTCCCCCAGCTTGAGGCCGCCGGGATCTCCTATCCCTCCTGGGTGACCGCGGACGCCGCCCCGCTGGTCGCCAGGGGGGCCTCGGCCGCCGACGCGGCCCAGGCGAAGGCCATCCTCAAGCTGGCGCAGCAGTGGACCCAGGGGGCCACCAACCCGTACGACGAGGCGGCGGACATCGAGAGCCACCTCCGCGGCCCTGGCTTCACCTACACGCTGACCCCGCCCAGGACCCCGGCCGGGCAGTGGCCGATCGTCTACTTCCTCGACACCAGCCACCAGGGCTACTGCCAGTACTTCGCGAGCGCGATGGGCGCGATGCTGCGCAGCCTCGGGATCCCGGCCGTGCTGGTGACCGGCTACGGGCCGGGGACCGCGACCGGCCACTTCACCTCGGCCCGCCAGCCGATCTTCCAGGTGACCAGCACCGACGCTCACGCCTGGGTGGAGGCGTACTTCCCCGGCTACGGCTGGATCCCCTTCGAGCCCACCCCCACGTCCCTGTACGGTGGCTACCTCCCCTTCTCCCGCGGGGGGGTCGCGCCGACCCCGAGCGCCGGGGCCCTCCCGAGCAGGTCGGTCCAGCCCGCGCGCCCCACCCCCACGCCAGCCCCCACATCCCCCGCGGGCGGTCCGGCGAGCGGCCCCCCCCGGTGGCTGGTCGGGCTCCCCATCGGGCTGGCGGTGGTCGCGGTCCTGCTCCTGGCGGGGCTCGCATGGTGGCGGCACCCCCGATCCCTGGCCGGGGTCTGGCGCCGCCTCACCCTGGCCGCCCGGGTGTCCGGGGTCGACCGGGATGCGGCCGAGACCCGCAGCGCTTTCGCCGGCCGGCTCTCGCGGGCCCTGGGCGGAGGCGGCCCGCCCCTCCTCGGCGCCGAGCTCGGGACGGTCGCGGCGGTGAGCGGCAAGGCGGAGTTCTCCCCGGAGGGTCTCGACGACCCTGATCGCCGCCTCTGGCGGGACACCTGGGCGTCGCTCGCCCCCGCCATGACCCGGTTGCTGCGCCGCCGGCTGCTGCGCCGCCGCCCTGCGGTCTAGGCTCGACCCGTCACTCGGCGGGTGGGCAGCGCTCCGTGCCGGTGAGGGGCAGCCTCACGTGGTCTCGATGAGGCTCGTGGGGGGTAGCCCTTCGTGTGGACGAAGTCAGTCGATAGCATCCTCGCCAAGCTGCGCGGTTGCATGCCCATCACTGAGGACGTTCCCATCTACCGGACGACGAGGGGCGACAGGACCAGCACCATCTCCCCTCCGAACCCCGGAAGGAGGCCCATGCCGTGACCACTCCCCTCGACCGGGACGGCGGCCGCGTTGCCGTCATCACCGGTGCCTCCTCGGGCATCGGCGAAGCCACCGCGCGGGCACTCGCGGCCAGCGGCTTTCGCCTCGCCCTGCTCGCCCGCCGCGCCGACCGCATCCAAGCCCTCGCCGACGAGATCGGCGGCCGCGCGATCGCCATCCGGGCCGACGTCACCGACCGCGCCTCCCTCGTGGCTGCGGCCGAACGCGTGAAGGCCGAGCTTGGCGGCACCGACGTTCTCGTCAACAACGCCGGCATCATGCTGCTCGCCCCCTTCACCCCCGACCGCCACGACGACCACCTCCGCATGGTCGAGACCAACCTGATCGGTGCGATGAACGCCACCGAGGCGTTCCTCGACCAGCTCCGCGACGGCGGAGGCGACCTCGTCAACCTGTCCTCGGTCGCCGGTCGGACCGCCCGGCCGGGCAACGCCGTCTACGCCGCCACCAAGTGGGGCATCAACGGCTGGTCGGAGTCCCTGCGCCAGGAGCTCCAACCCGACGTCCGGGTCATGGTCATCGAGCCCGGCGCGGTGGCCACCGAGCTGACCGATCACATCACCCATCCCGACGCCAAGCAGGCAGCGGAGCACATGTACGAGCGGCTGGCCATCACCGCCGACGACATCGCCGAGATCATCACCTTCGCCGTCACCCGACCACGTCGCATGACTCTCAACGAGATCCTGGTGCGCCCGACCGCGCAGCCGTGACCCGACCGACTCGCAATCCGTCGTCCGAGCGACAGCCTCCCGAGCCGCCTGCCTCGCCACCGCCACCGAGGAGCACGAACATGCCAACAGAGCCCACCCGAGCCCAGCAGCTGATCGGCGACTTCGCCCCGAAGATGGTCTCGCTCACCGACGACGTGCTCTTCGGCGACATCTGGGAGCGGCCAGGGCTGTCCAAGCGCGACCGCAGCCTCATCACGGTCGCCACCCTCGTCGCCCTCTACCGCACCGACCAGATGGCGTCCCACATGAAGCGGGCAATCGACAACGGCCTCACCGTCGAGGAGCTTGTCGAGGCGATCACCCACATCGCCTTCTACGCCGGCTGGCCCAACGCCATGACGGCCATCACCACCGCCAGGAAGCTGTTCGAGCAGACCAGCTGATTCCTGCAGTCGTCGGCTAGCTGCCCTGCTCGACCGGGGTCGCCTCGGGTTAGCCCATGGACGAGGCAGGGTCCCGGCAACGCTGTTTCACGGCGTGGGGACAACGCCGGAGTGCAGCTGGGTCCAGCTTGGCCATCGCCCAGGGTGTGTGCGAGATGCCATGTCAGTTGACCGGCGGCGGGCCTCGTCACGGGACCGTCGGCACTCGCCAGCAGGGGGCCCCGGACCGCGCATCGGGCGTTGGGATCAGCGCCCGCCGCCGGCCCTACGCGCTCAGATCCAGGGTCAGCAGGTCGTGGGCGACCAGCGCCCCCGGGATCGAGACGCGACCGGAGAGGTGATTGAGGACGAATCGGACTCTCGGATGCTCGTGGAGCAGCGCCGCCACCTCGCCCCGCCAGAGGTGGCCGCCCTCCACCGGACCGTCCACCCCCGAGCACTCGCAGACCAGCACGTCCACCTCCCCGGCGAGCCGGCGCAGCCCGGCGCAGAGTGTGGTGTCGCCCGTGAAGCCGACCCGCAGCCCGCCCCGGGTCACCGAGTATGCGAGGGAGGGGCAGGTGCTGTGCACCACGGAATGGCTGCGCACCCGACCGCCCCCGATCTCGACGTCGCTGCCGTCCTGGAGGACCACGTAGCGCGGTGCCACCACCTCCTCGACCCGGCGCTGGGTGGAGCCCCCGAAGCCGGCGACGGTGAGCCGGCGGACCAGCTCGCGGGTCCCGACCGGGCCGGCGATGGCGAGCCGCCCGGGCTCCGGCGGTTGGTCGGCGTGGGCGAGCGCGCCGAGGAGGAGCGGCAGCATCCCGATGTGGTCCATGTGGAAGTGGGTGAGCAGCACCAGCTCGATGTCTTGGACGCATAGCCCGAGCCGGGGGAGCAGGACGTGGGGCGGTGCGCCGACGTCGACCATCACGCGCTCATCCAGGACCGCCGAGGCATTGAACCCGCAGCCGCTGAAGGCGCTGCCGCTGCCGAGGATGGAGAGCCGCACCGACACGTCCCAAGCCTACCCGGAGCCGGGCGGTGCGGCGCGCCTGACGCGGCGGGTCCGGGCGGCGGGGCCGGCGCGGCATGGGCCGGTGCGGCGTGGGAGGCGGCCTCGGCGCCGGCGGCAGCAGGGTGGAGGTCGCTGGTCAGTCGACCTCGAAGCCCCAGTCGAGCAGCCGCGTCTCCTGCGCCGGCGCATTGCCGGCGTGGAGCAGCACCGCCAGCAGCCGGTGCCCACCGTGCACCGCCATGCCGACCAGGCAGTAGCCGGCGTTGCCGGTCCAGCCCGGCTTGATGCCCACCGCGGCGGGGTCGTCCTCGAGCAGCTCGTCGAGGTTCTGGAGCTGGAAGGCGGGGTGGTCCGGGGTCGCGGGAAGGTCGATGGTTCGCGTGTCGACGATCTGGTCGAAGAGGGGATACCGGTCGTACGTGAAGGTGGCGATCACCGCCAGGTCGTAGGCGGACGTGTGGAGATCCGGGTCGTCGAGCCCGGAGGTGTTGGCGAAGTGCGAAGAGCGCAGGCCGAGGGCGGCGACCTGGGCGTTCATCGCAGCCACGAACCGGGCCTCGCCCACGGTGTCGACGGCGATCGCCGAGGCCGCGTCGTCACCGCTCGGCAGGAGCATCCCCTCGAGCAGCTCCTGGACGGTCAGGACCTCGCGGGCCTGGAGGCCCATGACGCTGTCGTCGCCGGCCTGGAAGAGCGCGGCCCGGGTGATGGTCACCTCCTGGTCGGGGCTGAAGTTCTCGAGCGCCACCAGCGAGGTGAGCACCTTGGTCGTGCTCGCCGGCGGCAACGCCACGTGGGGCCGGAGCTCCCAGAGGATCTCGCCGGTGTCCATGTCCACCAGGATGCCGGCCCTGGCCGCGATCGGCGGAGCCCCCCGCGACATCGCCGGGGGCTTCCAGAAGTCGATGCTGCCGGTGCTCACCGTCATGTCGAACCACGGCTGCGCCCCCGGCGTCGGGCTGGGGATCGGCGTGGCCGTGGCCGCGCCGGGGGCGGACACCGCGGCGTCGCCCCCCCCTGCCGGGGCGGCGAGGGCGGTCGAGCCCGCGACGGCGCCGGCGGCTGCCGCCGCCATGAGCAGGAGGGTGATGCGGAGCGGATGCGGCGCCATCGGGGGACCGCCCGCATCGTAGTCCCGTCCGCGGCGCAGGCCCTGTCCCCATCGCCGTCCGCGGCCAGGTCGCCGCCCCCGCCCAGACCGGGCGTCCCGCCGTCGCCGCGGCGGTTGGCCCCGGAGACGGCGTGGTATCCAGATGACATGCGCCTCGATCGATTCACCGAGCGTTCCCAGGAGGCCCTCCAGGCCGCCCAGACCGCGGCCACCAGCCTCCAGCACCCCACCGTCGAACCCGAGCACCTCCTGCTCGCGCTGCTGCACCAGGACGAGGGGCTGATCCCCGCCCTGCTGCGCCGCCTCGAGGTGCAGCCCGAGACCCTGGCGGCGCGTCTACAGTCGCTGCTCGACTCCCGGCCCAAGCAGATCGGCGTCGCCGAGCCGCCCGTCGGCAGCGCGCTCCGTGCCGTGCTCATGGCCGCCTTCGAGGAGATGGCCCGGCTCAAGGACGAGTACGTCTCCACCGAGCACCTCCTGCTCGCCATCGCCCGCCAGCCCCAGGGCGAGGCGGCGCGGCTGCTCCAGCAGGCGGGGGTCACCCCCGAGAAGGTCTACTCGACCCTGGAGGCGGTACGCGGCTCGCAGCGGGTGACCGACCCCAACCCTGAGGCCAAGTACGACGCCCTCGACAAGTACGGGCGGGACCTCACCGACGCCGCCCGGCGGGGCAAGCTGGACCCGGTGATCGGCCGTGACGGCGAGATCCGCCGGGTCATCCAGGTGCTCTCACGAAGGACCAAGAACAACCCCGTCCTCATCGGCGAGCCCGGGGTCGGCAAGACGGCCATCGCCGAGGGCCTGGCCCAGCGGATCGCCGCCGGCGACGTCCCCGAGGGCTTGAAGGACCGCCGGCTGGTGGCCCTCGACCTGGGCGCCATGGTGGCGGGGTCCAAGTACCGCGGTGAGTTCGAGGACCGCATGAAGGCCGTGCTCAAGGAGGTGACCTCCTCGGACGGCCGGGTGGTCCTCTTCATCGACGAGCTGCACACCCTGGTCGGCGCCGGTGCCGCCGAGGGTGCCATGGACGCGGGCAACATGCTCAAGCCCGCGCTCGCCCGCGGCGAGCTGCGCTGCATCGGCGCGACCACCCTCGACGAGTACCGCAAGCACATCGAGAAGGACGCGGCCCTGGAGCGGCGCTTTCAGCCGGTGATGGTCGACCAGCCCTCGGTCGCCGACACCATCTCCATCCTCCGCGGGCTCAAGGAGCGCTACGAGGTCCACCACGGGGTGCGCATCACCGACTCCGCGATCGTGGCCGCCGCGACCCTCTCGCAGCGCTACATCACCGACCGCTTCCTCCCCGACAAGGCCATCGATCTCATCGACGAGGCGGCGTCCCGGCTGCGCATCGAGATCGACTCGCTGCCCACCGAGCTCGACGTGGTGGAGCGGGAGATCCGCCAGCTCGAGATCGAGCGCGAGGCGCTCAAGAAGGAGTCCGACGCCCCGTCCCGGGAGCGGCTGGCCGCCCTGGAGAAGGAGCTGGCCGACCTCCAGGAGCGGGCCCGCGGGCTGCGCGCGCGCTGGGACCAGGAGAAGGGGGCGATGAACGCGATCCGCGACATCAAGGAGCGGATCGAGGCGGTGAAGCACGACGCCGAGCGCGCCGAGCGGGCCGCCGACTTCGGCCGGGCCGCCGAGCTCCGCTACGGCCAGCTCGCCGACCTGCAGCGGGCGCTCAGCGCCGAGGAGGCGCGGCTCGGCGAGGTGCGCGGCGATCATCCCCTGCTCAAGGAGGAGGTCGACGCCGATGATATTGCCGAGGTTGTCGCCAACTGGACGGGCGTGCCGGTGACCCGGATGATGGAGGGCGAGGTCCAGAAGCTCATCCACATCGAGGAGCGCCTTCACGACCGGGTGGTCGGCCAGGACGACGCCATCAGCGCCGTCGCCAACGCGGTGCGGCGGGGACGGGCCGGGCTCGCCGATCCCAACCGCCCCATCGGTTCGTTCATCTTCCTGGGCCCCACCGGGGTGGGGAAGACCGAGCTGGCCCGGGCGCTCGCCCAGTTCCTCTTCGACGACGAGCAGGCCATGGTCCGCCTCGACATGTCGGAATACATGGAGAAGCACACCGTCTCCCGCCTGGTCGGCGCGCCGCCGGGCTACGTCGGCTACGAGGAGGGCGGCCAGCTCACCGAGGCGGTGCGCCGCCGGCCGTACTGCGTGCTCCTCCTCGACGAGATCGAGAAGGCGCATCCCGACGTCTTCAACATCCTGCTCCAGCTGCTCGAGGACGGCCGGCTCACCGACGGTCAGGGGCGGACCGTCGACTTCAAGAACGCGGTCGTGATCATGACCAGCAACCTCGGCTCCGACCTGATCGCCGAGCTGCCCCGCGACGCCTCCGGCGCCGCCCTGGAGAGGGTGCGCGAGCAGGTGATGGCGCTGCTGCGCCAGCAGTTCCGCCCTGAGTTCCTCAACCGGGTGGACGAGGTCATCCTGTTCTCCCGGCTCGACGAGGCCCAGCTCCGCCAGATCGTGCTGATCCAGCTCCGCGGCCTCAGCGACCGCCTGGCGGCGCGCAAGCTCGAGCTGCACGTCTCGCCGGCGGCGGTGGATCTGCTGGCGGCCGAGGGCTACGACCCCACCTACGGCGCCCGGCCGCTCAAGCGGGTGATCCAGCACCGCCTCCAGGACCCGATCGCCATGGGCATCCTCGAGGGCCGGTACGCGGACGGCGACACGGTGGAGGTGGACGTCGCGGGCGGCGGGCTGACCATCGACCGGGCGGCCGCGTCCCGTGAGGCCGCGCCCCGCGAGGCGGCGCCCACCACCGGTTGACGGGCGCCGGCCACCGGCGTCGCCGCTGAGCTGCGAGCTCACGCCTCCTGGTGGTGCCGGAGGGAGGAGCCTCCACTCCTCAGGCCGGAGCCTCAGCGGGCCCAGGGCCGCCGGGGTCGGGCGTCGGGGACGCGCCGGTGCCCTCATCACCGGCCTCCTCCTCGACGGGGGTGAGCAGCTCGCGGACGCGGTCGCGGAGAGAGAGCTTGTCGTTCCTCCCTCGCCGTGGCGCCGGCGGGCGGCGAACCATTCCCGGAGGCCGATCGAGACGCCGCCGAAGAGCACGAGCAGGACCAGTGACGTCACCAGCGGGGCGTGGCTGCGGCCGGCGGCGATCGACGGGGTGCCCCCGGCGGCGTGGGGAACGCTGAGGGTGGTGAGCCCCTGGGACCCCGGTCGAACTCGGCGATGTCACCGTCAGCGAGGGGGAACCAGAGGTCGCCGTCCGGGGCCACGGTCAGGCACTGGTTGGAGCCGTCCGCGACCTGGACGGTCCTGGCCAGGACCAGGGTCTGGACGGGTCCGGCGGCGGTCACGTGGATGAGCCGCGATGGGTATCCCGTTCCGCTCGCCAGGACCCAGTCGCTGCCGTCGGGCGTGCTCGCGAGGCAGCTGGCATCCAGCCAGGACGGTCCCAGGGGCACCTTCGTGTAGGAGAGCTGACCCCCCGTGCCGGCACGGGCGCGGGCGTGGCGAATCCCGTTGCCGCGACCACCGTCACGGCGGCACCGCCCATCAGGGCTGCAGCCATCCCCGCGATGACGACCCGTCCGGCCAGGTGCCTCGGTCCGCCCGTCATGGCCCGTCCCCGATCGTGGAACCCGGTGCCCTCCAGTCTACGGGAGGGGGCTCAGGCGTCCTCCACGCGATGACGGCGGTCCTTCCACGGGATCAGCGGTTGCCGGGAACATCTGGGTGCGGGTCGGTGTGGACCAGTGCCCGCGCCGACGGTCAGGCCGTCGAGGGCGGGTCGGGAGCGCGCGCCTGAGCCGGAACGGCCGCGACCGGAGGGCGAGATCCGCCTTCGGTGCCAGCTCCATCTCCCGAGGACTGGGGGGCGCCCGGGAGCCACCTCCACTGCGGGTCCGTCTCCGATGCGGGGAGATCCTCGGGCGTCAGCGTGCGGGGTGAGCGAAGTTCGAGGGGCACGGGCGGGAGCACCACCATCCCCTCGTCGGTGCGGATCAGCCGCCAGCCGCCCTCATGGACCTTCCAGTGATGGGCGCGGCAGATGGTGACGAGGTTGTCCAGGTCGGTGGAGCCTCCCCGGGCCCAATGGGTGAGGTGGTGGGCCTGGCTCCATGACGCCGGCCGGTCGCAGCCCGGCCAGACGCACCCTCCGTCGCGGGCCTTGAGCGCTCTGCGCGTCGCCGCCGCGGGTACCCGCCGGGCGCGGCCGACGTCAAGGACCGCCGAGTCGGAGTCGAAGACCACCCGCGCGACGGAGGCATCGCAGCCCAGCCGGCGCACGGTCTCGGCGGCGATCGGACCGCCCCACTCCAGCTCCCCAGCGGGTGAGCCATCCCGGCCCTGGAGGGTGTCCAGGGTGGCGGTGACCTGGAGATGGGGACGCTGGCCGGTGGTGTGGCTGGGCACCCCGGTGTCCAGGACGTGCCCGGCCAGTTCGACCAGTGCGTCCGCGAGTCGACGGTCACGATGGCGCAGGTCCTCGTCACCGCTCCTCGCGGCCAGGGGCTCCAGCGCCGTGCGCAGCGTGGCACCACCCTCGCAGTCCAGGAAGCCGCGGAGGAAGAGAGCACCCCCGGCGGAGGTCTCGAGCTCCAGGAAGCGGGCCTCCACCTGGTCGACCTGGTCGGCGAGGAAGCGCCTTTGGTCGGCGGCGTGGCGAGCGTGCTCACAGTCATGGCGGAACTTCCCGACCGAGTGCGCCTTCGCCTTGGCCAGCAGGACCCCCTCCTCGAAGCTGGCGGCCGACCCCGGGGCGGTGATCGTCCCGGCGGTCTGTGCAAGCAGAGCGAGGTGACCGAATCCGATTTGGCCGGCGAGGAGGGCGTGGTTGCTTTCGGGGAGGAGTGCCGCCTGCACGCCCACCTGCCAGGCGTTGACCGCCGCGGTTGTGGTGGTCCGGCACTCGTGCTTGACCCATTGGATGGGGCTGACGTGGCCCTGCCACTCGAGCTCGTCGCAGCTCGACAGCGCCGCCGTGTCCCGGGCGAACTCGACCTCGAGGACGTCTATGAGGTGGCGAAGCCGGAGCATCCGGTCGCGGAGAACCTCCGGCGGGCACCCCTTTCGACGTCGCGCCCGGAAGCGCGCGACGGCGCTCTCGACGGTGGCGAGGTCAACCGCCCTGGCTGTGATGTCGTCGCCGCCGTCACACATGTCCGTAGTATAGCGAACGGATGTACGTTCGGCAAGCGCCGGTCCCCGGAACGACGGACACACCTCCCGTCCCGGCGTGGCAACGGCTGGCGCTTGGCGCGATGCTCAGGAGAGCCGGACCGCGTCACCGACCCGGACCAGCCCGGAGAGCCGGTCGTCGCATTCCAGGCCGGGGCGGATGCGGAGAAGCAGGTCGTCGCCGTCGCTGACCATCTCGGAGCCGAGCTCCGCCGCCAGGTAGGCGGCAATCCGGGGATCGAGCCCGCCCAGCGCAGACAGGCGCGGCACCGCCATCCTCAGATCGAAGGCCGGCGCCAGGCTGGCCATGCGCTGGTTCCAGATCCCCCCGGGCACGCGGGGCAGGGCGGAGCCCAGCCCCGCTGCGAGCAGCGACGCGAGCGCGAAGACGCGCGCCTGGAGCATCGCGGGCATTGCCTCCCACAGGGCTCGCTCATGGGCGATGCCGTCGAGAACGTCCCGGGCTCGATCGACCACGCCGTCCGGAGGGATGGCGACCCAGGCTCGCACCCTGGCCACCCGGGCGGTCCAGCCGTCGTGACTCACCACTGTGCCGGGTGAGCGGCTGGCAGCCTCGAGGCAGCTGGCCAGCCTGGACCCAGGTTCGACCGTGTCACCGGGGAGGCATCCCGCCTCCTCGTCCCACGTGCGCGTCGCCTTCAGCACACGATGATCGCGGATCGCCGCCAGCGGTAGGGCCAGATCATGCAGGCCGAGCTCGAAGGTGGCTGCCACCGTGCCATCACCGCGCTCGGCGGGCGGGTAGACGGCGCCCCCTAGGGTGTCTGCGGCGATGCGACAGAATCCGAGGCCCCAGCGTTGCCGGTCCCGGTGGCTGCGTGAGGTGGTCAGCGCTCGGTGTCCGGCGATTCCCGGCCAGACCACATGGAAGGCGCTCTCATCCTGCACCAGCGTCACCGAGGTGGTCCGGGTGTGGCGCTCGGCGTTCACGGCAAGCTGGATCAGGGCGAGCGCGACGACCTCAGGTGCCTGGACGGGAAAGGTGGGACGCCCCTCGACCCGAACCTCGAGAGCGGTCCGCGCGGTGATGCCGGCCAGGGCCAGGTCGATGACATCGTGCGAGGTTCCAACGCTGGTCACCCGCCGGCCGACCACCAGCCGCAGGGATGACGCCAGCATGGCGATCCTTCGGCGCTGTAGGCCGTCAAACACAGCGGCGGCAGCCTCCAGGGCGTCGAGGAGACGGTCTAGAAGGGCGGCCGACGCCGCGTCGGCGGATGCCGACGCCACCGCCAGGCGCGTCCCGCGGAGGGCGAATAGGACGGTGCCTGGCCCGGCGCCCTGCCACTCCGGGGTGGCGGCGATGACCTCGTCGTCTCGGTCGAGGAGGGCCGCGGGGAGGGGTAGCTCGCGGATCTCGGCGATGGTCAGGTTCATGGCTGTTTCGGGCCCCGCGGTAAAGCCGAGCCGATCTCTGCGACCGCCAGCCGGTAACGGCGGTTGCCGTGGCTGACCACGCTGGCCGGCGAGCCGTGCCCCTCCAGCCAATTGCCGAAACGACGGACCGCCCGGGTGGCCGTATCGGAGTGGAAGGTGACGATCTCCGGGTGACGGATGACCAGGCGGACCGCCTCGCGGTGGTGGTACTGATCCTGACTGGGAACGTGAACCACCAGGGTGCCGTCCTGAATTCGCAGATCGGCGACGGGGTGGTCGAGCATGCGATCGAGCCGCTCCATAAGGGAGCCGTCCCCGATCCGACGGCCGGGCCGGAGGCGGCAGTGGCCGCGTTCTGGCTGGAGGTGGCCGATGTGCTCGTCCTGCCCACCACCTCAGCCCGTGCCGACTTCAACGGTGCCCTCGACTACCTGGAGGTGGGCGATCTGCCCCCGACGGTGGTGGCCTACATCGTCCCCAGCCTCCGCCGGTTGCGTGAGAACCCGGCGACCCTCGAGTACGTCCGCGCCGTCCGCGGGCGGGCGGAGAGCCTGGTCGAAGTGCCCGACGAGGCCAACGCCGTCCGCCTGGCGGGGATGGAGGGGGTGCCCGTCGAACAGCTCTCCGCGCGGCTCCATCTTGCGTACCGGGAGCTCACCGAGGTGATCGCGGCCATGCCTCGGCGATTCCACGGTTGACCCGGTGCGCCATCGCGCCGGCCCGGCCGGACTGATCGACCGCGATCCCCAGCACCTGCCGGTCCCCCTCGGAGATCTGCGCCCACGACGGCAGGCACGCGGTGCGGCAGCCCCGACCAGGTTCTGGCGAAGGCGGAACTCCGAGATCGTCGCCGCGGTGGGGATGCTCCTCGCCATCGCCGCGGCGGTGGTGACCGTGACCCGGCCTCCTCTCAGCGTCTACCTCGAAGGCGACACGGTCCATGTCGGCGGTCTGGCCCTCACCCACCAGGCGGGCAACGGTGGCCTCACGGAGGGCAGCCTCTTCACGGGCCCCGCGACCCTGCTCATGGTCACCCGCTCCGACGGTTCGGTCGTGGCGTCCGCCGTGACCTTCCTGGCGGGGCGGCGGGTGACCGGCGTCTGCCACTTCGGCCCGCCGGGTGCGACCGAGATCATGGAGCACTGTGAGCTACACATCGGGGGCGCCTCAGTGACCTGTGACGACACCCTTCGCTTCGACGCGCCGGGAAGCTGGCAGCGCCGCTGCAGCGATGGCCAGGCGCTCACGGTCTCCGTGCCCGATGGGACGGACGTCATCCCCATGCCGTTCCCCCTCGGGCGCTGAACCGCGCTCAGCGCGCGGAGCGCGTGCCCCCGGGCCACCCCGCGGGAGCCGGCGGCCCGCACCGGCCGTCCCCGGATCGACCGGTCGATCAGGACGGAGACGGAACGGGGACCCCGTTGACGCTGGTGAGGTCAGCCCGCCACACCAGCCGGTCGTAGTCCTGCCACCAGGGGGTGCAGGTGATCAGGGTCAGCTCGGCGTCGCTGGTCGGTACCAGCTGGGTCACTGCGCTGGGCGCGAGATCCCAGCGCTGGGTGATCGTGTACACGTAGGTCTGGCAGGTCCGATCCTGGATGGTGACGGTCTCACCGGGGGCCAGCTGATCGATGTTCTGATAGTCGGGCTCCCGGTGGAAGGCGATGATCACGTTCCCGTCACCCCCCGGGGCTGGGCTGCCGTACCAATGCACCATCGAACGGTCGTCGAGCTGGGTCCAGTTGCCGTTCACGGCAACACCCACGTACCCGTACTGGGGGAGACCGCTGAACTCGACGAGGGCGTAGGCGTCCGAATCGCTGCCGCCTCCGCCGCAGGTGCCGCTGGTGGCCGAGCCAGTCGCTGCCTCAGCCGAGGAGGTCCCGCTGGACGCCGATCCGGCCAGCCAGCTGTTCACCGCGTTGACGTCGTTCTGGCCGCGCGCGGCCACCGCCCGCTGCACCGTCGCCTGCTGAAACAGGCCCCACACAAGGACACCCCCGCCGGCGAGGATGAGCAGGCAGCCCAGCACCAGGACGAGCCGTCGCCCCCGGAAACGCCACCACATATCGCATCAAGGGTATCAGCCCGCTGGCGCCGAGGCCAGCGCCCCAACTCGTGCGCTCTGGCCTCCACGGATGGTGAGCAGCGCTGGAGGCCAAGCCGCACCCCGTCCCTCAGCGGCGCAGCAGGTGCGGCCTAGGAACTCTAGGGCGCCCCCAGGGATGAGCCACCGGGCGAGTCGTCCTCGGCGTCTTCCAGCGCGGCATCAGGATCCAAGACTGCGAACGGGTTGAACGGCTCGTTGGGGTTGGGAGCTGCCGGCTGAGCACGCCAGAGGGGCGTCGTCGACCAGTCGATCCCGACACTGACCGGCGTCTCTTTGGGCTTGGCGGCCACCGGGGGGACCCCCTGCCTCTCCGGTCTGGCCGTGGCGGGCGCTGCCGCGGCGCGGCGGACGCCCACCGGGGCTGCCCCGCCCGCGGGCTGGCGGCGAACCCAGATGGTCCCTCTCCTGGTCCCTGCGAGGGGGTCGAGCAGCCCCTCCTCCCCGAGCTCGGGGTGGGTCTCGGTGTAGGTGGCCACCTGGCGGCCATCGAGGATCAGCGTGACGCCACGGCCGAGCGGCGTGTCCAGCTCGACCACGAACTGCTCGTCGCGGCTGCAGAGGTCGGCGAGCAGACCCCTCCAATCGGTCCAGTCGAGTCGGAGGTCCTCGTAGCAGGGGCCGCCCCGGAAGAGCGCCGGAGCCACCGCGATCACGATGGGGTCGAATTGATAGGCGCTCACGGTGGCGTCGCCCCAACCGGAGATCAGCTGGAGCGCCTTCTCCCCTTCCAGCCTCTTCCCGCCCTCGAAGGAGTACACCTCGAGGAGGCCCCTGTCCTTGACCAGGATCACTCCGACGGCGCCGGGCCGGCGGCTCACGAGGACTCCGTCTCCGAGGACGGGGCCCAGCGCCTCGATCACGATGGCGGGCGCCGGGATTCCCTCGAAGAGCGCCGTGCCACGAGGCAGGATCGGGATCAGGTCGTGGGGTCGGGGAGCCCAACCGTCCGGGGAGGTTGGCCGCGCTGGGGCCGGCGCTGGCGGTGGCCCGGCAGCTACGGGTCCAGCGCGGAGCTCAACCGCGGGTACACGGGGGCCGATTGGGCCGCTCATGTCCATCGCGGCTATCGTAGATGCGGCGTGTCGGCGGGACCGACCGGTCACGATGTCGCGCCACGCGGTTACGAACCCGTAGCCGCGGCGTTGACGGTGAGCACGATCTTGCCGAGCTTGGAGCCTTCCTGAAAGCGCGCATAGGCCTCCGGAGCGTGCTCGAGGTCGTAGCTGACCTCCACGACCACCCGCACCCTGCCCGCCTCCACCCAGGGCAGCAGCTCGGCCTCCACGCGCCCGGCGGCGAGCGCCTTCTCCTCCACGGAGCGGCTGCGGAGCATCGATCCCATGACGCGGGCGCGCCGGCTCATCAGGGCCAGCAGGTCCAGTTCGACGTGGCCGCCCGCCCCAACCCCGATGACCGCCATCCGGCCTCCCGTGGCCAGGGTTCGAAGGTTGGCCGCGAGGCTCACTCCACCCACCAGCTCGAGGACCAGGTCGAAGGGGCCGTGCGCCCCGACCTCCGACGGGTCGACGGCGGTCGCCCCCAGGTCCGCCACCGCCGGGCGGAGAGCCGGGTCGCGGACGCTCGCCACCACCCGGGCCCCGAGCGCGACCCCGATCTGCACCGCCGCGGTGCCCACCCCGCCGGCCGCACCGGTCACCAGGAGTCGCTCCCCGCCGCGGAGTGCGCACTGCGAGACGAGCGCGTCGTGGGCGGTGATGAAGGTTTCCGGGAGACCGCCGGCCGCGACCCACCCGAGCGAGGCCGGCACCGGCATCGCGACCCGCTCGTCGACGACCGCCAGCTCCGCCTGGGCGCCGCCCCCCACCAGGGACATCACGCGGTCCCCGGGGCGGAAGCGGGTCACCCGCTCCCCCAATGCCACCACCTCGCCGGCAAGCTCCAGCCCCGGGATGTCGGCGGGCACGCCAGGGGGCGCCGGGTACAGTCCCCGCACCTGCATCATGTCGGCCCCGTTCAGCCCGGCCGCTCGCACCCGCACCAGCAGCTCCCGGGGGCCGGCAGCCGGCTCTGGCCGATCCTCGACGGAGACCTGGCCACCGGCGAAGGTCACAGCGCGCATCGGGGAGGGTTTACCGCATCGGCGCCGCCGGCTGCCCGGCATCGGGGCCACGGGCCCGGCTCCAGACGACGCGTGACACCGGCCGGCGTCGATCGTCATCGCCGCCGGCCGTGCCACCCTGCTTCGCCGCCGGGGGTGTCGAGCGCGGCGGTCAGCTCGCCGCCAGCGCCACCGGGGATTCGTCGTCCGCGCCCTCGGTCGCCAGGTCTTCGCTGGGCCGTCGTGCGGTCAGAAGCTTGACCGACTCGGCGACGACCTCGGTGCTGAAACGGCGCAGCCCGTCGCTGCCGGTGTAGTCGCGGGTCCGCAGCTTGCCCTCGACGTAGACGCGCCGGCCGCGGGTGAAGTACAGCGCGCACACCTCGGCGAGCCGGCCGAAGCAGATGACCGCGTGGTACTCCGTCTCCTCCTGCCGGTTGCCCTGGGGGTCCCGCCAGATGCTGTTGGTGGCGAGGCGCATCCGCGTCATCGGCTTGCCGCTCGAAGGCAGGCTCTCCGCGTCCTTGGTCAGGTTGCCGATGAGGATGACCCGGTTGACCATGTTCGTCTCCTTGGTGGATGGCCGGTTGGTGCTGCCGCGCCGTTCGGTCACGGCAGCTGGACGTACAGCTGGGGGTTCTGAGGAACGCCGTCGACGCGTATCTCGAAATGCAGATGGGGTCCGGTCGAGTTGCCGGTGGAGCCCACCCGGCCGATCACCTGGCCGGCCGCCACCCGCTCACCCGTGGTGACCGCCACGCTCTCCAGGTGTGCGTAGAGGCTGCTCAACCCCTGGACGTGGCTGATGATCACGTGGAGGCCGTAGCCGGTGGTGTCATCGATGACCTGGCAGGTTCCCGCCAGCGTGGCGTGGACCGGCGTTCCCGCGGCGACGGCGAGATCGATCCCGGAGTGGAAGTGCTGGGTGGCACAGTCGGGGTCGTATGGCTCGGACGTGTCCGTGGTGCAGCCGAAGGGTTGGGTGATCCGCGACCCCACCACCGGCTTCACGAACCGCAACGAGGTGCCGAGCGAGGCCTCGGCGGCGCCCCCGAGCAGGCTGAGGCCGACGGCCAGCATCGCGGTCAGGGTGGCGATCGCGCGCAGCATCCCAGATCCTCACGCGCCGCGGGCGGGCAGTGGGAGCGGCACCCGGCGCGCCTGCGTCGCCAGCTCGGCGCCGATCGCCCCGATGCCGCCCGGGATCCGGGCGGCTGCAGCCAGGAAGCTGGGCACCTTGAGGGTGACCCACAGCGCCGCGAGCGCATACAGGGACGCGGCCAGCCCGCTGCCGGCGGCAAGGCCGGTGACCGTCGCGACCCGAAGGACCGTGACCTGAGCCGCCTGCATGAAGAGGGAGACGACGAAGAGGCGCCCCCAGGTCCGGGCGTACCCGTTGGTCTCGGGGAGGATGGCGGCCAGCGCCGCCAGGGGGGCGCTCGCGATGAGGACCTGGAGGACGGCCATCCGGATGACGTAGGAGACGGCCAGGAGTCCCACCGTCACCACCAGCGCCAGCACCACCACGACCTCGAACAGGTCCTGGGCCAGGCTCGAACTGGTGAGTGCCGATGGCGACAGCGGGTCGGTCCACGGCATCGGGTTCCCGCCCGCGCCGGCGGCGAAACCGGCCAGCGCGTTGTTGAGATCGATGGCCATCTGGATCAGCGACAGCGACGCGTGCATCAGGATCACGGCGACCAGCACCCTCGGCACCAGGACCCGGATGCCGTGCTGGGAGTACAGGCTGCGATCCAGGATGGCGCGCACCGCCATCACCACGACGACCAGAACCAGCAGGGTGTCCCCGGCAAGGCTGAAGTCATGGTTCAGGCCCGCCAGCGCGGGGTTGGCGGTCAGCGGCTGTGACCCCGCTCGTGACACGTCCACGGTGCTGAAGAGGTACTGATTGAGCAGGTTGAGTACGTCGTTGCGACCGCTGGAGGAGAACTGGCTCAGCAGCTGGCCGATGATGCCGCCGAGGTTTGACGTCTGCGCGCCGAGCAGGGGCATGCTCATCTCATCACCTCAATGCATGCCGCTCGGGATGGTGGCGATCAGAGCGTGGGTGAGCGTCCCGGCGAGCTCCGCGCCCACCGTGCCCACCACGATCCGGGCGATCCACCGCTTGGCTTCGTAGGCGCTCCTCGGGTCAGCGGCCACGATCCGCCAGACGAAGGCCGCCAGCAGAGCCAGTGCGCCGATGCTCCCCACGATGCCCTGCGCCAGGGACACCCAGCTGTTCACGAGCGCAGTCAGCGAATCCATCGGAGCGGCCTCCCGAGTGCGACGCGTGGCGATGGCCGCCCCTCCGGCCGCCGGCCGCCAGGCGGCCGACTCCGGGGATATTACACAAGCATGTGGTAGCGCGTCAACCTACGACCGGGAGGATGCCGGGCGGCGACCGGGGACGCCCACGGACGACCCGCTGCCTCCGCCGCACGGGCGCCCCCTGCCACAGCGGCGCGCGACCCCTGCCACACCTTTCAGCAGCACTGCACATATCCGATACCCTCCCGCCATGCCCGAGCTGCCCGCGCCCATGCGGGGCCGCGTCCTCTATCACCTCCACAGCCTGGGGGCGGCCGGGGTGCCGGCCGCCAACCCCGACCCCGAGGCCGCCCAGCCGTCCGGGCACGGCCTGCGCCGGCTGGAGGGGTGGCTCGACCACGTGCGCGCGCTGGGCTGCGGCGGGGTGCTGCTCACCCCGATCTTCGTCTCCTCCACCCACGGTTACGACACCGTCGATCCCTTCCGGATCGACCAGCGGCTGGGCGACGAGGGCGACTTCAGCGCCTTCGCCGCCGCCTGCCACGACCGCGACCTGCTGCTGATCCTCGACGGCGTCTTCAATCATGTCGGCCGCGCCTTCCCCGCCTTCCGCGACGTGCTCGCCCGCGGCGCCGCCTCGCCGTTCGCCCCCTGGTTCCGCCTGGACTTCGCGGCCGGCGGTCCCGACGGCTTCGCCTACGCCGACTTCGAGGGCCACCCCGAGCTGCCCGCGCTCAACCACGCCCACCCCGCGGTGCTCGACTGGGCGGGCGCGGTGTGCCGCCACTGGCTGGACCGCGGCGCGGATGGCTGGCGCATCGACGTCGCCTATCTGATCCCGGCGCCCTTCCTCGCCTCCTTGAGCCAATCCGTCTGCGGCGTCCACCCCCAGGCCTTCCTCTTCGGCGAGGTGCTGCGTGGCGACTACGTGGGCTTCGTCGCGGCCAGCCGTCTCCACGGCATCACCCAGTACGAGCTGTACAAGGCGATCTGGAGCTCCCTCAACGACGCCAACCTCTTCGAGCTGGCCTGGGCGCTGCGCCGCCACCGGGAGTTCAGCGCCGCCTTCTCGCCGGTGACCTTCGTGGGCAACCACGACGTCACCCGGCTGGCCACGACGCTCCGCCATCGCGCCCACCTCGGCGCCGCCCTCGCCGTCCTGCTCACCGTCCCCGGCGTCCCCTGCGTTTACTACGGCGACGAGCTCGGCTGGGAGGGCCGCAAGGAGGCGCGTGCCGGCGGCGACGATGCGGTCCGCCCGCCGCTGCCGCCGACTCCCGAGCCCGTGGACGCGCGCCAGGCCGAGGCGCTCCGCCTCCACCGGGAGCTCATAGCCCTGCGCCGCGACCGTCCCTGGCTGACCGGCGCGGCCCTCCAGGTGGGCGAGGTGTCCAACTCCCGGATGGCCTACACCGTCAGCTCCCGCGAGGGCGGCGAGAGACTGCTGGTCACCCTGGACCTGGCCGGCGCCACCGCCAGCGCGCCGGCGGGCTGGGGCCCGATCGCGGGTGGGACGGGCTGGGCGGTCTGCGCCCCAGCATGACCGGCGGTGCGACGGCCGGCACCGATGGGCGAGTCGCCCGGGGACAGCGGACGCAGTCCGCCATCGTCGCCGCCACCGTGGCGCTGATCGAGGCCGGCGATCCCGCCCCCACCGCGCGCCGCATCGCCGCCCGTGCGGGGGTGTCGGAACGGGCGCTCTTCGTCCACTTCCTCGACCTCGAGGCGCTCCACGCGGCCGTCGCCGAGGGGCATCGGGCGATGGTCGTCGCGGGCCTCCGCGCGATCGACCCGACCCTACCTTTTCCGGTCCGGCTCCACCGCTTCAGCGAGCAGCGGAGCGCGGTGCTGGAGCGGATCACCCCGCTGCGCCGGGTGGCGCTCCGCTACGAGCAGGGATCCCCGGCGCTGCGGGTGAGCCGCCGGCGCTGGACCGCCCTCCGCCGCGCCGAGGTCTCCCGGGTGTTCGCGGCCGAGCTGCGGGCGGCCGAACGTCCCCAGGCCACCCTGGCCGCCGCCCAGGCGGTCGCCGGCTGGGGAGCCTGGGACGAGCTGCGAACGCCCGAGGGGCTCTCCGTCCGGCAGGCCGCCGCCGCCATGGAGCTCGCCCTGGAGAGGCTGCTGCTGCCCGCGGGGTGACCGCGGCCGGTCCGTTGGCAGGCCGCTGGACTGCCTCCCCATCGTGCTGGGCTGCCTCCCCTACCATGGCTGTGTCCGCGCTCCCGCCTGCCGCCCGCCATGCACGGAGGATCCCGCGATGGAGATGCTCCCCCGCCTCGTCCCCCTGCTGGCGGAGTTCGACTTCGCGCGCGGACGCCTCGCCGACCGCCTGGCCGGGCCGGAGGGCGACAGCGGCACCGGCCGGCGCATCCCCATCCCCCCGCTGACCGACGAGGAGTACCTGTGGGAGCCGGTGCCGCGCTGCTGGTCGGTGCGACCGCGGGCGCAGGGGCCCGGACCGGGCGCGACCGCGCTCCTCGGCACCGGCGACTGGGGGCTGGCCGCCGCCTTCCCCGCTCCCCCGTCGCCGCCTCCCTTCACCACCATCGCCTGGCGCCTCGGCCACCTCAGCGCGCTGCTCACCCTGCGCGCCGACCACACCGTGGGCGGCCACAGCCCGACCCGGGACAGCTACCGCTTCCGCGGCGACGCCGCCGGGGCGCTGGCCTCCTTCGACGCCGGTGCCACGGCCTGGCGCGAGGCGCTCACGAGCTGCGATGACGCCGCCCTCGACACTGTCGGGCGCAGCACCTACCCGCACGGAAGCGACCCGGAGGACGCTTTCATCGACGTCGTGTGGTGGGTGAACCAGGAGCTGCTCCACCACGGGGCCGAGATCGCGCTGCTGCGCGACCTGTACCGCGAGACGCACGCCTGAGCGTCCCGGGGGCGGTCGCCGGCCGGGGTCCGGCCGGGGCTCAGGCCTTCTGGAAGCTGGCCGCCGCCTGCCGCTGCTCCGCCGTCAGCGGCACGGGCAGGCGGACGTCCACCTCGGCGATGAGGTCGCCGGTCGCCTCCCCCTTGAGCCGGGGCATGCCCAGGCCGCGGAGGCGGAGCCGGGCGCCGTTCTGGGTCTCGGCGGGCACGGTCAGGGCGACCCGCTTGCCGCCCAGGGTAGGCACCTCTACGCTGCCGCCGAGAAGGGCGACCCCGAGCGGGACGGGCACGTTGACGCGGAGGTTGTCCCCCTCGCGTGTGAAGGTGTGGTGGGGGCGCAGGCGGACCCGCACCAGGAGGTCGCCGGCACCGCCGCCGTCCGACCCGGGGCTGCCCTGGCCGGAGGCCCGCACCTTGGCACCGTCCCTGATCCCCGCCGGGATGCGGACCTCCACCCGGCGCGTCCCGGCCGAGCCGGTCAGCTCGAGGGTGCGGACCGTGCCCCGGAAGGCCTCCTCCAGGCTGATCTCCGCCTCGCCCTCGACGTCGCCCCCACGTCGCGGCACCGTGGGGGCCGGGGCGCGGGTCCGGCCGCCGGCGGGGGCCGCCCCCCCGCGGAAGGCCGCCGCGCCGCGGCCGAAGACGTCGTGGAAGAAGTCGGAGAAGGGGTTGGTGGTGGTCCCGAAGAGGGACTCCATCTCCTCCGGCGAGACCGTCCGGTACTCGACCTGCGGACCGCCCGCCGTCCCGGCACCAGCGGCCCGCGACCCGGCGCCGAACCCGAACCCCTGGGGCTGGGAGCCCAGCTCGTCGTAGGTCTTGCGCTTGTCGGGGTCGCCGAGCACCTCGTAGGCCTCGGTGATCTCCTTGAAGCGAGCCTCGGCATCCTTGTTGTTCTGGTTGACGTCGGGGTGGTACTTGCGGGCCAGCTTCCGGAAGGAGGTCTTGATCTCCTTCTCGGTCGCCGTGCGGGGGACGCCGAGGGTCGCGTAGTAGTCGCGGAAGGTGGTCGGCATGTTCGTGAAGTCTGGGCCGTCGAGCCCTGGGTGGTCACGGTGGTGAGTACCTCGCCGCCTTTGGCGCGAAACCCGGGCACCGTCCGATCACGAGATGCGACGACCGCGGCCGTGCTCCGGCGTGGGGATGAGAGGATATGGACCTCAGCGGGCGCCGAGGGCGCCGCGAGCTTCCGGAATTCCCTCACCCTCACGAGTTGATCTCACCTGTGCCTGAGACAGTCCCGCTGACCCTCCCCGCGATGGGCGAGTCGGTGACCGAGGGGACCGTCGTCAACTGGGTCAAGAAGGCCGGTGACGCGGTCGCTGAGGGCGAGACGGTCGTCGAGGTCACCACCGACAAGGTCGACATCGAAGTCCCGTCACCGGTCTCGGGCACGCTCGCCGAGATCACCGCCGCCGAGGGGGACACGGTCCCGGTGGGGGCCACGCTCGGGCTCATCGCCCCGGGTCCCGCCAGCGTGCCCGGCCCGCCGCCGGCGAATGGCGCCGCTGCAGGAGAGGCGCCCCCGCCTCCGCGGACCGCGATCGAGCGACCCGTCCCGCCCGCCCCCGCGGCGGCCGCCGAGCTGCCCTTCTCCCCACCCGCGGCGGCCGAAGGGCCCCACCTGGCAGCCCTCCCGCCTGCCGAGCCCGCCCTGCTCCCCACCGCGTCCACCCCGCCCGCCGCTCCGGCACCCGCCCCGCCCGCCAGGCCCGCCGCCCCCTCCCCGCCGGCACCCGCCGTGCCGGGTGCCGCGCCGACCGCCCCGTCCTCTCCTCCTCCCCCGGCGTCACCCCTGGCCCGCCGCCAGGCGGCCCTCGCCGGCGTCGATCTCGCTGCGGTCCCGGGGACGGGGCCGGGCGGGATGGTCCGCCTGGACGACGTTCGCCGTGACGGCGCCGCCCCGGCGAGCCCCCGGCCACCCGCGCCAGCCGCCGCGACCGCCCCGCCAGCCGCGGCGTTCGAGCCCCCCGGTCCCGGGGAGACGGCGACCCCGATCCGTGGCCCCCAGGCGGCCCTGGTCGAGGCCATGGAGCGGAGCCGGGAGATCCCCACCGCCACCTCGATCCGGACCATCCCCGCCGCCCTCCTCGACACCTGCCGGCGCGAGCTCAACGCCGCGCTCGGGCTCGAGCGGCCCGAGGTCAAGGTCTCCTTCACCCACCTGATCGGCTACGCGGTGGCGCGCGCGGCCGCCGAGACGCCCGGGATGCTGGTCCATTTCGCCCGCGATGCCGAGGGGAGACCGCTGCGCGTCGAGGGCGGCGTCCACCTCGGGCTCGCCGTGGACACCCGCCGCCGGGACGGGAGCCGCTTCCTGGTCGTCCCGGTGCTCCGCGACGCCGGCGGCCGCGACTTCGCGGACTTCCGCGCCGAGTACGAGCGGCTGGTGGCGGGCGCGCGCAGCGGCGCGCTCGCCCCCGACGAGCTCCAGGGCGCCAGCCTCACCCTGACCAACCCCGGGGGGCTCGGCACCGTGGCCTCGGTCCCCCGGCTGATGCCGGGACAGGGCTGCATCATCGCGGCCGGCGCCATCGGCCACCCGCCCGAGTTCCGGGGCGGGAGCGAGGCCCGGCTCTCCGCGTTGGGCGTGGCCAAGGTGGTCACGCTCACCTCCACCTACGACCACCGGGTGATCCAGGGCGCCGATTCCGGCGAGTTCCTGGGCCGGGTCGAGGCCCTCCTCTCCGGCGCCGACGGCTTCTACGAGGCGGTCTTCGAGAGCCTGGGGGTGGCCCCGCCGGCCGTCGCCGAGGGGCCGGCCAGCCTCGCGGAGGCCCCGATGGCGAGCTTCCCGGCGGTCCCGCGGCCCGTGGGGGCCGTCTCCGAGCACGAGCGCACCCTCCTCGTCGCGGTCCAGGGGGGCACCTCGCTGGTCAAGGCCCACCGCACCCACGGTCACCTGGGGGCCCACCTCGACCCGTTGGGGACGCCACCGCCCGGGGACCCGGCGCTGAAGCCGGAGACCTACAACCTCACCCCCGAGCTGATGGCCCAGATCCCCGCCGACGTCCTCGACGTCCACGTCCCCGGCAGGACCCTGGCCGAGGTCCTGCCCAACCTCCGGCGCACCTACTGCGGGACCGTGGCCTTCGAGATCGAGCACATCTCCAGCCACGAGCAGCGCAACTGGCTCCGCCAGCAGATCGAATCCGGCGCCTACCGCCAGCCCCTCTCCACCGTCGAGGAGCTGCGCCTGCTCTGGCGGCTCACCAAGGTCGACGCCATGGAGCGCTACTTCCGGCGCACCTTCATCGGCCAGCGGACCTTCAGCGGCGAGGGCGTCGACATGCTGGTGCCGATGCTCGAGAAGCTGCTCGGCCTGGTGGCCGAGGATGGCATCACCCAGGTGGTGATGGGGATGGCCCACCGCGGCCGCCTGGCGGTGATCGCCCACGTCATCAACCGCCCCTACGAGCAGCTGCTCCAATCCTTCGAGAAGGGCGAGCTGCGGGTCGACGACCCCACCGGCGACGTCAAGTACCACCTCGGCGCCACCGGCACCTACGTCACCGAGCGGGACCAGCGGATCGATGTCCGGCTGGTCTCCAACCCCTCCCACCTGGAGGCGGTCAACGGGGTGGTCGAGGGCTGGGCCCGCGCCCTCCAGTCACGGCGCGAGGGTTCGAGCCTGGAGCTGGACCCGGAGGCGGCCCTCCCCCTGCTCATCCACGGCGACGCCGCCTTCAGCGGCGAGGGCGCGGTCCAGGAGGTGCTCAACCTCCAGTCGCTGGCCGGCTACACCACCGGCGGCACCGTCCACGTGATCGTCGACAACCAGCTCGGCTTCACCACCGACCCCGCCGACCTGCGCTCGACCCGCTACGCCAGCGACCTGGCCAAGGGCTTCGACATCCCGATCGTCCACGTCAACGCCGACGATCCCGAGGGCTGCGTCATGGCGGCGCGCTTCGCCCACGACTACCGGCGCACCCACCATCGCGACGTGGTCATCCACCTGGTGGGGTACCGCCGCTTCGGGCACAACGAGACCGACGAGCCCAGCTACACCCAGCCCCTGATGTACCAGCGGATCCGCGAGCACCCCACGGTCCGCGAGCTCTTCGTCCGGCGGCTGATCCAGGAAGGGCTGATCACCGACGACGAGGCCAAGGAGCAGTCCGACCAGGTCTTCGCCCGGATCACCGAGGCCCACAAGCGGATCAAGGAGCACCTCACCACCCTCATCGACGAGGACACCTCGAGCGGCCGGAGCGCCGCGGGCGCGGACGAGCCGCCGGCCCTCACCACCGCGGTGGGCGAGGAGGTGCTGCGCGCCGTCAACGAGGGGCTCTTCCGGGTCCCCGACGGCTTCACCGTCAACCCCAAGCTCGCCCGCCAGCTGGAGCGGCGCAGGGCGTCATGGGAGCGGGGGGGGATCGACTGGGGCCACGCCGAGGCTCTCGCGCTGGGCTCGCTGCTCCTCGACGGGGTGCCGATCCGGCTCACCGGCCAGGACACCGAGCGGGGCACCTTCAGCCACCGCCAGATGGTCCTCCACGACGATCAGACCGGGGCCGCCTGGGCGCCGATCCAGCACCTGGAGGGCGCGCGCGCCACCTTCGAGGTCCACAACAGCCCGCTCAGCGAGGTGGGCGCGCTCAGCTTCGAGTACGGGTACAGCGCCGCCGAGCCGCGCTGCCTGGTGCTCTGGGAGGCTCAGTTCGGCGACTTCGCCAACAACGCCCAGATGGTGGTCGACCAGTTCATCGTCGCCGCCCAGGCCAAGTGGGGCCAGCGCTCCCGGCTGGTGCTGCTCCTGCCCCACGGGTACGAGGGCCAGGGACCGGAGCATTCGAGCGCCCGCCTGGAACGCTTTCTCCAGCTGGCGGCGGACGGCAACATCCGGGTCGCCAGCTGCTCCAATTCAGCCCAGTACTTCCACCTTCTCCGCGACCAGGCCCTGAGCCCGCTCCCGCGGCCGCTGGTGATGCTGACGCCGAAGTCTTTGCTGCGGGCGGCGGAGACGAGCTGCGCCGCCGCCGACCTCACCGGGGGCGGGTTCCGGCCGGTGATCGAGGACGCCCGCATGGCGGATCGGCGCGACCGGGTCCGGGTCCTGCTGCTCTGCACCGGCAAGATCGGCTGGGAGCTGGAGGGGCACGAGCTGCGCGAGCACGCCGCCGACCTGGCGATCGGCCGGGTGGAGCTCCTCGACCCCCTCCCGCTCGACCAGATCCTGGAGATGATCCGCAGCTACCCCAACCTCGAGAAGGCCTTCTGGGTCCAGGAGGAGCCGGAGAACATGGGCGCCTGGGCCCACGTCCAGCGCCGCATCGGCCGCCAGCGTCCGTACGAGGTGAGCTGGGAGTACATCGGCCGGCCCCGCCGGGCCAGCCCGTCCGAGGGGTACCACGGCTCCCACGTCATCGAGCAGGAGCGCGTTCTGCGCGAGGCGCTCCTGACCTCGCCCGCGGTCCAGGAGTTCGTGGCCGGCTCGCGGCCACAGCTGGCCGAGGCTGGGCCCGCCGCGCCGCCCCGCGAGGTCACGGAGGCGGCCGCCACACCCGCCGCCGCCCCCGGCCGGCCGGCCGCCGCGTCACGCTCGCCGCGCCGGTGACCCACCTCGACGGTGTGCCGGTGGCGCCGGGGATGACCCCGCCGCCGCGCCGGTCGCGGAGGTCGCGGCCGTGAGCGCCCGGGTCGCCGTGCTCGGCGGCGGTCCCGCCGGCGACGTCGCCGCCCTCCGCGGCGCCCAGCGCGGTGCCGAGGTGGTGCTCGTCGAGCGCGCCGAGCTGGGCGGCACCTGCCTCAACTGGGGATGCATTCCCACAAAGTCCCTGCTCGCCACCAGTGACCTGCTCCGGCGGATCCGCCGCGCCGGTGAGCTGGGCCTCCGGGTCGGGGAGGTGGAGGTGGACTTCCCCCGGATGATGGCGCGCAAGGAGGAGGTGGTCACCACCATGCGCCACGGCGTCGAGGCCGCCTGCAAGCGACGCCAGGTGCGGGTGGTCCGGGGCCAGGGGGTGCTCGAGGATGGCGGGCTCCGGGTCGGGGACGAGCGCATCGAGTACGACCACCTCATCGTCTGCACCGGCACCGAGCCGAGCGGGCTCCCCGGCATCGACATGACCCATCCCTGCGTGGTGACCTCCAATGGCATCCTCCGGCTGGAGAAGCTGCCCCGGCGGCTGCTGGTGATCGGCGGCGGGGTGATCGGCTGCGAGTTCGCGTCGCTCTTCGCCCCGCTGGGGGTCGCCGTCACCGTGGTCGAGGTGCTGCCGCAGATCCTCGCCGGGGTGGAGCCACGGGTGGTGCGGGAGTTCCGCCGCCTGGTGGAGCGGGAGGGGATCGCCTTCCACACCGGCCGCCGGGTGGAGACCATCGATTACCGCGAGGACTCCGTGACCGCGACCCTCGACGACCGCACCGCGATCGAGGCGGACCTGGTCCTGGTCTCGGTCGGGCGCGCCCCCCAGACCGGCGGCATCGGGCTGGAGGCGGCGGGGGTCGAGCTGACGCCCCAGGGTCACATCGTGGTCGACGACCTGCTGCGCACCGCCAACCCCCGGATCTGGGCGGCGGGCGACTGCATCGGCGGCCTCCAGCTCGCCCACCTGGGCAGCGCCGAGGGTGCCCGGGCGGTCGAGAACGCCCTGGGGGTCGGGGTCCGGCCGATCGACCGCACCGTGGTCCCCTCCTGCATCTACACCCATCCCGAGATCGCCACGGTCGGCCTCGGTTCCGAGGCGGCCCGGGCGGCCGGATACGAGGTCGAGGTCGGCCAGGCCCGCTTCCTCGGCAACGGCAAGGCGCTCGGGGAGGACGAGCCCGACGGCCTGGTCCAGCTCTGCGCGGACGCGGCGACCGGCCGGATCCTGGGGGCGACCGTGATGGGCGTTCACGCCGTCGAGATCATCCACGAGGTGGGGGTGGCGATCAGCGACGGGCTGACCGTGGACGAGCTGGGCGACGTCATCCATGCCCACCCCACCGTGAGCGAGCTGGTGATGGAGGCGGCGGAGCAGGCCGAGGGCCTGGCACCATATCTGAGCTGACCGATCGGTTGCGGTCCGTGGCCGGGCACGCGCGGAGCTTCGACAGCCAGGAGGGATGACCCATGGCCGGACCGGCTGCGCGACCCGTCGCCCTGGTCACCGGAGCCTCCTCGGGGCTGGGCCACGCCTATGCGCGGCAGCTCGCCGAGGGCGGCTGGGACCTGGTCCCGGTGGCCCGCCGCGCCGCCCGCCTCGAGGCCCTGGCGGCCCGGCTCGGGTCGGATGGCGAGGTCGCCGTCGAGCCCCTGGTGGCCGACCTGGCCGACCCGGCCGGGCTCGCCGCGGTGGAGGAGCGGATCGCCAGCGGGGTGGACCTGGTGGTGAACTGCGCCGGCTTCGCGGGCTACATGCCCTTCGCCGAGCTGCCCGCCGAGACCGCCGACACGCTGATCGACGTTCACGTCCGGGCGGTGACCCGTCTCACCCGGGCCGCGGTGCAGGTCATGCTGCCCCGGCGGCGGGGGGTGATCGTCAACGTCGCTTCCCTGCTCGCCTTCAGCGAGTCGGCGGTGCTGGGCCGCTTCAACCGGGCCACGTACGCCGCCTGCAAGGCGTTCGTCGTCACCTTCACCCAGCTGGTGGCCCAGGAGGTCCGCGACCATGGCATCCGGGTCCAGGTCTGCTGTCCGGGAGCCGTGGTCAGCGAGTTCCACGACGTCGCGGGGGTGCCGCGGCCACCGGCGGCGATGAGCCCCGAGGAGGTGGTGACCGCCTCGCTGCGCGCCCTGGACGCCGGGGACGTGGTCTGCGTCCCCGGGCTCGAAGATCCCACCGTGGTCGAGCGATACCACGAGGCCCAGCGGGAGATGCTCCGCCAGGGGAACCGCCCCGAGCTGGCCGAGCGGTACCGGTCGGCCGGCGGCTGAGCCGGCCGCCGTCCTACAGCGCCTCCAGCTCCTCCTCCTTGCGGCGGCGTCTCCGCTGCAGGTGGTACGGGACGCTGACTACCACCGTGCCGGGGCGGAACAGCAGCGCCGCCTTGACCCGGAGCGGGAACTGGTTGTGGAGCAGCTGGTGCCACCAGCGGGTGGCCACCAGCTCGGGGAGCACGACCACCAGGGTCCGGTCGGTGATCTGCTTGTCGATGGCGTCGATGTAGTGGAGCAGCGGTCGCAGGATCGAACGATACGGCGACTCCACGATCACCAGCGGCACGTGGTTGCCCCACGCCTCCCAGCGGGCCCGCAGCAGGGCCATGTGGTCGGGGTCGAAGCAGACGTGCACGGCGATCACCTGGTCGGAGAGGGAGCGGGCCAGGGCCAGGCTCTGGAAGGCCACGTTGTTGATCTGGTCGATGGGCACGATGCACACCGGGCGCACCTTCCCGGGCACCGTGGGGATCTCCGTGGTCTGCTGCTCCTTGGCCTCGACGTAGTGGCGGTGAATGGCCAGGAACAGGCTCACCGCGCTGGGCACGATGACCACGATGATCAGGCTCTCCGGAAACTTGGAGACCGCGGTCACCACGAAGACGACGCAGGTCATGCACATGCCGACCGCGTTGAGCGGCAGCCCGTGCTTCCATCCCGGCTCCCGGCGCTTCAGCCAGCGCATCACCATCCCCGCCTGGGACATGGTGAACGCCACGAAGACCCCGATGGCATAGAGCGGGATGAGCCGGGTTACGTCACCCTGGAAGATGAAGAGGAGGAGGCAGGAGAAGAAGGCCAGCAAGATGATCCCGTTGCTGTACGCGAGCCGGTCGCCGAGGCGGCGGAACTGGTGGGGGGCGTACTCGTCGCGGGCGAGGAAGAAGAAGAGGCGCGGGAAGTCGGAGAAGGAGGTGTTGGCGGCCAGCAGGAGCACGGCCGTGGTCGCCACCCCGACGAAGACGAAGAGCACCTCGCCCAGCCCGGTCGCCGCGGGGAACACCGCACGGCCGTGGACGCACTGCAGGGGAGAGGTGAAGGCGTGGGCCGCCTGCTGGAGGATCACCGACTGGTAGCAGGGGTCGGTGGAGCTGCGGATGCTGACCCCCAGCACCTCGGTGCCGATGGTGATCCCGCAGAACATGATCACGCAGAGCGTTCCCATGATGGTCAGCGTGGTCCGGGCGTTGCGCCACTCGGGGACCTTGAAGGCGAGGATGCCGTCGCTGATCGCCTCGATGCCGGTGAGCGCCGAGCACCCCGAGGAGAATCCCTTGAGGAAGAGGAGGACGAGCAGCATGCCCCCCAAGTCGGTGAAGCTCTCCGTGATCGGGATGTGAATCGTGGTGCCGGTGGGGTGGATGCCGCCGGTGATCAGCCGGAAGAGGTTGACCACGACGGTGAGGATGATCGCGAAGATGAAGAGGTAGGTCGGGGCCGCGAAGATGTTGCCCGCCTGGCGCAGCCCGCGCAGGTTGGCGAGCGCGATGAACACAACCACCGCGATGCAGGCCGCGACGCGGTAGTGGACCGCGGCCGGGAAGACGCTCTGGATCTGGTCGTAGCCGCTCGCCACCGAGACCGCGACGGTGAGGATGTAGTCGGTCATCAGCGCCGAGCCGGCCACCAGCCCGGCGACCGGCCCGAGGTTGTCCTTGGCGACGATGTAGGAGCCGCCACCCTGCGGGTACGCCTTGATGGTCTGCCGGTAGCTGAGGCAGACGATGACGATGAGGAGCGCGATCACCCCCATGATCGGGAGCAGGTCGGTGCTGACCGCGGTCGCCCCGGCGACCGCCAGCACCAGGATGATCTGCTCGGTGGCGTAGGCGACCGAGGAGAGGGCGTCCGAGGAGAGGACCGGCAGCGCCCGCACCTTGTTGAGCCGCTCGTGGAGGACCCGGCTGGTGGAGAGGGGCGTCCCCAGGACGATCGTCCGCAGCCGCCGCCGGATGCGCCCGAACTCGGTGTCCGGCTGGATCGCTCGGGGGGTGGCCTGGAGCCAGCCCGGTGCCACCGGCTCGAAACCCTGGGTCTGGGACCTGACCACGCGGACGTAGTGCTCGCCGGGCCGCCCCCGCGTCTCGGTGACTTCCAGGCCGGGCGCGACCCCCGGCCCGGGGGCGGACTGGCCGGGGGACGCCGACCAGGCGCGGCCGGCCTCGCGCAGGGCGGCGATCTCGGCGTCCGGGAGCGTCGGCGGTGGTTTCGGGGGCTCGGGGGCCGAGGCGTCAGCCATGCGCTGGGCAGTGTAGGGCCCGTCGCAAACGGGGCGAGCCCGGAGGTGACAGCGGGGTGCTCAGCTCGGCCGGCGCCGACGGCGGCCGCGGGCGATGCGGTCGGACGCAGGCGGTCAGGAGCCCGACGCGTGGGGGGTGTATGTGCGAGCGCCCAGTCGTCGGAGAGGCGGTCAGCCGGGTGCCGCGAGGCGCAGCAGGAAGACCCGGCAGGGGGCGTGCTGGAGGATGTGGGGCACCGTCCTCCCCATGTAGAACTCGCCGAAGCGCTCCCGGTAGGTCAGGCCCACCACGGCCAGGTCGATCTCCCGGGCGGCGATCTCGTCCACGATCGCCGTGGCCGCCTCCCGCGCCTGCAGGACCTCGCCCTTGACCTCGATCTCGTAGTGCTTGCCGATCTCCGCGGCGCGATCGAGCAGCTTCTCGGCGACGCCGACCTCCGGGCCCTCCACCGTGCTGAGGGCGAGCCCGCGGGGGACCTCGACCACGGTGACCGCCAGCACCGACGCGTGGGGGCGCAGGGCAAGGCGGCAGGCGAAGCGGACCGCCTCCTCGTCGGTGTCCGCCCCGTTCACCGGGACCAGGATGTGGTGCGGCGTGAACCCCGGCATCAGCTGGGAATCCTAGCCTTACCGCCACCCGGCCGGTGGAGCCGGCCGGCCGGTACAATTGACCCGAATGAGGGTGATCATCGTCGGCTGCGGCCGCGTCGGGGCCCGGCTCGCCCGGCAGCTCGATGCCGAGGGCCACCACGTCGTTGTGGTCGACCAGCTGGTCTCGGCATTCAACCGCCTGGGGCGCGACTTCGGCGGCGAGATGATCGTCGGCAACTGCATCGACGAGGCGGTGCTCCGCCGCGCCGGCGTCCAAGCCGCCGACTGCTTCGTCTCGGTCACCAACGGGGACAACCGCAACCTCATGGCGGCCCAGATCGCGCAGCGCATCTTCAAGGTGCGCCGGGTCATCACCCGGGTCTACGACCCGATCCGCGAGGCCGTCTACCGGGAGCTGGGCCTGGAGACCTTCTGCCCCACCTCCCTGGGGGCCGACCTCATCCGCGACTACTTCATCGAGGGCGTCAACCGCGGGCACGCCCCGACGAGCGTCGATCAGCCGGTGGTGCGGGCCTCGTGAGCGCCTCCGGCGACCCGCCCTACGTCATCATCGTCGGCGGTGGCAAGGTTGGCTTCCACCTCGCCCGGCACCTCATCGAGCGCGACTACGAGGTGACCCTGATCGAGAAGGACGCCGCCCGCGCGGAGTGGATCGAGCACCAGCTCGGCACCGTCAGCATCATGGCCGGCGACGGCGACGAGATGGCCTTCCTCGCCACCACCGGGATCGAGCGCGCCAGCGTGGTCATCGGAGCCACCGGCGACGACGAGGACAACCTCATCGTCTGCCAGCTGGCCAAGATCAAGTTCAACGTCCCGCGCACCATCGCCCGCGTCAACAACCCGCACAACGTCGCCGTCTTCCGAACCCTGGGCGTCGACGCCCCCGTCTCCGCCACTGAGCTGCTGATGGGATTGATCGAGGCCGAGATGGGATCGGAGCTGGTGCGCGGCGTCGCCGTCAAGGCCTCCGGGACCTGCCTCGTCGACCTCGCCCTGCCGCCGGTGTCGAGATATGTCGGCAAGCGGATCGCCGACATCGTCCTGCCCAAGGGCGGGATCATCGTCTGCATCGTCCGCGCCGGCAAGCCGGTCATTCCCGAACCGTCCACCGTCATCGAGCCCGGCGACGAGCTGGTCGTCTACTCGCAGCTGGCGGACGTGGCGGCGGTCGGGGAGGCGCTGGCCAAGGGCTGAGCTCCGTTGCCCGAGGTCGAGGGGCGTGAGGCGGTGCTTGCTGAGGAGTCTCAAGAGTGCGTGAGTTGCCTGCTGAGTTGCCCGAGGAGATCCTCCGGCTGCTGAACCGGCGAGTCGGTCCCGGAGTGGACGCTTCCGCCGTGAAGTCAGCTGCGCAGTGAGGCCACGGCCGGTGGACCCCGCCGGCCCACCGCCGAGAGGGGGAGAATCCGCACGCATGTCTGAGCAGGCCCCCTCCTCCGGTCCCTACGGGCGGCTCCTGGTCGTCGAGGACGACGCCTCCCTGCGCCGGATCCTCCGCGCCGCCCTGGAGCGCGCCGGCCACCAGGTGGACGACGCCGAGGACGGCTTGGTCGGCGCCGAGAAGCTCGGCCGGGGCGGGTACGAGGTCGTGCTCCTCGACATCGGTCTCCCCTTCATCGACGGCTGGCGGCTCCTGGACACCCTGGAGGGACGGCGACAGCCGTCGGTGATCGTGATCAGCGCTCGCGGCGACGAGCGGGACAAGGTACGGGCCCTCGACATGGGCGCCGACGACTACCTGACCAAGCCCTTCGGGGCCGACGAGCTGCTGGCCCGGGTTCGCGCGGTCCTGCGCCGGGTGCGCGGCACCGCCGAGGCGGCCCGCGTGGTCCGCTGCGGCGCGGTGGTCGTCGACCTCGGAGCGCGCCTGGTGACCCGCTCGGGCGTGGAGGTGCGGCTCTCCCCGACCGAGTACGTCCTGCTCAGCGAGCTGGCCCGGCACCCCGGGGTGGTGATGGATCACCGGACCCTGCTCACCAGGGTCTGGGGACCCATGTACGCCGGAGACCGGAACTACCTGCGCACCTTCGTCCAGCGTCTCCGCCGCAAGCTCGAGGATGACCCGGCAGAGCCCGAGATCATCGTCACCGCAGGCCGGCGAGGCTATCGCTTCTGCGTCCAGACCGAGCCCGGCGCGCCGCTCGGAGTCTGAGCGTCCGGCCTGGACGCGGTCGTTGACCGAACGTTGACGCATGGGGGTCCACGATCGGGTCCGTGGACACCGAGTCGCACTTCGCGGGCCTGCGGTTCATGGACGTGCTCGACCTCAGGGGAGCCCCCGTCCTCGGCGCCGACGGAGCGACCCTGGGCAGCGTCGCCGCGGTGCTGCCGCGGCTGGACGGCGCCACCGACATCCTGGTTGCCGAGGACACCCCGAGAGGGCGGGTCGTCCGGATCGCCCTGGAGGACCTCGAGATCGACGAGCTGGGACGGCTGTGGCGGCGCCCCGCCTGGCGCGCCCTCCACATCGCCGTCCCGGTGCCCGCCCAGTCGTTGACCGAACGTTGACGCCGCGATCGAGACACTTCTCAGCGTGAACCCCACCCCGTCCTGCCCTCGGCCGGCCCTCTGATGCTCGACCTGCTGATGCTGGCCATCCTGGCCATCCTCGTCGTCATGAGCTTCCTCTACGTGCACGGGCTGGGGAAGCTCTGATGAGCGAGACGCTCGGCTACATCATCGCCTTCGTGATCGCGGTGGCGGTCACCGCCTATCTGATCGTCGCGATGCTCTTCCCCGAGAGGTTCTGACCGGTGGCGCTCGACATCATCGCCTTCATCGTCACCTACGCCGCCGTCTTTGCGGGCGCCTGGTTCGTCGGCCTCTTCATGGTCAGGGTCTTCCAGGGCGAGCGCACCTTCCTCCACCCGGTGCTGCGCCCGGTGGAGCGGGGCATCTACAGGCTGACCGGGATCGACGAGGAGCGCGAGCAGGGCTGGAAGGGCTACCTGGTGGCCATGCTGCTGGTGTCGGTCATCGGGCTGGTCTTCACCTACGTGATCCTGCGGATCCAGAACGACCTTCCGCTCAACCCCGAGGGCTTTCCCGGGGTGCCCCCGGCGCTCGCCTTCAACACCGCGGTGAGCTTCACCACCAACACCAACTGGCAGAACTACACGGGCGAGGCGACCATGAGCTACCTCTCCCAGATGCTCGCCCTCACCTTCCACCAGTTCCTCTCGGCGGCGACGGGCATCGCACTGGCGATCGCGGTGATCCGCGGGGTGGCCCGGCACAGCGCCAGGACCATCGGCAACTTCTACGTGGACATCGTGCGCTGCTTCCTCTACGTGCTCATCCCCATCGCGGTGGTGGGCACCATCATCCTGGTGGCGAGCGGCGCGATCCAGAACCTGAGTGCCTACACGCCTGTGAACACGTTGGAAGGGGTGGGTCAGACCATCTCCCAGGGCCCGGTCGCGGCCATGGAGGCCATCAAGGACCTGGGCACCAATGGCGGAGGCTTCTTCAACGCCAACTCCGCCGCGCCCTTCGAGAACCCGACCGGCCTCACCAACGCCCTGGAGATCTTCCTCTGCCTGGTCCTCCCCTTCGGCCTGGCCTTCACCTTCGGCAAGTGGGTGGGCAACATCAAGCAGGGCCTCGCCCTCTTCGCCGCCATGGCCATCATCCTGGTCGGCGGCGCCATCTTCGCCGCCCAGCAGGAGCAGGCCGGGAACCCGGCGCTCAGCTCGACGGCGGTGAGCCAGGTCGCCAGCAGCACCCAGTCCGGCGGAAACCTGGAGGGCAAGGAGGTCCGCTTCGGCTCCATCCAGTCCGCCCAGTACAACACCGCCACCACGGGGACGAGCACGGGCTCGGTGGACGCGGCCCAGGACAGCTTCACGCCCCTCGGCGGCATGGTCCCGATGGTGCTCATCGAGCTGGGTGAGATCACCCCGGGTGGGACCGGGTCCGGTCTCTACGGGATGATCGCCTTCGCCATCGTGGCCGTCTTCCTGGCCGGGCTGATGGTGGGGCGGACGCCCGAGTACCTGGGCAAGAAGATCGAGTCCCGCGACATCAAGTACGCGGCCCTCGCCATCCTAATCCTGCCCTTCTCGATCCTGGGGTTCACGGCGCTGGCGGTGCTCACCCCGGCGGGCCAGGCGGGGCCGCTCAACGCGGGTCCGCACGGCTTCAGCGAGATCCTCTACGCCTACAGCTCGACGACCGGCAACAACGGCAGCGCCTTCGCCGGGCTCAGCGGGAACACGCTCTTCTACAACACCACCCTGGCGGCGGCGATGTGGCTGGGACGGATCATCTTCGTGATCCCGGTGCTGGCCCTGGCGGGGTCGCTGGCCAGGAAGAAGATCGTCCCCGCCGGCGCCGGCACCTTCCCCACCGACACCCCGCTCTTCACCGGCCTCCTCGTCGGCACCATCCTCATCGTCGGTGCCCTGACCTTCTTCCCGGCGCTGTCTCTCGGGCCCATCCTCGAGCAGCTCCAGCTCCACGCCGGCATCCTCCATCCCTAGGAGCCCTGACGTCATGACAGCGATCACCGGCACCGTCGGGCTGCCCCGGCCGCGCAAGCGGCGGCGGCAGAGCAGCCTGTACGACCCCGCCATCCTGGTGCCCGCCATCGGGGACAGCTTCCGAAAGCTCGATCCCCGCTGGATGGCGCGCAACCCGGTGATGTTCGTGGTCGAGGTCGGCGCGGCGATGACCACCTACGTCTTCGTGAGCGGCTTCTTCAACCACGGGCAGCAGGGATTCGTCGGCCAGATCTGCCTCTGGCTCTGGTTCACCGTGCTCTTCGCCAACTTCGCCGAGGCGGTGGCCGAGGGCCGGGGCAAGGCCCAGGCAGCCAGCCTGCGCCGCACCCGCTCCGACACCATCGCCCGCCGCCTGGTGGGCGGCATCGACGGCAGGGAGGAGGGCGTCCCTGCGCCCGAGCTGCGCCGGGGCGACATCGTCGTCTGCGAGACCGGCGACATCATCCCCAGCGACGGCACCATCGTGTCCGGGATCGCCTCGGTGGACGAGTCGGCGATCACCGGCGAGTCGGCCCCGGTCATCCGCGAGGCCGGCGGCGACCGCAGCGCGGTCACCGGCGGCACCCGGGTGCTCAGCGACCGCATCGTCATGGAGATCACCCAGAACCCCGGCGAGACCTTCATGGACCGGATCATCGGGCTGGTCGAGTCGGCCTCCCGGCAGAAGACCCCCAACGAGATCGCCCTCAACATCCTGCTGGCCAGCCTCACCGTGATCTTCATCATCGCGGTGGTGACCCTGCAGCCCTTCGCCGTCTTCGCCGGCGCCTCGGTGACGGTGACCGTGTTGATCGCGCTGCTGGTCTGCCTCATCCCCACCACCATCGGAGCCCTCCTCTCGGCGATCGGCATCGCCGGCATCGACCGCCTGCTGCAGAAGAACGTGCTGGCGATGTCCGGTCGCGCGGTGGAGGCCTCCGGCGATGTGGACGTGCTGCTGCTCGACAAGACCGGGACCATCACCCTGGGCAACCGCCAGGCCGCCGAGTTCATCCCCGCGCCCGGAATCGAGATGCAGCGGCTGGTGAAGGCGGCCGACCTGGCGAGCGTCGCCGACGAGACCCCCGAGGGTCGCTCGATCGTGGCCCTGGCCCGGCGCTTCGGCATCGCCGAGGAGCCGGACATCCACTCCTGGGCGTTCGTCCCCTTCTCGGCCACCACCCGGATGAGCGGCGTGGACCGCGACGGCCTGAGCATTCGCAAGGGCGCCGGGGACGCCATCGCCTTCTGGTGCTCCCAGGAGCACAGCCGCGACCTTCCCGAAAGCGTTCGCGAGCAGGTGGAGAGCATCGCCCGCACCGGCGGCACCCCCCTCCTGGTCGCCGAGAACCGCACGGTCCTGGGCACCATCCACCTCAAGGACATCGTCAAGCCCGGCATCAAGGAGCGGTTCGAGGACCTGCGCCGGATGGGCCTGCGGACGGTGATGATCACCGGCGACAACCCCCTCACCGCCAGGGCGATCGCCGAGGAGGCGGGGGTCGACGACTTCCTCGCCGAGGCGACCCCGGAGAACAAGCTGGAGCTGATCCGCAACGAGCAGGCGGGCGGCAAGCTGGTGGCGATGACCGGCGACGGGACCAACGATGCCCCCGCGCTCGCCCAGGCCGACGTCGGCGTGGCCATGCAGAGCGGCACCCAGGCCGCGAAGGAGGCGGGCAACCTGGTCGACCTCGACAGCGACCCCACCAAGCTGATCGAGATCGTGGAGACCGGCAAGCAGATGCTGATCACCCGGGGCGCGCTCACCACCTTCAGCGTCGCCAATGACGTCGCCAAGTACTTCGCCATCATCCCGGCGATCTTCGCCGGCGCGCTGCCCGCCCTGAAGGCGCTGAACATCATGCAGCTCCAGACCCCGGAGAGCGCCGTGCTCTCGGCGGTGATCTTCAACGCCCTGATCATCGTCGCCCTCATCCCGCTGGCCCTCCGCGGGGTGAAGTACCGGGCCGTGGGCGCCGCCGCCCTGCTCCGTCGCAACCTTCTCCTCTACGGCGTCGGCGGCGTGATCCTCCCCTTCATCGGCATCAAGGCCGTGGACATCGTCATCACCCACCTCCACCTGATCTGAGCTGAACGAGATGTTTCGCAACTTTCCCAAGGAACTGCTGATCGCGGTGCGGATCACCCTCATCCTCGCCGTGCTGGGCGGGCTGGTCTACCCGCTGGTGATGCTGGGCGTCTCCCAGGTGGCCTTCAACAGCCAGGCCAACGGCAGCCTGATCAAGAACGCGAACGGCACGGTGGTCGGCTCCCAGCAGATCGGCCAGTGCTTCTACGAGACCAAGGACGTGTCCGGCACCCTGACCTACCAGACCACCCAGTACCAGGGGCACACCTTCTACACCGTGGACCCGCGCTACTTCCAGGGACGCCCGTCGTATGCGCTGACGACGACCTCCAGCGGCGCCCAGGAGGTGCTCCCCCTCAGCCCGCCCTGCAACCCCCTCTCCTCCCAAGGCAGCAACCTCGGACCCAGCAACAGCCTGCTGATCCAGCAGGTGGACACCTACGCGGGCTACCTTCACTGCGTGGGCATCGACACCTCGGGCGCCTTCACCGCGGCCCAGCTCCAGCAGGCGGTCACCGATCCCACCCACCACTGCCTCAGCTCCGGCGCCACGACCACCCCGATCCCGATCGACCTGGCCACCGGTGACTTCACCAGCTTCGATCCCGACATCAGCGTGGCGGCGGCGCTGGCCCAGGTCAACATGGTGGCCGACGCGCGCGGCCTCGACCCCGCCAGGGTGCACAGCATCGTCGAGGCCAACATCACCGGCCGCGTCCTCTGGATCTTCGGCGAGTCCGACGTCAACGTGCTCCAGCTCAACCTGGCGATGAACCAGGCATTCGGTGCGCCACCGGCGCTGAGCTGACCTTCCGGTGACGGACGGAATCGAACGCGCCGGCGCCCTGACCCGGCGCGGCTACACTTGCCACAGAACCCACGCCGTCCGGCCCGGATCGGCCGGGTGGGCGAGAGAGCCATGACCGAGACCCGCAGCGAGACAGCCCCCGTCGCCGGCGGTGAAGCCACGGCTCCCTCCACGGGAAGCGTCGCCGGCCCGCCCGCGCCGTCGCGGGGACGGCTCAAGGCGTACCTCGGAGCCATGCCCGGCTCGGGCAAGACCTTCGCCATGCTGCGCGAGGGTCGCGACCGGCGCGACGCCGGCGAGGACGTGGTGATCGGCTTCGTCGAGACCCATGGCCGCGCCCGCACCCAGGAGGCGATTGGCACGTTGGAGGTGCTGCCCCGGATCACCGTCGACTACCACGGGACCACGCTCTCGGAGATGGACGTGGAGGCGGTGCTGGCCCGCCGGCCCCAGGTCGCGCTCATCGACGAGCTGGCCCACACCAACGCCCCCGGGGTGCGCCACCACAAGCGCTGGGAGGACATCGAGGACATCCGCGACGCCGGCATCGACGTGATCACGACCATGAACATCCAGCACCTCGAGTCGGTGAAGGACGTGGTCGAGCGGATCACCGGCATCACGGTTCACGAGACCGTGCCCGACGCCGTCCTCGACCGCGCCGACGAGATCCAGTTCATCGACATCACGCCGGAGGCGCTGCGCAAGCGGATGCGCCACGGCAACGTCTACCCCCTGGACAGGGTGGACATGGCGCTGCGCAACTTCTTCCGTCCGGGCAACCTGGGCGCGCTCCGCGAGCTGGGCCTGCGGCTGGTCGCGGAGCGGGTGGAGGAGGAGCGCGGCGGCGTCCAGGCCCCTCCGGAGGACGTTCTCGCCGCGGTCTCCGGCGGGCCGTCGGCGGAGGCCCTGATCCGCCGCGGTGTCCGCCAGGCCCGCCGCCGGCGGGGGTTCTGCACCGTGGTTCACGTCCGCACCATCGAGGACGCGGTCGACGGGTCCGCTCGCGACGACCAGGGCTGGCGCCGGCTCGCCGACGAGCTGCAGACGACGGTGCTGGAACCGGAGTCGCACGATGTCGCCGCCGCCCTGATGGCCCTCGCACGGGAGCGCGGCAGCCGCCACGTGGTGGTGGGGGAGCCCCGTCCGCGCAAGCTGTTCAGCGGCCTGCGCCGGACGGTGGTGGATCGGCTGATCGAGGGGCTTCCCGATCTGGACGTCCACGTCATCTCGCGCTACGCCGCCGTGCCCTACGCCCCGCAGGATCGCCCCAACCCCGACTCGCTGCTGCGCGACCTGAGCGCGACCCCGCCGCGCGGAGGGCTGCGCCTCTACATGAGCTACGCGCGGGGGGCCGGAGCGACCACCTCGATGCTCGACGAAGCCCGCCGCCGCGCCGGCCGGGGCACGGACGTGGTGGTCGGTGCCGTGAGCGGAGGCGGCGCAGCCCGGCTGGGAAGCCTCCCGCTGCTCGGTGGTCCTACCTCCCCCGCCGCGCGGGGACTGCTCGACGTCGAGGCGCTGCTGAGCCGGAACCCCGATGTGGTGGCGATCGATGACCTCGCCGGACAGACGACCACCGGCCAGCTCGTGGCCCACATGCTGCCTCGGATTCGCGCGGCCGGCATCAACGTCATCGGCACGGTCCACCTCACCGACCTGCGCAGCACCGTGGGCATGATGGGGACGCTGCTCCGCCGTCCGCCGGAGCGGCCGGTCCTGGACGACTCCGCGGTCGACCCCGCCGACGAGGTCGAGCTGGTCGACGTCCCGCCCGCCGAGCTCGAGGAGCGGTTGCGCCAGGGCGAGATCATGCCGCCCGCCGAGGCCCTCCAGGCCCTCCAGGGCGAGTTCCGCCCCGAGGTGCTCACCGCGCTGCGGGAGATGGCCCTGCGGCGCGTGGCCGAGCACTGCGACCGGCGACTGGTCGCCTACATGAACACCGCGCGGATCCAGGAGTCCTGGGAAGCACGGCCCCGGGTACTGGTCCTGGTCCCACCGCGCCCCGGTCAGGATGCGGTGATCCGCCGGGCCGCCGCCCACGCCGTCCGGCGTGACGACGCCCTCACCGCGGTCTCGGTGCGCCGCCGGCCGCGCAGCGAGGACGAGAAGCGGCTGCTCGGGAGATACGCCACCCTCACCCATCAGCTGGGTGGCGAGTTCGTGACCATCGATGGCAAGGACGTGGCCGCCACCGTCGCCGACTATGCCCGTGGCCACCGGATCACCGAGATCCTGGTGATGCGGAGCACCCGGAACAGCAGCTCGAGGACCCTCCGGCGCCTCATCCGGCTGGTGGCCAACGTCGACGTGCACGTCGTCGCCGCCAACGACTGAGGGTCCGGGCGCAGCCAGCGCCCCTGAACGGCGCCGGTGGGACCGCGGCCGGGCGGGACCTCGCGCGGGCGGGCTCAGTCGGGAGCGGCGGCCGGCACCGTGAACGCGAAGCGGGCTCCCTCGCCCGCCTCGGGATCCTCGATCCACACCCTGCCGGCGTGGGCCTCGACCAGGCCGCGGACGATCGCCAGACCCAGGCCGGTGCCACTCGGCGCCGGACCGCGGGTCGCGCCGTCCTGCTGGTCATCCGACACCCCCCGGACGAAGCGCTCGAAGATCCGCTCCCGCTGCTCCACCGGCACCCCCGGTCCCCGATCGACGACCCGGATGACCACCATCGAGCGCTTGCCCGGCGTCGCCGCGACCGTGATGGGCGTTCCCGCCGGCGCGTGGCGGTCGGCGTTCTGGAGCAGGTTGTCGAGGATCTGGCCCAGGCGGTCCCAGTCGGCGAGCACCTCGAGCCCATCGGCCGGCAGGCTGATCTCCACCGGCCGCCCGGGCGAGGCGAGGCGCAGCCGGCCGGCCGCCGCCTCGACGGCGTCGCCCAGGTCGATGTCGACGGCGTCGAGGGTGAGCGCGTGGGCCTCGATCCGGGCCATGTCGAGGAGGTCGGAGACGAGCCGCTCCAGGCGGCGGGCCTCGCTGATGATGGCCTCCACCTCGGTCCGCACCGGGGCGGCGAGGTGGGGACGCCCGAGCAGGTCGGTGGCGCCGGTGAGGATGCTGGCGAGCGGGGTCCGGAGCTCGTGAGAGACGTTGGCCAGGAGATCGGTGCGCAGCCGGTCCGAGGCTTCGAGCACCCGCACCTGCTGCTGGGCCTGGGCGAGCCGCACCGCCACCGCCGCCGCCTCCGCCTGCTCGCGCTCCAGCCGCTCCATCTCGGTGTTGGTCCGGCGCAGCTCCGCCGCCAGCCGTTCGGCCTCGATCTGGGCGTGACGGCGGCCCGACCCCACCCCGCCCGCGGCTCCGGCCACGGCCACGAAGACCACCAGGTCGACCACGTCGCTGGGGTCGGCGATGGTCAGGGTGTGCAGGGGGGGGACGAAGAAGTAGTCGACGAGCAGGAAGCTCAGCGCCGCACCCACCAGCGCGGGGCGGAGGCCGCTCAGGGTTCCGAGCACCGCCACCAGGGCGACGTAGATGAAGACGTAATCCCGGGCCGTCGCCGCGCCGAAGATGCTCAGCAGCGCGGTGATGGCGACGGGCCCGCCGATCGCCCCGATGAGCCCGGCCAGGAACGTGAGACGGCCGCGTGCGCTGCTCGGCATGGCAGCGATTGTGGCCCGCCGCACCAAGGGCCTGCGGGACATCACGCGAGGCGCGAGCGGGCCCCGGCGCCGGCCCGCCCCGCTACACGGGCCGGGTGCCGTCCAGCTCCCGGCTGACCTCGCGGCCGTGCAGCCGCAGCCGCCGCGCGTGCACCGCACGGCGCAGCCGGAGGGTCTCCGGCACCCCCGCGAGGGCAACGGCGGCCGCCACCCCGACCAGCACCGCTCCGAGCCACTGCGGACTCAGCACCAGTGCCGTCACGCCGGCGGCGAGCAGGGCGGCGCAGGCGCAGGCGAGGACCAGGACGATCACGAAGAGGGTGGCGATCCCCGCGGACTCGCGGGCGGACGCCACCCGGGACCGGACCGCCTGCACGTCGACGGGCGGCCGGCCACCCTGCCGGGGACGGACGAGCTTCCGGAGGAGCGGCGCCAGCAGGATCGCTGCCAGCCAGGCCCAGCGCAGTGGCACGCCTCCATGCTAGCCGCGGCGGAGGAACGGGGGATGCAGGCCTCTCGGGTGCCGCCGCGCGGAGGGGTTCGCGGCGCCGTGGTACATTCGCTGCTCAGCTCGAAGGGAGGAAAGAGATGGTCCGCGCCTACGTCCTGATCAGTGCCACCGCCGGCAAGGCGCTGGAGGTGGCCACCAAGCTCCATGGTCAGCAGGGGATCGTCAACGCCGACGCGATCACCGGAGAGTACGACGTCATCGCCGAGGTCGAGTCGGCGGACATCGCCGGCATCGGCAAGCTGATCGTCGAGAAGGTGCAGGCTGCCGAGGGCGTGTTCAAGACCATCACCTGCCTGGTGGTCCAATAGCGGCTCCCGTCGCGGCCACCTCCAGAGCGCCGGGTCTCGCCGGGGTCCTGACCGAGTCGGCGGAGCGGCTCCGCCGGAGCCCGGGACTGCGCCGGTCGCTGGTGGGCTGGCTCGCCGTCGGGCTGGTCGCCAGCGAGGCCTTCAGCCTGACGGTGGCTCGGCTCCACGGCGGCGGCGGGGTCGTCGCCGGGGTGCTCACCCTGGCCGGCTGGCTGCTGGTGGCCCTGGTCATGGCCGGCGGGGCGGCCATGCTGGTCGCGCCTGACGGCACCCCGGTGGATCTCTACGGGGTGCCCAACGGGCTCTCGGCGCTCCGGGCCTGGCTCTGCCCGCCGCTGCTCTTCTGCACCGGCTGGTCGCTCCCCGACCGGCTCGGCCTCCTGCTCTGGATCTTCGCCGGCGGCTCGGTGGGGATGCTCGACGCCGTCGACGGCTGGGTTGCCCGCCGCTTCGGCCCGGTGACCCAGCTCGGCAAGGCCATCGACCCGGCCACCGACGCCCTCTACTTCAGCGTCGCGGCGATCGCCAGCGTCTGGCTGGGCATCTTCACCTGGTGGCTGATGGCCCTGGTCGTCTTCCGCTATCTCGGACCGCTGCTGCTCACTCCGATTGTCTTCCTGCTCCGCCGCCGGCCCGAGCTGGTGCGCACCACCTGGGGCCGCTACAACACCATGCTGACCGGCGTGGTGCTCTTCGTCTGCATGCTGGTGAAGGTGGCCGGGGGGCCGGTGACCCTGGCCAACGCTGTGATCGGCCTCCCCCTGCTGGTCCCCACCGCCCTGCTCCACTTCCGCGCCCTGGGGCAGAGGGTGGCCGCGTCGCCGGTCGTCCGTTAGCAGGGGCTGAAGAACCGCCGGCGGTCCTGACGCCCCCATCCTCGGCGATGCGGGTGTCGCCTCCTGCGAGGGCTCAGTCGAATGCCTACAGGTATGCTCCCTCGCCTTCTCGTCGGCTCCTTCGCCTCGCCGGCCTGGGAACGACAACCCTCGCGGGGGTTCTTCAGCCTCTGCTGGCCGCCGGCGAGGGGCCGGAGCCGCCGGGCGCTCATAATCGGGCGGCCGTGCGCGCTGTCATCAAAGCCTCCCCCCGGCCCGGCATCGCCATCACCGAGGCGGAGGAGCCGTCCGCGGGGCCCGGCGAGGTCCTCCTCCGGGTGGTCGCCGCCTCCATCTGCGGGACCGACATCCACCTCTACGACTGGAACCCTTGGGCCAGGGCCCGGGTTCGCCTGCCCCGGGTCATGGGCCACGAGATCTGCGGCGAGGTGGTCGCCCTCGGCGACGGGGTGAACGGCCGGGCGCGGGTGGGGGACCGGGTCGCGGTCGAATCCCACCTCGTCTGCCACCGCTGCCCCGCCTGCCTGCGGGGGGACTTCCACGTCTGCGCCGCCACCAGGATCCTGGGGGTCGACGTCGACGGCGGCTTCGCCGGGCTGGTGGCGATCCCCGCCGAGAACGCCTGGCCGGTCGGTCCCGAGATGGCCCCGGCGGTCGCCGCCGCCATGGAGCCCTTCGGCAACGCCGTCCACGCCTGCTCCTGCGGGGAGCTGGAGGGTGCCACCGTCGCCGTCTTCGGCTGCGGCCCGATCGGCTGCGCCGCGGTGGCGGTGGCCAAGGCGCGGGGGGCGGCGCGGGTGGTCGCCGTGGAGCCCAACCGCTACCGGCTGGAGCTGGCCGGGCGGATGGGGGCCGACGCCCTGGTCCAGTCCGGAGAGGGGAGCGCCGAGGCGGCGGTCCGCCGTGCCGCCGGCGGCGAGGTCGACTGCGCCCTGGAGATGAGCGGAGCGCCGGTGGCGGTGGTCGCCGCCACCCGATCGGTCCGCACCGGGGGGTGGATCTCCCTGCTCGGAATCGGCGACGCGCCCACCCGTCTCGACCTCTCCCAGGACGTGGTGATGCGCGGCATAACCCTCTACGGGGTGACCGGCCGCCGGCTCTTCGCCACCTGGGAGGAGACCTCCGCCCATCTGAAGAGCGGCGCCATCGACGCCGAGGCGCTGATCACCCATCGCTTCGCCATGGCCGACATCGAGGAGGCGATCCAGCTCATCAAGTCCGGGCGCTGTGGCAAGGTGTCCCTCACGCCATGACCGCGAAACCGCGTCCGTCCGCAGCCGTCCAGGCCCTGGACCGGTCGCTCTCCGAGGACCTCGACCGGCTCCGCGCGGAGGGTCTCTTCCGGCCGCTGCGGGTGCTCGAGTCCCCGCAGGGGCATGAGGTGACGATCGCCGGCAAGCGCCTGATCAACCTGAGCAGCAACAATTATCTCGGGCTCAACACCCATCCCCGCCTGGTCGAGGCGTCGATCGAGGGCGCGCGCACGTGGGGCGCCGGCACCGGCGCGGTCCGCACCATCGCCGGCACCCAGGTGGTCCACGAGCAGCTCGAGGCGCGGCTCGCCGCCTTCAAGAGGACCGAGGCTGCGCTCGTCTTCCAGAGCGGTTACACGGTGAACGTCGGCGTGCTCGGTGCCCTGCTCGAGGAGGGCGACGTCGTCGTCAGCGACAAGCTCAACCACGCCTCGATCATCGACGGCATCCGGCTCACCAAGGCCGACCGCATCCTCTACGAGCACTGCGACCTGGACGACGCCGAGCGTGCCCTCGCCGCGGCCCGGGCCAAGGGCTACCGGCGGATCCTCCTGGTCACCGACGGCGTCTTCTCCATGGACGGCGACATCGCCCCGCTCCCCGGGCTGGTCGAGCGCGCTGAGCACCACGGCGCGGCGGTGATGGTCGACGACGCCCACGCCACCGGTGTGCTCGGCGACCACGGCCGGGGGACCACCGACCACTTCGGCCTCCATGGGCGAGTGGCGCTCAACATCGGCACCCTCTCCAAGGCGGTGGGCGTGGTCGGCGGCTACGTCGCTGCCAGCCAGACGGTGCGCGACCACCTCATCCACCGGGCCCGGCCCTTCCTCTTCTCCTCCAGCCACCCGCCCGCGGTCGCGCTCGCCTGCATCGCCGCCATCGATGTCCTGGAGGCGGAGCCGGAGCTGATCGAGCGGCTGTGGGAGAACACCCGGCACTTCAAGCGGGGGCTGTCGGAGCTGGGCTTCGACATCGGCACCAGCGAGACCCCGATCACCCCGGTCATGTGCGGGGAGGCGCCGATCGCGATGCAGCTCTCCGACCTGCTGATGGAGCGGGGAGTGTTTGCCCAGGGGATCGGCTTTCCGACCGTGCCCCGGGGCAGGGCGCGGGTCAGGACGATCGTGACCGCCACCCACAGCGAGGACGAGCTGGACCGCGCCCTGGGGGCCTTCGCCGACGCCGGCCGCCGGCTCGGGCTGCTGCGCGGATGAGATGGGTGGGTGCGACGGCGCTGCCTCCGCCGGGCGTCACCTCCCCCTGCGGCGGATATGGGCCGTCCGTCCGTAACGGCCCGGAGCCGGTCGGCTTCTGGTGGGTGACCCCTCGAGGGAGGCGCTGACATCGCACGTCGCACCGATGCCGAGCTCGAGGAGGAGCGTCAGCTGATCCTGGCCGCGCAGCAGGACAGGGCGGCGTTCGCGCCGCTCTACGAACGCTACGTGGACCAGATCTTCGCTTACATCTACACCCTCACCAGGGACCGGGAGCTCGCCGAGGACGTGACCGCCGCCACCTTCGCCAAGGGACTGGAGGAGCTGCCGCGCTTCGAGTGGCGCGGCGTGCCCTACTCGTCCTGGCTCTACCGGGTCGCCTCCAACCTGGTCGCCCGCCAGCGGCGGCGGCCGGGATGGATCGAGCTGGGGCCGGGGCTGGCGAGCGACGAGGAGTCGCCGCTCGACGCGGTGGAGAAGCGCGACCGCGCCGAGGAGGTCCGGAGCGCGGTCCGGTCGCTCCCCGACGACCAGCGCCAGGCGGTGGCGCTCCGCTTCGCCGGCGAGATGCGCAACCGCGAGATCGCCGAGATCATGGGGCGGAGCGAGGGGGCGGTGAAGCTGCTCACCTTCCGGGCCCTGACCACCCTGCGCAAGCGGTTCGGCGCGCCGCTGCCTCAGGAGAGCCGCCGCGTGGAGGGCCGGATGTGATCCGGAGGCCGGACGTGATGCCGGGGCAGGGTCTGAGCGACTGGGGATCGGACGCGATCGATGACGTCGAGCGGCTCGACGCCGCCCTCAACCGCCAGCGGATCGGGGCCGCCCTGGAGGACCTCCCGCCGTCGCTGCGCGGCCTGGTCGACCTCGCCGTGGAGATCGGGGACGCCTACCGCGCCTGGAGCCTCGCCCCCGCCGAGCGCGACTGGATCTACGCGGAGTCGCTGGCCCGGCTGGAGGCCGCGCTGCAGGCTCGCCGCCACCTCTGGCCGCGGCTCGACGGCCGCGGGGTCGCGGTGATCGGAGGTGCCGCCGCGGTGACCGCGGTGGCGGCGGCGATCGGGGTCCGGGTGATCGTCGGGCACCGCGGCCACGGTCTCCACCCGGCGGCGGTCTAGCAGCCGGCCGGATCGACCGACCCGGGTGGCGGACGGGTCGCCTGTTCCGCGATACAGTCGGGGTATGGCCACCGACAGCGAGCCGGACGCTCTGGACGACCGCGAGCGCGCCCGCAACCGCCGCCGGGACCGCAAGCTGCGCCCCCGGATGGTCGTCGACAACGCCGGGGTGAAGCGGGTGCTCCAGGCGCTCGCATTTCGGCGGCATCAGGCGAGCTCCGGCTCCCAGGACGGCAGGCCGGCGCCCTGAGACAGGGCCAGCTCTCTGGCATGGTCTGCAACAGGGCAACACCGGCCGGGTACGACCCCGCCAGCGTGACCCACAATGGGGCCGATGGCCGATCCCGGCGACCCACCGCCTCCCTCGGCGTACCCACCTCCCGCCTCCGGTCCGCCCCCGGGCTACGGTCCGCCGCCCGGGTACGGCCCACCCCCCGGTTACGGTCCGTCTCCGGGCTACGGTCCGTCTCCGGGCTACGGTCCGCCTCCCGGCTACGGTCCGCCTCCGGGTTACGGTCCGCCTCCCGGCTACGGTCCGCCGCCCGGGTACGGTCCGCCGCCCGGGTACGGTCCGCCGCCCGGGTACGGCCCACCTCCGGGTGGCGCGTGGGGACCGGCCCCGCTCAGCGGCGTCCCCACCTGGGCGTGGTCGGCGCCGGTCACCGGCTCCGGCCGGTTCCGCGCCCAGTCGTTCGGCGAGCTGCTCGACTCGACGTTCACCGTCTACCGGCGGAAGTTCCTGCCCATCGTGGCGATCACGGCCCTCTTCCAGCTGCCCTATCTGGTGGTGCAGTTTTTCGGGGAGCGGTCGCCGCTCGCGACCATCCTCAACGTCGAGACCCAGCCGCAGCCGGCGACCAGTGCGGCGGCGCTGAACGAGCTGGGGACGCTGCTCGCCGCCCTGCTGGTCGTGCTCGCCATCAGCCTCGGCTACTACATCCTGCTGATGCCCCTGGCCCAGGGGGCCGTCATCCGGGTGGTGAGCGACGACTACCTCGACCGCCCCACCGGCGTTGGCCCGGGGCTCGGCACCGCGATGCAGCGCATCCGGGGCCTGGTCGGCTACGTCCTGCTCGAGCTCGCGGTCGCGGTCGGGCCGGCCGCGCTCATCATCCTGCTCGCCCTGCTGGTGGGCGGCGACGCCGGCGCCGGCCTGCTGCTGCTGCTCATGGTCGCCTGGTTTGTTTTTGTCATCTTCGTCTTCATCAAGATGTGCTTGGGCATCCAGGCCGTGGTCCTGGAGCGGCTCTCACCAGTGGCGGCCCTGCGGCGCAGCTGGCGGCTGACCACCGGCTCGTTCTGGCGGATCGCCCTCTTCTACCTGGTGATCGCGGTGGTGAGCGGCATCCTGAGCGGCATCCTCAACGGCGTCGCCGGGCTCTTCATCGGATCCGCGCCCACCATCACCCAGGCCTCGATCCAGCTGCTCAGCTCCGGGGTGATCGGCATCTTCACCTCCCCCTTCATCCTCATCCTGCTCACCCTCGTCTACTACGACATCCGGATCCGCCGCGAGGCGTTCGATATCGAGATGCTCGCCCAGTCGCTCTGAGCTGAGATGGCCGGCTCCCGCCGTCCCCTCCTCGTTCTCCTTCCGCTCCTCTCCGCCGGGGTCGCGCTGCTGGTGGGCAGCGTCCCGGTCGCGGCGTCGGGGTGCAGCGGCGCCTACGTCGCCCAGCTCGGCCAGTTGCGCGGCGAGCTCGCCGAGGGCGGATCGGTCCCGGTGGTGGAGGGGCAGCTCCAGGCCCTGGCGTCGGCGGACCACGCGGCGGCGGCGCTCGACCCGGTGATCGCGGCCCTGCGGAGCGGCGACGTCGCCGGCGCCGAGCGGCTGCTGGGCGCGACGGTCGCGGCGCTCCAGGTCTCCGGGTCGGGGTGTGGCGCCGAGACCGGCGCCGAGCGGCAGGCGCTCTCCCGCGTCTATCAATCGCCGGCCTTCGCCAACCTCGACCAGCCGCCGTCCCCCAACTGGCTGCAGCAGCTGGGCAACGCCATCGCCGGGTTCCTCGGCCGCCTCCTCGGCACCCTGGGACCGCTCGGCGGCGGAGCTCTCGCCGCGCTCCTGCTCGCGCTCGTGGCCGCCGTCGCCGCCTGGCGCGTCCGGCAGGTGATGGCCTCGGGTCGACTGCCGCGGTCAGTGCCCGGAGCCGCCCCGGCGGAGGTGGACGCCGAGGCGGAGTGGGCGCGGGCCCTCGCCGCCTCGGAGCGGGGCGACTTCCGCCTCGGGGTCCGGCACGCCTTCCGCAGCGCCCTGGTCAGCCTCGCCCAGCGGGGCCGGCTTCCGGTGCAGCCGGCGTGGACCACCCCCGAGCTGCTGGACCAGGCCCGCGCCGACCCGGAGCTGACCGCGCAGCTCGCCCCGGCGGCGGCCGGATTCGATCGCGCCTGGTACTCGGAGGCGCCGGTCGACGCCGACCGCTGGGAGGAGATCCGGGGTCACTGCCAGGCGATCCGTGCACTCTCGGGCCGGGGCCGCCCGGCGTCATGAGGATGCCATGAGGCGGACCACGGCCACCCCGATCGCCATCCTGGTCGCGGTGCTCGCCCTGCTGGTGGTGGCGGTCATCGTGGCCGGCCCGGCGGCATCAGGGGACCAGGACCCCTCCAGCACCGCCAGCGGCAGGGCCGGGACGCTCGCCCTCTACGACTGGGTGCAGGCCGTGGGGGACAGCGTCCATCGCATCGACTCCGAGTTCGACCTGGGGGGGACCGACGTGCTGATCTCGGCGGGGCCGCTGGACGAGTTCGCGTACACCGCCGGCGACGACGCGGCCCTCACCCGCTTCCTCGAGGGCGGCGGGGAGGTCATCCTGGCGATCGGCAGCGGCATCTCCGACCCCACGGCGGTGGAGGCGGTTCTCCAGCCGCTCGGGATCGGGGCGGAGGCCTCGAACCTGGCCAGCGCCTCCCCCAGCCAGCCCTTCCCGGGAAGCAGCGGGGTGAGCAGCGTGCCGCTGGTGGCGCCCGGGGCGTCCGCCGTGGGGAGCGTCTGGACCTTCTCGGGTGGCGACGGCAGCCTCGTTCCGCTCCTGGGGGCCGCTCAGGCGCCGGTCGTCGCCGCCGTCCGCGTCGGCGCCGGCCGCCTCGACCTGCTGGGCAGCGAGTACCCGCTCAGCAATGACGGGCTCCGCCGCGGCGACTCGGCCGCATTCGTACTGGGCCTGCTCCAGGGCGCCCGGGGTCAGCGCGTCGGCTTCGACGAGGTCCACCACCTCGGCCCGGCCGGGGCGGATGACCAGGGCCTGACCGCCGTCTTCGAGGGTCCGCTCCTCGCCGCCGCCCTGCTCGCGGTCGTGGTCGCCCTTCTCTACCTGCTGACCAGCGGGCGCCGGCTCGGCCGGCCGCTGCCGCGCCGCGACCCGGCGCGCGTCCCCAGCGTGCTCGAGCACATCGAGGCGGTCGGCCACCTCCTCTCCCGCAGCCGGGAGCGGGGGGCGGTGGCGGGCCGCTACGCGGAGGAGCTCAAGCTCCGGGTGGGAAGGGCGACGGGGGTCGCGCCGCACCTCCCGGACCCCGATTTCGTCGCCGCCCTCGGCGGGTTCGGGGAGGAGCGGGCGCGCGCCGCGGGCGCGCTTCTCGACCAGGCGCGGCGGCTCGCTGCGGGCCAGCCCGGCGAGGCGGAGCTGCTCGGGCTGGCCCGCCGCGTGGACGCCCTCGAAGCGGAGTGGGGCGTGGCCGCCATCCGCTGAGGCGGGTGGTGCGCCGGCACCGGGCGCTGGCACCGGGCGCGCTCCCCGTGCATCCCGCGGGCGATGCCGGCCGCGCATCACCCGGGTTCTCCGGCTGGCTGCCACAATGCCCCCCGATGCCCGCCGCTGCCGACCTCCGCACCTCCCTTCAGGAGACGATCGGCCGAGCCGTCGTCGGGCAGCAGCCGGTGATCGACGGACTGCTCCTCGCCGTCCTCACCGGCGGGCACGTGCTGCTCGAGGGGGTGCCCGGCACCGCCAAGACGCTGATGGCCCGCTGCCTGGCCGCGGCTATGGACGCCCGCTTCACCCGGGTCCAGTTCACCCCCGACCTGCTCCCCTCCGACATCATCGGCACCAGCGTCTACCGTCCCGACAGCGGGAGCTTCGAGTTCCGGCCCGGGCCGATCTTCACCGACACCCTGCTGGCCGATGAGATCAACCGCGCTCCCGCCAAGACCCAGGCCGCGCTCCTGGAGGCGATGGAGGAGCGCCAGGTGACCTCTGACGGCCAGCGGAGGCCGCTGGGCCGGCGCTTCCTGGTGGTGGCCACCCAGAACCCGGTCGAATACGAGGGGACCTACCCGCTGCCGGAGGCCCAGCTCGACCGCTTCTTCCTCAAGCTCGAGGTTCCCATCCCGCCCGGGAGCGCCGAGGCGGAGATGCTGCGCCGCTTCGACCATGGTTTCGACCCCCATGACCTGGCGGCGGCAGGGATCGCCCCGGTGGTCACCGAGGCCTCCCTGGACGCGGCGCGCAGCGAGATCGCCGCGATCACCGTGAGCGATGCCATCGTCGCGTACATCGGCCAGATCGTGGCGGCCACGCGGACCAGCCCCGACCTGGCCCTGGGGGCGAGCCCGCGCGGTGCGATCGCGCTCCTCCTCGGCGGCAAGGCGATGGCGGCGCTGCGCGGCCGGGACTTCGTGGCTCCCGAGGACGTCAAGGACATCTGCATCCCGGCCCTCCGCCATCGCCTGATCCGGCGTCCGGAGGCGGAGATCCAGGGGATCGGTGAGGCGTCGGCGGTGGAGCGGGCGGTGAACCGCGTACCGATCCCCCGATGACCCGGTGGGGGGCGGCGCTCCTCCTCCTCGCCCTGATCCCCCTGGCGGCCAGCGCCGCCTACCCCGACCTCCTGATTCCCGCGCTCGTGGTGGTCGCGGTCGCCGCCCTGGCGGTGTTCGCGGACGCCCGCCGCGCTCCCGGGCGGGACCGCCTCACCGCGGTCCGGGAGCACGCGGAGATCCTCTCCGCCGGCCGGCCCAATCCGGTGACCGTTCACATCGGGGTGCGTCCCGCGGCCGCACCGCGGTGGCGGCGCGGCGCGCGCGCTGGAGCGGAGATGCTGCGCCCTCTCCGGCCCCTCCCCGCCGAGGTGCGGGACGAGCACCCTCCCCGCCTCCGCGCCGCCGGGGCAGCGCGGAGGCTGCTCATCCCCGGCAGCTTCGCCTACACCGTCACCCCGGCGGGGCGCGGCGAGGCGCGCTTCGGCGCCACCGCGATCCGCTGCCCCGGGCCCTGGCGTCTCGGCACCCGCCAGGCCTCGCTCGGCGAGGGGGAGACGGTGCGGGTCGACGCCGACCTGACCGCGATCCGCGTCTACGAGGCGCTGGCCCGGCGCGGCCAGCTCGCCGAGCTGGGGGTGCGCGCCCAGCGCCGGGGCGGCGAGGGCACCGAGTTCGAGCGGATCCGGGAGGCGGTCCCCGACGATCCCCAGCGGTTCATCAACTGGAAGGCGACGGCGCGCACCGGGCGTCTGATGGCGACCGAGCTGATCCCGGAGCGCGCCCAGCCGGTCATCGTCTGCCTCGACCACGGCCGGCTGATGGGGGTGGGGGCCGGAGAGCTGACCAAGCTGGACCACGCCATCAATGCCGCCCTCCTGCTCATCCACGTCGCGCTCGCCACCGGCGATCGGGTCGGGCTCTTCGCCTTTGCCGACCGGGTGACGGTCACCCTGCCCGCCCGTCCGGGGCGGCTCCAGATGCGCCGCTTCCTGGACGCGGTGCGCCCGCTCCGGGCCGGCGAGGTCGAGGCCGACTACGACGAGGCGCTGGCGGAGCTGAGCCGCTGGCAGCGGCGGCGGGCGCTGGTCGTCATCTTCACCGACGTGCTCGATCCCGACCAGGGTCAGGCCCTGGTCCGCCAGTGCGCCCGGCTGCGGCGCCAGCACCTGCCCCTGGTGATCACGGTCCGCGACCCGGCCCTCGAGGACAGCGCGCGCGCCCGGCCTGTCGATGCCCCCTCCACCTACGCCCGGGCGGTCGCGACCCGGCTGGTCGCCGATCGGGAGCAGACCCTGGAGCTGCTCCGGCTGAGCGGGGTCGAGACCCTCGACGCCGACGCCAGGACCCTCGCGCCCCGCCTGGTCAACCGCTACCTGGAGCTGAAGCGCCGCTCACGGCTGTGAGCGTGGAGCGGTGCCGGGCGCGGGCCGCTACGGCGCCGGGGGCGGGGGTGGGTACTCGACGGGGACGTCGAGCGGCATCTCGTCGTCCGCGACGTCGGGTGGTGGTGGCGGCGGCGGCGGGAAGCCGGCCAGGACGACGTCGGACTCGAGGTCGGCCGGGAAGTCGGAGGGCGGGGGCGGCGGGGAGTCGGGCGGGACGTCGGCCGCCGCAGCGAGGGCGAAGTCGGGCTGCTCCTCGGCGGGAGCCTCCTCCGTGACGCCGGCGGGGACCTCGTCGGGTCCGCCGGCGGGGACGCCGGGCTCGACCTCGGCCCCGCCCTCAGGCCAGGCGTCGCTGGTGAGGTCCTCCCGGCTCTCGGGCGGGATGTACAGCGGGAGCTCGGGTTTGACGGCCAGGTCGTCGGACGGAACCGCGAACTGGAGGTCGTCCGGCGGGGGCGGCGGGGGTGGCGGGGGCGGCACGTCGGAGAGCGTCGCGTCGGGCTCGCCCAGCGGTGCGGGCGGTGGGGCGGAGGGCGCGTACGCAGCGAAGCTCGCCACGGCCGGCGCCGGGGCCGTCATCGGATAGGCGGCGGGGGGCAGCCCTCGGAATGCCGCCCGGGTGCTCCCGCTGAAGGCGAGGGTCCAGACGATCAGGAGGTTGACGACGACGATGACGATCCCGGGGATCGGGGTGTTCCGCAGGGCCAGCCCGGTGTGCGCGACGGTGGTGGCGTGCGTCCCGTTGATCGCGGCCGCGACCCCGATGACCAGTCCCAGGCAGGCGAGCACGATCGCGGTCGTCCGCGGTCCACTGCTGAAACGGCCCATCGCCGCACCCGACCAGATGCCGATCACCGCGGCCACCACGATGATCACGCCGATGACGATGAGGGTGACCCCGAGGTGGGCGACCTGCGCGTTGGTCAGGGTCCCCGAGTAGCCGATCTGCTGCAGCCGGTTGTTGATGCCGGCGAGCGGTGTGGCGGCAACCAGGGCGCCGAAGCCGCCGGCGCCGAGCCCGGCCAGCAGCCAGAGGGCGCTCTCGACGATGACCAGGGCGCGACCCAGGGTGACCGATCCGGGAATCGCTGGTCGTTGCATCGAAGTTGCTCCCACGCGGATGACCGGAGCGGCGGCCCCAGTGAGCCGGCCGTATTCCGCGACTATAGAGGGGGCGGGGCCGCCCCGCCCGATCCCGACCGGGTTGCCGGCACCGGCTGCTCGGGGGAGGCGGGGGCCGGTGTGGCCGCGTCCGGTGCGAAGAAGTAGGCCTTCAGCTCCGGCCAGTAGTGGAGGGTGAGGACCGCGACGGTGCAGGCGGGGCCGAAGAGCCAGGCTCCGACGCTGTTGGCCAAGAAACCGATGAGGTAGACGGAGACCGCGAGCTCCGCCCCGGCCAGGAGGAGCCGGACGTTGCCCCCATGCAACCCCGCCTGCTGCTCCGCGACGACCAGGCAGGCGGCGACGGCGAGGCAGACGACGGTGAGCATCATCACCCCGCTGCCGGTGACCGTGGCGCTGGCGAGGAGCCCGCCCAGGGGGAAGCCGGTGCCGCCGAGGCCGACGACCTCGAGGGCGAAGGCGGCGATCAGCACCACGATGGCCGCCTGGCAGTACACGATGGTCCGGGCCACCCGGAGACCCACGGGAAGCTGGCGGCTGCCGAAACGCATGGCCGCAGATTAAGGCGCCTCGCGGCGGCGCGATCGGGTTGTGGCCGCTTCGTCATCGGATCGCGGCCCGCCCTCCGGGGCAGGTGCGGGCGCGGCCTCGCCGGCCCTCCCGGGCCGATCCGCCGGTCAGGTCGCCGCGGCTTCCCCGTCGCGCTCGGGCATCGCCTCCAGGGCGGCGACCACCTGCCGGGTGAGCTGGGTCGGTGTCGACGCTCCCGATGTGACCCCCACCCGGTGGACTCCCTGGAACCACTCGGGCCGGAGGTCGGCGGCGGTGTCGACGAGGAAGGCGGGCTTGTGGCCCAGCTCCTCGACGACCTGGACCAGCCGCCGGCTGTTGCTGCTCCGCTGGCTGCCCACCACCACCACGCAGTCCACGTCGTCGGCCGCGAGGACCGCCGCCTCCTGCCGCTCCTGGGTGGCCCGGCAGATCTCATTGTGGACCTCCATCTGGGGGAAGCGCTCGACCAGCCGGTCGATGATGGCCTGGGTGTCCCACATCGAGAGGGTGGTCTGGCAGGTCACCGCCAGGCGTGTCCCGGACGGGAACTTGAGGGCGTCGGCCTCCTCGATTGATTCAATCAATGTCGTCTGCGCAGGCGCCACCCCCATCACCCCCGCCGGCTCCGGATGGCCCCGCTTGCCGATGTAGACGATCTGATAGCCGCCCGCCGCCAGCTCCCGTACCAGGTCGTGGGTGCGGGTGACGTCGCTGCAGGTCGCGTCCACGATGGTTAGCCCCCGCTCCCGGGCGGCCCCGACCACCTGCGGCGAGATGCCGTGGGCGGTGAAGATGACGGTGCCCTCGGTGATCTGGGCGAGGCCCTTCATCCGGTCCGATTCGGCCACCAGGCGGACCCCGGCCTCCTCCAGCTCGCGGGTGGCGTGCTCGTTGTGGACCAGGTAGCCGAGCATCGTCACCGGCTCGCCGCGTTTCTCGGCGCCGACCTGCTTGGCCAGCCGGATCGCCTCCACCACCCCGTGGCAGTAGCCGCGGGGGCGGATCCGCACGACCTCCATCGGTCCGAGTCTACGCGACGCCCCTTCACGCTCAGCCGCCGGGAGCGCTCAGCCGCCGGAAGCGCTCAGCCGCCGGCCTCCGGGAGGCGGCCCGCGGGCATCGCGGCGTCCAGGTCGAGGTGGGGAATCGCCCGCCGCTCGTGCCCGGCGAGCAGCAGCCAGGCGTAGAAGCAGGCTCCCACGCCGAGGCCGATGGCGATCTTGGCCCCGCCGGGGAGGCCGCTGGGGGAGACGAACGCCTCCAGGGTCCCGGCGATGACCAGCAGCAGCATGGTGGCGACCGCCAGCCCGACCATGTCCCCGCCGGCATGGGCGAGCGAGTCCGCCCGGCTGCGCAGTCCCGGCCGCAGCAGGGCGTCGCCGAGGCGCAGCCCCGCCGCCCCGGCGGTGACGATGACGCTCATCTCCAGGACGCCGTGGGCGGCGATCAGGGACCAGAAGGCGTAGTCGTAGCCGCCGCCGTGGACAGCGGCTCCCAGCGTGCCCAGGCTCCAGCCCTGGAGGAAGACGAAGAACGCGGTGGGCACACCGGCGCCGACCCCGAGGATGAAGACGAGCACCGCCACCTCGATGTTGTGCAGGAAGATGCTGGGGGCGGCCAGGAACGGCTCGGGCACGCTGATCCCGGGACTGCCCTGCGCCATCTGCGCGAAGAGCGAATCCGGCACCAGGAGGCCGCGCAGGTCGGGTCGGAGATCGTAGGCGAGCCAGCCGGCGACGGTGCCGGCCAGGAGAAGGGCGAGCGAGGCCAGGAAGTAGCCGGCGTTGGCCCGGAAGACCCGGGGCGCGCCGGTCGCGAAGAAGCGGAGGGCGTTCCGGAAGCGGGGCGGCGATCCCCGGTTGAGCAGGACGTGGGCGCGTCCGCAGAGCGAGTTCAGGTACTCGGTGATCGCCTGATCCGGGAAGTCGCGACGGGCGATCGCGAGGTCGCTGGCGGCCCGCCGGTAGAGGATCGCGAAGCGCTCGACGTCCTCCGCCCGCAGGCTGCGCAGCCGGCTGCCGGCGAGGGTCGCGGTGCGCGCCTCGAGCTCAGCCCATCGGGCCTGCCGGCCGGCGGTGAACGCCTCCAGGTTCACGGGACCGGCGGGGGGAGTCCCCCCGGCACGCTGGGGGGATGGACACGCGGCGCGGCGAGGCCTCTGCTCGGCTCGAACCGTGGGGCGAGCTGCAGGTAGAGCCGCTCCAGGAACAGCTCCGGAGGCCACATCCGCTCCGGGGCGCCGGGCGGAAGCTCCATCCGGTCGAGCAGCCGCTGGGTGAGCCTTCCCGCCAGATCCGCCCGCTGGTCGGGCCGGAGGCCGGGCCGGCTGAGGAAGGTCCGGACCGCGCTCAGCTCGTGCTCTCCGAGGCTTGCGAGATCGTCGATGGCCGGGCCCGGATCGTTGCTCCGCAGGTAGACGGGGGCCGGCGCCGTCGCCGCCAGCAGGGTCACCGGGGTGCGCTCGCGGACCACCACGGTGCCGGCGAGAAGGTCGCCGAGGCGTCGGGACTGGGGGTGGAAGAACATCAGGATCGGTCCCACCGCCAGCACGTCCACGATGAGGGCGGCGCTGCGCAGGAAGTAGGCGCCGATGCTCGCCGTCCCGCCGTCCACCCCGATCGCCCGGAGGCCCATGGCCGCCTTGCCCGGGGTCTTGCCCGCGCTCACCGCCTGCGCGACCGTGAAGTAGAGGATGGAGAGCAGCACCCAGCTCGCCATCAGCAGGTAGCCGGCGAGGCTGAGGATCTCGATGGCGCTGGTCCCGGTGTTGGTCCCCGCGGCCGCGTCGGTGATGGCGACGATCAGCACGGTGGCGACGAAGAGGACGGAGCCGAGGATGAGGCCGTCGACCAGGGCGGCGGCGATCCGGGTGGCCAGACCGGCGACCCGGAAGGAGATGCCGACGTTGTCGGCCGTGGTCACCTGCTGGGTGTCGTAGCCGGTGCTCACGGGTCGGGCTTCGGGCGGCGCAACCGCCGCGGCGCGGGGTGGGGGCTCACGGCCACTTCGCCGGTGATCCTGTCATCTCCCGCCGTCTCGCGGCTCGTCGCCACCGCATCGTGGCCGGAGGCCGGGGAGGCGGATGAGGCAGTGGAGCCCGGGGAGGCAGGGGAGCCGGATGAGGCGGTGGAGCCCGCGGAGGCAGGGGAGGCGGGCGACGCGAGCCCGGAGGCGAGCAGCCCCGACGCCGTGAACTCCTCCCCGAGCCGGACCCGGTTCCAGAGGGCGCCGATGAGGATGAATTGGGAAAGGAAGGCGAGCCAGGTCGCCAGCAGGAAGAAGAGGGCCAGGCTCTGCCCGTAGGTGTCGAAACCATGCACCATCTTGGCGTAGAGGGGGAAGAGCAGCGTCACCAGCTCGATGAGCAGACCGGCCACCACCGCCCCGGGCCAGAGCTGGCGGATGCGGAAGGTCCGGTTGGGCACCAGCCGGTAGATGATGAGGGTCAGCGCCGCCATGGCCAGGAAGCCGGCCACCGGTCCCGGGCCGGTCATCACCGGGACCAGGCTCATCAGCGTGTTGGCGGCCACGGCGATGAGCAGGCTGACCACCAGCACCAGCATCATCACCGCGCCCATGGCGCGCTGGCGCAGGAAGCCGCGCTGGCCGATGCCGAAGATCCGGCCGAGGCAGAACTCGAGCGACGCGAAGAAGTTGGTGCAGGCCCAGAGCAGCCCGAGGACACCCACGATCCCGAGCAGCCCCGCGTAGTGATGCAGGTCCTGGGTCACCACGGCGTTGAGCTCGACGCCGCTCCGGCCGGGAAACGCGCGCAGGATCGCCGTCTGCGCCTCGTTGCGGATGCCGGCGTTGCTGACCACCAGGCCGGTGATCGCGAGGGCGCCGAGGATCATCGGGAACATCGCCATGAAGGCGTTGAAGGCGAGGCCCGGGGCGTAGCTACCGGTCTGGGTCGAGCCGTACGCGGTCACGACCCGGACCAGGGTGGTGGCCCTGAGCCGGGCGAACCGCGAACCATGGTGGTGGCCGGTGGTGCCGGTGGCGGCGTCCCTGGGCTGTGCGATCTCCACTCCGCAATTCTGGGCAGGTTGCCGGCCGCCGGGCCCGCCGCCGGCTACTCGACGGTTGCGACCGTCTATCCCTCCCTGACCACCTCGCCCTTGCGGGCCAGGATCGCGGTCACGGTCCCCGAAATCGGGCTGGTCACCGGGATCCCCCTCTTCATGGACTCGAGGACCACGATCGTCTCGTCCTCCTCGACCTGCTGGCCGACCTCGGCCACGATCCTCCAGAGGCTTCCGAGCACCTCCGCCCTGACCTCCATGGGGTCGTCACCGCCCGTCGGAGCGGAGGGCGCGCCCACCGGGGAGGGGGTGGACATCCTCCCCGGTGGGACTCCTCGCCAGCCAGGCCCCGATCACGCCCCGGCGATGAGCAGGCGGTCGTCGACCCACCCGGTCCAGCCGTTGGAGCAGAGAACGTGAGCCCAGGCCCCCCGGACCTCGGTGACCTGGACCGGCAGGTGGCCACCGAGGGTGGCGATCACCGCACCGGCGGGGTCGGGCGCGGCCCACGCCTGCATCCCCTGGGGCGGGACCCGATGGCCGGGGGTGAACACCGGCTGCGCGGGCGCCGGTGCCGGCACGGGTGCCGCCGCGGCCGCCGGCGTGAAGGGCTGGACGTAGTCCTGCGCTGAACCGCCGCTGGAGAACGGACCCACTGGGCCGACCGGGCTCGGGCTGGGCGCGAACTCGCCCGGCTGGGCCGCCTGCGGGTAGCCCTGGGCTGGGGCCGGGGTCGGGGTCGTCAGCGGCTCGAAGGTCGTGGCCTCCGGCGCCGCCCACGGGCTGGGTGTCGCGACCTGCTCCACGCCGGCGGGCGCGGCGGTCTCCGGGGCTGGCTCCGCGGTCGTCCCCGGGAACGCGTCCCATGGGCTGGGTGCCGACTCCTCCTCGGCGCCGGCGAGGACGGGCTCCGCCGTGGGCTCCTGCACCGGCTCCTCGACCGCAGGCATCTCGGCAACCGGCATCTCGGCAACCGGCATCTCCGCCTCGGGCATCTCCGCCGTGGGTGCCTGCGCGGCGGGCATCACGGCGGCCTGGTCCGCGACGGCTTCGACGGGGCTGGCGGAGGCGGGCGGCCACACCCACCCTGCCGCAATAGGAGCCGCCTCCTCGCTGGTCGCGGCCGGCTCGGAGACCACGGCCATCTCGGGCATCGCCTCGGTCGAGACGCCCGACAGGGCGAGCGCGGCCGGCCCCATCTCCTCCGGCGCAGCCTCGGCCACAACGGGGGAGGGGGCTGCTTCGGCGGCCGCCACATCGGCCGGGAGGCCGGTGAGGCGGAGCACGGCGCTCCGGGTGCGGCTCACGTCGCTGACCGCGGTCAGGAAGCTGTGCTTGGTCAGGCCGTCGAGGACGACCCAGTTGGCGATCACCACCTCGTCGCCGGTGGAGCTGAGACGGACCGTCACCGGCCCGGGACGCCGCTCCTCCAGGGCGGCCAGGTCGGCGCTGAGGTCTCCGCCCCCGGCGGGTTGGACGGCCTGACCCAGGCCGACGACGTTGCGCAGGACGACCCGGTCACCGCCGCTCGGGAGAGCGGCGGTCAGCTCGGAGCCCCCGCTCTCGAGGACGAGGCTGAAGTCGTTGCCCGGGGTGTCGTCCTCTCCCACGCACCGAACGTCGCTTTCTGCGCTACACCAGTCCAGGATGCGCTGCTTCTCGTCAGTGGCCATGGCCCGGGAACCTCCAGTGGAGCGGCCCGATTTCGCTCTCTGATTCGAGGGGGGAGGCTGAAGATTCTCGCAGGTAATCGTCCGCCAAGGGGGCATCGACTCGCGATCAGTCGAAGTAGAGACGGAATCCCCGGGCGCTGGCCTCCATTCCGATCGCCTCGTAGAAGGCGTGGGCCTGGGAGCGCTGCACCCGGGAGAGCAGCTGGAGCCGGTGGCACCCCGCCTCCCGGGCCCGCCGAGCCGCCTCCTCCATCAGCACCCGGCCCACCCCCAGGCGGCGGAAGCGCCGGCCGACCACGACGTTCTCCACGGCTGCCCAGGGGCGACCGTGGTGGGTGAGGCTCGGCCTGACCACGATCAGGTCGACGGTCCCCGCCACGGCGCCGTCCACCGTCGCCGTGAGCAGGGTGCGGTCAGGCTGCGCGGCGATCCCGCGGAAGATCTCCTCCGCCTCGGCCACGCTCAGCTCGGGGCCGTCGCCGAACCCCTCCGCGAGCTGCGCGTAGAGGTCGAGCAGGGCGGGGACGTCGCCGGCGACGGCAGGCCTGACCTCGACGCTCATGCGGGGGGATTGTGCGCGGGAGCCAGGGCAATGCGCGCCGGTGCCGGTGGCGCATGCCGAGATGCCTGCAGAGCCTGGGGCTCGCCCGTGACCAGATCCTCGTGCCGGAGTTCTCCAGCATCGAGGAGTACCTCGGGCCCAACACCTCGGGCCACCACGCGGTTCTCGCGGACGTGGGACGAGGCCGATGGTCGCCGAGCACCGACGCCCGACCCTGGGTGCGGTTCTGTCTGGTGGCCCATTATGTCCAGGCCAGCCGGGTGCTTCGCCGGGTCCGCGAAGCCGACGTGATGTGGGAGGGGTGCGAGGAGCTGGCTCGCGCCAACCGACTGCCGGTGCGGGCTGTGGGCGCGCTGTTCGATGCGGTGATCTGCCTGAAGGTCTGTAACTCCTCGTACCGCACGGCGCTCAGAAGCGCCTTTGACGTCGAGGTCTCGATGCAGGTGGCGACGGACGACCTGGGCGCGATGGTGAGAGCTGGCCTTCTGCTCGCCAACGGCAGCTGGCGAAGCGCCTTCTACACCAGGGCGGCCCCGCTCGAGGAGCTCCGGCGGCGTGCCAGGAGCGGGCGCACAACGATTGCCACCTCTGGGCTTCTTGGTACCACGGGAGATCTGCTGGCCATCGGCTCCGAGCCGCCCTTCTGGTCAGTGCTCCGAGACAGAGGTGGCTCCGTGGTCGTGGAAGCTACCCCCGGCCGGAATCGAACCAGCGCACAAGGTTTAGGAAACCTCTGCTCTATCCACTGAGCTACGGGGGCTTGGCAGGCAGTTTAGAACTCGTAGTCGAGCGTGTACGAGTGCGCGCCGTCGGGGCCCACGACGATCTGGCCCTCACCGCGGATCCCCGCCAGCTCTCCGGTCCCGCTCGTCTCGACGATCTTCCAGGTCATCCAGGGGACACCGGCCTGGCTGCCGGCGTTGTGCTGAAGCACCAAGCCGCCGCTGCAGCCGTGCACCGCGCCCTCGAATTGCTCGATGCCCGCGTAGGCCGCCGGAATCTGGGTGTGCACCATGATGATGTCGGTCTCGCTGGTGCCGGCCAGGTCGCCCCGGAAGGTCTTGACGACATGGGCGCGCGTCAGCGCCACCCCGTCGCGCTCGTCGTGCGGCTTGGCGGTGCCGAAGCGGTCGATGTCGAAGGTGCCGTGGGCTCTGGGCATGTCCTGCAGCATACCAGGGGACCGAACACCGGTTCGTGTCAGCTCCCGGGCAGGGTTGCTCACCGCCCGCGAGGGGTGAGCGGGAACCTGTCGGCTCGGCCAGTCAGCCGGCGGCGGGGCTCGCCTCCATGGAGATCGGGAGGTAGAAGAGGCCGGGCGCCAGCCTCCCGTCGGCCCGGCCGATGGTCTGGAGGAGCGTCTCCATGGCGGCGCGGGCGGCCTCGCGCACCTGCGAGAAGTCGGCCACCCGCAGCGGGTTGGGGATCCGGGGACAGATCAGGGTCACCGGCAGGTGCTTGCTGAAGCGCTCGAAGTCCGCCAGCAGGCGGGCGTGGAGCGCCACCGCGGTGACCCGCTCGAAGACCTCCGACAGGCGGCGCAGCGCCGGCATCGCCGGCTCGGCGGTGAGGTCCACGGCGATGATCTGGGCGGGATGCATCCGGGCCGCGGTGGCGAGGCTGCAGTTGTCGGTGACGCCGCCGTCCACGTAGGCACGATCGCCGAGCTGGACGGGGCGGAAGACGAAGGGGACCGCGCACGAGGCTCGCAGCGGGTCGCGCAGCCGACCGCGGGAGATCACCACCGGCTCTCCGGTCAGCAGGTCGGTGACGATGATCTCGAGGGGACGGCGCAGCTCCTCGAAGGTGCTCTTCTCGGTTAGGCCGATGGCGAAGTCGACCAGGTCGCCGATCGCGTCGTCACCTCGAAGCCAGGGCTGACGGCGCACCCGGTTCAGCAGCATCCGCACCGGGTGGGCGCGGAAGACGGCCCGGGTCTGGGGGCTTGCCCAGATCCTTTCAAGCAGGTCCAGGGCCTCCGGCAGGGGCCGGCTGGTCACCACCGCGGCGTTGAGGGCGCCCACGCTCGTGCCGACGCAGGCGTCCGGCTCGATGCCTCTTTCGGACAGGGCACGGAGGATGCCCAGCTGGGCAGCTCCCCGGCCGCCACCGCCGCCGAGCACCAGCACAGTCTCGATGCTCGAGCCGGCCGCGGTGTCCACTCCCATAGAGTGCCACGCGCCGATCAGCCGGGGCCGCTCCCCCGATCGGTCAGCTCGACGCCCGGACGGGTCAGGTCTTGGCGCGGCCCCGGGAGACGAACCAGATCACCCCCACCACGATGATGACCACGACGACGATGTAGACAATGATCTCTTTGGTCCCGAAGACGGCGAATCCCAGCATTGACGATCTCCCCGGGTGGACGGCCTTCGCATCGCGGCTCGCGCCGGACGGTATGGGGCGCCAGCCTACCCCAGCCGGGAGGGCTGTTGCAGCACCCTCACCATCCGGACAGAGGGCCGTCTCGGTCCCCGCTCGGGGGACTGGATCGGCCTCGAGTCGCCGCAGCTGGCTCAGGCCGCGGGACCGCCGGGCGCCTGCGGGTGCAGGATGCGGATGACCCCGAGGAGATCGGAGCGGCGCCGGCCCAGGAGCTGAGCTCGCCCCTTGGTCCCCTCCCAGCATGAGGCGCTGAGCTGGGTGACCCGCCACCCGTCGTCGGTGAGGTACGCCTCCTCCGAGCGCCGGAGGTTCCTCCCGCTCGCGAGCCGCTCGGCCGCCTCCAGGGTGATCTCCATCTCCCTGCCGTCCAGCCGGTAGAGGACCTCGCCGGCGGGGAGGGGGAGCTGGTGGCGGTTGCGCCAGAGCAACGCCTCGGAACGGGCCACCCTGAGGGCGACCTCCATGCCGCTCCCGACGGCGGCGCCGATCAGCCCGCCGGTCAGGACCGGCCCCAGCCCCGCCCCGGTAGCGGCACCCGCGATGACGCCCGCGGCCAGCGCGACCTCCCAGGTCCGCGGTTGGGGGACGTGCCCATCCCGGTGACCGACGGTGGCGGCCAGCGCGCCGAGGCCGACCACCCCGGCGGCGGCCACGAGGAGAGAGGGCGGTGCCGGGCTGCGCGAGCTCAGCAGGGCGACGGCGGGCGCACAGAGGACGAAGCTGAGGGGGGCCGTGGCCGCCTCGATCAGCGCCCGTCCCCGCGCTGGCCAGTGCCGGGGATCCGGCGGCCCCGACCGCCACCCTGGCGTCACCGCCGCGGGCGCCGCGGAGACGCCGGCCCGCGGCCCGGCAAGCCGCGGGGCCAGCCCCAGGCTCCCGTTCACCCCGAGTACCAACAGGGTGGCCGCGGCGAGCCCGGCCAGGTTCATCGCCACCAGGGCCGGCAGGAGCTGGAGGAGCTGCGGCACGACGGCGGGCGTGCCGATCGAGGCCTCATCGAGGGTCCCGAGGATCAGCACGGGCAGGGCCAGGGCACAGGCCAGCGGGTGACGTCGTGCGAGGCGGCGCAGGCCGGTGACCGCGTCGCCCCAGCTCTCCGCCTGGCGGAGGGGATCGCGCCCCCGCAGGATCAGGAGCGCCCCGGCGCCGATCCCCACCCAGAGCGCTGCCGCCGTCGCCTCCGAGCCGGCGCCCGCGGGGCCCAGCAGGGCCAGCACCACGGTGGCCAGCGCACCGGCGGAGGCCAGCTCAAGAGCCCAGGCGGCGTAGCGGCGCAGCGATTGGGCCAGGCTCCAGCCCAGGCCGGTGAGGCAGAGGTGGCCGGCTTCCGGCGGCTCCCGCTCCGGCCACGCGGCCGGGCCCTCCGGCCAGGCGAACGGGCGCGGACGCTGCGCGGTCCCGCGCAGGTGCCCCTCCACGGCGTGCGCCACGACGTGGCCTCCATGATCTGAGACGACCGGCGCGCAGCCATCCGCTCGCCGGCCCGTCTATCGAACCGGAGCTGACCCCAGGCGTGACCGAAGCTCCGGTCGCGTTCGCAGCACAGAACGATGACGGTGCCGGCCGCCGCAAACCGGCGTGTCGGGGGTGGACGCGCGGGAGGCACGGGCGGCCGAGCGCGCGCCACGGCGGTCGCCCTACCTCGGCGGCGTCTCCGCCAATCAGAACCAGGTCATCGCGGGAGCGCTGTTCCTGCTGGTCGGGGCGTTTGCCTCCGCGGGGATCGCGATCTCGCTGTATCCGATCCTGCGACGCCACAATCCGGGTCTGGCCCTCGGAGCTGTCGGCTTCCGGACCATGGAGGCCGTGCTCTATGCCGGCGGCGTGGTCGGCGTCCTGCTGCTGGTGACGCTAAGCCAGGACTTCGTCCAAGCTGGGGCGCCGGCGTCGCCGTACTTCCAGACCCTGGGCTCCCAGCTGCTCGCGGTTCGCGACCGGACCAACCTCGTCGGTATCCTCGCCTTCCACCTGGGCGCCTTCCTGTACTGGTGCTTCTTCCTTCGATCAGGAATCATCCCCCGCTGGCTGTCGGGCTGGGGCCTGGTGGGAGTGATCCTGGGCGCGGTCGCGGGCCTGTTCGTCATGTTCCGCGTCATCATCACCCTCTCGACAGTCCAGGTCCTCTTGAACATTCCCATCGGCGTGAATGAGATCGTCCTGGCGGTGTGGCTGATAGTCCGCGGATTCGATGCATCGGCAGACGCACCCCGGTCTGCCCAACAGATCGGACGTCTTGACCGTGGCGAGAGCCACTGATGGGTGGACACGGTGTTGGCCTTCAGCGCCCCCAGGGCCGGCCACTCGCGGTCTCACCCCTGTCCGCTCCCCTCTCCGCCGCCCAGCGCTAGGCTTGAGGCCGTCCACGCGGGGGGGCTCGGCCGCGAGGCCGACCTCGGCGTGTGGCGGCGGCACATCCGGAAGGAGGGCTCACACCGATGATGCGTCCCGGCGGTGGCATGGGTGGAGGGATGGGCGGGGGGATGGGGCGCGGCGGCCCCATGCGCTCCCTGATCAGGGACCCCTCGGTTGTCGGCAGCAAGGTGCCCAAGGGGACCGTGCGCAGGATCCTGCGATGCCTCGCCCCATACCGGTGGGCGCTTGGCCTCTTCTTCGCGCTGACCGTCGTCGACTCCTCGATCGGCGTGGCCAACCCGCTCATCTACCGGGCGATCATCGACAACGGCATCCTGGGCAACGACGCGCGCCTGATCGTCACCCTCGCCCTGGTCATCGCGGGGCTGGCCGTTGTCGACGCCGGGCTGTCGGTCAGCGAGCAGCTCTGCTCGGCGCGCATCGCGCAAGGGCTGATCTACGACCTGCGCACCAAGGTCTACTCGCACGTCCAGCGGATGCCGCTCGCCTTCTTCACCCGGACCCAGACGGGGGCGCTCATCTCCCGCCTGAACAACGACGTGCTGGGCGCCCAGCAGGCGACCTCGGACATCCTCTCCTCGGTGGTCGGAAACGTGCTCAGCGTCCTCATGGTGCTGACCACCATGTTCCTGCTCTCCTGGCAGATCACCCTGGTCGCTCTCGCCATACTGCCGCTCTTCGCGATCCCGGCGCGCTTCATGGGGCGCCGGCTCGGGGCCATCACCAGGGAGGGCTACGTGCTGGCCGCCGAGATGAACACCACCATGGCCGAGCGCTTCAACGTCAGCGGAGCGCTGCTCGTGAAGCTCTTCGGCCGGCCCGGCGAGGAGGACGCGGTCTTCGCGGCGCGAGCGGGACGGGTGCGGGACATCGCCGTCGTCCAGGCCATCTACGCCCGCATGTTCTTCGTCGCGCTCACCGTCACCGCCGCGCTCGCCACGGCTCTCGTGTACGGATGGGGAGGGCTGCTCACCCTCAATCACACTCTCCAAGTCGGTACCCTCGTTGCCATGACGGCTTACCTGAACCGTCTCTACGGCCCGCTCACCCAGCTCTCCAACGCCAACGTCGACGTGATGACCGCTCTGGTCTCCTTCGACCGGGTCTTCGAGGTGCTCGACCTCCCCTCGATGATCACGGAACGACCGGATGCGGTCGCGCTGGCACGTGGCCCGGCGACGATCGACTTCGATCACGTGGACTTCGCCTATCCGGATGCCAAGGACGTCTCGCTCGCCTCGCTGGAGTCCGTTGCCGTGCTCGAGGAGCTTCCCTCCATGCCGGTGCTCTCCGACGTCACGTTCCGCGCCGCGCCCGGCCAGCTGGTCGCCCTGGTCGGACCCTCGGGTGCCGGCAAGACGACCATCACCCACCTGGTCGCCCGGCTCTACGACGTGCTCGGGGGCGCCGTGCGCATCAACGGGCTGGACGTGCGGGACGTCACCCTCGACTCCCTCCATGCCGGCATCGGCCTGGTGACCCAGGACGCGCACATGTTCCACGACACCATCCGCGCCAACCTCAGCTACGCCAAGCCGGGCGCGACGGAGGCGGAGCTCTTCCAGGCGCTCGCCGGTGCGCAGATCCTCTCCCTCGTCGAGAGCCTGCCCCTGGGCCTGGATACCCTCGTGGGCGACCGCGGCTACCGGCTGTCGGGGGGCGAGAAGCAGCGCATGGCCCTCGCCCGGCTGCTCCTCAAGGCTCCCGATGTGGTGGTCCTCGACGAAGCCACCGCCCATCTGGACTCGGAGTCGGAGGCGGCGGTGCAGGCGGCGCTGAAGACCGCGCTCGCCGGTCGGACGTCGCTCGTGATCGCGCACCGCCTCTCCACGGTCCGTGACGCGGATCTGATCCTGGTCGTCGACGGGGGCCGCATCGTCGAACGCGGGACCCACGATGACCTCCTGGAGCAGGGCGGCTTCTATGCGGAGCTCTACCAGACCCAGTTCCGTCGCCAGGCGGCCGACCAGACGCCCGACGACGAAGGCTGATGACTCCGGCTGGGTGACGCGGATGTCATCGGTTGGCATCCGATCCTGCATGCCGCTCCGTTGCTGGGGCTCGTGTTCTGCAGCCATGCGTTGGCGTTGAGCACATAGCTGCCAGTTGGCAGGCTGAGGCTTGTCAGCAGGGTGTACGTGTGCGGTGAAGGCCGAGAAGCGTCGCCCGCCTGGGTGACGACGCCGGTGGCACCCCCGTGTGGCGAACGCGACCCGATTGGGGCTGTGCTCGCCATGGGGCCGGTCCTGGTGAGGGGTGGTTAGCCCCGACAGGTGGGATTCGAAGTCCGCAAGGCCGGGCTGGTCGGGAAGGCGAGATTCGAACTCGCGACCTCACGGTCCCGAACCGTGCACTCTAACCTGGCTGAGCTACTTCCCGATCGTCGGCATGATAGCAGCGGGGCCGGAGCGCCCCGGAAGCAGCCGACCGTCCCGCCCCGCCCGGCCGCCTGACCCGAGACGCGAGCCCCGGTTAGGGTGGGCCCCATCCGGCTGCCGGGCGCGCCGCGGAGCGGGTCGCTGCCGGGCCCGCTGGGGGCCCCCCGGCGGGGTCGCGCCCGGGCCCCGCTGCCGGGCGTGCACTCCCCGACCGATCAGCCGCCGAGCTTGCCCAGCTCCGCCACCTGCTCGTCGGTGAGACCGATCAGAGCCGCCTCGACGTTCTCCTCCAGGTGGGCGACCGTCGAGGTTCCCGGGATGGGCAGCATCACCGGCGAGCGGTGCAGCAGCCAGGCCAGGGCGAGCTGCGTGGCAGTGGCCCCCAGCCTCTCGCTGAGGGCGCTGAGGGGACCGTCGCGACGGGTCAGGTCGCCGTCCGCGAGTGGGAACCACGGGATGAACCCGAGGCGCTCGCGCTCGCAGTAGTCGACCACGTCCTCCCCACCGCGCTCCGCCAGGTTGTAGCGGTTCTGCACGCTGGCGATCGGGACGATGGCGCGGGCCGCCTTGATCTCGTCGACGGTGACGTTGGAGAGCCCGATGAGACGGATCTTCCCCTCCGCCTGGAGGGCGGCGAGCTCGCCGACCTGCTCTGCGAGCGGAACCTGCGGATCGATGCGATGGAGCTGGAAGAGCGGGATCTGTCCCAGGCCCAATCGCCGGAGGCTCATCTCGCACTCCTGGCGCAGGTACTCGGGCCGCCCGACCGGATCCCAGCGGCCCGGCCCGGTGCGCACCAGCCCGGCCTTGGTGGTGATGACCAGCTGGCCGGGATAGGGCCGGAGGGCGGTCCGGATCAGCTCCTCGCTGACGTAGGGACCGTAGGAGTCGGCGGTGTCGATCAGGTCGACGCCCAGTTCCACGGCTCGCCGGAGCACCCGGATGCACTCGTCCCGGTCGGCCGGCTCCCCCCAGATCCCCGGGCCGGTGAGCCGCATCGCGCCGAACCCGAGCCGGTGCACCACCAGCTGGCCCCCGAGGGCGAAGGTGCCGCTCGCGGACGCCGGTCGGTCGATGGTCGTGTCCGCCATCTCCATCTCCTCGTGTTCGTCGTGCCCATCCCCCCGGCCAGCATCAATCCTGCCACAGCCACCGTCCGGCCCCGTCGCGCCCGCGGCGTCGCGGCGGTTCCGGTGGCCAGGCCCGCCGCGGCGCCTAGAATGAGGACGGATCTGCGATCGCGCGCACGGAGAAGGGCGACGAGATGAGCGCTGACGGCACCGCCGACCAGGCCCCCAACGGAGAGCACCGCGGAGGGCTCCGGGTCAAGCGCGGCCTGGCCGAGATGCTCAAGGGCGGGGTGATCATGGACGTGGTCACCCCGGAGCAGGCCAAGGTCGCCGAGGATGCCGGGGCGGTGGCGGTCATGGCCCTGGAGCGGGTCCCCGCCGACATCCGCCGCGAGGGCGGGGTCGCCCGGATGAGCGAGGTCTCCCTGATCAAGGGGATCATGGCCGCGGTCACCATCCCGGTGATGGCCAAGGCCCGGATCGGCCACTTCGTGGAGGCCCAGGTCCTGGAGGCGCTCGGCGTCGATTACGTCGACGAGTCCGAGGTGCTGACCCCCGCGGACGAGGAGCACCACATCGACAAGTGGGCGTTCACGGTTCCCTTCGTGTGCGGGGCCCGCGACCTCGGTGAGGCCCTCCGCCGGATCGGGGAGGGGGCGGCGATGGTGCGGACCAAGGGCGAGGCCGGCACCGGCAACGTGGTCGAGGCGGTCCGCCACATGCGCGCCGTCCTGGGCGGGATCCGCCGGCTCCAGGCGATGCGCCACGACGAGCTGATGGCCGAGGCCAAGCAGCTCGGGGCCCCCTACGAGCTGGTCGTCGAGGTCGCCGAGACCGGGAAGCTGCCGGTGGTGAACTTCTCGGCCGGTGGGATCGCCACCCCGGCCGACGCCGCCCTGATGATGCAGCTCGGCGCGGACGGCAACTTCGTGGGCAGCGGCATCTTCAAGAGCGACGACCCCCTCGGCTACGCCAAGGCGATCGTCGCCGCCACCACCTACTACGACAAGCCGGAGGTCATCGCCGAGGTGAGCGCCGGCCTGGGCAAGCCCATGCGCGGCCTCGATGTGGCCTCGATGCCCAGGGAGGAGCTGCTCGCCACCCGCGGCTGGTGAGCTCTGCGCCACCGGTACGACTCTTCGTCAACTGCAATGGCCCGGCGCTGCTCACCGGTGTCCTGGACGGCGCCATCCGGCCCGGCTTCGCGGCCGGTCCGCTCCCGTCGATCACGGTGTGATCGCGCCGGGCTGCGCGCCGGCCGGTCTCGGGCGACCCCCCTTGGGTAAACTGACCGGAGTGACCGAGATGCCGCAGGCGCCGCCCCGCAGGGGTGGCTCGCGTGCCCGGGGGACCTGAAGCCATCGTTCGGATAGGTGTGCTCGCCCTGCAGGGGGATGTCCGCGAGCACCTGGCCGCCTTCCGCCAGGCTGGGGCGGAGGCCCTCCCGGTGCGGACCGCCGAGGAGGTCCTGGGTGTCGACGCCCTCTCGATCCCCGGGGGGGAGTCGACCACCATGAGCCGCCTGGTCCGCGTCTTCGGCCTGGAGCCGGCGCTGCGCCGCCGCCTGGCCGATGGGATGCCGACCTTCTCGACCTGCGCCGGCACGATCCTGCTCAGCCGCGAGATCCTGGACGGCATCCCCGACCAGCTCGCCCTGGGTGCCCTCGATCTGCGCACCCGCCGCAACGGCTACGGCCGCCAGCTCGAGTCGTTCGAGTGCGACCTCGAGGTCCCGGCACTGGGCGCCGCGCACGTCCGGGCCGTCTTCATCCGGGCCCCGGTGATCGAGGACTGCGGCCCCGGTGTCGAGGTTCTGGCCGTCCACGGGGGCCGGCCGGTGGCGGTGCGCCAGGGTCGCCACCTGAGCTTCACCTTCCATCCCGAGATGACCGGCGACCTGCGCCTCCATCGCCTCTTCATCAGCGGTGTGGGTGAGGCGGCGGCGGGCAGGGAGTCCCTCCTGTCCACGGCGGGAAAGGGGTCCCTCCTGCCCACGGAGCCCGCCCTTGCCACCGAATCCCTCCTGTCTTCCGAGGACAGCGCCGCATGAACATCCGCCTCGCCTCCTTCCGCGACCTGGCCCGCATCGAGGAGCTCTACAGCGAGGCCGGGAGCGGCGACGAGCAGGCGCTCCAGCTCTCCCCCGACCACCCCGTGCCCCAGGCGACCCTGCTGCGACTCTGGTACGCGCTCAGCAAGACGGTCTCCTCGCTGGTCCCCTTCAACGTCGGAGCGGCGGGCGACACCCTCTTCGTCGCCGAGACCCGCGAGGGCATCGTGGGCTTCATCCAGGCGCAGGCCTCCGGAGATCGGGCGGGCACGCTGCAGATCCTCAACCTGTGCGTCGCCGCGAGCGCGAGCGGCCACTTCGCCCGCGCTCAGCTGCTCACCCACCTGACCAACCACGGCCTGGAGCACGGCATCCAGCGCTTCGTGGTCCGGCTGCCGCTCGATCACCCGCTGGTCGGCACCTTCCTGGAGCAGGGTTTCGTCCAGCTGGCGACGGAGCAGATCCTCTACAGCGACGACGCCCCGCTCACCCCCCAGACCGCCCGCAGCGTCAGTCTCCGCCCCGCCCGGCCGGAGGACGTGGGGGCGATCTACCTCCTCTACCTGCGCAGCACACCCTCCCACGTCGCCGGCCTAGAGGGGTCCTCCCTCAAGGCCTGGCAGTCCAGCTTCGCCGAGGGCGCCATGACCCGGTTGAGCCACGACGACATCCGCCACTTCGTGGTCGAGGAACCCGGGGTCGTCGCCTGGGCGGCCATCCGCGCGGCGTCGGCCACCCGGCCGACCCTGCTCTCCTTGATGTGCGACGGGCACAACCCGCGGCTCCGCGAGGCGGTGATCGATGCCGCGCTCCGGGAGCTGCCGCCGGGCCCCGTCTCCTCGGTGCTCCGCCACTACGACTCCGAGCTGATCCGAGGCCTCCAGAAGCGCGGCTTCGCCATCTACGGAACCCAGGTCCTGCTGGTCCGCGACCTCGCCAGCAAGGTGAGGATCCGCGCCGTCCAGACGCGCAAGAAGCCGGTCCTGGTCCACGCCCATCTGGCCCAATCGGTGCCCGGCGACCCCGCTCCCAGCCTCAGGGTCCTCAGCCGGAGGAGCGAGCGATCGCCGCTCCCGTGAACCCGCGTCCCGGGACCCCGGCTCCGTACGGTCCCGCCTGGAGGGAGGAGCTGGCGCTCCTCTTCGACGCCCTCCCTCCCCGGGTGGCCTCGGCGACCCAGGTCGCGGCGGCGGACCGCGGCGACCTCCTCGAGGTGGTCCTCGACCTCGGCCGCGAGCCCGAGGCCCGGTTCGTCGACGGCGAGGTCATCCTCGACCGGGTGCCGGTGACCCACGCCGACATCCAGTACGTGGTCGAGCGGGTGGGCGACTTCGGCGATGACAACCGGGCCGGGATCGAGCGCACCCTGCACCGCATCAGCGCGATCCGCAACCGCGCCGGCACCATCGTCGGCCTCACCTGCAGGGTCGGCCGGGCGGTGACCGGGACCATCGACATCATCAAGGACATCGTGGTCCAGGGTCGCTCCATCCTCCTGCTCGGGGCCCCCGGGATCGGCAAGACCACCATGCTCCGCGAGTGCGCCCGGGTGCTCAGCGACGACGAGGGCAAGCGGGTGGTCATCGTCGACACCTCCAACGAGATCGGCGGCGACGGCGACATCCCCCATCCCGGCATCGGTCGCTCCCGGAGGATGCAGGTCCAGACCCCGACCAAGCAGCACGCGGTGATGATCGAGGCGGTGGAGAACCACATGCCCCAGGTGATCGTCATCGACGAGATCGGCACCGAGCTGGAGGCGGCCGCGGCCCGGACCATCGCCGAGCGCGGCGTGCAGCTGGTGGGAACCGCCCACGGCATGAGCCTCGACAACCTGCTGGTCAACCCCACCCTCAACGACCTGCTCGGCGGCATCCAGACGGTCACCCTCTCCGACGAGGAGGCGCGCCGCCGCGGGACCCAGAAGTCCGTGCTGGAGCGCAAGGCGCCGCCCACCTTCGACGTCCTCGTGGAGATCCAGCAGCGCGACCGCGTCGCGGTCCACATGCCGGTCGCTGAGACCGTCGACGAGGCCCTCCGCGGCCAGTACAAGCCACCCCAGATCCGGATGCGCGGCGACGCCGGGCAGATCATCAGCCGGATCGAGACCGGAGGGCCGCCCAGCCAGTTCGAGCCGCCTCCCTTCGGCGGGGGGCGCCGGGGGCGCGAGCGGGATCGGCGCCACCGCGGCTTCGACGTCGAGCAGTACATCGCCAACCAGCAGCGCAGCCGCCGGGAGCCCGGGGAGCGCCCGGGCAACGGCTCGCCCCGACCCGGACAGCCGCTGTCGATCTTCCCCTACGGGGTCTCGCGCAGCTACCTGGAGCAGTCGGTGCGCGAGCTCAAGCTGCCGGTGCGCATCCAGCACCACGTCGAGGATTCCGACATCGTCCTGACCCTCAAGAGCTACTACCGGCGCAAGGACTCCCCGGTGCGCGTCGCCGAGTCGTCGGGCATCCCCATCGAGGTGCTGCGGAGCAATACGGTCTCCCAGATCAAGGGGGCCCTGGCCCGGGTCTACGGCGTCGAGGCGCAGGACCCCACCGAGTCCGCGCTCGAGGAGGCGCTGGAGGGGATCAACCGCGCCCGGCAGCTCGGCGCCGAGGTCGAGCTCTCCCCTCAGAACGCCCATGTCCGGCGCCTTCAGCATCAATTGGTCGGCGAGCACGAGATGGTCGCCCGCAGCACCGGGGAGGAGCCGAACCGGCACCTGGTGATCCTCGGCCCCGACGAGGCCTGACCCAGAAGGCGTCCTGGGCGTCCATCTCTGCGTCAGCTCCATGCTGCGAGGTCGCCGGCCCGTGGGGCCGCCGCCGGTCACGCACGTCAGTGCGCTCCCTTCCTGCGCTGCTCGCTTCCTTGATCTGAACGCCCAGGACGCCTTCCGATCTCCGCGCCGGCCACGGCGCGGGGCTCATACTCGCTCCCCGTGTCGTCCTGGCCGGGTTTCTTCATCTCTCTCGAGGGGATCGACGGCGCCGGCAAGAGCACCCAGGGGGCGGCCCTGGCGGGCGAGCTCAGCCGCGCCGGCCACGCTGTCGTCACCCTGCGGCCCAGCGACACCCAGCTCGGCGACCTGGTCCGCGGCTACCTGCTCCAGCACCACACGGTCCGGGTCGACCCCTGGACCGAGGCCCTGCTCTTCACCGCGGGGCGGGTCCAGCTTCTCCGCGAGCGGATCCTGCCGGCGCTTGCGGCCGGGTCGGTGGTGATCGCCGACCGCTATGCCGACTCCACCCTCGCCTACCAGGGCGCCGGGCGGGGGCTTCCCGTCGCCGCGCTCCAGCGGCTCCACGCCCAGGCCTGCACGGATGTCTGGCCGGATCTGACCTTCCTGCTCGAGATCCCCCGTCAGATCGCCGAGGACCGGCAGCGCTCGCAGCAGCTCCCCCTCGACCGCTTCGAGTCCGCCGCCGACAGGTTCCACCTCGCCGTCCAGAGGGGCTTCGAGGAGCTGGCCGCGGCGGACCCCGGCCGGATCGTGCGCATCGACGCCAACCGTCCCCCCGCCGTCATCGTCGCCGAGATGCGCGACGTGACCCACCGGCGGCTCGCTGAGCGCGGGGTGGTGGCTCCCGGCACGGAGGGGGTGAGCTCATGAGGCTGGTCGTCGCCATCCTCCACACCAAGGACGCCGACGGGTGCGTCACCGCCCTGAACGACGCCGGTTTCCCCTGCACCCGTCTGGGCAGCCTCGGCGGATTCCTGGACCGGGACAACGCAACCCTGCTGGTCGGGGTCGAGGCGGCGAAGGTGGACGAGGTGGTCGAGATTCTCCGCGGCCGTTCCAAGCGGCGCCACGAGCGCCTCCGCGCCACCCCGCCGGCGGGGCCGGGGACAGGCCCGGACGGCCCGAGCGGGTCGGGCGCGCCGCACCCGGTCGACGTGGAGGTGGGCGGGGCCACCGTCTTCGTTCTTCAGGTCGATCGCTTCGAGCGCCTCTGACCGTTCGCGCGGCAGGGACCAGCGACGACGACTCGAGGCGTCATCGGTGGCGATTCCATGACTTGGTGATCCACCATCGGCCTCCTGTATGCTGCCGGCGAGCCGCCGTCGGCGCGGTCACCCGGGGTCGCACCGAGCATCCGGCGACCGGAGGCGTTCCCATGCGACCGAGTCGATCCCTCGCCGCCGTTCCCGCCGCCGCCGCGGCACTCCTCCTCGCCACCGCCGCACCGGCGGGCGCAACCGCCACGGGCAGCGGCGTCATGGCGTTCGGCGAGACCGGCTCTCCCCAGTCCTTCACCGTGCCGCCCGGCGTGGTCGGGGTCACCGTCAATCTCACCGGCGGCAGCGGCGGCTCCGGGTGGGATGAGGGCGATGGATCGGAGGTCGTCGGCGCGCCCGGCGGCTGGGTGACGGCATCGCTCGCCACCACGCCCGGAGCGAGCCTCGAGGTCGTGGTGGGAGGCGAGGGCACCAACGGAACCGGCGCCGCGGAGGGTGGCGGCGGCTACAACGGCGGGGGCAACGGCTCCTTCGCCGACGGCGCTTTCGGGGGCGGCGGGGGCGGTGGGGCCACCGACATCCGCAGTGGGTCCTGCGCCGCGTCGCTGTCGTGCGACGACTCCACCCGGGTCCTGGTTGCCGGCGGTGGAGGGGGGACCGCCGGTGGGGCGGGATACGCGGCCCCGGGCGGAGCGGGAGGTGGCCCGACCGGCACGGCGGGCGGCGGGCTCGGTGATGGCACGACCGGTGGCGGCGGGGGGACCCAGAGCGCTGCGGGTGCCGGGGGGACGGGTGGCGTAGCCCTCGCCTCCGGCGTGGCGGGGAGCGGCGCCACCGGCGGCGCCGGCGCGGGCGGCGGGGCCGGCGGGGGTGGTGGCTACTGGGGAGGGGGAGGTGGCGGGGAGTCGTCGGCTGACAACGGCAGTGGGGGCGGTGGCGGCAGCGGCTACGCTCCCGCCAGCGCTTACTCCGGCAGCTGGGTGGGCGGGGACGGCAGCGCGACCATCTACTGGATGACGGCGACCGCCGTCAGCATCACGGTGGGAGGGTCGGTGACCCTGACCGCCAGCCAGCCCGGGCTGGTCGGTGGCCCCGGCGTCTTCGGCGCGCCGGTGGGGCGCACCGAGACGTTCACGGTGGGGACGACGGACCTCTGCGATGACGTCGCGGTGGGCACCGACGGGACCGCCACCTGCACGACCTCCGCCCTGCCGGTGGGGACCGACGACGTCACGGCCACCGAGAGTGGGGTGGCCGTGACCGCATTCAACGCGCAAGATCCGGTGCTGCCGTTCGAGGGCACCACCGAGGTCTTCGAGGTCGACGTGACGGCGGCGGCGCCCAGCCCCACCCCGACCCCGACCGCGAGCGCGAGCGCGGCCGCCACCGCGACGGCGACCCCTGCTCCGGCGACGGTGCCGGCGGCCGGCGCGGGGAGCCCGGGAGCGCCGCCGACGGCCGCCTTGCTCCTGGTGCTGGGCGGTGGCATCCTGATCGCCGCCTCGCGGCGGTTCCGGCGGGCGCGCTGACCCGCGGCATCCGCCTCGTCCCGCTTCCCACCGCCGGCGGAGGGGTCCGCCGGAGACGGGTTCAGCGTGCGTCCACCAGCACCTCGTCCAGCCCCACCACCCGCTCGACCCGGGTGCCGCTGAGGTGGACGCGAACCCCGCGCACCCCGGCGGCACCGGGTGCGCCGGGCTCCCATCCCTCCGCGTAGAGGTCGCGGGCCTCACCCCAGGTCGCGGCGCTGCGGAGCTGCCGGCCGTCGGTGAAGCCGAGGATGCCCGGACGGCCTGGATATCCGAAGCCCACCTCGCCGCCGCTGGCAAGGTACGCGCGCACCGCGGCCAGCGGCCGGTCCTCCGGAAGCAGCGACGGCTCGGCCTGCAGGGCGGCGGCAAGGCTCGGCATCTCCGCGCTCCCCGCCAGCTCGCGCACCGAGACCCGGGCGGCATGCCGCTCCGCCCGCTCCCGGCGGCGCCGCTCGGTGGCGATCTCCTCCCGCCGGGCGCGGATCTCGCCGAGCTGGCGATCGTACGGGGCCATCGCCGTCCGGGTGGCCCGCTCGGCCACGGCCAGGCGGGCGGCCTCGGCCTCCAGGGCGTCCGCGTCCAGGTCCCGCAGCGCCTCGGGCTCGACCCGGGCGGGCAGGGGGGGCGGGGGGATCGGCGCGTTCATCTCGGTCATCGGCCCTCATCATGGCGCGGGCGCCGGCTTCACCGGGGACGATCGCCATGGCCGGGGACCGGTTGTGGAACTGAGGTGACGGGGGGGAAACGGCCGATCGAGCGCCGCCGCACCTCGGGGTAGGCTCGATTCGCTCACACCGCGTTTGACGGGGTATTCCCGTCCGGGAGATCTGAGGTTGGCGATGCTCGCCAGCGCCGACGAACGGCGCCCGGCTGGCCCGCGCACGGGGAAGCGGCTGTACCTCGCCGCCGAGGCCCGGGCGCTCGCCCAGGGCATCCCCGACGGCCTGCTCCTGGTCGACCGCCGGGGTCGCATCCTCTTCGCCAACGACCGCCTGCTGGCGATGACCGGGTACGCCGACGCCGACCTCGTCGGCGCCCCGGTCGAGGTGCTCGTACCCGTGGCGCTGAGGCCGGCGCACGTGCGCCACCGGCGGGCCTTCACGACCGGCCCGGCACACCGTCCCTCGGGGACGACGGGTGACGCCTTCAGCGTCCGGCGGGCGGATGGCACCACGTTCCCCGCCGACATCGCCCTGAACTCGACGCGATGGGGGGACCGTGATCTGGTCGTCGTCGTGGTCAGCGACCACACCGCCCGCCGGTGGGCCGAGGACCTGCGCTCGATGCAGTTCACCGTCACGCGCATTCTCAGCGAGGCCGCCTCCCTGGCGGAAGCGGGGCCGCCGCTGCTCGACGTCATCGGCCGGACGCTGCACATGGAGTTCGGCGAGCTCCGGATGCTGGAGCCCGGCGGCGGGCTCCGTCTCACCTGCGCCTGGTCCTCACCGGAGATCACGGCCGCCGGCCGCGAGGCCTACGAGGCGAGGTCGCGCGAGCTCCTCGTGACCGCGCGCGCGGGCCTTCCCGTCCCGGAGACCCCTGCCGGGGTCACCCTGCCCGTCCTCCGCGACGGGCAGGTCAGCGCGGTCTTTCGTTTTTTCGGCCGGCCGGGCCGGGCCGTGCCGCCCGACGCCGAGGGCAGCGTGAGGAACATCGGTGACCAGATCGGCCATTTCGTTCAGCGCCGCCAGGCGGAGGCCGCGCTGGAGGAGAGCATCGCCCGGCTCGCCGAGGTCGCCGCCACCGATCCGCTGACCGGGATTCGGAACCGGCGCGAGTTTGACCGCCTCCTGGCCACCGTCCCCCGGCGGCGCTTCGCCGTCCTCGCCGCGGACGTCGACAACCTGAAGCGGCTCAACGACGAGTTCGGCCACGAGGCGGGCAACGTGGCCCTGCGCGCGGTCGCCTCCAGCCTGGTCGCCGCGTTGCGCGGCTGGGACATCGTGGCGCGGACCGGCGGCGACGAGTTCTCGATGCTGATGTCCGACGTCACCGCCCAGGAGGCCGCCCGCGCGGCCGAAAGGGTGCGCAGCGTCGTGAAGGCGATCTCGGTCTCCTACGGCCAGGTCACCATCAGCGTCGGATGGGCGACAGGCCCGGCCGGTGCCGACCCCCGCGCCGCCCTGGACCTCGCCGACGCCCATCTCTACGAGGCGAAGCGCGCCGGCCGCGATCGGGTGGTCGGGGCCCCGATGAGCCGGCGCGGGGGCCGGGCCGCGCGCCGCTCCGAATGGTCGGTGCGGATCGAGCGGATCCTCGCGGAGCGGGACCTCACCTTCCTCTACCAGCCGATCGTGCGACTCGGCCACGGCGCCGTGCTCGGCCATGAGGCCCTCGCCCGCCCCCGGGGCTTCGGTGCCGCCGACAGCGTGGAGGACCTCTTCGCCGAGGCGCACCGCACCGGGCGGATCCGCGACATCGATTGGCTCTGCCGCCAGCTGGCGATCGCCGCCGTCCCCTGGCCGGTGGACGGTGACTGGTCTCTCTTCCTCAATGTCAACGCGGTCCCGCTGCTCGACCCCGTGCACGGCGTCGACCAGATGCTGCTGGTCCTGGAGGCGTCGGGCGCCCGGGCCCACCAGGTGGTCCTGGAGATCACCGAACGGGAGCTGATCTCCGACCTGGACAGGGTGCGCGAGGTCCTCGCCTCGTACCGGGAGCAGGGCTTCCGCTTCGCCCTCGACGACGTCGGCGAGGGGCACTCCACCCTGGAGCTGCTGGCGGCGGCCCGCCCCGAGTACATCAAGATCGCGCGCAGCCTGACCATGACCTCCTCCCACTCCAGCTCCCGTGCCGCCATCCGGGCGGCCGTCGCCTTCGCCCAGGCCAGCGGGGCGGAGGTGATCGCCGAGGGCGTGGAGAACGAGTTCGTCGCCGCCCAGATGGTGGCGATGGGTGTCGGCCTCGGCCAGGGGACGTGGCTCGGCCGGCCCGCGAGCCTTGCGGGAGGCGCCCGCCACAGGGAGCTGATGGGGATCGGCAGGCGCTGGAGGCCGGTTGCCACGATCCGCTGATCAGGTCTCGCCGGCGGCGTCACCAGCCGGGCCGCGCCGGTCCGGCCATGGCGCCACCCCCACCCGGTGCGGTATGACGGCCACACCCACCTGCGAGCAGGAGTGCCAGCCCATGGCCGAGATCACCGGCGCGATCCGCGCCGAGCGCGAAGGGGCCGTAGCCCTCGTCACCATCGTCCACCCCCCGGTCAACGCCATCAGCCGGGGGGTCGCCGCCGGCATCCTCGAGGCGCTCACCGCGGCGGAGGAGGATCCCGACTGCCGCGCGCTGATCGTCACCGGCGAGGGCGAGCGCTACTTCTCGGCGGGCGCCGACCTGACCGAGTTCCCCGGGGGCGCGGCGGGCGGGGTGGCCGGCTCGGACGAGGTGACCCGCAGGCTGGAGGCGTCGCGCCTGCCCGTGGTCGCCGCCGTCAACGGCATCGCCTACGGTGGCGGGTGCGAGATCGCCCTGGCCTGCGACCTGCGGATCTGCGCTGAGGACGCCCGCTTCGGTCAGCCGGAGATCAAGCTCGGCATCATGCCTGGATGGGGCGGCACCCAGCGGCTGCCCCGGCTGGTGGGCAGGGGACCGGCGCTCGAGATGCTTCTCACCGGGGACCCGATCGGGGCGGCGCGCGCGCTCGAATGGGGCCTGGTCACCCAGGTCGTGCCCCCGGACCGTCTCCGGGAGGAGGCCCTGGCCCGGGCGGGGCTGCTGGCCCAGCGGCCGCCGCTGGCGGTCGCCGCCATCAAGCGGGCGGTCCACCGGGGCCTCGACGGAGCCCTCGACGCCGGGCTGCGCCGCGAGCAGGAGGAGTTCGGCCGGCTGCTCGGCAGCGAGGACGCCGGGGAAGGACTCTCCGCCTTCCTGGAGAAGCGCCCGCCCACCTGGCGCGGCCGGTGACGCTCCACGCCACCGGCGGTGCGGGGGACCCGACCCGCCCCCGGCCGGGGCGCGGACGCCGGTGATCGTCACCGTCCTCAGCCCCCTCGCCCTGGTGGCGCTGGCGGGGACCGCCCTCGCGCTCACGGCGCGGCGGTGGCGGCGCCTGGTCCAGCTGATGCGCCGGGCGCGACGTCCCGAGCGGCGCCGAGGCGAGCTCCGGGAACGCCTCCGCGCCGCCGTGGTGGACGTCCTCGGCCAGGGACGGTTGCTCCGCTGGCCCTACGCCGGGGTGCTCCACGCGTTCATCTTCTGGGGCTTTCTGGTCCTGCTCACGGCCATCGCCCAGGCGATCGTCGAGGCCCTGGTCGTTGGAGTGCGGCTCGACGCCGTCCCCTTCGTCGCCCCCGCCCTCGCTCACCTCCAGGACGTCTTCTGCGTCCTGGCCCTCACCGGGGTGGCGCTGGCCCTGGTCGACCGCCTGGCGATCCGGCCCGGCCGCTTCCGCGGCAGCCACCGCGGCGACGCCCTCCTCATCCTGGGCTGGATCGCGGCGCTCCTCGCCTGCATGGAGCTGAACTACGCCACCCTCATCGCCGAACGCTCACCCGAGGCACTGGGTGCCGACCGGCCCTTCGCCGCTGCGCTCAGCCATCTCTTCGCCGGGCTGGGCAGCGGCAGCGATGCCCTCGTCGCGTTCCACGGCGTCTTCTTCTGGGCGCATCTCACGCTCGTCTTCGGCTTCCTCGTCTACCTCGGTCACAGCAAGCACCTCCACATCGTCACCGCCCCGGTCAACGTCGTCCTGCGCGACCAGGGACCGAAGGGACGGCTGCGCCTCCTCGACATCGACGCGGTGATGTCGGCCGCGGACGGGAGCGATCAGCGCTTCGGCGCGGGCGCCCTCGAGGACCTCTCATGGAAGGACGTGCTCGACCTCTACACCTGCACCGAGTGCGGGCGCTGCCAGAGCCACTGTCCCGCCTACCTCACCGGCAAGGTACTCTCGCCCAAGACCCTGATCACCGACCTGCGCGACGTCGCCTACGAGCAGCTCAGGGGCGGCTACGCCGCCACCCGTCACAGCGCCCATCACGTCCCGGGCGACGGCGCCGAGGAGGAAGCGGAAACCGTCCCCCCGGAGGCTCCGGGAGCCGGTGGCGCGGTGATGTGGGCGACCGGCGCAGGCGGTCCGAGGGCCCTCCGCGACCTTCCCGGCAGCTTCCAGCCGTCATGGCTCAGCCCCGAGCAGGTGAGCGCCGCGGTCGAGAAGAGCGGGGGTGAGCGTCCCCTGATCGGCGGCGCCATCGCGGAGGAGACGCTCTGGGCCTGCACCATGTGCGGAGCCTGCATGGACCAGTGCCCGGTCTTCATCGAGCACGTGCCCAAGATCGCCGAGATGCGACGCCACCTCGTGCTCGACGAGTCGCGCATGCCGCGCTCCGCGGAGACGGCGCTGCGCGCCATCGAGGACGTGGCCAACCCCTACGGTGCCTCGCCCCCGACCAGGGCCGACTGGACGATCGGGCTCGACGTCCCGCGAATCGACGACAAGCCGGACGCCGAGTACCTCTACTGGGTCGGTTGCGCGGCCTCCTTCGACGAGCGGGCGCGCCGCATCGCCACCGCGATGGTCGAGATCCTGCACGCCGCCCGCGTCGACTTCGCCATCCTGGGGACCGAGGAGCGCTGCACCGGCGACCCGGCGCGGCGGATCGGCAACGAGTACCTCTTCCAGGAGCGGGCGAGAGAGAACATCGCGATGCTGTCCGGGCATGGCGTGCGCCGGATCGTCACCAGCTGTCCGCATTGTTTCAACACGCTGGCCAACGAGTACCCGGACCTCGGCGGTCACTACCAGGTGGTCCATCACACCGAGCTCATCGACACGCTGATCCGGGAGGGCAGGATCGTCCTGGAGCGGCCACTCGAGGAGACCGTCGCCTACCACGACTCCTGTTACCTGGGACGGTGGAACGGCATCTACGCCGCGCCGCGCGCCATCCTCGAGCGGATTCCGGGCGTGAGGCTCGTGGAGATGAGGCGAAGCCGCCGTGAGGGGATGTGCTGTGGCGCGGGAGGAGGCCGGATGTGGATGGAGGAGGACCAGCCGCGGATCAATCACCGCCGCGTCGACCAGGCCGTGGAGACCGGCGCGACCCGGGTGGCCACCGCATGCCCCTTCTGCCTGACCATGTTCGACGAGGGAATCGCCGCGCGGCAGGCGCAGGACCGGGTCGCTGTCGACGACATCGCGGTCTATGTGGCCCGTTCGATGCGTCGTGCCGGTGGCGGCACGACCGCGACGCTCCCCGCGACCTCGGGTTGACACTCGACTCGCCGGTACCGTACTGTCCAGGCTGCCGCTCCCGGGGCGGCGTGTCCTTAACATCCTGTCTTGCGCGCGCTCACGAGGTTCGGTGACCGGTCACCCGTCGTTGCAGTCACACCGATGATGCGGGTACTCGCCTGATGCGGGTCCTCGCAGTCGCCGCCAACAAGGGTGGAGTGGGCAAGTCCACGCTCGCCTTTCAGGTGGCCGCCGAGATGGCCCTCCGCGGGCTGCGGGTGCTGGCCGTCGACGCCGACAAGCAGGCCGACCTCACTCGCTACGCGCGCGGTCCCCGCCTGGCCGGGGTCGGGCTCGACGCGGTGATCGCCGACCCGTCCCTCGACCCCCGTCCCTACATCGGCCCGGTTGCCGAGAACCTGGACCTGCTGGGGAGCTCGCCGCGGCTTGCCGATGCCGACGAGGTGCTCCGGGCCACCGAGGGGGGACGGTTCTTCCTCCGGCGCTGCCTGGGGGTGGTCGCGGCCGGCTACGACTGGGCGGTGATCGACACCGGCCATTCCGAGCCGATCATCGCCGGCGCCATGGTGGCCGCCGACCTGCTCCTGATGCCGACCACCGCCAGCGCGCCCGACGCCCGCCACGCCGCCGACATGCTCCAGGTCGCCACCCGGGTGCGCCGCGAGCTGGGCCTGGAGACGGACGGCCTGCTCCCGCGCTCCCTGATCACGATCTGGCGGCGCCAGCACAACGGGGTCGCCGACGCCGAGGTGATCGAGAATCTCCGGGCGCGCTTCGGCGACCTGGTGTGCCCGGTGATCATCCCGCACAGCTCGCGGATCTCCGAGGCCAACGATCAGCGCCTCACCGTCCGCCAGCATGCCGAGATGTTCGGGAGCACCCGCGACCGGCCGCTCCGAGCGGCGGTGGAGGCCTATTCCACGATCACCGACCACATCCTGGCGCGGGCCGGTTTCGGGATCGACCCCTCCCGCTCGGCCGTGCTCGCGGAGATCGACTTCGACGAACCGGACCTCACCCAGGTGGCGGCGGCGATCCGCCGGGTGAAGGCGCGGCGCGGCCTCGACGACGACCAGCTCGCCGAGGTGCTGGGCCGCTCGGTCGACTGGGTCCGGCACACCCTCGCCTTCGGTGCCCGGCACCCGGAGGGTGAGGACCGGCTCACCATCCGCCCGGGATCGCGCTCCACCACCCGAGAGCTGGTGGGCTCGCGGGTGCGGCGGTGGCGTCACTGACCGGGGCCGAGGCCCCTCGCTTCACGCGCGACCGGCTCACCTGGCTCGCCTACATCAGCCTGGCGTCGTATGCCTTCTATCTCTATGCCCTGGGCCCGTTGCTCGCCTTCCTCCATCAGGAGCTGCACCTCTCCTACGCCGTCACCAGCCTCCACTCCACCATCTTCTCGGTCGGAGCGGTGGTCACCGGACTGACCTTCGACCGCGTCACCCGCAGCTGGGGTCGCCATCGGGTGTTCTGGCTCTCCGCCGCCGCGACGGTGGCCGGCGCCCTGCTCTTCTTCGCCGGCCACCAGGTCGCGGTCACCCTGCCCGCCGCGTTCGTCCTGGGCATCGGGTGCACGTACCTGGGCGCCGGGTGCTCGGTGGCGCTGGCGGACCGCCACGGCCCGCAGCGGGACCGCGCCCTCCTCGAGGGCAACGTCGGCGCGAGTGGCACCGGCGTGGTGGTCCCGGCGCTGCTCGGCCTCCTCGCCGGGACGGCCGCCGGCTGGCGACCCGCCCTGCTCCTGCCGGTGCTGACCCTGGGGGTCCTCTGGGTCCTGCTGCGCCACATCGCTCTCCCCGCGCCCCCCGCCCCCGCCTCCGCGGCCCGCCGTCTGCCGCGCGGCTTCTGGGGCCCCTGTGGGCTGGTGGCGCTGGCCGTCGGCATCGAGTTCACCCTCATCTTCTACGGGGTGCCGCTGCTGCACGTCAGCGTCGGACTGTCGACCGGAGCCGCATCCATCGTCCTCAGCCTGTTCGTGGCCGGCGAGCTGGCCGGGCGGCTGGTCGGCGCGCGGCTGACCCGCCGGCCGGGACGGGCCGAGCGCGTCATCGGGTTCGCTCTGGTGGTCGCCATGGCCGGCTTCCTCGTGCTCTGGCTCGGCCGGCTGACCGTCCTGTCGGCGCTGGCCCTCTTCGTCACCGGCCTGGGCGTCGGCAACCTGTATCCCCTCAGCCTGGCGCTGGCCCTGGGCGCGGGCGGGGGCAGGACCGACCAGGCCATGGCCCGGACCCAGGTCGCCGTCGGCGTGGCCATCGGCACCGCCCCGCTTCTCCTCGGCGTACTCTCCGACCGGGTGGGGGTCGTCCGCGCCCTCACCGTCGAACCCGCCCTCATCGTCACCGCCGCGCTGGTGCTCTGGCTGGTGGTGCGCGCCGGTCGCGGTCAGGCGGCGGCCGCGGCCGCCGCCTGACCGGCGGGGTCCGAGCACGACCGCGCGTCATCGCTAGGACGGATCGACAGTGAGATCTCGCTCTCACGCGGCGCGATCACCCGACCGAGCCCGACGGCGCAAAGACCCATCGGCAGGGCCCTGCGGGTCAGACCGTGATCACGTCGATGAGCGGTTGCAGGCCCGCGAAATCATCCGGGTTGCGCGTGTAGAGCGGGAGCCCGCGCGCGTGCTCATCGCTCGCCCGTCGCCGGCGCGCGCCGCCGCCGCTCCCACACGGCGAGCGCGGCCGCGGCCGCCGTCAGGCCCCACGGGACCAGCCGGCCGGGCGGGGCGGGCGCGCCGGCGCCGGTGTCGAGCGCGATCAGGAGGACGAGCAGCAGCCAGCCGGCCAGCACGACGGTCCCGGTCCTCCCCGGCCAGGGGTGGGGGACGTCGTGCCGCGCGGCCCGGGCGGCGACCCAGACGAACGCCGGCGCCAGCACCACCAGGTCATGGGCGAGGAGGTGGGGCGCCACCACCAGCGAGAGCGCGGCGGCCCCGGCGAGGGTGGCCTCCAGCCGGTCGGGACGGCCGTGGCTGCGCCAGCCCAGGAACCCGCAGGCGGCCACCCCGAGCACCCCGCCCACGATCGCGATACCGGTCGCCGCCGACCCCGCGCCGAGCCATGACGCCGCCAGCCCGAGCAGGCCCAGGGTGCTCGCCGCCGGGGTGTTGCCGAGGGCGAAGGAGGAGGCCCCGATGAACCCGAGGGTCGCCCCGGGCCCCACCGCGGCCATCGAGGCGGCGATCAGCCCAGCGGATCCCGCGACGATGCCCAGGAGCGCCCGCCGATCACGGCGTCCGATCGCGAAGGCGAGCAGGCCGATCGCCAGGTGGGGCTTGGCGATGCCGAAGCCGAGGGCCAGCCAGAGCCCGGCGGTGAAGGACCGGTCCCGCCGCCAGGCGGCGTAGGCGAGGGCGAGTCCCAACGCGCAGACACCGTCCCACTGGCCGAGGAGCAGGAGCGGCAGGGTCGCCGTGCCGGCGAGGCCCGCTCCGGCGGCCACCAGCTGCGCACCCCGGCTCCCCTGCGGCCAGGGGCCGGCGCGGGCCGCGACCCCGGCGGCCACCGCCAGGAGCAGGAGCTGGACCAGGCTGAACAGCCGGAAGGCCATGCCCGGGTCGAGGAAGCTCAGCGGGATCGCCAGCAGCGCCGTGGTCGGCGGCGTGATGAAGGGGAGGTTGACCCGGTACCCGGGCAGGAGGATGGCGGCATGCCGGGCCGCCTCGAGGGCCTGGTCGTAGATCTGGCCGCCCTGCCCCGCCCGCACCAGCAGGGCGGCGACGTAGGAGGCGGAGAAGTCGGTGCCGCGCTCCCGCGCCGGCGAGACCTGGAACCAGAGCACCGCGTAGACGATCAGGGCCGCCACGGCGACCCCGGCGATGGCGAGCCGGAGCGAGGCGGCCCGGCGCGTCCCCGCTGGGAGCCCGGCCCCACCGCGCCGCGGCAGGGAGGTGGTGGGGAGGGCGGCCGGCCGCCCGGCTTCTGCTGACACCTGCGGGCGACCCTAGCATCGCTCCGGCGTTCGCAGGCGCATCGTGACCGCCGTTTCACGCCGCCGCCGCCCCCGCACCGGGCACCTCACGACCCGGCCCGGCGCCCACCGGCTTGAAATCGCCGTCACCAAGGTGTCACGCCGCGTCACCTGGCCTCGCCGGCCCAGCCCGTACGATCGGAGCAGGGGGCACAGAGAGGAGCGAGCGAAGGATGGGCTGGGCCTTCCGACGGCTGCCGAACGCTGCTTTGCTCAGCGCGGTCAGCGACCTCGGAGAGGGCATGGTCGCGTTGCGCCGCGGCCGTCCCGTGGACGTGAACCCGGCATTCACCGCGCTCACCGGACACAGTCGCGGGGAGCTCCTCGGGTTGCCCTCACTGCTGCAGCTCACGCCCCCGGAGGAGCGCGCGACCGTGGCGGCGCGGCTGGAGCGCCGGGACTCCGTGGCTCCCGGGGGCCAGCGCTTCGCCTCCCATCTGCTCACCCGGGATGGCCGCCGGGTGGCCGTGGAGATGGCCGTCTGGACCCCGCCCGGGGACCGCCACGCCCAGGTCGTCATGGTGCGCGACATCACCGCCCAGCAGCGAGCGGCGCGCCGCCGCGCGCTGCTGGCGAAGGTCCCGCGGGTCCTGGGCGAGGCGGAGACGTTCGAAGCCGCCTCGTCGCGCCTGCTCCAGGTGATCGGCGACAGCCTGGGGATGCGCGGCGGGGAGATATGGCTGTCGGTCGGGCCGGACGGGATGGCCATAGACCGTCGCGTCAGCTGGTGGGAGCCGGAGTTCGACGACGGCGAAACCGCTCCGGTGCGACGCGCTCTGAGCCACACCGCCGGCGGGCTGCCCGAGCGCGTCTGGTCCGCCGCCGCACCGGTGCTTCTCCCCGACCTCGCCGGTGACCGCGCGGTGCTCGACCCCGCGGTGCCCCGACCGGCCGGGCTCGCCGCCGCCGCCGGCTTCCCCATCTTCATCGACGACCGGGTCGTCGGCGTCCTCGACTTCTTCTCCTCCGGCATGCTCGCCGTCGACCCGGCGGTGGTGGAGGTCATGGGCGACGTGGGCCGGCAGATCGGCCGCTTCCTGGAGCGCCGGCACACCGTGAGGACCCTCGAGCAGACGGTCGCGCGACTCACCGAGGTCGCCGCCTCCGATGCCCTCACCGGGCTGCGCAACCGCCGCGAGTTCGACCGTCTGCTGGCGACGGTTCCGCGCCAGCGCTTCGCGATCTTCGCCATCGACGTGGACAACCTGAAGCAGATCAACGACCAGTACGGCCATGAGGCGGGCGACGTCATGCTCCGTTCGGTGGGCCGGGCCCTTGCCGCGTGCGTGCGGGGTTGGGACGTCGTGGCCCGCATCGGCGGGGACGAGTTCGGCGCCCTGATGGTCGACCTCGACCCTGCCGGGGCGGATCTGGCGGCGGAGCGGATGCGCCGGACCGTGCAGGCGATGACCGTGTCGCGCGGGCAGCCGCGGATCAGCGTGGGCTGGGCGGTCGGTACCGCCGGCAGCGACCCCCGCGAGGTCGCGCGGCTCGCCGACGCCCACCTCTACGAGGCCAAGCGAGCCGGTCGCGACCGCGTGTCCGGGGGAACGTTCGACGGGCGGGCCGGCCTGGCCGCCGGCTCCGACTGGGAGGTCCGCTCCCGGTGGCCCTCGGAGACGGGGGCTGCGCCCGGCGCGGCCGGCTCAGCGGATCCGGCTCCGCCCGCTCCTCACGACAGGCACCGTGCGGTCCCGAGCGAGCTGAGGATTCAGGGCCGGAGATCCGCGGTTCACCCGACCTTGCCCTGACCCCCCGGGGCGTCGGCGGTCGCCGGCCGGCCGAAGGCGGCGAGGTACGCGGCGTCGGGCCGGCCCTGGATGTGGTGGATGTAGGGCACGGCCACCCGGGACACGATCACCTGGAGGGCGGCGGCGACCGGGACGGCGAGCAGCGATCCCACCAGGCCGGCGAGGGCATAACCGACCACCAGGGCCAGCACCACCGCCAGGGCGGGGAGGGCGAGAACCCGGTTCATCACCAGCGGCACCACGGTGTTGGCATCGAGCAGCTGGATCAGCCCCAGCACGACCAGCACCAGCAGCGGGTACTCGGGTGAGACGGTGAAGCCGAGCAGTGCCAGTGGGATGATGCCGAGGAAGGCACCGACCATCGGGATGGCCGCGGCGATGCCGGCGAAGAGACCGAGCAGGACGGGATCGGGCAGCCGGAGCAGGGCGCAGGCGATGCCGGTGGCGATGCCGACGACGACCATGTTGATGGCCACCGCGCGCAGGTAGCCCCCCATCCGGAATCCGGTGTCCTGGATCACCTCGGTCACCAGGGCCTGGGCTCGGGGCGGGAAGAGGTCGACCACGAACGACTTCAGCCGGTCGCTGGTGGTGAGCCAGAGGAAGCTCATCACCAGCACCAGGATGAGGTCCGCCACCGCGCCGGCGATGGTCCCGCCGATGGTGAGCAGGTCCTGGCCGGCCTGGCCCAGGGCCCCCTCCACCTGGCTGGTGAGCTGGGCGTTGCTGATCCCGAGGTGCTTCTCGATCGTGGTGATGAAGTGGACCACGGCCTTCTCGTAGGCGGGGAAGTGGGTGGCGAGGCTCTCCGCCTCGCTCACCACCGGCTGGACCAGCAGCGCCACGATCCCGGCGAGCACCGCGAGCAGTCCCAGGAAGACGACGGCGATGGCCGCCCCACGCGGGACGTGGAGCTCCTGCACCCGGTGCACGAGCGGGCGCACCCCCTCGGCGATGACCACGGCGATCAGGAAGAGGAGCACCAGGCTGGCGACCTGGGCGAGGACGAAGATGATGCCGAGAACCGCGAGGATCAGGAGCGCCGCCGCCACCAGGGTGCGCACCCGCACCACCTGGCGCGCCTCCCGTCTGCGCTCCGGGGGGTGGGAGATCACCGGGGGCGGCTCGGGGGGCGGGGACCCCTCCTCGGTGATCTGGGACACGGCGCCAACCGTAGCAGGGATCGGCGGCCGCCGCGAAACCCGCCGGGTGCGCGGCACGCCCCGTTGCGGCGGTCGCCTCAGAGGTCGGTGAGGCGGACTCCCACCGTGCGACGGGAGAGTCGATTGATGCCGAGCAGGAGCACCGTGAGCTGCTCGAGATGGCGGGCGTTGCCGAGCCGGCCCGCGTCCACGACCCTCACCCCGGGGAGCAGGCGGGCGACCTGGCGGACCTCATCCTTGGCGCCGTCGTCGTCGCCGCAGATGATCACGTCCTCGTCGAGGTCCTGGTGCAGCCGGCTGAGGTGGGTGCTGCTCACGGTGTGGAAGCCGGCGACGATCCGGCTGCCGGGCAGCAGCGCGGCGGCCTGCTCCGCTGCCGAGCCCTCGGCGACCGCCACCGCGACCGGACCCAGCTCGGGGTCGAAGCGAACTGGGACCGCGGTGCTCACCACCGGCTTGCCCCGGAGTGGCCCGGCCAGGTCGGGGAGCAGCGCCCGCTGTGCCTCGTAGGGCACGGTGAGGATGGCCAGGTCCCCCGCGTTGGCGGCATCGGCGTTGACGGCCCCCTGAACCCTGGCGCCGCCTCCCTCCGCGGCGAGGCGCTCGGCAATCTCGATGGCCCGCTCCTCGGCGCGCTCCCGGTCGCGGGAGCCGATGACCACCGGCCGGCCAGCCCGCGCCAGCCGCAGCGCCAGGCCCGGACCGAGGCGTCCGGTACCGCCGATCAGGGCGATGGTCGGGGGCATGCCCCCCAGTCTATGGGCGCCGCCGGGTCCACGGTGGAGGTGGGGGTGGGCGCCTGCGGGTGGACCCTCACGCGCATGGTTCACGCCCCTCGTCACGCGGCTCGGTCAGAATGGGCACTCCGAGTGGGCCGCGGGCCCGGGTCGAGGGAGTGAGGCAGATGGAGTTCCGTCGCGTCGGTGAGTCCGGGCTCGAGGTGTCCGTCGTCGGGGTGGGGTGCAACCAGTTCGGCCGCCGGGTCGATGCCACCGGGGTCGCGCGCATCGTCCATGCGGCTCTCGACGCCGGCGTCACCCTCTTCGACACCGCCGACGCCTACGGCGGCGGCGAGTCCGAGCGCCTGCTGGGAGCGGCGCTGCGGGGTCGCCGTGATGCCGCCATCGTGGCGACCAAGGTGGGCGGCAAGATGGGCGAGGGCCCCTACAGCTCCGGCGCCTCGCGTCGCCACATCCGCGCCGGGGCGGAGGCCAGCCTTCGCCGTCTCGGGACGGATTGGATCGACCTCTACCAGGTGCACTTCCCCGACGCTGACACCCCCATCGAGGAGACCCTCTCCGCGCTCGACGACCTGGTCCGCGAGGGCAAGGTGCGCTACATCGGCTGCTCCAACTTCAGCGGCTGGCAGATCGCCGACGCCGATTGGACCTCCTACATCCACCATCTCAGCCGCTTCATCAGCGCCCAGAACGAGTACAGCCTGCTCAACCGGGCCGCCGAGGCGGAGGTGGCCCCCGCCTGCGAGCACTTCGGTCTGGGGCTGATCCCCTACTTCCCGCTGATGCGCGGACTGCTCACCGGACGTTACCGGCGCGGTGAGACTCCCCCCGAGGGGGGCCGGCTCTCCGGACCGGCGGGCGATGGCCTCCTGACCGACGCCAACTTCGACATCGTCGAGGGCCTGTCCGCCTACGCCCGCCGCAAGGGGACTGACCTCCTCGGCGTCGCCATCGGGGGTCTGCTGGCCCAGCCGGCGGTGGTGTCGGTGATCGCCGGGGCGAGCCAACCCGACCAGGTGCTGGCCAACGTCGCGGCCGCGGAGTGGGAGCCGGGCCCGGAGGACCTCGAGGAGCTGGACGAGATCGCGCCCCCGCGGCGGCCGGCCGGGGAGTAGCCGACCCCTGACGGGTGGGGATCCGTCGCGCGGCCACCGGGCGGCTCTGCGCGCATGGCGACGGCCGGCGATCGCCGCCGGGCGGCGCACCTCCCTCCGTACACTCGCTGACCGTGAAGCTCCTCGAGCACCAGGCCAAGCGCCAGTTCGCCCGGGTCGGGATCCGGGTGCCCGCCGGCCGTCTCGCCCGCTCCCCGGAGGAGGCGGCCGAGGCGGCCCGGGAGCTGGGCCGGGTGGCCGTCAAGGCACAGGTGCCGATCGGCGGCAGGGGCAAGGCCGGCGGGATCGCGGTGGTCGACTCGCCCGAGGAGGCACGCCGGGAGGCCGCCCGCATCCTGGCCATGGAGATCCGCGGCTACCCGGTGAGGTCGGTGTGGTGCGAGGCCGGCCTCGAGATCGCCCACGAGCTGTACCTGGGGATCACCCTCGACCGGGATCGCCGCCGCCTGGCCCTCATCCTCTCCGCCGGCGGGGGGATGGAGATCGAGGAGGTGGCGGTGGCGAACCCCGAGAGGATCGCCAAGCTCTGGCCCGATCCCTTTGCCGGGCCGCAGCCGTTCGAGGTCCGCCGGCTTGCCTTCTCGGCCCTCTCTCACGCTCTGGAGCTGGCGGAGGTGCGGGGCCGTCTCGTCACCGCGCTCGTCCCCCTCGCCCAGACGCTCCACCGGCTGGCCGTCGATCTCGATGCGGTCACCTGCGAGATCAACCCCCTCGTCCTCACCGCCGCGGGGGAGCTGGTCGCCGCCGACGGCAAGCTGGAGGTCGACGAGAACGCCGAGTACCGCCACCCAGAGCTGGCCGCCGAGCTCGCCCTCGACCTGGAGGGCGAGGACGGCCGGACCGGTGAGGACCCCTATGAGGCCGAGGCCAAGCGCCGCGGGCTCACCTACGTCCACCTCCCCGGCGGCACCATCGGCTGCATCGGCAACGGCGCGGGGCTGGTCATGAACACCCTCGACCTGGTCCAGCAGATGGGCGGCAGGCCCAACAACTTCCTGGACATCGGCGGCGGCGCCAGCGCCGAGAAAGTCCGGAGCTCGCTGGCCATGGTCCTCAGCGACCCCGACGTCCGCGGCGTCTTCATCAACATCTTCGGGGGCATCACCCGCGGCGACGAGGTGGCGCGCGGGATCGTCCAGGCCCGCGACGAGCTGGGCATCAGCATGCCCCTGGTGGTGCGGATGACCGGCACCAACGAGGAGGAGGGGCGTCGCATCCTCGCCGAGGCCGGGATCGTCCCGGGGACCAGCGCTCCCGAGGCGGCGCGGAAGATCGTCGAGCTGGTGGAGGGCTGCCGGTGATCGTGACCGCCGCCGCCGTGCCGGCGACCACCATGCCGCTGGCCGGGAGCGTCCGCTGATGGCGATCCTCATCGACGGTTCCACCCGGGTGCTGGTCCAGGGCATCACCGGCCGGGAGGGGAGCTTCCACACCCAGCAGATGCAGGCCTACGGCACCCAGGTGGTGGCCGGGGTGGTGCCCGGCCGGGGCGGGGGGGAAGCGCTGGGGGTGCCCGTCTTCGACACCGTCGCCGACGCGGCGGCGGCGACGGGGGCGGATACCGCCTTCACCATCGTGCCCCCCGCGTTCGCCGCCGACGCGGTGATGGAGGCGGCCGCGGCGGGGCTGCGGCTCGGTGTCTGTGTCACCGAGGGCGTCCCCGTGCTCGACATGGTTCGGGCCACCGCGTTCGTCGAGCGCACCGCGATGCGCCTGATCGGTCCCAACTGCCCGGGGGTGATGACCGCCGGACAGTCCAAGATCGGCTTCATCCCCAACCACGTCGGCCGTTCCGGCCGGGTCGGGGTGGTGGCCCGGAGCGGCACGCTCACCTACGAGGTGATCCAGGGCCTCTCCGACGCCGGCCACGGCGAGACGACGGCGGTGGGCATCGGGGGCGACCCCGTGCTCGGCTCGACCTTCCTCGACATCCTCCCCCTCTTCGCCGCCGACGCCGCGACCGAGGCGGTGGTGCTGGTGGGGGAGATCGGCGGGTCGGACGAGGAGCGGGCCGCGGAGTGGATCCGCGCCTCCGGGTTCGACAAGCCGGTGGTCGCCTTCATCAGCGGGCGGACGGCTCCTCCGGGCAAGCGCATGGGTCATGCCGGAGCCATCATCAGCGGGACCACCGGGTCGGCCCAGGGCAAGATCGATGCGCTGCTGACGGCGGGCGCCTCGGTCGCCGACACCATCGAGGACGTGGTGCGGCTGGTCGGGGACAGGCTGAGGCCCTAGGCCGTGCTGGGCATGCTCGCGGCCGGGTCATCGGGCTCCTGGGCGGCGCTCCTCGCCTGCCGCCGGCCCTTCAGCTTGGCCAGGTACATGGCGGAATCGGCGGCGCGCAGGATGTCGTCGGGGCGCTCCTGGCCGGTCACGCTCAGGGCTGCGCCGACGGCGGCGCTGATGACGACCTGCTCGCCGTCGATGTCGTAGGGGGCGCAGAGACGGCGGGAGATGTCGTCGGCGATCGCCTCCAGCGCGTCGAGCGCATGGACGTCCTCCAGCAGGACGGCGAACTCGTCGCCCCCCAGGCGCGCCGCGGTGTCGGCTTCGCGCAGGCGCTGGCCGAGGCGATCGGCCACCTGGATGAGCAGCTGATCCCCGGCCAGGTGCCCGAGGTTGTCGTTCACCTGCTTGAAACCGTCCAGGTCCAGGAACAGCAGCGCGATCCGGACGTCGGGGTTCCTCCGGGCTCGCGCCAGGGCCTGGGTCAGGCGGTCGAGGAAGAGGGTGCGGTTGGGCAGGCCGGTCAGGGCGTCGTGGTGGGCGCTGTAACGGAGCTTCTCCTCCAGCTCGCGCTGGGCGGTGACATCGGTGAGGGAACCCACCAGGCGAACGGCGGGGCCGTCCGGCGCCGCCTGGACCACCAGTGCCTGGCAGCTCATCCACCGGTAGGTGCCGTCGGCGGCGCGCAGGCGATGCTCACACTCCATGACACGCTGCTTGCCGTCGACGCAGTCGCTCACCGCCTGGCGCAAACGGACGCGGTCGCCGGGGTGAACCCGGCTGAACCACTCGTCGGGGCTGGTCCCGATCTCCGCGCCCTGGTGGCCGATCATCGCCTTCCAGCGCTCCGAGTAATAGACGCTCGAGGTGCCGAGCTCCCAGTCCCAGAGGCCGTCGTTGGCGGCCCGCGCCGCCAGCGCATAGCGCTCCTCGCTGCGGCGGATCTTCTCCACCAGGTCGCGCTCCCGCTTGTAGGCCCGGGCGAGATCCTCGGTCTGGGTGCGGAGCCATTCGTTCATCACCTCGCGTTCGACCGCGACGCTGACCAGGGCGTTGTTCTCGAAGTGGAGATCCCGCCCGGTGACGTGGGTGATCTCGATCGGCGCGATCATGGCAATGAGGCCGAGATCCATCCCACTGGTCTTCACGGGGAGGACGACGGCGATCTCGCCGGGTCCCCACTCCACCTCCTCGAGGAGGGCGCGGGGGGGGAAGTCCTCGACCCGAGCCCGGGGGGGGAGGTCCAGCGGTCGCGTCTCCCGCGCGTACTCACCGGAGACGGTCAGGAGGTGCTGACGCTCCCCGCCCTCCTCGCGCTCCGCCGACCAGAGGCCCAGGCAGCCGGCGCGGGCCGTGGTGTGGGCGAGCCAGCCCAGCGATCGCGGGTCGCCGGCACTGCCGCTCAGCAGGGACATGCTCAGCTGGTGCTCCCTCCGCATCTGGAGGTGGAGGGCGGTGTTGGACGTCGACTCGCGCTGTGCCAGTGCCCGGGACAGCTCCACCATCACCTCGGTGATGACGGCCTCGAGATGCGCGGCAGCCGCGCCGCCGTCCAGGGTCGTCTCCATCTCCTGACCGTAGCGGCGCAGGCACTCGACGGTGGCGGTGATGGTGGTCCACCGCGGGCTGATCGAGAAGAGCGCCTCGGCCGCCCGGCGGAAGCCGTCAGGTGGCGGCTCGGATGCCTCGGGCTCCGGTTTGGTGCATCGCTCGATGAGCTCGACCGCCACGTCCAGGGCCGCGGACTGCTCGGGGAGGAGCGCCTCTCCTCCGTTCAGGAGCCTCTGGAGCCGGAAGCGGAGCCGATCCCTGGGTGTGGGGAGGAGGGAGCGATCGGGTTCGCCGAGGACGTCCACCGCGGAGCCTGTCGCGCAGCCGCACGACTCGCGGGGCACGAACGAGGTGGGCACGAGATGACGTCCGGCTGCCACGTCCTTCCCCCGGACCATGTCGAGCAGCAGCTTGGCGGCGAGGCCGCCGGTGGCGTTGAAGCTCTGGCGCACGCTCGACAGGGTGGGACGGACCGATGACGCGGCCTCCACGTCGTCGAAGCCCACGATCGCCTGGTCGTCGGGGAGGACCAGTCCCGCCTCACCGAGTGCCTTCATGACCCCCATCGCGTTGTAGTCGGTCGCCGCCACGACGGCGGTCGATGGCATGCCCGCCGCCAGCATCGCCCTCGCCGCGGCCTGGCCCGTGCCCTCCAGGTTGTCCGCGGTCTCGAACACGAGGCTGTCGTCGGGGGTGATCCCGTGGGCGGTGAGCGCCTCCCGGTAGGCGTCGAGGCGGTCCCGGGTGTCGGCCTGGAGGGTGCTCCCGACGAAGGCGATGCGGCGGTGGCCGTGCTCGACCAGGTGCGCCACCGCCTGGCGGACCCCGCCGCGGTTGTCCGGTCGCACCACCGGGCAGGAGAAGCCATCCACCTCCTCGCTGAGCAGCACCACGGGCTTGCCGGAATCCCGCAGCGTCTCGAGGTACGCGCGGTCCACCGCGTTGACCACTACGACGAAGCCGGCCACCTGGTCCCAGGCCGCCCGGAGGGTGTAGTGGGGCACGCGCACATCGAGGTCCCCCTGGCTGGGGTCGAGGGTCTGGATTGCGACCAGCCGGCCACCGGCGCCGGCGACCGTGTCGGCCATCCCCGCGAGCACCGCGCTCATGTAGCTACCGGCGACCAGGGGTGATAGGACTCCGATTCTGAGCTGCCCGTCCCGCCTCTCGACCAACGGCCTCTCCTGCCAACGCCGCGTGATCGGACCGCGTCGGCGGCGGTCCGGGACGCCGGCGGGGGATCCCCGCGTGGCGGCGGCCAGCGGAGGCGCAGCCCTGAGGCGATTCTGGCACCGCGCAGGAGTCGATTCGGGGACGCCGGGGAGTTGTCATCGACTCGCCACAATGCCGGTCCCGTTGCGATCCCGAGGCGGTGGTGACCGGCGCCCGGCCCCTGCGCGGTCACCTGGTGGTCGCCTCCGGCGGTCAGTGTCGGCCCGGGGCGGAGGACCCCGACCTCGCCCCGAGTAGGATCAGCCGATGGCCGAGGCGGTCATCGTCGCTGCCGTCCGCACCCCCTTCGGGAGGTTGGGAGGAGCCCTCAGCGCCCTGCCGGCGGTGGAGCTCGGAGCCATCGTCATCCGCGAGGTGCTGGTCCGTGCCCAGGTCCCGCCGGGCGAGGTGGACCAGCTGATCATGGGCACCGTCATCGGCGCCGGCCAGGGCCAGGTCCCCTCCCGGCAGGCGGGCCTCCGCGCGGGGCTCCCACCCCACGTGCCCTCCTTCACCGTCAACAAGGTGTGCGCCTCGTCCCTCAAGGCGGTGAACCTCGCCGCTCTCCTGATCCGGAGTGGCGAGGCCGAGGTGGTGGTGGCCGGAGGCATGGAGTCGATGTCGCGCTCCCCCTACCTGCTCGAGGACCACCGTTTCGGCAGCCGCCTGGGTGACCGGGTGGCGGTCGACGCCATGCTCCGCGACGGGCTGATCTGCCCCGTGGACGGCGTCCAGATGGGGGTCCACGGCGACCGGGTGGCCGCCGAGCTGGGGGTCAGCCGGGAGGAGCAGGACGCCTGGGCGCTCCGTTCCCAGCGGCGCTACGCGGAGGCCCTGGCCGCCGGCCGCTTCGCCCGCGAGATCCTCCCCGTCGCCAGCCTCCGCGGCGAGGTGAGCGCCGACGAGCAGCCCCGTCCGGACACCACGGCCGAGCGGCTGGCGGCGCTCCGGCCGGTCTTCGGTGAGGACGGCACCGTCACCGCGGGGAACGCCCCGGGGGTCAACGATGGGGCCTCCGCGGTCCTGCTGATGTCCGAGCAACGGGCCAGGGCGGCGGGGCTCGACCCCCTGGGGTGGTGGGTGACCGCCGCCGATTCGGCCGCCGAGCACCCCTACCTCGCCACGGTCCCGGCCCTCGCCGTCCAGCGCGCCCTGGCCCGGACGCGCGGCGAGGTCAGCGTCGATCGACTCGAGGCGCTGGAGATCAATGAGGCGTTCGCCGCCGTGGCCATCACCTCCACCCGGATGCTGGAGATCGATCCCGAGCGGGTCAACGTCAACGGCGGCGCCGTCGCCATCGGTCACCCGATCGGCGCCACCGGCGCCCGGATCCTGATGACCCTGCTCTACGAGCTGAACCGGCGCGGTGGCGGCTATGGAGCCGCGGGCATCTGCAGCGGGATGGCCCAGGGCGAGGCGACGGTGGTCCGCGTCGGCAAGTGAGGGGCCCCGGGCGGGTTGACCGGGCCGCGCCGGGCACCCCGCAGGTCCGGCGGCCCGGGCATCTCCCGGCGCCCACGCGGTCGCGGTGCTGGTTTACCCTTGCGGGCGACCGTACCCCCCTCGTCGACGACCACGTTCCAGAAGAAGGACCCTGACCGGCTGGGCCCAAGGTCGGGCGGGCAGCCGTCCGCCGTGCGGGCCCTGACCGGAACACATCGAGATGGCATCGAGAACGCGCCTCCGGCGCTCGCGGTACAACCTGCTTCCGCGCTGGATGACGACCCGCCGGATGGTCATCGCCGGCACGCTCACCGTGCTGCTGATCGTCGGCGTCTACGGGTACGGGGTGCTCGCCGGTGTGGCCAAGGTCTTCCACACCGACGTCCCGTCCGTCATCGGAAGCCTGATCAAGGGCGAGAGCGGCTCGACCATCGAGAACAACCAGGTCGCCAACGACCAGCGGATCAATATCGCGCTCTACGGGTACGGAGGCCCCGGCCACGACGGGGAGTTCCTCACCGACTCGATCATGATCATCTCCATCCAGCCACACCCGAGCGGGCCTCCCCAGGTCGCCGAGATCTCCATTCCCCGCGACTGGTATGTCCCGATCTACAACGCGGCGGGAAAGAAGGTCGACGAGGGCCGGATCAACCAGGCCTACAGCGACGGCATGCTCGACGGTGACGGCGGGGTCCCCGCCGGCCAGACCGACGCCGGGGGCGCCATGGCGGACGCCGCTCTCACCCACCTTCTCGGTATCCCCATCGACTACTTCGTCGGCCTCGACTTCACCGCCTTCCAGCAGGCCGTGGACGCCGTCGGCGGCATCGACATCGACGTCCCGGTCGGCTTCGTCGACAACCAGTACCCCGCCTGCGCCGCCGACAGCTGCCCTTACGAGACGATCAGCTTCAGGGCGGGAGAGCAGCACATGAACGGGGCCACCGCGCTGATATACGCCCGCTCGCGGCACGGGGACAATGGCCAGGGCACCGACTTCGCACGCAGCCAGCGCCAGCAGCAGATCCTCATCGCGCTCAAGGCCAAGGTGCTCTCCATCGGGGGTATCGGCGACCTGCCCAGCCTGCTCGACGCCCTCGGCAGCAACGTGGACACCAACATGACCATCGATGATGCCGAGGCGATCTACAACCTGGTCTCCGGGGTGAGCTCGGCGTCCATCCTCCACGCCAGCCTTGACGACACCAACTTCCTCTACGAATGCGGCTACCCCACCAACTGCGGAGCCGACTACCTCTTCGCCCACAACAGCACCTACGCCCCCATCGCGCAGTTCATCCGGGACGTCTTCGTCCCCCCGGCCGCCCTCGCCAAGGACCCGACCGTGGGCATCGAGGATGCCAGCGGCACCGGCGAGGGGGCGTCCTCCCGCTGGACCGCCATCTTCGGCGAGCTGGGCTGGACGACCCAGGACCTGGGCCGGGTCCCGACCGCTTTCGGGACCCAGGTCATTGACGAGGGTGGCGCCAAGGACGCAGCGGCTGCCAAGTGGTTCGCGGCATACTTTGGTGTCTCCGTCACGACGGTGCCTCCGCCCATCCCGGGAGCGTCCGGCTCTGCAGACGGCGTCCTCGTCGTCCTCGGGCAGGACGAGGAGAGCAACTTCAACCACGACCCGGGGTATGGGAGCTGACCTTGCGCATCGGCATCCTCACCGGGGGCGGTGACGCTCCCGGGCTCAACGCGGCGATCCGAGGCGTGGGCCGGCGTGCTCTCGCCCACGGGGATACTGTCATAGGTGTCAAGAACGGGTGGGGCGGCCTGATCGGTGATGGCGACTTCATGGAGCTGGACCGCCACCGCTTCTCGGGCATCCTCCAGCTCGGTGGCACGATGTTGGGCAGCTCGCGGACCAACCCGATGAAGCGCGAGGGCGGCCGCGAGGACGTGCTGCGGAACCTCGGGCGGGCCGAGCTGGACTCCCTGGTGGCGATCGGCGGCGACGACACCCTCTCGGTGGCGGCCTGGCTCGCCGAGCACGGCGCGCCGGTGGTCGGCGTGCCCAAGACCATGGACAACGACCTCTCGGTCACCGAGTACTGCATCGGCTTCGATACCGCGGTGAGCCGGGTCGCCGAGGCGCTCGACCGGCTCCACACCACCGCCGCCTCCCACCATCGGGTGATGGTGCTCGAGGTCATGGGCCGGGACACCGGCTGGGTGGCCCTGATGGGCGGTCTGGCCGGCGGCGCGGACCTGATCCTGATCCCCGAGATCGCGGTGACTCTCGATGAGGTCATCGACCGCCTTCAGAGACGGCTTCGGAGCGGCAGCGACTTCAGCATCATCGTGGTCGCCGAGGGCGTGGAGATGGAGGGGGTCACCGACAAGCAGGTGGCGGAGGGCAAGCTGGACGCCTTCGGCCACGCCCAGCTCAGCAAGCGCGGGGTCGCCGACACCCTGGCCGAGGTGATCGAGGCACGCCTCGGCCACGAGACCCGGACCACCGTGCTGGGCTACACCCAGCGGGGCGGGTCCCCGTCCGCGTACGACCGGATCTGGGCAACCCGGGTGGGGGTCGCCGCCTACGATCTGGTGCTGGCCAAGCGCTGGGGGATGATGCCGGTGGTCCGCAACGGGACCGTCGAGACGGCGCCGATCTCCGAGGTGGTCCGGGAGACGCGCCGGGTGACGCCGGAGCTCTACGAGCTGGCGAAGGTCTTCTATTAGTCGTGACGGAGAGAGGAGGGAGTGCCGGAGGGCGCTCCCTCCGAACGTAGGAGCGACTAATACCTCGTACTGACCGTGACGGAGTGAGGAGTGACAGCCGCAGGCTGTCACTCCGAGCGTGGGAGCGGTCAGCACCGTGTATTGGGGTGACGCACTGAGGAGGGAGATCCGCAGGGTCCTTCTTCCAAGGGCACGACGCGTCATCACCGTTCACCAGCGGCCGGAGCGGCATCGGAGCGATCCGGTGCCGCTCACCACCCTGTCCGAAATCCGCGAGCGGCCGGTGGGCCCCACCGGGCACCATGGCATGGATGGAGGACTTCGAGAGCCGGTACCGCGCAGTGGCGAGCCGCGATCGCCGTTTCGAGGGGAGGTTCCTGGTGGCGGTGACCACCACCGGCGTGTACTGCCGGATCGGCTGCCCCTCGCGAACCCCCGCCCCCGACCACGTCCGCTTCTACCCCTCCGCGGCCGCCGCCGTGGCCGCGGGGTTCCGCGCCTGCAAGCGTTGCCGTCCCGACCAGGCGGACCCGGCCGATGGGGCGCTGGTGACCAGGGCGCTCCGGCTGATCGCCGACGGGGTCGCGGACGGTGACGGCGTCGGCGACCTGGCCCGCCGCCTGGGGGTGAGCCTCCGCACCCTGGACCGTCGCTTCACCGCCCTGGTGGGAGCCTCGCCGCTCCAGCTGGCGCGCAGCCGCCGCGTCCAGACCGCCCGTACCCTGATCACCCAGAGTTCGATGCCGCTCGTGGACGTCGCCTTCGCCGCCGGCTTCGGCTCCCTGCGCCAGTTCAATGACACCATGCGCCAGGAGCTGGGCGTCGCACCTGGAGCATTTCGCGACGGACTGGCGGGGAGGGCATGGGGGCAGCCTGACCACGACGCTGCCGCGGCGCCTGGGCCGGTGGCCGCGGCCGCCCCCGGGGACGCGTCCTCGAAAGGCGGCTCGGGCGGCTGGCTCACCCTCCGGCTCGCCCGCCGCGACCCCTTCGCGGCGACCCCTCTCCTCAGCTTCCTGGCGGCTCGGGCGGTTCCGGGGATCGAGGAGGCGATCACCGGCGGGTACTCGCGCGCCCTCCGCACCACGGGCGGAGCCGCGATGGTCACCCTGACGCCCGCCCACGGCCATGTGCTCCTGCGCGTCCGTCTGGACGACCTCGCCGACCTGGCGGACGTGGTCCGCCGCTGCCGCCGCCTTCTCGACCTCGACTCTGACCCGGAGGCCGTCGTCGCCGGTCTCCGCCGGGACCCGCTGCTCGGCCGCCTGTCCGCCGCCCTTCCCGGGATGCGGGTTCCGGGCAGCGCGGAGCCGTTCGAGACCGCGGTGCGGGCGGTGCTGGGCCAGCAGGTGTCGGTGGTCGCCGCCCGCACCCTCGCGGCCCGGCTGGTCGCCCGCCACGGCGAGCCCGTCAGCGCTCCAGCCGCCGGCGTCACCCACCTCTTCCCCGCGCCGGACCGGCTCGCCGAGGCCGACCTCGACGGGCTGGGCGTCAGCGGCCGGCGGATCGAGTCGATCCGGGCGCTGAGCCGTGCCGTGGCGGGGGGCGATCTCGACCTGGCCGGCGGGGATCCTGGGAGGTTCGAGTCGGTGCTGACGGGCCTGCCCGGCTTCGGTCCGTGGACCCGCGCCTACATCGCGATGCGGGCGCGGGGCGATCCCGACGCCATCCCCGTCTCCGATCTCGGGTTGCGCCGGGCGCTGGAGCGGCTGGGTCAACCCGCCGATCCCCGGAGCGTCGCCCAGCGCGCCGAGGCCTGGCGTCCATGGCGGGCGTACGCGGCCCTCCATCTCTGGAACACCCTCGCCGCCGCGCCGGTCGCGGAGGCGCCCCCCGCGCCCTCACCCTCGACTCCCGTGGAGACCATGCCATGACCTACGACGCCGTGACCGTCCCGACCCCCTTCGGCGCCTTCACCGCCATCGCGGATGAGGGGACCGTGGTGAAGAGCGGCTTCACCGTGGACATCGATGAGCTTCGCGACGGTCTCCCCGACCCCGAGGCGGAGATCCACCTGCACCGAGATCTCGGCGCGATCTCGTCGTCGCTCCGCGACTACTTCACCGGCGTCGATGTCACCGCCCTCGATCGGCTCCCGGTGCGGGCCGCGGGGAGCGTGGCGATGCAGCGGATGTGGAGCGAGCTGCGTCGCATCCCGGCCGGGCAGGTCCGCAGCTATGCCGAGCTGGGAGGTGACCGGCGCCATGCCCGGGCCGCCGGCGCCGCCTGTGCGCGCAATCCCATCCCGCTGATCGTTCCGTGCCACCGGGTGGTGCGGGGTGACGGTTCCCTCGGCGGCTTCGGCCCGGGTCTCGAGATCAAGCGCTGGCTCCTCGACCACGAGGCAGCCGCCGCCGGGCGGGAGGTCGCGGTCAGCCCCGCCGGCTGATCTCGTTCACCACAGGCCGGGGATCAGCCGGGCCCGGCCGCGAGCCCACTCCCTCCACGCCGGGAAGGTGTCGCCCAGGAGCTGCTCCTCGTACCTGATCCGCATCACCTGGAGGCCGAGGAAGGCGGCCACCAGGAGGAGCGTCATGAGGTGGCCGTCGGAGAGGGCCATCGCCAGCCCGGAGACGATCTCGCAGAGGTAGAGGGGGTGGCGCACCAGACGGTACGGACCGCCGGTGACCAGACGGCGCGCCGCCGGAAAGATGCCGAAGGAGAGCCGCAGGGTCAGCAGGCCCCAGACCGCGCCGGCCATCGCCAGCGCCAGGACGATCGAGCCCGCCGACCCCATCCAGGCCGGGACCGGCAGGATGGCGAGCCCCGCGGGGAGGGCGGTGCCGCAGAGGAGCAGGATCGTGGTTCCCGCGAAGGCGACGACCCGCGGCAGGATCCGGCCGTCCCGGGCCTGCGGCTTCGGCCGGACCACGAAGAGCACCACCGGGATGAGGCAGAAGGCGGCGAAGAGCGCCTGCCGGACCGGGCCGCCCACCACGGTCAGCCAGTCGACCCGGGAGAGGTGCCCGGCCAGCCAGACCGCGTGGATGACCACCTCGTACCCGAGCACGGCGTAGAGCACGGCCGGGACGATCCGCCCCATCAGGAGGTAGCGAAGGTCGGGGGCGCCGCCGGCCGGTCGCCTGCGCGTGACAGCGGGAGGGACGAGCCCGGCACCCTTGGTGCGGGGTGCGGGAGGGGCGTCGAGCACTCTCACGCGGGCCAGTATCGGGCAGCCCCCCGGCCGCCAATCCCGGGCAACCAACCCGTCACCCCCTGCGTCCGGCGACGTTGCAGTGACGGATGACGGTGCCGGATGACGGGGTCCGCCCCGGTGCGGAGCCGGTGCCCGGCGCTCCCCGACCGGCTGGTGGCACGGAGCCGGTCCGGGCAGCCTACCGGGGGCCGCTCGAGGGCTTCGGAGGCGTGGGGGCGCCCTCGAGGGTGCGTCGCGTCAGGTCGCGACCGCGCCGCGCCGTGACCACGATCGCCCCGATCAGCAGGGCGTTGAGGAGGAGCAGGAACACGATGATCTGGGGGGCGTTCCCCATGTGGATCCCGGAGACCAGGGAGATGAGGTCGATCGGCGGGACCGCCGAGGTGTCGAACTGGTCCGGGTTCGCCGGAGCAGAATTCGACAGCCCGCTCGGCCGGTTGGGGGCCGTCGCCGTCACCGGGGCGATGACCACCGGGGTCGCCTGGGCGCTCGCCTTGGCCACCGTGCTCCCCGGCGTGGGGGTGCCGGCCCCCGGCGTCGCGGTGCCGGTGGGCGTCGCGGTGGCGGTGGGCTTGGCCGTGGCGGTGGGTGTCGCCGTGGCGGTGGCTGTCGGGGTGGCGGTCGGCTTCGCCGTGGGGGTCGGCGTGGCGGTAGCGGTGGGCGTCGGGGTGGCGGTCGGCGTCGGGGTCGGGCCACCCGTCCCCGTGATCGTCTCGACCGTGCTGCCGGTCGATCCGGAGAAGTTCGCGTCGCCCGCGTAGGCGGCGGCGATGGTCTGGTTGCCGGCGGCGAGCGACGAGAGGGTCAGCGACGCCTGGCCCAGGCTGTTGAGCGCGACCGCCTCCGGATCGGCCCCGTTCAGCGTGAAGCTGACCCTCCCGGTGGGGGTCAGGCTCGAGGAGGAGTGGTTGACCGTCGCCGTGAAGATGACGGCCTGGCCCTTGGCGGCAGGGTTGAGGGAGGCGGCCACGGTGAGGCTCGTCGCGGCGGCCACCCGCTGCACCGTCACCGCGACCGAAGAGGTTGAGGTCGCCGACGTGTACCAGCCCTGAGCTGTGGCGTCCGGGTGGTAGGTGGCGGTGATCGACGGGTAGCTGCCCGCACTCAGCACGATGGGAAGGCTTGCCCAGGAATCGTTCGTGGTGCCGGCCACTGGAGTCGTCGATTCAGCTCCCAGCAGCGTGGCCCCCTGGAGGAAGTCCACGGTTCCGCTCGGGAAGGGCGCACCGCTGTTCCCGAACACCACCGAGCTGAGGGTCAGGCTCTGGCCCTCGTCCACCGCCGCGGGGGCAGCACCGACGGTGACGAGCCAGGGCGGTGCCGTAGTGGGCGTCGAGCTCTGGGGACTGAACGCGGTCAGGAGGATCCCGCCGGCGCCCTGGAAGACGGCGGCGGTCGTGGAGCAGCCGCAGCCCGATCCCCCGGTGACCTGGAGCGTGACGGTCGCCGAGGTGGAGGGGCTGAAGTTCCCGTTACCGGCGTAGGTCCCGGTGAGCGTCTGCGCCCCCTTGTGGGCGAAGCAGGTGACCAGCTCCGCCGTCCCTCCGCTGAGCTGGGCCGTGCCCAGGCTGGTGCCGGCGTCGTAGAAGGTCACCGTGCCCCCGGGGACGCCGGTGGCTGCCGTGACGGTCGCGGTGAGGGTCACCGACTGCCCGACCGACGCCGTGGTCGGTGAGACAGTCAAGGTCGTGGCCGTCGACGCCGGGTCGATCTGCTCGATGACCGCGCTGCTCGTCGATGCGGCGAAGTTGCCGTTACCCGCGTACTTCGCGGTGATCGAGTAGCTTCCGGCCGCCAGCGTCGAGGCGACCACCGCCGCGGTCCCGCCGGACAGCTGCGCGGACCCGATCGCGGTGCTCCCGTCCATCAGGGTCACGGTGCCGGTTGGAACCCCGGTCCCGTTGCTGGGGATGACCGACACCACGAAGATGAGGGTCGCCCCGTAGGTGGAGGGGTTGACCGTCGGGAAGAGCATCGTCGTCGATCCCTGGACGGTGACCACCTGGTCGAGCACTGCCGACGTGGCCGCGGCGAAGCTCGTCGACCCCGAGTACGCCGCCTCGAGCTTCTGGGTGCCGGCAGCAAGTGTCGAGTCGACCAGCGTCGCCTGTCCGGTCGGCCCGAGGTCGGCCGTGCCGAGGCTCGTCCCGGAGTCCTCGAAGGTCACCGAGCCACCCGGGATCGCGGTCCCGGAGGCCGGGATCACGGTCGCGGTGAGGATCAGCTGATCGCCGTAGGCCGCGGGGTTCTCCGAGGAGGTGAGCGTGACGGTGGTGGCGACCCTGTTGCTGCACGCGCCTCCCGGGAGCGGCAGCGCGAGCGAGCCGGCAGCCGCGAACAGCACTGCGCCGAGCAGCCATGGCAGGCGGCGTCCCCGCGTTCCTCGCATCGCCCCCCGAGCGTAGGACCACAGGACGGTTGCTGGAACGTCAGTGGCCTCGCGGACTGATTACATTCCTGTGATGTCGGACGAGGAAGCCACAGCTTCGTGACCGGCTGCAACGAAGCGGCAACGCGAGGGTGGCGAAGGCCCCGGCTCAGCCCCGGCTCAGCCGGTCACCGATCCGGGCTCGTGCGCCTCCCGCGACTGCCGGGATGCGGTCAGGTCGACGTGGCCGTCGGCCGTTGCCGGCGTCTCGGTGGGGCAACGGCACGGCCAGTCCAGACGGACCGTGGTCCCCTCTCCCGGGGCCGACTCCAGCGTGACCGTGGCGTCGTGGGCCTCGGTGAGGACCTTGACCAGGGCCAGCCCCACGCCCATGCCCCCGTAGGCGCGGGTGCCTCCGCTGTCGGCCTGGAAGAAGCGCTCGAAGACCCGGTCGTGGATCGCCGGGTCGATCCCGATGCCGGTGTCCCTGACCTCGATGGTGCACCGGTCACCCTGCCGGTTCGGCCGGGCCGAGATGGTCACGCTTCCCCCGGGGTCGGTGAACTTCACGGCGTTGTCGAGCAGGCAGCGGATGACCTGGCGCAGCCGCTCGCGGTCCGCATCCACCTTGAGGCGGGCGGGAATGTCGACCGTCAGCTTCACCGGAAGGCCATGGGGGAAGCGCCGCGTCACCTCGCCCACGGCGTCGTCGACGGTCGTCGCCAGGGCAACCCGCTTGCGGTTCATCCGCAGGTTGTCGGCGCTGACCAGGGACAGATCGATCATCGTCTCCAGCATGTCCGAGAGCTGGGTCGTCGCCAGCTCGACGTTGTCGAGGATGCCCAGCTTCTGCTGGTCGTCGGCCTCGGCCCAGACCATCCGGATCAGCTCCAGATGCCCCACGATCGCGGTCAGCGGGGTGCGCAGCTCATGCTGCGCGGTGGCCAGGAAGTCGGACTTCATGTCGTCCAGCTCGCGCAGCCGGCGCACCGTCTCCCTCTCCATCTCGAAGAGGCGGGTGTTCTCCACGGCGATGGCGGCGTTGTTGGCGAGCGCGGAGAGGGCGCGCGCGTCGGCGTCGGAGACCGAGTTGGGACCGGTGACCGCGATCGCCCCGGTGACCCGCTGCCGGTAGAACATCGGGACCACCAGGGTCACCTGTGACCAGGTCTCGCCACCTGAGGTCGGGTCGCCCCTGCTCCGCGTGAGCCGGGCGGGACGCCCCTCGAGCACGTCGCCGACGACCGCGGGCGTCAGATCGAGCTCCTCGGTCTCGGGCGCCGTGCCCGGTGCCGTCTCGGGGGTGCCGCCGCCGTGGCTCCTGGCCCGGATCACCAGCTCGTCGCCGTCCCGCGCCAGAAGCAGGGCCCGCGCCTGCGGGCCGGCCAGCGATGCGGCCGCCGCACAGACCGCGCTCTCCAGGCTCGACACGCCGGCGGTCGTCGTGGTCAGGGCGCGGGAGACCTCGTCCAGGCGGGACACCGCGGCGTCGACGTGATGGATGTTGCTCTCGATCTGGGCCCGCATCTGGTTGACCTGGCGAGCCAGCACGCCCAGCTCGTCACGCGACCGCACCGGGATGTCGGAGCCGTAGTCGCCCCCGGCGATGCGGGCGACCCCCGCCGAGAGCTGCGCCACCGGGCGGCGGACGAAGCGGTTGACGAAGAGCAGCACCACCAGGAAGGTCACCAGCAGGGCGGTGAGCGCCAGCCAGACCACGGTCAGCTCATCGGTCGTCTGATCGCCGATGAACAGCGCGATCGGCGTCTCGACGCCCACGTAGAGGGTGGGTGGGCCGGAGTTGGGATTCATCCCTTCCAGCGCGATGGCGGTGGCACCCGAGCCGGGGACGGAGGAGAAGCCCGCGAAGCTGCCCGACGACCTGCCGAGCCCGCCCTGGATGGACGCCGGGAGAGATTCCTTCGTCAGCGTGGGGTTGGCCGAGTTGCCCGAGATGGCGTAGAGAGGGGACCCGGGCTGGTTGGCGACGATCACCGGGGTGTAGCCCTGGCCGACCGCCCCGAGGAGCCGGAGCAGCTGGTCGGTGAGCGGCATGCTGTAGACGACTGCGCCCAGCACCTGGGTGGACCCCTTGGCCGTGATCGGTGCCGCGAAGTCGTACACCGGCGTCCGGGGGTCGAGGAAGTCGATGGCCTCGGCGGGGCTCCCGCGCAGGGCGGCCGACACCTCGGGCAGCCCGGAGGTGAGCTGGGGAACGCCGGCCTGCTCGGCGGTGGCGAGCAAGGACCCGCCGCCGTCGAACACCGCCACGCTCTCGTCGGGAAGATCGGTGATCACCTTGGTGGAGCCGGTCAGCAGCGCCGCAACCGCGGTCTGGGGATTGGCGGCGCCGAGGGCGGCCGCCATCTCGGGCAGCCCGGCGACGTCCTGGGCGGCGAAGCGCGCCTGGGGGGCGGCGACCTGCTGGACCAGCTCGCGGTAGGCCTGCGCCCGGCTCTCCGCGTTGGTCTCGGCCCCGGTCCGGGTCTGCTGGTCGCGGCTGACCAGGAGAAACGCGCTGACCGCGGCGATGATCGCCAGCGAGAGGACGAACCCGCCCAGGAGCAGGCGGGCGGCGAAGGTGATGCGGGGCCGGCGGAAGAGGCGCCGTCGCTCCGGCGCGGCAGGGACCATGGCTGGACGAAGCGTAAGACCGTCCCCCTGGCGCCGAGCAGGTTTGACGCGAATGTCGCGGGATCGTCGCAGCGCCTTGGTGCCCCCCGCGGCGCCAGCCCCGCCTGGGCACGCCTGTTCGCCGGAATGTTAGAGTGCGTGGCGACGGATCCACTTCAAGCAGGTCCCGTGAGGCCGGCAAGGGGATCGGGACCGGCTGTGCCGGTGCCAGTCCGCGGCCGCCTGACGGGCAGCCGATGGAGGGCATCGCGGATGACGGCGGTCACCAAGACCCGAAGGCTGGAGCACGTCATCTCCAGCGAGCAGTTCGACCGTGAGTGCCTCGACGACATCTTCGCGCGTGCCGACGGGCTGGCCGGTCACCGGGACACCCGCCTGGCCGGCCGGATCATGGCGACGCTCTTCTACGAGCCGTCGACGCGCACCCGCCTCAGCTTCGAGTCGGCGATGCTCCGCCTCGGCGGCTCGGTGGTCGGCACCGAGGCGGCCCGCGAGTTCTCCAGTGCCATCAAGGGCGAGACCCTCGAGGACACCATCCGGATGGTCTCCGCATACGCCGACGTCATCGTCCTCCGCCACGACCAGGCGGGAGCCGCCGCCCGGGCGGCGACGGTGGCCTCGGTTCCGGTGGTCAACGCCGGCGACGGTCCCGGCGAGCACCCGACCCAGGCGCTGCTCGACCTCTACACCATCCGCTGCGAGCGCGGCACCGCCGACGGGGTCCACATCGCGTTCTGCGGCGATCTTCGGTTCGGTCGGACCGTCCACTCGCTGGCCCAGCTGCTGAGCCTCCACCCGGGGGTGCGGATGAGCTTCGTCGCTCCCGCGGTGGTCCAGGTGGGCGCCGGCCTGCAGGCCCGGATGGCCGCGGCCGGCGTCCCGTTCCGGCTCACCGACCGTCTCGACGACGTGATCGAGTCCGTCGACGTCGTTTACCAGACCCGGGTCCAGAAGGAGCGCTTCACCGATCCCGACGACTTCGAGGCGGCGCGGCGCGCCATCCGCATCGACGCCGAGGTCATGCGAGCCCTGCCGCAGCAGGCGATCGTCATGCACCCGCTTCCCCGCGTCGACGAGATCGCGACCGAGGTGGACGCGGACCCACGCGCCGCCTACTTCCGCCAGGCGCGCAACGGTGTGGCCATCCGCATGGCGCTGCTGGACCTCCTGCTGGGATGACCCAGCTCGAGCGCGCCGCGGCGGCGCGGACCGACGAACCCGCGTGGGCGCGCACCCGCGTCCTGGACTGGTCCGAGGTGGGCAGGGTGCTCACCCGGCTGGCTCACGAGATCGTCGAGGGACACCCCGGTGACCTCGACCGGGTGGTGATCGCCGCCATCCGCGAGGGCGGCGTCCCCGTGGCCCGCGGGCTCTGTGCCCACCTTCGCGCCATCTCCGGCAACGAGCCGACGCTGGTGGCGCTGGATGTCAGCGGCTTCCGGGACGACCGCCCACGCCAGCCCGGCCTCGACGGCTCCTGGCAGCGGATCCGCCCGGAGGCCGGGCGGAAGCGGAGCGGCCCCGCGCCCTCGCCCGAGGGGGCGGTGGTGATCCTCGTCGACGACGTGATCCAGACCGGGCGGACCATGCGCGCCGCCTTCGATGCGGTCGCGTCGCAGGGCCGGCCGGCGGCGATCGAGATGGGGGTGCTCGTCGACCGCGGTGGCCGCGAGGTGCCGGTCCGGCCCAACTACGTCGGCAAGAACCTTCCCGTCGCCGCCTCGGAGTGGGTGGAGATCGCGCTGGACGCCGGCCCGGATCCGGACGGGAGAGGCGTCTTCCTGGTGCCCCGCCCATGAACTGCATCCTCCGCGGCGTCCGGGTCATCGACCCCCTCGGCCGCCGTGACGCCGCCGGTCAGGACGTCTGGCTCAGCGAGGGCCGGATCATCGCCATCTACAAGCACATGGGGGAGGGGAATCTCCCCGTCATCGACCTGACCCCGCCCGCCGGCGGCACCCCGGTCATCCTCTGCCCCGGCTTCATCGACATCCACACCCACCTGCGGGAGCCGGGCGACGAGGGTGCCGAAACCCTCCACAGCGGCTCGCAGGCGGCCGCGGCCGGGGGTTTCACCCAGGTCGTGGCCATGGCCAACACGGTGCCTCCCATCGACAGCCCGGAGCGGGTCAAGGAGGCCACCTTCCGTGCCGTCGCCGCCTCGGTGCAGGTCCTGACCGGGTGCGCCCTGACCAAGGGGCTGCAGGGCGAGGAGCTGGTCGACATGGAGGCCTGCGCGGCCGCCGGTGCCGCCGCCTTCAGCGACGACGGGCGCAACGCCTTCTCGCCGCGGTTGCTGAGCGAGGCGATCGGGCGGGGAGCGGCTCTCGGCCGCCCGGTACTGATCCACCCGGAGGACGAGGAGATCATCGCCCAGGTCAACAAGGTCCAGGGGCCGGTCCAGCGCTGTTCGCTGCGCCCGGTGGAGGCCGAGACCCGGGCGGTGGACTACGCGCTGCGTGCCCTCGCCCACGCCGGGAAGGGCCACGTCCACCTTCAGCACGTGTCCGCGGCTGCCAGCGTCGAGATGCTCCGGCGTGCCAAGGAGGGGGGCGCCAACGTCACCGCCGAGGCCACCCCCCACCACCTCGGCATGTGGCTCCCCTTCGCCACCGTGCCTCACCCGCCGGGGCTGGTCAAGGTCAACCCCCCGCTGCGGACGGACCAGGACCGGGAGGCGCTCGTCCAGGCGCTCCGCGACGGCGTGATCGACGCGGTGGCGACCGACCATGCCCCTCATCGGGTCGAGGAGAAGGCCCTGCCCTATGACCGGGCGGCCCCGGGGATGATCGGCCTGGAGCTGGCACTCGCGGTCTGCCTCACCCTCGGCGGGATGGGCGGCGACTGGATCTCCACCCTGGTCGACCGGCTCACCATCGGCCCCTATCGGGTGCTCGGGCACTCGTCCGGGATTCGTGAGCCCCGGCTTCGCATCGGCGAGGCCGCCACCTGCGTCCTCTTCGACCCGGCGGCCGAATGGACGGTGGAGCCGGCGCACCTTCGCTCCGGCTCCCAGAACACCCCCCTGCTCGGGGCGCGGCTGCGCGGGCGGGTGCTGATGACCCTGGTCGACGGCGCCCTGGTCCATCACGACCGTCAGCGCCTGCCCTGGCCGGCGGCCGCCGTGGGCGCGGAGGCGGCCCGTGCCTAGGGGACGGCTGGCCCTCGAGTCCGGAGCCGTCCACGAGGGCTGGCTGTTCGGCGCCGCGCTGAGCCCCGCCACCTCGGGCGAGGTCGTCTTCAACACCTGCATGACCGGTTACCAGGAGATCTGCACCGACCCCTCCTACGCCGGGCAAATGGTGGTCATGACCTACCCCCTGATCGGCAACTACGGAGTGCGCGACGACCATGCGGAGTCCGGCCGGATGCACTGCCGCGCGCTGATCGTCCGCGAGCTGTCCGAGCGGGTCGGCCACGGCGCGGCGCAGCGCTCCCTGGATGAGGAGCTGCGCCGCCAGGGTGTGCCGGGGTTGCGCGGCGTGGACACCCGGGCTCTGACCCGCCACCTGCGCGACCGCGGCACCCTGCGCGGAGTGATCGCGCTGGCGGGGGCGATCACCTCGGAGGCGCAGGTGGAGCTGGCCCGGCGGGCTCCGTGGGTGAGCGATCGTGACCTGGTCGCCGAGGTCTCCCAGACCGAGCCCTGGAGCAGCTGGGGCGAGCCACTCTCCCCCGAGCTGGAGCGCGGCGTGCGGCTGCTCGCCGGGGTGGGACGCTTTCGCGGGGTCCGGATCGTGACCGTCGACCTCGGGTTGAAACGGAACCAGCTGCGGGCGCTGACCAGCCGGGGTGCCGATGTGATCACGGTGCGGCACGACGCCGACCTGGAGGCGGTGATGCGCCATCGGCCCCGCGGGGTGGTGCTGAGCAACGGTCCCGGCGACCCCGCCCGCCTGGCCGGCCAGGTCCGGCTGGCCCGCGAGCTGCTCCAGCGCGGGGTGCCGATCCTGGGCATCTGCCTCGGTCACCAGGTTCTCGGCCAGGCCGCCGGGGCGACCACGTCCCGGCTCGGCTTCGGCCACCACGGTGGCAACCACCCGGTCCGCGACGAGGTGACCGGGGCCGTCTACGTCACCTCCCAGAACCATGAGTTCCAGGTCGACGCCCAGACCCTCCGCCAGGGCTCCGGCTGGTACGTCAGCGAGCGCAACCTGAACGACGGCAGCGTCGAGGGCCTGCGCCACCAGAGCCTTCCAGTCATCTCTGTCCAATACCATCCGGAGGGCGCCCCCGGCCCCCAGGACCGGGCCCAGGTCTTCGACGAGTTCCTCTCCCTCGCCACCGCGTACGGCGACGGAGCGGCCGAGCTGCGCGGCGATGACCACGGCGAAGGGGGGACCGGGGTGCGCGGTGAGCGCAGGCTTGGCGCAGGCGGCAGCCGCAATGCCGCCGAGCCAAGGGCGCCGATCGCCAGTCAGGGCGATCGGACGCCCGGGCCGGAGCGAACCACCACCCCGGCCCCCCCGAGGGTGGCTGACCGGCCGAAGTGCGTGCTCGTCATCGGCTCCGGCCCGGTGATCATCGGCCAGGCCGCCGAGTTCGACTACGCCGGCACCCAGGCCTGCAAGGCACTCCGCGAGGAGGGCATCCGGGTGGTGCTCGTCAACAGCAACCCGGCGACGATCATGACCGACGACCAGTCCGCGGACGCCGTCTACATCGAGCCCCTCACCGTCCCGGTGGTGGAGCGGATCATCGCCGCCGAGCGTCCCGACGGCCTGCTGGCGACCCTGGGCGGCCAGACCGGTCTCAACCTCGCGGTCGCGCTGGAGGACGCGGGTGTCCTCGAGCGGTATGGGGTCCGCCCCCTGGGGACCTCTCTGGAGGCCATCCGCACCGCCGAGGACCGGGAGCGCTTCAAGGCGCTCCTCCAGCGGATCGGCGAGCCGGCGCCGGAGTCGCGCACCGTCGACTCGCTCGCCGACGCCCGCCGGTTCCTCGCCGAGGTCGGACTGCCGCTGGTGGTGCGCCCCGCCTTCACCCTCGGAGGGACGGGCGGCGGGCTGTGCGCCAGCGAGGAGCAGTTCGTCGAGGTGGTGAGCAACGGGCTCGCCGTCTCCCCCATCGGCCAGGTGCTGGTGGAGCGATCGCTCGCGGGCTGGCGCGAGATCGAGTACGAGGTGATGCGGGATGCGGCGGGCACCTGCATCACGATCTGCAACATGGAGAACCTCGATCCGATGGGCGTGCACACCGGTGACTCCATTGTCGTGGCGCCGGCCCAGACGCTCACCGACCGCGAGCACCAGCAGCTCCGGAGCGCCGCCCTGCGGATCATCAGCGCGCTCGGGATCGCGGGCGGCTGCAACGTGCAGTTCGCGCTGGCTCCTGACTCGTCCGAGTACCACGTGATCGAGGTCAATCCCCGGGTGTCGCGCTCCTCGGCGCTCGCCAGCAAGGCCACCGGTTACCCCATCGCCCGGCTGGCGGCCAAGATCGCGGCCGGCCGCCGCCTCGACGAGATCCCCAACGCGGTCACCGGCAAGACCTGCGCCGCCTTCGAGCCCGCCCTGGACTACTGCGTGGTCAAGATCCCGCGCTGGCCCTTCGACAAGTTTCCCGAGGCCGACCGGCGCCTGGGGACGCAGATGAAGTCGACCGGCGAGGTGATGGCCATCGAGCGCAGCTTCGAGGCCGCCTTCAGCAAGGCGCTGCGGTCGTTGGAGCAGCGGCCGCCCGCCGCGGCCGAGGTCCGCGACCCGGTGCTCCTCGACAATCCCAACGACCGCCGCATCTTCGCGGTCATGGAGGCGCTCCGCCAGGGTTCGTCGGTGGAGGAGGTGAGCCGCCGCAGCACCATCTCGCCATGGTTCGTCGACCGCATCCGGGCGCTGGTGGAGGTCGAGGAGAGGCTGCGCCGGGGCCTCGACGACGGCACCCTGGTCAGGGCCAAGCGGATGGCGCTGGCCGACCGGCGGGTCGCCGAGCTGGCCGGCGTCTCCCCGGCGGAGGTGGCGGAGGCGCGGCGGCGCCTTGCTCTCGTTCCCACCTTCAAGTGCGTCGACACCTGTGCCGCCGAGTTCGCCGCGGCCACCCCGTACTACTACTCCACCGTGGAGTCCGAGGACGAGAGACCGGCGCCGGACGGGGACGTCGTGGTGGTGGTGGGCAGCGGCCCCATCCGCATCGGGCAGGGCATCGAGTTCGACTACTGCAGCGTCCAGGCCGCCGAGGCCCTGCGCCGCCAGGGTGTCGCCGCCATCATGGTGAACAGCAACCCGGAGACGGTGAGCACCGACTTCGACTGCAGCACCCGCCTCTACTTCGAACCCCTCGACCAGGAGGCGGTGCTGGCCGTCATCGAGGCGGAGCGGGCGAGCGGGGTGGTCGTCCAGTTCGGAGGCCAGACCGCGATCAACCTGGCGGAGCCCCTCGACCGCCACGGGGTGCGCGTCCTCGGCACCACCGTCGACGCCATCGACCTCGCCGAGGACCGCCGGCGCTTCGAGGCGCTGATGCGCCAGCTCGAGATCCCGCAACCGCACGGGGCGGCCACCGTCGACCCCGCGGAGGCGGCGGCCATCGCCGACCGCATCGGCTACCCGGTGCTGGTCCGACCGTCCTTCGTCCTCGGGGGCAGGGCCATGGAGGTGGTCCACGGCCGCGACCAGCTCCAGCGCTTCGTGGCCGCCGCGATGGCGGCACTGCCCGACGACGGTGATCGGCTGGGGGGTTCCCGGGGCACGGTGCTGGTGGACAAGTACCTCTTCGGCACCGAGGTCGACGTCGACGCGGTGTCGGACGGCGAGACCGTGGTCATCCCCGGGCTCATGGAGCACGTGGAGCGGGCCGGGGTCCACAGCGGCGACTCGATGGCCGCCTACCCTGCCCCGGGGCTCGATGCCGAGGTCACCCGGCAGATCGTGTCGGACACGGTCGCCATCGCCCGGGCGCTTCCGGTGCGCGGGCTCTGCAACATCCAGTTCGTCATCTGGCGGGGGCTCCCCCACGTCCTCGAGGTCAACCCCCGGGCGTCCCGGACGGTGCCCTTCATCAGCAAGGTCACCGGGGTCCCCATGGTCGAGCTGGCGACCCGGGTGATGCGAGGTGCGCGGCTCTCCGAGCTCGGCTTCGAGACCGGGCTCCGCCCGGACCTGCCCCTGGTCGCGGTCAAGGCTCCGGTCTTCTCAACCGTCAAGCTCGCCCTCGTCGACTCCGCGCTCGGTCCGGAGATGAAGTCGACCGGTGAGGTGATGGGCATCGACACCACGCTGGGTGCGGCCGTCGAGAAGGCGTTCGTGGCCGCGCTCGGCTCGGTACCGACCAAGGGCGCCGTGCTCTGCAGCATCGCCGACTCTGACAAGGCGCAGGCGCTGCCGATCATGGCCCAGCTCTCGGCGCTCGGCTTCGGGATCTTCGCCACCGCCGGCACCGCCGCCGCCCTCGGCGCGGCCGGCATCAGCGCCACCGCCGTGGGCAGGATCGGCCAGAGCCGGCCCAACGTGCTCGACGTCATCGAGGAGGGCCGGGTTTCGCTGGTCGTCAACACCGTCTCCAACCTGGAGAGCGACGAGCTGACCATGTCGCCCTCCCGAGACGGCGGGCTCGCCGCCGCCGGGCGCACGGTCAAGGACGGCTACCGCATCCGGCTCGCCGCCGAGCACCGTCGCATCGCCTGCTGCACCTCGATCGACACCGCCGAGGCCCTGGTCGACGCCATCACCCGGCAGCGCCGGGGCGGGGAGATCACCGTGGCCACGGTCCGCGCCTACCGGGCCGGGGGCGTGGCGGCCGTGTCCGGGTGAGCGCCCCCCTCTCCGACCTGGGCCGGGCCCTGGACGAGACCGGGGAGGTGATCGCCGTCGAGCGGCTGACCGGCGGGCTGGTGGAGGTCACGGTCCGGCTGTCACACCTCGCGTCCACGGCCCGTCCCGGCGAGTTCGCCCAGCTCCGTGCCTGGGACGGGGTGGAGCCGCTGCTGCGCCGTCCCTTCAGCGTGGCGTGGACCGAGGGAGAGTCGTGCGCCTTCGTGCTGGAGGCGGTCGGGGTGGGCACCCGGCTCCTGGTCGCGCTCCGGCCCGGCGATCGCCTGCACGCCCTCGGACCGCTCGGCAACGGCTTCGGCCTCGACCCCGCGCCTGCGCGTGCGGTGATCGTCAGCGGTGGCCTCGGCTGCGCCCCATTCCCGCTCCTCGTCCGAGAGCTGCGCCGGAGCGGGTGCGGGGAGGTGGTCGTGCTGAGCGGGGCCGCCACCGCGGACCGTCTCTACCCGGCGGAGCGCTTCCGCCGCGGCGACGGTGCGATCCGGGTGGTCGAGACCACCGACGACGGCAGCCGGGGACGGCGGGGGCTGGTGACCGAGCTGGTGACCAGCGTCTGCGACGCCGAGGCGGCCGTCTACGCCTGCGGCCCCAATCCGATGCTGGCGGCCCTCGCCGAGACGCTGGACCGCCTGCCTCGGCCGCCGCTGCGCGCCGAGGTCTCCCTGGAGGCGCCGATGGGCTGCGGCTTCGGCACCTGCCTGGGGTGCGCCCTCCCGGCGGCGGGGGGCGAGTGGTTCCTCTGCTGCCGCCGGGGACCGGTGATGGAGGTCTCCCAGGTGGATTGGCCCGGGCTGCTCGCCCTCCCCCCGGCGCACGTGGCGTGAGCGCTCTTGGACCTCCGCACCCGCCCGCAGCGGCCTCCTGCGACCTCAGTGTCGACCTCGGGCGCGGCCTCGTTCTGCCCAATCCGGTGGGACTGGCGAGCGGCACCGCCGGCTACGGCTTCGAGCTCCGCCAGCTCATCGACCTCGAACGCCTCGGCGCCCTCTTCACCAAGGGGACGACCCTCCACGCCCGGGACGGCAACCCGCCCCCACGGGTCGCCGAGGTCCGCGGCGGCATGCTCAACTCCATCGGGCTGCACAACCCCGGGGTGGATCACGTCGCCATGGTGTACGGGCCCGAATTCGCCCGCTGGAGGATCCCGGTGGTGATCAACGTCGCCGGTGGGAATGTCGACGACTACCTCCGCTGCCTGGACCGTCTCGACGCCGCCGACGGCGTGGCCGGCTACGAGCTGAACATCTCCTGCCCCAACATCGCCAACGGCCTCGACTTCGGCCGCGACCCCGCTGCCGCCGCCCGGCTGGTGGCCGCCGCCCGGGCGCGCACCGCGCGTCACCTCATGGTCAAGCTGAGCCCCAACGTCACCGACATCGCCGCGGTCGCGCGCGCGGTGGAGGAGGCCGGCGCCGACTCCGTCTCGGCGGTCAACACCTATGTCGGCATGAAGATTCACCGGGGCATCCGGGCACCGGTGCTTCCCGGCCGCGGCACGGGCGGCCTGAGCGGACCGGTGCTCAAGCCGCTGGCCCTGGCGGCGGTGGCCCAGGTGCGCGCCGCGGTGAGCATCCCGGTGGTCGGGGTCGGCGGCATCATGGATGCCGGCGACGCGCTGGAGTTCCTGATCGCCGGCGCTGTGGCGGTCCAGGTCGGAACCGCGACCTTCGTCAATCCCGCCGCCGCCCTCGACGTCCTGGACGGCCTGGTCGCGCTCGCCGAGCGGGACGGGACGGCGTGGGGCGGCAGCCGGCGCGGCGGGGACCGGCCGGCCGTGCCCCCTGCAGGGATCGAACCTGCGTCAACCGGTTAAAAGCCGGCTGCTCTGCCGTTGAGCTAAGGGGGCGGCTCGGACCGCATTATGCCCGCCGTCTCTGCGGGCACCGGAGGGAGCCGGCCCGGGCGAGCGACGGCGGGAGCGGCCGCGACCCTCACGGCCACCAACCCGGCCGGCGCATCGATGTCGCAACATCTCGGGCGTGCCCGCCCCCGTCCGCGGCTTCCCGGACCGCTTCCCGGTTCGCCACGACGGCCGCCGGCCCTGGCGCTACCGGGTGGCGGCGGGATTCACTCGCCTCTGCCTGCGCCTGCTCTTCGTCCACCGCCTCGATCTCGCGGGCGCCAAGGGCCTGCCCGCAGAGGGTCCGCTGCTCATCGCCTCCAACCACATCAGCAACTGGGACCCGCTGATCATCGGCTCCTTCTTCCCGGGAACCCTCTTCGCGATGGCCAAGCGGGGGCTGTTCCGGCCTCCACCGGTGGCGTGGCTGCTGGCGGGCTGCAACTGCTTCCCAGTGGAGCGGGGCACCGCCGACCGGAGGGCGCTCCGGATCAGTCTCGACCTCCTGCGGGACCGCCGGTGCCTGCTCCTCTTCGTGGAGGGCCACCGTTCCCGCGGCCGCGGCATGGGCCCGGCCGGAGCCGGGGCCGGCTTCCTGGTCCGGCACACCCAGGTCCCGGCCCTGCCGGTCGCGATCTGGGGCACCGAGCAGGTGCTGCGCCGGACCGGCGGGCCGCTGCCCCGCCGGGGACACATCCGGGTCCGCTTCGGCCGGCCGGTGACCGTCTCGGGGCGCTCCGACCAGGAGATCGCCGACGCGATCGCCGCCGAGGTGGCGGCGCTGCTGCCGCCCCGCCACCGGGGCCTCCACGGACGCCCGTCCGGCCCTGGGACGGCCTCGGCCGCTACCCCCGCGACACCCCGTCGCCGCCCTTCTCGGCGCTCTCCAGGCAGGTGAACGAGACCACCTCCTTGGTGTCCGGGGCGATGTCGAAGCGGACGATCGCCGTCTGGCTGAGCACCGTCTCGACCCGACCGGTGGCGCCGACCGGGTAGTTGCCGATCAGGGTGCCCGTCCGCGGGCGCGTGTTCTGGATCAGCACCACCCGCTCCCCGACGGCGAACGGTGGTGGTGGCTCCTCCCGGGCGCTGGGTGGACGTCCCGGCTGAGGCCGGACGGGTGGAGGGAGCACCGGACCGACCACGACATCCACGACATCCACGACATCCACGACGTCCACGACATCCACCTCCTCCTCGTCGTCCACGTGGGCGATGGCGTCGTCGGGAAGCTCGACGTCGACGACGTCCGGGAGCTCGGCGTCGGGAACGTCGTGAACCTCACCGACGACCAGCTCCAGGTCGTCGTCGCCGGCGTCCGGGTCCAGGTCGGAGGGTTCGTCGTCGAGATCGTCGCCGGGCATGGTCCCTCTCAGCTGGAGGATGTGCTGCTGACCCTGCGAGGATACTGCCTGACCGGGCCCGTACCGCCACCGTCGGACGAGGTGCCCGGCGGGGACGGTGCTCGGCTCAGCCTAGAATCGGCCCGATGGCGGTGCGCACCTGGACCTCACTGTCCCCCCACGCCCAGCAGCGCGCTCTCGAGATCGCCCCGGGTGCCCTCACCTGGACGGTGCTGCTCGTCCCCCTGATCGTCGCCTTCGCCATCCGCTTCAACGACCCCGCCGACCTCTGGATCCTCGAGCTGGGTGCGGTGCTGCTCGACGCCTACTGGTTCCTCCGCACCGCGGTCACCGTGTTCTGGGTGTGGCGCTCGCTGAGCGAGCTGCGCCGCGTGGAGGCGGGAGACTGGTGGGCCGAGTGCCAGCGACTGGCGACGCCGGAGGGCACCCCCGGTCCCAACGACATCACCCACTGCGCCCTCATCCCCACCTACACGGAGCGCTACGAGGTGCTCCGCGCCACCGTCGAGGCGCTCGCGAACCAGCGATACCCGGACCAGCTCAAGGTCTGCGCGATCATCACCCGGGCCACCGACACCGCCGGCTGCGACAACGTGGTGCGGCTGCGCCGCGAGCTCGGCCACCGCTTCCGCGCCTTCATCCACATCAAGGACCCGCTGCTGCCCGGCATCGTGGTGGGCAAGTCGGCGGCGATGTCCTACGGCGGGCCGGTGCTGCGCCGACACTGCGACGAGCTCGGCCTCGATCCGGCTCGGACCCTGGTCACCGATCTGGACTCCGACTTCCGCCTCCACCCCCAGTACTTCGCATACATCACCTGGAACTTCCTGCACGTCGACCGGCCCCTGACCTCGATCTGGCAGCCCGTGCCGGTCTTCCTCAACAACCTGTGGCGGGTCCCGGCGGCGGTGCGGGTGATGGCGACGGCGGCGACCCAGTGGCAGATGTTCCTTCACCAGCACCCCGACCGGCTGGTGATGTTCTCGTCGTACACGATGCCGATGAAGCTCGTGAGCGAGGTCGGCTACTGGGACAGCGACGTCATCCCCGAGGACTCCCGATTCTTCTGGAAGGCCTTCTTCCACTACGGCGCCGAGCTCCAGGTGCGGCCCGCCTTCCTGCCCGTGTTCGGAGACGCCCCCCGGGCCAGCGACTACGCCTCCACCCATGCCAGCCAGTACAACCAGATCAAGCGCTGGGCCTGGGGGGCGACCGACGTGCCCTACGTCTGCACCCGGTTGCTCAGTCACCCCGAGATCCCCTGGCGGCTGCGCGCCCGCCGCTTCCGCTATCTGATGTTCAACCACCTCACCTGGGCGACGCTGCCCCTGCTCCTTCCCATCGGGGGCTCGCTGCCCGCGCTCATCGACCTCGACTACAGCCTCTCCCCCGCGGCGACGGCGCTCGGCCTGCTGACCACGGTGATCCTCACCATGACCCTGCTCAACACCCTGGTCCTCATCGTGGTGGACCGCGCCGTGTGCCCCAAGCCCGCCGAGTGGGGGCGGTGGCGCCGCCTCTACGCCGACGTCCAGCTCTTCCTCTACCCGGTGGTGGGGCTCGCCCTCTCGGTGATCCCCGCGTTGGAGGCGCAGACCCGCCTGATGTTCGGCGCCTACCTCGAGTACAGGGTCACCGCCAAGGAGTGAGCGGCACGCCGCCCCCCTCCCCGGCGGCGGAGCCGCGCTCAGACCCGGTCAGAGGCTGATCGCGCGCCCGCTCAGGGCCTCCACGGCGAGGAGGTAGGTCCCCGCGCTCCAGCTCTGGCCGGATGCCCCCTCGGGCTCGCCGGTGCGGGCGTCGATCCATTCGTGGAAGCCCCACCCCGGCCCCGAGCTCCGGCTGAGCCGGTTGGCCGCGGCGACCCGGGCGAGCTCGGCGCGGGCCTCCGCCGCCATCCCCACCCGATGCAGGGCCACGACGTAGAGGCCGCCGATGAAGGGCCAGACGCCGCCGTTGTGGTAGCGGCCGGGTGGGTTGCGCCAGCGTGGATCCTGGAAGGCCTCGAGGTCCTGCCGGTACATCCCCCAGCGGTCGCCCGGATCGAAGCTGCGCGTGTAGGTGCGCATCGGATAGGGGGTCGCCGCCGGGCTCTGGTGGAGGAACTCCATGATCGCCCGGGCGCGCCCCGGCGAGGCGACCCCGTAGAGGACGGCGAGGACGTTCCCCAGCACGTCGCATTCGTCCACGTAGCGGCCTCCGTCGACGTGGGAGAGGTAGTGGCGCCGGTCCCCGCGCATCGCGCCGCGCCGGGCGGCCGGCCCGACCGGGTGGGGAAAGCTCGCCTCCGCGCTCGGAGGGTGGCCAGCCCCGTCGAGGAGCTCACCGTGGTCGGTGCCCGCCTCCGGCCAGAGCAGGAGGTCGATCTTGCGCCGGAGCAGCTGGGCCCGGGACCGGTACGTCTCGGCGTCGCCCGGGGTCAGGTCCACCATCCCCAGCAGGGCCCGGTGGTAGAGGGCGTTGACGTAGAGCAGCTTGCCCGCGCGCTGCAGCGTGGAGTCCATCCAGTCGCCGCCCGCGGGGGAGTCGATGACGGTGAACTGGTTGGCGTCCTGGTCCTCCAGCCAGTGGATCGCCCGCCGCAGGTGCGGCCAGAGCCGGCGCCTCAGCCGGGGGTCGGGATGGGCCCGGAGATGCTGGGAGGCCGCGACCACGAAGAGGCAGGTCGCGTCGGTGCAGCCCGACTCGTGGAAGTCCCAATAGGCGCGGCGCGGCCACCACGCGTTGGGTATCTGCCCGGTCCCGGCCTGGAGCTGGGCGAGACCCACCAGGCTGCGCGCCACCGCCTCGACCAGCTCGGGGTCGGCCGACACGTTGGCGCCGAGCGCTGCGAAGGCGACGTCGCGGGTCCAGACGGCGGCGTAATGGGGGAGCTCCGCCGAGGCCAGGAGCCCCTCCGGGGCGGCCGCGGCCCGGAGCACGGAGAGAGCCGGGCCCACGCCGTCGGCGACGTCGGGGGACAGCGCGGGCGCGGCTCGCCGCTCGGCGGCGGGCGCCGATCCGTCGCGGCTCCGCGCGAGCCCCCCGCCCCCCGGGCCCGCGCCGGCTGGAGGCTGCCGCCTGGTGGCGGAGGTGTCAGTCGGGATGCCCGGTCTCGGCGTGGTAGTGGTCCGAGATCTGCTGCCAGGAGGCTGAGTTGGCCTTGCCGGGGAGCGGGCTGTTGCCGTCGAAGTAGCGGGTCTCGCCGGTCTCGACGTTGCGGTACTCACCGGGGCTCACCACCGTCCCGGACGCGAAGCGCACCCCGTGGGTGACCTGGTCGGGCATGTGGTGGCGGCCGTGAGCACCCGCCTCACCGGCGTGGTAGTGGTCGGAGACCTGCTGCCAGGACGCGGCGTTGCCCTTGCCGGGGAGCGGGCTGTTGCCGTCGAAGAAGCGGACCTCCCCGGTCTCGGTGTTGCGGTACTCCCCCGCGCTCACCACCGCCCCGGGTGCGAAGCGCACCCCGTGGGTGACCTGGTCGGGCATGTTGTGACGGCCGGGGGTGGCGGCCTCACCGGCGTGGTAGTGGTCGGAGATCTGCTGCCAGGACGCGGCGTTGACCTTGCCCGGAAGCGGGCTGTTGCCGTCGAAGTAGCGCACCTGACCGGTCTCGGTGTTGCGGTATTCCCCGGGGCTGACCACGGTCCCGGGAGCGAAGCGGACGCCGTGCTTGGGCATCGTCTGGGGCCCTCGATTGCAGCGGGTGGGACGTGAGCCCAGTCTAGCCCGCGGGCTGGGCCACGGCCAGCCCACACGCCTCGCGAGCCATGGCGATCGTCTCCCGGGCCACCACCCGGGCCCGCCGGGCGCCGTCGGCCAGCACAGCGGAGACCAGACCGGGGGTGGCGGCGAGCTCGGCGCGGCGCTCGCGCATGGGGGCGAAGTGGTCGGCGATGGCATCGGCGAGCCAGCGCTTCACCTCGACGCAGCCGGTGCGCGCCTCCCTCTCCCCCTGCCAGATGTCCTCCCATCGATCGGGGCTGAAGAAGCGGTGGAGCCCGCAGACGTTGCAGCGCTCGGGGTGACCGGGGTCGGCACGCAGCGGTCGCTCCACGTCGGTGACCATGCCGGTGACCGCCCGCCGGATCTCCTCGGGGCTGTCCAGCATGCCGATGGTGTTCCCCCGGCTCTTGCTCATCTTGCTGACCCCGTCGGTGCCCATCACCCTGGGGATCTCGGTGAAGAGCCCCTGGGGTTCAGGAAAAACCTGTCCAAAACGATGGTTGAAGCGGCGCGCGATCTCCCGGGTCAGCTCGATGTGGGGCGCCTGGTCCTCGCCCACCGGGACCCGGTCGGCGCGGGGGAGCAGGATGTCGGCCGCCTGGAGCACCGGGTAGCCGAGCAGTCCGTAGTTGATGTTCTCGGGGAACTGCTCGACCTTCTCCTTGTAGCTGGGCACCCGTTCGAGCCAGCTGAGCGGTGTCGTCATGGAGAGCAGCAGATGCAGCTCGGCCACCTCGGGAAGGTCGGACTGCAGGAAGACGATGGAACGCTCGGGGTCGATGCCGGCGGCCAGCCAGTCGAGCATCATCTCCTCGATGGCCGGCTGGATCGACGCGGTGTCGGTGACCGTGGTCAGCGAGTGATAGTCGGCGACGAAGAAGGCGCAGTCGTGGTCGTCCTGGAGCAGCACCCAGTTGCGCAGCGCCCCCAGGTAGTTGCCCAGGTGCATCCTGCCGGTCGGCTGCATCCCGCTCAGCACCCGGAGCCGTCGCGCCGAGGGGGCCGCGTCCCCGGCGGGGCTCGCGACGGGGACTTCGTGCATGGGCCTGCGATTCTAACGATTGGGACCGAGCGAGCAGCCCTCGCCACCGGCGCGGGTGGCGAACGTGGGGCGTGGGGAGCCGTCGCATCCGGTGCGGGCCGCGCCGGCCGCGGCATGAGCGCGATGCGGGGAGACGTTGCGTCCGTCCGTCCCGCTGATTCAGCCGAGGAGCGGCTGCCCCAGGAGCGCCTCGTAGACGCCGACCGTGCTGCGGGCGGCGGTCTCCCAGGTGAAACCGGCAGCGCGTTCCAGCCCCTGGCGCCGCCGCCGCACCACCTCGCCCGGGTCGGTCAGCAGCCGGTCGAGCGCGGCCGCGAGCGATCCGTCGTCGCCGTCCGGCACCAGCAGCGCCGCCTCGCCGGCCACCTCGGGGAGCGAGCTGTTGGCGAAGCCCACCGCCACCGCGCCGCAGCCCATCGCCTCCAGGAGGGGGAGCCCGAAGCCCTCGTAGGCGCTCGGGAAGACGAAGGCCGCCGCTCCGCCGTAGAGGGCGACCAGGTCGGCGGTCTCCACGAAGCCCAGGTCCCGGCCGTGGTCGCCGAGAAGGGCGAGCTGGGCCCGTACCGAGGCGGCGAACAGCCCCTGCCGGCCGGTGACCACCAGATCGATGTCATGGTCCCGGCGCAGCCGGCGGGTGACCGCCACCAGGTGGGGCAGGCCCTTGCGCGGCTCGAACGTCCCCACCCCCAGGAGGTACGGCCGCCGCAGGGCGAAGCGGGCCAGGGTGGCCTCGACCGTCGCCGCGGGGGCCGGCCGGTATCGGGACGAGAGCCCGTGGGGGACGACGTGGATCCGCTCCGGCGTGACCCCGGCGACCCGAACGCAGTCGGCGGCGGTGGCGCGGCTCGGGGTGACGACGGCGTCCGCCCGGCGCAGCAGTCGCATCCCGGGGCGGCGCAGGAGCCGCGATCTCCACGAGTAGCCGGGGAGGAGGAAGGGGATGAGGTCGTGCACGGTCACGACCACCGGGATCGCCGCCCGGAGCGGCTGGCCGCCCTCCACCGCGTGATAGAGACGAGCCCGGCTCCGGCGCAGCGCCCGCGCGACGAGGTAGGGGTCGGCCAGGACCTGGGCCCGGCGTTCCAGCCGGGGGACGCTTGCCGTCGCCTCGAACCCGGACCCGCCCCGGTCACCGGGCGGGCGGCCTCCCCGGCTCAGCAGGAGGCCGACGCGGGGGCTGACGCCGATCTCCGCCAGCCCCTCGAGCAGACCCCGCAGGTAGGTCCCGATCCCCCGGCTCGCGGAGTCGCCCTGGAGAGGGCGGCCGTCGATGAGCACCGGTCTCACGGCCGATCCGTCCGTCGTTCCGCCCAGCCCTCCCCGGCCACGGAAGCGATCAGGCCCTCCAGCCGCCGCACCACGCTGTTCCAGCGGTAGTGGAGGGCCACGAAGCGGCGTCCCGCCTCCCCCAGCCGGGCCGCCCGCTCGGGATCGGCGAGGAGGCTGCCGGCGCCGTCGCAGAGCCCCCGCGGGTCCCGGAATAGAAGTGCACCCCCGCTTCGTCCCGCCTGCCCTGCCAGCACCGGCGAGTCCCCGTTGAGCAGGCACGGCCGCCCCGCCGCCCACGCCTCCAGAGTGACCAGCGAGAGGCTCTCCAGGCCGCTCGGCACCACCACCGCCTCGGCGCCCGCCAGCGCGGACCAGTGCTCCTCGTCGTCGAGCCACCCGAGGGAGAGGACCCCCTCCGGCGGCGCGACCAGCCTCTCGGGATCGCCGATGAGCGCCAGGGAGACCTCGGGGTGGCGCCGGCGGAGCAGGGCGTAGCCGTTGAGGAGGAGGTCCAGGCCCTTGCCGCGCGTGGCCCGCCCGGCATAGAGGAGGTAGCGGCCGAGGCCGCGGTCGCGCCGGAAGGCGTCCCGGTCGACCCCGACGGGCGGGTCGATCGCCACCGTTCCCACGGCATGGGGACGCCGGGCGGCGACCGGCTGCACCGCCTCCAGCAGGGTGCGCTCCTCCTCGGTCCCGTACCAGAGGGCGTCGGCCGCCGCCACCGCACGCCCGACGGCCCGGAGCCCGAGCGCCGGTTCGGCGTGGGCGGCGGGGATCAGGAGCCGCGGGTGCGGCGCCGCGGGGAGGCCCCAGATGGTCGGGTGGTAGAGGTAGGGGGTGAAGAGGGTCGGCCGGTCGGACCCGGTGGCGAGGGCGTGGACCAGGGCGGGGGCGAACGGTCCCTGGGCCACCAGCCAGGCGGTCTCCGGCCGGAGCGCCGCCGGAAGCCGGAAGACCGCCCGGCTCAGCTGGTGGAAGAGCTGGGGGTGCCGCCTGGACACCGCCGCGAACCGCCGCACCCGGACCCCCCCGTCCAGGTCGTCCCCAGGGGGAAAGGCCGGCGACCAGGTGGCCTCGTCGCCCGCGGTGGTGGTCCAGACCTCGACGTCCCACCTCCGCCGCTGGAGGGCGTGGGCCAGCCGGCGGACCAGCAGCTCGCTGCCGCCGCTCACCCCCAGGCCGTACCGGGGCACGATCAGCCGGAGCCGTCTCGACGGCCCCGGCGTCCGCGGTCGCGGCCCGGCCACCGCCTCCGAAGCGTCCGCCGCCGACCCGGTCACACGGGGACCGCGCGCCGCCCTGCTGGGACGTACCAGTCGGCGCGGCTGAGCGGGATCCCGGACTCGCCGTCCTCGCCCTGCCGGACCGCCAGCATCTGGTGGACGGCGATCGATCCCTGCTCGAAACCGACCCGGCTCCCGCTCATGTACAGCCTCCACACCCGCGCGCGCTCGACCCCGACCAGCCGCACGGCCTCGGCCCACCCCGCCTCCAGCCGTTCCACCCAGTTGCTCAGGGTGAGGGCGTAGTGCTCGCGGAGGCTCTCCACGTCGCGGACCTCGAGCCCGCTCGCCTGCAGCGCGGTGACCATGCCGCCCGCCTCCTGGAGCTCGCCGTCGGGGAAGACGAAGCTGTTCAGGAACGCGCCGATCCCACTCTTCCCGGGCTGGTTGGTGATGCCGTGGATGAGGGCCCGGCCCTCGGGCCGGAGCAGCCGCCGCACGGTGTCGCAGTAGCCGGCCATCCCGCGCCGGCCGACGTGCTCGACCATGCCCACGCTGGCCACGGCGTCGAACTCACGGCCGACCTCGTCGCGGTAGTCGGCGAGCCGCACCTCCGCCCTCCCCTCCAGGCCCCGCTCGCGCACCTCGCGGGCGGCCCACTCCGCCTGGCGCGGGCTGGCCGTGATCCCGAGGGCCTCCACCCCCCAGTGCTCGGCGGCGTGGAAGACCAGGCTGCCCCAGCCGCAGCCGATGTCCAGGAGCCGCTCCCCGGGCTGCAGGCGCAGCTTGCGGCACACCAGCTCGAGCTTCGCCTCCTGGGCGGTGTCGAGATCGGTGTCGGGGGTGGCGAAGTAGGCGCAGGAATAGGTGAGGGTCCGTCCCAGGAAGAGCCGGTAGAACTCGGGCGGCTGGTCGTAGTGGTGGCGGATCGCCGCGCGGTCGCGGAGCCGGCTGTGCAGCCGTCCCCGGAGCCGCGCCTCGACCGGGAGCCCCCGGGGGTCCGGCCTGGCACCGAGGGCGAGAGCGGCGATGGCGATGCGCGGGACGAGACGGGCCAACCGGCCCATGGACAGGTCGTTGACGTGCCCCAGGAAGCTGTACAGACCCTCGACCTCGAGGCTGCCCTCGACGTAGGCACGGCCGAAGCCGCGGTCCGGGAGGTCGCCGATGAGGCGGTCGAGGGCCTTGCGGCTCTTGAGGCGGAGGACGAATCGGGGCAGCAGGGGCTCCCCCACGCTGCTCCCGTCCCACAGCTCGAGGCGCCACCGATCGGTGCCCCAGACCGCGCTGAGGACGGAGAAGAGCCGGCGGCCGGCGCCGGGGTCAGGGCCTGCGTTCGGCTTCATGATCGCCCCTCCGACAGGTGCTCGCGTGCCCGGCGATGGTGGCACACGCGGGGAGCGGCCTACCTGCCGGGAACCCCCGGCCCGGCGGCCGCGGGGGCGAGGCGGAGGCGCTCCAGCAGCTCCGACAGCCGCTCCCTCAGGACGACGTCCGAGAAGTCGCGCAGCCGCCGCCGTCCCCGCTCGACGAGGGCCCGGCGCAGCTCCGCGTCCCGGATCACCCGGTCGACGACCGCCGCCCACACCAGGGGATCGCCGGTGCGCAGCAGGATCCCGGCGTCGCCCACCGTCTCGGGGACCGCCGCGGCGGCGCGCGCGACCAGGGGGAGGTCGAACGCCCACGCCTCCAGGAGGTGCATCCCGAACCCCTCGTGCTCGCTGGCGCAGACGGCCACGCTCGCCCCCGCGTAGAGGTCGCCCAGCTCACGGTCGCTGAGCCGTCCCGGCAGCTCCACCGCGCCGGCGACCTCGAGGTCCCGGGCCAGCCGGCGGAGGCCGGCGGCGTAGGTCTCGGTGTCGTCCCAGCCCCCGGGGAGCACCAGGGTCGCCTCCGGCTGCCCGCCGGCCCGGAGCGCCGCCAGCACCCGGATCAGCTCCTCCTGGCGCTTGTTGGGGGCGAGACGGGAGACGAAGATGAGACGCGCGGGGTGGAGGGCGCGGGCGGGACGGGGCGAGAGGCGCTGAAGGTCCACCGGGGGCGGGATGACCATCGTGGCCGGACAGCCCGCCGCCCGCAGCTCCTCCGCGTTGTAGGCGGAGTCGCCGATGCCCAACTCGATGGTCGGGGCCAGCCGTGCGAGGTCGCGGCGCCCCTGCTCGAGCCAGTAGGTGACCCGTGGGCTGGCGGGCCGGTAGTACTCGGGCGGGGTAATGTTGTGATAGACGATCAGCCGCCGGCAGCCGAGCCCGGCGAACCGCCGGGCCGACGCGGCGCCGATGCTCAGGTGGTAGATGACGACATCGCCGGCTGCCACGCGCGTCTCCAGCTCGGCGAGCGGCCGCGCCTCGCCCTGCAGCCGCTGGTCGATCTCCTCGGCGAAGATCTCGGAGCGAAACCCGGCCTCCTGGAACGCCGCCCGCATCCGCCGGACCGCCTGGCCGATGGCGTCCCCGGGGGAGAGGACGGGGAGGAGCTGGTGGATGGCGGTCATGAGCTCATCCGGCGCGCACCGGCAGCAGCTCGGCCACCGCGGTCTCAAACCGATCCAGCGTCGCATCCCAGGAGACGTGCTGGATGACGTGGCGCCGGCCGGCCGCGCCGAGCCGGTCGCGGAGGGCGTGGTCGGCCGCCAGCCGGAGGATGGCCTCCACCGCCTCTTCGACATTGCGCACCCAGAGACCGCCGCCGGCTTCCCGGCAGTGGCGGCTGGTCACCTCGCAGCCGGCATGCACGATCACCGGGGTGCCGACGCTCCACGCTTCCATGACCACGTAGCTGAAGCTCTCGGCCAGCGAGAGGTTGACCACCGCGGTGGAGGCGGCGAACACCCCCAGCTTGTCGTCGTCGTCCAGCACCCCCAGGTCGCGAACGAACGGTCGGGCCGCGGGTGGGAGGACGGCGGGGCCCGCGCCCATCGCGGCGAGGGTGACCCGCTGCCTCCAGCCCAGGTTCGCCGCCGTCACCGCCTCGGCGACCAGGGGGAAGTTCTTGGCCTCCTCCCGTCTCCCCGCATAGCTGACCACCGTCCCCTCGAGGCCGTGCCGCCGGCGCGCCCCCTGGCGGTCGACGTACTCGGCCGGGAGCTCGATGCCCGCGCCCACCAGCCGCCCCGGGGGGAGGCCGGGGATGAGCCGCCCGGCCACCTGGCGCTCGCCGGAGCTGATCCAGAGCAGCCCGGCCGCGGACCGCAGGGTCTCCTGCACGCACGTGAAGCGCGCGTAGGCCTCGTCGTGGAGGAGCGGCTGGATGAGGCTCCGGTCGGGCCGCACCCGCGCCCCCAGGACGGTGCTGGCGAAGAGGTAGGGGGCGAACACGAGGGCGTCGACCCGGTCCGCCACCGCCGCGATGGCGTCGAGCAGGGGCTCGCTGTGCCCGGTGTTGCGCACCCATTCCTCCTGATGGGCGGGAGGGATGGTGAGGCCGCCGTCGATGGCGGTCTGGAGCCGGGCCATGAGGGAGCGGTCGCGGGCCACCGTCACCGGGTACCGCCGCACCGGGATCCCGTCCACGGTGTCCGGCCCCGGGGGCAGGGCGTTCTCCCACGTGTAGTGGTCGATCGCACAGGTGGTGAGGACGGTGACGTCGTGACCGCGGCGCCGCAACCGGCCGGCCAGCTGGCCGACGTGGTACTCGGCGCCTCCCAGAACGCCGGCTGCGAAGCGGGGGACGACGAAGGCGAGCTTCACGTCCCTGTCCGCGGGCGGCTTCCCTTCTCCGGCTCCTCCGGGCTCGACGCCGCCCTCTCCTCCAGCCGGGCCACGCGCTGTTCCAGCGCACGCAGCTCGCGCAGGATGGCCAGGTTGAAGCGCGTCTGGTCCTGGGCGATGGGGGCCACGTACCAGGCGAGCAGCCGGCGGACGACCCGCTTGCCGAAGACGATCACCCCTCCCACGACCGGGTGGATTGACCGGAGGGGCCGCGCGCTCTGCACCAGTACCAGCACCTCGGGGGGTTCCAGGCCCTCGTCCGGGTGAAACTCGGTGTGCAGCCGCTCCAGCAGGGCGGTGGGGTAGGCGCCGGCCGCACGCTTGGCCTCCACCTCGGCCTGGATCTCGGCGACGATCGCCTCGACGTCGGGAGCGGGCGGCTCGGCGCTTCCGGCGGGTGGTGCCTCCTCGGGGCCGAACTGCCCCCGGTCGCTCATCCCGTCCCCTACGTGGTCGAGCCGAGCCGGTCGGGCCAGCCCACCACCGGCAGCTCCGAGGCGGCCACCGACCACACGCCGCCGGGGTCGATCACGCCATGGCGGCCGCCCCTGTCGATGACGCGAAAGCGGATGCCGTGGTCCACGTGGTCGAAGGTGGCGCCATCCCGCCGTCCCTGGAGCTCGATGTTGACGCTGTACTCGCCGTCGAGCAGGGGAAGCTGGGGGATGTCGTAGCGGACCGTGCCGGCCGAGCCCCGCTGGCTGGAGCCGACCTGGGCGTACTGGCTGACCGGGAAGCGCGACTCGGCCACCGCCAGCCCGTCGCCGCGGACCAGCCAGACCACGCAGGTGAAGTCGGCCACGGCGTCGTTCTGGATCTCGTAGCCGAACTCGATGCGGGCGAAGCCGCCGGTCACCGGGTTGGTATCCTCGACGCCGCGCTCGTCGAGCATCCGGGCAGCGGTGATCACCACGTCCCGGGAGCCCCAGCGATCGATCTCGGGAGCGAGCCGCGAGCCGTCGGCGGCGAGGCCGATGGCGCGCCGGTACTGGGCGGTGACCGCGGCGGCGGTGCCGTCGGCCACCAGCCGGCCGTGGTCGAGCAGCAGCGCCCGATCGCAGTAGTTGGTGACCGCGGCCAGCTCGTGGGTGACCAGCACGACGGTGCGACCCTCCCGCTTGTAGCGGTTGAAGATGTCGAAGCACTTCTGCTGGAACGAGGCGTCACCGACGGCCAGCACCTCGTCCATCATCAGGATCTCGGCGTGAGCCTGGATGGCGAGGGAGAAGGCGAGCCGCACCTCCATGCCCGAGGAGAAGTTCTTGAGCTTGTGGTCGACAAACTGCTCCAGCTCGGCGAAGCCGATGATCTCGTCGAAGAGACGGTGCAGCTCGGGGCGGCCCAGGCCCAGGATGGCACCGCTCAGGAAGATGTTCTCCCGGGCGGTCAGCTCGGGGTTGAAGCCGACCCCCAGCTCGAGGAACGGGGACACCTTGCCCGCGATGGTGATCCTGCCCACCTCCGGACGGTAGATCTTCGCCAGGATCTTGAGCAGGGTGCTCTTCCCCGATCCGTTGTGGCCGATGATGCCGATGAACTCGCCCGTCGGCACCTCGAAGCTGACGTCCAGCAGCGCCTCCAGGATGCGGTACCGCGACGCGCTCCGCCAGTGGGTGAGCCGGTGCTTCAGGGTCGAGCTGCGGTCGAGCGGGATCCGGAAGCGCTTGGAGAGGTGCTCCACCCGGATGGCAAGGTCGCGGTCGCTGAGGGTCACAGGTTCTCGGCGAAGGTCCGGGCCCGGGCCCGGAAGGTGAGCGCGCCGATGGTGAGCACCGCGACGACGACCAGGAAGGGCACCGGCAGCAGCCACGGGTAGTCGAAGCGGGCGTACTGGTTGACGGCGGCGAGATGACCGGTCACCACCAGCTCGGTCCAGGGAGCCTGGGGTGTGAGCAGGGCGTGGCGCAGGTCCTCGATGGTCTGCATGATCGGGTTGCAGGCCACCATCAACACCGCCCACAGGTTGCTCGTCGGCAACACCGTCGCTCCTCCCAACAGCTTTGCCCCCACCGCCAGCTTCTGCCCCGGCAGCAGCGTCTGCCCCGCCGCCAGTGCCAGGTGGGCCCGCTGCAGGACATAGGAGAGGCTGAACATCACCCCGGACCCGTAGAAGAGGAGCTGCATCAGCACGTCCCAGAGATGGCCGATGTCGTGGAACTGGACGAAGAGGGCGGAGAGGAAGAGGGAGATGCCGATCGCCAGCAGGTAGAGCTCGAGCAGCAGCGGGATGACGAGGAAGATGCGGAACCCGACGTCGATCTGGTGCAGCAAGACGGCGATCACGAAGACGATGGTCAGGTTGATCAGGAAGGTGAACAGCGACGACATCGACGCGGCGATGACCAGGATGGAGCGGGGGAAGTAGGCCTTGCGGATCAGTCCGGCGCTGCCCGCGATGGCCATCATCGAGGAGGCCGTGCACTCGGCGAAGAAGGTCCAGACGACGATCCCGAGCAGAAGCTGGATGCCGTAGAACTGGGTCCCGTCCTTGATCTTGAAGAGGCCGACGAAGATCACGAAGGTGATCGCGAAGATCATCGCCGGCTTGAGCAGCGACCAGAAGTAGCCGAGCACCGACTGCGTGTAGCGGAGCTTGAACTGGCTGATCGCCAGCTCCACGGTCAGATGCCGGTAGTGGCGGAAGGTGTTGAGCTGCGGCCCGGGACCGGCGGCGAGCGCGTCCAGCTGGGCGTCAGCGATGGTGGACATGCATCATGCGGAAGGGGCGACCGGGCCACGGGGACAGGACATGGAGACGACGCAGTGTAGCAATCGCGCCAGCACGGCTGATGGGGGGCGCTTCGCCCTGCTAGCATCCGGCGGCGATGGCTGACGGCCCCAGCCCGCCCGACCCGCTCGCGGAACGCCTCCGGACGCTGATCCGCGACGTCCCCGACTTCCCGCGCAAGGGCGTCCTCTTCAAGGACATCACCACGCTGCTGGGCGACGCGGAGGCCTTCCGGACCGCCATCGACGACCTGGTCGACGCCTATCGCGATGACGGCGTCGAGGTCGTGGTCGGCGTCGAGTCACGCGGCTTCGTCCTCGGCGGGGCGCTCGCCTACCTGCTCGGGGTCGGCTTCGTCCCGGTCCGCAAGCAGGGCCGGCTGCCGGCACGGACCATCTCGGTCGCCTACGCCCTGGAGTACGGCGAGGCGGTGCTGGAGGTGCACGCCGACGCCATCCGCCCCGGCCAGCGTGTGCTCATCGTCGACGACCTCCTGGCCACCGGGGGGACGGCCCGGGCGTCCGCCGAGCTGGTCGAGAGGCTCGGTGGCCAGGTGGTGGGGATCGCCTTCCTCATCGAGCTGGCCGGCTTCGGGGGCGCGGAGGCCCTCGGCGATCGCCGCCACGTCTCCCTGATCCGCTTCTGAGCCCGCCGGCGCCGCCGCGCGGGACGGGGAGCCATCGCATCCGGCTGCGTCGGCCGTGCTCCGCCCTCGGTTACCATGGCCGCCCCAAGCAGTCGCGTCACCCTCGTCAGGAGATGGCATGACCACCAGCGCCGGCACCTCCCGCCACGACGTCGCCGACCTCTCCCTGGCCGATGAGGGCGACCGGCTGATCGCCTGGGCGGCCCGGGAGATGCCGGTGCTCAGCCTGATCCGGGAGCGTTTCGAGCGGGAGAGGCCGCTGGCGGGCCTCCGGCTCGGCGCCTGCCTTCACGTGACCAGCGAGACCGCCAACCTCGCCATCACCCTCCGGGCCGGCGGCGCCGACGTCCGGCTCTGCGCCAGCAACCCCCTGTCGACGCAGGACCCCGTCGCGGCCGCGCTCACCGCCCACCACGGGGTCCCGACCTTCGCCGTCAAGGGCGAGGACAGCGCCCGCTACTTCGACCACATCAACGCGGTCCTCGATCACCACCCCAACCTCACCATGGACGACGGCGCCGATCTGGTCGCCGAGCTGCACAAGACGCGGACCGAGCTGATCCCCGACGTCTTGGCGGGAACCGAGGAGACGACGACCGGTGTCATCCGTCTGCGGGCGATGGCGGCCGACGGGGCCCTGCGCTTCCCGATCGTCGCGGTCAACGAGGCGCTCACCAAGCACATGTTCGACAACCGCTACGGCACCGGTCAGAGCACCCTGGACGGCCTGATCCGGGCCACCAACGTCCTGCTCGCCGGCAAGACCCTGGTGGTGTGCGGCTACGGCTGGTGCGGGCGGGGCCTGGCCAGCCGCGCGGCCGGCCACGGCGCCCACGTCGTCGTCACCGAGGTCGACCCGGTGCGGGCCCTGGAGGCCGCCATGGACGGCTACCGGGTGATGACCCTGGCCGAGGCGGCGCCCCAGGCCGACTTCATCGTCACCGTCACCGGTGACATCAACGTCGTCGACCGCCACCACTTCGAGCTGCTCAAGGACGGCTGCATCGTCGCCAACAGCGGCCATTTCAACGACGAGATCAACCTGGCGGCGCTGGACGACATGGCCACCGGGGTCTCCCGGCCCCGGCCCTACGTCGAGGCCTACCGGCTGGGCGACGGCCGCACCCTCAACGTGCTGGCCCAGGGGCGCCTGGTGAACCTCGTCGCCGCGGAGGGGCACCCGGCCGCGGTCATGGACATGTCGTTCGCCAACCAGGCGCTGTGTGCCGAGTACGTCGCCCGCCATCACGCGGAGCTGGAGCCCCGCGTCTACGACGTGCCGGCGGACATCGACGCGGCGATCGCCGCTCTCAAGCTGCACAGCATGGGGATCGCCATCGACGTCCTCACCGACGAGCAGCGCCGCTACCTGGCGTCGTGGGAATCGGGCACGTCCTGAGCGGGCGCGCTACCTTTCGCTCATCACACCGGACCACGAGGTCACCTGCGTTGCCCTCCACCTCCCGCACCGCCACCCTTCCCCTCCCCCAGTTCCAGCCCCGGGTGACCACCCTGGCCAATGGCGTCACCCTCCTCAACGCGCCCTCGGCGAGCCGCAACGTCGGGATCTTCCTGATCGTCCGGGCCGGGTCGCGCGACGAGACGGCCGAGACCGCCGGCCTCGCCCACTACCTGGAGCATATGTTCTACAAGGGGACCGAGCACCGGCCGACCACCCGCCAGATAACCCGCGAGATCGACCGGCTGGGGGCGTCGACCAACGCCTACACCGACACCGAGGAGGTCGGCTACTACGCCGAGGGCCCGGCCATCGCGACCTTCCAGCTCGCCGACATCGTCACCGACATGCTGAGCCGGCCCCTCTTCGCCGTCGATGAGGTCGAGCGCGAGCGCAACGTGGTGCTCCAGGAGCTCTCCGCCCGCCTGGCCGACCCCGACGGATGGATCTGGGACCGGCTGGGCACCGTCACCTTCGGGGCCGACCAGCCCGTCTCATGGTCCGCCGCCGGCTTCCCCTGGGTCATCGAGAAGGCGACGCGCGACCAGCTTCTCGAGTACCACCGCTCCTTCTATGCCCCGTCGTCGATGTGCCTCACCGTGGCCGGGGGTGCGGTGCTCGAGCCCGAACAGGCGGAGCTGCTGCTCCGCGACGTCCCGACCGCCCAGCCCCGGCCGCGGGCCCAGGCCCGGTGGGGTCAGGGCGAGCGCTATGCCGCCAACGTGCGCCCGTTAACGCCGGCGGAGGAGCCCCAGATCAAGATGGCCCTCGCCGTGCCCGGCATCCCGGCCCTCGACGAGGACCGGACCGCGCTCTCGGTGATGACCTACATCCTCGGGGGCGGGATGTCCTCGCGGCTCTTCCACACCGTCCGCGAGCGCAATGGTCTCGCCTATTCGATCTTCGCCCACCACGAGCCCCTGGAGGACATCGGGGTGTTCGCGATCGCCACCGGCACCCGTCCCAAGGACGCGGCCAAGGCGGTCCGCCTCTCCTTCCGGGAGCTGCGCAAGCTCGCCGCCCGTCCCCTGCCGGCGACCGAGCTGGCCGCCGCCAAGTCGGCGATGATCGGGCGCATGCTCCGCGCCACCGAGACCGCCATGGCGAGCGCCCGCTTCTACGGCGCCCGCTGGCGGGCCCGGCTGCCGCTGGAGACCCCCGACCAGCGGGCCGAGGCGATCGACCGGGTGACCGCCTCAGAGGTGCAGCGGGTCGCCGAGCGGATCGCCGCCGGGATCGAGGATGTCCGGCTGGCCTTCGTCGGCCCCCAGGACCAGGGCGACACGCTGCTGAGCGCCGCCCTCGATCACCGCTCCGGCTGACCGCCGGAGCCGGGGCCGCCGCGGACCCGCGGTCAGGCGGTGACGGCGCCGCGCAGTGCCTCTGCCACCCGGGCCAGCTCCGGCTCCCCCAACCCGGGATGGACGGGGAGTGAGAGGCAGCGCCCGGCCACCTCGGCGGCGTGGGGGGTGACGTCGCGCACCACCAGGGGGTGGTCCAGGAATGGCGGGTAGTCCCAGACCAGCCGGGGGTAGTAGACGCCGGCACCCACGCCCCGGTCGCGCAGGCCGGCGACGACCCGGTCGCGGTCACACCCCGGCGGGAGCAGGACGGTGTACTGGTGCCAGGCGTGGACCCGGTCCGGCGGGGTTCTCGGGGTGACCACGCCGCAGTCCGGGCCGATCAGCCGGGTGAGCGTCGCGGCGTTGTGGCTGCGCCGCTCGGTGATGGCGGCGAGCCGTCCCATCTGGGGGATGGCGAGGGCGGCGGCGAGGTCGGTCATCCGCCAGTTGTGGCCGACCACCGCGTAGTCGTAGCGGGATCGCATCCCCTGGTTGCGCAGGAGGCGCAGCCGGTCGGCGATGTCGCCGTCGGAGGTGGTGACCACCCCGCCCTCGCCGCTGGTCACGTTCTTGGTGGCGTAGAAGGAGAAGCAGCCGAGTCCGAAGCCGCCCGCCGGCCGTCCGCGCAGGCGCGCGCCGTGAGCCTGCGCCGCGTCCTCGACGACCCCCAGGCCGTGACGCCGCGCCGCCTCCTCGATCCTCTCCATGTCGGCCATCAGGCCGTAGAGGTGGACGGGCAGCAGCACCCGGGTGTGCGGCGTGATCAGGGCCGCCATCGATGCGGGATCGATGACGTAGTCGTCGGTGACGTCGGCGAAGCGGGCCGTCGCCCCGCGACGGAGGATGGCGTTGAGGGTGGCGACGAAGGTGAGGGGCGTGGTGATCACCTCGTCCCCGGGGCCGACCCCCAGCACCTCGAGAGCCGCGTCCAGGGCCGCCGTGCCGCTGCTCACGGCCACGGCATGGGGGACGCCCGCCATGGCGGCGGACAGCTCCTCGAGGCGGGCGACCATCGGTCCCTGGGCGAGCATGCCGCTGCGCAGCACCTGGAGGACCAGGTCCTCCTCCTCGGCGCCGAAGCGGGGTGCGGAGATGGGGATGAAGGGAACGGCGCGAGGCTTCACGGTGTCGCTCACCGTATCTGCTCCGAGGGGGTGAGCGAGCGCTCACCTGGCGCGACCCTGCGCAGCCGGCCGCGCAGCGCCAGCATCCCGACGAGCATCCCGACGGTGTCACGCACCGGACGGACCGTCGAGCTCGAGGTGCTGCCGGGATAGACGACGGGGAGCTCGAGCGGCCGCACGCCGAGATGGATGGCCCATGCCACGATCTCGGTGGTGACCAGATAGTCCGTGCAGCGCAAGCGGGGCTCGATCCGGTGAGCGAGGGAGCCGGCGATCAGTAGGGATCCCTGGGTGTCGCCGGCGGCGATGCCGAGGATGAGCCGGCGGGCGACGCGGAAGCCGAGGGACATGACGCGTCGCCCGGTGGAGACCCCCAGCCGGGAGCGCGGGTGGCTCTTGGAGCCCAGCACAAGCGACGGCGGGCTCTTCAGCGCCAGCCACTGGTCCAGGTCGGTGAACCCGAAGGGCAGGTCGACCCCGCACATCACCACCAGGTCTCCTCGGGCCATCCGCAGGCCGCGACGGAAGGCGTTGCCCAGCCCCTGCGGGACCGTCTCCACGCGCACCGCCACCTCGTCGGTGGCCAGTCGCGCGGCCACCTCACGGGCGACCGGCAGGGAGGCGTCCGAGCTCCCGTTCTCGACCAGGATGACCTCGGATCCGGGAAACGGGCCCAGCCGTTCCATGAGCCGGTCGACGCCGGACTCCACCCGAGTCGCATCGTCGTGCACCGCCAGCGCGTAGGAGATCCTCACGGCGCGATCGCCGCTCGTGCCGGGTCCGATGTCGCCGCGACCCGCTCGGCGATGCGGTGGGCCGGGAGGATGCTGGCGAGCTCGGCGGCGAGGTCGGCGCGGCCCTCGATGACGTCGATGAAGTGCTGGAGCTGCAGCGCGAGCGGCTCTCCCGCGTGACGGACGAAGGGGATGTCGATCACCGTCTCACTCCGGAACCGCGGGATGACGTCCATCTGGTTCTCGGCGTGGATGTGGCGGTAGGCGGTGACGTCCTGGCGGAGCAGGTCCACCTCGTAGACCGCCTCAGTCGTGGTGAGGACCATGGTGCGCAGCTTGCGCTGCCCCACCCGGCTGGCTGACAGGGTGGCGATCAGCCCGCTCCGGAACCGCAACGTGCAGTCGGCAAGCTCGCTGACCGAGCTTCCCTCCGGGATCATCGACTGGGCGGTCACGTCGACGGGCTCGGATTCCCCGCTCAGACGGAGCGCCAGATCGATGTCGTGGATGAGCAGGTCCCACACCACCGACGACCCGGCGCTGGGCGAGCTGGGCGAGTGCCGCAGCGCCAGCAGGTGGAGGAGCTGGCCCTCCAGGCCTTCCGCGACGGTGCTGATCACCGCGTTGAACCGCTCCACGAAGCCGCACATGAGCGGCAGGTTCCGCGCCGTTGCGAGGGCGCAGAGAGCTTGGACGTCGGTGCTCGACGTCGCCATCGGCTTCTCGATGAGAAGTGGCAACCCCTCGCCGAGGACCCATTGCCCTATCTCGACGTGACGGGCGGTGGGGGCGGCAACCACCACCGCGTCGCACGAGCGGACGCCCTCCAGATCGAGGACGGCCGTGGCGCCGTACCTGCCCGCGATTCGCTCCGCCCGCTGGCCATCGGGGTCCACCACCACACCCAGGGTGGCGTGGGGCGAGCCGGCGATGACCCGAGCGTGATTCTCGCCCATCGATCCCGCGCCCACCAGTGCGAGGCGAAGCGGGGCCAGATCGTCGCGACGACGCCGGCGGGAGGTCGGAGCCGGGCCGACGTCCGGGCTCCCCAGGTCGACCGTGCGGGCGGGTCGAAACCTTTCCATGCTGCTCAGGCCACCTCGCGCACATCGATCGCGACGGCGCCCAGCCGTCGAGCCGCGGCGAGCTCCCAGGGGAGGTCACCGACATACACCGGCACCGCGCCCCCCCTGGCGCCGGCGGTCGCGTCGGCGCAGCGCCGGAAACCGCGGGCGAAGGCTGCGGGGTCGCGTTTCGATCCCCGGAGCGTCTCCCGACCGGCGACGGTCACGCAGAGGGCGCGCAGCGGAGCCTGGGCGTCGAGAAACGCGGCAACCGCCGCCTCGCTGTTGGCGGTGAGCACCGCGAAGGCGGCGCAGGAGAGGAGGGCCGCGACCGTCGGCGGCACCGGCTCCGCGTCGCGCGCCGCGTCGATCTCAGCCTCGGTGACGGCACGCCACGCGCCGTCGTCCCTCCAGCCGTCGGTGGAGGGATCCACCGTCTCCCAGAGATCGTTGAGGGATCCCACCCCGAGGCGGGTGCGCAGCCCGGCCCAATCGACGTCGAGCCGGGCCAGGGTGCCGTCGAAGTCAACGATCGGCGCGCGGCCAAGCATCGAGCTGGTCTCCTTCAACCAGGACATAGCCCATGTCCACCATCCTGATCCAGTAGAGGTCGGCGGGAAGCGGCGAGCTCGGAAGCCGGGGGAGGTTCTCCCCGAGGGCGCACCGCATCAGCATGTCCGGCATGTTGAGGCCCGCGTGGGCCAGGAAGTTCGAGGTCGTGAAGAAGCGCCCGGCGTTGACCTCGGTGACCCGCGGCGCACCCGCCGTGTCCTCCTTGATGTCGACGCAGAAGGCACCCTGCGGGTGCGGATCGAGTGCCCTCACCGCCGCCTGGGCCACCGCGTCGACCCGCGGCTCCTGGACCGTCCGGGCCACCGCCGGGGTCGACGTCTGGCCGTGCGGAGTCAGGAACCCGTAGAGGTACTCGAGACGTTCGCGCGCCTGACCCGCCACCAGCTCACCGCCCTGCCACACCGATTGGTACGCGAACTCCCGGCCCGGCAGCATCTCGGCCGCCATGAACTGGTCGGCGGCCATCCCCCTCTCCGAGACCCACCATCCGATCCACGCCTTCGCCTGCTCGCCGCTGCGCACCGGCAGGGAGGCTCGTGAGCCGGCTCCGGTGCGGGCGCGCACCCACACCCGCTCGTGATCCCTCAGCATCGCCTCGGTCTGGGCGACGACGGTCGCGAGCTCCGTGTACGCGGTGCTCCGGGGCACGGGCACGCCGGCCCTGACCATCCGCTCGGCGAAGGCCGCCTTGTCGGCCGCGGTCGCCAGGGTCGCCTGCGAGGGGAGGAAGGTCCTGGCTCCCAGCTGCTCCCTGACCGCTCCCACCGCGATCACCTCGGGGTCGGGCTGAGGATGGACGATGTCGACGCCTCGGGTCTCGATCACGTGTCGGAGCCCGTCCGCGTATCCCGGGTCGCCGGGACGGCGGCCGACCACGCGCTCGTCGGCCTGGGAGAGGTGCAGCCTCACCGGCGAGACGTCGATGCCCACGATGCGGTACTCGCGCCCGCTGAGCCGGAGGGCATCGACCACGTTGGCCCCGGCCGACCCTCCCGCACCGAGCAGCAGGACGGTCGTCATCTAGATGGTCACTCCCAATCCCCCAGCCTCGGTGCCCAGAGCAGTCCGGGCCGGGTCTTTGCCGAATTGTCACGGCGGGCAGCTGGGATGGGCGGCGGTGGAACGGGATCGTGACCGCGATGCGGCAGGGCGGTGCCAGGCTCGCCGCCCCCGCCCTCGGAATGCTCAGTGGGTGCAGGCGTAATGGATCGTCTGGGTCTGCGCTCGCGCCTGGGGGGAGAGCACCTGGAAGGTCACGGTGCCGTCCAGGGTGACCGTGCCGGTCACCTGCAGCGACGTGCTGAAGCGGAACGAGGTCTCGTTCCGGGTGATGGTCACGGAGTACTGGTCGTAGACGGGAGAGCTCCCGGCCGTGCTCTTCACCCAGCGGTAGGTCAGCGTCCCGGCGCCGCTCACCGTCCCGGTCGCGGTGAAGGTGAAGGTGGTGTTGCATCCGCCGGTGGCCCCGGGCTGGACGCTGAGGCGGACGTCGCTGCCGACCCTGAGCGGGCCGGTGCTGGAAGGTGCCGCGGCCGGGGGCGTCAGCAGCACCACCGCACCGGCGGCGGCGGCCGCGGCGAGCACGAGCAGCGCCAGCAGGGCGATGGCCAGGCGCCGCCCCCGGTGCCTTCGGGCGGCGCCTGGGAGCGGGGGGCCGATGCCCCGCCCGCCACCGGATCCCGGAGGGGGCCACGGGCCGGGCGCGAGGGCGGTCGCTCCGAAGTGGTCCGGCACCGCCTCCGCTGGCGGGGGTGGTGCGTCGGGGGCCGCCGCCGGCATCGCGGCCGGCGGCTCCATCGCCCCCGGCCCGACGGTCGATGACGGGAGGGCGACGAGCCGGGGCGGCGCGGCGCCGGCCATGGCCTCCGGAGCTTCCGCCGTGGAGAGGGCGAGCGGTGCCGCCACCGCCGGGATGTCGGGTGCGCCGGCCATGGCGCTCCGCTCTGGGCGCCGGCGGGGGGTCTGGGGCCCGAGCGGGCGCGTGGCCCGGGCGGCAAGGTCGCTCTGGACCCTCCAGCCGGCGCCGAGCAGCTCGGCGGCGGCGCCTCCCAGCTCGTGCCGGAAGTCGGCGGCGCTCGCGAACCGCTCCGCCGGCGTCACCGCCAGCGACCGGGTGATCAGGCGGACCAGCCGGCCCGGACCCTTCCACTCACCGCCCTGGTCCGGGCGCATGCCGCTCACCAGCTCGCGGAGCAGGGCGCCGGTCGCGTAGAGGTCGGCCGTGGGGCTGGGGGCGCCCGCCTCCGGCGGCTGCACCTCGGGCCAGGACAGCAGCTCCGGTTCGGCCGCGAGCACTGCGGCCACCCCCAGCTCGGTCAGCCGGACCCCGCCCGCCGGGGTGATGACGATCACCTCGGGGCAGACGTCGCCGTGGCTGAGCCCGGCCTGGTGGATCTGCTCGAGCCCCGCCAGCACGGAGTCGACCGCGAGCAGCGCCGCGGGGAGTGGGAGCGCGCCGTCGGTCCCGAGGAGAGCGGCGAGGCTCCGCCCGCGGACCAGCTCGGTGACGACGTAGAGGCGCTGGCCGAGCTGGACGAGGTCGTAGACCGCGACCACGTGAGACTCCGTGACCTCCGCGGCTCTGCGCGCGGCAAGCGCCAGGCGCTCGACGAACCCGGAGCGGTCGAGCAGGGTGGGCGGGACCTCCTCGAGGGCGACCGGGTGCCCGCTCGGACGATAGCGACCGGCGTGGCGGGGACCCATCAGCCCCTCGCCGATGACGGCGCCGACGACGTAGTCGTCCGTCATCTTCGAGCCGGCAGCACCTCGGCGGCCCGGGCCGGCGCTGAGGGTGCGGGAAGCGCGGCAGTCACGTCCGGCCCAATGTAACAGCCGTTCCGAGGGGCCCGTGCCACCGCGCGGCGGGGTGACGGTGCCCGGTGGGCGGCCGCATATACTCCGCCGCACCATGGACCTTCCGGACGAGGTCAGCCCCCAGGAGGCTCACGCTGCGGTCAGCGGCGGGGGGGCTTGCCTGCTCGACGTCCGCGAGCCGTGGGAGTGGAGGGACAGGAGGATCCCCGGCGCCGTGCTGATCCCCCTCGTCGAGCTCCCCAACCGCCGTGGCGAGCTGCCGGCCGACGTCGACGTCTACGTCTACTGCCGCGCGGGCAGGAGGAGCCGGCACGCGGTCGAATACCTCCGGAGCTCAGGCCGCGCCCGGTCGGTGAACGTGGCCGGTGGGATCGATGCCTGGGAGGCAGCCGGGCTGCCGCTGGCCGAGCAACCGCCGTCCTGATCCGTCCGGCGGTCCGGCCCTCACTGGCGGAAGTCGAGGAGGATCAGGACGACGATCACCGCCAGGACCGCGATCAGGAGCGCCACCACGACCGGGAAGGGCACGTTGAGCCCGCTCCTCCGGAGGCGCGAGGGCGACGGCCCCGAGGGCTCCGCAACCGGGGCGCCGCCGGGCCGGAGGGGTGGAGGGGTGGCGGGCGCGAGGGGCTGCATCGCCGCCCCCAGGCTCCAGGGCCGGGTCGACACCGGCGCCGGCATCCCCCCCGGAAGCAGCGGAAGGCCCGGCCTCGGCGCGCCGGTGGGGAGCCCCGAGGCGGTCGCGGACGGCATCGGTGACGGTGCGGGGAACGGGGGCGCGTCCGGCGCCGGTTCGGCCAGTCCCGGCTCGAGGCGAGCCGCAGGGCCGGACGCGGGCGGAGGCGTCGGGGAGGCGGCGACCCCGGCGTCCGCCGGCGTCGCGCCGGTCGGCTCCTCGGGCGCGGCCAGGTCGGTCGGGGGCGCCGCGCGGAACCGCTGGCCGCCGTCGGCCTCGGTGTCCGGAGCGGGCCGCGGGTGCGCGCCGGGCGCGATGGGCGGCGTCTCCGTCCCCCAGCCCGGAGTCTCCGCCAGGGCCGGAGTCCGCGCCGGGACGGAGATGGGACGGAGGCGGAAGCCGGGGAGGCCCGGGCTCACCATGGCAGGCTGCGCCGCGGAGGCGGCGCCTGCCGGGGGCGCGGGGTGACCCGGCTCCGGCATCTCCCACCCGCCCACGCGCGTCTCGAAGTAGCTCTCGGCCGCGGGCTCAGTCGCCTCCCCCCCGCCGGGACGCGCCTCCGCCTCCGGCACCTCCCACCCGGGCACGCGCGTTTCGAAGAAGCTCTCGAGGGTGGGCTCGGCCGGCACCTGCGAGAGGTGGGGGCGCGTTTCCGGGGAGGTGGGACGCGTTACCGGCTCCACCTCCGGCATCTCCCACCCGCCCACGCGCGTCTCGAAGAAGCTCTCCAGCCCCAGCATGCCCTCCGGCTCCCGACCCGCGGGATGCACCTCGGTCTCGGTGCGCGGTGGCTCCGTCTGCGACGGCCACGCCGCCGAGGGCGGCGGCGGCTGGTGGTGGCTCGCCGGGTCCACGGCCCCCTGATCCGCAGACCGCGCCGCCCAGGCGGCAGCCGACCACTCGACCGCCGGTGGCGGACCGGATGTCTCCGGCCACTCGCTGTCCCCGATCGGCTCGAAGCCCGGCTCCCACAGCGGCGGAGCCCAGCCCAGCGGGGGTGACGGAGGCGGAGCGGCCGGTGGGGAGGCCGGGGGTCGGGGTGCGACCGCCGCGGCCGTTGCCGCTGGAAGGACGGGCGGGAGCGGGGGCAGGTAGCTGGGGGAGAAGGAGGGAAGGTCCTCGAGTGGCGGCAGAGCCGGCGCCTCCGCCACCACCGGCGGGGGTACCGGGGGGCCGGGCGGTGCAGGCGGCGGCGCCGGCGGCGGGGTGAACGCCACCGGTGGCGGTGCCGGCGGGGCGGCGGATTCGGCCGGCACCGACGCCTCGCGTGGCGCTTCCGGCGGCGCGAGCTCCGCGAACGGTGTCGGGGCCGGCGCCGCGATCTCCGCCGGCACGGCCGGCGGAGGCGCCGCCTCCGTCACGTCACGTGGCCGGCCGTGGGGGCGGACGCTGGGAGCCGGGGCAGCCGCCCCCGTGACCGCCCGGCGCTCCTCCTCCACGCCCCCCGGCGGCGCATTCTCCTCGGCCAGGTCGCCGAGGTCGGCGAGGAGCGAGCTGACCTCGGCGCGGAAGAGGTCGCGGCCCCGCTGGCTCGGTGCCGAGCGCTTGTTCGCCATGCGCTCCAAGTTACGCCCAAAGAGGTCAGATCTGGGGACCTGTTTTCCACATGTGACGAGGAGGAGACCGCCCTACCTCAGACCCGCTCCAGCATCCAGCTGACGGCGTCCTCGGCGCCGGCGGCGCGGTGGACGGCGGGGTCCTCGTCCCCGGCGTGGGGAGGGACCAGTCCCCAGGATCCGACCGCGCACACCGGGCGGCCGAGCCGGAGCATGAAGGCGACCTCGCTCAGGGTCCCGTACCCCCCGCCGATGGCGATCATCCCCCGGCAGGCGCGGGCGAGCAGGCCGTTGCGCAGCTCCCCGAGCCCGGTCGCGAGGGCCAGGCTCACGTGGGGGTTGGCCGCCCTCGGGTCGTCGCCGGGAAGCAGGCCGACGCTCGTGCCGCCGGCGGCGGCGGCGCCGCGGCACACGGCCTCCATCACCCCGCCGAGCCCACCGCAGACGACCACCGCCCCGCGGCCGGCGAGCAGCTGTCCCACCGCCTCGGCCACCCCGATCTCCTCGGCGTCCGCCACCGATGCCCCGCAGACGGCGATCAGCGGCGCTCTGGCGCCGCCGGTCACGGGACCTCGACGACGTGGACGGCGCGGAGGTTCCGGTGCCGCTGGGCCAGGTCGAGCCCGTAACCGACCACGAAGTGGTCCGGGATGTCGAAGCCGCGGAAGTCGATCTGGACCTCGCGCATCCGGTGGCTGCGCTTGTCGAGCAGGGACACGAGGCGCAGCGAGCGCGGGTGATGGGTGGCCAGGTGCTTGCGGAGGAAGGAGGTGGTCAGCCCGGTGTCGATGATGTCCTCGACCATCAGCACGTCGCGCTCCTTGAGCGACATGCTCACGTCCTTGACCAGCTCCACCGTCCCCGAGCTGGTGGTGGCGTCGCCGTAGGAGCGGCAGGCGACGAACTCGAGCTCCACCGGGATGGTCAGCGCCCGGGCCAGGTCCGCGGTGAAGAGGATGGAGCCCTTGAGCACGCAGATCAGGACCAGCGGCTGCTGCAGCACCGGGTAGGCCGCATCGATCTCGGCGGCCAGCTCCTCGACCCGTCGCTGGATCGCGGTGGCGTCGATGAGGACGCCACCGACGGTGAGCTCGCCGACCTGGGTCACGCCCAGAGTGTAGCGGGGCGGTCGGGGCTTCCCGGGCCGCGGGGTCGCCGGGTTGACCGGGCGCCGCGGGCGGTCTTCCCGCCTGCGGCCACGCCTACTCTGCGGCGATCTCCGCCCAGCGCTCGTAGAGTTCGGCGAGCGCCCCGGTCAGGCGGTCGTGCTCGCGCCCGACCTCGGCGCCGACGCCGGGGTCGCGGAAGGTGGCGGGATCGAGCAGGCGCAACCGGGTCTCGGCCAGCGCGGTCTCGATCTGGGTGATCTCCGCCTCCAGGCGGTGGCCCTCGGCGGAGTGGGAGCGGGCCGCGGCCCGGAGCCGGCGGCCGTCCGCGGGCGACGCGGCCCCCCCGGCCCCCCCGGCCGGCCCCCGGTCGACCGCACGCGCGCCCCCGCCGCCGGTCCCCGCGCGGCCCCCCGCCGGGGCCGCCGCGGCCACCCTCGCCTCCCCCCTCTCCGGGAGCCGCCGCTCGCGCTGGCGGTCCTGGAGGAGCGCGGTGTAACCGCCGATGACGCGGCGGACCGTGCCCCCTTCCTCGATCGCCCAGGTCTCGGTGGCCAGGGCGTCGATCAGGGCCCGGTCATGCGACACCAGGACCAATGCACCCGGGTACTTCCCCAGCGCCCCCTCGAGGACTTCCTGCGCGGGCAGGTCGAGATGGTTGGTCGGCTCGTCGAGGAGGAGGAGGTTGGTCGGCTCGAGGGCGAGCTTGCCCATCAGCAGCCGGGCCCGCTCCCCACCCGAGAGGTCGCCCACCCGCCGATCCACCTCGTCCCCTGAGAAGAGCAGGGCCCCCAGGGTGTTGCGGGCGCGCTCGGCGCCGATCGGATGGTCGGCGAGCAGGTCCTCCAGCACCGTGCTGCCCTCGTTGCTGGCGAAGCTCTGGGCGTCGGTGACCTGGCCGCGGCCGAGGTCCTGGCGGTAGAGGCGGAAGACGGTCCGGGGACCCAGCTCCACCCGGCCCTCCAGTGGGGGCAGCTCGCCGGCCAGAGTGTGGAGCAGGGTGGACTTGCCGCTGCCATTGGCCCCCACCACGGCGATCCGGTCCCCGGGAGCGAGGGTGAGGGGCGGCAGGCTCAGCAGCGGGGTGTCCCGTCCCACCACCAGCCCGGACGCCTTGAGGGCGACCCGCGACGAGGGGGCGGTGGCGAAGCGCAGCCGGGGCCGCCGGTCGTCGGGCGGTGCCGCCACCCGGACCAATCGGTCCAGCTTGGTCTGACGTCCCCGGGCCTCGCGGGCGCGCTGGCCGGCCCGGTAGCGGCGGATGAATTCCTCCTGATGGCGGATGTGGTCCTGCTGCTCCTCGAACTCCTTGCGGCGCCGGGCCCGGCGCTCCTCGCGCAGCCGGACGTAGGCGCTGTAGTTGCCCGGGTACTCCTCGGCGGTGCCGTGGTTCAGCTCCAGCACCCCGGTGCAGACGTGGTCGAGGAAGCGGCGGTCGTGGGAGACCAGCACGAAGGCGGTGTTGACCCCGGCCATGAAGTCCTCGAGCCACTCGATCCCCTCCAGGTCCAGGTGGTTGGTGGGCTCATCGATCAGGAGCAGGTCGGCGTCCGCCACCAGCAGCTTGGCCAGCTCCACCCGGCGCTGCTGGCCCCCGGACAGCTCGGCCGGGTTCCGGCCCCGCAGCTCCTCGTCGATCCCCAGACCGCCCAGCGCCTCGCGCGCGCGCGCCTCCAGCTCGTACCCCCCGGCGTTCTCGTAGCGATGCTGGAGGTCGCCATAGCGGCTCAATTGGCCCTCCAGCTCGGGTCCCGCCCGGCTCATGGCGGTCTCCAGGGTGGAGAGCTCGTGCCGCATCGCGGCGAGGTCGGTGCGCGACGCCATCACCTCCTCGAGCACGGTGTTGGCCACCGGGGCCGGGGCGTCCTGGGGCAGGTGGGCGCTGCGCAGCCCGCGCAGCCGGTCGATCAGCCCGTCGCTCGGCTCCAGGTCACCGGCCAGGACCCTGAGCAGCGACGACTTGCCGGCGCCGTTGGCCCCCACCACGGCCAGCCGGGCCCGGCGCTCCAGGCGCAGGTCGAGGCCGGAGAAGACGGTCTCGGCGCCGAAGGCGACTGCGATCTGGGAGGCGCTGAGGAGCGGCATGGCGGCGCCGAGCCTAGCTGGCGGCCTCTCCCGCGGCGTCCCCCGGCCGGGGGCCGGCGATCATCTCGGGCTCCCCGCCGGGCGCGGCGGGGGACTCGCCGAGCGCCCCCTCGCGCCGCAGCACCCGGCGGAGGATCGCCACCGAGGCCGCGTAGGTCGAGTCCATGCCGAAGTAGGAGAGCCCGCGCGCTCCCAGGGTGCGCGCCTGGGTGAAGGGGGTGTCCGAGGCGTAGTGGATGATCCCGAAGTCGAGCGGCAGCCGCGAGAAGTTGACCGGCTCCCCGGTCGGGTAGCGCCCCGCCTCGCTCATCTCGTAGATGGCGTTGCAGTAGGGCCCGACCTCCATCTCCACGACCGTGAAGGCCTCGCGGTAGTAGAAGTCGAGGTAGCCGCGGTTCTGCAGGAAGGTGCCCTTGACCGACACCGTCCGCTGGTTGTCGAGGCCGCTGCCGAAACGCAGGTAGGGCGCGATGTCGGCGACCGTGAACGCGTTGTTGAGCCAGTAGGTGCAGCCGCTGTGCTCGTCGTGGACGACGTTGGAGATCATGACGTCGCCGACGTCGGCGTTGAGGGTGGCCGCCTTGCCGAGGATGTAGACGCCGCGCAGCTCGGCCACGGTCTCGGCCACCTCGCGCAGGATGTTGTAAGCGGCGAGACCCAGCGGATAGTCGATGTTGACGATCACCGCCGGGCTGCCGTGCAGGCGGCCGGCGTCGACGGGGCCCAGCCGCGGATCGAAGCTGGCGGGGTCGAGCCGGTCCAGCGGGATCACCTGGGCGGCGACGTCCAGGGCGGTGCGGCTGGCCACCCCGTGGACCCCGCGCTCCCGCTCCTCGCGGCGGAGGCTGCCGCGCTCGTCGGTCGCGATGCTCCCGGTGTGCAGCCGGGCGGCGTAGTAGAGGAAGTTGTTCCAGTCCCCCTCGGCGAGCCCGGTCCGGAAGCGCTCCAGCTCCCGGCGGAGGTCGGCCGGGCCCCGGGACTCGACCAGCTCGACCAGCGATGCCTCGTGGTGGCGCGCCACCCCGGTGAGCAGGTTGGCCAGGCTGTGCGAGTTGCTGCTCACGAAGTAGACGGGCCGGTCGCGGAGCGACTGGCTGCGCATCGTCCCGGTCACCTGCTCCCACCAGCGCCGGGTCACCCGCGCGTAGCCGACCTGGGTGCCGCCGAGCATGCGAACCCGCATTGATTTCTTGCGCGCCGCGATCTGGCCGAGCCGCTCCGGGAAGGCCTCGCCCCACACCTCCTCAAGCTGGGTCCAGTCGTCCTCCTGCCCGCCGCAGGCGCCGGCCAGCCAGGACGGGGTGAGCACCGCCGGGAGCTCGGCGGCGACGAGGGCGGACCTGATCTTGTTCCATTCGATCTGGAAGGCGACCAGGGTGGGGATGAGGTCGTCGACGTCGGACACCGAGGCGATGAGCACCGCGAGCGTCCCCGCGCCGTCGTCGTACCAGCGCCGGCGCCGTCCCGGCGCGGACGCCACCGACCACTCGGACAGGCTGAAGCCGTTGCGGGCAAAGACCTCCACCGCCTGCCCCATGACCACCCGCTCCGCCCGCATCACCGAGGCCGGGAGCCGCCGCACCGCGTAGAGGAAGGCGCCGAGATCCAGCTCGGAGGCGACCGCCAGGCCGTGCAGGCTGGAGCTCATCGCCCGATGCGAGGCCTCGAGCACCCGAAGCGGGGTCTCTCCCGTCGAGCGGAGCAGGGTGGTGTAGGTGCGGTGGTAGACCTCGACGGCCTCGGCCATGGTGGCCTCGGGGCCGGTCAGGCCCGGGTGGGCGCGGTCGACCACCCCGGTGTCGGGGTGCTGGGGGTGGTGGGGTGGCATCGGTCCATTCTGGCGCACACCGCCGGGGGGTTTCGGGCCGCGGCCCACCGTGGAGCCCCTATCCTTGGGCCATGGGGCGCATCGCGGTGACCGGCTCGGTCGCCTTCGACACGATCATGGTGTTCCCGGGACGCTTCGGCGATCACATCCTCCCCGAGAAGACCCACCTGATCAACGTCTCCTTCCTGGTCAACCGGCTGGAGCGGCGCCGGGGCGGGACCGCCGCCAACATCGCCTACACCCTGGCCCTGCTCGGCGAGCGGCCGCTCCTCTGCGCGGCGGTGGGCAGCGACTTCACCGAGTACGGCGGGTCCCTGAGCCGGACCGGCGTCGACACCTCGGCGGCCCTCGGCTGCGACGACGTGCCCACCGCCTCCTGCTTCATCACCACCGATCTCGAGGACAATCAGATCACCGCCTTCTTCCCCGGGGCGATGGCCCGCGCCGCCGACATCGATCTGCGCGCGCTCGAGGACGTCGACCACGTCGTGGTCGCCCCCGACTCCCCGGACGGGATGGCGGCTCACATCGCCCAGGCCCGCGAGATGGGGGCGCGTCTGGTCTTCGCCCCCGCCCAGCAGATCCCCTCGATCGGTGACGACACCCTGGTGGCGGGCCTCGACGCCGCCTGGCTGGTGGTGGGCAACGACTACGAGCTGGAGCTGGTGCGCAACCGCACCGGGCGCGACGTCGCCGATCTGGCCGCGCGGTCCATCGTCGCCCTGACCCAGGGAGCCCGGGGCAGCCAGCTCCATGCCGGCGGAGAGGTCGTGACCATCCCGGCGGTCCCGCCCCGGCGGATGGTGGACCCGACCGGCGCGGGGGACGCCTACATCGCCGGCCTGCTCGCCGGGCTTCGCCGTGGCCTGGGACCGGCCCAGGCGGGTCGGGTGGCAGCGCTGGCCGCCACCCACGCGGTGGAGCAGCAGGGACCGCAGGCCCACCGCTTCACCCCGGCGGAGTTCGCCGCCCGCTACGGCGAGGTCTTCGGCACCGACCCGGCTGTCGCCACCGCGTTCGGGCCGGCGACCGGTGAGCCCCCGTCCGGAAGGCCGGCGAAGACGTCGGCCTCCGGCAGGGCGGTGGGCACCCGGGAGACCACCAGCTGGTAGTACTCGTTGGGGAAGTGCTCCCGGAGCAGCTCCTCCGGGACGCTGAGCAGGGCGAAGTCCTCGGTCAGCTGGCTGCGGTGGGCGCGCAACGCCTCGCGTTTGCGGCCGAGCTGGGCTCCGCAGTCGACCACGGTGGTCACCCACTCGTCGGGGGTGATGAACTCCAGGCTGTCGGGGTCGGCGTCCCCGAAGGGCGCGTTCATCCCCGCGCTCCTGGCCATCTCGGCGACCCGCCTCGCCTCCGACCGGGGGAAGGCGGTGTAGTAGAGCTTGCTCACCCGCCAGCTGGGGCCGAGCTCGGGGTAGAGCGCGTGGTAGGCGGCCTCGACCGCGAGCAGGGTGACCCGGTGCGCCTGGATGTGGTCGGGGTGCCCGTAGCCGCCGTTTCCGTCATAGGTGACCACAACGTGGGGGCGGAAGCGGCGGATGTGAGCCACCACCCGCCGCACCGCCTCGTCCATGTCCGCCTGCCAGAACGCCCCTGGCGCGTGGTTGGACTCGGTCCCGGACATCCCCGAGTCCCCGTACTCCAGGAAGTGGAGCTCGGAGACCCCGAGGATCGCGCCGGCCTGGCGCAGCTCGGCCTCCCGGATCTCTTTGAGCCGGGGCCGGACCTCGGCCTCGTTGGCGGCGTACTCGGGGTCGAAGATGGTCGCCAGCTTGCCGTCGGTGCAGCAGATGACCGCGGTGGCGATCCCCCGATCGGCGCACTGGGCGAGCAGCCCGCCCATGGTGATGGTCTCGTCGTCCGGGTGAGCGTGCACCGCCAGCAGGCGGAGCCCGGCGGCGTTGGTCACGGCGCCTCGGGACGGACCTTCACCGAGCGCATCACGTCCCCCACGCGGATCTGACCCACCACCCCCATCCCCCTGACCACCTGGCCGAAGAGGTTGTACGACTTGGTCAGGCTGCGGCGGTTGTCCACCGTGGAGATGAAGAACTGCGAGCCGTTGGTCCCCGGCCCGGAGTTGGCCATCGCCACCGAACCCGCGATGTAGTCGCCCTGGACCGGCTCGTCCTCGAAGCGATAGCCGGGACCGCCCCGGCCGCTCCCCTCGGGGCTGCCGCCCTGGATCACGAAGCCGTCCACCACACGGTGGAAGGTCAGACCGTCGTAGAAGCCCTCGCCGGCGAGGAACACGAAGTTGTTGACGGTCTTGGGCGCTCGCAAGGCCTCCATCGCGATCTCGATGTCGCCCCGGTCGGTCGATATCGTGGCCAGGTAGCGGGCACGGGGGTCGATCACCTGCTCCGGTCGCGCGTACTGCTTGGGCATCGTCGCAGTCTAGACAAGGAGCGACCAGCGCCGATGCTGCGGCGCCGGTCGCGGGGAGAGGGGATCGCGGTGGGTCGGGGCGGCGGGCCGGGCTCAGGAGGCCGGCGACGGGCTCGGGGAGGCGGCTGGTGACGCCTGCGGGCTCGAGGATGCGCCCCCTCGGAGCGCCAGGAGGACATGCCGGCCGGGAGCCGCCATCACCTGGTGGATTCGGTTGTCCACGCGGGTGGTCAGCGTCGCCGCCTGGGCGGAGGTCAGCTTGCTGGCGGCCACCTCGGCATTGACCTTGGAGGTCACCGCAGCCTCGGCCGCCTGGACGACGGTGGCGGCCTGGCCGCCCGCGATCTGGTTGAGCGTCTCGTCCTGGCGGAGCAGGGTGCGGACCTGGGCCAGCGTCTGGCCCGTGTCCTTGACGGTGAGCCCCACCAGCCCGCGGATGATCCGGTGGGTGGCGGCGCCACTGGTCGTGGTGGCGCTCGTGATCGCGGCGGTGGGCGATTCCGCGGCGGCCGCGGGGGACGGCGCGGCCAGGGCGAAGCCCGCCCCGAGACCGGCCACCCCCGCCGCCAGTGCGACCGAGATCCCGGTGGCGAGGGCGTGGCTGCGCACGAAGTTCCGGAGCCTTCCGGCGATCGACGTGGGGGTGGCGGGCATCGGGGTGGTCTCTCCGTGGATGGGGTCCCCGCTGGGCGGGACCGGCGCCGGCGGGGGCCGGCTCCGCTCCGATTCTCCGGCCGGGGTCTTGCCGGGCGCCTGAGCCGGCCCTGAGAGTCGCGTGCCGTCTCGCTCGCGCGCGCCGGCAGGCCGCCGGCCGCCGGCTGCTAAGCTCGGCCGCCGTGACCCGGAGTGGAGCTCGGGCCGGGACAAGGAAGGGACCAAGGTGAACGTGGTCGTCTGCGTGAAGCTGGTCCCCGACCCCAACACCCCGGGCCAGCTGGATCCGAGCTCCCATCTCCTGCGCCGGGACCTGGCCGGGACGGTGCTGGACCCGGGCGACGAGTTCGGCGTCGAGGCCGGGCTCCGGCTCGTGGAGGCCCACGGCGGGGAGGTCAGGGCCATCTCGATGGGCCCCGAGAGAGCCCTGGACGCGGTGCGCAAGGCCCTGGCCATGGGCGCCGCTCGGGGCGCCCTGGTCAGCGACGAGGGCCTGCGGGGCTCGGACGCCCTGACCACCGCCAAGGTGCTCGCCGCGGCCATCCGCCGCGAGCCGTTCGACCTGGTGATCACCGCCACCGAGTCGACGGACGGCTACGCCGGGCTCGTGCCCCCGGCGCTCGCCGAGCTGCTCGGGGTCCCGGCCGTCACCTTCGCCACCGGGGTCACCTCCGACGGGACCAGCCTGACCGCGACGCGCCAGACCGAGAGCGGGTCGGAGACGGTGGTCGCCGCCCTCCCCTGCGTCCTCTCGGTGACCGCCGGGGTCAACGAGCCCCGCTACCCGTCGCTCCGGGGCATCATGGGCGCCAGGTCCAAGCCCCTGGACCGCTTCACGCTCGCCGACCTCGGGCTGGAGGGTCTGGGCGGCGCGAGCGCCGGCCAGACCGTCGTCTCGGTGGCGAGGGCGGAGGAGCGGGCGGCCGGCGAGATCCTCAGCGACGAGGGGGAGGGTGCCCGCCGGATCGTCGAGCTGCTGGTCCGGGCCCGGGTGATCTGAGATGGCCCTCGGACCCGTCTGGGTCTTCGCCGAGCTGAGCCAGGGCCGGGCCGCCACCGGCGCGCTCGAGCTCCTGACCAGGGCCCGTTCGCTGGGGGCGGAGGCCGTCGAGGCCGTCTGCTTCGGCCCGGAGGCACGGGACGCCGCGGCCGACCTCGGCCGGCACGGGGCCACCACGGTGTACGTCTCCACCGACCCCGCCTTCGCCGCGCTGCTCGCGGGCGGTCCGGGTGCTGACACCCTGGCCCCCCTGGTCGCCGCACACCAGCCGGAGCTCGTCCTCTTCGCCAGCACCCACGCCAGCCGTGACGTCGCCGGGCGGCTGGCCGTGAAGCTGGACGTCCCGGTGATCGCCAACGGCCTCGAGATCGAGGCGGACGGCGCGATCACCGTGACCACGTCCATCTTCGGTGCCAGCCAGGTCGTCCGCACCGAGTTCGGCGCCCGGCGACCCGCTCTGGCCCTCTTCCGGCCCAAGTCGTTCGCCGCGGCACCCGCCCCCGGCGAGACCGCCCCCCGGGTCGTCGAGGTCCCGGCCCTGGTGGAGGAGCGCCACCGCCGGGCCCGGGTGGTCGGCCGCTCCTCCGAGGTCGCCGCCGGGCCCAGGCTCGAGGACGCCGCGGTGGTGGTGAGTGGTGGCCGAGGTCTCCAGGATCCGCGGAACTTCGAGCTCCTCCGCGAGGTCGCCGGCCTGCTCCACGGTGCCGTCGGTGCCAGCCGTGCCGCCGTCGACGCCGGCTGGGTGCCCTACGCCCTGCAGGTGGGCCAGACCGGCAAGACCGTCAAGCCCACCGTCTACATCGCCTGCGGCATCAGCGGGGCGATGCAGCACACCGTGGGGATGAAGGGGGCCCAGAACATCGTCGCCATCAACAGGGACCCCCACGCCCCGATCTTCAAGCTCGCCGACCTGGGGATCGTCGGCGACGCCCTCACGGTCCTCCCCCAGCTGGTCGAGGAGCTCAGGTCGAGAGCCGGCTGAGGGCGCTGAGGGCGCTGACGGCGCGGCCACGGGTCGCCGGGCGGCGGGGCGCAAGAGGCGGGGAGCCCGGACAGACGCCGGTGTTGGGTCTCCGGCGTCACATGGGGGAGGTCGCCGTCATCGGACGGTGACTGAATTGCAACAAAGGATCATTGCAGATGGCAGGACTGCCCTATACTCGCCGCGGATGGACGATAAGGTCATCGTCGACCTCCTCGGCCAGGTGGGCAACCTCTTCACGTCCAGCCTTGAGCTGAAGGAGACCATCGATTTCATGCTCAAGGCGGCCAGCGACCTGGCTGTCTGTGACGCGGCCACCGTTTTTCTCCTCGACGAGGACGATCGCACCCTCTCGGCGATCGCCACCTTCCCCTTCGCCGAGGCGGTCAGCCGGGTGGCCCGATTCAAGCTGGGCGAGGGCATCGTTGGCTGGGCGGCCAAGCAACGGAAGATCGTCTCCGTGAGCGACGCCACCCAGGACAGCCGTTTCAAGAACCTGGAGATGGGCTACTCGCCGCGATCCGTCCTGATCATGCCCCTGGAGTCGCCCCGACGCCTGGTGGGGGCGCTGACGATAGCCCGGAAGGAGGTCAAGCCCTTCACCTCGGTGGAGCAGGCGCTGATGCAGATCATCGCCAACCAGGCGGCCATCTCGATCGACAACGCCCGCCTCTACACCACCCAGAAGCGGCAGATCAAGGAGATCGCCGACCGGACCCGGGAGCTGGAGATCGCGAACGCCCACATCGCCGAGATCTCCCGGCTGAAGAGCGAGTTCCTGGCCAACATGAGCCACGAGCTGCGCACCCCCCTCAACGCCATCCTCGGGTTCAGCGAGATCCTCAAGGACAACCTGGTGGAGCTCTCCGAGGACCAGCGCCACGAGTGCCTGGAGAACATCCACGCGAGCGGCAAGCACCTGCTCGAGCTGGTCAACGACGTCCTTGACCTCTCCAAGATCGAGGCCGGGCGGATGGAGCTGGCCTATGACCGGTTCACGGTGGGCAACGCCGTGCGCGAGGTGCACAACGTCATCCGCTCGCTCAGCGAGCGCCGCGACATCGACCTGGCGATCACCGTGGAACCCGAGGACCTGGAGACCAGGGCGGACAAGAGCAAGTTCAAGCAGATCCTCTACAACCTGCTCTCCAACGCCATCAAGTTCACCGCCCAGGGCGGCCGGGTCTGGGTGTCGGCCCGCCCCGAGAACGGCTGGCTGGTGGTCGACGTCGGCGACACCGGGGTGGGGATACCCAAGGAGTACCACGAGCGGATCTTCGACGAGTTCTACCAGCTCGACACCGCGACCACCCGCCAGGTCGAGGGCACCGGTCTCGGCCTCTCCCTGACCCGGCGGCTGGTGGAGTTGCACGGCGGCGACATCCGGGTCGACTCGGAGGTGGGCCGGGGCTCGGTCTTCACCTTCCAGCTCCCGCTCCTCGGCATGGAGCCGCAGAACGGGCGGGTCCACAACCGCATCCTCCTGGTCGAGGACAACGCCAGCAGCCGGCAGCTCGCCCGGATGGTGCTGAACGGCAGCGGATTCGACGTGGACGTCGCCTCGGACGGGGCCGAGGGACTGCAAAAGGCCCGATCGACGCTCTACGACCTGGTCCTCATGGACGTCGAGCTTCCCGGGATGGACGGACTCACCGTCACCCGAATGCTAAAGTCCGATCCCAAGACCGCCGACGTCCCCGTCGTCGCTCTCACCGCCAACGCCATGAAAGGTGACGAGCAGGAAGCGCTCGCCGCCGGTTGTTCGGGGTACATCAGCAAGCCCATCGAGGTAGCGAGCTTCGTGCAACGCATCGCCACATACCTGGAGCCGGCCGCGTCATGAGCGCCGGCGGGAAGACCATCCTGATCGTCGAGGACGACCCCCCCAGCCGGGAGGTGGTCCGCCTCGCGGTCAGCGCCCAGAACCACACCCTCCTCGAGGCCGCCACCGGCCTGGAGGGCCTGCAGGCGGCCCGGGAGCAGAACCCCGACCTGATCATCCTCGACGTGAACCTGCCGGGGATGAGCGGCCTCGACGTCTGCCGCCGGCTCCGTTCCGAGGGCTCCCGGGTTCCCATCCTGATGCTGACCGCCAAGGCGGACACCATCGACGTGGTGGTGGGGCTGGAGCTCGGGGCCGACGACTACGTCACCAAGCCGTTCGAGGTCCGCGAGCTGATGGCCCGGATCGGTGCCCACCTTCGCCGCAGCGAGATCTCCTCCCAGGAGCAGCCCCGGGATCGCTTCGAGTTCCCGGGCCTGACCATCGACCTGGGTCGCCGGCAGGTCTTCCGGGACGGCGAGGAGGTCAACCTCACCCTCACCGAGTTCAACCTGCTGGCCCTGCTGGCCTCCCGCCCGGGACAGGTGATGAGCCGGGGAGAGCTGCTCCGCCGGGTCTGGGGCTACGAGGTCGAGATCGAGACCCGCACCGTCGACGCCCACGTCTACCGCCTGCGCCGCAAGATCGAGCCCGACGCCGAGAAGCCCACCTACATCCACTCGGTGCCGGGGATCGGGTACCGCTTCTCCGGATAGGCTTCCGCACTCAGCGGAGGGGCGGGAGTGGTGCTGTGCTCGGGCCCGGGAGCCCGAGCGCCCTGACTGGCGCTCGGCACCCTGCTCGGCGGCGTTGCACCGCCGCCTGCGCAAAGCCCTCGCTCCGCCCGCACCCCCGCCCCTCCTGGGCGGTGTCCGCAGCGCGGGATAACGGAGGCCCTGAGGGATCGCTCCTCACCCCGTCACGGCTGATCTAGTAGATGAAGCCGACGATGGTGGGGTCGGTCGCCGCGATCGTCCGCTGGTCGACGTTGCCCCAGCCGTCGTAGTTCATCTCCGAGATCACGAAGCTCCCGTTCGGGTTGACGCTGTCGACGTAACCCACGTGGCCGTCGTACGAGTAGCCGGGACCCTCGAAGACGGCGACGGCGCCGGCCACCGGCACGTCGCCCTCGGGCCGGTAGGGGCGGGCGTTCACCCACCACTCCCCGGCGTTGCCGCTCCAGGTGATGTCCCGGCGCATGGCCACGTAGTAGGTGCACTCGCCGTACGGGAAGCTGTCGGCTCCGTGGCTGGGGGCGACCTCGGGGATGCCCGGGGACTCGGGAATGAAGGCCTCCGCGTTGAGGGCACCCTGAGGCGCCGAGGCCAGCGGAACCTGGAGATAGGTCCCCGCCGCCAGCGGGACGTTGGCCTGGAGGACGTTGTAGCCGAGCAGCACCGAGGGGCTGAGGCCGAGACCCTGGGCGAACTCGCTGGGCAGCTCGCCTCCGGTGACCAGGACGAGGGCGCCCGGGCCCGGGGGGAGCAGCACCGGCGAGCCCGCCTGCAGCGCGGCGTCGGGGCTCAGCCCGTTCGCCCAGCTGACCGCCGCCGCGTTCCGTCCGTAGCCGCTCGCCAGGGAGTCGACGGTCGCCCCGGCCGGCGCCTGCACCGTCAGCGCCGGCCCCGCCGGCGCCGACGCCTGCGGCGGGGTTCCCTCGATGACCGCGTTCAGGACGGCGGCGCTCGGTGGGGCCGACTTCAGCGACGCCCCGACCGGCAGCTGCGGCGCGATCACGGGGAGCAGGAAGGCGATCAGGAGCACCCACGCATGCCGCAGCAGTCGATGGCGAAGACCGCGGATGACCATCCTCCCCGGATATCCGTCGACAGCGGGCCCGGCGCGTTCCGGCACCAGAGCAGCCGGGCGGAACCTAACAGAGTCCCCGTTGCGGCGTCAAAGGAACCTGACAGCAGCGCTATCACGTCCGAGCTGAGGGAGGCTGGTATATTCGGTCCCCACGGCTGACGCCGATGTCAACGTTGGCGCGGGAGGAGGTGCCGGCCATGCCCGACCCGTCCCACGTGGGGCGACGCTATGTCGCGCTGGGCCAGGTCGTCAGCACCGATCGGGTGGCCGCCTACGCGGCGGCGGTGAGCGGCGCCGACGAGATCTTCTCCCCGGGGTCGGTGCCCCCGACCTTCGCCGCCGTTTACTGCCTGCTGCCCACCCTCGCCGAGGTCTTCGCGGACTCGGAGCTGGGCATCGAGCTCTCCGGCCTCATCCACGTGGAGCAGAGCTTCGAGTGGCCGGTCCCGGTGCGCGCGGGCGACGTCGTCGATGCTGCGGCCGAGGTGTTCTCGGTGGAGGACAAGCGCGGGCTCACCTTCGTCACCCTGGGTCTCGAGGCGACCAACCAGGGCGGCGAAACGGTCTGCCGGGGGCGCTCCCTGCTGCTGATTCGAGGTGACCGGCGGTGAGCCGTCCGCGCCGCGAGGTTCAGGTCGGTGACGAGCTGCCGCCGCTGGCGCGGGCCGTCGACCAGCAGCAGATCGACGCCTACGCCGAGGCGTCGGGGGACCGCAATCCCATCCACCTGGACCCCGACTTCGCGCGCACGGTCGGGCTGCCGGGGACGATCGCGCACGGGCTCCTCGACATGGCCATCCTCGCCGAGGCGGTCGGCCGCTGGGCGGGCGCCTATGAGCGCGTGGCCGAGCTGAGCTGCCGGTTCTCCAAGCCGCTCCTGCCCGGCGAGACCGTCACCTGCACCGGACGGGTGGTCGCGGTGGACCCCGCCGCCGGAACCGCGACCGTGCAGCTGGAGGCCGTCTCCAGCCGCGGCGAGCGGGTCCTCACCAACGGCCGGGCGGTGGTCCGCCTGGCCGGCTGAAGGGGTCCGGCCGTGCCACTCGATTTCAGCCTGACGACTGAGCAGGAGGAGATCCGGCGCCTGGCCCACGAGTTCGCGGTGAACGAGATGCGGCCGCGGGCGGCGCACTACGACGAGCACGAGGAGACCCCCTGGGAGGTGATGCGCACAGCCCATGAGCTGGGCCTCGACGCCTCCTCCGCCTTCCCCGACCAGTACGGAGGCGGCGGCCTCGACGTTTTGGGCCAGCTGATCCTCACCGAGGAGCTGTCCTGGGGCGACGCCGGCATCGCGGTGTCGATCCAGGGGACGGGGCTCTGCGGGGCCGCCATCGTCGCCATGGGCACCGAGGCCCAGAAGCGCAGGTACATCGGGATGCTCTGCGACCCGGGGCAGCTCCGGATCGGGGCGATGGGCCTGACCGAGCCCAACTCCGGATCGGACGCCCTGGCCCTGGAGACCAGCGCGCGGAAGGTCGAGGGCGGCTGGGTCCTCGACGGGACCAAGCAGTTCTGCACCAACGGCGGCATCGCCGACCTCCAGGTGGTCTTCGCCACCACCGACCGCTCGCTCGGCCCCGCGGGGATCGCCGGCTTCGTCGTCGAGAAGGGGAACCCGGGGATGCGCCAGGGGCGCAAGGAGAAGAAGATGGGGGTGAGGGCCTCCCACACCGCCCAGGTGATCCTCCAGGACTGCTTCGTCCCCGAGGAGGCGCGATTGGGCGCGGAGGCGGACGGCACCGAGACCGGACCGGGGGCGATCGGAGCGCTCCTCACCCTCGAGGCCACCCGCCCCCAGATCGCCGCCGGGGCCCTCGGGATCGCCCGGGCGGCCTTCGAGGTCGCCCGTGACTACTCGCTCGAGCGCCACGCCTTCGGCCGGCCGATCGCTCGCCACGAGGCCATCGCCTTCAAGCTCGCCGACATGGCCACCGAGATCGATGCCGCCCGGCTGCTGATCTGGAGGGCGGGCTGGATGCTCGCCGAGGGGATCCCCTTCGCCCGCGGCGAGGGGTCGATGGCCAAGCTCTACGCGGGGGACATGGCGATGCGGGTCACCATCGAGGCGGTCCAGGTGCTGGGCGGCTACGGCTACATCAAGGAGTACCCGGTGGAGCGCTTCATGCGGGACGCCAAGATCTATCAGATCTGGGAGGGGACGGCCGAGATCCAGCGGCTGGTCATCTCCCGCTGTCTCCTCGGCGAGCGCCAGCCGGCCGTCCGCCCCGAACCGGAGAGGTAGGGGGCCAGTCCCGTCGCTGCCTCCTCACCCCGGCGGCGCTCCCCGCCCTCGCCCCCCTTGACAAGGACTTCCATATCAGGGCCGGGGCGCCCTCCGGGCCTGGATCCGATCGCTTCCGGGGCGCTCCCGTCGGGAACGCCAGCCGCCCCGGGTGGCGGGGCCCCGCTCCGGCCGCCGGCCACTGCCCCCGGACTCAGCGACCCCGGGCATCGGCGTTCCGTGACGCGGACATCGGCGATCCGTGACAGGTGTAACGAACCGTGCTATACTCCCGCACGTTGCTAAGGGAGCGATACCTCCACTAGATCCGAGTGGAGCGTAACGCTCGTTCAGGTCGAAGGGGCAGTCGGAGTTGGGGCGTTCGACTACGGGTCAGGGCCGAGAGAGGTGTTGCGGGCGCCGTTTGGGGCGTTTTTGATGCGTTGGGGCCGGGCCGGGAGGGCTTCCTGGCGATCCGGCCACCAGAGAGGTGGCGGAGGTGGAGGGGCTTGATGAGGAGCGGGGTGTCAGGTGAGGGGGATTCAACGACGTCTCCGGCGCGCGGGCGCCGGCTCAACCGATTTCAGGTCGCATACCTACCGAGAGAGGAAGGAGGCACATGAGTAGGCGCAAGTACAAGAGCGCGGGCGCAGCGGGGGTGCTGGGTGCCGTCGCCGCGCTCGTCCTCGGGACGGCGGGGGTCCTGGCCTGTACGGTGACCGGCATCACCACGGACCTGCTGGCGTCCTCGATCACACTGGGCTCGTCGGTCCGCGACACCGCCACGCTGTTGGGAACGGACCTCAACCAAGTGTCGGGCTCGGTCACCTACAGCATCTACACCGACAGCACATGCTCCGATCTGGCGACGACCTCGGAGATCAGCGGGCAACCGCCAGCGGTGACAGTGACCAAGGGGGTGGTCTCCGAGTCTGCGGCCGTGACCTTCAACCAGGCGGGCACCTACTACTGGCAGGCGTCCTACTCGGGTGGCTACGGCAGCGCCAAGAGCAAGTGCGAGGACGAGGTGCTGACGGTGACCAAGGTCCAGCCCTCGATCAGCACGAAGCTGTCGTCGTCCTCGATCACGGTAGGCACGTCGATCCACGACACGGCGACCCTGAGTGCGGCGACCTCGAACGCGGGCGGGACGGTGACGTTCACCATCTACACCAACAGCACCTGCTCGGATCAGGCGACGAGCGCCGAGATCAGCGGGCCGCCGGCGGCGGTGACGGTGTCCGGCAATGGCGGCTACCAATCGGCGGGGGTCACCTTCAACGAGGTGGGCACCGGCAAGTACTACTGGCAGGCGGTCTACTCGGGTGATGCCAACAACCAGAGCGCGACCAGCACCTGCAACCTCGAGACCGTGACGGTGGGCCAGGCGCGGCCCTCGATCAGCACGCAACTCTCGACGGGCAGCATCCAGGTGGGGCAGACGGACTACGACACGGCGAGCCTGAGCGGCACGACCTCGAACGCGGGTGGGACGGTGAGCTTCACCATCTACACCGACGAGACCTGCGACTCTCCGGCGAGCACCGGCGACGGCGGAGTGATCAGCTCGCAGGGCGGCTCCGACTCGGTGACCGGCAACGGCAACTACGGCTCGGCGACGGTGACCTTCTACGAGACGGGGACCTACTACTGGCGGGCCTCCTACTCCGGTGACCCGAACAACGCGGGCGCCGTCAGTCCGTGCACCTCAGAGATCCTCTCGGTCACGACCTTCACGCCCGCGATCACGACCCAGACGGTGCCGGCCAGCCCGGTCAACATCGGGACGTCGGTTCACGACACGGCCACCCTCACGGGGGCGACCTCCAACGCGGGCGGCTGGGCAACCTATGGCCTGTACAGCGACAGCCAGTGCAAGGATCTGGTCGCGAACCTGACCCTGACACTGCCGCCGACGGGGGACACGGTCATCGACGGAAGCGTTCCGAACTCCGAGTCCTACATCTTCACGGCGGCGGGCAGCTGGTACTTCCAGGTGACCTACTCGGGCGACAGCAACAACGCTGGGGCGACCAGCCCGTGCACCTCTGAGCTGGTGACGGTCGATGGCAACACCACCGGGATCACGACCCAGACGGTACCGCCGAGCCCGGTCACGGTCGGGACGCAGGTCCACGACACGGCGACGCTGACGGGGGAGACCTCGGACGCGGGTGGCACGATCACCTACGGTCTGTACAGTGACAGCGCGTGCACCGACCTCGTTCAGGATCTGACCCCGGCGAGCAACGCCGTGGTCGATGGCGTGGTGCCGGACTCGGCCTCCTACACCTTCACCGCGCCGGGGACCTGGTACTTCCAGGCGAGCTACTCGGGCGACACCAACAACCTGCCGGCGGTGTCGGTTTGCAGCAATGAGCCGGTCGTGGTCAACACCACGTCCACTCCGACACCCACGCCGACATCCACCCCAACCTCCACTCCGACGTCCACTCCCAGCTCCACCCCCACCCCCAGCCCAACCGGCGGGGTGTCGGGGATCACCACGCCGTCCACCGGGGCGGGACCGACCGCCGGAGGCTGGGGCTGGCTGAGCCTGCTCCTCGTCCTTCTCGGCGGCGTGCTCCTGGTCGGCCAGTGGGCGATCCGGCGGGCACGGATCAAGATCCAAGACATCTGACAGCGGAGGGGGAGGGCGCCTCCCCTCCCCTCCCACCCTCGTTGGGGGAGGCCGGAACCAGCTTCCGGCCTCCCTCTCGTCTCTCGTCCGGGGGCGGTCTGCTCCGGCCCTCCCCACGAGACGGGTCGCCTTCACCATAATCGGGGGCGGCGATTCGGCTTGGAGGCAGCCATGTTCGACCTCAGCGGCAGGGTGGCGGTGGTGACCGGCGGCTCGCGCGGGCTGGGTCGGGCCGACTGCCTGGCCCTGGGCCGGGCGGGGGCCGAGGTGGTGGTCACCGACATCCTCCTGGAGTCCGACCCCGACATCCAGCAGGTCGCCGAGGCCTCGCAGTCGGCGCTGGCCCAGCTCTTCACCTCCCACAACGTCGTCTACGCCGAGAGCACGAGCGCCGAGATCCGGTCGATGGGCCGCCGGTCGGCGGCGATCAAGATGGACGTCACCGACCGCCGCCAGGTGGAGGCCGTCTTCGCCCAGGTCAAGCGCGAGTTCGGCTCCATCGACATCCTGGTCAACAACGCCGGCACCCTCGATCACGTGGGTCAGATCGAGAACCAGAGCGATGAGCTGTGGGAGCGCGACCTGCGCGTCAACCTCACCGGGGCCTACAACTGCACCAAGGCGGCCTGGCCCTACATGCGCGAGCAGAACTGGGGGCGGATCATCTTCATGTCGTCTGTGGCCGGGACCCTGGGCGGCTTCGGCCAGGCCTCGTACTCCGCCACCAAGGCCGGGCTGATCGGCCTGGGCAAGTCGATGGCCCTGGAGGGCGCCCGCTTCGGCATCACCAGCAACGTGATCGCCCCCGGCATCATCGCGACCGAGGCGTTCAACGCGGGCAACCCGCGGATGAACGAGCGCATGGTGCTGCGCACCGCGATGCGCGCCATGGGCGAGCCCGAGGACGTGGCGGCCCTGGTCGTCTTCCTGGCCTCCCCGGAAGCCCGCTACATCACCGGCCAGGTCACCCACGTCGGCGGCGGCATCGACCTCTTCGTCTTTTGACCGCGGCGCTCGACGTCGCCGTCGACTACCAGCCCGCGACCACCGGGCCGTTCCTCTGGCAGGCTTTCGACGCCACGACGGTGAGCTCCGATCTCGCCGCCATCGCCCGCGCGGGATTCCGCCAGGTCCGCGTGGGGCTGGCCTGGGACAGCTTCATGCCCGACGCCCGCGGCGTCGACCGCCGGCGGCTGGGTGAGTTCGAGACGCTGCTCCGGGCCGCGATCTCCCACGGCCTCCGGGTGGTCCCGGTGCTCTTTGTCCAGGCTCACGGCGACTGCGTTTTCCTCCCCGGCCGGACGGTGCGCCGCGACCGGCGCCGGCGCGGGGTCCGCGTGCTCAGCCAGGGGCTCCTGGAACCCGGCGGTCCGCCCGATCTCTGGACCGATCCACTCATGCTCGAGCTCGCCGACCGCTGGGCCAGAACCATGGCCGCGGGCTTCGCCAACCATCCCGCCGTGGCCGCCTGGGACCTCGGCGACGATCCCGCCAGCGTCGTCCGTCCGCGGCGGATCGCCGACCTTGCCTCATGGGTGGCGCTGATGGCAGCTCCGCTGCGCGAACAGGGTGACCGCGTGCAGCTGACCCTTGGTGCCGGCGACCTCCTCCGGGCGCGCGGGGTGAGGTTGGCGGCCGTCGCGCCGCACCTCGACCGGATCGATGTCACCGTCCGTCCCGCGCAGCTGCGGAGCCTTCACCTCGCCGATGCATCGGCGCTCTGTCTCATCGCCCGGCTGGGCCAGGCACTCGCCGGGGATGCGGACATCGCGATCGGACTGGCCCTGGCGACGCCGTCCCCGGACGGCGACGCGGAGGGGATCGACGAGGTCGCGGCTGCCGCCACCGTCGATCAGCTCGTCGAGCGCCGGACCGAGACGGGAGTCTGTGGGCTGCGGGCAATCCGATGGTGCGATCTGCACCCGCGCCTGGGCGAGCGCGCCCCTTTCGACCGCGACGGCTGGCTACAGCGCTGCGGGCTGGTGCGGCTCGACGGTGCGGAGAAGCCGGTCCTCGGCCCCTGGACACGTGCCGCGAGGGCTGAGCTGGACGTCGCGCCGCCGGGCCGGTGGCCGCGGCATCTCGACGTCGAAACCTTCTACGCCAACCTGCCCGACAGCCTGCTCGACCTCGCCGCCGGGTGGCACCGCGAGCAGGGCGATCAGCCTGCTATCCTCGACCGCGGTGGGGCGTGAGGGCGCTGGACACCCCCCGACCCGCTCGACGCTGTGACCCCAGGCCCCGGCGCTGACCCGGGGAAACCCCTGAGGCCGTCAGTGTTTGCCTATGTAATCGCTTGTCAGCGTCTGTCCTTGGAGGACCCGCGAAGTGCCCGCTGGCAGAATCAAGAAGATCATCCCTGACCGCGGTTTCGGTTTTGTGCGCGCCGATGACGGCGCCGAGGCTTTCTTCCACCGCACTGAGGTCACCCTGGTCGACTTTGACTCGCTGGAGGAGGGGGACGTGGTCAGCTTCGACCTCGTGGAGAGCCCCAAGGGGCCGCGCGTTCGCAACCTGCGCAAGGGTTCCTAGTCGCGCGAATCGCGGCGCAGCGCGCACGCGGCCCAGCCGGTGGCGGGGGCCCCGCGCCCGTCCGCCGATGGCGGTAGAGGCTGCGCCGCATCCGGGCGCCGGCCCGGCTCGAGCGTCGGGACGCCCGAGCGCGGCCGGTCCGGTGAGACAGAACCGCGACACGATCGTACGCAACGCATCGAATCTGCACCTAAGATCGGCCTGTAGCCATGCCTTTCTGGAAGAAGGACGCCGCGCAGCCTCCCCCTCCCGCCTCCGATGTGCCGGCGGCGCCCCGGCCGCTGCGCGGGACGCTGGCCTGCTCCGAGTACGCCTGCTCCCGCCATGACGCGGTCACCTGCTCCTACGTGGACCGGCGGGGCCGGCTGTGCCCGACCGCCTGGTGCGGAGACCACCAGGTGGTGATCGAGGGGCGGGCCTTCTGCCGCCGCCATGCCCGTCTCTACTCCTCCGCCGCGACCGGCGAGTTCCAGATAGGACAGGCGCTCCCCGACCTCGACAACCGCTCCCCGTCCCTCGCCGACTATGTCGGCGATGCCGTCGAGCCCCGGGTGCTCGAGCTGCTCTGGGGCCTCTGCCGCCCGGGCACCAACGACCAGGTCGCCGCCGAGCCCCTCCACGTCGTCCATCCATCCAGCGGAGGCGCGCGGCGGTGGGACCGGAGCTGGAAGATGTACGACCACACCGGGGTGATCGTGCAGGTCGCGGTCGAGGTCGACGAGAGCCGCGACCCGGAGGTCGACGTCAAGGTGGGGCGCAACCTGGTCGGCCGGGGCATCCCCCCCTGGATCGAGCGCCGGCGTCGTGGCATTCCCCCTCTCTCCCCGGCCGCGGACGCCGCCGAGCGTGAGGGCTTCTACGCCTCGATCTGGGCGGGGGCGCCCCCACGGGTCATCATCGAGGTGGAGCAGAGTCGCAACGTCCTCGGGTATCCGGGCAGGTGAGCCGGGCCCGGTGAGCCGGCCCCCTCAGCCGCCAGCCCGCAGCTGACCGAGGCGTTCCGCCGCGGCACGCACCCTCTCCGGGTCCTCTCCCCGCAGCCGGATCACCAGGTCGCGGCCCGCCTGCTGGGGGTAGGAGCCGACCGCCACGTCGGGGTACTCCCGCGCCAGCCGCTCCATCGGCGCGGCGAAGTCTGCCTCGGTGGCCCCGGGGAAGCGGACCTCGACCACGGCCAGGGCGCGGCTGCCGGAGAAGTATTCGGGGATCAGCACCTCCTCGAGCACGGCCGCGAACTCGCGGGGCACCCCGGGGAGGACGAACAGCCACCGGCTCGGCACGGGCGGCCAGGATTCCCCCGCCTCCGCCGCCCCGGCCGCCGCCGCCGGACCCAGCTCGACGGCCAGCGGCGGGGCCATGCCTCGCCAGTTGTCGAGGATCCGTCCCCCCGCCGCCATCCGGGCCATCCTCCGATTCGCCGGGGTGGGTGTCGGGCTCGGGACCCAGCCGGCGGCGTGCATCCGGGCCACCACCGACTGGACGTGGCGGTACGCGGCCGGATCCTCCACCAGCTCGCGGCCCAGGGCCCGGGCGACCGCCTCATGGGTGCGATCGTCCGGGGTCGGGCCGATGCCCCCGGCGACGATCACCCTGGCGACGGTCGGATCGTCGATCCCCCTCCGCACCGCGGTGGCGATGTCGTCGATCGAGTCGCCGATCACCTCGATGCGGCGCACCGGATAGCCGGCCTCGAAGAGGCGGCGGGCCGCCAGGGCTCCGTTCGCGTCGGTCGTGAAGCCGCCCAGCAGCTCGTCGCCGACGAGCACCAGCAGCGTTTGCGGGAGCGCCATCTCACCCGGATGGTGCCAGACCGCCGGGGACGCGGGCTGCAGTCCCCGTCACCGCGCCAGCAGCCGCGACAGGACCATCGTTCCTCGGCGCCCGTGACCGCAGTCCCGAGTCGGCGATGCCATTGGTCAGAACGCGCTGGTCCCGCCGGCCGTCTGGCTACAATCCCAGGCGACCACGCCAATTCCGGGCGAGGCGATCGGATGTCGTGCCCGGGTTCACGGGATGGATCGATGCTTGGAATGGTGACCGAGGACGTGCTCTGGCCGGTGGCGGCCGTCGGGCTCATCGCGCTGCTCTGGGCGGTCGGGCTCATCGTCTGGGTGCTGCGCCAGCCGCAGGGCAACGACAAGATGCGCGAGATCTCCAAGGCGATCCAGGAAGGTGCTCAGGCCTACCTGATCCGCCAGTACAGCGTCGTCGCCGCCATCGGGGTGGTCATCGCCGTCGCCCTCATCTTCGTGGTCTCGCTCAAGGCGGCCGTCCTCTTCCTGATCGGAGCCGTGCTCTCGGGGTCCGCCGGCTACATCGGGATGAACATCTCGGTGCGCGCCAACCTGCGCACCGCCGAGGCCGCCCGGGGCGGCATCAACCCGGCGCTGAAGATGGCCTTCCGCGCCGGCTCCGTCACCGGTCTGTTCGTGGTCGGATTCGGCCTGATCGGGGTGACCATCGCCTACGCGTCCTTCGGTGACTTCACGGCCATCATCGGCTTCGCCTTCGGGGCATCGCTGATCTCGGTGTTCGCCCGGCTCGGCGGCGGCATCTACACCAAGGCCGCCGATGTTGGCGCCGACCTGGTGGGCAAGATCGAGGCCGGCATCCCCGAGGACGATCCGCGCAACCCCGCGGTCATCGCCGACAACGTCGGTGACAACGTCGGCGACTGCGCGGGCATGGCCGCCGACCTCTTCGAGACCTACGCGGTCACGGCGGTCGCGACCATGCTGCTCGGCAGCCTCCTCTACCGCAACTCCTCCGGGACACCGCTGTTCGCTTTCGTCTCCTACCCGCTGATGCTCGGGGCGGCGAGCATCCTCGCCACCCTGGTCGGGTCCCTCTTCGTCCGGATGGGCGGCGGCAAGTGGATCATGGGGGCGCTGTACAAGGGTCTCGCGGTGTCGGTGATCATCGCCCTGCCCCTCTTCTTCCTGATCACCCACCTGCTCTACGGCGACCTCCAGGCTGCCGCCTTCTTCGCCCACTCGGTGAACAACCTCTTCTGGTGCGCCGTGGTTGGGGTCGCCATCACCGTGATCCTGGTGGCGGCCACCGAGTTCTTCACCGGGGCTCAGTTCTGGCCGGTGCAGGCGATCGCCCGGGCATCGCGGACCGGTCACGCCACCAACATCATCGCGGGCCAGGCGATCGGGATGCAGGGCACCGCCATCCCGGTGCTGACCATCGCCCTCGGCATCCTCGTCTCCTACTCGCTGGGCGGCCTCTACGGCATCGGGATCGCCGCCATGGCCATGCTCTCGATGACCGGGATCATCGTCGCCATCGACTCCTACGGGCCGATCACCGACAACGCGGGCGGCGTCGCCGAGATGGCCGACCTTCCCGAGTCGGTGCGGGCCGTCACCGACCCGCTCGACGCCGTCGGCAACACCACCAAGGCGGTGACCAAGGGGTACGCCATCGGCTCGGCGGGACTGGCCGCGCTGGTCCTCTTCGCCTCCTACACGGACGTCGTCAACAACAAGCTGAGCGGCGCCCACCTGAGCCTGCTGAGCTTCAATCTCACCGATGCCAAGGTGATCAGCGGCCTCTTCCTGGGCGGCATCATGCCCTTCCTCTTCGGCTCGCTGGCGATGCTCGCCGTGGGGCGGGCGGCCGGGGGAGTGGTCGTCGAGGTGCGCCGCCAGTTCAAGGAGATCCCCGGCATCATGGAGGGGACGGGGCGGCCGGAGTACGCGAAGTGCGTCGCCCTGGTGACCGCCGCCGCCCAGAAGGAGATGATCGTCCCCGCCCTCCTGCCCGTCGCAGCCCCGATCGTGGTCGGTTTCGTCTTCGGCCCCGAGGTGCTCGGCGCGATGCTCCTCGGCGTCATCGTCGTCGGCATCTTCCTGGCCATCCAGATGACGACCGGTGGCGGAGCCTGGGACAACGCCAAGAAGTACATCGAGGACGGCCACTACGGCGGCAAGGGCAGCGACACCCACGCCGCCGCGGTCACCGGTGACACGGTCGGCGACCCCAACAAGGACACCGCCGGGCCGGCCATCAACCCGATGATCAAGGTGATGAACATCGTGGCCATCCTGCTGGCCCCGATCATCGCCACCCATCACCTCTTCTTCTAGCGCCGGCGCCATGCGACCGCCCGCCGGGCCAGCCGCCGCTCAGGGCAGGTGGCGCCGGTGGTCGGTCGGGCCGCCCGTCGGGTGCCGCCGGAGGTCCGGCCCGACCTGATGGGCGGTTGCGTGCTGCGCCGGCTCGCGCGCGGGGTGGCCCGCATCATCGATGCCAACCCGTGGGAGTGGGTGCCGACCCTGGTGGCGGTGCTTCTCCTGGCCGGGCTCGCCCTCCGGTTGCATGGCTACACGTCCTATCCGCGCTTCGGTGCCAATGAGGACGAGGTCGCCTGGGCGTGGCTCGGGCAGAGCCTCTGGCTGTACCACTGGCCGGCATCGTGGTCCTACCTTCCGGAGCAGCTCCCGGTGACCGTGATGCCGACCTCGCAGGGGGTGCTGCTGCCCTGGGTGAGCCCGTGGCTGGACCACCCTCCCCTCTTTGGCCTGCTCGTCGGCGGCGTGGCCCTGCTCGCCGGTGAGCACACCCCGACGGAGGTGGGTCCGGTCGCCATCCGCCTGGTGCCAGTCCTGCTCAGCATCGTCACCGCCTGGCTGCTCTATCTGCTCGCAGCCCGGCACCTCGGCCGGGCGACCGCCCTGGTGGCGCTGGCGGTCTTCTGCCTCTCGCCGTGGATGATCGAGGCCAGCCGCCTGGTGGAGGCCGAATGGCTGCTCGCGCCGATGCTGCTCGGCGTGCTGATCCTCGCCAGCCACCGCGGTCGCCTTCCCAGCGCCGCCCTGCTCGCGCTCTGTGTCCTGGCGCCGCTGGTGAAGGTGCCGGGGGTGATCGTGGGAGGCGCCGGCGCGGTGGCGCTGCTCACCGAGCGCCGGTGGGTGATGGCCGGGCTCGCCCTGCTCGGCGCTCCGGTCGGAATCGGGCTGTTCGCGGCCTACGGCGCTGCCGTGGACTGGCATCAGTTCGTGCTGGTGTGGCAGGTGCAGGCCGCCCGTCACACCAGCCTGGCCGCGGGAAGGCTGTTCCTCTTCTCCGGGGACGCCGGGCTGTGGAACTTCGTCCCGCTCACCGACCCGTTCTGGACGGTCGGCATGGTCGGGCTGGCGGTGATGCTGCTGCGGAAGCCGCTGGGCACCGAGGCCCGGATCCCCCTCGCGTTCGCGGGGTACGCGCTGCTGATGACCCTGACCGCCAGCACCGAGGCGGCCCAGTACTACGGCTGGTATCGCTTCGCTGTGGATCCGCTCTGCTACATCGGGGTGGGCGATCTCGTGGCACAGAACCTTCCGCGGCTGGGCGGCCCGCTGCTCGACCGCCTCCGGGCGGAGGTCGCCGCACTCCGCGCAGCAGGTCCGGCCCGGCCGGATGCCGCCGCCTGAGACGCCTCGGGGGCTCCCGGACACCGCTCTAGACTGATCGCGGTGGACGAGTACGAGCTCGAGATCAGTGCGCTGCAGCGCACCCTCGATCGGCTCCGCGCCGAGGAGGCCGATCAAAAGGTCATCGACGAGTACGAGGTGGAGCTGCGCATCCTGCGCGCCCTGTACGACGCTGCCAACCGGACCGTGCTCGCCGGAGACCGCGATCCCCGGCTCGCCGGGGCGCTGGAGCGGCTCGGCTTCGGCGGGTGGGGCCTGGCCACCGTCTACAGCTTCGTCTACGAGGCGGCGATGGATGCGGAGACCGGCGATCGTGACCTGGCGGGGGTCATCGGCGAGATGGACTTCGCCGCCTCGCTGCTGCTTGCCGCCGGCGAGCTCAGCTAGCCCGATCCGAGACCGCCCCGTCCGTGCTCTCTGTTCTGGCGAGCTGGTCGGGGAGCTTGATCCCGGGGTTCAGCAGACCGGCCGGGTCGTACCGCTGCTTGAGCCGGCGCATCAGGCCCATCCCCGCCGCGCCGAGCTGACGTTGCGCGTAGGCGAGCTTGGTGGTGCCGACGCCGTGCTCGCCGGAGAGCGACCCGCCCATGCCGAGCACCGCGTCGAAGAGATCGACCGCCGCCGCGTCGCCGCGAGCGCGCTCCCCGGGCCGGCGGGGATCGATGAGGAAGGTGACGTGGAGGTTGCCGTCCCCGAGATGTCCGAAGTTGACCACGGGCAGCTCATGACGGGTGCCGATCGCCTCGGTCCGGGCCACCAGCTCGGCCATCCGATCGCGCGGGACGACGACGTCCTCGTTGATCTTCCCGACCATCACCGTGGCGACGGCGGCGCTGACCGCCTTGCGGACCTCCCAGAGCCGGGCCGCATCGGCGGCGTCGGCGGCGCGGTCGACGCGGGCGGCGCCGGCGGCGCTCAGCGCGGCTCCGGCGGCCTCGCTCTCCGCCCTCACCGCCGCCTCGTCCCCCTCCAGCTCGACCAGCACCAGGGCCACCCCGCGCGGGCCGGCGACGGTGCCGGTCCGGGCCACCGCCTCCACGGCGCTGCGGTCGAGGAACTCGAGCGCCGCCGGCACGATCCCCTTCCCGCTGATCTCCGCGACCGCCCCGAAGGCGCCCTCCAGGTCGGCGAACTGGGCGGCCAGGGTGGCGCGGGCGGCGGGGGCGGGGAGGAGGCGGAGCTCGACCTCGGTGATCACCGCCAGGGTGCCCTCCGAGCCCGCCAGGAGCGGCAGCAGGGGAGAGCCATCCCCTGCCTCGCCCAGCTGCACGATCTCCCCGTTGCCGAGCACCACGGCGGCGCCGACGAGGAAGTCGGCGGTGGTCCCGTAGCGGAACGCGTGCGGCCCGGCGGCGTTGCAGGCGACGTTGCCGCCGATGGTGCTGGTGGTCGCCGAGCCCGGGTCGGGCGGGTAGTGAAGACCAGCGGTGGCCGCACGCCGGTGGATCGCCGCGGTGATGGCCCCGGCCTGGGCGCGGAGCCGCCGCCGCTCCGCGTCCAGGTCCAGGATCCGGCTCATCCGGCAGAGGTTCAGGATGACGCCACCGCGCCAGGCCACCGCACCGGCCGCGTAGCCGGTGCCCGCGCCCCGGGGGACCACGGGCAGCCCGCGCCGTGCACACACCCGGACGACCCGGCTCACCTCCTCGATGGTGGCGGGGAGGACGACCGCGTCGGGCAGCCGGCGCTCTCCCGAGGCCCCGAAGGCGTCGAAGGCATAGGCGGCCAGGTCGGCGGGGCGGGTGTGGACGTGGGCCGCCCCGACCACCCGCTCGAGCTCGTGCCGCGCGCCGGGGGGGAGCATGCCGCGGATTCTGAACGTCGAGCGCACGGGGAGGCTGCGTCCGCGGCGGGCGTGCGGCCGGAGACCCGACCCGCCGTCGAGGTCGCGCCGAGGCGGGGCGGGCTGTGAGCGATCACGGAAATGGCACCAGAAACGATCACCTGATGGCACTGAACGCGATCACGGGCGTGGCACCGGACCGAGCGCGCCGAATGAGCCACGGTTGAATTGGCAAGCCCGCTCCCCGCGCAGGTAACGCCAGCGCGAGCCGGCTCGGGGACGCCATGGCCACGAGCCCCTCACCGCGCCACCTCGTGGCGTTAAGCGGTGCCATTCTCGTGTCGTCTCACAGCCAGCCCCAGCCGCTTCTCGAGTCGGTGGACGACCGTGATCACCGACCCTTGGGAGATCCCCAGCGCATCGGCGGCCGCGTTCACGTGCTGGCGCTCGGCGACGGCCAGGAAGGTGTGGAGCTGGTCGAGGGGGACCTCCGGCCGGGGCCGGACCGGGGGCGCGCTGGGGCGTGATGCGGTGCGCTCGGGGATGCCGGGGGCGGGGGGAGGGGATCCACAGTTCTCCTAGGAAGAATGGAATCATCCGATACCCCAGCTTGATCATGTGGCAACGCCCTGGCACACTCCGCGTTGCACGGTCGGAGCCCACCGTGGTCTCCGCCGCGTTCGCACTCAGGAACGGAGGATCTTGCCCGGTGATCACACTCTCGTCGGTTCGCGGCTGGAATGATAGGGGCCGGCGCCTCAGCGCGCTGGTCGGACTCACCCTGCTCGGAGTGGTGGCTGCGTGTGGCACCAGCTCCACGCCGACCGCCAAGCCGTCCGCCGCGGCGGACGCCTCCAGCTGCACCTCGACCACGGTGCTGAGCGCGACCTGCGACATCACCACGCCGAGCGCCGTCACCCTGACCGGGGCCGGTGCCAACTCCATCGAACCCTTCTTCGAGACCGTCTTCTACGAGTACAGCCAGAAGGATCCCAAGACCACCGTGACCTACTCGCCGGCGGGCTCCAGCGTGGGGGTCACCGACATCCAGCAGGCGACCGTGGACTTCGGCGACTCGGAGATTCCCATGACGCCGGCCCAGCTGGCCAACGCGACGGGCGGCACGATCCTGCAGATCCCCGTGGATCTCGGCGGGGTCGCCATCAGCTACAACGCGGCCGGGGTGCCGGCCAACCTCAAGCTCAACGGCCCCACCCTGGCGGGCATCTTCGACGGGACCATCACCAACTGGGACAGCCCGCAGATCGCCACCGTCTCGGGGGTTTGGGACCTGCCCAACCTGCCGATCAAGCCGGTCCATCGGGCCGACGCGTCGGGCCCCGGCTACGACCTCGACCAGTACCTGATCGACACCTCGCCGGCATGGGTGAGCGCCATCGCCACCTCGACGTCCTCCCGGACCTGGCCGCTCGCAACCGTCGGCGTCGGTGAGCAGCTCAACACCGGCGTGGCCACCTACATCAGCCAGACGAGCGGGTCGATCGGCTTCGTCGAGTACGGCTACGCGCTCCAGAACGGCTTCGTCAACGCCGCTTTGCTCAACGCCGCCGGGTCGTACGTCGCGCCCACCGAGCAGTCCATCGCCCTCGCGGGGGCCCAGGCGACCAGCGTCAGCGCGACCGACTTCAACGTGGTCAACGAGCCGGGGTCGGGCACCTACCCGATCGCCAACTTCAGCTGGACGCTCGTGTATCAGAAGCAGGCCGACACCACCACGGGCATCGCCCTGGGCAAGCTCCTAGACTGGGTGGTGACCAGCGGGCAGCAGGATGCCGAAGCGCTCGGCTACGCGCCCCTCCGCGCCAACGTGGCCAGCCTGGCCCAGACGACGATCCGCGAGCTGGAGAGCTCGGCGGGCACGCCGCTCTTCACCAGTTGAGTTGGTCCTTCCGCCCGACGCGCCGCATCATCGCGGCCGGTCGCGATGATCCCTGACGCTGCACTCCGCCTGCCCCCCCGAGCGGGGGGGCAGGCGAGCAGGGTGCGTCGGGCCGTGCTCCGGAACCGCGGGCGCGCGGGCGAACGCGCCTACACGGCGCTCCGCTGGGTCGGGGCCGGGTTGTTCGGCGCCGTGGTGGTCGCTCTCCTCCTCAGCATCGCCGGGGATTCCGGACAGGCCCTCCTGCACTCCGGCATCGGCTTTCTCTGGTGCGGCACCTGGAACCCGGCCGCCGGCCAGTACGGCGCCGGCATCCTGGTGGTGGGCACGCTGCTCACCACCGCGGTCGCCATGGTGATCGTGGTGCCCATCGGCCTGGGGACCGCCGCCTTCCTCTCGGAGCTGGCCCCGCGCTGGCTGGCGGCGCCGCTCTCCACGCTCATCGGGCTACTGGCGGCGGTCCCCAGCATCGTGGTCGGCCTCTGGGGGCTGATCGTCCTCACGCCCATCTTCGCCAACCAGGTGGAGCCCTTCCTCGCCTCGATGCCCGTGCTCGGCTGGCTCTTCCGGGGCGAGGCGTACGGGCCCAGCGCCCTGCTGGCCTCGGTGGTGCTGGCGGTGATGACCCTGCCGACCATGGTCGCGCTGAGCCGCACCGCGCTGGCGGGTGTCCCGGTCGCCGACCGCGAGGCGGCCCTGGCGCTGGGCGCCACCCGGTGGCAGGCCGTCCGCAGGGCGGTCATCCCCGCGGCACGGTCCGGCATCCAGGCCGCGGTCACCCTCGCTATCGGCCGGGCCATGGGCGAGAGCATCGCCGTCGCCATGGTGATCGGGAACCGGCCCGCGATCCCCGCGTCGCTCACCGCGCCCGGGGCGACGCTCGGATCGGCGATCGTCAACCAGTTCGCCGAGGCGACGCCCGGGATCGGGACCAGCTCGGTGATCGCCCTCGGCGCGGTCCTGCTCCTCCTCACCGTCGCCGTCAATGCGGGCGGTCAGGCCCTGCTCCGCCGCGGTCGCGCGATCCCGGTCAGCACCGCGGGGGCGCTCAGGTGAGCGCGGTCCTCGCCGCCCGCCGCCGCGAGCTGGTCCGCGCCACCGCACAGCGCTCGCTGGCGCGGCGTCGCCTCACCGGACGGATCGCCCAGGCCATGTGCGCCGTCGCCGCCGTCGCCGCGGTGGCGCCACTCGTGACCCTTCTCTACTACACCGTCAGCCGCGGGGCGGGGGCGCTCTCCTGGAGCTTCCTCGTCAATGCGCCGACCCCGCCCACCATCCCGGGGGGCGGGATCTCGACGGCCATCGTCGGCAGCGCCGAGATCGTCGGTCTGGCCCTGGTCCTGGCAATCCCCACGTCCCTGCTCGCCGCGCTCTTCCTCTTCGAGCGCTCTGGCCGGCTGGCCGCTGGACTCCGCTTCAGCGCGGACGTGCTCACCGGGGTCCCGTCCATCATCATCGGGATCTTCGCCTACGCCTTGCTGGTGCTCCCGCTGCACCAGTTCGGCAACCTGGCGGCGGCGTTCGCGCTCGCCGTGCTGATGCTGCCGATCATGATCCGCGCCGACGAGGAGGCGATGCGGACCATCGCCCTCGACCTCTGGGAGGCGGGCATCGCTCTGGGGGCGCGGCGCGGCCGGGTGGCCCGCTCCGTGGTGCTGCGGGGCGCGCTCCCTGACCTCGTCACCGGCAACCTGCTCGCCATCGCGCGGGCCGTCGGCGAGACCGCGCCGCTCCTCCTCACCCTGGCCACGCCGCTCGCGGCGATGACCTTGCTGATCTACACCGACGGGACCCAGGCCTTCCGCGTCGCGCAGGAGACCGCCTGGGGCACCGCCCTGGTGCTGCTCGGATTCGTCCTGCTTCTGAGCGTTGCGGCAAAGATCGCCGCGTGGCGCATCTCTCAGAGGGCCCGCTGAGATGTCCGCGGACACTCGCGGGCTGTCGGCGTCCTCCAGGCTGGTCGCCGATCCGGAAGGCGAAGCCGTAGCGGCGGAGAGCGCGGACCTGGTCGGAAACGGCTCGGCGGCCATGCCCGTCGTGATCGACCACGCGGCCGCGGCGCTGACGCACGCCCATGCCGCGCCGGCGGCGCTGCCGGCGCTCACCCTGGAGGGGGTGCGGGTGTCGTTCGGCGAGCACGTGGCGGTGCGCGACGTGACCCTGGCCATCCCCGACCGCGAGGTGACCGCGCTCATCGGTCCCTCCGGCTGCGGCAAGACCACCCTGCTGCGGGCGATCAACCGCCTCCACGACCACACCGGCGGCCGTGTCGAGGGCTCGATCCGGCTGGGTGATCTGGACGTCTACGCGCCGAGCACCCAGCCGGAGCTGGTGCGCCGCCGGATCGGCATGGTCTTCCAGCGGCCCAACCCCTTCCCCGCCATGAGCATTTTCGAGAACGTGGTCTCCGGGCTGCGCTTCAACGGGGTTCGCGGCAGGGCCCTGCTGCGCGAGGCCGCCGAATGGGCGCTGCGTCACGCGGCGCTCTGGGACACGGTCAAGGACCGGCTGCACCAGCCCGCCCTGCGCCTGTCGGGAGGGCAGCAGCAGCGGCTCTGCATCGCCCGGGCCCTGGCGGTGGAGCCGGATGTCCTGCTGATGGACGAGCCGTGCTCGGCGCTCGACCCGATCGCCACCGCCAAGATCGAGGAGCTGATCACGCGATTGGCACCGGACGTCACCATCGTCCTGGTGACCCACAACATGTTCCAAGCCGCCCGCGTCTCCGACCAGGCGGCGATCTTCCTGCTCGGTGAGGACCGGGTGGGCGAGCTGGTCGAAACGGGGCCGACCAAGGAGCTGTTCGACGCCCCGCGTGATCCACGTACCAGGGAGTACGTGGCCGGACGAGTGGGATGAGGGGCGCATGAGCAGAGGTTTGGTGATCTGGCTGACCGGGCTGTCGGGGGCGGGCAAGTCGACCATCGCGGCCCGGCTGGAGCAGGAGCTTCGCCTGCTGGGGAGGACTGTGACGGTCCTCGACGGCGACGAGGTGCGCACCCACCTCTCCAAGGGACTGGGCTTCTCCAAGGAGGATCGCGACACCAACATCCGTCGGATCGGCTACGTGGCGGGTCTGGTGGCGGGTCACGGCGGGGTGGCCATCACGGCGGCGATCTCGCCGTACCGGGAGGTGCGTGACGAGGTGCGGGCGGCGACCCCGGGATTCGTGGAGGTCTACGTCCGCTGCACGCTGGACGAAATGGTCCGCCGTGATGCCAAGGGGCTCTACGCCAAGGCGCTGCGGGGGGAGATCGCCAACTTCACCGGGGTCAGCGACCCCTACGAGGAGCCCCACCACCCGGAGGTGACTGTGGACAGCGCAGCAGAGACGGTCGAGGATTCGGTGGAGCGCATCCTCGACCGCCTGGAGCGGCTCGGGCACATCTGGCGGGGGGTGCGCCCGCGGCTCGCCGCCGGCGCCGAGGCCGAGGCTCTCCGCGAGGAGGCGCGCGCCTTCCCGGTGCTGGAGGTGGGACCGCACGAGACCGCCGATGCCTTGATGCTGGGAACCGGTGCCCTCTCGTCCTTGCCCGGTTTCATGGGCGCCGCCGACTACGCCGCGGTGATCGGCTCGGGGCGCCTGGCGGGCGGCCAGCCGTTCCCCATCCCGGTGGTGCTGCGCCTGGACGGCGAGGGGGCGGAGCGCGCCCGCGGGGCGTCGCGGGTGGCGCTGCGCCATCAGGGCGAGGTGATCGCGGTGGTGGACGTCGAGGAGGTGTACCCGACCGACCCCGGACGCGAGGCGCTCTCGGTCTACGCGACCGACGACACGGCCCATCCCGGTGTCCGGCTGCTCCAGGCCTCGGGCCGGTTTGCCCTCGGCGGCCGGGTGACCGCGCTCCGCCGGCCCGACACCGGGTTCCCCGAGCACGACCTGACCCCGCTGGAGGTGCGGGCCGCCAAGGCGGAGCGTCGGTGGGCCACGATGGTCGGCTTCCAGACCCGCAACCCCGTGCACCGGGCCCACGAGTACCTGCAGAAGGTGGCGCTCGAGAACCTCGACGGGCTGCTGCTCCACCCGCTGGTGGGGGAGACCAAGAGCGACGACATCCCGGCGGCGACCCGGATGGCCTGCTACGAGAAGCTGCTGGCGGGGTACTACCCGCAGGAGCGGGTGCTGCTGGCGACCAACCCGGCCTGGATGCGCTACGCGGGACCCAAGGAGGCGGTCTTCCACGCCCTGATCCGGCGCAACTACGGATGCACCCACTTCATCGTGGGGCGTGATCATGCCGGGGTTGGCAACTACTACGATACCTACGCCGCCCACCGGATCTTCGACGAGTACACGCCGGAGGAGTTGGGGATCGAGATCCTCCGCTTCGAGCACACGTTCTGGTGCCGGACCTGCGGGGGGATGGCCTCCACCCGGACCTGCCCCCACCCGGCCTCGGAGCACGCCGTGCTGAGCGGGACCCGGGTGCGCGAGCTGCTCACCCTGGGCCAGCCCCTGCCGGCCCAGTTCACCCGTCCGGAGATCGCCGCGATCCTGGCAACGGACGCCCAGTCTCCCCATGGGGAGGGGGCGAACGGGACCGCCGTCGCCTCGGGCGCCGCGGCGGTGAGCTGAGGGCTTCGCTCAGCGGGCCAGCCCGTCGAGGGCCTGGCTGTGAGCGCTAACGAAAATGGCACCAGAGACGATCACCTGATGGCACTGGACGCGATCACGGGCGTGGCACCGGACCGAGCGCGCCGAATGAGCCATGGCTGAATCCGGGCCGGCGGAGGGTGACGGCGGGGTAGGTGCCACCGGACGGGGCAGCCAGCAATGACGCGGAGTTGGGCGGACGTGGGCTGGTTCTGATGGATGACCAGCCAGAGGTCGAGCGGGGCGCGTGCCGCGATCTCGAGAAGGTGACTCCAGGCCGAGGCTGACAGGCAATGAGCGCGGAGGACGTACATCCCTCCGGCCGGTCGTCTCCCCCGCGGCGACCACCTCCCGAGCCCGATCTCTGACGCGCTCGGCGCAATACCCGGAAGTGGGAACGCGGCGGTCCCGCCATGGCGCGTGCGGTTGGGCGGAACGGGCCCGCCAATGGTCGTGGCTATACTCGATCGGCGATGCCCGAGTCCCCGACGATCGCCGCTGTCGAGCAGGCGCTCGCGACGGTCATGGAGCCTGAGCTCCACCGCGACATCGTCAGCCTTCACATGGTCAGGGACGTCCACGTGGAGGGTGGCGCCGTCTCCGTGCGCGTCGTCCTGACCACGCCGGCGTGCCCGCTCACCGAGCGCATCGAGAGTGACATCCGCTCCGCCCTGATGGAGCGCGTTCCTGGGGTGGAGTCGGTCACGGTCGCCTGGGACAGCAACGTCACCTCGGGAGCTCGCGGCCTGCCCGGCCGCCAGGAGATCCCCGGGGTGAAGAACACCGTGGCCGTCAGTGCCGGCAAGGGGGGCGTCGGCAAGACCACGGTGAGCGTCAACGTGGCGATCGCGCTGGCCCAGGCGGGGGCCAGGGTTGGCCTGCTTGATGCGGACATCTATGGCCCGAACGTGCCGATCATGATGGGGCTCCGGGATCAGCCCCAGGCCACGGAGTCGGGCAAGATGCTGCCGCTCTCCGCCTTCGGCATCGAGGTGATCAGCTTCGGCACCATCCTCAAGCCGGGCCAGCCGGTGATGTGGCGCGGGCCGATGCTGGCCAAGGCGATGCGGGAGTTCCTCTACGAGGTCGAATGGGGCCCCCTCGACTACCTGGTCATCGATCTCCCGCCGGGCACGGGCGACGTGCAGATCAGCCTCGCCCAGTCCGTCCCCCTCACCGGCGCGGTCATCGTCACCACCCCGCAGGACGTCTCCATCGCCGACGTGAGTCGCGGCATCCAGATGTTCACCCAGCTCCGCCTCCCCGTCCTCGGGGTGGTCGAGAACATGAGCGGCTTCATCTGCCCCCACTGCGGGGAGCGCACCGACGTCTTCGGGTCGGGGGGCGGCCGCGAGCTCGCCGAGCGCAACGGCCTGCGCTTCCTCGGCGAGATACCGCTCGACGCCGGGGTCCGGGTCGGGGGTGGCGACGGTCAGCCGCTGATGGCGGCGGCCCCCGCGTCGCCGATGGGCAAGGTCTTCCGGGGCGTCGCCGAGCAGATCGCCGCCGAGATCAGCAAAGAGAACTACGCGGCGACGGGCGGCCCGCAGATGCCGAGCGCGCCGAGGATCGCGATCCGGGGCTGAGCATGCCCCGGCGGCGCCGGCCGTCCGGCCGGCCGCTAGTCGTCCTCGTCCTCGTCGTCCAGGTGCATGGCTCTCACCGGCGGACCTCCGTGGTGGGGCGGGCTGCGCACCTCCCTGTATAGCCCATCGGGGCGGCGGGGCGCCGCCGCGGTCGCGTCCTCAGTCCGGGCTGAAGCCGGCGAACAGATCCTCGGCGTCCACCCCGGGGTCACCGACCTGGGCGAAGACCTGGAAGCGGGCGCGCAGCGCCGCGTATTGCTGGGCCAGCCCGGGGTCGTGGTACGCCTCCACCGGGTCCCAGGGGTGGAGGAAGCGGACCTCCTCGATGCCGGCCTGGAGCAGCTCCTTGAGGCAGCCGAAGCAGGGCTGCATGGTCGAGGTGATCGAGGCGCCGAGGGTCCGCTGGCCGAAACGGGCGGCCGTGAGCAGGGCGTTCTGCTCGGCGTGGACGCAGATGCAGACGTCATAGGCGCCGCCGCGCAGGCTGGTGTCGAGGTCGCGCTGGGCGCAGCGCCGGCAGCCCCCCTCGGTGCAGTTGGGCATCCCGAAGGGCGTCCCGTTGTAGCCGGTGCTCAGCACCCGGTCCTCCCGGGTGATCACCGCCCCCACCCGGCGGCCCAGGCAGTCGGCCCGGCTCCGGGCCGCGACCGCCAGGATCAGGAAGTAGGTGTGCTTGTCGGGCCGCCGGGGGTGGGCCGCGGTGGTCGTGTCAGCCATCTCCCCGCCAGCGTAGTCTCTCGTGGGGCCCGCCGTCTCCCGGGGGGCCTTCCGTCTGGTCAAATGGGCCCGGGCGAGTAGCTCAGCCGGTTAGAGCAGGGGGCTCATAACCCTCAGGTCGCAGGTTCGAATCCTGCCTCGCCCACACCCGGCGGCGGCGGTGATGACGCCGGTGATGGCGATCCGTCAGCCGTCCACGATCTCGACGGGCGTGCTTACCGTCGGGATGCTGAGCCGTCCATCGATCAGGGCCCACGTGAGCGTGTTGACACCGGCGCTCACGGTCACCGGGATGGCCAGCCGCATCTGGAAGGTGACGCTCTCACCGGGGGCGATCGCGCCCACGCCCGCGCAGTTGAGCTGGAACTCGGCCACCGGTTGCTTCTCCCTGAGCATCTCGACGTAGTCGGGGCACTGACCCAGGTCGTAGGTTGCGGTGCTGGTGTTGAGCAGTGCCACGTAGTAGGTCAGGGTCGAGCCGGCCGTCACGGCTGGCGGCGCATTGATGCTGATGTCCATGTCGAGGTACACCGGGCTCGGCTGCGCCAGGTACCCCGACGCCTGCAGGGGGCCCCGGCTCAGCGCGACGAAGCTGCTGGTGCCGTCGCACGCCGGCGAGTACGGCGACTGGATGGCGAACGGGACCAGAGGCTCCCCCCGGAATCGGGGAGCTGGACGTCCGCCGCGGCCGCCTGGACGGCGGGGCACTCGTACCAGGTGACGTTCATGTACGCCTGTCCGAGGACCTCCGACTCCTCAAACGTCCCCGGTGAGGCCAGCGCCGGCGTCCCCGGCTCCATCAGGATCGGGACGACCTGGAGAGAGAGATCGAAGAAGGTGCCGCGATCAGCCGAACCCACGGCCGACGCCAGCACCGTTCCGCTCGGGCCGAGGATGGAGATGTCCGCGTACCCGTCCAGGTAGCAGGCGCTCGGGCTCTGGTTGCGGAGCACGATCTGCTCCGCGACGTTCCCGGTGGCCGCGCCTCCCGGGGCTTCGACCCCTTCGAGCTGGCTCGCCCGGCAGGCCGGCGTGCTCGCCGGCACCGCGAGTGGTGGGCTCGGCGTGACGAGGGGCGCCTGCGGGTTCAGGCCTCCGGCGGCCAGCGGCTGCCAGACCACGAAGCTGGCCGGGGTCGGGAGCACCGCCGTGGATCTCGCCACTGGCGTTGTCGAAGGGCCAGGCGATACCGATGGCGATCCTGCGGCTGACGGGGTCCCGGCAACCGGCCCGGTCGGGCGCTGCTGGAGGCCGATGGCCATCACGGTCGCAGCGACGGCTGCCACCAGAACGACAGCGGCCGCCGATCCCCCAACCCGGCGGAGGGTGCCCGGCCACGGCGAACGCCGGCGGCCCGCCTCTGGTCCTGGCGGGGTGGCGCAACCCGCCCCGAGGATCGCGGGGGTGTGGGGCGGATCCGGGCCCCCGACCGGCGGCGTCGGGAGCGTCCTCACGGTTGAGACCACGCCCATGAGACCGCCCGAACCGAGGAAACGTGACGCCGTGGCCCACCTGTCTGGGGCGGAGTCGCTCCCGGAGGGGCGCCGGCCTCGCTAAAGGTGCTTGTGGCAGTATCTATCTATGATATATTTAGTCAAGCTCATCCATCTCGGAGGTCCGACCCTTGGGCGCTTTCACTCCGCCGGCGGCCGGCCCGGCCACGCCGGAGGAGAGGACCTCCCCGGTCCTGCTGGCCAACCGGCTGAGGGTGGCGATGATCCACCTCGGGCGTCAGCTGCGCCACCAGGATCCCCCGGGCATGAGCGCCACCCAGCATCTCGCGCTCGTCACCGTCGCCAAGCACGGTCAGATGGCCATCGGTGATCTGGCGGAGGCCGAGCGGCTCCCCTCCTCCGCGGCGACGCGGCTCGTCGACCGCTTGGAGGAGGCCGGTCTGGTGACCCGCAGCCGCGACCCGCATGACCGGCGCGGCGTGCAGGTGGTGATCACCGATTCGGGCCGGCGGCTGGTGGACGAGCGTCGCCGGCTGGGCAACGCCTGGCTCGCCGGCCGGCTCGCGCTCCTCACCGACGCCGAGCGTGCCAGCCTCGCGCTCAGCCTCGATGTGATCGAGCGCCTGGTGCTGGCGGAGGGCCCGGCCCGCGCCGGCGCGGGTGCGGCGCTCGGCGGCGCCGCGGCAGCCGAGGTGCCGGCCCGATGAGCGTGCGCTCCGCGCTCAGCGCACCGCGCACCCGGGACGTCGGCCCCCACTACAAGTGGCTGGTGCTCTCCAACACCACGGTCGGCGTGGTGCTCTCGGGGATGAACGCGACCAGCCTGATGATCGCCCTCCCCGTCATCTTCCGGGGCATCGAGCTCAACCCCCTCCAGCCGTCGAATTTCCCCTTCCTGCTCTGGACCATGATGGGCTACATGCTGGTCATGGCGGCGGTCGTCGTGACCGTCGGCCGGATCGGCGACATCTTCGGCCGGGTGCGCATGTACAACCTCGGCTTCGCCGTCTTCACCCTCGCATCGATCCTGCTCTCGCTGGTCTGGAGCACGGGCGCCAACGGCGCTCTCGAGTTGGTCATCATGCGGATGGTCCAGGCGATCGGCGGCGCGCTGCTGATGGCGAACTCCGCCGCAATCATCACCGACGCCTTCCCCAGCGATCAGCTTGGTCTCGCCCTGGGGACCAACATGGTCGCATCGATCTTCGGCACCTTCTTCGGCATCCTGGCCGGCGGGTTGCTCTCCCAGGTGGGCTGGCGCTGGGTGTTCCTCATCAACGTCCCCTTCGGCCTCTTCGGCACGGTGTGGGCCTACCTCAAGCTGAAGGAGATCGGCATCCACGTCCGCGCCCGCATCGACTGGCTGGGCAACATCGCCTTCGCCGGCGGGTTGGGCATGGTGCTGGTCGGGGTCACCTACGGGATCGAGCCGTACGGCACCTCGCTCACCGGGTGGGGAAACCCGTTCGTCCTGGGGATGATCTGCGGCGGCCTGGCACTGCTCGCCGTCTTCGCCGTCATCGAGCTGAACGTCGAGGAGCCGATGTTCCGCCTCTCCCTCTTCCGCATCCGCTCCTTCACCGCGGGCAACCTCGCCGGCTTCCTCGCCGCGGTGGGACGCGGCGGCTTCCAGTTCATCCTCATCATCTGGTTCCAGGGGATCTGGCTGCCCCAGCACGGCTACGACTTCACGGTGACCCCGCTCTGGGCCGGGGTCTACATGATTCCCTGGACGGCCGGCTTCGTCCTCTCCGGGCCGCTGGCCGGCCGGCTCTCGGACCGCTACGGAGCCCGCCCGTTCGCCACCGCGGGGATGGTGATCTCGGCTGCCACGTTCCTCCTGATGCTGGCCTTCCCCGCCAACTTCGACTACGAGCTGTTCGCCCTGGTGCTGCTGGTGAGCGGCATCGCCCAGGGCCTCTTCGCCGCCCCCAACACCTCGTCGATCATGAACTCGGTGCCGGCCCGCGATCGGGGTGCCGCGTCGGGCATGCGGGTCACCTTCGCCAACACCGGGATGCCCATCTCCATGGGGCTGCTCTTCACCCTCATGGTGCTCGGCCTCAACGCGAGCGTTCCCTCCGCCATGTACGCGGGCCTGGTCGGCCACGGCGTGCCGGCAGCGGCGGCGACGCAGCTCTCCCACGTGCCACCGCTCGGGTACCTCTTCGCTGCCTTCCTCGGGTACAACCCGATCGCCATGCTGCTCGGCCCCAAGATCCTGGCCAGCCTTCCCGCGCGCCAGGCGGCGGTGCTGACCAGCCGGCACTTCTTCCCGTCGCTCATCGGCCCGGCCTTCAAGAACGCGCTCGTCCCCATCCTGATCTTCGCTGCGGTGATGAGCCTGATCGCGGCGGTGGCCTCGGCGCTCCGGGGCTCGCGCTTCGTCCATGAGGAGGCCGGCTCCACCATCCAGCACGGCCGGCGGCGGACGCGTCCCGCCATCGGGGACGGCCCGGTGCCCGTGGGCGCTGTGGGCGGCGCGGCGCAGGCCGGAGCGGGTGCGCCGAGCAACGGTGAATCAGCGCTGGTGGCTCCGGAGGCGCTGCGGGCGACGCTCGAGGAGCCCCCGGCTCCCCGCCGCCGGTCAGCGGCCGCGCCGCGCTGACCCGCCGATCGGCAAGCCGACCCGGTCCGCGCGGCGCCGCTATGCTCCCCGCCTGACGGCGGAATCTCGATCCGAACGGGGAGCATGAGCGAGGGCTACGTCCACGGCTACCACCCGCGCGAGAACGAGCGCCTGCATGACCAGGCAGGTGCCCTTGTCGAGCTGCTCCACTCCGACACCGCGTATCCGGCCGGGAGCTCGGTGCTCGAGGCGGGCTGCGGCGTCGGTGCCCAGACCCTGACCCTGGCCCGGCGCAGCCCCGGCGCCCGCTTCCTCTCGATCGACATCTCGGCCGAGTCCGTCGCCGAAGCCCGCTCGCGCGTGGGGGAGGCGGGGCTCGCCAACGTTGAGCTCCGCCAGGCCGACATCTTTGCCCTGCCCTTCGACACGGGATCCTTCGACCACTCCATCCTCTGCTGGTCGGAGCGGGGTTCGATGCCGTCCGTGTCTCTCCCCGGATGGTGTACGTGGACCAGAGCCGCCCCGAGCTCGTCGACAGCTTCACGCGCAAGACCTTCACGGCGATGGTGGAGGGCGTCCGCGACTCCGCGCTCGCGGCTGGACTGATTGAGCCGGACCGCTTCGACGCGGGCATCCGCGACCTGTACCGGACCGCCGCGGTGGACGGCGTCTTCTGCTACACGTTCTTCAAGGGCGTGGGCGAGAAGCCGAAGGGGGCGGGCGAGACGTCGCGCTCGCCGGAGGGGAGCCGGGATCCTCAGCGCAGGCGGTAACGGATGGGCCGCTCGCCGCTCGCGACCACCTTCGTCCCGGCTCGCTCGAGGATGCGGCGAACCTGCTGACCGGTGACCCCGGGGCCGAGGCGGTCGCGGATGCCCATGACCGCCAGCGGGTGCGCGGAGGCGCGGAGCGCGGCGAGCACTTGCGCCTCCAGCGAGGGCCCATCGCCGTCGGGCGCCGGCGCGGTCGGGGCTTCGGGAGCGGGCGGACGGGCCGAGCGCGGCTGGTCAGCGGACGGCGCGGGCATCCGGATGGATGCCGGCGTCGGTGGCGTCTCCCCGCGGAGGCGGGCGACAAGCGCCGGCAGGTCGTCGAGGACCTGCCGGACAAAAGGGGGGCTCCCGCTCACCTCGATCTCGCGCTCGCCGTCCTTGAGGCGGACGCTGGTGGGGACGGTGCTGGGCTCGGTGGCCGGCCGTCCGGTCGGCGCCGGCCCGCGATACGGCGGCCGCTGGAAGGGGCGGTCCTCCGGGGGGCGCCGGGGGACGAAGGGGCGGTCAGCGGCCACCGATGTCCCTTCCGGCGTACCCCGGTAGGAGGGCGGGGAGTGCCCTCGGCTCAGGCTGAGGCACCGTCGTCCTGCGGCGCCGAGCCCTTGGAGGCGCGCTTGGCCTTCGCCGGCGCGGCGCCCTCGCCCTTCTCGGCCTCACCCGAAGCCTCCTCCGCTTCCGCCGCGGGGCCGGGTGCCGGCGAGCCGGTGACGGGCAGGGTGATGGGCTCGGCCTCGTCGTCATCGAGGGGCGGACCGAAGACCAGCTCCGACAGCTTCGCCTTGAGCGGGGTCTTGGTGACCACCACGTAGGCCGCGCCGGCCACGCCGGTGACGATGAGCGTCCTGCGCAGGCGACGGCGCCAGCGCTTCGGCCGGGCGGCCTGGGCCGCGGCCTCAGCGGCGCGCTTGCCCTTCGCGGTCTGGGGCATCTCCGCAACCTCCTGGGAGAGCCGGTCGGCGGCCTCGGCCAGGACCTCGGCAGCCTTCTCGGCGGCGTGGCTCAGGGTCTCCGCCGACGTGTGTGCGGCGCTGCGGAGCGCCGGGGTGGCGACGCGCTGCGCTTCGCGAGCGGCAACCACCGCCCGCTCGGCGAGCTCCGAGACGGTCTCCGCGGCCCTTTCGACAGCCTTGCTGCTGCTCTCGGCCATCGACCTCTCGAGCACTGCGGACCTGGAGCGTCGACCTGGCATGGCCCTTCTCCTCGATGGGCGACTCAATCAACGGGGCGGGGTGGAAGCTGTCCCGGTCCCGGGATCCTTGACGGTCAGCACCGCCATCACCCTGCGAGCGTCACCGCCGTCACGCAACTTGACCCCCGTCCAATGCTGACACAGCGGGCACTCCCGAGGTAACGGCGTGCGATCAGGCCGCTCGCGCGAGCGCCCGGAGGTGCCGCGGTGCCAGGCTGGTCGCCAGCGGCGCGTCGAGGAACCAGCGAATCCGCGCGGCGGCCACCGGGCCGACCACCCGGGCCAGCTCCTCCTCGGGCGCAGCGTAGATCGCTGCCAGGTTGGAGAAGGCCGCGGCCAGCCGGATCAGCGCGTCGCTGTCGTCCCCGACAATCTCGCGGAGGTGGCCGAGCCGGCGGCTCGCCAGCTCTCCGGCGGCGCCGTCTTCGAAGGGGAGCTCCAACTCCATCGCCCGATCACCCTGCATACGTGCAGTCTAGCGAACCGATGTTCGCCTGTCAAATGCCTCGCCTCGGCTACCCTGAGCGCGTGCCCCTCTACGAGTACCGCTGCAACGACTGCGCCGCCGTGTACGAGGTGATGCGTCCCATGGCCGAGCGGGAGCTGGCGGCGGTCTGCCCCCGCTGCGAGAGCCGGGTGAGCATGCCGCTGATCAGCCGGGTGGGGATGCTCGCCGGCGCGCAGACCGGCACGAGTGCCCGGCCCGGAGCCCCGGCCGGAGGCGGGTGCTGCGGCGGCTCCTGCGGCTGCGGAGCGGGCTGAGCGCCGCTCAGGAACCCGCGCCGGTCAGCCCTGACGCCGCCACGGGCGCGGCCACGGGGGCGCCGCTCAGGTCGACGTACGCGTCAGGATCGCGACCCGGAGCGAGGCCGGCCTCCGGATCGAGGTGGAGACCGTCGCCGGGATCGAGGTCGAGGTCCAGGTCGAGCTGGAGCAGGTTGTCGATGAAGACGCGCCGGTGCTCCGGGTGCACGCCGTGGGCGAGGATGGCGGCCCGGTGCGCCGGGGCACCGTAGCCCTTGTTGCTAGCCCAGTCGTATTCCGGCGCCTCGAGGTGGAGCCGGCGCATCAGGGCGTCCCGGTGGACCTTGGCCACGATCGAGGCCGCCGAGATCGCGGGCACCAGGTCGTCGCCACCCACCAGGCAGTGGACGGGATGTGAGGCATCGATGCGCAGCCGGCCGTCACAGCAGTAGCCGTCCGCCGCGATCTCGGCGACCAGGCGGCGGAACACCTCCAGGTTGGCCCAGCCGAGGCCGCGCCGGTTGATCTCCGCGGCGCTGATCTCCACGATCGCGCACGCCACGGCCCGGCGGTGGACCTCCTCCGCCACCACCTCGCGCTGGTGCGCGGTCAGCTTCTTGGAATCCCGCAGCCAGGGGTGCCGGAAACCGCGAGGCAGCACCACCGCCCCCGCCACCAGCGGCCCCGCGAAGGCCCCCCGTCCCACCTCGTCCATGCCGCAGAGCCGGAAGCCACGCCAGTCCTCGACCCCGAAGGTGGCCCTGATGTACGCGGCCAGGCGGAAGCTGGGCACGCTCTGAGTGTACGGAGACGCGACACTCCCGAGAGCAGAGCCGGGCGTTTCGGTGCGGAGCCGGTCGGCCTGTGGCCCCCTACCTCCGCCGGGGGTTGCGCGGCCGCTTCCGGCCGTAGGCCGCGCCCTCGGCCACCGCGTCGAAGGCCGGCAGGGGCCCGGCGCTGGCGCGCGTCACCCCCTCCCCCTGGACGAAGACCTTGCGATTGCCCACGTCGATCAGGTAGGAGATGGTCATCCCCCCGCCACCGTCGGGCAGCATCGAGACGTCCGCCACGGTGCCGACACGCCGGCTTCCCCCGTAGGGGAAGCTCACCCGCGCGCCGACCGCGATCGCGTCGCTCGGTACTCCCGTCACCGCGCCGAGGTTCGGAAGCAGTCGCTGCAGTAGACGGGCTTGTCACCCCGGGGCTGGAACGGAACCCGGGCGATCCCGCCGCAGCCGGCGCAGGTCACCTCGTACATCTGGCGAGGCCCGCTCGAGCGCCCGCCACCGCCCCCATAGCCGCCCCCACCCATCCCGGCCGCCTTGCGAGCGGCACGGCACGAGGGGCAGCGCGAGGGGGGGTTGGTCAGTCCCTTGGACGCGAAGAACTGCTGCTCCCCCTCGGTCCAGATGAAGTCCACGCCGCATTCACGGCAACGCAAGGTCTGGTCGACGGCCAACGCCTGTGCTCCTAAAGTCCGGCGCTGAAACCGTCGCCGGGTTGGATATACGTGCTGGATACAGTACACGGTGAGCCAGGTTCCGGCTAGTGACGGCGCGGTTTCGGGCCCGGCCTGGTAGGATCGGCCCCATCTCGGACAGGAGTGGGCCGGCGCCGCGACAGGCGGGCCGGTGGCCGCCGGTGAGATCGGAGGAGGTTCCCGATGTCCCCCCATCACCCCCACGGGCTGCAGAAGCGGCTCTTCACCTCGGAATCGGTGACCGACGGCCATCCCGACAAGATGGCCGACCAGATCAGCGACGCGGTCCTGGACGGCGTCCTGGCCAAGGACCCCCTGGGCCGGGTCGCCTGCGAGACGGCCCTCTGCACCGGAACGGTCCTGGTCTTCGGCGAGATCAGCACCGAGGCGTACGTCGACATCCCCGGCATCGTCCGCCAGACCATCCGCGACATCGGCTACACCCGGGCCAAGTTCGGGTTCGACTTCGAGACCTGCGGCGTCCTGGTGTCCATCGACGAGCAGTCCCCCGACATCGCCCAGGGGGTCAACACCGGTGGGGCCGGCGACCAGGGGATGATGGTCGGCTTCGCGTGCGACGAGACCCCCGAGCTGATGCCCGCCCCCATCCAGCTCGCCCACCGGCTCGCCCGGCGGCTCTCCACCGCCCGCCGCGACGGCACCCTGCGCTGGGCACGGCCGGACGGGAAGACCCAGGTGACGGTCGAATACGACGACCACGGCCGTCCCCGCCGGGTCGACACCGTGCTGGTCAGCGTCCAGCACTCGGACGAGATCTCGAACGAGCAAATCTTCGCCGACGTCCAAGAGCAGGTGGTCAACCCGATCATCCCGGCGGAATGGCTGGACGCGGAGACCAAGCGCTATGTGAATCCCACCGGCCGCTTCGTGATCGGGGGTCCCCAGGGCGATGCCGGCCTCACCGGTCGCAAGATCATCGTCGACACCTACGGCGGCTACGCCCGTCACGGCGGCGGCGCCTTCAGTGGCAAGGATCCGACCAAGGTCGACCGCAGCGCCGCCTACGCCGCACGGTGGGTGGCCAAGAACATCGTGGCTGCCGGCCTGGCCACCAAGTGCGAGATCCAGGTCGCCTACGCCATCGGCGTCGCCAAGCCGGTGTCGGTCCTGATCGAGGCCTTCGGGACCGAGCGCGTGCCACTTCACCAGATCGAGGCCCTGGTGGACGAGTATTTCGACCTCTCTCCGGTCGGGATCATCAGCGCCCTCCAGCTCCGCCGCCCGATCTACCGCCAGATCGCGGCCTTCGGCCACTTCGGGCGCAGCGACCTCGACCTTCCCTGGGAGCAGACGGAGGTCGCCGCCGAGCTGGCTGCGGAGGCCGGGGTCGAGCCGCTGGTGGGCGCGGGGCAGGCCGGATGACGGCGCTCCGTCTGCACGCCGCCCGGCGCTGACCGCCGCCGAGCCGCCGTGGGCTACCACATCCTGGTCCTGGCCGGAGGCAGCGGCACGCGTCTCTGGCCGCTCTCGCGGTCCGGGATCCCCAAGCACCTGCTGCCGCTGGACGCCTCGGGGAGCACCCTGCTCCGGTCGACCGTCGAGCGCGTGCTTCCCCTGACGGAGTCGGTGCGGATCGTCACCACAGCGTCCCAGGCGGACGCCTGCCGGCGGGCGCTGGAAGGCCTCGGCCTTCCCTCGGACGCCGTCATCGCCGAACCCCAGGCGAGGGGCACCGGACCAGCCCTCGGGCTGGCCACCGCGTGGGTGGCCCACGACGACCCCGACGCTCTGATCTCGTCCGTGCACGCCGACGCCCACGTCGAGGATGGCGACGGCTACCGCATCGCCGTCCTCGCCGCCGCCGGGTGGGCCGCGCTCTCGGACGGGCTGGCCACCGTCGGCGTCAGCCCCGCCTACCCGTCGACCGGCCTCGGCTATGTGGCGGTCTCCGGGGCGCCGCTGTCCCCCGAGGCATGGCGCCCCCCCCTCGGCGCCCGCGCGGATCCCGCCGTCTGTGCTGCGGCCGCCGCGGTTCCCGCCTTCGCCGCCGCCGGCTTCGTCGAGAAGCCGTCCCTGGAGGTCGCCCGGGATTACGTCGCCGGGGGTCGCCACCTGTGGAACAGCGGGCTCTTCGCCTGGCCCGCCGCGGTCTTCGCGAGGGAGCTGGCGGCCGCCGACCCGCGCCTGGCCGAGCAGGTCGCCGCGGTGGCCGCGGCCCGGCGTCGCGGCCAGGAGACCGAAGCCGCCACCCTCTACGGCGCCATCGAGCCGGTCCCCGTCGACACCCTGGTGTTCGAGCGGACCCGCCGCCTGACCGTGGTGCGGGGCGCCTTCTCCTGGTCGGACCTCGGCACCTTCTCCGATCTCCACGACACCCGCCGTCGCGGTGAATCCGACGCCGCCGGGAACGTCCTGGAAGGCGAGGTCGTCGCCATCGACACCTCCGACAGCTTCGTGGTCGCCCGCGGCGGCCGCCTGGTGGCGATCGTGGGCGTCGAGGGGCTGGCGGTGGTGGACAGCGGCGATGCGCTGCTGGTGATCCCGCTCGACCGCGCCCAGCGGGTCCGGGACGTTGTCGAGAGGCTGAGGGCCGAGCGGCGTTCTGATCTCCTCTGACCGGATGCCGAGTGCGCCCGCCCGGCGCCCGCTCCGCCTGGCCCTGATGACGGGGGTCGGGACCGACCTGGGCCCGGACGGCGAGCTGCTCTTCCCGGCCCTCGCCCGGCTCGGGGTTGCCGGCATCCCGGAGAGCTGGGGGGCGAGAAGAGGGGGGCGGCGACGCCTCCCTGTTTGGGCGCGGGGACCCCGCGTGGCCTGCCGCGCGGGGCACAATGGCTGCCCATGACCTCGCCCATCAACTTCGGGACCGACGGGTGGCGCGCCGTCGTTGCCGATGACTTCACCTACGAGCGGGTTCGCGCCGTCGCCCAGGGAGTGGCCTGGTACCTGGAGGGTGACAGCCGGGGCGCGGTCGTCGGTCACGACACCCGCTTCTCCGCCGAACTCTTCGCACGTGAGGTGGCGCGGGTGCTGGCGGCCAACGGCCAGCACGTGCTCCTCCTCGACCATCCGGTGCCCACGCCGACCATCACCTGGACCGTGGTCGAGCGGCACTGCGCGGGCGCCGTGGCGGTGACCGCCAGCCACAACCCCGCCGAGTTCAACGGGCTGAAGTACAAGCCCGACTACGGCGGTTCGGCGTCCCCCGAGGTGGTCGCCAAGCTCGAGGAGCTGACCCGCCGCGCCCTCGAGGAGGGTGTCCGCGCCGTCCCGTTCGACGAGGCGGTGGCGAGCGGGAGGGTGGAGGTCGTCGACCCCGTCCCCGACTACCTGCGTCAGGTTGCCCGGCTGGTCGACATCCCCCGGCTCCAGGCGTCCGGCCTGCGCATCCTCCACGAGCCGATGTACGGGGCCGGTACCGGTCTGATCCGGGCCGCCGTCGGGGGCGGCAAGACCACGGTCACCGAGCTGCACTCCGAGCGCAACCCCGGCTTCGGGGGTATGCATCCGGAGCCGATCGGCAAGTACATGCCCGAGGCGATGGCGAAGATGGCCGCCGGGGGATACGACCTCTGCATCGCCAACGACGGCGATTCCGATCGGGTGGGCATCATCGACGAGACCGGCCGCTTCATCACCCAGCTCGAGGTGCTGGCGCTGCTCGCCATGTACCTGCTGGAGAAGCGCGGCGAGCGCGGGCATCTGATCCGCTCGCTGACCAGCGGGGTCATGCTCGACCGGCTCGGCGAGCGGTTCGGCGTGCCGGTCATCGAGACCCCGGTCGGGTTCAAGTACATCGGCCCGAAGATGATCGAGACCGACGCCCTACTCGCCGGCGAGGAGTCGGGTGGCTTCGCCTTCCGGGGCCACATCCCCGAGCGGGACGGGATCGTCGCCGGGCTCACCGTCGCCGAGATGGTCGTCGCCTACGAGATGCCCCTCTCCGCCGTGCTCCAGCATCTCTTCGACCTGATCGGCCCGCACAGCTACGCCCGGCACGACATCCGCTTCGAGCGAGCGGACTACGACGAGCGCAAGCGCCAGGTTGCAGAGCGCATGCGCGGGCAGCAGCCCACGCAGATCGCCGGTGTCGCCGTGGTCGGCACCCGCACCGATGACGGCTTCAAGTTCCTGCTCGCCGACACCAGCTGGGTGCTGGTGCGGATGAGCGGAACCGAGCCGCTCATGAGGGTCTATGCGGAGGCGGCCTCGCCGGAGCGCGTCGACGAGCTGCTCCACGCCATGGAGGAGATGGTCGGGATCGAGCCGCCGCGGCCCGGCGGTGGAGCGGGATGAGCGACACGACGGACTCCGCTGACGTCCGCGCCGCCGGCGCGGGGCGGGTGGACAAGCCCTGGGGATACGAGCTGCGCTGGGCGGTCACTGACCGCTACCTGGGCAAGCTCATCCACGTCGAGAGCGGGCACGCGCTCTCGCTCCAGTATCACGTCCAGAAGGACGAATCCATCTTCGTCGCCTCGGGCCTCCTCGACCTGGAGCTCGAGAGTCCCGATGGCCGGCTCGAGACCCACCGGCTGGCGCCCGGCATGAGCGCGCGAGTCCGTCCCGGACACCGCCACCGGATGGTTGCGGTGGAGGACACCGATCTCTTCGAGGTCTCATCGCCCGAGATCGACGACATCGTCAGAATCGAGGATCGCTATGGCCGTGAGGGGTCCTCCGCCCCCTGAGCATCCACGGCGGGGTGCGGCGGGCGCGGCTCCGCCGCGCCGCCGCGCGGCGGAGATCAGGTACCAGAACGGGCTCCCCACGCGGCCTGCCGCGCGGGGTCACGCCTACTACGCGGCCGAGGCCCGCCGTGCCCTCGGCATCTCCGCCGAGCCCCGCCTGGCCGACGTCCCCTTCCCCATCATCCACGCCGCGCTCGGGGTGGCGGCCTGCGCCGTGGCGGTCGCGCTCCGCCCGGGAGCCGTCGGGCTGGTTTTCTCGGTGGTCGGCGTCGCCGGCCTGTGTGCGGTCACCGGGGCCGCCCTCGCCGGCTACGACCGGCTCGTCTATCCACCGGAGCACCGGCCCTCGCTGGAATCGATCGCCCTCCCGGTGGCGGCGCTGGGTGCCTTCTCCCTGGTCCTCGCGGGGACGCTCGACATCCGGACCCGGCTGGTCGCGGCGGCGATCGCGGTGGCCGTGTGTGGGGGGCTGCCCCATCTCGGAGGCCTGCGCGCCGCCGGTCGAGAGGGTTGGGGCGCGCGCTTCCTGCGCGACGCCGCGGCCATCGCCGTGCTGGTTCCCGTCCTGCTGGCCTCGGCCAGCCAGAACCTTCCGCTCGGGCTGCGGGTCGGCGTGGCCCTGGTCGGCGTCGGCCTGGTCACCCTCGACGGGCTCCAATCCGAGGAGACGCGCCGCCGGCACGCGTTCACCCTCGCAACTCTGACCAGTGTGGTGGTGACCGGGGCCATGGTGGCGGTGGACTGGGCGGTGGTCACCCCGGGTGTCGTCGCCGCCATCACCCTCGTGATCTGGTACGGCACCCGCGGCGTGGCCGACAGCGCCGTCTTCCCGCCCCGGCGCCTCTCCAGCGCGGCGGAACACCTCGTCGTCGTTGCGATCGCGCTGTTTGGCCTCTATTGGGTGACCCGCTGAGGCTGCCCCTTGGCATCCGGCTCAAAGGGGTCTAAGTTTTTACCACAGTGCCTGGCCTGTTGCCTAGACGCAAACGTCCCTCAGATGCGGGACATCGGGGAGTTCCCGGGGAGCACCCCCCCAGCGCACGCTCTCCCCAGAGTGCAGAGAGCACGGGCCCGGAGGGGCACCAGGTGAGCAGTGGGATGATCCCCCGCCCGCGGGTGGGCCGAGCACCGCGCGTGCTCGTGGTGGAGGACCACCGCTACCTGGGAGGCCTGCTGCGCGACGTGCTTCCCCAGGGAGGCTTCGAGGTCAGCCTGGTCACCGACACCGCCGGCCTCGAGGTGGCGCTGGAGACCTTCGAGCCGGATGTCATCCTCGCCGACTTCCGGCTCCGGGGAGAGGACGGGCTGGACCTCTGCCGGAAGGTGCGCAGCCACCCGCTGAGCGGCGAGGTGCCGGTGATCCTGCACACCGCCATCGACCCGCGCAACCTGCGCCTCCAGGAGGCGCTGACCCTCCCGCGGGTCACCCTCCTGCTCAAACCGTCCGACTTTCAGACCATGGTCGCCCTGCTCCGAGAGCAGATCTCTCACAACCCGGACAGCGCGGAAGCGGCGACCCCGCTGGGCTAGCTCCGACTCGGCGCAGCGCCACCTGGCGCGGCGCGCCCGGTACTGCGGTGGCCGCGGAGCCCTCAGGCCTTGGCCCGGATCGCCTCGCGGCGGGCGTAGAGGGCCTCGTCGGCATGGCCGACGAGGGTGGCCGCGCTGTCACCGTCCTCGAGCGCCGCCAGGCCGGTGCTCACCGACCGGCCGGACGTCCGATCGCGGACGTGCTGCTCGATGTCCGCCAGCGTCCGCTCCGCCTCGGCCCGGGTGGCGTCCGGGAGCACGCACACGAACTCGTCGCCTCCCCAGCGGATCACCAGGTCGTAGGCGCGCAGCCGTTCCCGGATCGCGGCCACCACGTCGGCGAGCAGGGCATCCCCGGCAGCGTGGCCTTCTGTGTCATTGATGCGCTTGAGACCGTCGACGTCGATGAAGATGGCAGCCACCCCCTTTCCGCCGAAGCGGTGGAAGCGGGCGATCTCCCGGCTCAGCGCCTGGAGGCCCGCCCCCCGCCGGAGCGCTCCGGTGAGGTCGTCGACCGCGGCCGCCGCCGAGAGGCGCTGGATCTGGCGCACCAGAGCCCGCAGGCGCGCCAGCCCCGCGGCGATGTCATCGTCGCTCAACCCCGCCAGCTGGGCCTGTCGCAATCCCAGCGCGGTGGAGAGCAGCTCCCGGGCCAGCTCCGGGCTGACCGGCTCCTCGGTGGCGAGGCGATGTCCGGTCGCCCAACCGACCAGGTCAACCGGCAGGTCGCCTGAATCTTCGGGGGTGCGCTCGGCCTGAGCCGGCTCAGGAGGGGGAGACACGCGTGGTGGAACGGAACTCAGAGATGGACACTTCGTAGGATACGCCGCCGCACAGCACTGCCAGGCATCCGCCTCCGCCCCCACCCTTCGACCCCATCGTTGTCAATCATGATGTCACAGTTTCCACGGTTTGACACGTTCCCAATCGGGGGACCGGTGGACCGCCCGGTGCCGGCGTCCCACTCTCGTGACGGTCGCCACCCCGGGTGTGTTATGGCACCGCTTCGTGATCAACCTCGCCGGCCTTGCCGCTCTGCTCAGTCTCGTGTTCGCCTTGGTGGTCGCCTGCCGATGGCTGCGGAGCCACCGTCCCTCCTTTGCCTTCTGGGCGCTGGGCCTGCTCATCTTCGCCGCCGCGGCCACGGCCCAGTCGCTGGGGGAGTCCCAGGGCTTCCAGCAGCACGTCGTCCTCTTCCGGATCTTCTACCTGCTCGGCGGCGCTCTGGGGGTGATCTACCTCGCCCTCGGCACGCTCTACCTGCTCGCTCCGCGACGGGTGGCCGACGCCAGCGCAGCGCTTCTCCTCCTGCTCACCGTGGTGGTGGCGGTCGACGCCTTCGTCGCCCCGGTCGACGCCGCGCGCCTGGCCACCCCCTGCGGCCTCTTCGGGGGCGCCTACAGCTCGACCGCGCCGGTGGCGCTCGCCGCCGTCCTCTTCAACATCGTCGGCACCGTCGTCTTCGCGGGGGGCGCCGCCTGGTCGGGGTGGAGGTTCGTCCGCCAGGGCTCCCACCTCGACCGGATCGTCTGCAACGTCTGCCTGACCGCCGGCGCCCTGGTGATCGCCGCCGGCTTCAGCGCCGCCAAGATCGCCAGCTCGACCGGTCACTGCACGACCGGCTCCCTCGACTATCTGGGCGCCTACGAGGCCATCGGGATGGCCGTGATGTTCGTCGGCTTCCTCGCCCTGGGCAACCGGCGCCTGGCCTCCCCGGGGAGGAGTACCCTGCCCTCGACAGGCGCCGGTACCACCTGAGCCGCCGCCGGCCTGGTTTGCGCATGGAGTTGGTCTGTGAACCCACCGTCCGTCGATAAACGCATGTCCGTTGCCACCCTGCTCGAGAAGGACCGCGAGCTGATGTCGCCCGCATTCTCCCGCTCCAGCGACCTCGTCGTGGATTCCGCAGAGGGAGCCTGGCTCCACACCCTCGACGGCCGGTCGGTCCTCGACTTCACCTGCGGCATCGGCGTGACCAATCTCGGCCACCGTCACCCCGCCGTGGTGCGCGCGGTGCACGAGCAGGTCGACAAGCTCTGGCACGTCTCGGGGACGGCGCACCACGTCCCGCTGGTTGCGGCCGCCGAGGCCCTGGTCAGCGTCACCCCTCCCGGGCTCAACTCGGTGTTCTTCGGCAACAGCGGCGCCGAGGCGGTCGAGGCGGCGCTCAAGCTGGCGCGTCGAGCCACCGGGCGGAGCGAGATCATCGCCTTCCTGGGCGCGTTCCACGGCAGGACGTACGGGGCGGTGACCCTCACCGCCAGCAAGGGCAAGTACCACACCGGGATGGGGCCCTTCCTCCCCGGGGTCCACCACGTCCGCTATCCGTACTGCTTCCGGAGGTGCAGCCATGGCCTGGGGGAGCCCTGTCCGATCGCGGCGGGCGAGGACCTGGACCTCCTTTTCCAGACCCTGGTGCCACCCGAGTCCGTCGCCGCCATCGTGGTGGAGCCCATCCAGGGGGAGGGGGGCTACGTCGTCCCCCCGGCCGGGTTCCTGGGCAGGCTGCGGGAGATCTGCGACCGCCACGGCATCCTGCTCGTCGCCGACGAGGTGCAGACGGGTTTCGGTCGCAGCGGGCGGATGTTCGCGGTCGAGCACGAGGGGGTCGTCCCCGACATCATGTGCGTGGCCAAGGGCCTGGGCAACGGGCTGCCGATCGGGGGCATCGTCGCCAAGACGTCGGTGATGTCGAGGTGGCACCCCGGTGAGCACGGGACGACGTACGGCGGCAACCCGGTCGCCTGCGCCGCGGCGGCGGCGGTGATCGAGACCCTGCGCGTTGAGCGGCTCCCGGAGCGAGCGGCGTCGCTCGGGGAGCGCATCCTGGAGCGGGCCCGGGGATGGCGTGCGGGGCATCCGCGCCTCGGGGACGTGCGCGGGCGCGGGTTCATGATCGGCCTCGAGTTCATGGAGGAGGGGCGGCCGGCGCCCGAGCTGACCCAGCGGATCGTCCAGGCCGCGGCGGAACGGGACCTGCTCGTGCTCAGCTGCGGGGTCGACGAGAACGTGATCCGGCTGATCCCCCCGCTCACCATCCCCGAGGACGAGCTGGAGCACGGCCTGGACGTCCTCGAGGCCTCGCTCACGGCGGCGGGGGCGTGACCGGGTTCGGGCGGCTGTGCCTGGCGCGGGGGCCGCATCGGCCGCCCGGCTGAGATCCGATCTCCCCGTGGAGGAGCGCTTCCTCGAATCGCCCCGACGGCTTCGCTACCTGATAGGCGGTGAAGGCCCACCGCTCCTGCTCTGCCACGGCTGGCTCGGTTCGGCCGAGAACTTCGAGACCTGGTTCCAGGACATCGGACGTCGCCGCACCCTGGTCGTCCCCGACCTGCCCGGGTGCGGCGACAGCCCCCCGCTGCCAGGGAGCCACACGTGCGCCGCGCTGGCCCGGTCGCTCGAACCCCTCATCGAGGCCCTGGGGCTGGAGCGGTTCGACCTCGGGGGTCTCTGCCTGGGCTCGGGCGTCGCCTTCGAGCTCTTGGCCCGGCGGCCGCAGCGGGTCGACCGGCTGATCCTCCACACCCCCCTGCTCGACCCCTCGGTGGTGCGGGCCCGCTTCCATCTCCAGGCGGCGGTCATGATGTCCCCGCCGGTCTTCCCGGTGATCAGCTGGCTCGCCCACCGCCGCCTGGTGAGCGACCTCTACAAGCGGCTGGTCGTGGAGGGCGCCGACGTCGACCCCGCCCAGGCCGAGATGAACTTCCGCAACCAGCAGCGGGCCTCCCACCGCGCTCAGCGAGAGTGGGCGCTGGGTGGCCTGCGCCGTCACGACGCCGGGCTCCTGGCCGCGCACCGCGGGGAGAGCTTGGTCCTCGTCGCCGGCGACGACCGCCTGCTCCGCCGCGAGGCGCTGCAGCGGCTGGTCGCGGGGATGCCGCGGGTCCGCTACGCCTGCATCGACGAGGCCGGCCACGGCTGGAACGAGGAGTTCATCCGGCGCCAGCTCGACGTCGTGGGCGCCTTCCTCGATGGCCAGGTCCCGCCGGGAGTGACTGCCGCGGCCTGAGCAAAGGGACCCGCGCTGCCGGCCTGCAGAGACCCGCTGAGCTGGCAGGCCGTCCCGGAGTCGTTGGCGAGCAGCGCGGTCATCCCCTCCTCTCCCCCCGAGGCCGAGGGCGAGCAGGAGCACGCTGAGACAGGCTGTGCGGGTCCATGCGGTCGAGGGGGAGGGCGATGACATATCGGCGCGAAGCATGCGCTTCGGATCAGGTGAGAGCCGAGGCACCCGCCCTCCGGCGAGGACCCCACAGCCGTGACGGACCGACCCCCGGCGTCGGCGCCCGACGCCGGGGGCCGGCCGGGCTCAGGAGCTGGGCAGCGTCAGCGGGTTCGGCGGTGCGGTGATCGCCGGAATGCTGTTCCAGTTGGACAGATTGAACGTCCCGGGGGTGGAGCCCGTGTCCTTCACCTGCACCGGGTAGGCGGGGCCCGAGGTGGCGATGGCGAGAGTGTCGCCGCTCGTGTCCTTGAGGATGACGACCGACTGGCCGTTCACGGTTCCGGTGCCGCCCGAGCTGAGCGTGCCATTGGCCGTCAGCTGCGACGAGATGTCGGTGAAGTTCGACAGGCTGGAGAAGTCGCTCGCATACGAGGAGCTCGCCGGGATCTCGACCCAGTCGGCTGCGAGCAGCGCGGCCTCACCGCTGGTTGCGCCCTCGCCCGTGTAGAAGGATGCCGGTGCCTTGATGTAGATGTTGCCGGCGACGTCCACCAGGTCGATGGTGGAGCCGCCCAACACGTACGTTCCGCTGATGCTCGTGCCCGCCACCTTGAGGTCGAAGCCGGTGACGCCGCTGCCGAAGCTGCCCGTGCTGCTGATCTCGTAGCTGGTCGCGCCCTTGGTGGCGGACACCGCGGCCGCCAGGATCTGGGACGGCGTTTCCGAAGCCAGACTGCTGCTGCTGCCCCCGCAGCCGGTGGCAAGCGCGGCGGCGACGGCAACGACGGCCATCGAGCCGGGGATTCCGTGACGCATGGGGATCCTCCTCTCAACCAGTCGGGCGAGGTCGACGGGGGTCCGGCCAGCTCCCCGACCACAGTCGGCGGCCGGATTCTACTGCGCGCGCTGAGGCACCGGTGGCGCACTCCAGGGTCGCTCGGAGCGCCGGTAGACTGGCTTCGATGAGCCATCCCCCCGCGGTGACGCTGTCCTGAGAGCCTTCCTGGCCGTTCCCGTCAGCCCGCCCGCTCAGGGCCCGCTCGCCGCCCGCATCGAGGGGCTCCGGCAGCGGATCGGCGGCGTGCGCTGGGTCGACCCCGCCACCACCCACGTCACCCTTCACTTCTTCGCCGAGCTGCCCCCGGAACGGACGGCTGCGGTCGTCGACGCGGTGGGAGGCGTGGTCGCCGGGCAGGCACCCTTCGCCCTCCAGCCGGGCGGGTACGGGAGCTTCCCGCGGGGCACCCGGGCGCGCGTTCTGTGGCTGGGACTCGGCGACGAGTCCGGGGCCCTGGCCGGCCTGGCGGCCGGCGTTGCGGATGCGCTGGCCGGCCGTGGCTTCGAGGTGGATCCCAGACCCTTCCGGTCCCACGTCACGCTGGGCCGGCCGGGGCCGCGCTTCGACCTGCAGGCGTGGCGTCGGGAGCTGGCAGAGCCGGTGGAGCTCCCGGCCTTCACCGCCCGCGAGGTCCTCCTCTACGAATCCCGCAACGGGCACCACGTGCGCGAACGCCTCCCCTTCGGGTTGGCCGCCGGGGGAGCCGGCGACGGCACCGGGAGACGCAGCCGATGAGCGCCGACCATCCTCGCTGGCTCTCCCTGGCCGAGCTCCGCACCCGCCGGAGCTACAAGTGGCGGGCCCATCCCGCGGACGTCCTCCCCACCTTCGTGGCCGAGATGGACGTGACCCTCGCGGATCCCGTGACCCACGCCCTGCAGGACGCCGTCGCGGCCGGCGACACCGGCTACGCGACCCCCGATCCCGAGCTGGCCGAGGCGGTCGCCCGCTTCCATCTCGCGCGCTTCGGGTGGCACCTCGAACCGGCCGCCGTCCGCCTGATCCCGGATGTCATGACCGGGGTCACCGAGGTCCTCCGCCAGGCCGTGCCGGCCGGGAGCGGGGTGGTGGTCAACACCCCCGTGTACCCGCCCTTCTTCACGCACATCGCGGAGGCGGGTTGCCGGGTGGTGGAGGCTCCGCTGGCGCGGGCCGGGGACGGCTATGCGCTGGACCTCGACGCCGTCGAGGCGACCTTTGCCGCCGGTGCACCCGTCTACCTGCTCTGCAATCCGCACAACCCGACCGGGCTGGTGCTGGCGGCCGGCGAGCTGCGCCGGATCGCCGAGCTCGCCGAGCGCTTTCAGGTTCTCGTGCTCGCCGACGAGATCCATGCGCCCCTGACCCTGCCCGGGGCCCGGCACACCCCCTACCTCTCGCTACCCGAGGCCCGCCCCCACGGCATCGCCCTGGTCTCCGCGAGCAAGGCCTGGAACCTCCCCGGCCTCAAGTGCGCCCAGCTGGTCACCGGGTCGGACCCGATGCGGGCCCTGGCCGCCGGCCTGCCCGAGGAGCTCGTCTACGGCGCCGGGAACCTGGGCGTCATCGCCTCGATCGCCGCCTACCGCGACGGCGGAGAGTGGCTGGACGGGCTCCTGGCCCTGATCGACGAGAACCGGCGGCTGCTGGGCACCCTGCTGGCGGACCGGCTTCCGGAGGTGGGTTACGTCCCGCCGCAGGGCACCTACCTGGCCTGGCTCGACTGCAGCCGGCTGGGGCTGCCCGAGGAGCCGGCCCGCGTCTTCCTGAAGCGGGGTCGCGTCGCGCTGCGCCCCGGTCCGGACTTCGGCACCCTGGGCAGGGGCTGGGTCCGCGCCACCATCGCCACCGCGCCCGAGATCCTCACCGAGATCGTCGAGCGGATGCGGTCCGCGGTGGGCTAGAGGCGGAGGGGACTCGTGTCCGGATGACCCGAGCCGTGGTGTCTGCGAGGTTCGATCGCTACGTGGTCGTGGATTGGAGTGCGGCCTGCCGCCCGCGCCAGGGGTCGGACTCCGTGTGGATCGGCCAGCTCGGGGGACGCGGCGGCGGCGCGGAGCTCAACCCTCCCACGCGCGGCGCGGCGGCGGATGCGTTGGTCGACCTGCTGGTCAGCGCCACCCGCCGCGGGGAACGCGTGCTGGTCGGGTTCGACTTCCCGCTCGCCTTCCCGCGCGGGCTCGCCGCCGCGCTGGGCCTGGGCGGGGCTGCGTGGGACGCGGTGTGGAAGCATGTCGGCGAGTCGCTGTGCGATGAGCCCATCTCCAACCGGAACAACCGCTTCCGGGTCGCCGCGACGGTCAACGCCACGCTGGGCTACCACGTGTTCTGGGGCTGCCCGCCGAGATGCGCGGGGAGGGATCTCTCCGCCCGGAGAGACCGCGCGCGTTATCGCACCGATCCGGAGACGGTGGGTCCGGCAGAGTGGCGCGAGGTCGAGTGCCTCCTGATCAAGGGGGGCGCCCGTCCCCACTCCGCCTGGCAATTGCTGGGCGCCGGCTCGGTGGGTGGGCAGGCCCTCACCGGCATCCCGGTCGTGCGGAAGCTTCGTCACCACCCCGAGCTCGCCGCGGTCAGCCGGGTGTGGCCTTTCGAGGCCCCACGAAACCCCGACCTTCAGGAGGGGACGCCCGCCGTGGTTCACGCCGAGGTCTGGCCGAGCCTGATCGGCGTTGCCGTCGCCGGCGATGAGGTGAAGGATCGGGCCCAGGTGGCCGGCCTGGCCCGCCGACTGCGCGAGATCGATCGCAGAGGCAAACTCTCGGATGTCCTAGCCGCCGCCCCTCCTGCCGCCGACGAGGAGGGCTGGATCCTGGGCGTCGGGTGTGACGGCGCCAATCTCCTTTCCCCGCCCGAGCGCGGACCATCAATCGCCTTCCCCCGGCACACTTGACCGGTGGACGCCCAGGCAAGAGAGCAGCGCTTCATCTTCGGCGAGGCGGCCGAGCTGTACGACCGGGCGCGCGCCGGCTATCCGGCAGCGCTCGTCGACGACGTGCTGACCTACGCGGCGATCGATGGCGCACGGCTGCGCGCACTCGAGGTCGGTGCGGGCACGGGCAAGGCGACGGTGGCGTTCGCCGCACGTGGCGTCGAGATCCTCGCCCTCGAGCCGAGCCCGGCCATGGCGGCTCTCGCCATGCGCAACTGCCGCGAGTTCCCGCGGGTGCGGATCGCGGCCTCGACGTTCGAGGACTGGCCGGTCGAGACGGGAGCATTCGGTCTGCTCTTCGCGGCCCAGTCGTGGCACTGGGTGGACCCGGCGGTGCGCTTGGTCAAGGCGGCGCAGGCACTGAAGGAACGGGGAGTGCTCGCGCTCATGGGGCATCGCGTCGACTGGCAGGGAGAGCTCGTCCGCGACGAGATGGACGAGATCTACGCCCGCGTCGCGCCCGACCTGCTCGCCCACAACCCGGGGCTCCCGGGGCTGCGCCGCGAGCGCGACGACGGTGTCACCGACGAGATGATGAGGACGGGCAACTTCGATGACGTGACCCAGCGATCCTACCAGTGGTCGGCGCGCCTCACCGCCGGCGGCTTCGTGGATCTGCTCGCCACCCAGTCAGACCACCGGCTCCTCGCGGAGGTGGTGAGGGCGGAGCTCTTCGACGCTCTGCGCGAACTGATCACCGCGCACGGCGGTGAGGTCGTCGTTCCCGAGCTCACGAGGCTGAGGCTCGCCCGTCGGCGGGCGGCGTGACCACGCCGGCGGCGCGGCTCGACGCGCACCCGGACACGCCCGGCGAAGCCGCGCCGGCCGGCCGGCTCTCGGCCGACCGTACACTCGCCGTCATGACGGACGTCGCCCTGGTGCGCCTCGAGCCCGCTGACTGGCCCGCCTACCGCGAGCTCCGCCTCGCGGCGCTGGCCGACGCTGCCAGCGCCTTCGGCACCACGCTCGCCCGGGAGCGGGCGCTGACCCCCGAGGACTGGCGGGCACGGATCCAGCGCGGCCCCACCTTCGTGGCCCGCGCTCCCCGCGGCGACGTCGGGACGGCGACCGGCATTCAGGGCGACGAGCCCGGTCACGCCGAGCTGGTCGGGATGTGGGTGCACCCCGAGTGGCGCGGCCGGGGCGTCGGCGACCTGCTCGTCGACGCGGTGATCGAGTGGGCCGCCCAGAGCGGGTATCGTGGGCTGAACCTGTGGGTGTCGGTTGGCAACGACCGCGCCGAGGCCCTCTACGCGCGCCACGGCTTCGCCCGCACCGGGGCCACCCAGCCGATCCGCGAGGAGGACCCGACGCGCCTCGAGCTGGAGATGGTGCGCCCCCTCTGAGGAGCGCCGCGGCCGAGGACGGGCGCGCTGGGTGCGAGCTCGAACGTCTCGCGTGAACCCGGCCGGGGCGGCGCTGGGCGTGAGCCCTCAGCGCACCCGCGGCTCGGGCAGCTCGGTGTCGATCTCGTACTGTTCCAGCGCGGCGGCCACCTCGTGGCGGGGGATCTCCCCGGCGCGGGCCAATCCATCCAGCACCGCCACGGTGACGTGCTCGGCGTCGGTCTCGAAGTGGCGGCGCAATGCCTGCCGGGTGTCGCTGCGCCCGAAGCCGTCGGTTCCGAGGGGGATGAAGTCCTGGTCCAGGAAGCGGGCCACCTGGTCGGAGACCGCCTTGAGGTAGTCGGTGACCGCGACGATCGGTCCCGGCGCCTCCCGGAGCTGCTGGGCGATGTGGGAGACGCGCGGCTCCTGCTCGGGGTGGAGCCGGTTCCACCGCTCCACCGCCAGGGCGTCGTTGCGCAGCTGCTGGTAGCTGGTCACGCTCCAGACGTCGGCGGCCACGTCGTGGCTCTCGGCGAGGTGCTGCTGGGCGGTGATCGCCGCCGCCATCGCCGTCCCGCTGGCGAGGATGGTGGCTCGATGCGCGCGACCGTTCCCCGACGGCGCGACGAGGTAGAGCCCACGCAGGATGGCCTCGTCGACCCCGTCCGGCTTGGTCGGCTGGGCGTAGTTCTCGTTGTAGAGGGTGAGGTAGTAGAAGGCGTCCTCGTCGTCCACGCACATCCGGCGGATACCGTCGCGGAGGATCACCGCCAGCTCGTAGGCGTAGGCGGGGTCGTAGATGCGCACGTGGGGGAGGGCGGAGAAGAGCAGCGGCGAGTGGCCGTCCTGGTGCTGCAGGCCCTCCCCGTTCAGGGTGGTCCGCCCGGCCGTGCCGCCGAGCATGAAGCCGCGACCCCGGGAGTCCCCGAAGGCCCAGATCAGGTCCCCAACCCGCTGGTAGCCGAACATCGAGTAGTAGATGTAGAAGGGCAGGATCCGCTCGCCGAAGGTCGAGTAGGCGGTGCCGGCGGCGTGGAACGATCCCATCGAACCCGACTCGGTGATCCCCTCCTCGAGCAGCTGCCCGTCGCGCGCCTCGCTGTAGCTCAGCACCATCTCGGCATCCACCGGCTCGTACTGCTGGCCATGGGCGGCGTAGATCTTGACCTCGCGGAAGAGCGCGTCCATGCCGAAGGTGCGCGCCTCGTCGGGGATGATGGGCACGATCCGCCGGCCGATGCTCCTGTCGCGGAGCAGGTTGCGGAGGAGGGCGGTGAAGGCGGCGGTGGTCGACGCGGGCCGGCCTCCCGACCCCGTGAACGCCTCCGCGTAGGCGGCATCCGCCGGCGGCTCGAGCTGCTTGGCGTGGGTGTTGCGCCGGGGCACCGGTCCCCCCAGGGCACGCCGCCGGCTCATCAGGTACTCGACCTCCGGGGACTTGGGGCCGGGATGGTAGTAGGGGGGCAGCCCCGCGGAGAGCTGCTTGTCGGTGATGGGCAGCTGGATGCGATCGCGGAAGGTCCGCAGCTCGTTGTCGGTGAACTTCTTGATCTGGTGGGTAGCGTTCCGTCCCTCGAAGCCCTCGCCCAGGGTCCAGCCCTTGATGGTGTGGGCGAGGATGACGGTGGGTGTCTCCTTCTGCTCGACGGCCAGCTTGTATGCGGAGTACAGCTTGCGGTAGTCGTGCCCACCCCGCCGGAGCCGGCGCAGGTCGTCGTCGGAGAGGTGGTCGACCATCTTGCGGAGCCGGGGGTCGGGCCCGAAGAAGTGCTCGCGGATGTAGGCGCCGGACTCGACGGCGTACTTCTGGAACTGCCCGTCGTTGGTGGTGTTCATCTGGTTGACCAGGACGCCGTCCACGTCCTGGGCGAGCAGCGGGTCCCACTCCCTGCCCCAGATCACCTTGACGACGTTCCAGCCCGCGCCGCGGAAGATCGACTCCAGCTCCTGGATCACCTTGCCATTGCCCCGCACCGGCCCGTCGAGGCGCTGCAGGTTGCAGGAGACGACGAAGGTCAGGTTGTCGAGCCCCTCGCGCGAGGCCAGGGAGAGGGCGCCGATGCACTCGGGCTCGTCGCACTCGCCGTCGCCGAGGAAAGCCCACACCCGCGAGCCCGAGGTGTCGACGAGCTTGCGGTTGTAGAGATAGCGGTTGAATCGCGCCTGGTAGATCGCATTGAGGGGCCCGATCCCCATCGATACCGTGGGGTACTCCCAGAACTCCGGCAGGAGGCGTGGGTGGGGATACGAGCTCAGCCCGCGCCCGGCCGTCTCGCGCCGGAAGTGGTCCAGCTGGTCCTCGGTCAGCCTGCCCTCCAGGAAGGCGCGCGAGTAGATGCCGGGGGCGGCGTGGCCCTGGTAGAAGACCTGGTCGCCGGGGTTGCCGTCGTCCTTGCCCCGGAAGAAGTGGTTGAAGCCGACCTCGTAGAGGGACGCCGACGACGCGTAGGTGGAGAGATGGCCGCCGATGCCGTCGTACTTCTTGTTGGCCCGGGCGACCATGACCGCGGCGTTCCAGCGGATGATCCGGCGGATGCGGCGCTCCATCTCCTCGTCGCCGGGGAACCACGGCTCCTCCTCGGGGGGGATGGTGTTGATGAAGTCGGTCTGCACCATCGGCGGGATGCCGACCTGGAGATGCTTGGCGCGAGCCAGCAGCTTGCCGATGACGTAGCGGGCCCGGCTCGCCCCCTCGGTGGCGATCAGGTTGTCGAGCGATTCGAGCCACTCCCCCGTCTCGTCGGGATCGACGTCCGGGAGCTGCTGGAGGAAGGCGTCGAAGGTCATGCGTCCTCGCTGCGCGGGGGGTGCTATCGATCGCCCCGCACCAAGAGCCTACTCGACTCGGTCGCAAGGAGGACGCCCCCGCTCGGGGCTCAGGAGCAGACCGAGCGTGCCCTCAGGTGGACCCGGGACCGTCCCGGATTGGCGTCGAAGCCGATCCCGCTGGCCCGCGCCGCCTGCGCCGTCGCCCCCGCCTTGTGGAGCAGCTCCACCGCGGACTCGGCGGCTCCGCTGTTGACCGCGATGCCGATGTGGGCCTGCAGGGAGACGGGGACCCCGCCCTCGAGGAGGAACGGCTCCTGCAGCCCTCCCAGCAGCCGCTCGGCGACGAGGCCGACGTCCGCCGCGCTGTCGAGGTCGTCGAGAAGGGCGGCGAGCTGGTCGTCGCGAATGCGGGCCAGGGTGTCCGCCGAGCGGACCAGGTGCTGCAGCCGCTTGGCAACCTGCACCATCAGCCGGTCGCCGGTCGCTTCCCCCATTCCCTCTCTCACCGCGGTGATGGCGCCGGCGAGGTCGATGATCATGACCGCCACCGGGTGGATGTGCCGGGAGCGCCGGTGGAGGGCGTGCTCGACGCGGTCGTGGAAGAGCATCCGGCTCGGCAGGTTGGTGAGCGGGTCGCGGAAGGACGCGGAAGCGAAGAGGTCCGGATCGGGGATGGGGACGACGCCGCTGATCAGCTGGCCGTACTCGAGGCGGGCCAGGGCCAGGGCGAGATGCGAGGCGAGCTGGGCGATCGCGGCCGCCTCGGCTGCGGGCAGGGGCATGGACCCCAGCACGGACAGCTCGCCGAGGATCATCCCGCCGGCCCGGAGCGGCATCTGGAGAACGGCCTCCTCGGTGCTCTCGTCGGCGAGGATCAGGTGCCAGCCGCCGGGCCCCGAGCAGGCCACCCGGACGGTGCGGCCCGGCACCAGGAGCGCGGCGGCGGCGCGCACCGCGGTGGCCACCTCCATCTCGCTCGCCGACCGGACCAGCTCCAGGGCGGCCTGGGAGAGCGCATCGATCCTCTCCAGGCCGACCTCGGGCATGTGGGTCTCGTCGGGCGCGTCGAGGTTGAGCGGCGCACGGGTGGTCACGGCGGCGTGGGGCTGCATCCCCGTAGCTAAACGCGCTAGACGGATCAGCCGCATCAGCATCATCTGCCTGTCATGGCACGTCGGCGCTGAGCGCACAGCCCGTCAATACACCGCTGTAAACCGAACTGAAGCGTCACGCGCCCGGCCGGCCGCCGCCTCCAGACTGACCCCCCGAGCCGTTACCATCGCCCGCAGATGGACTCGGCTGTGCGCGCTGCGCCCGCCCTCCGCGATGGCAGCGCCGACATCGAGGCGGCCGCGAGCGCGCTGGCCGCGCGCCTCCCGGAGCGGCTCGCCCCCTTCGCCCGGATCGCCTACAACTTCCGCTGGTCGTGGGATCCGGACGCTCTCGACCTCTTCCAGGTCATCGACCCGCAGCGCTGGGAGCTCTGCAACGCGAACCCGGTCCGGCTGCTCACCGAGACCTCGGCTGCGGCGCTCCAGCGGGCCGTCGACGATCCCGCGCTGATCGGCCGCGCCGTGGCGATGCTCGACCGGCTCACCGCCGAGCTGGGGCGGTCACCGATGGCCGGCCGAGCCTCGACGCGCCACCCCGTCGCCTTCCTCTGCGCCGAGTTCGGGATCCACCGCTCGATGCCCATCTATGCAGGGGGGCTGGGGGTGCTGGCCGGCGACATCCTCAAGGAGGCGTCGGATCGCGCCATCCCGATGGTCGGGGTCGGGCTCGTCTACCACGAGGGCTACTTCTTCCAGCGGCTCGACCAGAGCGGCTACCAGCACGAGTACTGGCGGCCGCTCGACCCCGAGCGTCTGCCCGCCGCCCTGGTCACCGGGTCCGACGGCGAGCCGCTCACCGTCAGGGTCCCGCTCCGGGGCCGCGAGCTGGTGGTGCAGATCTGGCGCGTCGAGGTGGGCCGGACCCCCCTCTACCTGCTCGACGCCGGGCGACCCGAGAACAGCCGGGTCGACCGCTGGATCACCGGCCGCCTCTACGTCGCGGACCGGGCGATCCGGCTCGCCCAGTACGCCCTGCTCGGGATCGGCTCGCTGCGGGCGCTCCGGGCCATGGGGATGGACCCCTGCATCGTCCATCTCAACGAGGGCCACGGCGCCCTGGCCCCCCTGGAGCTGGCGCGCACCGAGATCCTCGGCGGCCACGACCGCTCGACCGCCTTCTCGCTCGCCCGCGAGCGGACGGTCTTCACCACCCACACCCCGGTGGCCGCCGGCAACGAGGGGTATGACGTCGCAGAGGTCGAATCAGTCCTCGGCGACTTCCCCGCCCAGGTAGGGCTCCAGGACAGCGGTTTCCTGCAGCTGGGACGGACCCATCCGGACAACCCCCACGAGCCCTTCGTGATGACCCCGCTCGGGATCAAGATGAGCCGCTTCGCCAACGGGGTGAGCCGGCGTCACGGGGAGGTCGCCCGCCAGATGTGGCAGCCGCTCTTCCCCGAGCGCCCGGCCGACACCGTCCCCATCAGCCACGTCACCAACGGGGTGCACCTCCCCACCTGGATGGGGAGCCCGATGCGCCGCCTGCTGGACCGCCACCTGGGCGAGGGCTGGACCGACCGGGCGGCCGAGCCGGGCACCTGGGCGGCCGTGGAGGGGATTCCCGACACCGAGCTGTGGGAGGTCCGCAACCGGCAGCGGGCGGCCCTGGTCGAGGCGGCCCGGGATCGGACGGTCGCCAACCGCCTCGACCGCAACGACCCCCGCGAGTATGTGGAGGCGGCGGAACGGGGCCTGACTGAGCGCGCCCTCACCCTCGGCTTCGCCCGGCGCCTCGCCACCTACAAGCGGCTCTACCTCCTCTACACCGACCCCCAGCGGATCCGGGAGGTGCTCGACGGGGACGACCGTCCGGTCCAGCTCCTGGTGGCCGGCAAGGCCCATCCCAGCGACGAGGAGGGCAAGCACTCCCCGCAGGGGCTCTTCGAGCTGAAGAGCGAGCCCCGCTCCGCCGAGCGGATCTCCTTCCTCGACAACTACGACCTCGGCATCGCCCTCCAGCTGGTGTCCGGCTGCGACCTCTGGATCAACCTTCCTCGCCCGCCCCTGGAGGCGAGCGGCACCAGCGGCATGAAGGCGGCCCTGAACGGCGGCCTCAACCTCTCGACCCTCGACGGCTGGTGGGCGGAGGGCTTCGACCTCACCAACGGGTGGGCGCTGCCCGGGGAGGTCGCCTTCGACGCCCACGTCCAGGACCAGCGCGACGCCGCCGTCTTCTTCGACGTCCTCCACAACGAGGTCGTGCCGCTCTTCTACGATCGCGGTCCGGACGGGGTGCCCCACGGCTGGATCGCCATGGTCAAGCGCTCGCTGATGACCATCGGACCGCAGTTCTGCGCCACCCGGATGGTGCTCGACTACGTCGATGAGGCGTACGACCTCCGCTGATATAGCGCGGGCAGGGTCACAATCGCACCGATCTTGCAGCCGGGTGGGGGGCGGCGGCTCGTCGCCGGCCTGACCTCCTGCGCGTCCCCTCCGCGAGTTCGCTGCTCAGCTGACCCCTCGCGTTTCACGCACCCGAGACATCCCTCAGCGGAGCGGTGCGGCGACCTCGAGGAGCCGCTGAACCCCGTGCGCCGGTCCCGAGGGATCGTGGAAGACCGCGGTCCCCGCCACCAGCACGCTGGCGCCGGCGTTGGCGCAGATGGCGGCGTTGTGGGCCTCGACGCCACCGTCGACCTCCAGCTCCACCTCCACCCCCTGGGCGTCGATCTCGCGGCGCAGGGCGGAGACCTTGGCCAGGGCGCGGGGGATGAGGGTCTGGCCGCCGAAGCCGGGGTCCACGGTCATCACCAGAGCCAGGTCCATCACGTCGAGCACGTCGTAGAGGCACTCCGCCGGGGTGCTGATGTTGAGAGCGCCGCCCGCCCGGCAGCCGAGGTCTCGGATGGTCATGAGGGTGCGGTGGAGGTGGGGGCACGTCTCCCAGTGCACGGTCATGGCGTCGGCCCCCGCCTCGGCGAAGGTGCCGAGGTGCCGCTCCGGCTCGCGGATCATCAGGTGGACCTCGAAGGGCAGCTCGGTCTCGCCCCGGAGCGCGCGCAGGGTGTCGGTCCCGAAGGTGAAGTTGGGGACGAAGTCGCCGTCCATGACGTCGATGTGGAGGCGGTCGGCGCCGCTCCCCTCCAGGGCGTGAACCGCCGAAGCCAGCCTGCCGAAGTCGGCGGCGAGCAGCGAGGGGGCGATGCCCAGGCCGTTGACGCACCGGGGCCACGTGCGGGGCATGGCCGCAGAGTACGCGAACCCGCGGGGGAGGCGGTGCCAGAGCGTCCCCCACCAGCCCATCGCCGGATTGCTCGGATCCCCTCCGCCGGATGCATCCCGCCGGCGATCGCCAGGAGTTGTGGCTGGGCGTCCGGCCGCCGGCGCCGTACCATCGGCGCTCGGGTGCGCGCGACGTGGCGGCTCCCGGCGATGGCGGAGAGGTTCTGACGGAGGTCCTGCGTGATTCACGGAACCCTGGCCGCCGCCGTCACCCCGCTCTCCGGCGACCTCGAGGACGTCGACCAGAGCGCGGTGGGTCCGCTGGTGGAGTTCTACGTCCGGGCCGGGCTGGACGGGGTTCTGATCCTCGGCACCACCGGCGAGGGGATCCTCCTGGACCCCGCCGAGCGCCGGGTAGTGGCCGAACGATTCCTGGAGGCGGCAGGGGGCCGTCTCGCGGTGGCGGTCCACTGCGGCGCCCAGACCACCCGCGAGACGGTCGCCCTGGCGGCGCACGCGGCCGAGCACGGCGCGGCGGCCGTCGCCGTGATCCCGCCGCCCTACTACGCCCTGGATGACGTTTCCCTGCTGCGGCATCTGGCCGAGGCGGCCCGGGCGGCGGCGCCGGTTCCCTTCTACGTCTACGAGTTCGCCGCGCGCTCCGGTTACGCGGTCCCGATCCCGGTGCTCGAGCGGCTGCGCGACACCGCCCCCAACCTCGCCGGCCTCAAGGTGTCCGACACCCCCTTCGAGGCCGTCCGGCCCTACCTGCTCGGGGGCCTGGACGTCTTCATCGGCATGGAGGGGCTGATCTGCCAGGGCCTGCGCGCCGGGGCGGCAGGCGCGGTGTCGGGCATGGCCGCGGCCTTCCCCGAGCTGACCATCGCCGCGGTGAGGTCCGGCACACCGGAGGCCAGTGCCAGGGTCGACCGCGCTCGGCAGGCCATCCAGCCCTTCCCGTTCCAGTCCGCGCTCAAGGCCGTCCTCGGCTGGCTGGGCGTCCCCGTCTCCGACGCCGTGCGCGCGCCCCTGCGCAGCCTTGGCGGCGAGGAGAGGCGCGGCCTGGAGCGGCTGCTCGCCGATCCCGCCAGCGAGATCTGCACACCCTCCGGCCCGGCGCCCGGCGAGGACACGCCAGAGCGGTGACGCGCCGCTGCCTCGACGGGCGTCGCAGCCTGGACGCTACGATCGCGCCGGCACGACGCGCCGTCCCGCCCCGTGGCCGCGGTGCCCGGGCAGGGCGGCCCCGCCGCAGGCGCGACCTGGAGACGGCAAGGCATGGGCGACGAGCAGCCATCCGGGCTCCCACCACTCGACGAGCAGCCATTCGGATTCCCTCCGGGGGGGGATCCGTCCTCGTCCACCGGCGCACCCGGAGGCTGGTCCTCGCAGCCGGGATGGGCCCCGCCCGGGTATGTACCTCCCGGGTATGCCCCACCCGGCGGAGCCGGAGGCGGGTCCGGCGCACCGGCGGGGTGGGCCCCTCCGGGGTGGGGTGAGTCGCCGACTCCACCGGGGGGCGGCCCGGGCTTCCCGGGATGGCCCGGACCCCCTCCGGCGTTCGGTGAGCAGCCACTGCGCCGTCGCCCGGCGATGCGGGTGGTGGCCCTGGTGGCCACGCTCATCCTGATCGCCGCCGTGGTCATCCCGGTGGTGATCCTCATCGAGTCGAACTCGTCGTCCCAGGCATCCGCCATGTACACGAAGTCGATCCAGGTGGCCGGGAACTCCGCCGGGTTCCACTACGTGTCGAGCTGGACGGGAGGTGGGCAGCCCCCCCTGAACTTCTCCGGCGACGCCGGTCAGAACGACGGCAGCCAGACGGTCACCGAGCCGAGCGACTTCGGCACCGAGCAGTACGACCTGGTGCTCGCCCCGGACCAGACCCTGTACTTCGAGGGCAACGCCCCCGCCCTGGAGGACCAGCTTGGCGTCTCCGCCAGCGCGGCGCCCGCGCTCGCCGGGACGTGGATCTCTGTCAGCACTGGCGACGGGCCCTACAGCGAGGAGCAGGCCGGCCTCACCGTCTCCTCCGAGGTCGGGATCACCGGGTTCAACGCCACCGCGACGGGGCAGGTGACGGGGGCCGGCGGAGCCCAGCTGACGCGGATCACCGGCACCGTGCCGGCGAGCGACGGCATTCCCAACGGGACCGTCCAGGTGGATGTCGCGCCCAGCTCCGACCTCCCCACCTCCATCGTCGTCTCCTACAGCGACGGCAGCGTGGAGTCGATCACCTACAGCCGGTGGGGGACGGCGCCCGCGCTGACGGTCCCCACCGGGGCGGTCGCCTGGTCGACGCTCCCCACCTCCGCACCTCCCGTTGGGTACGGCAGCGGAGAGACCCCCACAGCGGCGCCCACGCCGACGCCCAGTCCGGGCTCGGTAGGAACCGCGTAGACGGGGTCGGTCTCCTCCTCGACCTCCCAGGCTGCCGGGTCGGTGCCGACGCGATCAGACGATGCCGGCGGCTTCGGCGTCGAGGAACCAGCGCAGCTCGCCGTCCGGCGGCCGGACGCGCGCGGCGGGGACAGTCCCTCGCACCACCCCTCGGAGCGCCTCCACCTTGGTCGCCCCCGCGACCAGGAAGGCCACGTGGGCGGCGGCGTTGAGCACCGGGAAGGTGAGGGTGATGCGGTCATAGGGGGCGTAGTCGGCCCGGCTCCTCACCGCCCAGCGGTCGCCGACCTCGAGGGCTGGGTCTCCGGGGAAGAGCGAGGCGGTGTGGCCGTTCTCGCCCAGCCCGAGCAGGATGCAATCCAGCCGGGGGGGCGCGCCGGGGGCGATGGGCGGAGAGGTTGCTGCCAGGATGGACGCATACTCGGCGGCCGCCGCGTCGAGGTCGGCGCGCTCCCCCTCCATCCGGTGGACACGCTCCGGAGCGATGGGGACGCGATCGAGCAGGGTCTCCCGCGCCATCCGGTAGTTGCTGCTCGGGTCGTCGGGAGGGCAGGCGCGCTCGTCGCCGAAGTAGACCTCCCAGGCGCGCCAGTGGGCGCGGTCCGCGCCGAACTCCGCGGCGAGCAGCTGGTAGAGGGCGCGCGGAGTGCTGCCCCCGGCGAGCGCGACCCGGAAACGGTCACGCCGGGTGAGCGTTGCCGCGGCGATGCCGACGAGCCACTCCGCGGCCGCGGCGGCCACCCCGCCGGGATCGTCTCTTGCGGTGACCGCACCGGGCAGCCCGGCGCCACCGCTCACCACGCCCTCACGGGTGGCGCCACTCCCTGCCGTCACGGCGCATGAAGGCGTCGGCCTCGGACGGGCCCCAGGTTCCGGCCTCGTAGTTGGGACAGTTCACCCGATCGGGGGGGTGGGCGCGCCAGCCGTCGAGGATGGCGGTGCAGACCCGCCAGGCCTCCTCGACCTCGTCCTCGCGGGCAAAGAGGGTGGGGTCGCCGAGCATGCACTCGAGCAGCAGCCGCTCGTAGGCGTCGGGAGAGGCGCGCTGGAAGCTGGTGCCGTAGAAGAAGTCCATGTTGACGCTGCGGATGCGCATCGACTGACCGGGCACCTTGGCGCCGAAGCGCAGGCTGATGCCCTCGTCGGGCTGGATGCGCAGCAGTAGCAGGTTGGGCTCGATGGCGTCGGGTGGCGGCCCGCCCCCCGGCATGGCGCGGTGGCCGCCGAAGGGGGAGTGGGGGACGCGGCGGAACTGGACCGCGATCTCGGTCGCCCGGCTGGGCAGGCGCTTGCCGGTGCGCAGGTAGAAGGGGGTGCCCGCCCACCGCCAGTTGTCGACGTCGAGCTTCATGGCGACGAAGGTCTCGCGCAGCGACTCGGGGTCGACCCCGGGCTCCTCGCGGTAACCGGGGACGCGCTCCCCGTCCACCGACCCCGCCGCGTACTGACCGCGGACGGTGTGGAGCAGGGCGTCCTCGGGGTGGATGGGCCGGATCGCCCGGAGCAGCTTGACCTTCTCGTCGCGCACCGTCTCCGCCTCGAAGTTGCTGGGCGGCTCCATGCCGATCACGGCGGCGAGCTGCATCACGTGGTTCTGGATGATGTCGCGGAGCGCCCCCGTCTCCTCGTAGTAGGAGCCGCGGCCCTCCACCCCCAGGGTCTCGGCGACGGTGATCTGGATGTGGTCGATGTAGCGCCGGTTCCAGATCGGCTCGAAGATGCCGTTGGCGAAGCGGAAGACCAGGACGTTCTGGACCGTCTCCTTGCCCAGGTAGTGGTCGATCCGGTAGATCTGCTGCTCGTCGAAGGCGCGGTGCAGGGCGGCGTTCAGCTCGCGGGCGGTGGCGAGGTTGCGGCCGAACGGCTTCTCGATGACCATGCGGCGGAAGCCGCCGCCCTCCTCTTCGCGGCTGAGGCCCTCGCGCTGGAGCAGCTCGGCGAGCGGGGCGAAGCCGCTGGGCGGGATCGCGAAGTAGTAGATGCGGTTGCCCGCCGTCCCCCTCTCCCGGTCGACACTCTCCAGGGTCTCCCTCACCGCCTCCAGGCCGCCGTCCTGCTCCGAGAAGGTGGCGTAGTGGAGACCCTCGGCGAAGCGGCCCCAGATCTCCTCGTCCAGGCGCAGACGGGCGAACCGCGACACCGCGTCGCGCATCGCGGCCCGGAACTCCGAGTCGCTCAGCTGATGCCGGCCCGCACCGATCACCGCGAAATGCTGGGGGAGGAGGCCGTCGACCGCCAGCGCGTAGAGGGCGGGCATCAGCTTTCGCTTGGTGAGGTCTCCGGTCGCGCCGAAGATCACCAGGGCTGTGGGCGGCGGCGCCGGCGCCGGGTGGGCCTCCGCGGGGGACGTGCCGGTCGCGGAAGACTTGACGGTCTCCCCGGCCTCGCCGCCCATGGTCTCGACGTCGGTGGCCGTCATCAGCGCGGCTCCTCGTCTCGCAGCCGTTGGGCTCAGCCGGCGGGCGTGGCCGCGGCCTGGCGCACCGACCGGGCGAGGCCCTCCAGCGCGCTGTCCAGGCCCCCCTCGAGGTGGAGCCGGATCACCCGGCGTCCGTGGCTGCGCAGCGACTGCAAGTCGCCGTCGGCCTGGGCGCGCTCGAGCACCGCGAAGGTGAACGGCCTTCCCGGGATGGAGGCGTCCACGCCCTCCTCGGTGGTCACCTGGATGAAGACCCCGGTGTTCGGCCCGCCCTTGTGGAGCTGGCCGGTGGAGTGGAGGAACCGGGGCCCGAAGCCGACAGTGGTCGCGACCCGGTACCGGTCCCGGATGGCGGTGCGCAGCTCGTCCAGCGCCTCCTCGTGGGCGTCGCTGGGGTCGACGTAGGCCATGATCGCGACGTAGTCGCCGGGACGCACCTGGGCGAGGTGGGCGAGCAGGGCCTCC